>Ga0182742_1000020_pt1 | contig 383595 bp, 354 predicted proteins | sample eDN5th37CBELigMG_FD_128880 | JGI IMG/M metagenome (GOLD analysis project Ga0182742, IMG submission 128880) | Enriched Miracle-Growth compost microbial communities from Emeryville, California, USA - eDNA 5th pass 37_C BE-Lig MG (version 2)... ... | reverse complement strand
CTGAACAAGGCGCCTGGCGCAGCGCGTATGTCCATACGCGCAAGACGGGCAACGCAGGGCAGGCGGATTTTTCATGGCTTCCCGCAGGGTTGGGTCTGAACGCCGCCGCCCGCTGCGTTGCCCTTCCTCGCAAGGCATTGAGCCTTGCTGCGGTGGACGCCTTGCGCTCGACAGCGTTCAGACCCAACGCGATCTCCTTAATTAGTGTGAACAGACCCTAGGCCCGCACCAGGCGCCACCCGCGCATCCGCCATGACCGACGCCCGCATTCCGATCCGCATCGTCAACCTGCCCTCGCGCGCCGATCGGCGCGCGCAGGTCTCTGCCCAGATGGTCGCACTGGGCGATCATCCGTATCGCTTTTTTCCGGCGGTGCACGGCACGCTGCAGCCGGACCACCCGCTGTTCCGGCATTACGACCCCGCCGCGCGCCGGCGGGTCAAAGGCAGCGGCAATCCGCTCAAGCCCTCGCAACTGGGCTGCTTCGCCAGCCACTACCTGCTGTGGCAGGAATGCGTCGAATCGGACTGCCCGCTGATCGTCATCGAGGACGACGCCGTCCTGCGGCCGAATTTCGGGGATTTCCTCGCCCACGCACCCGCCATCGCGCAGCATTGGCCGCTGGTGTGGCTGCACGGCAACGACAAGCCGGGGCGCGACCCCAGCGTCGCGATCGAACGCGCCGGGCCTTTCGTGCTGCACAAGAAACTCAAGGGCCACTTCCGCACCGTGGCCTACCTGATCACGCCGCAGGGCGCCGCCACCCTGCTGCGCCATTGCGAGACCTGGATCTATCCGGTGGACGACACCATGATTCGCTTCTACGAACACGGCGTCGAATCGATCGCGCTGCAGCCCGCCTGCGTGACGCACGACGACGACTCGGCCTCCGACATCACCGGCCCCGCCACCCGCGCGCGGCGCAGCCTCGGCGACAAGCTGCGGCGCGAGGCCTTCAAGCTGCGCGACAACCTGCGCAAGACCGTCCACAACACCGTGTTCCGCCTGCACCACCGGCGCCTGCGGACATGAAGATCCTCGTCACCGGAGGCGCCGGATTCATCGGCTCGGCCCTGGTCCGCCATCTGATCCTCGATACCGGCCATTCGGTGGTCAACGTCGACAAGCTGACCTACGCGGGCAACCTCGAATCCCTGCGCCCGATCGGCGAGGATCCGCGCCACGTCTTCGAGCAGCTCGACATCTGCGACGCCGGGGCCATGGCGCGCGTCTTTGCGCAGCACCGGCCCGACGCCGTGATGCACCTGGCGGCCGAATCCCACGTGGACCGGTCGATCGACGGCCCGGCGGCCTTCATCCAGACCAATATGGTCGGCACCTATACGCTGCTGGAAGCCGCCCGTCGCTATTGGGATTCCCTGGATGCCGGCGCGCGCGCTGCCTTCCGCTTTCACCACGTCTCGACGGACGAGGTGTACGGCGACCTGGGCGCGGACGGCGGGCTATTCACCGAGTCCACGCCCTATGCGCCCAGCTCGCCCTATTCCGCCAGCAAGGCCGGGGCCGACCACCTGGTACGCGCCTGGCACCGGACCTACGGCCTGCCCGTCCTGGTCAGCAACTGCTCCAACAACTACGGGCCTTACCACTTTCCGGAAAAACTCATCCCCCTGACGATCCTCAACGCCCTCGAAGGCCAGCCGCTGCCAGTCTACGGCGCGGGCCTGCAGGTGCGCGACTGGCTGTACGTCGAGGACCACGCGCGCGCCCTGCGGCGGGTGGTCGAGGACGGCGCGCCGGGACGCACCTACAACATCGGCGGGCACAACGAGCAGCGCAACATCGACGTGGTCCGGGCGATCTGCGCGCTGCTCGAGGAACTCGCCCCGGCAGCCGCCCAAGGCCGGCGCCCCTATGCCGAGCTGATCACCCACGTCGCCGATCGGCCGGGCCACGATATCCGCTACGCCATCGACGCCGGCAGGATCGGGCGCGAGCTGGGCTGGACGCCCGTCGAAACCTTCCAGACCGGACTGCGCAAGACCGTCCGCTGGTATCTGGACCATCTGGACTGGTGCCGCAACATCCAGGATGGCGGCTACCGGCGCGACCGGCTGGGCATGGGCGCGCACTGATGCCGGGCCGCCTGCGCATCCTGGTGACGGGCGCCGGCGGGCAGCTGGGCCGGTCCCTGCGGGCACTGGCCGACCCCTTGCCGCCATCGGCCACCCTGGCATTCGCCGACCGGCGGATGCTGGATGTCAGCCGGGCCGGCAGTATCGACGCCTGGCTGGACCGCAACCCGGCCGACGTCGTCATCAACGCAGCCGCCTACACCGCCGTCGACCGCGCCGCCGCCGAGTCCGAGCAGGCCATGGCCGCCAATGCCCAGGCCCCGGGCCTGCTGGCGCAGGCCTGCGCACGGCGCGGCGCACGCCTGCTGCATGTCTCGACGGATTACGTGTTCGACGGCCGCGCCGGGCGCCCCTATACCGAGGACGATCCCGTCAATCCCCTCAACACCTACGGACTGAGCAAGCTCGAGGGCGAGCGCCGCGTGCTGGCCCATGCGCCCGACAGCCTCGTGCTGCGCACCGGTTGGGTCTTCAGCGCCTACGGCGGCAACTTCGTCAAGACCATGCTGCGACTGGCCCGCGAACGCGACACGCTGCGGGTCATCGACGACCAGGTCGGCGGCCCCACCTGGGCGGGCGATCTGGCGCGCACCCTGCTGGCGCTGGCGACACGTCCCGCCATCCCCGGCGGCATTCTGCATTTCAGCGGCACGCCCTGGACGAGCTGGCATGGATTCGCCCGGGAAATCCTGGATCAGGCGCTCGGCAAGGGCCTGATCGGGCGCCTGCCGGCATTGGGCCCGATGGCCGCGCGCGACTGGCCCTCGCCCGAACCCCGACCGGCCGACAGCCGCCTGGACGGCACCCGGCTGGCCGCTCTGCTGAACCTGCCGCCCCGCGATTGGCGCCCGGGCCTGGCGCGGACGCTGGACGCGCTGGCGCGGGATGCCGACGGGCTACAATGAGCGCAGCACACTATCTGGAGTCCGCCATGGCCCGCATGATCCACTGCCGTAAATTGAACCGCGAGGCCGAAGGGCTGGACTATCCGCCCTATCCCGGGGACTTGGGCGTGCGCATCTGGCGCGAGATTTCGAAGGATGCCTGGGCCAAATGGCTGGACATCCAGACGCGGCTGGTCAACGAAAACCACCTGAGCCTCGCGGACGCCGAGGCCCGGAAATTCCTGTCCGGCCGGATGCAGGCATTCCTGTTCGAGGACCAGGACGTCGAGGCCCAGGGCTACGTGCCGCCGGGCGCCTGAGTCACTTTTCCTTGATTTCCGGCGCCTCGCCGCGCGCCATGCGCTCGGTGTTGGCAACGCCCATGTGGCGCACGTCGTCGCCCAGCACCATGTAGATCACCCGTTCAGCCATGTTCTTGGCGTGGTCGCCGATGCGCTCCAGGGCGCGGGCGATGAAGACCAGATCGATCGAGCGCGAGATCGTGCGCGGATCCTCGATCATGTAGGTGATCATGTGGCGCAGCGCAGCCTTCCATTCGCGGTCCACGTCCTTGTCGTTGCGCACCACCTGGGCGGCCGCCACGGGGTCCTCGCGGGCAAAGGCGTCCAGCGCCGCGCGGATCATGCCCGCCACGGCATCGGCCATGTGGCGCAACTCGACCACCGGTTCGTAGGAAGAATCGGCCTCATGCAAACGCCGCGCCACCTTGGCGACCTTGACGGCCTCGTCGCCGCAGCGTTCCATGTCGGTCAGCATCTTGGAGATCGACAGCAGCAGGCGCAGGTCGACCGCGGTGGGCTGGTTGCGCGCGATCAGCTGGCCGATGCGCTCGTCGATGCTGACCTCCAGCTGGTTGACCTGGCGCTCGTGCTCGCGCACCTTGTCGACCAGGTCGAGTTCACCGTCGGCCAGCGCACGCATGCCGTCGAGCACCATGGATTCGACCAGGCCGCCCATCTGCAGAAACATCGAGCGCGTGGTTTCGAGTTCCGTGTGAAATTGCTTGTTCGTGTGCTCCAGCATGTCCTGACCTCAATAACGGGGAATCGCATGACCGCAGAGCGTAGCACCCCGACGATGCCTTGTGAAGAATGACGGCCCGGCTGCGAACGGCGAGCTACGCATGAACGCGTCTTCGTAGCTTATACCCGGGCTGTGACAATGTCATGACACCGCGCGGCGCAGCGTGCGCACGCCGCCCTCGCCGGCGACCAGCGCGACGTCCGCGCCCGAAATCGCGAACAGGCCGCAGGACACCACCCCGGGAATGTTGTTGATCATCGCCTCGAGTTGCGCGGGCTCGTCGATCGCCAGCCCGGCGACGTCCAGGATGTGCCCGCCGTTGTCGGTCACGAAACCCTCGCGCAGCACCGGCCGGCCGCCGAACTGGCGCAGGGTGCGCGCCACCGCCTCGCGGGCCAGGGGAATGATCTCGACGGGCAGCGGAAAGCGGCCCAGTCGGTCGACGAGCTTGGATTCATCGACGATGCAGACGAAACGGTCCGCGACCGAGGCCACGATCTTTTCCCGGGTCAGGGCGCCCCCGCCGCCCTTGATCATATTGAGCGCGCCATCGATCTCGTCGGCGCCGTCCACATACCAGGCCATGGCGGGCACGGCGTTCAGGTCCAGCACGTCGATTCCCGCGGCCCGCAGGCGGCGCGTACTGCGCTCGGAACTGGACACGGCGGCACGAAAAGCACCCCGGTGCGCCGCCAGCAGGTCGATGAACAGGTCGACCGTCGAGCCCGTGCCCACCCCCAGGACGTCCTCGGGCTGGAGCTGCGGCAGGACGTGGTCGATGGCCGCCTGTGCGGCCTGTTGCTTGAGCTGGTCTTGGGTGGACATGGTGGCGAGGGGTTCCGGCGGGGGACGAACGGCCATTGTACCCGGGGCGACCTAGCGGGCGGACTGGCGCACCTGCATGCGGTTGGCCGCCACCACGACGATGCCGACCACCAGCATGAACAGCGTCGCCAGCGCGTTGATCTCGGGCTTGAGGCCCAGCCGCACGCGCGAAAAGACCTCGAGCGGCAAGGTCGTGTAGCCCGGCCCGGAAAGAAAAGACGCCACTACGACGTCGTCCAGCGACAAGGTGAAGGCCAACAGCCAGGAGGCCAGCAGCGCGGGCGAGATCAGCGGCACCGTGATGAGGAAGAAGACCTTCAGCGGCGAGGCGCCCAGGTCCAGCGCGGCCTCCTCGAGCGAGCGGTCCAGGTCGCGCACGCGCGACTGGATGATGACGGCGACGTAGGCCATGCACAGCGTCACGTGCCCGACCCAGATGGTAAAGATGCCGTTGCCATCGGGCCAGCCGAGGAGCTTGGACATCTCGACGAACATCAGCAGCAGCGAAATTCCCAGGACCACCTCGGGCATCACCAGCGGCGCGCTCAGCATGCCGATGTACAGGCCGAAGCCGCGAAAACGGCCCATGCGCGCCAACACATAGCCCGCCCAGGTGCCGATGATCACCGCGGTGGTCGCCGTCAGGGCCGCGATCAGCAGCGACAGGCGGGCGGCCTCGAGCAGGGCCGTGTCCTGGAAGAGCTCGACGTACCAGCGCAGCGAAAAGCCGGACCAGGAGGTCATGAGGCTGGAATCGTTGAAGGAAAACGCCATCAGGCAGGCGATCGGCACGTACAGGAAGGCGTAGCCCGCCACCAGGACCAGGAAGCGCAGGACCGGACTGCCCTTCATGGCCGGCGCCCCTCCAGCTGTCGCGCCTGGTTGTACTGGAATATCGACAGGGGAACCAGCAGCAACAGGACCATGACGCAGGTCACCGCGGCCGCCATGGGCCAGTCGGCATTGTTGAAGAATTCCGTCCACATGACGCGGCCCATCATCAGGGTGTCGGCCCCGCCCAGCATCTCGGGGATCACGTACTCGCCCACCGAGGGGATGAAGACCAGCATCGCCCCCGCGATCACGCCGGGCATCGACAGCGGCAGGGTGATCTGCAGGAAGGCCCGCCAGGGCCGCGCGCCCAGGTCGTAGGCCGCCTCGAGGAGACGATGGTCGAGCTTCACGAGGTTGGCGTACAGCGGCAGGATGAAGAACGGCAGGTAGGCATACACCAGGCCGATGTACACGGCCAGGTCGGTGCGATAGATTTCCAGCGGCGCGTCGATCAGGCCCAGGCCCATCAGCACGCCGTTGAGCAGGCCGTCGCTGCGCAGGATGCCCACCCAGGCATACACCCGCAGCAGCAGCGAGGTCCAGAACGGCAGGATGACCCCCAGCAACAGCAGGTTGCGGATCGCCGGGCGCGAGCGGGCGATCTGGTAGGCCATCGGATAGCCGATCAGGGCGCAGCAGACCGTGGTGACCAGGGCCATCTTGACCGAATTCAGATAGGTCGCCAGGTACAGGTTGTCGGTGAACAGCAGGATATAGCCGCGCAGGTGCACCGACAGTTGCAGGGTTTCGTCCTCGAGGGTCGCCAGCGGGGTGTAGGGCGGGATGCCGAACTGCAGGTCCGCGAAGCTGATCTTCAGCACCAGCAGGAACGGCACCAGCAGGAATACCATCAACCAGACGGTGGGCACGCCGACGGCGAGCTGGCGGGCCGAGGGGCGCAGGCGCGCGGGCAGGCGCAGGTTCATGAGGCGAGCACCGTGCCGGCGTCGTGGCCCCAGGAGACGTAGACCTCGTCGTCGATGCCCGGGGCCTCGGCCTGGTTCCAGTCCAGGCTGGGGACGCTGGCCTCGATCACCTGTCCGGCGTCCAGGCGGATCTGGTAGCGCGTCGTGCTGCCCATCCAGGCGACGTGCGACACCATGCCGTGGCCCCAGTTGGAGTCCGTGGCGGGCTGCTCGCGCAGCACGCGAATCTGCTCGGGACGGATCGAGACATGGACCTCCATCCCCAAGGGCTCGCTGACCCCGTGGCTGACGTACAGCGGCCGCGGCAGCGCGTCGCTGCCGATCAGGACGTGGTCGGGCTCGTCGACGTCGATGGTGCCGGTGAACAGATTGGTCGACCCGATGAAGCCCGCCACGAAGCGCGAGTTCGGGAAGGCGTAGACCTCGTAGGGCGTGCCGCACTGCACGATCTGGCCTTCGCTCATGACGGCCAGGCGGCTGGCCATGGTCATGGCCTCCTCCTGGTCGTGGGTCACCATGATGCAGGTGACGCCGACCTGGTCGAGGATCTTGACCAATTCGATCTGGGTGGCCTGGCGGATCTGCTTGTCCAGCGCCGACATGGGCTCGTCGAGCAGCAGGAGCTTGGGACGCTTGACCAGGCTGCGCGCCAGGGCCACCCGCTGTTGCTGTCCGCCCGAGAGCTGCTGAGGTTTGCGTCGGGCATAGCCCGCCATCTGGACGAGGTCCAGCGCCTCGAAGACGCGCTCGTGGATTTCCTGGCGCGGCACGCCCTCCTGCCGCAGGCCGAAGGCGACGTTCGCCTCGACCGTCATGTGCGGAAACAGCGCATAGGACTGGAACATCATGTTCACCGGCCGCCGGTGCGGGGGCAATTGGGTGATGTCCTCGTCATCGAGGATGATGCGCCCCGAGGTGGGTTCCTCGAAACCCGCCAGCATGCGCAGCAGCGTGGACTTGCCGCAGCCCGAACTGCCAAGCAGGGCGAAGATCTCGTGGCGGCGCACCGAGAGGCTGACGGATTGCACCGCGACCGTGTCGCCGAAGATCTTGACCACATCCTCGACGCGCACGAAATCATCGGCGTCGCCCTGGCGAGGCATGCCGCGGACGTCCTGCATGGCCGCTAGCGCCCGGACTTGAGCTCGGCCCACATGCGCGTCTGCAGGCGCTGGATGCGCAGGGGCTGGGGCTTGATCACGAACAGGGTCTGGGCGACCTCGGCGGGCGGATAGATCATGGGGTTCTCGGCGACCTCCTTGATCACGTGCTTGCGCGCCTCCTGGTTGGCATTCGGGTAGAACATCGTATTGGTGATCGCCGCATGCACCTCGGGCGTCTCGATATAGTTGATGAAGGCGTGCGCCTCGTCCACGTGTTCGGCGCTCTTGGGGATGGCCATGGTGTCGAACCAGGCGGGCGCCCCGCCCTCGGGGATGAAGTAGTCGATCGCGTAGGCCTTGCCCGCCTCGCGCGCGCGGGCCGAGGCGATCATCACGTCGCCCGAATACCCGTAGACCATGCACAGGCCGCCGGCCGCGAGCTCGTCGATATAGCCCGAGGAACTGAACTGGCGCACGTAGGGGCGTATGGTCTTGAGCAGGGCGAGCGCGGCCTCGTAGTCCTTGGGCTCGCTGCTGTTGGGATCCTTGCCCATGTAGTGCAGGACCGCCGGAAACACCTGGGCGGCCTCGTCCAGGATCGAAATCCCGCAGCCCTGGAGCTTGGCGGCGTTCTCGGGCTTGAACAGCATGTCCCAGGAGCCCAGCGGCGCATCGGCGCCCATGAGTTCGCGCACCTTGGTCACGTTGTAGCCCAGGCCGTTGGTGCCGTAGCCCCAGGGCACCAGGTACTGGTTGCCGGGATCGACCGAGGCCACCAGCGCCATCAGGGCCGGATCCAGGTATTTCCAGTTGGGGATCTTGGACCGGTCGAGCTTCTGGAACAGGCCGCCCTCGATCTGGCGGGCCGCATAGTGCGTCGAGGGCACGACCACATCGTAGCCGGATTTGCCGGTCAGCAGTTTCGCCTGCAGCGTATCGTTGCTGTCGTAGACGTCGTAGCGGATCTTGATGCCGGTCGCCTTCTCGAAACCGGGGATCGTATCGGGCGCGGTGTATTCGGCCCAGTTGTAGACGTTGACGACGCGCTCCTGCGCGCCCGCGGATGCCGCCGCCAGCGCGCCGGCCACAAGAATCGCATGGGTGATGCCCAGTTTCATGGCAAAGCCCCTCTCGTAGTGAAAAACGGGATCAAAAGGACCGACTCATGCTGCCGGCGTGGCCCTTTAGCCAGACAGGCGTCCATAGGCCGAATGCAGCGCGTCCCACCACCGCGCACCGGGCGCGCCGCACACCTTAACCAAAGAGCGCCGCAGACGCAACAGGTTTTTCCGGCGCTGTCCCGGGGACGCCACACCCACGGCCGCCCGGTCGAAATCGATCAGCCAGACCCTGCCCCCCGCGTCCAGCAAAATATTATGCGCATTCAGGTCCGCATGGCGGACCCCGGCCTCATGCATGGCGTGGATGGCGCGGGCCACGGCCGGCGGATCCACCGCCGGACAATCCTGCGCCGCCGGGCCGCCCCCGGCATCCGCGGCCAGGCATCCGGCCAGGGTCCGGGCTGCCGGTATCCGTGCGACCAGGATGGCGGCGCGATAGAATGCGCCGCGGCGCCAATAGACCGCACCCAGCGGGGCGGGCACCGCGACGTCCGCCGCGCGCAGCAGGGACAGCACCCCGTATTCGGCGAACGAGCGTGTGCGGGACGCCCCCAGCCATAGGTACGACTCCCGCCCCAGGCGGGCGCGCAGGCCGCCGCGGCGATAGTGGCGCAGCACGGCGGCGCCGAAAGGCCCCTGGACGAACCAGGCGGCCTGGCGGCCGCCCTCGCCGACGGCTTCGCCGCCGAGGGCGACGGGATCGAACCAGGCCGGATCGGCCTGCGCCGCCCAGGACTCGGGCACGCACAGCGCGCCGCCGTCGAAGGCCTGGACGCGCCCCCGATCGGCCCCGCGCCCGATCAGCACGGCGTGCCCCGCCCGCCCGCCGTCGCGCGGCTCATGGCCCGGCCTCGTCGAATACCCGCAGCGCGTCCTCGATGCGTTCGACCGCATGGATGCGCAGGCCCTCGATGGGCTGGCGCGGTAGGTTGGCCTTGGGAATCACCGCCTGGCCGAAGCCGAGCTTGGCCGCCTCGCGCAGACGCTCCTGGCCGCGGGGCGCGGGCCGCACCTCGCCCGCCAGGCCGATCTCGCCGAAGGCCAGCAGGCCTGCCGGCATCGGCCGGTTGCGCATGGACGACAGTATGGCCAGGCACACCGCGAGATCCGCGGCCGGCTCCATGATGCGCACGCCCCCCACCGCATTGACGAAGACATCCTGGTCGAAGGTCGCCACCCCGGCATGCCGGTGCAGCACGGCCAGCAGCATGGCCAGCCGGGTGCCCTCGAGGCCCACCGACAGGCGCCGGGGATTGGGCACGTGCGCGGTGTCGACCAGCGCCTGCACCTCGACCAGCAGCGGCCGCGTGCCCTCCTGGGTCGCCATCACGCAAGAGCCGGCGACGTCGCGCGCATGCCCGGACAGGAACAGCGCGGACGGGTTGCTGACGCCACGCAGCCCGCGGTCCGTCATGGCGAACACCCCGAGTTCGTTGACGGCGCCGTAGCGGTTCTTGATGGCGCGCACCAGGCGAAAGGACGAATGGGTGTCGCCCTCGAAATAGAGGACGGTGTCGACGATGTGTTCGAGCACGCGCGGGCCGGCCAGCGAGCCGTCCTTGGTGACGTGGCCGATCAGGATCAGGGTGATGCCGGTCTGCTTGGCGATGCGGGTGAGTTGGGCCGCGCATTCGCGCACCTGCGAGACCGAACCCGGCGCCGCGGTGAGCTCGCCGGAATACAGGGTCTGGATCGAGTCGATCACGGCCACGCCGGGCTGGCGTTCGACCAGCGCCTGGGTGATCTGTTCGAGGCGGATTTCAGCCAGCAGGTCGACCCCTTCGCCCGAGACCTCGAGGCGCTGCGCCCGCAATGCGACCTGCTCGGCGGATTCCTCGCCGGTCACGTACAGGACCGGCCCCACGCGCGCCATGCTGGCCAGCGCCTGCAGCAGCAAGGTGGACTTGCCGATGCCTGGATCGCCGCCGATCAGTACCACCGCGCCCTGCACCAGGCCGCCGCCCAGGACGCGATCGAACTCGGCGATGCCCGTGGGATTGCGCGCCTGCTCGCGCGCCTCGATCTGGGCCAGGCTGCGCACCGGCGTGGAGGCCGCCAGCGGCGCAAAGCGATGGGCCGGGCCGGCGGCCTCGCGCGATTCCTGCAGTGTGTTCCAGGCCCCGCAGTGGGGACAGCGGCCCTCCCATTTGGGAGCCCCGCCGCCGCACTCGGCGCAAACGAACAGTGTCCTCGCCTTGGCCATGGTCAGCGGCCCGCGAGGCTGCCACCCCCGTCGACCCCCAGCTCCTGGCCCGTGATGTAGGCGGCCTCGTCCGACAGCAGGAAGGTCACGGCGGCCGCCACCTCGGCCGCCTGGCCCAGGCGCCCCATGGGGATGGTGGCCAGCACCGCGCGCTCGGCCTCGCTGTCCACCGGATATTCGGCGCGGAACAAGCCTGTTTCCACCGGCCCCGGCGACACCGCGTTGACCGTGACCCCGTGCGGCGCGAGTTCCAGCGCCCAGGTCCGGGTACAGCCCAGCAGCGCGCTCTTGGCGGCCGAATAGCTGGTGTGCCCCGCGGATCCGTGGACCGCGCGGCCGCAGATGTTCACGATGCGGCCGGACTTGCGCGCCTTCATGCCGGGCGCAAACGCCTGCACGACCTGCACCGAGACGCGCACGTTCAGGTCGAAGGCCTGGTAGAGGGACGACAAGTCGACCTCGCCGAGCGCCTCGGGCAAGGCCGGCCCGACACTGTTGACCAGCGCGTCGACGGGGTATTTTTCACGGATGATGCGCAGGACCTCCTCGGTCTCGCCCGCATTGGACAGATCGCAGCCATACAGGTAGCCGGGAAAATCGATGTCCTGGACATTGCGGGCCAGCCCCACCACGTGGCAGCCCTGATCGGCGAGCCGCTGGCTGATGGCCCAGCCGATGCCCTTGGTCGCCCCCGTCACCAGTACGCAATTGTTCTTCACTCAAGATCCCTCGTCGGCAATCGGCGCGGCCTGCGCGCCCTGGATGCGCCGGGGCACCCGGGGGGCCACGGCGCACAGGAGTTCATACCCGATGGTCCCGCAGGGGCGGGCCACCTCGTCGACGGAAGGCCCGCCCTCCCCCCACAACACCACAGGGGAGCCGACGCGCGCCTGCGGCACCGGGTCCAGATCGGCCACCAGCATGTCCATGGAGACCCGGCCGAGCACGCGGGTGCGCACGCCGTCCACGGTGATGGGCGTGCCCGTGGGCGCGTGGCGCGGATACCCGTCGGCATAGCCGCAGGCGACCACGCCCACCCGCGTCGGATGCCGGGCCACGTAGCGGTGGCCATAGCCGACGCCGGCGCCGGCCGGCACGGTATGCGTGCCGATCAGCCGGGAACTGAGGGTCATCGCGGGGCGCAGGTCCATGGACTGCGCCGAGCGATCCTCGAACGGCGAGCCGCCGTACAGGCAGATGCCCGGCCGCACCCATTGATCCCCCGGGACTCCGGCGGCCAGGCCTTCGGTCAAGGTGGCGGCCGAATTGCAGACACTGACCGGCCCCGACAGGCCCGTCGTCGCCTCGGCGAACACCCGTAATTGGGCGGCGGTCGTCGCCGCGTCGTCGTCGGCCCGCGCAAAATGGGTCATTTTTCCGACCGTGCCCAGCACCCCCTCGGACTGCAGGTCGAGGGCGCGCTGGTAGGCCGCGCGGTAGGCATCGGGCTGGAATCCCAGCCTGTGCATCCCGGTATCGATCTTGACGAAGGCATCCAGGGCATGGCGGACCGCGCCGGCTTCGAGCATCTCGAGCTGCTCGGGGCAATGGATGGCGGTGCTGATCCGGTAATGGTCCAGCACCTCGATGTCGGCCGGCTCGAAAAAGCCCTCGAGCAGCAGCAGCGGCCCGCTCCAGCCGCGTTCGCGGCAGCGGACCGCCTCGTCCAGGTCCAGCATCGCGAGACCGTCGGCCCGGGCGAAACCCTCGAGCGCCTGGTCGATCCCGTGGCCATACGCGCGCGCCTTGATGACGGCCCAGATCGAGGGCCGCGACGCCCCCACGTCCCGAGCCAGCCGGCGGGCGACGATTTCCAGGTTGTGGGACAAGGCTGGCACATGGATGGTGGCCAGGATCGGGCGCGGCATGGAATCCCCCAAAGCGAGCGGTGCGGCGGCGGCATGGCAGCCGCCGCTCAGTATACTGCCATGATTATGGCCGTCGATCATTATGAAAACTTTCCCGTCGCCTCGGTGCTGCTGCCCGCGCGGCTGCGCCCGGCGGTGCGCGACGTCTACGCCTTCGCACGCGGCGCGGACGACATCGCCGACGAGGGCCAGGCGCCCGTCGAGGAACGCGCGCGCCAGCTCGATGCCTGGCGCGCGGCGCTGCACGCGCTGGCCGCGCGACGCGATCCCGACGCCGGCCTGGACCCCGCCCACCGCCGGATCTTCCTGAACCTGGGCGCCGCGATCGATCGGCACGCCCTGCCCATCCAGCCTTTCCTCGATCTGCTCTCGGCGTTCTCGCAGGACCTGCGCACCACACGCTACGCCGACGAGGCTGCCTTGCTGGACTACTGCCGGCGCTCCGCCGATCCGGTGGGCCGCATCATGCTGCACCTGTTCGGCGCGCTCGAGGCGCAAGACCTGGCGCAGTCCGACGCCATCTGCACCGGGCTGCAGCGGGTGAACTTCTGCCAGGACGTGGCCATCGATTGGACCAAGGGCCGCGTCTACATCCCGCAGGACAGCCTGGCGCGCCACGGCGTCGACGAATCCTATATCGACGGCTGCGTGCGCCAGCCCCCCGCCCGCGTCTCGGACGCCTGGCGGGCCCTGATGCGCGAGCAGGCCGCCCGGGCGGGCGCCGCGCTGGCGGCGGGCGCGCCCCTGGCCTGGCGGCTGCCGGGCCGCATCGGCCTGGAGCTGCGCCTGGTGGTGCACGGCGGCCTGCGCATCCTCGAAAAGCTCGAGCACACCGGCTACGACGTCTTTGCCCGGCGTCCCACACTCACCCGCGGCGACGGCTTGCTGCTATGCTGGCGCGCGTTGCGCCCGGCGTTCTCCGCCCCTCGTCCGCCTTCCGATCCCCGATGATGAATCCCGACGACTACTGCCAGCAAAAGGCCGCCCGCAGCGGCTCCAGCTTCTACTACGCCTTCCTGTTCCTGCCGCCCGAACAGCGCAAGGCCATCACCGCGCTGTACGCTTTCTGTCGCGAGGTCGACGACATCGTCGACGACACCTCCGAACCCTCGGTCGCCCGGATGAAGCTCGCCTGGTGGCGCACGCAGGTCGAGCAGATGTTCGAGGGCACGCCCGACCATCCGGTGGCCATCGCACTGGCGCGCCACGTCCGGACGTTCGGCCTGCGCCCCGATCCGCTGTACGCCGTGATCGAAGGCATGGAAATGGACCTGGACCAGTTCCGCTACGCCGACTGGGACGCCCTGCGCAAATATTGCTGGCACGCCGCCGGCGTGGTGGGCGAGCTCAGCGCGGCGATCTTCGGGCACACTGATCCGCGCACCCTGGTCTACGCGGAAACGCTGGGGCTGGCCTTCCAGATGACCAACATCATCCGCGACGTCGGCGACGATGCGCGCCGCGGCCGGATCTATCTGCCGGCCGACGAGATGGAGCGCTTCGAGGTCACGGTGGACGACATTCTCGACGCACGCCATTCCGAGCGCTTCGAGGCGCTCATGGCATTCCAGACGCAACGCGCGCTGCAGTTGTACGGCGAGGCGATGCGCGCGCTGCCCGAGGCCGACCGGCGCGCCCAGCGCCCGGGACTGATGATGGCGGCCATCTACCATGCCTTGCTCGTCGAGATCCAGCGCGATCGCTGGCACGTCCTGGACCAGCGCATCGCGCTGACGCCGATCCGCAAGTTCTGGCTGGCCTGGAAGGTCTGGGTCACGGGGGGACGCGGCCTGGTCGAGCGGCTGGCCGGTTCATGAAGGTCGCCGTCATCGGCGCGGGGTGGGCGGGACTGGCCGCCGCCGTGCGCCTGCGGCGGTTGGGACACGAGCCCTGGGTCTACGAAGCCGCCCGCCGCATCGGCGGACGGGCCCGCGCCGTCCCTCGGCCCGAGCTGCAGGCCACGATCGACTGCGGCCAGCACATCCTGCTGGGCGCCTATCGCGAAACACTGGACCTCATGGCCGAACTCGGCGTGGACGCCGGTCGCGCCTTCCATGCGCAGGGCCTGCGCCTGGCCTCCGCCGACGGGCGGTTCAGCCTGGGCACCTGGCCCTTGCCGGCGCCCGCCCACGGCCTGGGCGTCCTGCTGGGCGGGCGCGGCCTGGGCCTGCGCGAGCGCGGCAGCCTGGCCCGCCTCCTGGCCGCGCTCGGCCCGCGCAAGGCCCTGCCCGCCGAAGCCGACAGCGTATCCCGGTGGCTGGACCGCCTGGGCTGCCCGGCGCGCCTGCGCCGGCTGCTGTGGGAACCCCTGTGCCTGGCGGCGATGAACACCCCGGCCGACATCGCCGACGCCCGCCTGTTCCTCCGCGTCCTGCGCGACAGCCTGGGCGCAAACGCCCAGGCCGCCCGCCTGTTGATCCCGCGCGGTACCCTGGACGAACTCTGGCCCGCCCAGGCGCAGGCGCGGCTGCCCCGGCTCGCCATCGGTCATCGGGTCCTCAGCCTGGAGGCCGTGTCCGGCGGCTACCGCGTCGACGGCGCGGACTTCGAAGGCGTCATCCTGGCGACCCCGCCCGGCGAGGCGGCACGCCTGCTCGGGCAACTGCCCGACGCGGCGCCATGGCTCGCTGCCTGGCCGCAATGGCGCTTCGAAGGCATCGGCACCGTCACCCTGCGCCTCGATCGCCCCTGGGGCTCGGGCCAGGCCATGCGCATGCTCGAGGAACGCCCCGAGCGCGACGCCCACGGACAATGGCTGTTCGATCGCAGCGCCATCGCGCACGGCGACGCCGCCGGCCTGGTGCACGTGGTCATCAGCGGCGCCAGCCGCATTGCGGCCTGCGATGCCGAAACCGTGATCGGGGGCGTGATCGGCCAGATCCGCGAACAGGCGCCCGAGCGCCTGCCCGAGGTCCGTGCCGGCACCCTCATCACTGAAAAGCGTGCGACCTTCAGCGCGACCCCCGGCCTGCGCCGGCCCGGGAACCGCACGCCCTGGCCGCGCCTGGCGCTGGCCGGCGACTGGACCGACACGGGCTATCCCGCCGTGCTGGAAGGCGCCGTGCGCAGCGGCCATCAGGCCGCCGAGGCGCTGGCCTCCGCCTGAAGCCGGCTACAGCCCGTGCCGATCCAGGTAATCGGCGACCAGCCGCGCGTCGCAATCCATGACCTGCACGCGCTGCGGGCGATCATGCAGGTCGCGCAAGGCCTCGGGCACCGGCGGCTCCTCGCCGATGGCCTCGCGGATGGTTTCGGCGAACTTGGCCGGCAGCGCGGTTTCCAGGACCAGCATGGGCACGCCGTCCTCGAGGTGCTCGCGGGCGACCTTGACGCCGTCGGCCGTGTGGGGATCCACCAGCACGCCGGTCTCGCGGTACAGGTCGCGGATAGTGGCCAGCCGATCGGCATGGGTGCTGACGCCGGCCACGAAACCATGGCGTTCGGTGAACGTCGGCCGCAGTGGCGACAGGTCGAACTGCCCGTCGCGCGCGAGGGCGGCCCACAGGGCGCGCACGCGCGCCGGATCCTGATCCACCAGATCGAATACGAAACGCTCGAAGTTCGAGGCGCGCGAAATGTCCATCGACGGGCTGGAGGTCGCGTGCGTCTGGCTGGCCGGCCGGGGACGGTAGACGCCCGTGCGGAAGAATTCCTCGAGCACATTGTTTTCATTGGTCGCCAGCACCAGGCGGCGGATGGGCACGCCCATGCGGCGGGCGATGTGGCCGGCCAGGATATTGCCGAAGTTGCCCGAGGGCACCGCAAAGGACACGGCCTGGCCCGGACGTCCCGAGGCGCGCAGCCAGCCCCAGACGTAATACACGACCTGCGCCGCGATGCGCGCCCAGTTGATCGAATTGACCGCCCCCAGGCGATGCGTGCTCTTGAAATCCAGGTCGCCGGCCAGGGTCTTGACGATGTCCTGGCATTCGTCAAAGACACCGCGCACCGCGATGTTGTGGATGTTCTCGTCCTGCAGGGAATACATCTGCGCGCGCTGGAACGCGCTCATGCGGCCGTGGGGCGAGAGCATGAACACCGCCACGCCGCGCTTGCCGCGCAAGGCGTATTCGGCGGCCGATCCGGTGTCGCCCGAGGTCGCGCCGAGGATGTTGAGCACCTGGCCCCGCCGCGCGAGCACATGCTCGAAGGCCTGGCCCAGGAACTGCATGGCCATGTCCTTGAAGGCCAGCGTGGGCCCCTCGGACAGGCCGAGCAGCGACAGGCCCGGCTGCAGGGGCTTGAGCGGCGCAATCGTCGGGAACACCTCGGGCGCATAGGCGGCGTGGGTCATCGCCAGCAGATCGTCGCGCGTGATGTCGTCGATGAACAGGCCGAGCACGCGCGCCGCGAGGCCGGCGTAATCGAGCTCGCGCCACGCCTCCAGCGTGGCCTCATCCAGACGCGGCAGCGATTCGGGCAGGGCCAGGCCGCCGTCGGGCGCCAGGCCCTCGAGCAGGATGTCGCAAAACGGCAGCGGAGCCATGCCGCCGCGGGTCGAACGATATTTCAATTGATGTTCTCCACGCGCAGGCGCGTGACGCCGGAATGGACGAAGGGCAGCTCGCGGATCGCGGCCAGCGCCGCGTCGACGTCGCCTTCGCGCGCCTCATGGGTCAGGAAAATGATGTCGGCCTGGTGCTCGCCGTGCGGTTGCTGGAACATGGACCCCACCGAGATCCCCCCCTGGGAAAGCACCCGCGCCAGGTCCGCGAGGACGCCGGGCCGGTCGTCGACGCGCAGCCGCAGATAGAAGCTGGTGCGCACCTCGGCCATCGGCAGGACCGGGATGTCGGCCATGGCATCGGGCTGGAAGGCCAGGTGCGGGACCCGGTGCTCGGGATCGGCCATCTGCAGGCGCGTGACGTCGACCAGGTCGGCGATGACGGCCGAGGCGGTCGGCAGGGCGCCGGCGCCCTGCCCGTAATACAGCGACGGCCCCACCGCATCGCCGCGCACCAGCACGGCGTTCATGGCGCCCTCGACGTTGGCCAGCAGGCACTGGTCGGGCACCAGCGCCGGATGGACCCGCAGCTCGATGCCGTCGGACCGGTGGCGCGTGATGCCCAGGAGCTTGATCCGGTAGCCCAGGCGCTGGGCATGGAGGATGTCCTCCGAGGCCAGTCGGGCAATGCCTTCGACGTAGGCCTTGTCGAACTGCACCGGGATGCCGAATGCCAGCGAGGCCAGCAGGGTGAGCTTGTGCGCCGCATCCACCCCCTCGATGTCGAAGGTGGGGTCGGCCTCGGCATAGCCCAGGCGCTGGGCCTCGGCAAGAACCTCGTCGAACGGCAGGCCTCGGGCCCGCATTTCCGACAGGATGAAATTGGTCGTGCCGTTGATGATGCCCGCCACCCACTGGATCCGGTTGGCGGTCAGCCCCTCGCGGATCGCCTTGATGATGGGGATTCCGCCGGCCACGGCGGCCTCGAAGGCGACCATGACCCCCTGGACCTGCGCAGCGGCGAAGATCTCGTTGCCATGCACCGCCAGCAGGGCCTTGTTGGCCGTGACCACGTGCTTGCCGTGGGCGACGGCCTCGAGGATGCACTGGCGCGCCAGCGTCTCGCCGCCCATCAGTTCGACGATGATGTCGATGTCCGGGTCCCGGCACAGGGAAAGGCCGTCGGTGGTCACCTGCACGTCGGGGCCGACCAGGGCGCGCGCCTTGGCGACGTCGCGCACCGCCACCGCCACCACCTGGAGGCTGCGTCCCGCGCGACGGGCGATCTCGGGGCCGTTTTGCGCCAGGACGGTCCAGACACCGCCGCCCACGACGCCCAGGCCCAGCAATCCGATGCGTATCGGCTTCATTTCAACAGCCCATCCTTGCGAAACATGTCCTTGATCCCCCGCACCGCCTGGCGCGTGCGCTGTTCGTTCTCGATCAGTGCAAAGCGCACGTACTCGTCGCCGTATTCGCCGAAGCCGATGCCGGGCGACACCGCGACCTTGGCGTCGGACAGCAGCCGCTTGGAATATTCCAGCGAGCCCTGGTCGCGGTAGGCCTCGGGAATGCGTGCCCAGATGTACATCGAGGCCTTGGGCACGTCGACGTTCCAGCCGGCCTCGTGCAGGCCGCGCGCCAGCACGTCGCGCCGGCTGCGGTATTGCTCGACCACCTGGGCGACGCAATCCTGCGGCCCTTCCAGCGCGGCGATCGCGGCCACCTGCAGCGGCGTGAACGTGCCGTAGTCGTGATAGCTCTTGATCCGTGCCAGGGCGTGAACCAGTTCACGGTTGCCGACCATGAAGCCGATGCGCCAGCCTGCCATGTTGTAGCTCTTGCTCATGGTGAAGAATTCCACCGCTACGTCGCGCGCGTCCGGCACCTGCATGATCGAGGGCGCGACGTAGCCGTCGAAGGTGATGTCCGCGTAGGCCAGGTCATGCACCACCAGGATGCCGTGCTCGCGCGCCAGCGCCACGATGCGCTCGAAGAACGAGAGCTCAACGCACTGGGCCGTGGGATTGCTGGGGAAGCCCAGGATCATCATCTTGGGCTTGGGGATCGACTCGCGCACGGCGCGTTCGATTTCCTCGAAGAAGTCCAGGCCGGGCGTCATGGGCACCGAGCGGATGTTGGCGCCGGCGATGACCGCGCCGTAGATATGGATGGGATAGCTGGGATTGGGCACCAGCACCGTGTCGCCCCGGTCCAGCGTGGCCAGCATCAGGTGCGCGAGGCCTTCCTTGGAGCCGATGGTGACGATGGCCTCGGAATCGGGATCGATGTCGACCTGATAGCGGCGCTGGTACCAGCCGGAGATCGCCCGGCGCAGGCGCGGAATGCCCTTGGACACGGAATAGCCGTGCGTATCGGGGCGGTTGGCCACCTCGACGAGCTTGTCCACGATGTGCTGCGGCGTGGGGCCGTCCGGATTCCCCATGGACATGTCGATGATGTCCTCGCCGCGCCGCCGTGCAGCCATCTTGAGCTCGCCCGTGATGTTGAACACATAGGGAGGCAGGCGTTCGATGCGCGAGAACGTGGTCATGATGATCCTCGAAGGGGATGGGTGGCCGATGGAAAGCCGCGCAAGGCACATGGATGCAGCGCAGCAAATCCAATAATCTAGCGCAAGCGATGGAGACTCGCAAATGGGAGCGTCCAGCGGGGAACGTCCAGCGCCGCGGGTGACGAGCCGCGCGACGCGGGGCCGCCGCAAGGATTGCGCTATGATCACAGGAATAACGGAGCCGTCTGTGTTATTGCAAAAAGACTCGAACCCCGCGCTCAACACCGTCACCGCCTACGGCGACGATTACCTGGAAATCAACCGGGTGCGTTTCCGGACTGCCGTCAGCTTCACACCCGAGGGTCTCATCCGCAGCCTGGACCTGACATCCCCGGCGGACATCGACGCCGAGCTGCTGCGGTCTCTGGTCGGGCTGAAGGATGCCCGCCGCGACCCCCTCGCTTTTCTCGACGACGCGCCGCCCGCCCTGCCGCCGGACGCGCCCGAGGTGGTGCTGATCGGCACCGGCGCCAGGCAGGCCTTCCTGCCGCCCGCCGTGACCGGCGCCTTGCTGTCCCTCGGGATCGGCATCGAAACCATGACCACCCAGGCGGCAGCGCGCACCTACAACATTCTCATGTCCGAGGAACGCCGCGTCCTCGCCCTGTTGCTTCCAGGAGAACCCACGCCATGACTCAAATCGCCGTCGGCCAGCCCCTGCCCGCCTTCACCGCCCCCTCCACCGCCGGGGACATCGACAGCCGGGCGCTGCACGGCAAGCCTTTCGTGCTGTATTTCTACCCCAAGGACAACACGCCGGGATGCACCACCGAATCGCAGGACTTCCGCGACCTGTACGCGCAGTTCCAGGCCGCGGACTGCGCGGTCTTCGGTATTTCGCGCGACTCGCTGAAATCCCACGAGGGCTTCATCGACAAGCAATCCCTGCCCTTCCCGCTCATCAGCGACCCGGACGAGGCCTTGTGCACGCTGTTCGGGGTCATGAAGCTCAAGAACATGTACGGCAAGCAGGTGCGCGGGATCGACCGCAGCACGTTCCTCATCGACAAGGACGGCGTGCTGGTGCGCGAATGGCGCGGGGTCAAGGTGCCTGACCACGCCCTCGAGGTCCTCCAAGCCGTCCAGAACCTCGCGGCCTGACCGGAGCCCTCATGCCCCTACCCAAGCAGCCGACCCGGATGGGTACCATCGTGCAAGCGCGCGCCGCGCACACTGAAGCGGTCCCCGGGCCGGCCCTGGCCGAACCGGTCCCGACGGCCAAGAGCGCCCGGACCGGCGCCAAGGCCCCCGAGGCCCGCCCCGCCCGCCGCACCGCCGCCATCCTCACCAAGGCCAAGGCCGCGCCGCCGGCCCCCGCGACCACGCCCGCGCCCGCCGCCCGCGCCGACAAGGCCCCCGCCGCGAAGCCCGACAGGGCGCCCGCCGTCCGGCCCAAGGGCGCGGCGCTGCGGCGGCTGCCGGCGGCGCAGCGCAAATTCTTCGTACTCGACACCAACGTGCTGCTGCACGATCCGACCTCGCTGTTCCGTTTCGCCGAGCACGACGTTTTCCTGCCGATGATCGTCCTCGAAGAACTCGACCACCAGAAAAAAGGCATGTCCGAGGTGGCGCGCAACGCACGCCAGGTCAGCCGCTACCTCGACGGCCTGATCGGCGCCGAGGACCTGGCCAAGGGCGTGCCCCTGGATACCCTGGGCAACCAGGAAGCCCTGGGAACGCTGTTTTTCCAGACCTCCGCCAAGGACACGCGGCTGCCCCTGGAGCTGCCCATGGGCAAGGCCGACAACGTGATCCTCGGCATCGTCCACAGCCTGCAGCAGGAAAACCCCAAGCGCGAGGTCGTGCTGGTGTCCAAGGACATCAACATGCGCCTGAAGGCGCGCGCCCTGAGCCTGCCCGCCGAGGACTACCTGAACGACCACGTCCTCGATGACTCGGACCTGCTGTACGACGGCGTGATGCCGCTGCCCGAGAATTTCTGGGTGCGGCACGGCAAGAACATCGAGTCCTGGCAACAGGGCGGCACCACCTATTACCGGGTGCGCGGCCCGCTATGCGCCGAATTCATCGTCAATGAGTTCGTCTACTACGAGGGCGAGATGCCCCTGTACGCCCAGGTCCGCGAGGTCACCGGCAAGAGCGCCGTGCTGGCCACGCTGCGCGACTACAGCCACGCCAAGAACAGCGTCTGGGGGGTGACCGCGCGCAACCGCGAACAAAACTTCGCCCTCAACCTGCTGATGAACCCGGAAATCGACTTCGTCTCGCTGCTGGGCCAGGCCGGTACGGGCAAGACGCTGCTGGCGCTGGCCAGCGGCCTGGCGCAAACGCTCGAGACCAAGCGCTACAACGAGATCATCATCACCCGGGCCACCGTGCCGGTCGGTGACGACATCGGCTTCCTGCCGGGCACCGAAGAGGAAAAAATGGCGCCCTGGATGGGCGCGCTCGAGGACAACCTCGAGGTCCTGCACCAGGGCGCGGGCGGCCTGGGCGCGGCCGGCAACGGCCAGGACTGGTCCAAGTCCCCGGCCATGGACCTGATTCGCGCGCGCATCAAGGTCAAGTCCCTGAATTTCATGCGGGGGCGCACCTTCCTGAACAAATTCCTCATCATCGACGAGGCCCAGAACCTCACACCCAAGCAGATGAAGACACTGGCCACCCGGGCGGGCCCGGGGACCAAGATCGTCTGCCTGGGCAACATCGCGCAGATCGACACGCCCTACCTGACCGAGGGCAGTTCAGGCCTGACCTACGTGGTCGACCGCTTCAAGGGCTGGCCGCACGCCGGGCACATCACCCTGCAGCGTGGCGAGCGCTCGCGCCTGGCGGACTATGCCAGCGACGCGCTCTAGCGTCGCGCTCGATCAGGGGCGCCGCACAGACATGGACACGCCCGCGCGCCGCGACCGTCCGCTGGCCATCACCATGGGCGACGCCGCCGGCATCGGCCCCGAGCTGATCCTCAAGCTGTTCGCCGAGGGCCTGCCGCACCCCGCGGTGGTGTACGGTGATGCGGGCGCGCTGCGCGCCGCCCGCGGGCGCCTGGGATTGGACGACACCCTGCGCATCCAGGCGCTGGAGGCCGCCGGCGCCGGCACCACCGCCGGCGTCGTGGGCGTCCTGAACCGCTGGCAACCCCTGCCGGCGGACTTGCCGCCGGGCCGTGTGGATGCGCAAGCCGGTCGCGGCGCCTATGAATACCTTTGCCATGCGATCGACGATGCCGTGGATGGGCGCGTGCGGGCCTTGGTGACCGCGCCGCTCAACAAGCTGGCCATGCAGGCGGCGGGCCTGGAATTTCCAGGCCATACGGAAATACTCGCCGACCGCACGGGCACCACGGACTACGCCATGATGCTCGCCAATGCCGAGCTGCGCGTCATCCTGGCGACGATCCACATCCCCCTGGCGGCGGTGCCGGGCAGCCTCGATGTGGAATCGCAGCGGCGCATCATCGGCCTGGCCGACCGGGCCTGCCGCAGCGAGGGCATCGAACGCCCGCGCATCGCGGTCGCGGGCCTCAATCCGCACGCCGGCGAGGGCGGCCGGTTCGGCGACGAGGAGGCCCGCCACATCCTGCCGGCGATCCGCCGCGCGCAGGCTGACGGCCTGGACGCCAGCGGCCCCTGGCCGGGGGACACGGTATTCATGCGCGCCCGGCGCGGCGAATTCGACATCGTCGTGGCCCAGTATCACGACCAGGGCCTGATCCCGGTCAAGTACCTGGGCATCGAGGAAGGCGTCAACATCACGGTCGGCCTGCCCTTCGTGCGCACCAGCGTGGATCACGGCACGGCCTTTGACATCGCGGGCCGTGGCATCGCCGATCCTGCCTCGCTGCGCGCGGCCTTGCACATGGCCCTGCGCATGAGCAGCGCCGATTCCGGCGGTGTTTAAAAACCGGGCGCGGTCGAGAAATTCAAAAAGCGGGTGCTGGCACCCTGGAAGGTCAACCGCACCGTGCCGATCGGCCCGTTGCGCTGCTTGCCGACGATGATCTCGGCCGTGCCCTTGTCGGGCGAGTCGGGGTTGTAGACTTCGTCGCGGTAGATGAAGACGATCAGGTCCGCATCCTGCTCGATGGCGCCGGATTCACGCAGGTCGCTCATGACCGGGCGCTTGTTGGGGCGCTGCTCCAGGCTGCGGTTGAGCTGCGACAGGGCCACCACCGGGCAGTTGAGTTCCTTGGCCAGGCTCTTGAGCGAGCGGCTGATTTCCGAGATCTCGGTCGCCCGGTTCTCGCCGGCGCCGCTGGCCGACATCAGCTGCAAGTAGTCGATGATGATCAGGCCGAGCTGGCCGCACTGGCGCGCCAGGCGGCGCGCGCGGGCGCGCACCTCCATCGAGGTCAGCGCGGGCGTCTCGTCGATGTAGATCTGGGCCTCCTGGACGCGCTGGACGGCATGCGTCAGCCGCGGCCAGTCCTCCTGGGTCAGCTTGCCGGTGCGCATGCGGTGCTGGTCCAGCATGCCCACCGAGCCGACCATGCGCATGGCCAGCTGCACGGCGCCCATTTCCATCGAGAAGACCGCCACCGGCAGGCCCTGCTCGATGGCCACGTGCTCGCCGATGTTCATCGAGAAGGAGGTCTTGCCCATGGACGGACGACCCGCCACGATCACCAGGTCGCCGGGCTGCAGGCCCGAGGTCATCCGGTCCAGGTCGGTAAAGCCGGTGGGCACCCCGGTGACGTCGGAATCGCCCTCGCGATGGTAGAGCTCGTCGATGCGGTTGACGACCTGGGACAGCAGCGGCTGGATTTCCTGGAAGCCGGCAGTCCCGCGCGCACCCTCCTGGGCGATCTGGAACACGCGCGACTCGGCCTCGTCGAGGATCTGGCGCGCCTCCTTGCCCTGGGGATTGAAGGCGGTGGACGAGATTTCATCGGCGACCGAGACGAGCTTGCGCAGCATGGCGCGCTCGCGCACGATCTCGGCATAGCGGCGGATGTTGGCGGCCGAAGGCGTGTTGTGCGCCAGCGCATTCAGGTAGGCGAGGCCGCCGCATTCCTCGGCCTTGCCCGCGATGGCCAGGGACTCGTGCACGGTCACCACGTCGGCCGGCCGCGCCAGGCCCACCAGGCGCGTGATGTGCTGCCAGATCAGGCGGTGGTCGAACCGATAGAAATCGTCGTCGATCAGGACGTCGGCGATCCGGTCGAATGCGGCATTGTCCAGCAGCAGGCCGCCCAGCACGGATTGCTCGGCCTCGACCGAGTGCGGGGGCACGCGCAGATAGTCCAGTTGCGCATCCGTATCGATTTCCACGCCCAATCCTCTTTGTGCCGCCTGATCGTTCAGGGAAAAAACAAAAGGCCGGCATCACGCCGGCCTTACTGGCGCCATCCTTAGAGCATAGCACCCGTTGCGCAAATGGCGATCACGCCATTTCGCCTTGCACCACCACGGTGATGTCGGACACCACGTCGGCGTGCAGCGCAACCTGCAGCGGGTACTCGCCCACCGCCTTGATCGCGCCGTCGGGCATGCGGACCTGGGACTTGTGCACATCGGCGAAACCGGCTGCCTGCAAGGCGGCGGCGACGTCCATGTTGGTGACCGAACCGAACAAGCGGCCGTCCACGCCGGCCTTCTGGCCGATCACCAGGTTGTATCCGGCCAGCTTTTCGCCGACGGCCTGGGCCGCGGCCAGCTTGTCGGCCTGTTGCTTTTCGAGTTCGGCGCGGCGCGCCTCGAATTCCTTCAGCGCGGCATCGGTCGCCCGGCGCGCGATGCGCTGCGGGATCAGGTAGTTGCGCGCATAGCCGTCGCGCACGCGCACGACCTCGCCGAGGTTGCCGAGATTGACGACTTTTTCAAGCAGAATGACTTGCATGACGATTGACCTCGGATCAGTTGTGGTTGTCGGTGTACGGCAACAGGGCCAGGAAACGCGCGCGCTTGATGGCGGTGTCCAACTGGCGCTGGTAGTGCGCCTTGGTGCCGGTCAGGCGGGCGGGAATGATCTTGCCGTTTTCCTGGATGAAATCGCGCAGCGTGTCCAGGTCCTTGTAGTCGATCTCGTCGACATTGGCGGCCGTGAAGCGGCAGAACTTGCGGCGCTTGAACAGCGGGTTCTGCTGGTTGAATTTGCGTTTTTCCTTGGACTTTTTGAAGTAAGCCATGATGGTTGCCTTTAACCTTTAACGTTTGCCGGGCCTGTGCCCGGAGTATTCATTCATGAGCGGCGGGATGCGCGGGTGACATGCAGGACCAGCCTGGAAGAGCCTTTGCGCGACGGCGCGAGAAACCCCTCGACGTCCATGCCGCAACCCAGCGGGGCATCGGACAGCAGCAAGGCCATTTCGCCCAGGGCCACCGCCGGAATTTCCAGTTCGACCCGGCGCGGATGCCCGGCTTCGGAAACCTCGGACTCGTGCGCCAGCCGCATGTGCAGGATCGGAATGCCCGCCGGTGTATGCCGCAGCGCGTCGATTTCAAGCACGCGCGCACCGAGTTCCAGACGGTTCAAATCCAGGCCCGCCCCGACCGCCGTCCGATCAGGACTGCGCCGCGGGCGCCTCGGCGGATGCCGACGCCTTGCGGGCTTCCTCGCGCTCGACCGACTTCATCATGACCGACGGCGTGGACTGCGCGGCCTTGGTCTTGATGAACAGGTAACGCAGGATCGCGTCATTGTAGCGGAACGAATGCTCGAGCTCGTCCAGGGCGGCCTGGTCGCACTCGATGTTGAAGCACACGTAGTGCGCCTTGACGAGCTTCTGGATGGGATAGGCCAGCTGGCGGCGGCCCCAGTCCTCGAGACGGTGGATCTGGCCGCCGTGGGCGGTGACCATGGCCTGGTAACGCTCGATCATGGCAGGCACCTGCTCGCTTTGATCGGGATGCACGATGAACACTACTTCGTAGTGACGCATGGATGAACTCCTTGAGGATATCTGCGATGTGGACAGACAGCCCGTCGGCACGACAGTTTCGGCCGATCGAGCAAGAAAACCAGTTATTCTAGCAATATATCGGCCGTATCACAAATCGCTGACGACCATGGCATAGGCGGAATGGTTGTGGATGGACTCGAAGTTCTCGGCCTCGACCCGGTAGCCCTCGACCCCGGGCAGGTCCCGCAGCATGCCCGCCACGTCGCGCACCAGGTCCTCGACGAATTTCGGATTGTCGTAGGCGCGCTCGGTGACGTGCTTCTCGTCCACGCGCTTGAGCAGCCCCCAGAGCTCGCAGGAAGCCTGGCCCTCGACGCCTCCGATGAGGGCGTCCAGGGCGGCCTGCGCGGGCGCGGCATAGTCCAGGTGCACGCTGACGTGCGAACGCTGGTTGTGCGCGCCGTATTCCGAGATGGCCTTCGAGCATGGGCACAGGCTGGTGACCGGCACCTGGACGTCCATCGAGAACCGCGCCTCGGCCCCCCGGCGCGCCCGCGCCGTCCAGCGCACCTGGTAATCCATCAGGCTGCGCACGCCGGACACCGGCGCGGCCTTGTCCATGAAATAGGGAAATGCGGCGGTGAGGTCGCCTTCCTGCGCATCGAGCAACTCGAGCATGTCGTCGGCCACCCGGCAAAAGGCCTGCGGGTCCAGCGGCGTGCCGCGGTACCGTCCCAGCAACGCCACGAAACGCGACATGTGGGTGCCTTTTTCCGTCGCCGGCAGGGCGACGGTGAGCTCCCAGTCGGCGACCGTCGCCTGGGGCCCGCCCTCGCCCCCCAGCACCAGAGGATGGCGCACCCCCCGCACGCCGACCCGCTGGATGGGGATCCGGCGGGTATCCGGGCTGCGCTGCACGTCCGGCATGGAGGCCGGCGGCTCGGTCACGATGGTCATTGCGATTCCCTTGAAAAGCGTCGGCGCACCGACGCCTCGATTCCCTGGGCATCCAGTCCGAGCTCGGACAGGATGGCTTTCTGGTCGCCGTGGTCGATGAACATGTCGGGCAGGCCCAGCAGCAGGACGGGATGCTGGATGGCGGCGCGGCTGAAATATTCCTGGACGGCGCTGCCCGCCCCCCCCATGACGGCGGCCTCTTCGAGGGTGACGAAGGCCTCGTGGGTCTGCGCCAGGCGCTGCAGCAGGTCCTCGTCCAGCGGCTTGACGAAGCGCATGTCCACCAGCGTCGCATCCAGGGCTTCGGCCGCCCGTGCCGCCTCTGGAAGGAGCGTGCCGAACACCAGCAGCGCGATGCGTGCGCCCTCGCGGCGCACCACGCCCCGGCCGATCGGCACGGGCTCGAGGGTGGCCCCCGGGTCGGCGCCGCACCCGGCGCCGCGCGGATAGCGCACCGAGGCCGGCCCCGGGTGCAGGAAACAGGTATTGAGCAGCAGGCGCGCCTCATGCTCGTCCGAGGGGGTCGCCACCACCATGTTGGGCACGCAGCGCAAGTACGCGATGTCGTAGTTGCCGGCATGGGTGGCGCCGTCGGCGCCCACGATGCCGGCGCGGTCCAGGGCCAGCGTGACGTCGAGATCCTGCAGCGCGACGTCATGGATCAGTTGATCGTAGGCCCGCTGCAGGAAGGTGGAATAGATGGCGACGACGGGCTTGACGCCCTCGCAGGCCAGGCCCGCCGCGAACGTCAGGGCATGCTGTTCGGCGATCCCGACGTCGAAATAGCGGCTGGGGAAGCGCCGCTCGAATTCGACCAGGCCGCTGCCCTCGCGCATGGCCGGGGTGATGCCGACCAGGCGCGGATCGGCCTCGGCCATGTCGCACAGCCAGCGCCCGAACACCTGGGTGAAGGTCGTGCGCGACGGCGCGGAGGGTTTCTGGATGCCGATGCTGGGGTCGAATTTGCCGGGGCCGTGATACAGCACGGGATCCGCCTCGGCGAGCTTGTAGCCCTGGCCCTTGCGGGTGACGACGTGCAGAAACTGCAGGCCGCCCAGCGACCGCAGGTTCTCGAGCGTGGGCACCAGCACATCCAGGTCGTGCCCGTCGATCGGCCCCATGTAATTGAAGCCGAGCTCCTCGAACAGGGTGGCCGGCGACAGCATGCCCTTGGCATGGCCTTCGAGCTTGCGCGCCAGTTCGAGCACCGGCGGCACGTGCTGCAGCACCGCGCGCCCCATGGTCTTGGCGCGCGCATAGAACTGCCCCGACAACAGGCGGGCGAAATAGTAGTTCAAGGCGCCCACCGGCGGCGAGATCGACATGTCGTTGTCGTTGAGCACGACCAGCAGGTTGATCCCGGGCGTCACGCCGGCGTTGTTCAGCGCCTCGAAGGCCATGCCGGCGCTCATGGCGCCGTCGCCGATCACTGCGATGTGCTGGCGCTGCACGCCGACATTGCGCGAAGCCACGGCCATCCCCAGGGCGGCCGAGATCGAGGTCGAGGAATGCGCCGTGCCGAAGGCGTCGTAGGGGGATTCGCTGCGCTTGGGAAAGCCCGAAATGCCACCGCGCTGGCGCAGGCCGGCCATTTGCTCGCGCCGGCCGGTCAGGATCTTGTGGGGATAGGACTGGTGTCCGACATCCCAGATCAGGCGGTCGTCAGGCGTATCGAATACGTGGTGCAGCGCCAGGGTGAGTTCGACCGTCCCCAGGTTCGAGGACAGGTGCCCGCCCGTGCGCGACACGGATTCCAGGACGAAGGCGCGCAGTTCGGTCGCCAGCGCCTTGAGTTCGCGCCGGTCCAGGCGGCGCACGTCCGCCGGCGAGGCGATCTGCTGCAGCAAGCTCGTAGTCATTCCTTCAGGCATCATCGCATCCATGGGATCTGCTCGGGACGGTCGGTACGGCGGGGTCGGTGCGCACAGGCGCTAGCACGTCCGGCCGATGATGAAATCGGCCAGCTCGTGCAAGCGGCATGCCGGGGGCCCCAGGGGTCGCAAGGCCTCGTGGGCCTGTACGCGCAGGTTTTCGAGCAGGGCGCGCGAACCCTCGAGGCCCATCACGGACACATAGGTGGGCTTGGCGCTGGCGGCGTCCTTGCCGGCGGTCTTGCCCAATGTGGCCGTATCGCCGGTCACGTCGAGGATGTCGTCGACCACCTGGAACGCCAGGCCGATCACCCCCGCATAGGCCTCCAGGCCTTCGCGCGCGGTCGATCCGGCACCCGCCACGATGCCGCCCAGCAGCACGCTGGCCTCGAGCATGGCGCCGGTCTTCATGCGGTGCATGCGCTGCAGGTCCTCGATCGGCAGGCTGCAGCCGACGCTTTCGCAATCGATCGCCTGGCCGCCGGCCATGCCGAAGCTGCCCGCCGAGCGGGCGAGCAATTGTACCGCTTGCACGGTGAGCGCCGGCGCGATGGGCATCTGGGCCAGCAGGTCGAAGGCCAGCGGCTGCAGGGCGTCGCCCGCCAGCATGGCCAGGGTCTCGTTGAACTGCCGGTGCACCGTGGGGCGGCCGCGACGCAGGTCGTCGTCATCCATGCAGGGCAGATCGTCGTGCACCAGGGAATAGGCGTGGATGAGTTCGACTGCCGCGGCGGCATAGTCCAGGGCCAGTTCCTGGGCCATCGCCGCCGATCCGGCCTGCAGGCTGGCCTCGCCCGCCGCATGGACCAGCGCCGCGCGCACGCGCTTGCCGGGCCCGAGGACCGCATAGCGCATGGCCTCGTGCAGGCGCGCGGGCCCTTCGTCGACGGTGGGCAGGAGCTCGTCGAGGACCGACTCGGTGTGCTCGACGGTTTCGCGCAGCCACTGGTCGAAGGCGATCTGGACGGTGCTCATGCATCCCCCCCGGCATCGCCAGCATCCAGCGGGCGCAGCAGCTGCCCTTGCAATACGCTGACCTGGCGCTCGGCCGCCTCCAGGCGCTGCTGGCAGACGCGCGCCAGGGCGACGCCGCGCTCGTAGGCGGCGATGGATTCGTCCAGGCCCATGTCGCCGGCGCCCATGCGCCCGGCGAGGGCTTCGAGCTCGGCCAGGGCCTGCTCGAAGTCGGCGGGCAGGCTCTGGGGCGGCGCGGATGCCGCATCCGGCGGTGTGTGCTTGTCGACCATGTGTTTCGTCAAAAGGATTCCATCCCGAATTGTACGGGAACCCCGCGCACGGATAAAACGGCGGTCCGACCCGCGCAAGCGCATGGGGTACAATTTCGGTCCTTTTTCGGAAAACCTCCGGTCACTCCGATTTTTTCTTCGCAGCGGCGCGGCCCCGCGCCCGCATTCATCTTTGCGGGGGGAATCATGGCCAATTCACTCGGTCAAACCACGGTCGACGCCGTGACCCAGCTATCCGTGCAACATTATTTCGACGAGGCGGTCCTTGCGCGCGAGCGCGAACGCATATTCGCGCGCAGCGCCCGCTACGTCGGCCACCAGCGCATGGTGCCCGAACCGGGCGACTGGCGCACCCTGGCCCACGAAGGCGGCGGCCGGGTCCTGCTGCGCGATGCGCAGGGCGTGCGGCTGCTGTCGAATGTCTGCCGCCACCGCCAGGCCCTGATGCTGGGCGCCCAGCGCGGCGACGACCCCGCCTGCGCCAGCGGCTCGCTGTGCGCCACGGGGGGCAACATCGTCTGCCCGATCCACCGCTGGACCTACGACACGCGCGGCAAGCTCCTCGGCGCGCCGCTATTTCCCGAAAAGCCCGACCTGAGCCTGCAGGCGTATCCGCTGCAGGACTGCCACGGGCTGCTGTTCGAAGGCCCGCGCGACCCCCTGGCGGACATCGGCGGGCTGTTCGGCACCCCGGAATTCGATTTTTCGGATTATGTCCTGGACCACGTCGAGCTGCACCGCTGCCATTACAACTGGAAGACCTTCATCGAGGTCTACCTCGAGGATTACCACGTCGGCCCCTTTCATCCGGGCCTCGGGCGCTTCGTGACCTGCGACGACCTGAGCTGGGAGTTCGGCGAGTTCCACAGCATGCAGCGCGTGGGCATCCACCAGGCCCTGGGCCAACCCGGCACCGACGTCTACAGCCAGTGGCACGACCGCCTGCTGCAATACCGCTCGGGCTCCGCGCCCGATTTCGGCGCGATCTGGGTGACCTATTTTCCCACCCACATGATCGAGGTCTACCCCCACGTCCTCGTGCTGTCGACCCTGCATCCGGTCAGCCCCCGGGAAACCATGAACGTCATCGAGTTCTACTATCCCGAGGACATCGTCGCCTTCGAGCGCGAGTTCATCGAGGCACAGCGCGCCGCCTACATGGAAACCGCCGTCGAGGACGACGAAATCGGCGAACGCATGGACGCCGGCCGCCTCGCGCTGCTGCGCCGCGGCGCCGACGAGGCGGGCCCCTACCAGAGCCCCCTCGAGGACGGCATGGAGCATTTCCATGCCTGGTATCGCCGCATGATGGACGAGTGAGCCGGGCTCACGCGCCCTGTGCCACGGGGCGCGTCGGCTCGCTGCACCACTCGCTCCAGGACCCGGGATACAGGGCGGAGCCCCGCAGGCCGGCCAGTTCCATGGCGAGCAGGTTGTGGCAGGCCGTGATGCCCGAACCGCACTGATGCACCACGCCGTGGTCCAGGCGATCACCCAGCAGGGCTTCGAACTCCTCGCGCAGGCGGGCGGGCGGCTTGAAGCGTCCGTCGGGCCCGATGTTGTCCTGGAAGGGCCGGTTCAGCGCGCCCGGGATGTGCCCGCCCACCGGATCCAGGGTCTCGGCCGCACCGCTGAAGCGATCGGCCGCCCGCGCATCCAGCACCGTGAAGCGCCGTTCGTCCAGGTTCGCCAGGACCGCGCGCGCATCCACCTGGGGCATCGAGGGCTTGCCCGAGAGCACGGTGCCCTGAATGGCCTGGGCCTCGCTGAGCGCCGGATCCCGCCAGCCGGTTTCGGCCTCGCCACCGGCCGCGAGCCATGCCGCCCAGCCGCCGTCGAGCACCGCCACGGACTCGTGGCCCAGCCAGCGCAGCATCCACCACAGGCGGGCGGCGAACATGCCGTTGCCGGCGTCGTAGACCACCACCTGGGTGCGCGCGGTCAGGCCCTGCGACCGCATCAGGGCCGCGAATTCGGTGCGTTCAGGCAGCGGATGGCGGCCGTTGCGGCCGGTGCGCGGGCCGCTGAGCCGGGTTTCCGGATCCAGGTACAGGGCCCCCGGGACATGCCCTGCCTCGTAGGCCCGCCGGCCCGCCTCATGGTCGGCCAGGTCGTGGCGGACATCGAACACCAGGCAGCCGGGCCTGGCCAGCCGCTCGCGCAGTTCCTCGGCTTGGATCAACAAGGCATTCATGACTATCGCACCTCCTGGGCGGTCTTGGGTGGGGACGAACCGGCGCCGCTCAGGATCCGCCCTTCGGTGTATGTGCGCCAGATCGACAGCAGGCCCGATCCGATGATCAGGGCCATGCCGGCCCAGGCAAGGGTCGCGGGGCGGTCGCCCCAGAAGACGACCCCGATCAGGGCGGCAAAGATGATGGTGGTGTACTGCAGCGCCGCCGTCAACAGCGTCGAGCCCAGCCCGAAGGCCCGGGTCATCGCCAATTGACCGACCAGGCCGGCACAGCCCAGGGCCACCAGCGCGCCAACCGTCGGCAGATCCAGCCAGCGCCAGCCGAGGACGCCCTGCCCCGCCAGGCCGCTGGCGCACACGCCGGCGGAAAACAGCAGCACGGTGCGCCATTCGGCCTCCCCGAGCCGGCCCAGCTGGCGGATCTGCATCATGGCCACCGCCGCAAGCCCGCCGGCCCCCAGCCCCATGAGGGCGGCGAGCCACTGCTCGCGCTCGATGCTGGGGCGCAACACGCCCAACACCCCCAGGAACCCGGCCAACACCGCCAGGATGCGCACCGGGTCGCGCTGTGAACCGCCCCAGCCCAGCATCCAGCCGGCGATGAACAAGGGGGCGGTGTAATTGAGGCTGATGGCGGTGGGCAGCGGCAGGTGCGCGAGCGCAAAAAAACCCAGCCACATCGAGGCGATGCCGCTGAGGTTGCGCCAGATGTGCGGGCGCCAGCTGCGCGGCCGCAATTGGCGTCGAGTGGCCAGCGCCCAGGAACACAACAGCAGGACGGACGGAATGCCGCGAAAGAGGACGATCTCGGGCAGGCTCGCGCCCAGATCCGCGGCAATCTTCACGCACGCGCCCATGATGGCGAACATGGCGCACGCCAACAACATCCACAATGACTGCATGCTCGTCGTAGGTCGCGGAAGACACAAACCAGGAAGTCGATACTATACACTTTGGTTATCGCACGATCGTCTTCCCCGCGGGGTCCCATTTCATGAAAAGAATCGTCCTGTTCCTGGCAACCAACCTGGCCGTCATGCTGGTGCTCAGCATCACCATGAACATCCTGGGCGTCGGCCGCTACCTCACCGCCAACGGCATCGATCCGGTCCAGCTGCTGATCTTTTCGGGGATGATCGGCTTCGTCGGCGCCTTCATTTCGCTGCTGACCAGCAAGTGGATGGCCAAAATGAGCACCGGCGCCCAGGTCATCGATCCGCGCGCGCCGCGCAACGCCCGCGAAGCCTGGCTGGTCGACACGGTCCACCAGCTGGCCGACCGCGCCGGGATCGGCCGTCCCGAGGTCGCCATCTACGAAGGCGCGCCCAACGCCTTCGCCACCGGGGCCTTCCGCAACGACTCGCTGGTGGCGGTCTCGACCGGGCTGCTGTCCTCCATGACCGAGGAGGAAGTCACGGCGGTGCTCGGCCACGAGGTGGCCCACATCGCCAACGGCGACATGGTGACCCTCACGCTGATCCAGGGCGTGGTCAACACCTTCGTGATTTTTCTTTCGCGCATCGTCGGCTACTTCGTCGACCGCGCAATCCTCAAGAACGATCGCGGCGTCGGCATGGGCTACTACCTGACCGTCATCGCCTGCGAGATTTTCTTCGGTGTCCTGGCCTCGATCATCGTCGCCTGGTTCTCGCGCCGCCGCGAGTTCCGCGCCGACGCCGGATCGGCCCATCTGCTGGGGGCGCGCGAGCCCATGATCCATGCGCTGGCGCGCCTGGGCGGCCTGCAGCCGGGCGAACTGCCCAAATCCTTCGAGGCCTCGGGCATCACGGGCGGGGCGATCGGCGCCCTGTTCGCCTCGCACCCGCCCATCGAGGCCCGCATCGAGGCCTTGCGGGCGCTGCGCGCCCAATAGACGCGCAGGCCGCCGCCCTGAGCCACCGGGCGGCGGCCCCGCCGTCCGGACACCATGAAAGAACTCCAGGTCATCCTCGGTTTCGGCGGCTATGTCGCCCTGCTGCTATGGGGCGTCCACATGGTGCAGACCGGCGTGCAGCGCGCCTACGGCAAGGCGCTGGGGATATGGCTCGCCCGCGCGCTGGGGAACCCTCTGCGCGCCTTTCTGACGGGCCTGGCGATCACGGCGGCGATCCAGAGCAGCACGGCCACCGGCCTCATGATCACGGGCCTGGCTTCCAACGGGCTGGTGGCCGTGGCGCCGGGTCTGGCCGCCATGCTGGGCGCCAACGTAGGCACCACGCTGATCGTCCAGGTCCTGTCCTTCAATCCGACCTTCCTCGCCCCGGGCCTGATCCTCGTGGGGGTGTGGATGTTCCGCCACTATGCCCCCGGACGCGCCCGCGACCTGGGCCGCACGCTGGTGGGGCTCGGCCTGCTGCTCCTCGCCCTGGACCAGCTGGTCTCGATGTTCGAGCCGCTCAAGAGCGCTCCGCTGCTCGCCCTGGCCCTCGAAGCGCTGGAACAGGCACCGGTGCTGGCGCTCATCGCCAGCGCGGTTCTCGCCTGGGCCTCGCACTCCAGCGTGGCCGTCGTGATTCTGATCATGTCCCTCGCTCATCACGGGCTGGCGCAGCCTGCGCTGGCCTACGCGCTGGTCCTGGGCGCCAATCTCGGGACGGCCATCAACCCCGTGCTGGAAGGCGTCAGCGACAAGAACCCCGCCTCGCGGCGCCTGCCCGTCGGCAACCTCGGCACCCGCCTGGCGGGCTGCATCGCCGGCATGGCGGCGCTGCCCTGGGCGGATGGCATGATGGGCCTGCTGGGCAGCGATCCGGCCCACGCCGTCGCCAATTTCCATGTCCTGTTCAACGTGCTGGTCGCGGCCTGCTTCATGCCGCTGCTGCGGCCCTACGCCCACGTGCTGACGCGGCTTTTGCCGCATCAGGGCGACCCCAATGATCCCGCGCTGCCGATCTACCTGGACGTCTCGGCCCATGAAGTCCCGGCCGTGGCCATGGGCCAGGCGGCCCGCGAGGCGCTGCGCCTGACCGATCTGCTGCAAGAGTCCCTGCAATCCACGCAAAGCGCCCTGCTGGAGGAGAACAGCCAGGCGGGCAGCCACGCGCGCTACCTGAACAGCGCCATCGATCAGCTCGAGCTGTCGATCACCGGATACCTGGCCAAGCTCGACCAGGAGAGCCTGAGCGCCGAGGACCAGCAATACCTGAAGACCATCCTGACCTTTGCCATGAACATGTCTCACGCCGCGGGCCTGGCAGGCATGGGCCTGCTGGGCCACGCGACCCAGCTGCGCCGGACGCACTGGGTGCTGGAACCGGCGCAGCGCGAGGAGCTGCGCACCACCCTCGAGCGCCTGCGGCACAACCTGAGGCAGGCGTCGGCGCTGTTCGTGTCGGGCGACCGGGACGCCGCCCGGCGGCTGGCCTTCGAAAAAGACTATTTCCGCACGCTGGAAGCCCATGCCGCCGACCGCCACCTGGAACGCATCAAGGCGGGACACCTGGAGGCCGCCGACGTCGGCGCGTTCTACCTGAACATCCTGCGCGATGCGAGCAGCGTGAACGCCTGCCTGATCAACGCCTCGGCCTACCCCATCCTCGAGCGCCACGGCGAACTGCGCCCCAACCGCCTGCGCGATCCCGCAGCCTGAGCCGCGGGCGCCGGGCTCAGTGCGCCTCGCCCCAGTTCGCCCCGACCCCGACCTCGGCGACCAGGGGCACGGCCAGTTCGGCCACGCCGGCCATCAGGACCGGCACGTGGGCGCGCAGGCGCTCGACCTCGTCCTCGACCGCGTCGAACACCAGTTCGTCATGCACCTGCATCACCATGAGGCTGCGCAGGCCCTCGGCCCGCAGCCAGTCCTGCACCGCGACCATGGCCATCTTGATGAGGTCCGCCGCCGTCCCCTGCATCGGCGCGTTGATGGCCGCGCGCTCGGCCGCCGCGGCGCGCGGGCCCTTGGCGCCGGAGGACAGCTCGGGAAAATGCAGCCGGCGCCCGAACACCGTCTGCACATAACCCTGTTCGCGGGCCTGTTTGCGGATGCGGTCCATGTACTCGGCCACGCCGGGGTAGCGCATGAAGTAGCGGTCGATATAGGACTTCGCCGCGGCGCGCGTGATGCCCAGGTTCGAGGCCAGGCCGAATTCGCCCATGCCGTAGATCAGGCCGAAATTGATCGCCTTGGCCGCGCGGCGCTGGTCGGCGCCCACCTCGTCCAGGGGCAGGCCGAACACCTCGGCCGCCGTGGCGCGGTGGATGTCCAGGCCCTCGGCGAACGCCCGCCGCAGGTTCTCGTCGCCCGACACGTGCGCCATGACGCGCAATTCGATCTGCGAATAGTCCGCCGACACGATGCGCCCCAGGCTGGACACGAAGGCCGCGCGCACGCGGCGGCCCTCGGCCGTGCGCACGGGAATGTTTTGCAGGTTGGGGTCCGAGGAGGCGAGGCGGCCGGTGATGACCGCCGCCTGCGCATAACGGGTATGCACGCGGCCGCTGCGGGCATCGACCATGCGCGGCAGCTTGTCCGTATACGTGGACTTGAGCTTGGCGATGCCCCGGTATTCGAGCAGCAGCCGCGGCAGCGGATAGTCCGCCGCCAGGCGGCTGAGCACGTCCTCATCGGTCGAGGGCGCGCCGCCGGCCGTTTTGCGCAGCACCGGCAGCTGCATGCGCTGGAACAGGATCTCGCCCAGCTGCTTGGGCGAATTCAGGTTGAAGGGCTGGCCGGCCAGGGCGTGGGCCTCGCCCTCGAGCACGAGCATCTGCCGGCCGAGTTCGTGGCTTTGCGCGGCCAGGACCTCGACGTCGATGGCCACGCCGTTGCGTTCGATGGTGGTCAGCACGTCCGAGGTCTGGATCTCGAGCCGATAGATGCGCGCCAGGCCTTCATCGGCGCAGATCTTGGGATACAGCACCTCGTGCAGGCGAAAAGTGAAATCCGCGTCCTCCGCCCCGTAGTGGGCCGCGCGCTCGAGATCGACCTCGTCGAAGCCGATCTGCCGGGCGCCCTTGCCGCACAGGTCCTCGTACGTCGTGCCGGTCACGCCCAGCCAGCGCTGGCCGAGCTCCTGCATGTTCACGCGCCGGTGGGACTCCAGGACATACGCCTGCAGCATGGTGTCGTGCTGCACGCCGCGCAGGGCCACCCCCTCGTTGGCGAGGACGTGCGCGTCGTATTTTGCATGGTGCAGGAGCTTTGCCGCGCCGGGGTCCTCGAGCCAGGGCCGCAGGCGCTCGAGGACCAGCTCGCGCGCCAGCTGCTGGGGCTTGTCGGGCCCGCGATGGCCGACGGGGATGTAGCAGGCGCGGCCGGCCTCGACGGACAGCGACAGGCCCACCAGGCGCGCGGCCATCGGATCGAGGCTGGTGGTCTCGGTATCCAGCGCGGCCAGCGGCGCCGCACGCACGCGGTCGAGCCAGCGATCCAGGCTGTCGACGTCGAGCACGGTCTCGTAATCGATGTCCGCCGGCGCCGACGGCGGCTGGGCCGCAATGCGGGCGTCCTGCGCCGGTATGCGCTGCGGGTCGCCGGTGACCTCGCGCAGCCACGAGCGAAACCCGTAGGTCTCGTAGAGCCGCAGCAAGGTGTCGTGATCCGGGGCCTTGAGCGCGAGGGCCGCCGGCTGCAATGCCTCGGGCAGTTCGCAGTCCAGCCGGACGGTCAGCAGGTCGCGGGTCATGGGAAAATTGGGCACGGCCGCGCGCAGATTGTCGCCGGCCACGCCCTTGATTTCACCCGCCCGGGCGATCAGCGTATCGATGTCGCCGTAGGTCGCCAGCCACTTCGCCGCGGTCTTGGGGCCGACCTTGTCCACGCCGGGCACATTATCCACGGTATCGCCCGTGAGCATCAGGAAATCGACGATGCGCTCGGGCGGCACGCCGAACTTGCGCATCACGCCCGCCACGTCCTGGCGCTCGCCGGACATGGTGTTGATGAGCTCGACCCGGTCGTCGACCAGCTGGGCCAGATCCTTGTCGCCCGTCGAGATGATGGTGTGGAAGCCCTCGCCGCTGGCCTGGCGGGCCAGCGTGCCGATCACATCGTCGGCCTCGACGCCCGGCTGGACGATCACGGTCCAGCCCAGGGCCGCCGCCGCCTCGTGGATGGGCGGGATCTGCGCCCGCAGGTCATCGGGCATGGACGGGCGGTGGGCCTTGTACTCGGGATACATGTGCTCACGAAAAGAGCCCCCGGGCGCATCGAAGATGCAGGCGCCGTAAGCCGCCTCGTCCTTGTAATCCTCAAGCAGTCTCCTTAACATGGAGATGACACCGTAGAGGGCCCCGGTCGGATCCCCGCGCGCATTGCGCAGATCGGGCATCGCATGATAGGCACGATAAAGATAGCTCGACCCATCCACCAGCAACAAGGTTTTTTTCATGGCTAACAATAAGACGACACGGGTTTCGGCAGAACAACAGATTCCCACGATTATCTCAGAGATGACGACGGCGGCTCAGGCTTTTCGGCATATCGGCCTGGGCGTCAGCGTCTTCGGCAGCGCCCGCATCCCGCGCGGGCACCCTTACTACGACCTCGGCATCGAGATCGGCGCACGCATCGCCCAGTTGGGCCTGCCGATGATCGCCGGCGGCGGCCCGGGCCTCATGGAGGCCGCCAACCGCGGCGCCTACGAGGCGGGCGGGCGCAGCATCGGCCTCAACATCCGGCTGCCGCGTGAAAAGCGCGACAATACCTACCAGACCGACAGCCTGCATTTCGAATACTTTTATTCACGCAAGGCCTCGTTCTTCATGCACAGCCTCGCCTATGTGGTGCTGCCGGGGGGATTCGGCACGCTGGACGAGGTCTTCGAGGCCATCACGCTGGTCCAGACGCTCAAGCAACCGCCGGCGCCCATCATCCTGGTCGGCGTGGACTTCTGGTCGGGCCTGATGGACTGGGTGCGCGACCAGTTGCTGGCCAACGGCATGATCAGCCCCTACGACCTCGACCTGATCCTGGTGACCGACGACCTGGACGAAATCGTCCGGCTGATCCAGGACGCCGCCCAGATCGAGCCCAACCGCGAGCCCGCCCTGCCCGAATGAGGTTAAGATCACGCCTTGTCACGGCCGGCACGGCATGAGCGCGCCCGGCGATTTCGGAGAACCCTATGAAAAACACCGTGCTGGGCGCCGCCCTGCTGGTCGCGGCGGGCCTGATCCCCGCAACAGGCGCCGCGCAGGATGCGCAAGAACTCAGGATCGCCACCGAGGCGGGCTACCCGCCGTTCGAATACCGCAACCCCAGCGGCCAGCTCGAAGGCTTCGACATCGACATCGGCAACGAGATCTGCAAGCGCCTGGCGCGCACTTGCGTCTGGATCGACCAGTCCTTCGACAGCCTGATCCCCGGCCTGCAGGCGCGCAAGTTCGACCTCGCCAATTCGACCATGACGGCGACCGACGCACGCCGCAAGGTCATCGATTTCTCGACGCCGATGTACATCGTGCCGGTCAAGCTCATGGTCCGCAAAGGCAGCGGGCTGCAGCCCACCGCCGACTCCCTGAAAGGCAAGCGCGTCGGCGTGCAGCAAGGCACCACCATGGAGACCTACGCCCGTCAGGAATGGGCTTCCCAGGGTGTCCAGATCGTCTCGTACCCCAGCTACACCAACGCCTTCGTGGACCTGTCCACGGGGCGGCTGGACGCCACCTTCCAGGAGGCGCAAAGCGCCGTCGAGGGCTTCCTCAACAAGCCCGAGGGCGCCGATTTCGAACTCGCCGCCATGACGCTGGATGCGCCCATCCTGAACCAACCCATCGCGATCGGCATCCGCAAGGGCAATGACGACCTCAGGGCCGAGGTCGACGAAGCGCTGAAATCCATGCTGGCCGATGGCACGCTCCAGGACTATGCGGGGAAATACTTCGCCGACGGCAATATCGCGTTTCCCAACGGCCACTAGAGCCCGCTCCCATGTTCCTGAGCGGCTACGGCCCCCTGCTGCTGGCCGGGACCTGGGTCACGGTCAAGCTTGCGCTGCTCTCCCTGGCCGTGGCGGTCGGCCTGGGCCTGCTGGGCGCCTGGGCCAAGCTCTCGCCGTCGCGCGGCGCCCGCTTCGCCGGGGGTGCTTATACGACACTGATCCGCGGGGTGCCCGACCTGGTCTTGATGCTGATGATTTTCTTCAGCGTGCAGATCGGCCTCAACGACCTCACCGACCTGCTCGGCCTGGACCCCATCGACATCGATCCGTTCAGCGCCGGCGTGCTGACCCTGGGATTCATCTACGGGGCCTACTTCACGGAAACCTTTCGCGGCGCCTTCATGGCCGTTCCGCGCGGACAGCTCGAATCGGCAAGCGCCTACGGCATGCGCGAGTCCCAGGTGTTCCGCCGCATCCTGTTTCCCCAGATGATGCGCCATGCCCTGCCCGGCATCGGCAACAACTGGCAGGTCCTGCTGAAATCCACCGCGCTGGTGTCCCTGATCGGCCTGTCGGATCTCGTCAAGGTCGCGCAGGATGCCGGCAACGTGACTTTTCGCGTGTTCCTGTTCATCAGCATCACGGGGCTGATCTACCTGGCCCTGACCACCTTGTCGAACGGCATCCTGTACATCCTCGATAGGCGCTACAGCGTCGGGGTGCGCGAGCCGCAGCTATGACCGACGTCCTCGATCAATTCTGGCGCGCCTATCTGTATGCCAGCAACGGCGCCCCCTCCGGGATGGTGGTCACACTGTGGCTGCTGGTCGCCTCGGTCTCGATGGGGTTCTTCATCTCGATCGCGCTGGCGGTCGCCCGCGTCTCGTCGCGGCGCTGGCTGTCCCTGCCGTTGTGGCTGTTCAGCTATGTCTTTCGCGGCACGCCACTGTACGTGCAGATCCTGTTCATCTACGCCGGCATCTACAGCCTCGACGTCGTCAAGGGCACCCCGCCCCTGGCGGCATTCTTTCAAAGCGGCGCCAACTGCCTGATCCTGGCCCTGACCCTGAACACCGTCGCCTACACGACCGAGATCTTCGCGGGCGCCATCCGCGCGACCAGCGCGGGCGAGATCGAGGCGGCGCGGGCCTACGGCATGTCGCGCTTGGCCATGTACCGGCGGGTCATCCTGCCCTCCGCGCTGCGGCGCGCCCTGCCCGCCTACAGCAACGAGGTCATCCTGATGCTGCACGCGACCTCGCTGGCATTCACCGCCACCGTCCCGGACATCCTCAAGGTCGCGCGCGATGCGAACGCCGCCACCTACCAGACCTTTGCCTCCTACGGCATCGCCGCACTGCTGTACCTGTGCCTGTCGTTTACACTGATCGGGCTGTTCCGCCGCTTTGAACGCCGCACCCTGGCCTACCTGGGGCCACACCGATAACACCATGTCCACACTCGACGTACAAAACATCCACAAGCGCTACGGCGACAATGAGGTCCTCAAGGGCGTGTCCCTGAAGGCCGAAGCGGGCGACGTGGTCTGCATCCTCGGGTCCAGCGGATCCGGCAAATCGACGTTTCTGCGCTGCATCAATTTCCTTGAGAAACCCAACCAGGGCACCGTTACGCTCAACGGCGAGACCCTCAAGATCGTCACCGACCGGCGCGGCGAGCCCCACGCCGCCGACCTGGACCAATTGCGCCGGCTGCGTTCGAAGCTGGCCATGGTGTTCCAGCACTTCAACCTGTGGGCCCACATGAACGTGCTGGGCAACGTGATCGAGGCGCCCATCCATGTGCTCCAGGTCGGCCGGGCCGAGGCCATCGAACGCGCGCGCCACTACCTCGCCAAGGTCGGCCTGGATCCCAAGCTGGAAACCCAGTATCCCTCGTCGCTGTCGGGCGGCCAGCAGCAGCGCGTGGCCATCGCCCGCGCCTTGGCGATGGAGCCCGAGGTCATGTTGTTCGATGAGCCCACCTCGGCCCTGGACCCAGAGCTGGTCGGCGAGGTCCTGAAGGTGATGCAAAAGCTGGCGGAGGAAGGACGCACCATGCTGGTGGTGACGCACGAGATGGGTTTCGCCCGCAACCTGGCCTCGCAGGTGATGTTCCTGCATCAAGGCGTGGCCGAGGAGGTCGGCCCGCCCTCGGCGATCTTCGACAAGCCGCAAAGCCCGCGGCTGCGGCAGTTTTTGTCGGGGAACTTGAAATAGGGTTGGGCGCCCGCGCGCGGGTAGGTGCCGGGCTCTGAGACCCGCATTCGGGAAACAGTAATCCTAGCCGTGGGGAAAGCGCAACCGCATCATCACGTGCGGAATACCCGCGTCCATGAAGGTCTCGCCCTCCTCGACAAAGCCGTGGCGGGCATAGAACGGCCGGGCCCGCAGTTGCGCGGCCAGGGCCACCTCGCGATCGCCGCGTCGCCGGGCTTCGTCTGCCAGCGCCGACAGCAGCGCTGAACCAACCCCCTGGCCCCGCCAGGGGGCGCGCACCGCCATGCGGCCGATATGGCCATCGGGCAACAGCCGACCGGTCCCGATGGGCCGTCCGTCGGCGGCATGGGCCACGGCATGCACGCATTGCGCGTCCATGTCGTCCAGCTCGATCTCGGGAGACACGTACTGTTCGAGGACGAAGACCTCGCTGCGGATGCGCGAGGCCTCGGCGCCCAGTTGCGCCCAGGTGCCGACGACCACGCGCGGCGCGGTCGCGATGCGCCCGGAGGCCGCGCCAGCCGGCGTCTCGCCGAGCGCGAACGCCAGCACCTCGGGCAGCCAGTCCGCAAAATCCGCAATACCGTGGTCGCTGCCCTCGATGATGCGCTGCCGGCATCCGGCGTAGCGTTCGCGCATCTCGCGCCAGTCCAGGACCTCGTCGCCGGTGGCCGCCAGGAGGAAGTAGCGCGCCGGATCCAGTTGCGCGGGAATTCCGGCTTCGGCCAGGGCCAGTTCGTCGATGTGGACCGGCAGGAATTCGAAAGGCTCGTCGCCGTGGAACGTCCGGTGCGCGCCAACCTGCGTCGCCAGGTCGCGGGCGGCATGGACGACCGGGTTGAGCACGGCGGCACGGCACCGCAGGCGCTCGGCGAGCCAGGTCGCGTAGAATCCGCCCAGGGACGAACCGACCACCGCCAGTGCATCCCGGCGCCCGCCCGCCGCCAGCCATTCCTCGGCCCGTTGCAGGGCCAGAGCCATCGCAGCGCGCGGGCTGGCCGGCAACTGCGGACACCACCATTGGTCCTGGAGCCCGCGCCGCGCCAGCGCGGCGGCCATCAGGCGTGCCTTGTAGGACTGTGGCGAAGAGCGGAATCCATGCAGGTAGAGAATCATGAGGGGCCTGTGATCGGAGGCAGGCGGTTCGCAACCGCCCACCGGGTTCGCATCCGGCCATTGTAGAGCGAAGCCTTCCAGCCTCCCGCCGCTTTCGAAGTAAGATTGACGAGTTTCCCGCCCGACGGCGCGCCATGCTCCTGATCCACCCGAACAGCTCGATCCGCAGCTACGACAGCCAGATGCACACCCATGCGCACGACCACGCGCAGGTGATGGTGCCGCTTGCCGGGCGCATGGAACTCGAGATCGCCGGCCGCGCCCACTATGTGGATGCGTCCCGCGGCATGATCATTCCGGCCGGCGCCTCGCACGCCTATTCGGCGCGTTCAGGCACGCGCGTCCTGGTGATCGATGCGCGGGATCAGCGGGGCCTCGAGCGGTTGCGATACTTCACGCTCACGCCGGCCTGCCGCGCGCTCGCCGCCCTTCCCGATCCCTGCGAACAGCTCTCGCGGCTGCTGGCGCTGCCATCCGTCCTGCCCTCCCGCCGCGAGCTGGATCCGGCATTGCTGGACCGTGCCCTCGGCCAGGCGCTGCATGAAGACTGGTCCACGGCGCGCATGGCCGCCCTGTTCCATCTCAGTCCGCAGCGCTTCCATGCCCGCCTGTCGGAACTCACGGGCCGCACGCCGGGTGCCACCCTGCGCGAACTGCGCCTGGAGCGCGCCACGCGCCTCCTGAGGGGCGGCATGGCCCTGGAGGCCGTCGCCGCGCAGGTCGGCTATCGCTCGGGCAGCGCCCTGGCCTATGCCCTGCGGCGCGACCGGCAGACCGGCACCCGCGCGCTGCGCCAAAGCTCGAGCGTCTCTCGATAGTTCCTCGTTCCACGTCTGCCATCATGGCGACATGGAAAGAACAAACGCACGCACCACGAACTCGGCCAGGGGCATCGTCCTGGTCCTGTGCGCGGGCATCCTGTGGGGCACCACGGGTACCGCGCAGAGCTTCTCACCGGCCGGCCTCTCGCCCTACTGGGTGGGCGCCCTGCGGCTGTCGATCGCCGCCGCGTTCTTCGCCGCCTATGCCGCCATGGGACCGGGACGGATCACGGCATCGCTGGCAGGCATCGACTGGCGCCGCGCCATACTTGCCGGCGCCTGCATGGCGGGCTACAACCTGGCCTTCTTCGCAGGCGTCAAGGCGACCGGCGTGGCGATCGGCACGGCCCTCGCCCTGGGCAGCGGCCCGATCTGGGCGGGCCTTCTGCAGATTCCCGGTGGCGGCGCGCCGTCGCGCGGATGGTGGGCGGGCACCCTGCTGGCGGTGGGCGGGGGCATCCTGCTGGTCCTGGGCCGCGGCGGCGCCTTGCAGGCCGACCCGGCGGGCGTGGCGCTATGCCTGGCGGCAGGTTTCGCCTACGCCCTCTATGCCATCCTCAACAAGCACATGGTCCACCGGGCGGAGCCCGCCATCGTGACCCTGGCGGTATTCTCGGTGGCCGCGGCCATCGCCTTGCCCGCGGCGGGGGTTTGGGCGGGTCCCCTCGACATCACTGGCCGGGGCTGGGCGATCGTGGCGTTCCTGGGCATCGCCGCCACGGGTGTGGCCTACCTGCTGTTCAGCAGCGGCTTGCGCGGCATCACGGCCGCCAGCGGCGTCTCGCTGGCGCTCATGGAGCCCGTCACCGCGTTCCTGCTGGCCATCGTGGTGGTCGGCGAACACCCGGGCCCCGCCGCCTACGCCGGCCTGGCCGCCCTGCTGGGCGGTCTGGCCCTCGTCATCCGCTCTGAAGTGGCGGTCGATCAAGCCGATTCGCGCAGGCTGCGACGGCGTTCGTGCTCCTGCAGATAGCGCTTGCGCAGCCGGATGGATTTCGGCGTGACCTCGACCAGTTCGTCGTCGGCGATGAATTCGACGGCGTACTCCAGGCTCATCTCGATGGGCGGCACCAGGTCGATGTGCTCGTCCTTGCCCGAGGCGCGCACGTTGGTGAGCTTCTTTTCCTTGATGGGATTGACGACCAGGTCGTTGTCGCGCGAATGGATGCCGATGATCATGCCTTCGTACACCGGGTCCTGGGGCGACACGAACATCCGGCCGCGTTCCTGCAGCTTCCACAGCGCATAGGCGACGGCGGTGCCGTTGTCCTGGCTGATCAGCACGCCGTTGCGGCGCTCGCCCACGCCGCCCTCGCGCATGGGACCGTAGTTGTCGAAGATATGGCTCATCAGGCCGGTGCCCCGCGTCAGCGTCAGGAACTCGCCCTGGAAGCCGATCAGGCCGCGCGCGGGGATGCGGTATTCCAGGCGCGTACGGCCGCGGCCGTCGGCCTGCATGTCCAGCAGATCGCCCTTGCGGCGGCCCAGTTCCTCCATCACGCCGCCCTGGTGGCTGTCCTCGACGTCCACGGTCAACAGCTCGTAGGGTTCGTGGCGCACGCCGTCGACCTCCTTGAACATGACCCGCGGGCGGGACACCGCGAGTTCGTAGCCCTCGCGGCGCATGTTCTCGAGGAGGATGGTCAGGTGCAGCTCGCCGCGCCCGCAGACCTCGAACACCGTGTCGTCGTCGGTGTCGTTGACGCGCAGGGCGACGTTGGCCTTGAGCTCACGGTCCAGGCGGTCGCGCAACTGGCGGCTGGTGACGAACTTGCCTTCGCGGCCGGCCAGCGGCGAGGTATTGACCATGAAATTCATGGTCAGCGTGGGCTCGTCGATGCGCAGCAGCGGCAGCGCCTCGGGCATGGACGGATCCATCAGGGTGCAGCCGATGCCGATGTCCTCGATGCCGTTGACCAGCACGATGTCGCCGGCCTCGGCCTGCTCGACCAGTTCGCGGTCCAGGCCCTTGAACTTCAGCACCTGGTTGACGCGGCCCTTGAACGAATCGCCCTCGGGACCGAACTTGACGAGTACGTCCTGCCCGGCGCGCAGGCGGCCGCGGTTGATGCGGCCCACGCCGATCTTGCCGACGTAGCTGCTGTAGTCCAGGGAAATGATCTGCATCTGCAACGGCCCCTCGGGATCGTCGTCGCGCTGGGGCACGTACTGCAGGATGGCGTCGAACAAGGGACGCATATCGCCCTCGCGCACGTCGTTGCTCAGGCCCGCGTAGCCCGACAGGCCCGAGGCGTAGATCACCGGGAAGTCCAGCTGCTCTTCGGTGGCGCCCAGTTTGTCGAAGAGGTCGAAGGTCGCGTTGACCACATAGTCGGGACGGGCGCCGGGGCGGTCCACCTTGTTGACCACCACGATGGGCTTGAGGCCCAGCGCCAGGGCCTTGCGGGTGACGAAGCGAGTCTGCGGCATGGGGCCTTCGACGGCGTCGACCAGCAGCAGCACGCCATCGACCATGGACAGCACGCGTTCGACCTCGCCGCCGAAGTCGGCGTGGCCCGGGGTGTCGATGATGTTGATGTGGGTGCCCTGGTACTCGACCGCGCAGTTCTTGGCGAGAATCGTGATCCCGCGCTCGCGCTCGATGTCGCCCGAGTCCATGACCCGTTCCGACACCTGCTGGTTGTCCCGGAAGGTGCCCGACTGGCGCAGGAGCTGGTCGACGAGAGTGGTCTTGCCGTGGTCGACGTGGGCGATGATCGCCACGTTACGCAAAGCGCGTTTCATGCGAAGTCCTCTGGTTTGATGACCGCCGGCGACAGGGAGGCCGGCAGTGCGTGTAAGGGGATGAGGGCCGATTGCGGCGCCTCCATGGCCTGCAAGGCGTCGAGCCCGATCGAGCGTTCGATGTCGAAGGGGCCGATGCGGGTGCGGCGCAGGGCCGCCAGGTGCGCGTAGCACCCCAGGGCGCGGCCGATGTCCTGGGCCAGTGTGCGGATGTAGGTGCCCTTGCTGCAGTCCACGCGCACGACCGCTTGCCTCGCCTCACATGCCAGCAGGTCCAGCGCGTGTATGGTCACCCGGCGCGCCGGACGCTCCAGCTCGATGCCCTGGCGCGCATATTCATACAGCGGCTTGCCGTCGCGCTTGAGGGCCGAGATCATCGGCGGCACTTGCTCGATCGGCCCGCGAAACCGCGCCAGCACCTCCTCGAGCCGGTCGCGCTCGACCCCCGGGAAATCATCGGACGCACGCCCGGTCACGACTCCCGTGCAGTCGCCGCTGTCGGTTTCCTCGCCGAAGGCCAGGGTCGCCACATAGGTCTTGTCGGCCTCCAGCATGGCGCCGGAGATCTTGGTCGCGCGGCCGAAGCAGCACAACAGCAGACCCGTCGCGAAAGGGTCCAGGGTACCGGTATGGCCCGCCTTGCGCGCATCGACGGTGCGCTTGGCGCGCTGCAGGGCGTGGTTGCTGGACAGGCCCTCGGGTTTGTCCAGCAACAGGACACCGTCGAGCAACTGCCCGCGTCGAGTAGCCATCGTTCAATCCGTCCAGGGTGGAGACGACAGCCCGTCAGGGCGTGCCGTCGGGGTCTTCGAGCTCGGGGATGTCGGAAGCGCCCGCTTGCGGGCGGTTGGCCCGGTCGATCAGTTGCGTGAGTTCGATGCCGCGTGCCAACTGCACGTCGTGCACGAAGCGCAGCGTCGGCACCGTATGGATGTGCAGCAGCTTGAAGAGCTGGGAATGCAGCCATCCGGCCTTTTCATTCAGGGCCTGGGCCGCCGTCTCGGGCTCGGCGCCCAGCACGGTGAAATACACCTTCGCATGGGCATAATCGGCCGACAGGTCCACGCCCGTGAGCGTGATCAGGCCCGCACGCGCGACGTCCAGCTCGCGCTGGACGAGGCCGGCCAGGTCCTTCTGGATCTGGTCGGCCAGCCGCGTGTTGCGGCCGGTGCCGGGTTTGGTCTTATGACGGGCCATGATGGGTCTACAGCGTCCTGGCGACTTCCTTGATCTCGAAGATTTCGAGCTGGTCGCCGACCTGGATGTCGTTATTGCCCTTGAGCGTGATCCCGCAGTCAAAGCCCGACTTGACCTCCTTGACGTCGTCCTTGAAGCGGCGCAGCGAATCGATCGAGCCGCTCCAGTGCACGACGTGGTTGCGCAGCAGGCGCACCTGCGAATCGCGCCGCACCAGGCCTTCGAGCACCATGCAGCCCGCGATGTTGCCCACGCGCGACACGGTGAAGACCTCGCGGATCTCGACCAGACCGATGACTTCCTCGCGCTTCTCCGGCGCCAGCATGCCCGAGAGCGCATTGCGCACGTCGTCGATGGCGTCGTAGATGATGTTGTAGTAGCGCAGGTCGATGCCGTTGGCCTCGGCCAGTTTCTTGGCGCTCTGGTCGGCGCGCACGTTGAAGCCGATGATGACCGCATTCGAGGCGATCGCCAGATTGACGTCGCTTTCGGAGATGCCGCCAACGGCCGCATGCACGACCTGCACCCGGACCTCGTCGGTGGACAGTTTCAGCAAGGAGGCGACCAGGGCTTCCTGGGACCCCTGCACGTCGGTCTTGACGATGAGGGCCAGCGTACGAACGCCCTCGCCCAAATTGTCGAACATGGACTCGAGCTTGGCGGCCTGCTGGCGCGCGAGCTTGACGTCGCGGAACTTGCCCTGGCGAAACAGCGCGATCTCGCGCGCCTTGCGCTCGTCGCCCAGCACCATGACCTCGTCGCCCGCCGCCGGCACCTCAGCCAGGCCCTGGATCTCGACCGGCGTCGACGGGCCGGCGGACTGGGCGGGCTTGCCGGTGTCGTTCAGCATGGCGCGCACGCGGCCGTAGGCCACGCCCGCCAGCACGGCGTCGCCGCGATGCAGGGTGCCGCTCTGGACCAGAATGGTCGCCACCGGCCCGCGCCCCTTGTCCAGGCGCGCCTCGATGACGATACCCTTGGCGGGTGCTTCCACCGGCGCGGTGAGTTCGAGGATTTCAGCCTGCAGCAGGACGTTCTCGAGAAGATCGTCGATGCCGGCCCCGGTCTTGGCCGACACGGGCACGAAGGGCACGTCGCCGCCGTATTCCTCGGGCACGACCTCTTCGGCCACCAGTTCCTGCTTGACGCGCTCAGGGTTGGCCTCGGGCTTGTCGATCTTGTTGATCGCCACCACCAGGGGCACATTGGCCGCCTTGGCATGGTGGATGGCTTCCTTGGTCTGGGGCATGACGCCGTCGTCGGCCGCCACCACCAGGATCACGATGTCGGTCGCCTGGGCGCCGCGCGCCCGCATGGCGGTGAAAGCCTCGTGGCCCGGAGTGTCGAGGAAGGTCACCATGCCGCGGTCGGTCTTGACGGCGTAGGCGCCGATGTGCTGCGTGATGCCGCCGGCCTCGCCGGTGGCGACCTTGGCGCGCCGGATATAGTCCAGCAGCGAGGTCTTGCCGTGGTCGACGTGGCCCATGACGGTCACCACGGGCGCGCGCGGCAGGGCTTCCGCCTCGGCCGAGGCGGAATCCTCGAGGAACGCCTCGGGATCGTCGAGCTTCGCGGCGATGGCGGTATGGCCCAATTCCTCGACCACGATCATGGCCGTTTCCTGGTCCAGGATCTGGTTGATGGTGACCATCTGGCCGAGCTTCATCAGATGCTTGATGACCTCGGCGGCCTTGACGGCCATCTTGTGCGCCAGGTCGGCGACCGAGATCGTCTCGGGGACGTGGACCTCGCGGGCGATGAACTCGGTATGCTGGATCTCGTTCTGTTCGACGCGCTGGCGCCCCTGGCGCCCCTGGCGGCCCTTGGCGCCGCGGCCACCAGCCTTGCCGCCGGCCCGCCAGGCGTCCCGGCCCGCGCCCGGCGACAGCGTCTCGGCCTTGGAGGCGGGTTTCTTGCGCCCGCCGTCATTGGCCCAGCTGGAGGACACGTCCGAGGTCTTGATGATTTTCTTGCCTTCGGTTTCTTTCTTGGGCGTGCTGCGGGTGCCCGCGGGCTTGTGCAGCGTCCCGGTCTTGGTTTCTTCGGGCTCGGGCGCACGCAGAACCTTGCGCGGACGGCTGAGCATCTCGCGCAGGGCCGCGGCCTCGGCCTCGGCGGCGCGGCGCGCTCGATCGCGCTCGGGATCCGCGGGCGCGGCGGCGGGCGCCGCGCGGCGGGCCTTGCCCGGGGACGGCGCCGCGGGCGCGGGCGCCGGGGCGGGTTCGGACACCTCGGCCGGGGCCTGTGGCTGCTGCACAGGCTCGGGGGCGGCCGCCTCAACGGGGGCTTCGGCGGGCGCGGAAGGCTCGGCAGGCGGCGGTGCGACCTCGGCTTCGGCGGGCGTGGAAGGTTCGGCGGCCGGTGCCTCCGGCGCGGCGTCCTCGACCTGCATGGCCGGTTCGGGTGCGGGTGCGGGCGTGGGCGCGGGCGCGGATTCGGCCTGCGGCGCGGATACCTCCGGCTCGATGGCCGCGGGCGTCGGCGCGGCGGCGCCTTCGGCCCGGGCGGCCTCGAGCATCTCGGCCGGATCGCGCTTGACGAAGACGCGTTTCTTGCGAACCTCGACCTGGATGGTGCGCGAACGTCCCGAACCATCGGCCTGATGGATCTCGCTGGTCTGGCGACGGGTCAAGGTCAGTTTTTTGCCCTGGCTGGTGCCGTGCGAACGCTGCAGGGCCTCCAGCAAGGCGGCCTTGTCCGCATCGGTCACGCCGGCATCCACCGATTTGAGCTCGACGCCGGCCGAGCGGAATTGTTCCAGCAGCACGTTGGCGGGCATGTTCAGCTCTTCGGCAAACTGAGCGACGGTGTTACTCGGCATTCGACTCTCTCTTTATCACTACTATTTCAGACAATGGCGCATGGGGGACGGCGGCGATCAGGCCTCGTCCTCGAACCAATGCGCCCTTGCCTGCATGATCATGTCGCTGGCGACATCCTGCGACAGACCCGTCATATCCGCCAATTCGTCGGTGGCGAGCTCGGCGAGATCGTCCAGCGTCGTGACGCTGTTCTCGGCGAGCGTGGCCACCAGCGCGGCATCCATGCCCTTGATCTCGAGCAGGTCGCGCGCGGTCTGAACGCGTTCCTCCTGGGCGATGGCCTCGGTCAGCAAGGCATTGCGCGCGCGTGTGCGCAATTCGTTGACCGTGTCCTCGTCGAAGGCTTCGATCTCGAGCAATTCCTGCATCGGCACATAGGCGACTTCCTCGAGGCCGGTGAAACCCTCGTCGATCAGGATGTCGGCGACCTCCTCGTCGACATCGAGCCTGGAAATGAAGGTATGGCGCAGCGCGGCACGTTCCTGTTCCTGGCGGTCCTGGCTTTCCTCGGGCGTCATGATGTTGATCTGCCAGCCGGTGAGCTCGGAGGCCAGGCGCACGTTCTGGCCGCGCGCGCCGATCGCCTTGGGCAGGTTTTCCTCGTCCACGACGACATCCATGGCGCGCTTGTCCTCGTCGACCAGGATGGACACCACGTGCGCCGGCGCCAGCGCGCCGATCACGAACTCGGCGGGATCGTCGGCCCACAGGACGATGTCGACCTGCTCGCCGCCCAGCTCGTTGCGCACGGCGGTGACGCGCGACCCCCGCATGCCGACGCACGTGCCGATCGGATCGATGCGCTTGTCGTACGCCACCACGGCGATCTTGGCGCGCACGCCTGGATCGCGGGCCGCGGCCTTGATTTCGAGCAGCCCCTGCTCGATCTCGGGCACTTCGTTCTCGAAGAGCTCGCGGATGAACTCGGGCGCGGTGCGCGACAGGATGACCTGCTGGCCTCGCGCGGCGTAGTCGACCTTCATCACCCAGGCACGCACCCGGTCGCCGGCCCGGATGTTTTCCTTGGGAATCATCTCGGTGCGCGGCAGGCGGGCCTCGACCTTGCCGATCTCGATGATGGCGTCGCCCTTGTCCAGGCGCTTGACCGTGCCCGACACGATGGTTTCGCCACGATCCAGGAAGTCATTGAGCACCTGCTCGCGCTCGGCGTCGCGGATCTTTTGCAGGATCGCCTGCTTGGCCGCCTGGGCGCCGATGCGGCCGAACTCGACGGGCTCGAGGGGTTCCTCGATGTACTCGCCTTCCTGGATGCCCGGCACGATCTCCTGGGCCTCGGAATGGAGTTCCTGCTGGTCGGGTTCCTGGAGGCCGGCCTCGTCGGGCACCACCAGCCAGCGGCGGAATCCCTCATGCTCGCCGGTCGTGCGGTCGATGGATACGCGAATGTCGGCGTCTTCCTTGAAGCGCTTTTTCATGGCCGATGCCAGGGCGCTCTCGAGGGCGCCGAAGACGACCTCGCGCTCGACGTTTTTCTCACGCGCCAGGGCGTCGACCAACAGAAGAATTTCGCGACTCATCGCTTCTTACCTTTGAAATCAAGAACCGGATCCAGCTTGGCCCGATCCACATCGTCGAAAGAAAACGCCAGCACCCGCGACTGGCCTGGGGGCGCCTCGTATTCCAGGCTCAGCGAGGTTTCGGCATCCGCATCGGCAACCCCCAGGATGCCGGTAAAGACCTTGCGGCCTTCGACCGGCTCGCGCAGGCGGACCTCGATGCGCTGCCCGGCGAATCGCACATAATCGGCCAGGCGGCGCAACGGCCGGTCGACACCGGGCGAACTGACCTCGAGACGTTTGTAATCGATGCCCTCGACCTCGTATACGCGGGACAACTGCCTGGATACCTGTTCGCAATCCTCGATGCGCACCCCTTCCGGGCGGTCGATGGTCACGCGCAACAGCCCCAGGGGCGCGCGTTCCACATCCACCAGTTCCATATCGAGTCCCAGCATCGCCTGCTGGGTGACCGCAAAGATATCCGCCATAAATTCCAAAAAAAAGGGGCTGTCCAGCCAGCCCTTTGTCGATGCCCCTGGGGCCGCCAAAGCCATGCCTGCCACCAGGCGCTACGGCAAGGCCCCGGGAAAGACAGCCGCGCCGACCGCGATGCAAGGATAAAGGCCTAGATCACAATCCAAAAGGGCTGTAAAGCCTTACATTATAACAGAATAACGTTCGGCTACAGCACTTTCGATTCACCTGCGGCCCAGGCGCCCGAGCTGCGATTCATGCGCGTGCGCGCCCTTGGGCTGGCGCTCGCCCTGGCCCGCACCGCGGGCCTTGGGCGCACGGTTGCCGGCGGTCTTGCGAGGCGCCTTGGGTCCGGCGCCCGCCGCCTTGGCCGGGCGCTTGCGCCCGCCGCCCGACGGCCCGGGCTTGGCCGTGGCCGTCCCGGAGGCCCCCTGGGCGGCCTTGGGATTTTTCTTGCGGCCCTGCCCGCCCTTTTGGCCGGCCTTGGGCTTGGGGCCATCCGGATGGCCGTTGGCCAGGCCGCCACTAATCAGCAGGCCCGGCGTAAAGGGATCCAGCCCGCCCGCGCGGCCACCCGAGACGCGGCCGCGGCGGTTGAGGCGCGCGCCGTTCTGGCCGTTCTGGCCGGGCGTCCCGAACCCCGGCGGCAGCGCGCTGGCGTGGGACAGGGGCTGGCGCTCCAACTGCTGTTCGGCCTCATCGGAGGCCTCGCGGATCAGGCCCAGGCGCAACATCAGGGCGCCGACCATCTCGGGCTGCAGTTCCTCCCAGCGGCCCCGGCGCAGGGAGGACGGCAGGACCACGTCGCCGAAGCGCGTGCGGATCAGCCGGCTGACCGTCACGCCCTGGGATTCGAACATGCGCCGGACCTCGCGATTGCGGCCCTCGCTGAGCGTCACGCGATACCAGCGATTGCTGCCCTCGCCCCCCAGGTATTCCAGGCTGCCGAACTGCGCCATGCCGTCCTCGAGCGCGACGCCCGCCGTCAGGCTATTCTGCTGCTCGGGGCTGAGTTCGCCGAGGACACGCACGGCGTATTCACGCTCGGCGCCATAGCGGGGATGCGACAGGCGGTTGGCCAGGTCGCCCGACGTGGTCAGAATCAGCAGACCTTCGGTATTGATGTCGAGGCGCCCCACCGACAGCCACTTGCCGCTGCGGATCTTGGGCAGGCGGGCGAACACCGTGGCGCGGCCGCCCGGATCGTCGTGGCTGACGATCTCGCCGGCGGGCTTGTGGTAGAGGATGATGCGCGGCGGCTTGTTGGCCTTGGGCCGGGTGATGGGCTTGCCGTTGATGCGGACTTTGTCGTCGGGCCCGACGCGCTGGCCGATGTGGGCGGGCTCGCCGTTGACGGACACGCGCCCCGCGATGATCAGTTCCTCCATGTCGCGCCGCGATCCGATGCCCGCATCGGCCAGGACCTTGTGCAGCTTGGGCTGCAGGGTGTCGCTATTGAGGTATTTGTCCAGGTGCTGCGCGGTCTTGGACGCATGCTCCAGATAGGACAGTGCGCGGGCGGCTTCCTCGTGGGACCCTTCGTCCACGGCGGGCGCCGCGCCCGCGGGGGCCTTGCCGGACTCGCCTGCCTCGGCATCCCCGCGCCGACGGCGAAAAGGCGTGCGCAGCTTGCGGCCACGCTGGCGCTGGGGCGCGCCGGCCGCGTCCTTCGGCCGTTCGGCCTCGGGGGCGGTCTTCTGCGCCTCGGTCGTTTGCGGGAGGGGGGCGTGATCCGATCGAGGCATCGCTTCGGTGTCTGAGGTCATGGGGTCCAGTGGCTCCTTTTTCATTGATTCAAATTGTCGGTATCCAGATATCCAGATGATCGTTCGGCGGGAACGGCCGTGCGTGGCACGCTGTTCACCCAGCCGGGCTGGCGGCCGATTCCTCGGCCGGCGCGCCGGCAGGGTCCGCCGTCTCCGGCTCGAGGTTGAGGGCGCTCAGCGCCTCCTCGGCCTGCGCGGAATCGAGCGCCGGCAGTTCGTCGAGCGCCCGCAGTCCCAGGTCATCCAGGAAACGCCGCGTCGTGCCGAACAGGGCCGGGCGTCCGGGCGCATCACGGTGCCCGAGGACCTCGATCCAGCCGCGCTCCTCGAGGGTGCGTATGATCTGCGCCGACACCGACACCCCGCGCACGTCCTCGATGTCGCCGCGCGTCACCGGCTGGCGCCAGGCAATGATGGCCAGGGTTTCGAGCACGGCGCGCGAATAACGCGGAGGTTTCTCGGGGTTGAGCCGTCCCAGGTAGCGCTGCATGTCGGGGCGACTCTGGAAACGCCACCCGCCGGCCAACTGGATCAGTTCGAGGCCGCGCTCCTGCCAATCCATCTGGAGTGTCGCCAGATGGCGGCGGATGTCGTCGCCCTCGATCGCATCGTCGAAGAGCCTGCGCAGTTCGGGCACCGTCAAGGGTTCGTGCGCGCACAGCAGAGCTGCCTCGAGTATGCGGTGGACTTCTGTATCCGTCATTTTATCTTGAACTCGCGTTTATTGCTTGCGTACTTGCTTGCATCCACAATACTTGCTATTATTCTTTTTTCCAGACGCGGGGTGGAGCAGTCTGGCAGCTCGTCGGGCTCATAACCCGAAGGTCACAGGTTCAAATCCTGTCCCCGCAACCAGTCTTCGGATCGAGGCCATTTGCTGATGCAAATGGCCTTTTTCCTTGGCGGCCCCGGAAAGGCCAAAACCTTGCACATCGACTGTCACGACGCAAGGCCCGTGCCGGGCCGGCACGCCATCAGGCCAAGCCTGCGGGAAAATGCCGGAAAAAACACGCCGGATAAAAACACCGAATATGAATGAGCCTGGAGGCGGGCCCGCCCATACGGCGGACGCACGGGGCGCAAGTCCGTCGACCATGGGTCCATGCCTGCGCCATTCCGGGATTCGGCGCGCGATGCGCCTGGAAAGTGTCGCTATTACAACATCCGCAACACGACATTGCAATAGCGCGATGCGCCCCTACCACACTGCAAAAAACAGCACCCACGCCACGCAAAACGGCACCAGGCCCAACCCGACCATGCCGACCGCCGTGGCGCGCACCGGCCAGCGCCGGCAACGCAAGCCGGCCAGGCGCCATTCGAATCGCAGGCTCCAAGCCAGGGCCAGGCCCAGCAGAAGGAAGCGCACCGCATTGGCCCAGCCCGTGGGCACGCCTTCGTGGTGCAGCAGGGTCAGCGTAGTCGCCGACAGGCCCAGGAACACCCCGACCCCGCCGGCCGGGATCAGGCCCTGCGCCAGTTTGTGCACCCCCGCGAGCCGCCCGCGCAGCAAGCGCCCGGACGCATCCAGCACGCCCGGGCGCCGCCTTGCCGGCAAGATCCGATCCGCCAGCCACAGGCCGGCAAAGACCGGACCGCCCACGCACAGGGCGGCACCCGCGATGAACACGAGAACCACCGCCCCGTCGAGCCAGCTGAAGCTGTCGTTGACCTCCGGATAGTGCGTCAGGATGAACCAGGGCGCATTTTGCGCCAATGGCCAGTAGACGTCGTGCTCGACCAGCCAGGTCGCCGCCGTCTGCTTGATGGTCACGAACCAGGGGCTGGCGCTCCAGAGGAATGCGCCGACCGCCAGCCCCATGAGGCCGAACACGATCAGCGCGGTCTGCCAGCCATCGCCTTCGGCCACGCCAACGATCTCGGCCTCCGGCGAGCGCGCGCTGAGGGCGATCGCTCCGCGGTAGTCGCTGCAGCGCCCGCACATGTGGCATTCGGCGGCGCCCTTCATGTGGCGCAGCGGCAGCAAGGGCGCACAGTTGATCGATTCGATCCGGCGCACGGGCCCGCGCCAGGCCTGGGGGTCGACCCGGTAATGCCAGGGCGCGAGCTTTGCGAGCAGGTTGAACACGCCGCTGACCGGACAGAGATACTTGCACCAGACCCGCTTTTCACGCCCGTACAGCCAGCCGATGATCATGGCGGCGACCGTGGAGCCGCCCAGCACGGCCGCCCCCGCCCACGGGTACTGATAGACACTGACCAGTTGGCCGTAGATCGTGGTCAGCGCGAACGCCACGAAAGGCCAGCCGCCCCAGCGCATCCAGTGCGGGATGGCGCCGCCACGCCCGTGCCCGCTGGCCCATTCGGTCAAGGCGCCCTCCGGACAGAACAGGCCGCACCAGGCCCGGCCGAACAGCGGGATCGATACCAGCACGAAGGGCCACCAGACGCCCCAGAAGGCAAACTGGGCCAGGATCGTCAGGTTGTTGAAGACGGAGGCCGTGCGATCGGGCAGCGGCAATATCGCCGGCACCGCCAGCAAGAAGACGTAAACGCCCACGATGGCCCATTGCAGCCTGCGGATCGCGCGCTGGTGGTCCCTGAGGACATCCCCCACGCGCGCGATGCGGGCACGAAATCCATGCCCCATCGGGATCCGCGGCATCGGAGTCATGCCGCCGAATCGCCCACGGGCGAACCCGGCTGCGCGGCCGCCGGACGGGAAGCGCGTCGCAGCACGCCGAGCGCGACCACCCAGTAAGCCAGCCAGATCAGGACTTGCGACAAGGCCGGATAGGCGCGATAGCCGGCGAAATCCGCGAGGACCTTGCCCAGGCCCCCTGCGGTATCCAGCAGCCAGGAGGTATCCCAGGCAGGATCGACCAGCGTGGGCAGGACCTCGAGCGAAATCAGCCGATCGGTGGCCGATACCAGCAAGGCGCCCGCCAGCAACAGCAGCAGGATCTCGGTCACCTTGAAGAACCGCCGCCAGGTGATCAGCCGTCCGCCCAGCTGCAGCACCCAGAACGTCAGCAGCGCGGCGCCGAACCCGATCAGGCCCGCGGCCAGCATCGACGCCAGGCGGCCTTCGTCCCGGGACGACAGAATGACGCCATAGAGGAACACGACGGTCTCGCTGCCCTCGCGCGCCACGGCGATCATCACCAGGGCGAGCAGGCCCCACCATCGATTGCAGCGAACCATCGTGCCGGCGCCCGTCTGGAGTTCGCGCTTCAGCCCGCGGCCGTGCGCACGCATCCAGGCCACCATCTGGACCACCAGGATGCAGGCGGCCAGCGCCATGAGCGCCTGGAACCATTCCTGTCCGGTGTCCGACAGCCAGGACGCCATGCCCAGCAGGACCAGTGCCAGCAGGCCCGCCAGGACCAGGCCGCACGCCACCCCGCCCCATAGCCACGGCAGGCCGCGGCGTCCGCCGGGATCGTCGCGCAGCCAGGCGTACAGGATGCCCACGACCAGCAGGGCCTCCACGCTTTCACGCCAGACGATGAAGCCGACTTGTTCCATGATGAATAGGGGTGGAATGCCTCACGATCCGGGCATCACGACCAGCGTGCCCTTGACGTCGGGGTGAAAGTCGTCGAAGAACGGATACTCGCCGGGCCGCGACAGCTTGAGCACGACAAAGGACTTGACGCCCGGGCCCAGCACCTTTTCCTTGCGCAGCGGCAGGCTTTCGAACTCGACCGCCTCGGCGCTTTCGTTGATCAGGACGATCTTGAACCGCCCCGCCGGAACCTCGAGACGCGCCGGCTCGAACGTACCGTCGGCCTTGAAAGTCAGCGTATAGGTCGGCAGCTCATCGGCCCGCAGCGCCGCCGGGCCGAACCCGATCGCCAGGGCGCCCAGCAGGGCGATGAGCCGGATCCTCATCAATAGCCGCCCTTCTTGCCGGTGCCGGCATAGACGAACTCGTAGTGGGTTTCGAAGGTCTTGAACCACGGGGCCACGCCGGTTTCCTTGTCGACGTGGCGGCCGAAATGATTCATCGGGGCCGTCTCGGGCGAACCGATGACGAAGGTCAGCCGGTATTTGCCAGGTCCGTCGAGCTTGACGTTGTCGCCGTAGTGCGGGCCGTCGTTGGCCACCATGGGCATCAGGTCGCCCTTGTGGACCTGGTCGCTGCCCTGCTTCTGCAGCACGTACTGGATGTTCAGATAGGGCGCCCACGCACCCTCGGGCAGGCCGTTCTGGTTGTCGGCGGTCGCATGAATGTCGGCCTCGAGATGGATGTCGGAATCCTTGGCATCGCGCATCACGCCGGCGGGCTCCATCTCGACGGGCTGCAGGTACACGGCCGCGACCTCCAGTCCGTTGATCTCGGTCGGCTCGCCGATGGGATATTCGGCCGCCGCGGCCGAGGCTGCCAGTCCCAGGCCCGCGAACGCCACACACCATTGCTTGATCATCGATGGAACCTCCGTCTTAGCAATAAGAAACAAGATTCATTCTCGTTAATATATCACCAGAAAACCCGCTGGAAACCGGCGTCTCCTCAAAAAAATCCGCCTGGGGGGCGGATCGTGGGTGTGCGGGCCAGGCGCAAGAGCGCCCCTCGGCTATTTCTTTTTGGGCTTGCCCTGGCCCCCGGCCCCGGGCTCGCCGAAGGGAAAGGCCGAGAACATATTGCGGGTCTGATCCTGCATCTGGTCCTGCATCTGCACGAACAGGTTGCGGCTTTGCTCGATGTAGTTGTTCATCATGTTCTGCAGCGCCGGGGTCTGCACGTTCATGAACTGGGCCCAGACCTCCGGGCCGAATTGTTGCTTGTACAGGCCCTGCGACTGCTCGGCCATGCGGTCCTGGATGTCCATCAGGACCTGGATGTTCTTTTCCAGGAACGAGCCCATGACGCCCTGCATCGCATGCCCATAGAACCGGATGATCTGCGACAGCGCCGTCGCGGAAAACATCGGCACCCCCCCGGATTCCTCCTCGAGGATGATCTGCAGCAGGATGCTGCGCGTCAGGTCCTCGCCGGACTTTGCATCCACGACCTGGAACTCCTCGTTGTCGAGGACCAGCTGCTTGACGTCCGCCAGCGTGATGTAGGCGCTGGACTGGGTGTCGTACAGCCGGCGGTTGGGGTATTTCTTGACCAGGCGCACTGCCTTGGGGGTCTGCTGAGCCATGTCGTCCATCAACCCATGTGCAGGCCGCCGTTGAGCGAGAAGTCCGCTCCGGTGGCAAAGCCCGAATCATCCGAGGCCAGCCATGCCACGATCGAGCCGATTTCCTCGGGGGTGCCCAGGCGCTTGACCGGGATCGTCGCCACGATCTTTTCGAGGACATCGGGCCGGATGGCGCGCACCATGTCGGTGCCGATGTAGCCCGGCGATATGGTATTGACCGTGACCCCCTTGCTGGCGACCTCCTGGGCCAGGGCCATGGTGAAACCGTGAATCCCCGCCTTGGCGGTGGAATAGTTGGTCTGTCCGAACTGGCCCTTCTGGCCGTTGACCGAGCTGATGTTGATGATACGCCCCCACTGCCGTTCGACCATGTCGTCGATGACCTGCTTGGTCACGTTGAACAGGCTGTTGAGGTTGGTGTCCATGACCGCGCGCCAGTCCTCGAGGCTCATTTTGCGGAAGACCCCGTCGCGAGTGATGCCCGCGTTGTTGACCAGCACGTCGATCGGGCCGAATTGCTCGCGCACCTGCGCGAAGGCCTGGACCGTGGAATCCCAATCGGAGACATTGCCGACCGATGCGCTGAACGTGTAGCCCAGAGCGGCCTGTTCGCCGAGCCACTTGGCGTGATCGCGGCTGGGGCCGCAACCGGCGACCACGTTGAACCCTTCCTTGGCCAGGCGCTGGCAAATCGACGTGCCGATCCCCCCCATGCCTCCGGTGACGTAAGCCAGTTTCCCGCTCATGTGATTCTCCTTTTGTTGACGCGCTATTCGGCGCGTACCCTCACGTAGTGCCCCGGCGCGGGCTCGAGAGTCCGGTATCGGCGATTGCCCAGCGTATCCTTGGCACGCACCTTGCGGCCGGAATGACCGGACAGCCAGCGCAGCCAATCGGGCCACCAGCTGCCGGCATGCCGCGGCGCATCGCGCTGCCAGGCCTGCGCGTCGACCGCGGCGTCACGTCGATCGCCCTCATCATACGCCCAGTAGCCGCGCCGCCCACGGGCCGGCGGATTGATCACCCCGGCAATGTGGCCGGATTCGCCCAGCACGAAACGCGTATCGCCGCCCAGCACGCCGCGGGAGGCGTAGGCCGACGCCCAGGGCACGATGTGATCCTCGCGCGAGGCGTACAGGTACGCCGGCATGCGCAGGGCGCCCAGGTCGATGGACTGGCCGCAGACCTGGACCGCGCCGGGCGTCTTGAGGCGGTTTTCGAGATAAGTGTTCCGGAAATACCAGGCAAAGAACGGCCCCGGCAGGTTGGTGCCATCGGCGTTCCAGGCCAGCAGGTCGAAGGCGCGCGGGGTCTGCCCCATCATGTAGTTCGAGGCCACGTAGTTCCAGACGAGTTCGGACGGCCGCAGGAACGAAAACGTGGTGCCGAGTTCGCGTGCGGTCATCAGGCCGCCGTCGCCGAACTGTTGCTCACGCGACCGGGCATGGCATTCGTCGACGAAGACGTCGAGGATCCCGGTATCCCGGAAATCGAGGAAAGTCGTCAGCAGTGTGAGCGCGGCCACGGGGTCCTCGCCGCGGGCCTGCGCCAGGGCCAGCGCACTGGCCAGCATGGTGCCGCCGACGCAGAACCCCAACGCGTTGATCTGGTCCTGGCCGCTGATGTCGCGCACCACCTCGATCGCCTGCAGCACACCGTCCTGCATGTAGTCGTCCCAGCCGGCACGTTCGATGCCGTCCGTATCGGAGGCCAGCGGGTTGCGCCACGAAATCATGTAGACGGCGTACCCCGCCTCCAGGGCATGGCGCACGAATGAATTGTCGGCCTGCAGGTCGAGGATGTAGAACTTGTTGATGCACGGCGGCACCATCAGCAGCGGGCGCGCATGCACCTGCCGTGCCAGGGGGCGATACTGGATCACCTGCATCAGCGCGTTCTGGAAAACCACCGCGCCCGGCGAGGCGGCGATGTTTTCCCCGAGGACGAACGCGGACTCGTCGGTCTGGCTGATATGGCCCTTTTGCATGTCGCCGAGCAGGTTGCTCATGCCTTTCAAGAGGGATTCGCCCTGCGTGCGCCAGGCGGTGGCAAGGGCCTCGGGATTGGTGGCCAGGAAGTTGGCGGGCGACGCGGCCTCGATCCATTGCATGACCGCGAACTGCAGGCGCTGGCGTGCATCGTCGCCCAAGTCGGCGGACTCGGCCAGGCGCCGGAGCGCGCGGGCGCCGATCAGATAGGCATGCGCGGCGAACAGGCCCTGCGGACTATCGGCCCAGGCAGGCGAAGAGAATCGCCGATCGTCGGGTGGCGCCAACGCGCCTTGGCGGGCCTGGTCGAACAAGGCCTGGCATTCGCCCATGAAGTCGGCCTGGATGCGGGCGAGGCGATCCGGCGAAATGCCTGGTGGCATCTGCCCTTGAAATCCGTTGCGCTCACCCACTGTTTTCCCCCTGCCTGAATGCGGCCACACGTGGCCGTTCATTGGAAATGATCATGGCGATTCTGACAAATCGTGTCAATCAGGGTAAGTCGCTAGCATCCATGCGCCTCACGGCTGCTCCGCCCTGTCGCCTGTCAACCAGGCGACGGTCGCCTGCCGCCCGGTGCGCGCGGCGCGCCGGTAGGAATAGAATCGCTGCGCGTCCCGGTACGTGCAATGCCCGCTGCATTCGATGTGGTCGACGCCGGCCGCATACAGGCGGTGGCGGGCGATCGCGGGCAGGTCTGCCAGCCAGCGATCGCTGCCCGGGCGCGCCGCGAAGAACGGCGCCGCCGCCGGGTCGGGCGCGACGAATGCCTCGCGGACCTCGGGCCCGACCTCAAAGCTGGCCTGGCCGATGGCCGGCCCGATCCAGGCGCGCCACCGGCTGTCCGCGGGGGCCTTCGGCCGCATCCGGGCCAGGGTGTTCTCGAGCACGCCCGCGGCCAGCCCCCGCCAGCCCGCATGGGCGACGCCGAGCACGCGGCCGCCGTCATCGGCCAGCACCACCGGCAGGCAATCCGCGGTCAGGACGGCCAGCGGACGATTCGGCCGGGTCGTGACCGCCGCGTCGGCCTGGGGCGCCTCGCCACCCGCCCATGCGTCGGCGTCGCACACCTCGATGCCATGGACCTGCCGGAGCCACAGGGGCTCGGCCGGCAGCCCATCCGCAAGCAGCGCGCGATTGCGCAGGACGGCCGCGGGGGCGTCATCCACGTGCAGGCCCAGGTTCAGGCCATCCCAGGGCGCCGCGCTGAATCCGCCCGCCCGCGTACTGCAGAAATAGCGCACGCCGGGCCATGGCAGGCCGCGCACATCCTCGACGGTCATCCGGCCCCTATCCACCGTCACTGGTGTTCTCCTGATTGCCATTGGATCGCGCGGCGCACCGCCGCATAGTCATCCGGTACGCCGGCCTCGAACGCCAGCCGCTCGCCCGAGGCCGGGTCGTCGAAGGCCAAGGCGCGCGCGTGCAGCATCTGGCGGGCGGCGCCCGCCAGGGACCGCCCGCCATAGACGGCATCGGACAACAGCGGATGATGCAGGCTGGCCATGTGCACGCGGATCTGGTGCGTGCGGCCGGTCTCGAGCCTGCAGGCCACCTCGGCGACCGGCGCCTCGCCGGCACGGCCGCGGCGCAGGGTCCGGTAATGGGTGATCGCCGGCTTGGGCGCGATCGGCTGCTGGACGCTCATGCGCACCGGCACCCGCGCATCGCGGCCGATGGCCAGGTCGACGGTGCCCTCGGCATCCGGCCAGCCGTGCGCCAGGGCGAGGTATTCGCGCTTGACGCTGCGCGCCTGCAACTGGCGCACCAGATGAGTCTGGGCAATCTCATGGCGCGCCACCACCAGCAGGCCCGAGGTGTCCTTGTCCAGGCGATGGACGATCCCCGCGCGGGCCACCCGGGCCAGCTCCGGATACCGATGCAGCAGGCCATTGAGCAGCGTGCCGTGCCAGTTGCCCGCGCCGGGGTGCGTGACCAGCCCCGCGGGCTTGTCCACCACGATCCAATCGGCGCCCTCGCCAAGCACTTTGAATTCGACCGGCTCGGCCACGAAGGCGAGGGTCTCGGGCGCGGGCTGCGGCCAGACCTGGATGCGGTCGCCCGAACCCACCTTGGCGCGCACCCGTGCCGCGTGGCCGTTGACGCGCACATGGCCCTCCTCGATCCAGGCCTGCAGGCGGCTGCGGGAATGCTGCGGCATCAGGCGCGCCAGCACCTTGTCCAGGCGCTCGGCCAGCGCCGTGAACGGCAGTTCGAACGTCTCGGGTTCGTCCGCCTCCAGGTCCTCTGTTTCGATATCCGTGTCAGACATGTCGACAAATCATATAATCTGCCAGCAATGCTAACACCCTAAACAAGGACGCTCCGTGACCCTCCGCGACTCGCTTCGTTTCAACGCCATCGCGCGGCGCGCACTGACCGCCATCGCCGTTTTCTGCCTGGCGCTCGCAGCCGGCTGCAGTTCCACCAAGGGCGACGTCGACCCCACCGCCGGCTGGAGTGCCGAGCGCCTGTACCAGCAGGCCCGCGACGACATGAGCGGCGGCCGCTGGACCGACGCCCGCCGCAACCTCGAGGCCCTGGAGGCCCGCTATCCCTTCGGCATCTATGCCCAGCAGGCGCTCATCGACCAGGCCTACGTCAACTGGAAGGACGAAGAGCCCGAACAGGCGCGGGCATCGATCGACCGCTTCATGCAGCAGTACCCCAACCATCCGGGCACTGACTACATGCTGTACCTGAAGGGCATGCTGACGTTCACCCCGCCCAGCGCGGTGCTGTCGAACATCACGCGCCAGGACCCCGCCGAACGCGATCCCAAGGGGCTGCGCGCCTCCTATGAGGCCTTCAACGACCTGATCAAGCGCTACCCCGACAGCCGCTACACCCCCGACGCCCGCAAGCGTGTCGCTTGGCTGGTGAACACCATCGCCGAAAACGAGGTGCACGTCGCCGAGTACTATTACCGGCGCGGCGCCTACGTCGCGGCGGCCAACCGGGCCCAGACCGTAGTCACGGACTTCGAAGGCGCGCCGATCGTCGAGAAAGCCCTCTACCTGATGGTGCTCAGCTACGACAAGCTGCACCTGGACACGCTGCGCGACGACGCCAAGCGCGTACTCGACCAGAATTTTCCGGACAGCAAGTACTACACCCAGGGCCTGGATGCGCCCGTCAACTACTGGAATCCGATCAACTGGTTCTAGTGCTGTTCCGCCGGCGAGTCCGCGCCCGCCTCTGGCGGACGGGCCAGGAAATCGCGCGCGCATTCCGCATCGCGCGTGCGGGCGAACGGCGGCAGGCCGCGCCACAATTGGCGGCCGTAGGGCTTGTCGACCAGGCGGCCGTCGCCCACCATCAGCACCCCCCAGTCCCCCTCTGAGCGGATCAGGCGTCCCGCGCCTTGCTTGAGGACCAGCGCGGCCTGGGGCAGCTGATATTCCATGAACGGATTGCCGCCATCGGCCCGGCAGGCGCTCAGGCGCGCCTCGATGACCGGGTCGTCGGGCGGCGCGAAGGGCAGCTTGTCGATGGCCACCAGCGTGAGTGCGTCGCCGGGCACGTCGATGCCTTCCCAGAAACTGGCGCTGCCGACCAGGACCGCGTCGCCCGCCCGGCGAAAACGCTCGAGCAGCAAGCCGCGCGAGGCCTCGCCCTGGCGCATGACCGGGCGCGCGGGGGCGCAAGCCCCCAGATGCCGCGCCAGCACGTCGGCAACCCGGTCGACGGCGCGCAGCGTGGTGCACAGCACCAGCACCCCGCCGGCACAGGCCTCGACCAGCGGCAGCAGCGCCTGGGCGAAGGCGTCGACGAAGCGGGAATCGCCCGGCCACGGCAGGCCCTGGGGCACGTACAGCAGGCCGCGCGCCGGATAATCGAAAGGCGAGGTCCAATGGTGGGTGACGGCATCCTCGAGGCCGAGCTGGCGCAGGAAATGCCCGAAATCCCCCTGGACCGAGAGCGTGGCCGAGGTCAGCACCCAGGTCTGGCCCGGGCGCCGGAAGCCCGAGAATATCCGCGCCACCGACAAGGGCGCGCGATGCAGCCGCAGCGCCTGGTGCCCTGCCTCGATCCAGCGCACGGCGGCGTCGGCGGCGGGCGCCTCGTCGCCGCGCCCCGGCAGGCGCCATTGCCGCAGACGCTCGAGCAGGCTCTGGGCCGTGCGCGCCGCCGCAGCCAGGTCGGGATGGCGGTCCTCCTGGGATTGCAGGCGCCGCAAGGCCTCGTCCAAGGCTTCGATCAGGCCGTCGAGCTTTTCATCGAATGCCGCAGCCTCGGGCAGGGCCTGGAACGTGGCCCGCGCCCCGGGCAGCAGCCCCACCGGCGCAGCGGCAAGCCGCAATTCGCGCGCCGCCCCCTCGAGGCGCCGGGCGGTGTCGCTCCAGGGCGTCGCCTCGCGCGCATGGGCGAGTCCCGCGGCCTCCATGGCACGCGCGCAATCCAGCACCTGATGCAGGGAGACGCTGTGCCCCAGGAAACGCGTCGCCGTATCGGGCAATTGATGAGCCTCGTCGAAAACCACCATGCGGGTTTCGGGCAGCAGATCGGTGATGCCCTCCTCGCGCAAGGCCAGGTCGGCCATGAAGAGCGCGTGGTTGACCACCACGACGTCGGCCTCCTGGGCGTGGCGGCGGGCCTTGAGCAGGAAGCAGTCCCGCACGAAGGGGCATTCCTGCCCCAGGCAGTTCTCGCGCGTGGAGGTGACGCGATTCCAGATGTCGGCCCCTTCGGGGACCGCCGGCAGGTCGGCCCTGTCGCCGGTGCCCGTTTCGCGCACGAAGCGCTGGATCTCGCGCAACTGCTGGACCTCGTCGATGGATTTCAGGCCGCGTGGATCCTGCCCCAGCCGGTCCAGGTGGTAATGGCAGACGTAATTGCCGCGGCCCTTGAGCAGCGCCACGTCGACCGGCAAGGCCAGCGCCTCGCGCAGGCGCGGGATGTCGCGGTGGAACAATTGGTCCTGCAGGGTGCGCGTGCCGGTGGACACCAGGACCTTGTCGCCCGACAGGAAGGCCGGCACCAGGTACGCCCAGGTCTTGCCCGTGCCGGTGCCCGCCTCGGCCACCAGCACGCCGCCGTCGGCCAGGGCGCGCCCAATGGCCTCGGAGAGCTCGCGCTGGGCGGGACGGGGGCTGTAGCCCGGCATGTGGCGCGCCAGGGCGCCGGACGGACCGAACACGTCGGCCAACTCATCGGGAAACATGGCTGTGCGGTGGAGGAGGAACGGGGAACATGATAGCCGAGGCATTTCGGCCATGGGCCCGCCTTGTGGCAAAATCTGCCCCTTGTTGCCCGCATTTTATGATGGACCCATGAACACGATCAGCCCTGCCCCCGCCTCCGCCCGGACCGTCGACCACGCCCGCATCCTCAAGCAGCTCGCCGACGAGTTGGGCACGCGCGGCGGACAGGTGGCGGCCGCGGTCGAACTCCTGGATTCCGGTGCCACCGTTCCCTTCATCGCCCGCTACCGCAAGGAGGCCACCGGCGGCCTGGACGACACGGTGCTGCGCACGCTCGAACTGCGGCTGCTGTACCTGCGCGAGCTGGAGACCCGCCGGGTTGCGATCCTGGACTCGATCGAGCAGCAGGGCAAGCTCGACGACACCCTCAGCGCGCGGATCCTCGAGGCCGACAGCAAGCAGCGCCTCGAGGACCTGTACGCGCCCTTCAAGCCCAAGCGCCGCACACGCGCCCAGATCGCCCGCGAGGCGGGCCTGGAGCCGCTGGCCGATGCCCTGCTCGCGGGGCCGGCGGCCGACCCCGCCGCCCTGGCTGCCGGCCACCTGAATCCGGAAGCCGGCTTCGAGGATGCCAAATCGGCGCTCAACGGCGCGCGCGACATCCTGGCCGAGCGCTTTGCGGAAGACGCCGGCCTGCTGGATACACTGCGCGAGCATCTATGGAACACCGGGCTGCTGCATGCCCGGGTGGTGTCCGGCAAGGAAGCCGAGGGCGAGAAATTCCGCGACTGGTTCGATTTCAGCGAGGCCCTGCGCGCCATGCCCTCGCACCGAGCTCTGGCGCTGCTGCGCGGCCGCCAGCAAGGCATCCTGGACCTGCGCCTGGAACTCGAACCCGACCTCGAGGCCCGCAATCCGCACCCCTGCGTCCTGCGCGTGGCCGAGGTCCTGGGCATCGATGCGCGCTTCGACGCCCATGCCGATGCGCGCCAGCACTGGCTGGCCGAAGTCTGCCGCTGGACGTGGCGGGTCAAGCTGCTCACCGCCTTCGAGACCGAACTGGTCGGACGCCTGCGCGAAGCCGCCGAGGCCGAGGCGATCCGCGTGTTCGCCGCCAACCTGAAGGACCTGCTGCTGGCCGCGCCGGCCGGCCCGAAGGCCGTTCTCGGCCTGGATCCGGGCATCCGCACCGGGGTCAAGGCCGCCGCCATCGACGCCACCGGCAAGGTCCTAGAAACGCATACGATCTATCCCTTCGAGCCTCGGCGGGACGTGGACGGCAGCCTGCGCACGCTCGCCGATCTGATCCGCCGCCACGGCATCGCGCTGGTCGCCATCGGCAACGGCACGGCCTCGCGTGAAACCGAACGGCTGGCCGGCCTGCTGCGCGAACGCCATCCGGAACTGCGCTTCGACCGCGTGGTGGTCTCCGAGGCCGGCGCCTCGGTCTATTCCGCCTCCGAACTCGGCGCGCAGGAGTTCCCCGACATGGACGTCAGCCTGCGCGGCGCCGTCTCGATCGCCAGGCGCCTGCAGGACCCCCTTGCCGAACTCGTCAAGATCGAACCCAAGGCCATCGGCGTGGGGCAATACCAGCACGACGTGAGCCAGCGCGATCTGGCGCGGTCTCTGGATGCCGTGGTCGAGGACTGCGTCAATGCGGTGGGCGTGGACGTCAATACCGCCTCGGCGCCCCTGCTGACGCGCGTGTCCGGGCTGAATGCCGGGCTGGCGCGCAACATCGTGGGCTGGCGCGAGCAGCACGGCGCCTTCCCCAACCGCCAGGCCCTGCGCGCGGTGCCGCGCTTTGGCGACAAGGCCTTCGAGCAGGCCGCCGGCTTTCTGCGCGTGCCGACCTCCGACAACCCGCTGGATGCATCTGCCGTGCACCCCGAGGCCTATCCGGTCGTCGAACGGATCCTGTCCAGGATCGGCAAGCCGGCGGCCGAGGTCATGGGCCAAGCCCAGGCCCTCGAGGGCCTGTCGCCCGCCGACTTCACCAGCGAGCGTTTCGGCTTGCCGACCGTGCGCGACATTTTTGCCGAACTCGAGAAACCCGGGCGCGACCCGCGTCCCGAGTTCAAGACCGCGCAATTCATGGAAGGCGTCAATGACATCAAGGACCTGGTCCCCGGGATGATGCTCGAGGGCGTGGTCAGCAACGTCGCCAATTTCGGGGCCTTCGTCGACATCGGCGTGCACCAGGACGGCCTGGTGCACGTGTCGGCCCTGTCGGACCGCTACGTCAAGGACCCGCGCGACGTGGTGCGCGTCGGCCAGACGGTGCGTGTGCGGGTCCTGGAGGTCGACGTCGCCCGCAAGCGGATCGCGCTGAGCATGCGCAAGGACGAGCCCGCGGCGGCGCGCGGCCCGCGGGCCGAGGCACCGGCGCCGGGAGGACGGCCCGGCCCTCGCGGCGGCCGCGCCGAACGGCCGGCGGCGGCTGCGCCGCAAGGCGCCATGGCCGCGGCGTTTGCGCGCCTGCAAGGCAAGCGCTGAACCGAACGCACGGTTATTGTCCTGGCGCAAGGTGGCCCCGCCGCGCACCGCCTATGATGGATGCATTCCTGACTGTTTGCCGAGGCTTACGGAATGTTCCTGCACAACAACACGATTCTGACGGTTTTCGTGCTGGGCGTCATTGCCACCTTCATCGGTTTCGGCATCCGCGACCGCAATCCCGGCATCATCCTGCTGGGAATCGGCTTTCTGGGCATCCTGGCCGCCGTCATCGCCAAGGCGATCCAGGTCTTCGGCTAGCGCCCCGCTGCCGGAATCGGCACACCACGGCGCCGGCGATGCGGCGCGCCGTCAGTTGGCGAAGGCCGCAATGCCGGTGATCGCGCGTCCGAGGATCAGGGCATGCACATCGTGCGTGCCCTCGTAGGTGTTGACGACCTCCAGGTTGACCAGATGGCGGGCGACGCAGAATTCGTCCGAGATGCCGTTGCCGCCCAGCATGTCGCGCGCCGCGCGGGCGATGTCCAGGGCCTTGCCGCAGGAATTGCGCTTGATGATCGAGGTGGCCTCGACGCAGGCCATGCCCTCGCCCTTGAGGCGGCCGACGCGCAGCACGGCTTGCAGGCCCAGGGTGATCTCGGTCAGCATGTCGGCCAGCTTTTTCTGAACCAGCTGGTTGGCGGCCAGGGGACGGCCGAACTGCTTGCGGTCCAGCACATACTGGCGTGCGGTCTCGTAGCAGGCCTCGGCGGCGCCCAGGGCGCCCCAGGCAATGCCATAGCGTGCCGAGTTCAGGCAGGTGAAGGGCCCCTTGAGTCCACGCACCTCGGGAAAAGCGTTGTCCTCGGGCACGAAGACCTCATCCAGGACGATCTCGCCGGTGATCGAGGCGCGCAGGCCGACCTTGCCGTGGATGGCGGGCGCCGACAGGCCCTTCCAGCCCTTTTCGAGGATGAAGCCGCGGATGTCGCCGGCCTCGTCCTTGGCCCAGACCACGAACACGTCGGCGATCGGGCTGTTGGTGATCCAGGTCTTGGCACCCGTCACGCTGTAGCCACCGGGCACCTTCCTGGCCCGTGCGGCCATGGAGCCCGGGTCCGAGCCGTGGTCCGGCTCGGTCAGGCCAAAGCAGCCGATCCACTCGCCCGAGGCCAGCTTGGGCAGGTATTTTTCCTTTTGCGCGGCGGTGCCGAACGTCTCGATGGGCACCATGACCAGGGAGCTCTGCACGCTCATCATGGAGCGGTAGCCGGAATCGACGCGCTCGACCTCGCGGGCGATCAGTCCATAGCAGACATCATTCATGCCGGCACCGCCGTACTCCTCGGCAGTCGTGGCGCCCAGTAAACCCAGTTCACCCATCTCGCGAAAGATCGCCGGCTCGGCGCGTTCGCTGCGAAAGGCCTGCTGGACACGGGGCGCCAGGCGATCCTGGGCATAGGCGCGAGCGGCATCGCGCACCATGCGCTCGGTGTCGCTCAGTTGCTGGTCCAGCAGCAGCGGGTCCAGCCATTGGAATGGAGAGGAGCGTGAGGGGGACATGAGGATCTCCTAAACGTCGGACGCCGGCCCTAGATCGCCGCCAGGGCCGCCTGCACGGCGTCCAGGCGTTCGGCCGGCACGTGTGCCCAGCATAGGCCATCGGCCTCCAGCCGGACCATGCCATGGCCGTCGGCCGCCAGCGCCGACAGGTCGCGGCCGGCAAAGCCGCGGCCCAAAGCGTTCAGCGCCTTGGGATCGTCGAAGGGCTCGGACAGCAGCAGTTCGGCGCCGTCGACGCCAAAGAGGCGTTGGCGAAAACGCCCGTCCTCGTCACGAAAGGACACGATGCGGGCACGACCGGCGCGCGCCGCGTCTGCGGCGGCGCGCGCGGCACCGTCGGCACGGGCCGGCGCACGCAGGCCTACCGCCTCGCGCAGGCGCGCCATGAAAGGTACGGCGATGCGCCGCGCCTTGGCGGCGCCGGCCTGCAGGACATCCTCGATCCGGCCGGGATGCGCCATGAGGTCCGCATATTGCGCGCGCATGGGTCCGATCTGCGCCTCGATGCGCTCGCACAGGGCCTGCTTGGCCTCGCCCCAGCCGAGGCCCTCCTCGAGGGCGGCCCGAAAAGCCGCGGATTCATCCGCCGAGGCGAACGCCCGGTACAGGGTCAGCAGGTGCGAGCCCTCGGCATCCTTGGGTTCGCCCGGCTGGCGCGAATCGGTGACGATGCGCGAGACGGCGGCCCGCAAGGCCTTGGGCCCGCCCTCGAACAACGGAATCGTATTGTTGTAGCTCTTGGACATCTTGCGTCCGTCCAGGCCCGGCAGCGTGGCCACCTCGTCGTCGATCTGCACCTCGGGCAGCGCGAACAATGCTTCGCCCCCGCCATACAGGTGATTGAAGCGCTGGGCGATGTCGCGCGTCATCTCGAGATGCTGGATCTGGTCGCGCCCGACCGGCACCCGATGCGCGTTGAACATCAGGATGTCGGCGGCCATCAGCACGGGGTAGGAAAACAGGCCCATGGTCACGCCGTCGTCCGGATCGACGGCGTTCGCCGTATTGGCATCGACCGAGGCCTTGTAGGCGTGGGCACGGTTCATCAGCCCCTTGGCCGTGACGCAGGCCAGCATCCAGCAAAGTTCGGGGATCTCGGGAACGTCGGACTGCCGATAGAAGGTGACGTGGTCCGGGTCCAGGCCGGCGGCCAGCCAGGTCGCGGCGATCTCGAGGCGCGAGCGGGCGATGCGGGCCGGATCGTCGCACTTGATCAGCGCATGGTAGTCGGCCAGGAAAAAGAAGGCGTCCACGCCGGGCTGGGTGCTGGACTGGATGGCGGGACGGATCGCCCCCGCGTAGTTGCCCAGATGGGGCGTGCCGGAGGTCGTGATGCCGGTGAGGACGCGCGTCGTGGTGGTGGTCATGCGATGGGAGCCTGTTGACTGAAGGCGCAGGAACGCCTGGGTGTTTAGGGCCTGTTCACACTAGAGCGCCACCGCCACCCGGCGCTGCTCGTCCAGGTACTCGCGCGATTGCATTTCCAGCAGGCGCGACACGGTGCGGTGGAACTCGTTGGACATGGGACCCTGAGTATATAACTCGTCGGGGGGGCATTGCGCGGACATGATGAGCTTGACCTTGTGGTCGTAGAGCACGTCCACGAGCCAGGTGAACCGGCGCGCCTCGGAGGCCTGGCGCGGCGTCATGCGCGGGACGTCCGAGAGGATCACGGTCTGGAACCGGTCGACGAGCTCCAGATAGTCGTTCTGCGAGCGCGGGCCGCCGCACAGGGTCGCGAAATCGAACCAGACCACCGTCCCCGCCAGTGCCAGCGCCTGGACCTGGCGGTTCTCGATGGTCAGCACCGGTTTCTGCGCCGCCGTGTCCGCCAAGCGATCGAAAGCCGCCTGCAGCTCGTCGTGCGTGGCGGCGGTGATCGGCGTGAGGTAGGTGCGCAGGGCCGCCAATGTACGGCGGCGGTAGTCCGTGCCGGCATCGACGTTCATCACGTCCATCCGGGCCTGGATCAGCTCGATCGCGGGCAGGATGCGGTCGCGGTGCAGCCCGTCGGGATACAGGGTCGAGGGCTCGTAGTTGGAGGTCATGACGAAGGACGTGCCGTACTCGAACAATCTGGACAGCAGGCGATAGAGGATCATGGCGTCGGCCACGTCCGACACGTGGAATTCGTCGAAGCAGATCAGGCGGTAGCGCCGGGCCACCTTGCGCGCCACGTGGTCCAGGGGGTCGGCCTCGCCGCTGACCTCGCGCAGTTCGCGATGCACGCCGCGCATGAATTCGTGGAAGTGCAGACGCGTCTTGCGCTTGACGGGGACCGTCAGGTAGAACGCATCCATCAGGAAGCTCTTGCCGCGCCCCACCCCGCCCCACATGTACACGCCGCGCGGCACCGCCGGATGCAGGAAGAGTTTTTTCAAGGGGCTGGAGCGCTGCCGCTTGAACTCGATCCAGTCGTCGTAATAACGCTGCAGCCGCTCGACGGCGGCCTGCTGGGCGGCGTCAGCGAGGAAGCCCCGCTCGCGCAGGGCTTCCTCGTAGTATTCCCGGACGTTCATGCCGGGCGGATCACAGGTTCAGCGTACGCTTGTCGACCGCGAGGGCGGCCTCCTTGACGGCTTCCGAGAGCGTCGGATGCGCGTGGCAGATGCGGGCGATGTCCTCGGCCGCGCCGCGGAATTCCATGATGGTCACCGCCTCGGCGATCAGTTCCGACGCCATGGGCCCGACGATATGCACGCCCAGGACTTCGTCGGTCTTGGCGTCGGCCAGGATCTTGACGAAACCGGTGGTGTCGCCCAGCGCCCGCGCCCGCCCGTTGGCCATGAAGGGGAAGCTGCCTGCCTTGTACTCGCGGCCGTCGGCCTTGAGCGCCTGCTCGGTCTTGCCCACCCAGGCGACCTCGGGCGAGGTGTAGATCACCCAGGGGATCGTGTCGAAATTGACGTGGCCGTGCTGGCCGGCGATGCGTTCGGCGACCGCCACGCCTTCCTCTTCGGCCTTGTGCGCCAGCATCGGCCCGCGCACCACGTCGCCCACCGCCCAGACGTTGGTGAGGTTGCTGCGGCAGTCCTCGTCCACCACCACGAAGCCGCGCTCGTCGAGCTTCAAGCCGACGACGTCGGCGCCCAGGCCCGCCGTGTTGGGCACACGGCCGATGGAGACGATCAGGTGGCTGACCGAGAGCTTCTGTTCGGCGCCCGCCGCGTCGGTATAGGCGACGGTGACGCTCTTGGACGAGGTCTTGACCTCGCCGATGCGCACCCCGGTCTGGATGTTCAGGCCTTGCTTGTCGAAGGCCTTGCGTGCCTCCTTGGCGACGTCGCGGTCGACGGCGGCGAGGAAGTCGGGCATGGCTTCGAGGATGGTGACCTCGGCGCCCAGGCGGCGCCACACGCTGCCCATCTCGAGGCCGATCACGCCCGCGCCGATGATGCCGAGCTTTTTCGGCACGGCGGGAATGCGCAGCGCGCCGTCATTGGACAGCACCTGCGTCTCGTCGAACGGCACGCCCGGCAGCTCGCGGGCGCTGGAACCGGTCGCCACGATCACGTGGCGGCCCTCGAGCTCGTCCTCGGCGGCGCCGGAGACCTTCACCAGCCAGCCAAAATCGGTCTTGGCGGCCAGGGCGCCGGTGCCGTGGAAGAACGACACTTTGTTCTTTTTGAACAAGTACAGGATGCCGTCGTTATTCTGCTTGACGACGGTGTCCTTGCGGCCGATCAGCGTGTCTAGATCGAGGCTCACGCCCTTGACCTGGATGCCGTGGTCGCCCAGGAGATGGTTGACTTGGTGGAAGTGCTCGGAAGACTGCAGCAGCGCCTTGGACGGGATGCAACCGACATTGGTGCAGGTGCCGCCGGGCGCGGGCTTGCCCGCCGCATTGGACCAGGCGTCCACGCAGGCCACCGACAGGCCGAGCTGGGCGGCCCGGATCGCGGCGATATAGCCGCCGGGGCCCGCGCCGATCACGATCACATCGAATTGTTTTGCCATGACAGTACTCATAAAGGGTGTTCGGGCGGCGCCCGGCCGAAGCCGGGGCGCACCGGAAGGGCGCACCCCCGGCATCCCCGGCGAACCACCGGCCGGGACCGCCGGGCGCGCGATGCGGAACGCGGACTCAGATGCCGAGCAGCAGGCGCTGCGGATCCTCGAGGGCTTCCTTCATGGCCACGAGGGCCAGGACGGCCTCGCGGCCATCGATGATGCGGTGGTCGTAGGACAGGGCGAGATAGTTCATGGGACGGATGACGACCTGGCCGTTTTCCGCCACCGGGCGGTCCTTGGTGGCATGGATGCCGAGGATGGCCGATTGCGGCGGATTGATGATGGGAGTCGACAGCATGGAACCGAACACGCCGCCGTTCGAGATCGAGAAGGTCCCGCCGGTGAGTTCCTCGAGGCCGAGCTTGCCGTCCTGGGCGCGGCGGCCGAAATCGGCGATCTGCTTTTCGATCTCGGCGATCGAGAGCTGGTCGGCATTGCGCAGGATGGGCACCACCAGGCCGCGCGGGCTGCCGACCGCGATGCCGATGTCGAAGTAGCCGTGATAGATGATGTCCTTGCCGTCGACCGAGGCGTTCACGACCGGATAGCGCTTGAGGGCGGCGACCGCGGCCTTGACGAAGAAGGACGTGAAGCCGAGCTTGACGCCGTGCTCTTTTTCGAACTGGTCCTTGTACTGCTTGCGCAGGTCCATGATGGCCTGCATGTTGACCTCGTTGAACGTGGTCAGGATGGCGTTCTCGGACTGCGACTGCAGCAGGCGCTCGGCCACGCGGGCGCGCAGGCGGCTCATGGGGACGCGCTGCTCGGGGCGTCCGTCCAGGCCCACCGATGCCGGCGCCGGCGCGGCGGCCCCGCTGGATGCACCCGCGGGTGCGGCGGTGGCGTTCAGGGCATCGCCCTTGGTCACGCGGCCGCCTCGGCCGGAGCCCTCGACGGTCGCCGGGTCGATGCCTTTCTCGGACAGGATCTTGCCCGCGGCCGGCGAGGCCGCGGCGGATTTGGCGGCGGGCTTCGATTCCGCCGCGGGGGCGGCCGGGGCTTCGGGTGCGGCGGCGGGCGCTGCCGGCGCGGCCGCCTTGGCGGCGGTGTCGATGCGCGCCAGCACCTCGCCGGACGTGACGGTGCTGCCGTCGCCCTTGACGATCTCGGTCAGGACGCCGGCGGACGGCGCGGGCACCTCGAGCACCACCTTGTCGGTTTCGACCTCGATGAGGATCTCGTCGGCCTCGACGGCTTCGCCCGGTTGTTTCTTCCAGTTCAGCAGCGTCGCCTCGGAGATCGACTCGGAGAGCTGGGGCACGAGGACTTCGGTAATGGCCATAATGTGTGTTCCGTTCTATCTATTGATGTTGGCGTATCGGTGATCGTACTACTTGATCAGCGAAAAGCTTTTCAGCTTGGCCGAGAAGGCCTGCTCGATCAAGTTGCGCTGCTGTTCCTGGTGCTTGGCCAGATAGCCCACGGCCGGCGAGGCCGAGGCCGCGCGGCCGGCGTAGCCGAGCTTTTGCCCGTCGGTCATGTTCTCGTAGAGGTGGTGCTGGACGTAGAACCAGGGCCCCTGGTTCTGGGGCTCGTCCTGCACCCACACGATCTCGGTGGCATTGCCGTACTTTTGCATCTCGGCCTGGAAGGACTTGTGCGCGAACGGATAGAGCTGCTCGATACGCAGGATGGCGACGTCCTTGCGATCCTGGTCGGCACGCGCATGGACCAGGTCGTAATAGACCCTGCCCGAACACACCAGCACGCGCTTGACCTCGGCCGGCACGATATCGGCGTTGGTCTCGCCGATCACGGGCTTGAAGCCGCCCTGGGCCAGGTCCTCGAGAGGTGACGTGGCATCCTTGTGGCGCAGCAGGGACTTGGGCGTCAAGATCACCAGCGGCTTGCGGAAGGGCCGGATCATCTGGCGGCGCAGTACGTGATAGATCTGGGCGCCGTTGGTCGGCTGCACCACCTGCATGTTGTTGTCGGCGCACAGCTGCAGGAAGCGCTCGACGCGGGCGGAGGAGTGCTCGGGGCCCTGCCCCTCGTAGCCGTGCGGCAGCATCAGCGTCAGGCCGCATTGGCGGCCCCACTTGGCCTCGCCCGAGCTGATGAACTGGTCGATCACGACCTGCGCGCCGTTGGCGAAATCGCCGAACTGCGCCTCCCAGATGGTCAGCACATTGGGTTCCGCCGTCGCATAGCCGTACTCGAAGCCCAGCACCGCCGCCTCGGAGAGCACCGAGTCGATGACCGTGAAGGTCGCCTGGCCGTCGGAGACGTTCTGCAGGGGTACATACGTGCCGTCGTCCCAGCGCTCGCGCTTTTGGTCGTGCAGCACGGCATGGCGGTGGGTGAAGGTGCCGCGCCCGGAGTCCTGCCCCGTGATGCGGACCGCGTAGCCGTTGGCCACCAGGGTCGCGAAGGCCAGGTGTTCGCCCATGCCCCAGTCGACGGGGTGCTCGCCGCGCGCCATGGCGCGCCGGTCGTTGAGCAGCTTGCTGACCAGCGGGTGGACCGTGAAGCCCTCGGGAACCTGGGTGAGCCGTTCGCCGATGCGGGTCAGCTCCGCCAGGGGGATGCCGGTGTCGGCATGGTCGGTCCATTTGGCCCCGAGGAACGGCGACCAGTCGGTGGCGTATTTGTTCTTGTAGTCGGTCAGCACGGGCTCGACCGTGCGCTGGCCGTCCTCCATGAGCTGCCGGTAGTCCTTGACCATCTGGTCGGGCTCGCCCTCGGCGAGGACGCCTTGCGCCACCAGCCGGTCGGCGTAGAGCTTGCGCGTGCCGGGGTGCTTGCCGATGCTCTTGTACATCAGGGGCTGGGTCAGCGAGGGGGTGTCCTGCTCGTTGTGGCCGAGCTTGCGGAAGCACACGATGTCGACCACGACGTCGTGCTGGAACTGCTGGCGGTAGTCCAGGGCGAGCTGCGTCACGAACACCACGGCCTCGGGATCGTCGCCGTTGACGTGGAACACCGGCGCCTCGATCATCTTGACCACATCGGTGCAATACAGCGTCGAGCGCGTATCCCGCGGGTCCGAGGTGGTGAAGCCGATCTGGTTGTTGATGACGATGTGCAGGGTGCCGCCGGTGCCATAGCCCCGGGTCTGGGCCAGGTTGAGGGTCTCCATCACCACGCCCTGGCCGGCAAAGGCCGCGTCGCCGTGCACCAGCACGGGCAGGACCTGCAGGCCCTCGTCGTCGCCGCGGCGGTCCTGGCGGGCGCGCACGCTGCCTTCGACGACGGGATTGACGATCTCGAGGTGCGAGGGGTTGAAGGCCAGCGACAAGTGGACCGGGCCGCCCCGGGTGGACAGGTCGCTGGAAAAGCCGTTGTGGTACTTGACGTCGCCGTCGCTCAGGGCCTGGCTGTGCTTGCCTTCGAATTCGGCGAACAGGTCGCCGGGCATCTTGCCCATGATGTTGACCAGCATGTTCAGGCGGCCGCGGTGGGCCATGCCGACCACGATTTCCTGGACGCCGTTGTCGCCCGCGTGGTTGACCACCTCGTCCATGGACGCGATGAAGCTTTCCCCGCCCTCGAGGGAGAAGCGCTTCTGGCCGACGTACTTGGTGTGCAGGAAGCGCTCGAGACCCTCGGCCTCGGTCACCTGCCGCAGGATGTTGCGCTTTTGCTCGACGGCGAATTCGGGCACGCCCAGCGTGGACTCGAGGCGTTCCTGGATCCAGCGCTTGACCGTGGGATCCGAGATATGCATGAACTCGGCGCCGATGTTGCGGCAATAGGTGTCGCGCAAGGCCTTGAGGATGTCCCGCAGGGTCATCGTGTCGGCCTTGGTGAAATAGGTGTTGGTCGCTGAATAGACCTGGTCCAGGTCAGCCTCGGTCAGGCCGTAGAACGTCGGGTCCAGTTCTGGGATGTCGGGGCGATCGCGGCGCTTGAGCGGATCGAGTTCGGCCAGGCGCGAGCCCAGCGAGCGATACGCGGCGATGATGGACTGGACGTAGACCTGCTTGCCGGCGATCGCCAGGGCCTGGTCGGACGCCTGGGCCGGCCGGGCGGTGAAGGTGTTCTCGCGGGCGCGCTGGGCGAACGAGGCGATGATCGGCGCATGGGCCTGGTCGCGCGTCGCCTCGCGGCCGTCGGCGGCGGGCTGGAGCTGGAGTTGATCGAAGTAGCTGCGCCACTGATCCGGAATGGAGCCCGGATTGTCCAGATAGGATTCGTAGAGTTCTTCTACGTAGGGGGCATTGGCGCCGAAAAGATAGGAATTGGACTGGAGTTCTTGTTCCGTGGACATTGTATGCTTCACCTTACGAGTGCTTCACTCGGACGATGCAGGATTGAAAAACCTTCCGCGACACGGCCAGACCGGATAGCGGATAGCGGGGGCAGAAGGCAATAGTACGACGCCTTGCATAAGCCGTATTAGGATTCGAGTATACCCGCGAACCCCAAGGGGTATACACTGATCGGCCCGAAATGCCCGCTTAGTGCCCGTTTCGGCCGCATCGGCGTTGGCATTAACAAACACTTCACGGGACGGACCTTCCGGGAGGCCGCCCCGCACGTCCCAAACAAAGGAAAAGCAGGAGCTCCCTACAACATGGACCTGAACGACGATCGCGCAAAACTGGCACTGGACTACCACGCCCACCCTCAGCCGGGCAAGATTTCCGTGGTGCCGACCAAGCCCCTGGGCAACCAGGACGACCTTTCGCTGGCGTATTCACCGGGCGTGGCCGTCGCCTGCATGGCCATCCACGCCCAGGGCGAGGCCGCCGCGGCCCAGTACACCTCGCGCGCCAACCTCGTCGGCGTGGTGACCAACGGCACCGCCGTGCTGGGCCTGGGCAACATCGGCCCCCTGGCGGCCAAGCCCGTCATGGAGGGCAAGGGCTGCCTGTTCAAGAAATTCGCCGGCATCGATGTCTTCGACATCGAGCTCGCCGAGCACGACCCCGACAAGCTCGTGGACATCATCGCCGCCCTGGAACCCACCCTGGGCGGGGTCAATCTCGAGGACATCAAGGCGCCCGAATGCTTCTACATCGAAAAAAAGCTGCGCGAGCGCATGAAGATCCCGGTCTTCCATGACGACCAGCACGGCACCGCCATCATCTCGTCGGCCGCCATCCTCAACGGCCTGAAGGTCGTGGGCAAGCAGATCGAGACGGTCAAGCTGGTGTGCTCGGGCGCCGGCGCGGCAGCCATCGCCTGCCTCGACCTGCTGGTCAAGCTCGGCGTGCGCCAGTCCAATATCTTCGTCGTCGATTCGCGCGGGGTGATCTGGAAGGGGCGCGACCCGGACATGGAGCCCAACAAGGCGCGCTACGCCCAGGACACCGATGCGCGCACCCTGGCCGACGTCTGCCGCGATGCCGACGTCTTCCTCGGCTGCTCGGCCCCCGGGGTGCTGACCGCCGACATGCTGCGCACCATGGCCGAGCGCCCGCTGATCCTCGCCCTGGCCAATCCCGACCCCGAGATCCGGCCCGAGGACGCCAAGGCGGCGCGCCCCGACTGCGTCATCGCCACCGGGCGCTCGGACTACCCGAACCAGGTCAACAACGTGCTGTGCTTCCCGTTCATCTTCCGCGGGGCGATGGACTGCGGCGCCACCGTCATCAACGAGGAGATGAAGCTCGCCTGCGTCAAGGCGATCGCCGAACTGGCCGAGGCCGAGTCCAGCGCCGAGGTCGCCACCGCCTACGCCGACCAGGACTTGTCCTTCGGGCCGGAATACATCATCCCCAAACCCTTCGATCCGCGCCTGATCGCCAAGATCGCGCCGGCCGTGGCCGAGGCGGCGGCGGCCTCGGGAGTGGCCGCCAGGCCCATCGAGGACATGGATGCCTACCGCCAGTCCCTGATGAGCTTCGTCTATCACTCGGGCCAGCTGATGCGGCCCCTGTTCCGCCAGGCCAAGGCCTCGCCCAAGCGCGTCATCTATGCCGACGGCGAGGACGAGCGCGTCCTGCAGGCCGCACAGACGGTGCTGAACGAGGGGATCGCCCAGCCCATCCTGGTGGGCCGCCCCTCGGTCATCCAGATGCGGGTCCAGAAATTCGGCCTGCGCCTGGTGCCGGGTCAAAACGTCGAGATCGTCGACCCCGAGGACGATGCCCGCTTCAATGAAACCTGGAGCGCCTACTACAAGCTGCGCGGCCGCGAGGGCGTGACGCCCGACATCGCCAAGGCCATGGTGCGCAAGCACAATTCCCTGATCGGCGTGATGCTGCTGCAGCGCGGCGATGCCGATGCGATGATCTGCGGGGTGGCCAGCCGCTTCGACAACCAGCTGCGCTACGTGCAGGAGGTCATCGGCCTGAAGGACGGCGCGCAGACCTATGCCGCCATGAACGTGCTGATGCTGCCCACCCAGACGCTGTTCATCTGCGACACCCACGTCAACGAGGACCCGACGGCCGAACAGGTCGCCGACATGACGATACAGGCCGCCGCCGAGGTGCGCCGTTTCGGGATCGTGCCCAAGATCGCCCTGCTCTCGCACTCGAACTTCGGCAGCCGGCCCACCGCCTCGTCGATGAAGATGGCCGAGGCCCGCCGCATCATCCAGGCGCGCGCGCCCGACCTGGAGGTCGACGGCGAGATGCACGCGGACTCGGCCCTGTCCGAAAAGATCCGCAACAAGGCCTTCCCGGACACGACGCTGGCCGGTGCGGCCAATCTGCTGATCACGCCCAACCTCGACACGGGCAACATCACCTACAACATGCTCAAGATGACCGGCAGCAACGGCGTGGCGATGGGTCCGGTCCTGTTGGGCGCCGCCCGTCCGGTGCACATCCTGACCACCAGCTCGACGGTGCGCCGGATCGTCAACATGACGGCCCTGGCGGTGGTGGACGCCCAGCAGGAGGTGGGGGAGGCGGTGTAAAGCGGCTCAGACAGCGGCGCTGCCCATGCGCACCCCCGGCCATCGGCTGCTGGCCGCTCTCGTTTATTGCCTGGCGGCGGGCCTGGCCGCGATCTGGATCGCCACCGCCCAGCCCTGGCTGGGCCTGGGTCTGCATGGCGGCCCCGATGGCCGGGTGACGGCGCAGACTTGCCGCACCCCCTGCGCCGGCATCCCGTCCGGCGCCGTGATCGCCGGCCTGCAAGCGCCCGGCGCCGGGGCGCTTGCAGAAATCACCGCCGTCGATCTCACCGAAGAGCCGGATGTCCTGCCGGACGCGGCGGCCCTGCGGCAGTTCCTCGAAGACCAGGGCAGGCTGGCTGCCTTGCTGGGCGCGCCGGCCGTCTCCGTCCTCTGGCACGGCACGGCGGGGGCGGCCCCGCACCAGACTCGGATCGAGCCGGCCACCCGTCCCTGGACCAGCCTGCCGGCCATCTTCTGGTTCCAGTGGCTGGCTGCCGCGACGGGCTGCCTGATCGCCATCTGGGTCTGGGCGCTCAGGCCGGGGGATGCCGCTACGCGGCTGTTTGCCCTGACCGGCCTGACCTTCCCGCTCTTTGCCTTGCCGGCAGCGATCTACGGCACCCGGGAACTCGCGCTCGACCCCGGCCTGTTTCGCGTGCTGACCTCGCTGAACTGCCTGGGCGCCCTCACATACGGCGCCGCCTTTGCGGCAATCTTTCTGGCACACCCGCGCCGCCTCGCAAAGCCGGCGGTGCTGCTGGCCTTTCCGCTCGCCGCCGTCCTCTGGTGGCTGCTCTCCGCCGTGGGCCTGCTGACCGACCCGGACTGGGTGATCCGCCTGCCGACGCTGGGCCTGATGCTGGCGGCCCTGGCCTTCGCGCTGATCCAATGGCGGCTGAGCCGCTTCCAGGCTGCGGACCGGGCCGCGTTGCGCTGGTTCCTGCTGTCGCTGCTGCTGGGCGCCGGACTGTATATCGCCAGCCATGTCGTCTCCAGCATCCTCGGCTGGCTGCCGCCCATCCCGCAAGGCTATGCCTTCGGGTTCTTTCTCATCATCTATCTGGGCATCGCCCTGGGCCTGAGGCGCTACCGCCTGTTCGACCTGGATGCCTGGGCCTACCGCCTGCTGGTGTCGATGGGGGTCCTGTTGGCCATCCTGCTGGCCGACGCCGCGATGATCACGCTCCTGGGCTGGTCGGCGCAAACCTCGCTGGGCCTGTCGATCTGGGGCGTCGGACTGCTGTATCTCCTGGTACGGCAACGGCTCTGGAAGCTGCTGGACAGGCCTCGCGACGATGACCTGGTCCGGGTTCTGCCCCTGCTGGTCGAAGTCGCCTTCGAACCCGGCCCGCAGAAACGCGAGCACGGCTGGCAGCAGCTACTGCGCACGCACTATGATCCGTTGCGCATCGAGATCCTGCCGGACAGCGCTGGAACGCTGGACAGCCGGGCGGCCGTCGAGCAGGACGGCGCCGCGCTGTACGTCCCGGCCGGCACCCGGCGCCCCGATCTGCGGCTGCTGCACCGCAACCAGGGCACGCGTCTGTTTTCCAGCCGCGACGCGCGCTTCGCCACCAGCATGATCCGCCTGCTGGAGCGCGCCGAAACCAGCCGCGACGCTTTCGAGGACGCCATCCGCCAGGAGCGCGGCCGCATTGCGCAGGATCTGCACGATGACGTCGGCGCCCGCCTGCTGATGCTCATCCATCGCGCACCGCAGCAGGAAACCGCCGACCTGGCGCGCCAGGCCATGAGCGATCTGCGCGACGCGCTTTCGGTGATCGACGCCGAGCCCAGCCGGCTGAGCGAAAGCCTGGCCGACTGGCGCTCGGAAGCCCAATCCCGCTGCCATGCGGCAGGCGCCGGCCTGATATGGCGTGTGCCGGCCACGGTCACCGATCCGCTGATCCAGCCGCGCCAGAAAATGCTGCTGACCCGGGCGCTGCGGGAATGCCTGAACAACTGCTTCAAGCACGCGCACCACGACGGCTTGCAGATCGAACTGTGCGGCATGCTGTCGGAGACGGGCCTGTTCACCCTCGATTGCACCGATAATGGCGAGGCGGCCGACCCCGGGCAATGGATCAAGGGCCGGGGCCTGCGCGGGCTGGAGCGGCGCCTGCACGACTTGGGCGGCACGGTTGAATTTCACCGTCTGCCCCAAGGCAGCCGGGTCCGCATGCAAATGGCCCTCGCCCTCCCGCCAGGCCGGCAGGCGGGCGCCTCACCCAGGAGGAACGACCATGGAACACTGCCTGCTGGTCGATGACCTGCCCGATGCGCTGGCGCTGATGTCGGACCTGATCCGCCGGGCATTTCCCGACATCGCATTACAGACGGCGGACAGCGTGCAGGAGGCCAAGCGCTGCATCCGCCGCCGGACATTTCAACTCGCGCTCATCGACCTCGAACTGGGCGACGGCGACGGCGCCGAACTCATCGCCTGGCTGGCCGAGCGGCAGCCCGACTGCGTGCCGATCGTGGGCACGATCTTCGATGACGACGATCATCTCATGGCGGCGCTGCAGGCCGGCGCCCAAGGCTACATCCTGAAAGACGAACCACCGGAGCTGGTCGCACAGCAGTTGCAGGGCATCCGCAACGAGCAGCCGCCCCTGTCTCCCGCCATCGCCCGGCGCATGATCCGGCATTTTCGCAAAACGCATGCCCTGCCCGCGGTCGAATGCCGCCTCAGCCCCCGGGAGTCCGAAACACTGGGCCTGCTGGCCAAAGGCCTGCGCCTGGCGGACATCGCCCAAGCCCTGGGAATTTCCCACCATACGGTGGGCGACCATGTCAAAGCCATCTACCGCAAGCTGAACATCAGCAGTCGAGCCGAAGCCGCGCTGGAGGCCCAACGCCTGGGCCTGGTCGATTGATCCATCCTCTGCACGGGCGGCGGGCCGCGCCGGCCACCCGCCCTCGGGATTCAGCCGCCGCTGCGCAGCTCGGCCATCTTGTCCACCATCAGGGTATTGGCCTGCGTCAGGACGGCGCGGGCGGCATCGGCGTACTTGCCCGATGTGGCGTGGAAAATGTATTCGCGCGTCTGGTTCTGGGTCTTGGTCATGGCCCCGAAGAGACCGCCCCTCAGGTAGCCCGTCGCTGCATTGAGGGCCATCGTGGCGCCGGCCTCGACCTCGCTGGTGACGTCCTCGATGGTGGCGAATTCCTGGTCGGAATGCACCGGCTGGCCCAGCGTGAGTTGCCCCGTCTGGGCGGTGGTGATCCCCGTCTCGCCCTTGCTGATGCCCAGAATGCCCGAATCCACCGTCATGCGCTGCCCGACCCGCATGGCCGTCGACGAAAAGAAACCATCACTGCCGGCCGCCCCGGCGAAGTCCACAATATAGGAGACGTTCAGGACCCGCGCATCGGAGATCTCGGCGAACTTGAACGCGGCATTCGAGATCCCCATGCTGTCGAAGCCCGCGAAGGCGCCGGGGTCCGGGCGCTCGCCCGTGAAGAAAGCCTGCTTCGGGCCGATCTGGGCCGGGGAATAAAAGTAGCCTGTTCCGTAGGAAGAGAACAGGCCCGAATTATCTTCCTGATAGGGGAAGTCGAATTCCTTGACGCCCTGGTAGGCCGGGCTGCCCGTGAAGGTCTCGCGAGGCACGACCTGGTAGCCGCGCGCCTGCAGCAGCGTGATGAGGTGTTCGTACATTTCATCGGTCACGCGCTGACGCGTGGCATCGTCTATCCCTTCGAGCTTGACCAGCCCACGGGTCACGGTGTTGTACGCCATGGTCTCCCGCTTGCGTTCCAGCTCCTTGCTGTCGTTGAACCCGACCTTGAAGCCGCCGATGACGACTTTGCTCACCTGCGCAAAGCCTTTCGCATAGCGGACTTCGACGGCGTCCTTGGTGGAAAGGCCCAGAAAACCGCCTTTGCGGGTCTCGGCACCCACGACGCCGTCTGTCGTGCCGACCGTCGTGCAGGCCGCCAGTGTGGCAAGCAGAAGACAAGGGGCCACAGACCGAAGCTTGAAAACCATGATTCAGAATCCTCTTGAAAATGGTCGACCACGCATTCCGGGCCGGAGCGCCCGGCATTAGGCATGCCGGACACAGGTTCATGTCGTCGACATGAAAAATTTACACACGTTCAAGATTTGAAACCATCCCGCGTACAGGGGATGTTTTTGAGGAAATGCGTACGGAGCCCCGCGCTAGGCCGAGGTCCTGGGCTCCACGTAGATCCGCCCCGCCGAATTCACCCGCAGGATCATGGCAAACGCCTGGTCGGGTGCATCGGCGCGGTCGGACTCGAGCTGTCCCCGCAGTTCGAAGCGCAGGGTGATGACCTCGCGCTGTTCCTGTTCGACCGTGATGCGGGCGTTGCGCAAGCGGCGCTCGTAGCGGGCCGCCTGGCGGATGATGGCCTCCGACAGCGATTCGGTCGTTCCCATGGCGAACGAGCCGGCGATGTTGCTCATGTCGGGCATGCCATACTCATGATCGATCGGCACCGAGCCCGCCCGCGTGTTCAGCAGCCGCTCGAGGTGGCGGGCGACGGAGTCGCGCAACTGGCGGTCGTACGGAACGCCCCCCACGCGGCCCGGATCCTCCAGCGCCGTCAAGCGCTCAAACAGACGAATATTGCTCATGCCGTCGGGCTTCCATTGAAAGAATGGCGTGAAAAATCATAGCATCTCCCGCGCGCCCGCCGTCACGCCTGCCTTGACACGGGGAAACGGGTTCATGCAGTATGATCGGCGCGGTCCCCGCCCAAGACTCCTTTACCGAACAGGCCATGGCCACCAGCTTCAACCGGTTCTACGCCACCGAACTCGCCCGCCTGCGCGCCAATTCGCTGGAATTCGCGCAGGCCAACCCGGCCGTCGCCCCCATGCTCGGCTCGGTGTCCACCGATCCCGACGTCGAGCGCCTCCTCGAGGGGGTGGCCTTTCTCAATGGCCTGACCCGCCAGAAGCTCGACGACGAGTTCCCCGAGATCGTCCAGGAGCTCGCCAGCATCCTGGTGCCCCAGTTCCTGCGCCCCCTGCCGGCCTCGACCATGATCGCCTTCACGCCGAAGGCCAAGCTGTCCGAGACGGCCACCATCGCCGAGGGCACCGAGATCGGCTCGACGCCCGTCGAGGGCGTCTCGTGCCGCTTCCGCACCACGGCCTCGCTGCAGATTCAGCCGATCACGCTGGAAACGGCCTCCAGCGAGCGCCTCCCGGACGGCTCCCACGCCCTGCGCCTGCAATTCCAGGCGCCCCAGGATGCGCAAGGCATTCAGCTGCCCGGACGGCTGCGCCTGTTCCTCGCCGGCGAGCACGCCGACGCGGCCAATCTGTTCATGCTGTTCGGCAGCCAGGTCAAGAGCGTGCGCGCGCTGGACCAAAGCGGGCACAGCGTCCCGCTGTCGACCACGCTGTCCCTGCCCGGCTTCGACGAATCCCTGCTGCCCTATCCGGACAACGCCTTCCCGGCCTTCAGCTGGATCCAGGAACTGCTGTTCCTGCCGCAAAAATTCCTGTTCATCGAATTCACCGACCTGCACAAAGGCCTCGGGCGCCTGCAAGGCGAGCGCTTCCGCATCGAGATCGTCTTCCATCGCAGCAGCTTCACCATGCCGGAGATCACGGCACGCAACTTTGCGCTGAACGTCACGCCGGCGGTCAATCTGTTCCCCGTCGAGGCCGAGCCCATCAATCTCGACCACGAGATGTCGGAATACCTGATCCTGCCCCATGGCTCGCAGCGCCGGCATTATCAGATCTATTCGATCGACTCGGTCAGCGGCTACGTGCAAGGCGGCGCGGAGCCCAAGCGCTACGTGCCCTTTTCCCTGTTGACCCATTCGCGCCAGGAGGCGCAGGCCAGCTACCGGACCTCGATGCGTCCCGCGATGGTGGGCGATACCATCGACACCTATCTGTCGGTCGTCTACCACGCCGGCGACGAGCCCGCCAATGAAACCCTGTCGCTGCGGCTCACCTGCACCAACCGCACCCTGCCAGAAAATCTCAAGCTCGGCGACGTCTCGCGCGCCACCAGTTCCTCGCCCGAGCGCTTCGAATTCCGCAACATCACGCCCGTCACCGCCGCCATCGACCCGCCGCACGGCGAGAAACTGCTGTGGGACGTCATCAGCCACACCACGCTCAATCTGCTGTCGCTCTCCAGCATCGAGACCCTGCGCGCCATGCTGCGGCTGTACAACTCGACCTGCTCGTACGACAGCGGCGTGCGCAGCGCCAACGAACGCCAGGTCGACGGCCTGCTGGATCTGGCCATCACCCGCGAGATGCGCCTGGTGCGCGGCACCATGATGCAGGGCCAGCACGTCGTGCTCACGTGCGAGGAAAAAAACTGGCCCAGCGCGGGGGCGATGTATCTGTGGGGCTGCGTCCTGGATCGCTTCCTGGCCTGCTACGCCGGCATCAATTCCTATACGCGGTTCGAAATCCACGACAAGAATACGGGGACCACATTCAAATGGCCGATGCGCATGGGACGCAAGCCGGTGCTATGAAGCCCCGGCTGCTCGCCCACGGCGAGCGCTTCTCGTTTTCGCAGGCCTACCGCCTGCTGCGGCTGCTCGCCCGGCGCGAAGGCGCCGAGACCCCCGCCATCAAGGTGCGGCCGAACCTCAGCCTGGATTTTCCCGGCACGGACCTCAGCTCGGTCCATGAAGTCGGTCCGGGCGAATACCGCCTGACGGCCAATTTCCTGGGCCTGTACGGGGTCACCTCGCCGCTGCCCAATTTCTATACCGAGGACCTGCTCGACGAACTGCATGACGGGCGCCACAGCAATCGCGACTTCCTCGACATCATCAGCCAGACCATCTATCCGCTGTTCTTTCGGGCGTGGCTGAAATCGCGGGCGCACATCCGCATCAAGGAATTCGACGACCGCCGGCTGCTCGAGATCTTTCACACTTTCGTCGGCATCAGCCGGCCGCTGCGCTACCTCGACCGCCCGGGCGTCTCGCACCTGCTGCGGTTTGCCGGGCTGTTCAGCCAGTACCCGCGCTCGGCCATGGGTCTGCAGACCATCGTCGCGGCCCTGTACCCGGGCACCCGGGTCGACATCATCCAGCAGGACGAGCGCTGGCAGCCCATTCCGCCGGACCAGCGCCTGGCCCTGGGCCACCAGGCCTGCACCCTGGGCGAGGACGCGCACCTGGGCGTCCTGGTCAAATGCCGCAGCGGCAACCTCGCGCTGCGCATCACCGAGGTCGACAGCGGCCTGTTCCTCAAGCTGCTGCCCGGCGGCGAGGAATTCGAAAAGCTCCGCTTCCTGGTGCGCTATTACCTGCTGGACCCCCTGCACGTCCAACTCGAGATCGGGCTGAAGACCGGCACGGCGCGGCCGCTGCTGCTGGGGGCGGGACGCTGGACCTCGCTGGGCCGCGACAGCTGGCTCGTCTGGCACGATACCAAGCACCGGGGCCGGCTGAGATTCATTTTGTAAATCAAAGAATCATTTTCTAATTAAAAAATCCACTCAAAAAATATGTCGCGGGATTGTGTCTTGATGTAATCTTTCGTCAAAAGCAGCGACGGGAGACCCGCATGGCGACCTCCAGCAAGCAATCCTTCCTCACCCCCTGGCCTCCCCCAGGCACACGGTCCAGCACGCCCCCTCGGCCACCCGCCGAACCCTGACGTTCATCCGCAGGCGCCCCCGCCCTCAAGGCGCGATTCCATCCTACCGCCATCCTCATTTCCCACGCCGGATCCGCGCACACGGTCCAGGTGGGCAAGCTTTCTGGACCCATCATGACAGAACCCGAACACGGCGTTGCCGAGTCCACTGAAGGACATAAATTCTCCTGGTACGGCGACGGCGAGACCAAGGTCGCCGCCAACTCGGAATTCGCGCTGACCTATGGGGTGAAGACCGAGGTTTCCCTGGGGATGAGCACGGAATTCTCGCTGGCCGCCAAAACCGAAATATCCATCGGCGCCAAACTCGAGGCCAGCGTCGGCTATGCCTTCGAATTCAAAAAGGACGGGGCGCTCGAGTTCGCCAAGAGCGGCGGCGTTCATTACCTCGATTCCTATGTCGCCAACATCGGCGCCAGCGCCGGCCAACGCCTCGCCATCAAAATCCTCTCGACGGCGGCCTGGATCCTGATCGGCCTGCAGGCGGCCCTGATGGTGGCGTATTCGGTCGCCGCGGTGGCAATCAAGGTCAAGGACCCGAAGGACGAGCACCTCTACCTGCCCGACAGCAAATTCCCGATGGCGCATCTGAGTTCCATGCTCACGATCGCCATCAACCTCGGCGCCATGCTGACGATTGCGGCGGGCCGTCTCATGGACCTGAGCGAGACCAGCGATCCGGCCGGCGTGCTGTCCATGGACACGACCTCGGCGGTCTTCCTGGGATCCCGGCCGGCCGCCGGCGGCACATCCGCGGGGGTCACCCTCGATGCCACCGGCATCGAGTTGAGCACCGCAAACGCGGACCTGCGCTACCAGAAGCCCTCCCCCCACAGCTCGTCCATCATCGGCTTCCAGGACAAGCCGAACGCGCAGAACGTGGCGGGCGCGCGCCTGAACCTGAATGCGGACGGCTCGCTCCAGGCCTGGGGCGACAGCCTGACGACCACAGTGGCCAGCTCCGCCACTCAAAAAGCGCAGATCCACGTGCTGCAGGTCACGGACGGAACGGGTGCGGACCAGCCCAGCTTCCTGCGCACGAACGAGGGCGGAACCTACATCCACGCCAATGCGGACAACGCCCTGTTCGTGAGCTCCGCGATCGGCGTCAACGCCATCGCCGGGGACTCGTTCCTGGGCGTGGGCGCATCCAAGGCCGCGATCGGCCGCGACGGCAACACCCTGGAATGCAGCGCGGGCGCGGTCACGCTCGCATTCGGCAACACCAAGCTGACCATCGATGCCACCGGCATCAATCTGGGCGGCGGTGCGATCTCGATCATGGCGCCGGGGGGCCCCATCAGTTCGCTCGACCTCGTCAACCTCAAGATGCGGTCCACCGAGCAAGAGGCGCTCCAAAGAGCCCATGTCACCCGACTGATCGTGCACAATGCAAAGCTCCAGGCCCTGAGCAAGGCCGTGCGCACGATGAACGAGACACTGATCGCCCTTCGTCCGGGCGACAAGATGTAGCGCCCGGTCGCTTGATGCGCGCACTCGAATCATGCGCCCGCGTCCTGCGGCGCCGCGCGTCATACACCTCGATATTGCTTGGTGTTAAGCTTGGCCCTGAGACAGCGACAGGGAGACATCCATATGGCGATCAACGACAAGGATCTGCTCTTCACCTTCGAACTGGACGGGTCCGGCTCCAAGCTGCAAGTGATACGCTTCGAGGGCCGCGAGGCGATATCGCGCCTGTTCGAATTCGACATCACCCTGGTCAGCGACGATCCCGACATCGATCTCGATGCGGCCCTGAAGTCCACGGCGATACTCACCCTCCGGTCCCGCGACCAGTCGGCCTCCACGCCCTATCGCGGCATGCTCGCGCAATTCGAACAGCTGGGCGGCGTCGACAACTATTATTTTTATCGCGCCACGCTCGTTCCCCGGCTCTGGCGGGCCGGCCTCAATCGCCTCAATGAGGTCTACCTCGACGAACAAACCATCCCCCAGATCATCCGGACGCTGCTCGAACGCAACGACCTCAAGGGCCCCGACCTCAAGATGCTGCTGAAGCAGCCCTCGGACTATCGGGCCCGCAGCTTCACCTGCCAGTACCAGGAAAGCGACCTGGCCTTCGTCTCGCGCTGGATGGAACAGGAAGGCCTGTACTATTACTTCGACCACGACAGCAGCCACTCCGGCGAGGTGCTGGCCATCCTGGACTACAAGGAAGCCCAGCCCACCGACGCCCTCCGACTGCGCTACACCCCGCCCGAAAACGTCCAGACCGACCGCCAGGACAGCTGCGTCACCGCATTCACCTGCCGCAAGACGCACCTGCCCGGCAAGACACTGGTCCAGGACTTCAACTACCGGCTGGCCAAGCTGGGCGACAACCTCAAGGCCGAGGCCCAGGTCCGCGACGGCGCGCAAGGCGAATACATGCTCTATGGCCAGAACCTGCGCACAGAAGGCGACGCCCGGCGCCTGTCCAGGATCCGCGCCGAGGAACTGGGCGCGCAAGGCACCGTGTTCCACGGCGAAGCCCCGGCGATCGGCGTGCGCAGCGGCTACTTCATCGAGGTCGACAACCATTTCCGCGACAGCTGCAACGCCCGCTACCTCGTCACCGAGGTGACCCACCGCGGATCCCAGGCCGGCGTCGTGCTCGCCGGACAGAACACCGGCTACAACCAGAGCGAGCAAGGCTCGACCTACCACTGCGAATTCCAGGCCATCGGCTCGGACCTGCAGTACCGCGCCCCCCGGCTGACGCCGCGCCCCTCCATCGACGGGGTCCTCAGCGCCCTGATCGACTCCGAGGGCGATGGGGCGGTGGCGGAGCTCAACGAGTACGGCCAATACAAGGTCCAGCTGCTGTACGACTATTCGGACAAGCCCGTCAACAAGGGATCATCGTGGCTGCGCATGGCCACGCCCTACGCCGGGAAATCCGAGGGCATGCATTTTCCGCTGCTCAAGGGGACCGAGGTGCTGCTGGCCTTCAACCAGGGCGACCCGGACCAGCCGATCATCCTGGGCGCCGCCCCCAATTCCGAGGCGCAAAGCATCGTCGACAGTTCCAATGCCACCAACAACGGCATACGCACCGCCGGCGGGAATTCGCTCGTGATGGTAGACACAAAGGATAAACAGTTAATCAGTTTCTACTCGCCCACCCAGAAGTCACTGATCTACATCGGCGCATTTCCAGAGGCGCAGGATTCGCCGAAAGATACCCAATCCGCCAGCAACCCGGCCGACGTCCTGCAGTCCGTGATATGACGCAAGGCGCCCGACTCACCCTGATACGCACCTGGATCAAACCTCACCTGGATTGAACAATGGCAGACAAAGGCATGGGCCTTTTCACGGCAGGCAACTACAAGACGTGGATCGGCCAAGGCAAGACCGAGGTGGTGGCCGCCTCGAACTACACACTGACCTATGGGGTCAAAACCAGTTTGTTCCTGGGCATGACCAACGATTTCACGATCGGCGCCAAGAGCACGTTTTTCCACGGGACCAGCTTCGACGCCAAAAAAGGGACCGCGTTCGAGATATCCAAGGCGAGCGTTCTTCGGGTAGGCGGAGAGGGTGGGTTTCACTACTCCGACCACCACTTTGCCAGCGTCGGCTCGAGCAGGGCGCAAAAGCTCCTGATCGAAAAGGCGCGCTCGGCCGCCTGGTTGCTGATCAATATCCAGACCGTGTCGATGACCGCATTGGCGACAACGGCTTTGGCATTCAAGGTCGACGAACTGGAAAACGCAGGCAAAGCCGATCCGCACAGCAGCAAAGACGTCTTTGGCTACGTGGCCTCGATCGCCACGATCCTCACCAGCCTGGCGGTCATGCTGGGGATTCTGAACAAACGATTCAACCGGTATTGCAAGACCGACACGCCGGTGGGCCTGCTTTCAATGCAAAGCGCCGCGACGGGCTCCGTCTTCCTGGGCACACGGGATTCGTCCGGGCGCAGTTCGGCCGGCGTCGCCATGAACAGGACCGGGATCGAACTCAGCACCGCGGATGACGACCTGGAGTACCGGAAGGCCGGCACCGCCACCATCGGCTTCAAGAAAAAACCCAATGCGGGTCCCGTAGGGGGCGCACGGCTGAAGCTCAATGCCAAAGGCAATATCGAAGCCTGGGGCAAGGACATGGCGATCACCCTCAAGGGCGACGCCACCCACAAGGCACGCAAGCACAACCTGGTGATCACTGACGATCAAGGCGGCGAGACCGACAGCCACCTGCGCATGGATGCGACCGGCGCCGCCATCCAGGCGACCAACACAACCGGATTTTTCACGGACAAGAACATAGGCAGTTGCATCGCGGCCGACACATCCTCTGTGCTCGTGAGCGAGGACTTATGCTTGCTCAAGCACGGCGACAGCACGCTCTGCCTGGAGGACAGGAAAGTCACACTGGACCTGGGCGGTACCGAAATCAAGATCGACCCCACCGGCATCAACCTGGGCGGCGGCGCACTGACGATCATGGCACCCGGGGGCGGCAGTTCAACGCTCGGCGCCAAGGACATCGCCAAGATCAAAAAACACCTCAGCAAGCTCAAGGCGGCCAGGAAAGCCGAGAAGGCCCAATTGAAAGCCCAGCAGCAGAAAATCGAGATCGAAGACCAATCCGCAGATTCGTCGCAGGCCGCCATCATCAGCGCAAGCTCCGTCTCGAATCCCGACGCATGAACCACCATTTCCCGAGGCCAGGACACCGCCCGTGACCCCCGCTTTTCCCTCCCTGCAGACCTTTATCCCCGAGGGCGCCGAACTCATGCGGCGAATCTACAGCCCCGCCCCGGGCCAGACCGCGCTCGCCTTCGGCGTCATCCTGCCGTTCCCCCTGTACCCACCCGAGGGCGGACCGGCGCCGGCCATGGACGGTCTCTGGAACCGGGTGACCCAGGTCCTGGGCAAGGAGGGCCTGCTGGACGAAGGCTGGCCCAAACCCCGCGGCGAACTGCTGGCGGCCGGATCCTGCCATCCGCCCCAAGGCCACCGCGACCAGCCGGTATCCGCCAGCATCTCGGCGGGCTCTCTCACCAAGCAGCTGGCGGTTTTCGGCGAACGGCGCTATGGTCCGATGGGCCGAATTTCGGCGCCCCTGCCCTTCGACGCGATGCCCCTCACACTCGCCCAGGCCTTCGGCGGCGAGGATCATGCTTTCAACACAGCGGGCAAGGGATTCGATACCCAGGATGGGGCCGAGTTGCCCAATATCGAATCCCCGCACGCACTGATCGCAGCCCACGGCGACCGGCCCGATCCGGCCGGCTTCGGACCGCTGCCCATCACGGCGCCGCAGCGCGCCCGCCATCTGGGATCCCACGGGCCGCAGTGGTTGGAGGAACGCTGGCCACATCTGCCGCTGGACAGCGATCCGCAGTTCTTCATGGCGGCACCCGAGGACCAGCGGATCCAGGGATTCTGGGCAGGAGGCGAGCCCGTCCTGGCGCGCAATATGCACCCGGATTTTCCGGACCTGGGCGGCCGCGTGCCCCAGTTGCGGCCCCGGTTCTTCGTCCACCAGACCCAGCCTGACGGCGAGGTGCGTTTCGTCGAACTGAAGGTCAACACCGATACCGTCTGGCTGCTGCCGGGCGAACGCATCGGCGTGGCGATCTATCGCGCCCTGGTTCCCATCCACACGCCCGATGCCCGCGACGTCAATGGTTTCCTGGCCGAATTCGAGTCCCCCGACGACCCGGAAAGCCCGCTTGAATACTATATCGGCCGCTGCCTGCGGGCCATGTCGCCCGAGGCGTTCAAGGACATTCCCGATCCGGTCGAGGTCGAAAAGGCCAACGCCAACCTGGACAACCACGAACTGCTGCAGAAAATCACCGAGCAAAAAGAACTGTTTCATCAGATGCTCGCCAAGCGGGGCGTGGATGAAGCCACCCTCATGCGCGAACTCTCGGACAACCCCCACACCCGGAAGTTCGCCCAGACCATCGCGCAGCGCAGCGGCAGCCTGTCCGGCTTTTTCAGCGAAATCGAGCAACTGCTGCACGCCATCGAGGGGACGGACACGACGGCGACCGCGGCGCCCATGCCCTCCCTGGCCTCGGTGCTGCCGCCACCCGCGGCCACGGCGCCGCAGGCCCCCGACGCCCCGATCGCATCGCCCGCATCCCACGGCGAGGCACTGCGCGACGAGGCCCTGGGCGCCCGCCATCGCCAGATCGTGCTCAACCGGGCGAGCAATGGCCAAGCCTGCAGCCAGCTCGACCTCAGCCAGGCGAATCTCGCGGGCTTGAACCTGGCCGGCATGGATTTTTCCGGCGCCTTGCTGGCCGGCGCCAATTTCGCGGGTGCCCAGTTGCAAGGGGCCAACCTGCAAGGGGCCGTCCTGCAAGGGGCCCGGCTGGATGCGGCCAATCTGGCCGGTTGCCGGCTCGAGCAGGCAACGCTGGACCGCGCCAGTTTTTCAGGGGCCGTTCTGCAAGGGGCGATCCTGGACGGCAGCGACTGCACCGGCGCCAATTTCGCCGGCACCGACCTGTCGGGCGTCAGCCTGCGCCAGGCCACCTTGTCCTACGCGTGGCTCAATCGCGTCCGGGCCCCCCAGATCCAGGCTGACGGCGCCGATTTCTCGCATGCCAATCTCGAGGGCATCGATCTGGCGCGCGCCAGCCTGGATCAGGCGAACTTCACAGGCGCACGGCTGCGCCGCGCCGTCATGGACGATGCCTCCTGCGTGTCCGCCAACTTTACCCAGGCCGACCTGAACGATGCCTCGCTGGCGCGCTGCGATCTGCGCAACAGCCAATCCACCGCGGGCTCGCAATGGAGCGGAGCCAATCTGCAAAAGGCCGTACTCGATGACGCCAGCTGGATCGGCGCCTCGCTGGAGGGCGCGCAGATGGACGGCCTCAAGGCCTTGAATGCCGATCTGTCGGATGCGGATCTGCGCAGCGCGGGCATCGCGAACGCCGACCTGCGCAAGGCCACCTTCGACCGCGCCGACCTCAGCCACGCCAGGCTGGAGCGCTCGAACCTGATGGAGGCCTCATTCATCCATGCCGACCTCAGCCACTGCCGGCTCGAGGACAGCAATCTGTACGGCGCGACATTCATGGATACGACGCTGGACCATACCAGGCTCGCAGGCGCCAACCTGGATGGCACGATACTCAAGATTCGTGCCGATGCCTGAGACCGATCGACCGTAGCCCACCCACGGACCCGCCATGCCACCACACACGACCCCTCAAATCATCGATGGCACCCTCGAAGACGCCGACCTCAGCGATGCCGCCCTCGCCGGCACCGACTTCACCGGCATCCGTTTCCGCCAGGTGATCTTCCGCAACGCCGACTTGGGGACCGTAGACTTCACCGGCGCGGATTTCCAGGCGTGCGATTTCACGGGCGCCAACCTGGCCGAGGCCAACCTCATGGGCGCCACGCTGGCCGCCTGCATACTGGACCAGGCCCGGCTGGACGGTGCCAGCCTGACCACCGCCACCATGACCGGCAGCAGTCTGAACGGCGCCAGCGCCGAAGGCGCGGATCTGTCGGCTGTGCTCCTGGATCAGTGCTCGTTGAACCAGGCCGTGCTGCGCAACGCCGACCTGTCGCTGGCCCGCATCAACGGCTGCCAGTTGGACGGCACCGACCTGTCGGGCGCCAACCTGGAGCGCTTCATGGCTCTCGATACCGATCTCAGCAAAGCCCTGTTTCGCGACAATACACTCGACAGCGCCATGCTGATGAAGGCCAACCTGGCGGGCCAGCGCTTCCCCGGATGCGCGCTGGAGCTGACCCTGTTCGTCGAGGCCGATCTGCAGGGGGCGGATTTCTCGAACTGCACCCTGCAGGACACGCAGTTCGCCAAATCCAAGCTGAGCGGCGCCAGCCTCAAGGGGGTCAATGCCAACAGCGTGAGCTTCGCCATGGCGGACCTGAGCGCCGCCGACCTCTCGGACGCCAGTTTCGAGATGTGCGACTTCTCCAACGCGACGCTGAATGCGGCACGCTGCACCAACAGCACATTCTCCACCTGCCCGCTGGTCCACATGCAGGCGAGCGACAGCGTCTGGGACGGCGCCTCGCTCAAGCTCTGCGACTTGTCCCACGTGGTATTCGACCGGGCCAGTTTCCGCAACGGTTCACTGAACATCTGCAACCTGCACGAGATGTCCGAGGACAAGACCCTCTGGGACGGTACCACGTTCAACGAAACCCAGCGCACCAATCCGGAGCGCGCCCAGGCTGAAAACTGGGCACCGCCCCAATAAGTTCCGGAGCCCGATATGGCCGCCACGATTTCTCCCCTGAAAAAGACCGCGCCCGCCACCGAGGCGCGCCTCGTCCACGCCCGCGTCAGCGGGACGCAGGACGGCATGATCCAGGTCGATCATCCCGAAGGCCCTGCCGCCCGGCGCGCCCTCAGTTGCCTGATCGAACCGCAGGCCGGCGACCTGGTCCTGCTGGCCCTGGACCCGGCGGACGGTCAGGCGCACATCCTGGCCATCCTCGAGCGGCCCGGGTCCCAGGACGCCGACCTGGCCCTGCCCGGAGGGGGTGCCATCCACACCCGCGACGGCGAGGTCCGGATCGGCGCAAGGTCCCTGCAACTGGACGGCCGGGAAGGCCTCGCCCTGACGACGGGCAGGCTCGACGTCGCCGCCGTGAGCGCCTCCACGACCGTCAAGCATTGGCAAGGCTGGTTCGATACCCTCGAGGCCTACGCCGTCTCCATCGAATATTCGGCCAAGACCCTGTCGGCCAGGTTGGGGCGGCTGCTGTCGCGCTCGCTCGAAAGCTTCCGATCCGTCGAGGGCCTGGACGAAACCCGCGTGGGCCGCAGCCGCACGCGGGTGCGCGACGACCATCGGCTCGAGGCCGGCCACATCACCGCGCGCGCCGACGGCTTCGTCAAGATCGACGGCCAGAAGATCGACCTGGGTTGAGGACACGCCATGCCATTCGTCGCCACCATCAAGTCCGGGCAGGCCATCTGCACGCCCGACGTCTGCAAGACCCCCGCGCCGCCGGGCTCGCCCATCCCGATCCCTTATCCCAACACGGCCATGACGACGCTGGCCAACCCGCCCACCACCAAAGTCCTGGTCGATGGCGCGCCCGCCGTGACGAAATCCTCAAAGCTGCCGCTGAGCAACGGCGACACCGCAGGGTCGGTCGGCGGCGTGGTGTCGGGCACCATCATGGGCGAATGCGAGTGGGTCATGGCCAGCTTCAAGGTCAAGTTCGAGGGCAAGCCCGTCATCCGCCAGGGCGACAGCGCCAAGTCGAACAAGGGCAACGCGTTCGGATCACTGCTGCAGCCCAGCCAAGCCAAGGTCAACTGCAATTGAAGGCCGGCGCCTAAGGTTGCGGATGAAACTCATTGACCGGACGGCCCGAGGCGTCCAGCGCGATCCGGTCGCCGGGATAGTGCCGGACCAGGGCGCTGCGCCGCTCGCCGCCGTACTCGTAGGTGACGCGAAACGGCGATTCGGTGTATTGCACGCGCACCCTGGGCAGGCAGGTGGTCTCGATGTAGAACTGCTGGTCGGGCAGAAACTGTCCGGGCTGCGTGGGCTCGAGCAGCGACTGGGGCGGACTGTCCGGAAACAGCAGATTGAACAAGCCATCGCCCAGGATGCCGCCGATCAGCGAGACCGCCGCGACCAGGGGCAGCTTGCCGGGCCAGTAGGAGTAGGCCAAGGAGCCCAGGCCATAGGCGCCGGCCACCATGCCCGGCCCTGCGATGGCGCCGACGGCGATGCCGCCGGCGACCGTCGGGTAGGTCCATTTCTTGTGATTTTCACCATAGTTGCGGGTGAACTTGTAGCCCACCAGGCCGCCCAGCACCCCGCCCAGAATCGGTTTCCAGTATTTCACCAGCCAGGACTGGTTCTCGTACTGCTGTCGGGCGCGCTCGCGTTCGCTGACGATCGTCTGCCAGCACACGTCCTCTTTTTTTGTTTTGGCGATTGTTTCATGTGTGACCGAGAGGACCGGCACGCTGCCCTGCGCGCCGGCGGCCCGCGCGCCGAACGAGGCGCCCGCCGCCCAGGCGGAACCCGTCCCGCACGCCATGCCCCAAGCTAGAAAGGACATTGAGTAGATCACGCAAGCACATGATTTTCCGAGGGTGCGCGGCACAAAACCTGGGGATTGACGAAGGGTCATGGGCTATAATCCCACGAGACGTCGGGATACATCTCGAATATTGAGGCAGTTTATTTTCATACCCTCACCATTGCAAGCGCACCCGAATGCCTGACAAACGACACCTGTTGTTACTCGCCTTGGCCGGTGCGCTGTTTCTGGCCCAGGGGTGTTCGAGCGTCAATTCCGCCATGGGCGGCAATACCCAGAAGGAAGCCAAGGCCGAGGTCAGCTGGGATTTCGCCCGCGATGCCATCCAGATCGAACTGGCGTCCGACGACAACCTGAACGCCTATTTCGACCAGCCGCACACCCTGGTCATGGGGGTGTTCCAGCTCGAGGACGCCAAGGCCTTCACGAAGCTGCTGGGCGACGCCGGCCAGCTCAAGACCATCCTCGCCACGGGCGACGCCGGCCAGGACGTCATCCAGCTCGACCGCTACGTGGTCAGCCCCGGCAAGCACACCATCCTCGACATCGACCGCGTACAGGACGCCAAGTTCGTGGGTATCGTTGCGGGGTATTATCATTTCGATCCGACGGCGTCGTCGCGGCTCTTTCGCATACCGCTCAACATCGAGACCAGCGGGCTGGTCAGCACGACCTACAAGGCCCAGCCCGCGCACCTCGCGCTGCGCCTGCAGCTGGGGCGCACCCGCATCGCCAATGCGCAAAGCCTGACCTTCGACGCCGACGCAAAACCCAACATCGAGGCCGTGCCGCTCGATGCCGGCGCGCTCGAGATCGAGCTGAACGACAAAACCTTGAGCGACGCCGAGGCTTCCGCCGGCGCCGCCAGAAAGCTCAGGAAATAAGGATCGCCAATGGACTTCCGGACGGCTACGTACTGGCACCAGGGACTGTTTCTGCAACCCCAGCACTTCCAGCGCCAGGAACTGCACCAGCAGTTCCTGAAAAAGCCCCTGTTCGATCTGGTCACCCCGCATTTCTGGGGCGTGGGCGAGCTGGAATGCGCACCCGAGTCCCTGTCCGCGCATACAGTCGAGGTCCGCAGCGCCCGCTTGATCTTCCGCCAGGACACCTACGTCGAGTTCCCCGGCAACGCCGTCATTCCGCCCCGGTCCTTCGACAAGGCCTGGACCGACACGGACCAGCCGCTGGACCTCTACCTGGGCCTGAAAAAATTCTCCATCGTGTCGCCCAACGTCACGGTCGTGGACTCGTTCGACGCGGCCGCATCGGTCCAGACGCGCTTCGCATCCGAGGCCAACGGCCTGCCCACCCCCGATTTCTACGGCGAAGGCCCCAGCGCCCACATCCCCGTCGTCATGAACGTGGTGCGCATATTCTTCGGCCCCGAGCTCGAGTCGCTGGATGAATACGACCTGATCCCGATCGGCCGCCTCACGCGCGACAACGACGCCATCAAGTTCAGCGCCGACCAGGTCCCGCCCTGCTATGCGATGTCGGGCTCGCACATCCTGCAGGACCTCGTGCGCGACATCCGCGACGACATGTCCGGACGCATGCGCCAGCTCTCGGAGTACAAGGCGCCGCGCGACATGCTGCGCCAGGACCTGGACCCCGATTTCATCATGCTGATGCAATCGCTGCAGGCCCTCAACCGGATGGTGCCGACCCTGACCCACCTGACCGAGACCGACCAGATCCATCCTTGGGAAGTCTACGGCGCCCTGCGCCAGTGCGTGGGCGAGATCAGTACGTTTTCCGAGCAATACGACGCCCTCGGGCGCCGGCGCGACCGCCCTGGCGACGAGGGCCTGCCGCCCTACGACCACCAGCAGCTCTACGCCTGCTTTCATGCGGCACGCCGCATGATCAACCGGCTGCTGGGCGAGATCTCCGTGGGGCCGGAATTCCGCGTCACGCTCGAGCCTCTCGACAATTACCTGGTGGCGCCCATCCCGCGCGACTACTTCACCTCTCGCAACCGCTTCTACCTGGTCATCCAGGCGGCCTCCCTCGGCGAGGACGGCGGCCAGGAATTCCTCAAGACCGCGCGCCTGGCCACGCCGCATGCCTTGCCCGCCATGATCGACCACGCCCTGCCGGGCATCGACATGATCGAGGTCTCGACGCCGCCGCAGGGCATGCCCCAGCGCGCCAATGCCCGCTACTTCCGCATCGAGCAAATGAGCGATGCGTGGGAGCAGGTCGAGCAGGTCGCCGAGATCGGCCTGTTCTGGCCGAGCGCACCTGCCGACCTGCGTGCCCAGGTCGTCGTCCTCAAGGGCTGAGCCATGAAACTCGTGGACTACTTCATACCAGTGACGGCCTTCGTCAAGGCTTTCGGACAGGCGGCCGGCGAGCGCACACCCGAAGGCCTGTCCAAGGAAATCGACGCCCTCGTCAACCAGGCGCGGGTGAGCGCGCTCGAACACGGCATCGAGCCGCCCCGCTTCCAGGAGGCCTTGTTTCCGGTCCTCGCCTGGGCCGACGAGCAGATCTCGCGTTCACGCGCCTGGGACAGCAGCCACGCCTGGCAGCCCTTCCTGCTGCAGCGGCGCTACTTCAAGACCGGCCTGGCCGGCCGCGAGTTCTTCGACCGGCTCGAGGCGCTGGAGCCGCGCGACAGCGCCCTGCGCGAGGTCTACCTGCTGTGCCTGTGCCTGGGCTTCGAGGGCCGCTACAGCATCGCGCCCAATGCCTCTGAACTGGCCAACATCCGGATCGAGCAATACCGCCTGCTGCAGCAGCACGATCCCGCCCTGGCCGGCGGCAGCCACGAACTCTTTCCCGAGGCCTACCTGCAAGGCGGCAAGACCCAGCGCAAGCCGCGCGGCCTGCTCGGGCGCTTTTCCACCCGGCAGGTGCTGTTCGTCCTCCTGCCACCGCTGATCCTCCTCGTGGTCGGGCTGGTGATGCACGCCAACCTGACCCATGCCGTCCAACAGTTCCGCGAAGCCGTCAATCTATGAAGGTCATCCTCATCCGGCTGCTGCAGCTCATCACCCTGGCGCTATTCAGCTGGGTGGTCACCCTCTATCTGCTCTGGCCGCTCTGGGGCGGCCTGGCGATTTTCTTTGGCGTGATCGGCGCGTACTTCGGCATCAAGCTCGCCCGGCGGCTGTGGCTGGTTTCGCGCTCGCGGGTCAAGCTGGCCGCCTCGGAGGCGGCCGGCCGCGCACAGGTCGAAAAATCCAGCGCACAAGCCGACCTCACGCGCAAGTGGAAGGACGCGATCGCCACGCTGCGCCGCTCCAGCTTGCGCCGCTTCGGCAACCCCATCTACGCCCTGCCCTGGTACATGGTGATCGGCGAGTCGGGCGTGGGCAAGACCTCGGCCATCACCCGCTCGCGCCTGGGCTCGCTGAACAAGACCGGCAGTCAGTTCGAACCAATCGAGCAGACCGTCAACTGCGACTGGTGGTTCTTCAACCGCACCGTGATCATCGACACCGCGGGCCGCTACGTCTCGCCCACCGGCACGTCCGAGGACCAGGCCGAATGGGAGCGCATGCTCGAACTGCTGGCCAAGTACCGGCTCAAGGAAGGCTTGAACGGCCTGGTCCTGGCGGTCGATGCCGACCAGCTGGCGCGCGGCGACGACAAGCTCGAGCAATACGGCCACGTCATCCGTGAACGCATCGACCAGCTCATCCGCCTGTTCGACAAGCGGTTTCCGATTTTCCTGCTGGTCACCAAGTGCGACCGCATCTACGGCTTCGAGCAGTGGACGCAGACCCTGCCGCCCGAAGCCCTGGCCCAGGCCATGGGCTACGTCGGCGCCCTCGAGGAAGGCGACGGCGCCGAGGCCCGCTTTGCCGACCAGGCCTTCGACCAGATCACCACGCGCCTGCGGCAGCTGCGCCTGGACATGGGCGTCAAGGGCGTGGACCTCAGCGCGCCCCTGTTGCTGCTGCCCGAGGAGATCGACCGCCTGCGCGGCGGCCTGAAGCGCTTCCTGGCTGCCTGCATGGGCAACAACCCCTACCTGGAGCAACCCCTGTTGCGCGGGCTGTTCCTGAGCAGCGCCCGCCAGGACGGCGAGACCCTGCCCAACATGCTCGGCCTGATCCAGGAACCCAGCGCTGCGCGCGCCTCCGAAAAGGGCGCCTTCCTGCATGATTTCTTCGAGCGCGTGCTGCCGGCCGACCGCTGGACGTTCCGCCCCACCGTCATCATCGACCGCTGGCGCCTGGCGACGCGCAACCTGGCGGCCGTGTTCTGGATCTGCACCTTCGCCGCCGCGCTGCTGTTCCTGATGCTGTCCTACTACCAGACGCGCAGCAGCCTGACGGCCATCCAGGACGCCTACCCCATGCAGGCGCTGGACAAGGACCAGCCTGCGGAGCAGCGCCTGAACACGCTGCAGGACATGCTCAGGCTCATCGAACTGATCCAGAACCACGAGCGCAACTGGCAGACCCGCTGGCTGGCCTTCAGCCCCGACCTCGAACGGCTCGAGGTCGACATCAAGGCCGCATACGTCAGGGGATTCCGCGAGCTGCTGCAGAAAAACCGCCGCGAGGACATCCTGCCCGCCCTGGCCGGCAATGCCGACGCGACCACCTATGCCGAGGCCGTCCTCACGCTCACGCGCAGCATCAACATGACTCAGGCGCGCATCGACGGCGCGACCTATGATCAGTTGCTGCGGATGCCACAGGCCCCCGAGCAGATCTCCGAGGTGCTGGGCCTGGACCTGCCGGCCCACCTGATCCAAGCGCCCGCGCACATGTCCGCCGCCTACAAGGCCTGGAGCGACCCTGCCGACCCGGCGCTGCTGCAAGCCCTGGACGTCGACCGCCGGGCCCTCGCACAGGCCGTCGACCAGTCCGAGCATTTCTCGTGGCTGCTGAACTGGGCCAACAAGCAGAGCAGCCTCAGCCCCGTGACCTTGCGGACCTTCTGGCTGCCGGGCTCGCAGGGCGGCAGCCCCGAGACCATCCCGCCCGCGCTCACGCTGGCCGGCCAGCGCCAGATCCGCGGCTTCCTGAACGAGATGGAACAGGCCCTCAGCAACTCGACCGCCTTCCAGTTCAAGCGCGGCGCCTTCGAGGCCTGGTACCGGACCGAGCGCTTCAACGCCTGGCAGGGTTTTGCCTGGTCCTTCGACAACGGCGAGCTGTTGCTCGCCAACGAGCCGGCCTGGCGCGACATGGTGACCAAGGTGGACACCGACACCAGTCCCTATTATGAGTTCTTCGACCGCCTGCGCAGCGAATTCGCCGAGATCCCGGACGGCGAACTGCCGGGCCTGATGCTGTTCGCCCGCGAGTTCCCCGCCCTGCGGCGCGCGGCGGCCGAGGGCGCCTCGGTGGGCAAGGCCAAGGCCATCCTCGAGACGATCAACACGGTGGGCGAGCGCATCGTGCGGCCCTCGGACTTCGGCGCCAACCCCTCGACGACGGCCAGCTCCACCATCCGCCGCTCCATCAAGGGCGTGCAGGCCTTCGCCGACTATGCGCACCAGTTCGACGTCGCGGCGGCCCAGGCCATGGAAGGCAACGGCCAGTCCTACCAGCTCATGGCCGACTACTTCAATCTGGGCACCAATCCGGAAACCAGCGCCTCGGCGCTGCAGACCGCGCAGGACAGCCTGCAGGCCTTCCGCAAGGCCTCCGGCTTCGACCTGCCCGACGACCAGGTGATCTGGAAGCTCATCGGCGGGCCGCTGCGCATCCTGACCCGCTACGCGCTCGAACAGTCCTCCTGCCACCTGCAAAAGGAATGGGAGGAGAAAGTCCTCTGGAAGACTCAGATGGCGGTCAGCGCCCGCGAGACCAACGACCAGCTCTTTGGCGACAACGGATCGGTGTGGGCCTTCGTCGACGGGCCGGCCAAGCCCTTCATCCTGCAAAAGGCGACCCACTTCACGCCCGCCACCAAGGACGACTACACCCTGCCTTTCGCCAATCCCTTCCTGCCTTTCCTGAACCGCTCGGTCGACACCCGCGTCGAGGCGGTGGTCAAATCGCAGCTGGCCGAATCGGCGCAGGGCAAGTCCGCCACCATCCTCATCACGGCCCGCCCGATCGGGATCAACGAGGGTGCCAAGGCCAAGCCATACTCGGTCACCTTGTCGATCCAGTGCGCGCAGCAGGAAATCACGCTGGACAATTTCAACATGTCGGTGACCAACAGCTTCGACTGGTCGCCCGACCAGTGCGGGGACGTCACGCTGCGCATCTACATCGACGAGCTGACGCTCACGCAGCGCTATCCGGGCCCCATGGGGATGGCCCGCTTCATCGCTGAATTCCGGGACGGCGAACGCATCTTCACCCCCGAGGATTTCCCGCAATCGCGCGAGCGGCTGGAGGCGCTGAACGTGCGCACCATCCACGTCCGCTACGACTTTTCGGGCCAGGACCAGCTCCTCAACCTCGCGGACAACCTGGACTATCTGGCCAGCACCTCGACGCCCTCGACCAGCGCCACGCCGGCGCGCGCCGCCTTCAAGGTGCCCGAGCGCATCGGCCAATGCTGGACGGAAGGCCCGCCCGAGCAGTCCGCCTCGCCCATGCCGCTGTACATCCGCCAGCGCGCCGAGAAAATCATCGAGGCGTCGCCGCCTCCGCCGCCGCTGCCGCCCCCGCCCGCACCGCTGCCGGAACGCACGCACCGTGTCAAGGAAGGCGATACTTTGTATTCACTTGCAAAGCAATACGGCACCAGTGTCCAGGTCCTGCAGCAACTGAACCACCTGAAAAATACCGACCTGATCATGAAGGGCCAGATTCTCAAACTGCCGCCGGAGGACACCCCCGTGTAACAACCCGAAACTTACGGCGGACAAGGCTTTCCATGCATTGACACGTTTTGCTTCATAAGACAAAATCATTCCGCTGTTGCAAAGTTTATTAATAAAACTTCGAACCTTCCTTTTTGCACTGTCAGCGTGCGCCGCCATGCGCCCTTGCGGTCCGATCGGCCAACAGCACCCCGTCACAGGAGAACACCATGGCAACCGAAGGATCCGTCGCCCCCAAGGAACGTGTCAACATCACCTACAAGCCGGCCACCGGCGATGCCCAGACCGAAGTCGAACTGCCCCTCAAGCTGCTGATTCTGGGCGATTTCACCCAACGGGAAGACGACCGCAGCGTCGAGGACCGCGCCCCCATCAGCGTCGACAAGGACAACTACAACGACGTCCTCAAGGCCCAGAACCTGTCCCTCGACCTGTCGGTGCCCAACCGCCTGGAACCCGATTCCGACGACAACATCGCAGTCAACCTCAAGTTCGATTCCCTTGCGGATTTCCAGCCCGACAACATCGTCGAGAAAGTCCCCGAGCTGCGCAACATCGTCGAGCTGCGCGGCGCGCTCAAGGCCCTCAAGGGCCCCCTGGGCAACATCCCCGACTTCCGCAAGAAGCTCCAGGAACTCGTTCAGAACGAAGGCGCGCGCGACAAGCTGCTCAAGGAACTCGGCATCGAGGATAAATGACGCCGTCCCGACGGACATCGAGCCGTCACGGACACGCTGTAAAAACCAGATACGCCATACAGGGTTGAGACACCATGAGCGAAGAAACCGCAAAGCAAGAGGAAGCCGCCGGCAGCGAGGCCGCCAGCGGCTCCCTGATCGACCAGCTCCTCGAGACCACCCGGGTGCGCCCCGGCGACGAATCCTACGCGATCACCCGTCAGGGGATCCAGACCTTCATTTCCTCCCTGCTCGACCCGGCGCGCGCGACCGACCGCATCACCGCCTCGCTGGCCGACGACATGATCGCCGAGCTGGACAAGAAACTATGCCGGCAGGTCGACGAGATCCTGCACAACCCGGAATTCCAGCGGCTCGAATCCTCATGGCGCTCGCTGAAGTTCCTGATCGACCGCACGAATTTCCGCGAGAACATCAAGATCCAGATCATGAACGTCAACAAGGACGATCTGCTCAGCGATTTCGAGGACTCGCCCGAGGTCACCAAATCCGGCCTCTACAAGAACTGCTATACGGCTGAATTCGGCCAGTTCGGCGGCCAGCCCTTCGGCGCCATCATCGCCAACTACGAGTTCGGCCCCGGATCCTCGGACGTCAAGCTCCTGCAGTACTGCGCGAGCGTGGCCTCGATGGCGCATGCGCCCTTCATCGCGGCCGCCGGCGCGCAGTTCTTCGGCCTGGACGACTTCGCCAAGCTGCCCGACCTCAAGGATCTCTCGTCGATCTTCGAGATGCCGCAATACACCAAATGGAACGGCTTTCGCGAAAGCGAAGACGCGCGCAACGTGGGCCTGGTGCTGCCCCACTTCCTGCTGCGCACGCCCTACGGCAACGACACCACGCCGTCCAAGAAATTCAACTACGAGGAAGACGTCTCCGCCGGCAACAACGCCTTCCTGTGGGGCAACGCGGCCTTCGCCTTCGCATCGCGCCTGACCGCCAGCTTTGCCGACTACCGCTGGTGCGCCAACATCATCGGCCCGCAGGGCGGCGGCACGGTGGGCGACCTGCCCATCTACAACTACGAGGCGATGGGCGAGATCCAGACCAAGATCCCCACCGAGGTGCTGATCTCCGAGCGCCGCGAATTCGAACTGGCCGAACAAGGCTTCATCGGCCTGGCCATGCGCAAGAACAGCGACAACGCGGCCTTCTTCTCGGCCAATTCCTGCCAGAAACCGAAATTCTTCGGCAACACCAAGGAAGGCAAGGAGGCCGAAACCAACTACAAACTGGGTACGCAGCTGCCTTACATCTTTGTCGTGAGCCGCCTGGCCCACTACATCAAGGTGCTGCAGCGCGAGAACATCGGTACCTGGAAGGAACGCGCCGATCTCGAAGGCGAGCTCAACAACTGGATCCGTCAGTACGTGGCCGACATGGACGCCCCGGGGCCCGAAGTCCGCAGCCGCCGGCCGCTACGCACCGCACAGATCAACGTCGAGGACGTCGAAGGCGACCCCGGCTGGTATCGCGTGTCGATGCTGGTGCGACCGCACTTCAAATACATGGGAGCATCGTTCACGCTCTCGCTGGTCGGCAAGCTCGATCGCAAATGACGGAACGGCCCCAATGCCATCCATGGATCATGGATTCCTTAACCACCGCAAGATGCGGGTAGGAGATCACAATCATGCCAATGCCAGGCTACTTCACCCTGACGGGTCAGACGCAAGGAAAAATCGACGGTAGCTGCACCATCCAGGGCCACGAGGACACAATCCTGGTCCAGGCTGTCGACCACACGATCGAGATCCCCAAATCCATTCAGACCGGCCTGCCCACCGGCAAGCGCATCCACGGGCCGCTGACGATCACCAAGGAAATCGACAAGGCCTCGCCGAAACTCTTCCAGGCCCTGACCTCGGGCGAGCAGCTCACCGACGCCAAGCTCGAGTACTACCGCATCTCGCCGCAAGGGAAAGAGGAGCTCTACTACACCGTCGAGATCAAGAACGCCATCATCACCTCCATGCACAAGTTCGTCCCCATGTGCCTGGACCCGGCCAACAAATCCATGGGCCACATGGAGGCGGTGTCGTTCACCTACGAGACCATCATCGAGACCTTCACGCCCGACGGCATCGAGGCCCAGGACTCCTGGAACGCGCCGAAGTCCTAAGCAGTCCCAAGGGGTGGCGTTCGTCCACGATCGCCACACCCTGCCGCCCGCCATCGCACACCGCCTGCGTTCCCGGCGGGCGGTTGGCGCCGCAACACCGTCTTTCCGCGGGCGAGTGACCGGGCCCCATCACGCAAGAGCTCGAGCCACCCCCCGATATGACTCAACCACCTCCGGGGGCGAGCATGCAAATCGTCGAGTTCAAGTCGCTGGTCAGCAGACTGAACCCCACTTGTCGCGATGCGCTGGAAAACGCGGCGGGCATCTGCCTGAACCGCACGCACTACGAGATCACCATCGAGCACATGCTGGTGCGCCTGATCGATGATCCGCGCTGCGACACGCAGCTCATCCTCAAGCAGGCCGGCATCGATCCGGGACGCGTGCAGCGCGCCCTCGAGCAATCCATCGAGACCTTCAAGACCGGCAACGCCGGCCGCCCCCAGTTTTCACCGCTGCTGCCCGAGTTGTTCGCCGACGCCTGGATGATCGCCTCGGTCGACCTCTACGAAGGCTCCATCCGCTCCGGCGCCTTGCTGGCGGCCTTCGTCGCTCGCGCATCCTTTTACGCCAGCGGCACCTATTCCGAACTGCTCGCCGAACTCGACAAGAACCGCACGGTCGAGCTGCTGGGCGTCGTCGCCGCCACGTCGCGGGAATCCGAGGAGGCCGTCGCGGCCGGCCCGGGCGGCGCACCCGCCGCGGCCGGCGCACCCGAGGGCCGCGCGGGCTCGGCCATCCAGCGATTCTGCGAGGATTTCACGGCCAAGGCGCGCGAGGGCCGCATCGACCCGGTGTTCGGGCGCGACCCCGAGATCCGCCAGATGGTCGACATCCTGGCGCGGCGCCGCAAAAACAACCCCATCTGCGTCGGCGACCCCGGCGTGGGCAAGACCGCCGTGATAGAGGGCCTGGCCGTGCGCGTGGCCGAGGGCGACGTGCCCGAGCTTCTCAAGGACGTCACCATCCTCGGCCTGGACATGGGCGCCCTCGAGGCGGGCGCCGGCGTCAAGGGCGAATTCGAAAACCGCCTGCGCGGCGTGATCAACGAGATCAAGGCCTCGCCCACCCCCATCATCCTGTTCATCGACGAGGCGCACACGCTGATCGGCGCGGGCGGCGCGGCCGGCACCAGCGACGCCGCCAATCTGCTCAAGCCCGCCCTGGCGCGCGGCGAGCTGCGCACCATCGCCGCCACCACCTGGAGCGAGTACAAAAAATACTTCGAAAAAGACCCGGCGCTGGCGCGCCGCTTCGAACTCGTCAAGCTCGACGAACCCACCGTGGACATGGCGGTGCAGATCCTGCGCGGCCTCAAGGAACGCTACGAGCAGGTCCACAAGGTCATCATCCGCGAGGACGCCCTGGTGGCGGCGGCCGAACTGTCCAACCGCTACATCACCGGCCGCCAGCTGCCCGACAAGGCGATCGACCTGCTCGACACGGCCTGCGCGCGCATCAAGGTCAACCTGTCCTCCAAGCCCGACTTCATCGAGGATCGCGAGCGCACCCTGCAGATGCTCGAGCGCGAAAAGCGCGGCCTGCTGCGCGACATCGAGAACCGCGTGCCCACCGATGCCGCGCGCCTCGACGAGATCGACGCGCTCGCCGCCAGCACCCAGGCGGAACTGGACGAGCGCCGCAACCGCTTCCAGGCGCAATACGACGCGGCCCAGCGCATCCTCGCCCTGCGGGCCGAGCGTGCCCAGGCGCGCGACGGCGCGGCGTCCCCGGCGCCGGCCGACGAGACAGCGCCCACCGCAGACCAGGCGCCGGCAGAGGGCGCCGCCCAGGCCGCGCCGGCCGCGGCGCGCGACCTGGCGGCCATCGAGGCGGAACTGGCCGAGGCCGAGCAGGCCCTCGACACGCTGCAGGCGCAGGACAAGTTCATTTTCATCGACGTCTCGCCCGACACCGTCGCCAAGGTCGTGTCCGACCGCACCGGCATCCCGCTGGGCAAGATGATGCGCGACCAGGCCGCGGCCGCCCTGGCCCTAGAGGACACCCTCGGCGCCCGGATCAAAGGCCAGGACTACGCGCTGTCCCACATCGCCGAGGTCCTCAAGTCCGCGCGTTCGGGGCTGCGCGATCCCGACCAGCCCATGGGCATCTTCCTGCTGGTCGGCCCCTCGGGCACGGGCAAGACCGAGACCGCGCTGTCCGTGGCCGACACCATGTTCGGCGGCGAGCAATCGATGGTCACTATCAACATGAGCGAGTTCCAGGAAAAGCACACCGTCAGCCGCCTGGTGGGTTCGCCCCCGGGCTACGTCGGCTACGGCGAGGGCGGCGTGCTCACCGAGGCGGTGCGCCAACGCCCTTACTCGGTGGTCCTGCTCGACGAGGTCGAGAAAGCCCACCTCGACGTGGTGAATCTGTTCTACCAGGTCTTCGACAAGGGTGTGCTGTCCGACGGCGAGGGCCGCGAGATCAATTTCCGCAATACCGTGGTGTTCCTGACCTCCAACCTGGGCCTGGACGTGATCACCGAGCTGTGCGCGGGGGACGAGCCCCCGCCGATGGAGGCCATCCAGGCCGCCATCCGGCCGATCCTGTCCAATCACTTCAAGCCGGCGCTGCTCGCGCGCATGACCATCGTCCCCTTCATGACGCTGAAGGGCGACGCGCTGCATGGCATCGTGCGACTCAAGCTGCGCAAGCTCGCCCAGCGCATGCAGCGCAACAACAAGATCGCCCTCGAGGTCGCCGACGAGGCGATCGATGCGATCGCCCAGCGCTGCACCGAGGTCGAGACCGGCGCGCGCAACATCGACTTCATCCTCAAGGGCACCATCCTGCCCCTGCTGTCGAATACCCTGCTGGCGCGCATGTCCGACGCCGACGCGCTCAGCCGCGCACGCCTGGGGGTCGACGAACACGGCCAGTTCACGGCCAGTTTCGAATAGGGGCGGGCATGGCGGGCAAGTGCGCATGGTTCATCAACCTGGACGAGGATGACACGGCCGCCCGGCTGGCCGCCGGGCAGCTCGGCCCGTATGGCCTCGCGGTCAAGGGCCAGCGCTGGCCCGCCGAGGACAAAGCCTGGCTGGGATCGGCCCAGGAGGCCGCCGATGCGGGCGCGGCCGTCGTCCTCGTGATCGGATCGCCGGCACGGCAAGCCGAGGCCGCCGTGCGGCGCGGCCTCGCGCTGTTTCGCCTGGCCCTCCAGACGCGGCTGGGCCGCGCCGTCAACGGCTTCACGCTGGTGACGGGCGAGGCGTCCGACGGCGAGCCGGCCGCCGGCCACACGGTGCTGGGCGACTGGAGCCGCCTCGATGGCACGCGCTGGCAGGCCAAAGTCGTGGCGCGCGCCCATGCACCGATCGCGCCGTCCTGGCCGGCCCGGCTGGCCCTGCACGCGCACGAACGCCTGGGCATCTGGCTGGAAACCCATCCCGCGCCCGGCGGCACGGCCCCGGGCGCCCTGGTCGGCATCGCCGGCAACGATGCGCGGATCGATTTCCATGCCGTCGGTCCGGCCGGCGGCATGCCGGAACGTACCGTCAACGAATACGAGCTCCAGGGCCTGCAATTCGAGGCCGGCGGCCAGGCGTTCCAGGCCTGGGGCCTGCGCAATGCCATCGCCCCCGACCACAGCTATTATGTCCGTCTGGACGGGGAACCCGATACACTGGCCATCGGGACCCTGCCCGGCGGCGAACCCGAGGACGTCAGCCTCGTCGCCATGGGCTGATGCCCGCCCCTGCGAACCCACTTCCCCCCATGGCATGATCATCGACGTTGCACCCCTGCTGGAACCCGTCTCGGAGGCCGCGCCCGGCGGCACCGACATCCGCGACACCGAGGACTACGAGGCCGTCGCGGCCGAAATCGAGAAAATGACCAGCCCCACCAGCTCGGGGCAGGTCGACTGGCAAAAGGTCGAGACCCTGGGCGCCCGCTTGTTTTCCGCCCACGGCAAGGATTTCATGATCGCCGCCTGGGTGGCGGCGGCCTGGACCGAGCGCTACGGCATCGAGGGCCTGGGCGCCGGCCTGCAGCTCCAGGAGGGCCTGGTCAGCCGGTATTGGGACACGGCATACCCGCCGCTCAAGCGCTTGCGCGGCCGCCGCAACGCCCTGAACTGGTGGACCGAGCGCACCACCAATTGGTTCGAAAACAAGGACATCCCGCCGCTGCGCGAGGAAACCTACCAGGCCATGGTGGCCGCCGCCGAATCCCTGGACGCCCGGCTGGCCGAACTCGATCCCGAATCGCCGCCCCTGGGCGCCTTCGTCCAGCAGATCCGCCGGCTGGAGGTCATCGCGCCGGTCGCGGCCGAGGCGCCGGAAGCGGCCCCGGCCGCCGAGGCGGCCGCGCCCCAGGACGGCGCCGCGGGTGCCGGCTCGACGGCCGCACCCGCCGCCCCCGCAGCGGCGCGCACCGCGCCGGCCGCTGGCCCCTCACCCCAGGCATTCAGCGCGGCAGCGCCGGCCGCCGACGCGCTCGATAGCCTGGATGCCGTGATCGGCGCACTGTCGCCCGCCCTCGGCTACATCGGCCAGATCACCAACGCGCTGCGCACCCTGGACCGGTTCAATCCCCTGTCCATCGAAATGGGGCGCTTTGCCGCGCGTAGCGCCCTGATCAGCCCGCCGCCCGCGCAACAAGGCGTCACACCCTTCATTCCGCCGCCCGTGGCCATCTCCGATGCCTTCGCCACCATCGCCAGCAGCGGCAACGCCGACGGCCTGATCGAGTTCTGCGAATCGCGCATCGCGACCTTTCCCTACTGGCTGGACCTGGACCGTGAATCCGCCCGCGGCTACGGCATGCTGGGCGAACCCGGCGCCGCCATGCGCCAGGCCGTCGTCCAGAACGCCCTGGCCTTCGTCAAGCGGCTGCCGGGCATCGAACGCCTGGCCTTTTCCGACGGCACGCCGTTCGCCGACGACGCCACCCTGCAATGGCTGGAGAACTGCAAGGCGGAAAGCCAGGGCGGCGCAGGCCCCGCCGACCGATTCAGCCGCGTGCGCCAGCAAGCCCTCGAGGCCCTGGACGCCGGCCGGCAGGACGAGGCCATGCAATGCTATCAGGCGCTGATCGAATCCACCTGGAGCGGGCGCGAACGCTTCCAGGCCCGCCTGGCGCTGGCCGAATTGTTCCTCGGCATGCCGGGCGACGCGGACCTCGTGCCCCTGGTATCCCACCTGGCCGAGGAATGCCGCCAGCGCCAACTGGCCGCCTGGGAACCCAAGCTGGCCCTCCAGGCCTGGCAGCTCGTCCTGCGCGCCGCCCGCCAGGCCCTGGCCGGTCCCGCGGCGGCCGACGACGAGCACCGGCACAAGGCCTGTCAGGAGGCGGCCCGCGAGGCCCTGCGCGAACTGGCCGCCATCGACTTCATCATGGCCTCGAAAAGCCGCTGAATCCCTCTATCCGCCCGGCGGGATGTCGGCATATACGTGTGACCGATCCTGCCGGGCGCATGGCACAATGGCGCGGCGCACCGGAATGCGCCCGACACCCATCGCCGGGAACACGACATGACAATGGGAATGTGGATGCCCTGGCATCCTGAACGCTGGTTCGGCATCGCCTTGTGCATGGGCCTCGCCCTACCCTTGGGCGGCGTCTTGCTGCATGCCGCCCACCGCCTGGCCGAGGCGCTGGAGGCCGGCCCCGTGCTGCCCGGCGCAGGGCCCGGCCGCCGCCGCATCCTGGCGATTTGGTGGACGGGCGCCCTGGCGCTGGCGGCCGCCTGCGGCGGGTGCTTCGGCGCCACCCCGGCGGCCCTCGCGGCCACGGGCTGCGTGCTGGTCCTGTGGACGCTGGCCTGGATCGATGGCCGCACGGGCCTGCTGCCCGACGGCCTGACGCTGCCCCTGCTGTGGGCAGGCCTGCTGGTGAACCTGGACGATACCTTTGCCTTCCTGCCCGATGCCGTGCTGGGCGCCGTCGCCGGCTACCTGTGCCTGTGGACGCTGTATCTGGTGTTCCTGCGCCTGACCGGGCGCGAGGGCATGGGCTACGGCGACTTCAAGCTGACCGCCGCGTTGGGCGCCTGGCTGGGCTGGCAGGCCCTGCCCGGGATCCTGTTGTCGGCGTCTCTGGGCGGATTGTGCTTTGCCGTGTGGCTGCGCGCGACCGGCCGCGCCGGGGCCGGGCAACACCTGGTCTTCGGGCCGTGGCTGGCCCTGGCCGGCGCCTGGGCCCTGCTGGGCCCGCAGCTCTGAGGCGGTCGCCGCGTTCAGCGACCCCGGCGGCGCCGCGCCGCCAGCGCGCAGGCGCCCCATCCCACGATGCCCCCGCAAAACCCATACACGTGGGCGATGCCGACGATGTGCCCGCCGATCAGGAGTTCCTCGGAGACCGCCGGCCCCTGAATCCATTGCCACAGCATCCAGCCCGCGATCCCGGCCAGCACCCAGCCGGCAATCCGGTCGCCGGCACGCAGCTGCGGCAGCAGGCCCCAGGCGAACAAGCCGTACAGCACACCGGAGAATCCCGCATAATCCGGCACACCGGGCGATGCCAGCCACAAGGCCAGGCCCACCCCCAGGCCCAGCAGCACCAGGCGCGCCCCCAATCCGCGACCGAACACCGCCGGCGCCAGCAGGCCGCACAGCACCACGCCGATGACATTCAACAGGGCATGCGCCCACCCCAGATGCACGAGATGCGCGCTCAGCAGCCGCCACCACTGGCCCTGCGCCAGGGCGGCCCGATCGAAACGCAAGGCCGTGCGAGCCTCGTCGCCCAGCGCGGCCAGGACCAGGAAGGCCGCGCACAATGCAGCCACTGCGGCCCAGACGCGCCGGGGCGGCGGTTGGCCGTCGAACCCATTGGCGATGACCCGGTCCTCCTGGAATCCCGTGGGCGAGTCCGAAGCCATGGTTATTGCGTGATCAGCCGGGCCTCGAAGCGCAGGTTGAAGTTTCTGGGCACACTCGGCTCGTCCAGAGAGTGGCAGCTGGGCATGATCGTTTCCTTAGCGACCCCACCGACGATCTCCCTCACCGACACCGGCAAGTCGGGATTACCCCCGATGGCGAAAATCTGCCAGGGGCCCGCGGCCGATTCCCCATAGAAGGCATAGCTGCCCAGCGCATAGTTTGCGAACTCGGTGATCGGCCCGGTTTTCAGGCCCGCGAAGTGGTCGGCGGGCGACTTCAGGATCGAGACCGTGCCGGCCGGCGAGCGCACGGCGATGCCCAGCGAACCCAGACAGACGCCCTCCCCGCTCATGCGCAGCTGGAATTGATCGACGATCCGGTCGGGGCCGGGCAGCTCGCGGATCAAGGTCACGTGCTCGTAGGGGAAGGCCCCTACGCGCCCGCCCTCTGGCACGGGCTGGGGCGCGAAAGGGTCGCGCTGCCAGCGAGCGAATTCCTCGAACGGCGGGATGTTCACGTCGATCTGGCGGCTGCGTTGCGGATTGCGGCCATAATCCTGCGCCAACGCCACCGCCTTTTGCACGTCCGGCACGCCAAAGCCGTACCAGTCGGAATAGTCCAGGCCCGCGCCATTGCGCTGCCAGCCCAGATTGATGGGGGCCCGCGTGGCGCCATCCACGAGACGGTCGGGCCCGCCCTGCTCATTGTCGGCAACCGGCTTGGTGGTGGACAGGTCCAGCATCGTGCCGTAGGGCTGGGTGCTGCGCAGCGGCACGCGGGCCGGGTAGTCCGCATCGACCTTGCGCGCCGACAGGCGCAGGATGTCACGCACGTCGCGCCAGGACAGATCGGAATTGGCGCTGAGCATGAGGGCCACCACGCCGCTGATGGACGGCGCGGCCGCCGAGGTGCCGTTCATGTAGGTATAGTCGCAAGCCGGGTTTTCGGGCTGGCCGTTGCGCGTGGTCTGGCCGCGATTGAAGGACGTGTTGGCGGTTGTACGGCTGTAGCCGACGGCACAGCCGCGCAGGTCGGTGCTGAACAGGGTGGGGCCATCGTTGTTGACCGCCCCTTCCCCATAATCGCCGCTGTTGCCGTACTCGCCGCCCATGCCCGTGATCCACACGACTGGCCCGGCGCTGCTGTAGCTGCTGCGCATCCCCAGGGCGTTGAGCGCAGCGACCGTGATGGTGTTGGGTTCGAGCGTCTCGGGATCGTTGGCAGGGTTGGTGCAGGGATAATGGTATGGCGCCTGGGACTTGTCCGCATTCAGGTAACGGCAAGGCTCCCCCTCGAACGCATTGCCGGCGGCCTTGACGAAGATCGCCCCGCGCCCATTGCGCAAGGCCTTCATGCTGCGCACGAGGAGGGGGCCCTGCCCGCCCACGCCCGCCTCATAGGGCAGGACGCCCTCGTCCTCGCCATAGGACGCGTTGAACACATGGGCCTGGGCGGACCAGGGCTCGCCGCCGTAGGATTCGAACACCTTGTCCTCTTGCTCGACATAATTGGCGGCGCCCAGCGTCGCCCGGGGCGCCATGCCCATCACGCCCTTGCCATTCTGCGCCGCGGCGATGATGCCCGCCACCGCCGTGCCATGGGCATCGTTCGGATCCTCCGTTGGATAGGGATTGTCGCTGCCGTCCGCCAGGTTGCGCGACATGCCGAAATCGGTATTGGGCAGCAGGTCTTCGTTGTGCAGGTCGGTGCCGCCATCGAGCACCAGCACGCGCACGCCCTGGCCCTTGATGCCCTGGCGATGCACGGGCTCGACATTCAGGTCGACACCGCCGCTGGCGGTGGCCGGAAAACCCGTGAAGAAGCTGGCGGCGTAGTTCAACGCCCACTGATAGGTATAGAGGGGTTCGCTATCCCCCGTCCTGCAGGCGTAGGCACCGGTCTCGGGGCACGCCGACGGCGCGGCGGCGGTCTGCGTGGAGCCGCCCCCGTCGCAGCCGGCCAGCAGCAGCGAAGCCAGGGGGAGTGCGATCAGGAGTCGGGCATGGAGCATGATGTGCTGTTCCTTAACGCGGCGTCTTGCGGCCAAAGACCACGGACAGGCGCACCGTCGCCTGCGGCAGCGCCTGGCTCAGCGCCTCGTAGCCCTCCACGCTTTGCGAAAAGTCGGCGAATTTCACCAGCGTGATGCCCGTGGGCGCAAAGCGCCGCACCGACACCGGCTGCGGCTGCACCATGCGCAACTGCACGTCCAGATCGGCCTCGTCGGCATCGGCCACCATCACCTCGTGACGGCTGATGCCCACCGCGCCCTGCGCATTGAGCAGGAACGTGCCCTGGCCGCCCTCGGGCACGCCCGGCAGCACCCGCAATTCCGTGCCATCGATGGTGGCGCTGGGCAGTTCGCCCAATTGCGCGATCTCGTCGGCCGTGAGCTTCTGGCCCAGTTCGTAGGCGCCGGCCGGCGCCGCCACACCCAGGCCCAGCGCCAGGGCCAGGCTACCCCCGAAGCGGATCATTTGTTGATGAATGTTCATGTGAGTTCCTTTCGTCAGTGCGTCGTTTGATGAAGATGCAAGCGCGTCAGGCGGGGCGGGCCGAGCAGGTTTCACCCGCCCTGGCCACCCCCGGTTTCATTGCGTGATGATACGGGCCTCGGTCAGCAGGGAGAACCCCGCCCCCGGTACGCATTTGTCCGGTGGCGGCGGATTCTTCGGATCGCCAACCGGAGGATCCTGCTTATCCGGGTCAACCGAAAACGCCAGAATTTCCCAGGTGCCCGCCGCGGCTTCGCCATAAAAGGCGAAGCTGGCCAGCCCATAGTTGCGGAAATCGGCGGCCGGCAGGCCCAGTTCCACCACCTGATCGTTCGGCAGCCTCAACAGGGACACCGTCCCCGCCGGGGAACGCACCGCGATCCCCACGGCGCCCAGGCAGACGCCCTCGCCCGTCAGACGCACCTGAAAGGCGTCGACCACGCCCTCGCCGCCTTCGAGCGTGCCGATGGTCGCGACCTTCCTGTAAGGAAAAGCCGGAAGATCGGCGTCCGGTGTCCCATCGGGGGCCGGCGCCAGATTGTTCCGCCAGAACATGACGCCCGTGAACTTGCCGGGAATCCGCACGTCGCCGAGGCGGCTGCGTGCCGGATCGCGGGCGTATTCCCGCGCCAGGGCCACGGCGCGCTGGGCATCGGGCACGCCGAAGCCATACCAGTCGGAATACTCCAGTCCGGCGCCATTGCGCTGCCAGCCCAGGTTCAGGGGTGCGGCCGTGCTGCCATCCTTGAAGTCTGCGGCGCTGCCCTGGTCGGCCGTCATGGCGTTCGTCACCAAGTCGAGCCGCGCACCATAGGCGGCCTTGCCCGGCGCCGGACTGCGGTCCTGGTAATCGGCGTCGACCTTGCGCGCCGACAGGCGCAGGATGTCGCGCACGTCGCGCCACGACAGATCCGGATTCGCACTGAGCATCAGGGCCACTACGCCGACGATTGTCGGCGCGGCCGACGAGGTGCCGTTCATGTAGGCATAGTCGCAATTGGGGTTGTCGGGCACCCCATTGCGGCTGGATACCCCGACCATGAAATCGGTGTCGATCTCGTCCTCAGGCAGGGTGGCCTTGTGCTGACTGGCACCCCGGTCACAACCCGCCACGTCGGTGGTAAATAGGGTGGGGCCATCGGCGACATCGGTGCCGCCCTCGCCATAAACGCCCAGCTTGCCACCCTCCCCGCCCATGCCGGTGCTCCACATGACTGGGCCCGCACTGCTGTAGCTGCTGCGCTGGCCACGGGCGTTCAGCGCCGCCACCATGATCGTATTGGACTCGAGCGCCTCGACGTCATTGGCGGGATTCTCGCAGGTATGGAATTGGGCGTCATCGATCCGGCACACCCGATGCTTGGCGAAGTCGTTGCCCGCCGCCTTGACGAAGACCACACCCTTGCCGTCGCGCAGGTTCTTCAGGCCTCGCACGGCGTAGGTGTCGACCTTCCCGCCCTTGGTGTCATAGGCCTCGAGTGCATCGCTCTTGCCATACGAGGCGTTGATGACGTGGGCCTTGCGCGACCAGTCGGCGCCGCCATAGGCCAGGAAAATGTTTGACGGATCGTCGGACACCGGCGGCTCGATCAGATTGGCCGCGCCCAGGACTGCCCTGGGAGCGATACCCATCACGCCCTTGCCGTTCTGGGCCGCGGCGATCATGCCGGCCACGTTGGTTCCGTGGGATTGCTCCGGATCCTCGGGATTGATGGGATAGGGGTCGGACGTCTGCGTCACGAAATTCCACGACATGCCGTAGTCGGCATTCGGCGCCAGGTCCTCGTTCCTGAAGTCCGTCCCCGAATCCAGCACCAGCACATTCACGCCCTGGCCCTTGATGCCCTGCCGATGCACAGGCTCGACGTTCAGGTCCAGGCCGCCGCCGAACGTCTCGGGGTATGCGCGAAAGAAGCTGGCGGCATAGTTCAGAGCCCACTGAAAGGTATATAGAGGCTCGCCCTCGCCCGTTTTGCAGGCATAGAGGCCGGTCTCGGGGCAGGCCGGTTGTGGCGCGCCTGCGCTTTGCGTGGAACTGCCGTCGCAGCCGGCCAAAGCCAGCGCCAGCGGCAGGCCCATGCCGTATCGTTTCATGCTGCGATGGATGTTCATTGCAAGTCTTCCGTCGGTTGATGGAGCCCGCAAGCCCGCAATTCTGCGAATCATGTCGCCCGTATGGTTGATGGCTGCGAGACCCCAGAGTCGTTTCATTGCTTGATGATACGGGCCTCGGCGAGGAACTGGAATGCGCGTGGATCACCGCCACCGTCCAAAGCTGAGCACAACGCCGGGTCGGCAGGCGGCGTGTCGGGGTTCGACGCGACCGCCAGGATCTGCCAGTCGCCGGCGGCGGGCTCGCCATAAAAGGCGTAGCTGCCCACGGTGTAATGCTGGGCGTTGGAATAGCTGGAGCTGATCAGCGCGAAATGATCGAGGGGCTGCTTCAGCAGGGACACCGTGCCCGCCGGCGAGCGCACGGCGATCCCCACGGAACCCAGGCAGACGTTCTGCTGGCTGAGGCGCACCTGGAACTCGTCGGCCACCCCGTCGCCGCCCGGGAACGTCGCAATCTGGGTGACTGTTTGATAAGGAAAGCCGACGTCCTTGAACCTATCATCGCCCGGCTGCGGCGCGGCGCGCGGCGTGTCCTTGTGCCAGAAGGCGACTTCCTTGAAGGGCTCGAAACGCACATCGTGGCCACGCCCCAGGGCCGGGTCGCGGGCGTATTCCTGGGCCAGCGCGACCGCCCGTTGCGTATCGGGCACGCCGAAGCCGTACCAGTCGGAATACTCGAGGCCGGCGCCGTTTGTCTGCCAGCCCAGGTTCAGCGGCACCGCGCTCGCGCCCGCCACGATATCGGCCGCCGCGCCCGGCGCCGCGAAGCTGTGGTCCGTCAAATCGAACAGCGCGCCGTAGGCGGGTTCGCCCAGGGCCGGACTGCGATCGGGGTAGCCGATATCGACCTTGCGCGCCGACAGGCGCAGGATGTCGCGCACGTCGCGCCACGACAAATCCGGATTCGCGCTGAGCACCAGGGCAACCACGCCTGAAATCGTCGGCGCGGCCGACGAGGTGCCGTTCATGTACGTATAGTCGCAGTTGGGATTGTCGGGCACGCCGTTGCGGCTGGACTTGCCCACCATGAAGTCGGTCACGATGTACCGCGCGGGGTCCAGGTTTGCCTCGTACTGGCTGAAACCGAGCGAGCAGCCGCTGATGTCCGTGGTGAAGATCGTCGGCCCGTCCACGGGGCCGTTGCCCTCGCCATAGACGCCGCCCCTGCCGGATTCGCCGCCCATGCCGGTGATCCACACCACCGGCCCGGCGCTGCTGTAGCTGCTGCGTTGCCCGCGCGCATTGAGCGCCGCCACCGCGATGACGTTGGGTTCGAGCATTTCGATGTCGTTGGCGGGATTGACGCAAGGGGACCGGGCCTGCCCGACCGGCATACAGCGGAATCCCAGTCCGCCAAGGTTGAAACTGCCGAAATAGTTGCCCGCCGACTTGACGAAGACGATGCCCTTCTGGGCGCGCAGGCCTTTCAGGGATCGTATCGCCGCGGTATCGATCGCGGTGCCTTGCTCGTAGGGTTCAGCGTAAATGCCTTTGCCATAGGACGCATTGATGACGTGCGCCTTGCTGGACCAGTCGCCGCCGCCATAGGCCTCGAACAGGGTGGCGGCATCCGCGATCGCGACCACGGCGGCATCGAGCAGGTTGGCGGCGCCCAGCGACGCCCGCGGCGCGATGCCCATGACGCCCTGGCCGTTCTGGGCCGCCAGGATGGTCCCGGACACCGCCGTGCCGTGGGCGCTTTCGGGGGCCTTGAGCTCGGTTTCAGAGGGAAAGGGATCGGACGTCTGCGTGAGCAGATTGCGGGACAGGCTGGGATCGGCGTTCGGCGCCAGGTCCTCGTTGCGAAAATCGACGCCCGAATCCAGCACCAGCACGTTCACGCCCTGGCCCTTGATGCCTTGGCGATGGACGGGTTCGACGTTCAGGTCTAGGCCGCCGTCCGATACGTCGGGCGTGCCGCTGAAAAAGCTGGCGACGTGGTTCAAGGCCCACTGGAAGGTGTAGAGCGGCTCGGTTTCGCCCGCCTTGCAGGCGTGGGGGCCGGTCTCTGGGCAAGTGGCCGCGGCCTGCGGAGACGAGGAAGAACCGCTGCCGTCGCAACCAGCCAGTATCAGCAGGCTGATGGGCAGTAGGGCGAGTCGTCGCATGGGACTCCTTTGCATGTGTAACCGATATGTATTCAAAGTGTTGCTGATGTTACTGTATAAGTCAATGGGTCTTTGGCCGGATGCCGGGCCGCCCGCATGGCACGCCCAGGGCCGGCGCCGCAATAGCGGCCTACAACACCAGTTGATTGATTTCGATGATGGGCATCATCACGGCCAGCACGATCACCAGCACGATGCCGCCCATGATGAGGATCATCAGGGGTTCGAGGATCGCCGTCATCGTCATGGCGCGACGCTCGAGGTCGGTGGACATCACGGTCGCCGCGCGCGACAGCATGGCGGGCAGTTCGCCGGTGCGCTCGCCGCTGCCGATCAGATGGATCAACAGCGGCGGGAAGATCTGCTGCGCCAGCAAGGCCCGGGCCAACGGACTGCCTTCGCGCACGCGGTTGGTGGCATCGGCCACGGCGGCTTGCAGCCGCCGGTTGCCCAGGGTGCGGCGCGACGCCTCGAGGGCGGTCAGCAGGGGCACGCTGCTGGCCGTCAGGATCGCCAGCGTCGCCGAAAAGCGGGCCACGTCCACCCCCAGCGCGTAGCGCCCGAACACCGGCAGGCGCAGCACCCGGGCATGCCAGGCCAGGCGCGCCGCGGGCCGGCGCAGGTGCAGCCGCCACAGGATGAACAGCACCGCCATCCCGGCCAGGGTGGCCAGCCCCCAATGGCGGGCGAAATCGCTGGCCGCCAGCATCATGCGGGTGAGCAGGGGCAGCGCCTGGTGCGCCTGTGAAAAGGCGCCGACCACCTGCGGCACCACATAGCTGAGCAGGAAAATCACAATGCCGATGGACACCAGGGTGACCATGCCGGGATAGATGAAGGCGGTCAGCACCTTGTTGCGCAATGCGCTGCGGCTCTCGATGTAGTCGGCCAGGCGCTCGAGCACCTGCGCCAGGTCGCCGGACTGTTCGCCGGCATCGACCAGGGCCGTATAGATCTCGGGAAAGTCGCGCGGATGGGCGGCCAGCGCCTGGCCGAACCGCAGCCCGGCGCGGACATCGTCGCGCACCTGGGCCAGCACCCGCGCCACGTGGCGGCGCTCGGCCTGCTCGAACGTGGCCCGCAGCGCAGCCTCCAGCGGCAGGCTGGCCGACAACAGGCTGGCGAGCTGGCGCGTGAGCCAGCCCAGGTCGGCGTCGCTGATGCGGGCCCGGGCCACCCAGGCCTGGCGGCCGCGGCCGCGCGCCTCGGACACCGATAGCGGCAGCAGCCCGCGCGCGCGCAGCGCCTGGCGCGCGCCGCGTTCGCTGTCGGCGTCCAGCATGCCGCGCTCGCTGCGGCCGCCGGCGTCCAGGGCTTCGTACTGGTAGGTAGGCATGGCCCGGTCCTATCGACTCATTGCTCGCGCGTGACGCGCAGGACTTCCTCGAGCGAACTGACGCCCTGGGCCACCCAGCGCTGCGCGTCGTCGTACAGGGAGCGCATGCCCGCGCGGCGCGCGGCGGTGCGCAAGGCCTGCTCGCCCTCGCCCTCGTGGATCAGCGTCCGCAGCCCGTCATCCAGCACGAAAAGCTCGTGCACCCCCGTGCGGCCGCTATAGCCCGTATGGCTGCAGGCCGCGCAGCCTGCGGGATTCCACGCCGCCGTGCCGTCCGCCTGCGGCACCCGGCAATGCGCGCACAGTTTGCGTATCAGACGCTGTGCCAGCACGCCGCGCAGCGTCGAGGCGAGCAGGAAGGGCTCGACCCCCATGTCGATGAGCCGCGTCACCGCCGACACCGCATCGTTGGTGTGCAGGGTGGCCAGGACGAGGTGGCCGGTCAGCGAGGCCTGCACCGCGATCTCGGCCGTTTCGAGGTCGCGGATCTCGCCCACCATGATGACGTCCGGATCCTGGCGCAGGATGGCCCGCAGGGCCGAGGCGAAGCTGAGGTTGATGCGGGCATTGATCTGTGTCTGGCCAATGCCGGGCAGATCGTATTCGATGGGATCCTCGACGGTGAGGATGTTGGTGGTGCCCGCATCCAGGCGGCCCAGGGCGGCGTACAGGGTGGTGGTCTTGCCGCTGCCGGTGGGCCCGGTCACCAGCACGATGCCGTGCGGCAGGTGGATCAGGGCATCCAGGCCCTGCAGCACGTCGGGCGCCATGCCCAGGCGTCCGAGTTCCAGCCGGCCGGCCTCCTTGTCGAGCAGGCGCAGCACCACGCGCTCGCCATGGCCGGTGGGCAGCGTGGACACCCGCACGTCGATGGCGCGGCCGCCCACGCGCAGGGCGATGCGGCCATCCTGCGGCATGCGCTTTTCCGCGATATCGAGGTTGGCCATGATCTTGATGCGGGACACCAGGGCGTTGTGCAGGGCGCGGCGCGGGCTGACGATGTCGCGCAAGGTGCCGTCCACCCGGTAGCGCACGATCGAGTGGGTCTCGAAGGCCTCGAGATGGATGTCGCTGGCCTGGTCGCGCACCGCCTGGGTGAACAGCGCGTTGATCATGCGGATGATGGGCGCATCGTCGCTGGTGTCGAGCAGGTCCTCGATTTCCGGCATGTCCTGCATCAGCCGGTCCAGGTCGATCTGGCTGGCGGCGGCGTCCACCACCGAGGCCGCGTCATCCGTGCGCGCGTAAGCGGCCGCCAGCAGCGTGTCCAGTTCGGCATCTGACACGCGGCGCTGCGGCAGGCTGCCGTAACGGCGCCGGATCTCGGCGAGCGCCCAGGCCGGGGTGCGCTCGGACACCGTCAGCGACGGCCCGGCCGTACCGGCCTGGATCAGTGCGCGGTGGCTGCGCGCCCACGCATACGGCAAGCGCGCCATCAGTGCGCCTCCGACGCCTCGCCCGGCGTGGGGACGGCCTGCGGCGTGGCCGGCACCGCTGCGCCGGGGGCCTCTGGGCGGCGCAGGTCCAGCAGGCCGCTGGCCGGATCGCGCTGGATCGGCGGCAGGCTGGCCCCCGTGGAGCCGGGCATCAGCCAGGACGAGGATACGGGCATGTTGATCTGTGCCGCGCGCATGTAGTTGTAGCGGTCCAGGGTCAGGCGCGCCCCATCCTGGGCGGTGCGCACGATGTGCGGACGCAGAAAGAGCATCAGGTTGGTCTTGGAATGCGCGCGCTTTTGATATTTGAAGAGATTGCCCAATACGGGGATGTCGCCTAGCAAGGGGACCTGGCTGGTGCTGTCGTCGATGATGTCCTCCAGCAGGCCGCCCAGGATGATGATCTGACCGTCGTCCACCAGCACCTTGGTCTCGAGCGCCCGCTTGCGTGTGATGATGCGGTTCTCGGTGGATGAGGCCCGGTCGATGCTGCTGACCTCCTGGTACAGCGAGAGCTTGACCGTGCCACCCTCGGAGATCTGGGGGCGGATGCGCAGCGTCAGGCCGACGTCCTCGCGCTGTACCGTCTGGAAGGGGTTGCTGGCGCCGTCGCCCGATGTGGTGTAGCTGCCGGTGACGAAGGGCACGGTGCTGCCCACGATGATGCTGGCTTCCTCGTTGTCCAGCGTCATCAGGTTCGGGGTCGACAGCACGTTCACGCCGCCCTGCTGCTGCATGGCGCGCGCCAGCACACCCAGGTTGACCAATTCGGTGCCCAGCACGTTCACGGTGCCGCGCACCATGCCGGCGCTGAGTCCCGCCCCCAGCGCGTCGATGGTGGTGGTGGGGTTGGCGACCGCGGTGCCCAGCCCCGAGCCGCCGAGATTGGCCCCGCCGAAGAACGCCGTGCCCCCATCGGCCAGGCTGTTGCCGCCGGCGGACCATTGCAGGCCGAATTCGGCCGCCTTGTCGGCATTGACCTCGACGATCAGACTTTCGATCAGCACCTGGGCGCGGCGCTGGTCGAGCATGTCGATGACTTCGCGCAAGCTGCGGTAGAGCGGATCGGGCGCCGAGATGATCAGCGTATTGGTGGTGGGATCGGCCTGGACGGTCGCCCCGCCCGCCGTGAAGGCCACCGACGACGATGACAGGCCGACACTGTCCATCATGGCCGGCGTGATCAGATTCGACTGGCCGGCATCCCGCCCCGAGCCGCCCGACAGGCCCGCCATGGCGCCGCTGCCGGTGGTGCGTCCGCCCGTCTGCGAAAAGGGTGAGGTCCCGCCGCCCAGGCTGGACTCCGTCCCCCCCGTTCCCGTGCCGCCGCCGCGCCCGGAGAGCGCGCCGCGCAACACCTCGGCCAGGTGCGTGGCCTGGGCGTTGCGCAGATAGACGACATGCAGGTTGCCGGCGCGGGATTCGGGCGTGTCGATGCGCAGGATCAGGTCGCGCGCCAGGCGCAGGCGTTCGGGGGTGCTGGCGCGCACCAGCACCGTGTTGCTGCGCGGATCGGCCACGACGACGACCGACTGGCGCCCCGCCCTGCCGGCCGCCGCCGTCCCGCCTTCCGACAGGAGCTGCTGCGCCAGCGCGGCAACGTCCAGGGCGACCCCGTACTCGATCGGAATCACATCGGTGTTGACCGCCATCGGCGTATCGATGCGCGCGATGACCTGGGCCACCCGCTCGATATTGTCCGCATAGTCGGTGATGACCAGCGTGTTGCTGCCGGCCTCGGCGACGATCGTATTGTTGGGGGTCACCATGGGCCGCAGGACGGGCACCAGATCGCCGGCGTTTTCATAATGCAGGGAAAACACGCGGGTGACGAGTTCCCCCGATGCGTCCGAGCCGGCCGCGCCCACGACCGCGCCGCCTTGCGTCTTGGCGTCGGCCTCGGGCACGACGCGATTGACGCCGTCGACGTCGACCACGGCGAAGCCCTGCATGCGCAGGGCCGCCAACAGCATGGCGTAGGCGGTATCCCTGTCGACGGGCGTATCCGACACCAGGGTGAGCTGGCCCTTGACGCGCGGATCGACCACGAAATTACGGCCGGTGAACTGCGCCAGCGCGCGCACCACGCCGTGCAGTTCGGCCTCGTTGAAGTTCAGCATGGTGCGCGGGCCCGCCGATGCCGCCGAGGCGGATTCCGGCGTGGCATGCGCGGGGCGCTCCGGGATGGGCGGCAGATTGCGCGGCCGCGCAGCGGGTGCGGGCGCCGAGGGCGTATAGCGCTCGGCGGCCTGCGGCGCCTCGGAACCCACAGCCGTGAAAACCGTGATCGGGGATTCGCGATCCTGCGTGGCCTGGGGGACGGCGCAGCCCGCCAGCAGCACGGCGAGCAGCGGCAGGGCCAGCCGCCGGCACATGCGGACGCGGACACGGGGTTGGACGACAGGGGCTGGGCTCATCTTCATCGACAGTTAAAAATCAGGATACAAATGCAAATCTTTGCCATCAAACCACGGATAGCCTGATCGGCACAATGCAGGGCTGCCCCAAATGCGGCTTCATGACATCAACGCAGCCGCAAGGCGACCTCGCCGGTCTCGCCGGCACCCGGGCCCAGCACGTCGAGCACCCCGCGCAAGGCCGCGCGCACATCGGGCCCCGACGAGGCATCCGCGCGCGCGCGCCCGTCGAAGCTCAGCCGGCCGCCGCGAGGCAGCCGGCCGCGGCCCTCGATCAACAGGGGACCGCGCTCGGTCTGGACCGTGAACTGCAGCGCGCCCTCGTCGATCTGGTCGGCGGCGAGCGTATAGTCGCCAAAGGGGCGGATGCGGCTGAGCGACGAGGATGCCTGCTGCCAGCGCGCCGTCAGCAGGCGCGAGCCGCCTTGCGCCGGCACGGCGCCGCCGCCGCCGCGCAGCAGCAGGTCCGGCCATTCGATCGAGAGCGCCCCACCCGGATCGAGCGTATTGAACAGGGGATGCAACGTCGTCAGCACGGAGGCGGGCAACTGCAGGGACTGTCCCGTCAAGCGCACGCCGCGCCAGGTGGCGGACAGCGCCACGGGACCGCGCAGCCAGGCGTGCTGCACCACCAGCACAGGCGCCGGATCGAACTGCAGCCGCCATTGCGCCAGGCCGGGCACGGTGCGCCGCAAGCCCGGCACGCCCACCGCCAATTGCGCCTTGGCCGCCCAGATGGAACCGCTGGCATCGACCACCACGACCGGGGAATTTGCCGGAATCCAGGCCATGACCCAGCGCGCGGGCAGCACCCACAGGGCCGCGCCCGCCGCCACGCACAGCAGCAGCACGGCCGCGAGGATGCGCGCCGCGGGCCTCACGCGGCCTCCGCCAGGACCAGCAGGATTTCGCCGCTGAGCCGGCCGGGGCGTTCGCGCCCCGCAACCAGGCTGCGCCCCAGATCGAGCTCGAGCACGCGCAGGGACGCGATGTCGGGCAGCCCCGCCAGCCATTCCAGGACTTGCGCGGCCGGTGCGTCGTCGAACCGGATACGCCACTGCGCAACGGCATCGCTGTCGGCGCCCGGTCCCTGCGCCGCCAGGCCGGCATCCAGGCCTGCGCCGCGCAAGCTCGCGGCCAGCGCCTCGCCCGCCTCGGCGGCCGACAGCTGTCCGCGCCGCACCTGGCCCAGCGCCTGGGCTTCGCGTATCACGGCATCGAGCTGCGCCGCACGCGCCTGCAGGCCCGGCAAGCCGGCCTGGGCGCGCTCGATCGTGCGCAGCGCGGGCGACAGGGCCAGCGTCCAAAGCACCGCCGCCAGCAGCACTGCCGCCATCGCCAGCAGCAGGCGCTTTTCCCGCTGGCTGCGCGCCGCCCACAGGGCGGCGCACCGGGCGCAGACGGCATCGATCCCGTTGCGCCAGCGCGCCACGCCCTGCGCCATCCGGCCGCGCGGACTCATCGGGCCCCCGGTGCAGCGGCCGGCGTGGTCCGCCGGGCATGCCAGACATGGGGCTGCACGGGGTCTTTCTCGATGTGGATCTGCTGCACCGAAGCCGCCTGCGCCAGCGCCGCCTCGTTGGCCGGCGGCACGTAGCCCTCGGCCAGGATGAGGCTGAGCGTGCCTTGGCGGTACGCCACCGAACGCACATGGCCCTGCGCAAAACCCAGCACCTGCGCCGCGGCCCGTGCCAGCGGCATGAAATCATCCTGGCCCGAACCGCCAAAGGCCTGCCGGCGGGCATCGCGTTCCTGCATGGCCTGGCGCAAGGGATCGATGATGACCGGAATCTGCGGAAAGGCCTGCGCCACCGCGGCCTGCATCGAATCCTGCAAGTGCCGCATCCGGGCATCCAGCCGGGCCGCGTACGCATTCAGGCCCAACAGCCACACCGCGCATGCCAGGCCCGTCCATGCCAGCGGGCGACGCCAGGCCCCCAGGCCGCTGGCCGGACGCAGGCCTTCCTCGGCCAGGGACCAGCGCGGCAGGGGCGCCAGCCACCTCGGCCCCACGGGCAGCGACAGCGGAACGTCTGGATCGTCCTCGGCCCGGACGGCCAGGGCCTGCGGCAACAGCGCGTCGACGCGCAGGCCCACGCCGGCCAGCGCCATCCAGGCGGCTCGCAAGGCGTCGCGCGCGGCCCAGGCGACCTGGACCGAGCCATCGTCGGCGCGCGGGCCGTGCGCCACGACCAGTTCGTCGAGCTCGGACAGCGCCATGGGCTCCACACTGCTCAAAACCGCGGCGCGCAGACGGGCGGCCCCGACCGGCGGCACCGTGACCCGGGCACTGATCGCATCCGTATCGCGCAAAATGCCGACCACCGGTATGCGCGGGTACAGCGCGCCCAGCGAACGCAGCGGCAGTTCGCCGCCGCGCAGCAATTGCCCATCGCGGCCGATCAGCGCGAACGCCACGACGCCGTCCGGGTCCAGCTCGGGCAAAGAAGGCAAGGCCAGCCGCAGTTCTTGTCTCATGATCTTTATGGATAAGCGATCCAGCGCACGCTGGATTGCCCTTGTTCGTCGCGATGCAGCAATGCCCGCAAGGCGACTATGGTAGCACCGACCCGCGCTTCGCCGGCCACCCGGAACCACTGGCTGCGCACCACCACCCGCTGGCCGCCGTCCGCGCCGCTGCGCCGCAGCCGGTTGATGAAATCCCCGCGGTTGGTAAACCATAGTCCGCGGTCCCGCTCGCGCAGCAGCGCGCGGGCAGCCGCCAGATCCACCCCCTCGATCGCCATGGCGAGCACCTCGGGCGAGCTGGTGTTGACATTGATCTGCGAGGCATCGGGCAAGACCGTCAGATAAGGCTGCAGCACGCGGACATGCTCGGGCGTGAAGCCCTCCAGGGCGGCCAGGTCCTCCACCGCGCGCAGCGCCAGCGCCAGCGGCGGCCGGTCCTCTGCGGCCTGGCTCTGGGCCACCCGCTGGGCCGCCGTGGCCGCCAGCGCCGGTTCCAGCCGCAGCCACTGCAGCAATTGTTCCAGCCCATGCAAGGCCTGCGGGTCGATGCGGCCTTTGTGCGAGAGGCTGGTCAGATTGAACTTGCCCTGTTCGTCTTCGATCTGCCCGGACAGCAGGATGCGGCCCGGATCCTCGGCCGGACCCACGGGCAGGTCGATCACGGGATGCGACCAGAGGCCGTCGAGCCGCGTGGTTGCGCTGCGTTCCGCATCCATGCGCAGCACCACGCGCGACCAGTCCAACGCGCCGCGCAGGGCCCAGGCGGCCTGCGCGCGGTCGCGTTGCATGGTCAGTTCAGCCGCCAGCACGCCCTGGCGCTCGATCAAGGCGGTCGCCATCGCGGCGGCGGCGATGACGACCAGCAGCGCGGCGACGATCGCCACGCCGCGCTGCGACCCGGGGACCGAAGACACGCGCCGCCGCCTCATCCCAGCACCACGACCTTGCGGTAAGGCATGGCCTCGTCCGCGCCCTGGCGACGAATGGTGATCTCGACCCCGGTATAGGCGTCGGCCGTGGAAGGAATGCCCTGCGTCTGGCCGGCCGCCACCCAGCCCAGGCCGGGGCGCCAGAACCGGACCGTCCAATCGGCCACACGCTCGACCACCGGCACCGGCGCCCGCGCCTCGGCCGGCGCGACCGCGAAGCCGGCCGGGCCCGCGGCGCGGTACAGCACACCGTCCTTCAGATACCAATGCAAGGCCTGCCAGCGTCCCTCGCCCGCCGCGCGCAGGATCCGCAGACCCGTATCCGGCGACCAGGCGATGCCCGGCAATGCCAGCCCGGGATGGTCCTGCGCGCTGGAGGCCAGGCCGGCGGGCGGCGGCGCGGCGGGCGGCAGCACATCGGCGCCCGCATGCAGCAGCACGTCGCGCTCCAGCTGCGAGAGCGCATGGACGATGGACAGGGTGTCCCGGGCCCGGGCGTCCAGGCGTTCGCCGCCCTGCTGCATGGCGTCCAGGCCGCGCCACGAGATCAGACTGAGCAAGGCCAGCAGCGTCAAGGCCACCAGCACTTCGATCAGGGTGAAGCCCTGCGGGCGGTGCGGGCGGCTCATTGCAGGCTGGAGGCCAGCCCGTCGATCCGGGCCAGCACAGGGCCGTTCGCCATGCGCACGCTGACGCTGACCCGGCGAAAGCGCAAATTCGGCGTGGCTTGCACCCACTGCTCGCACAACAGGGGCATGCCCCCCTGGGGGCACGGCTGGCTGTGGCGGCCCACGGACGGAAAAGCGCCCTGCAGCCGCATCTCGGCCAGCAGATTGCCGGCGGCCTGCAAGGCCAGGCTGCGTTCCTGCAGGTTGCGCACACCGTTGGTACCGATCCCCAAAGCGCGGATCGATGCCGCCAAGGCGACGGCGACGATGGCCAGGGCCACCAGGACCTCGACCAGGGTGAAGCCGCCGGCCCGCCGCCGGGCGCTCATGGCCGCACCACGAAATGGCCGTCGTCCAGGCGGGCGATGCGTGCCCCGTACGCCCCTGAGCGCAGCTCGACCTGAAAGGGCGCATGAACCCATTCGGTATCGAACACAAGGTCCGTGCCTGAGGGAATGTGCACCTCGATGGCCGCCCCGTCCGGCCAATCGCGCCGCCGCAAGGCCGTGTTCGCCTGGGACAAGGGCGGCTGTTGCGCCCGCGCGCGCGCCGCCAGGCGCGGCGACAGGACCAGGGAGCCGGGCAGGCGCGCAAAGCCATAGCCTTGCGCATCGTACGTCCAGACAATGGGCTGGCCGCCCGCGCGCGCCTCGACCTGGGCCAGGGCGAACAAGCGCGCCAGGCGCTGTGCCTCGTGTCGCAGCGCGCGCTCGCCCTCATGGCCGAAGGCCGCCACACTGGCCAGGCCGGTGGCGATCCCGATGATCAGCAACACCACCATCATTTCGAGCAGGCTGAAGCCTGCCTGGGTCCCAGGGCCTGTCGACGCCCTAGTCCCCCCAGGAGCCGACGTCCGCATCGAAGCCCTCGCCCCCGGCTTGCCGATCGGCCCCCAGGGAAAACACATCGATCTCGCCATGCACGCCCGGATTCAGGTATTGATAGGGGGTGCCCCAGGGATCATTGGGCAGCCGGTCCATATAGCGCGTGCCCTGGCCTTGCGCGTCGCCCAGCAGCGCGGCGAGGCCTTGCTCGCTGGAGGGATAGCGTCCATGGTCCAGCCGATAGAGCTTGAGCGCCTGCATGATCGCGCCGATGTCCTGCCGCGCCGCGATCACGCGGGCCTGGTCGGGGCGATCCATGACGTTGGGCACGATCAGGGCGGCCAGGACGCCCATGATGACCACGACCACCATGATCTCGATCAGTGAAAAACCCCGTTGCAAGCGGGCGTAACGGTGTCGGCGCAGGACACGGGAGCGAGTCTGGGTCATGGCGTGATACTTGAAGTCACGGGCATTCGATGGAAAAATCATGTTACTTGTGGCGAAGGAGGAAGGTCAATGCGCGCTCCGTTCCAACAGGCCGCGCCCTGGTTCGTGCAGCGCGGCCCCGGCATCCTGCAGGCGGCCTCGGCCCTGGCGCTGGCGGCCGGCATCGGCCTGTGGGGCGCCCTGCTGCTGGCGCCGCGCCCGGCGCCGGTGCCGCCGGCGCTGGCCGCGGCCGACACGCAGGGCCATGGCGTGGATTCCGTCATCGGCTGGTTCGGCGGCGGCAGTGCACGCCTGCGGCTGACCATCGTGGGCCTGATCGCCTCGGGCCGGGACGGCGCCGCCCTGCTGTCCATCAACGGCGCGCCGCCGCGCGCCTATCACGTCGGCCAGACGCTGGTCCCGGGCGTGATCCTGTCCGATGTGCTGCCCGGCGCGATCACGATCGAGCAGGACGGCCTGGCCGAAGACATCGCCATGCCCCGGCAACACGCCCCCATTGAAGGATTCGTGCCGGCGGACGCCGGCACGACAAGGCCTCATTCGAACTAGCCGCGCGGCGACCCGGTCGAATGCGCCCGGACGCCCGCGGCCTGGGTCGCGGGCGGACCCGCGGATCAGGGCACGTTGCGCAGCGGCGCGCCGGAATAGAGTTGGCGCGGGCGGCCGATCTTGTAGTCGGGATCCGACAGCATCTCGTTCCATTGGGCAATCCAGCCCACCGTGCGGGCCAGGGCGAAGATCGCCGTGAACAGCGAGGTCGGGATACCGACTGCACGTTGCACGATACCCGAATAGAAGTCGACGTTCGGGTAGAGCTTGCGCTCGACGAAGTACGGATCCTCGAGCGCGATGCGCTCGACCTCCATGGCCAGCTTGAACAGCGGGTCGTTATGCAGCCCCAGCGCGTCGAGCACCTCGCGGCAGGTTTCCTGCATCATCTTGGCGCGCGGGTCGTAGTTCTTGTAGACGCGGTGGCCAAAGCCCATCAGGCGCACGCCCGAGTTCTTGTCCTTGACCTGCTCCATGAACTCGCCGACCTTGGCCACGCCGCCCTGGGCCTGGATGTTTTCCAGCATGTTCAGGCAGGCCTCGTTCGCGCCGCCGTGGGCGGGCCCCCACAGGCACGCCACGCCGGCCGCAATGGCCGCGAACGGGTTCGTGCCCGAAGAACCGCACAGGCGCACCGTCGAGGTCGAGGCGTTTTGCTCGTGGTCGGCGTGCAGGATGAAGATGCGGTCCAGCGCGCGCTCGACCACCTCGTTGACGTGGTAATCGTCGCAAGGCGTAGCGAACATCATGCGCAGGAAATTGCCCGTGTACGACAGATCGTTCTTGGGATAGATGAAGGGCTGGCCCAGGGAATGCTTGTAGGCCATCGCCACCAGCGTGGGCATCTTGGCGATGAGCCGGATGGCCGAAACCTCGCGATGACGCGGATTGGTGATGTCCGTCGAGTCGTGGTAGAAGGCCGACAGCGCGCCCACCAGGCCGGTCAGCACCGCCATCGGATGGGCGTCGCGCCGGAAGCCCTGCAGGAAGGTGTGCATCTGCTCGTGCACCAGCGTGTGATGCGTCACCAGGTCGTCGAAATCGGCCTTCTGGCGGGCATCGGGCAGCTCGCCGTTGAGCACCAGGTAGCAGATCGTCAGGAAGTCGCACTTTTGCGCGAGCTGGTCGATGGGATAGCCGCGATACAGCAGCTGGCCCTTGTCGCCGTCGATGTAGGTGATCGCCGATTCGCACGCGGCCGTCGACAGGAAGCCCGGGTCGTACGTGAACATCCCGGTCTGGCCGTACAGTTTGCGGATATCGACCACGTTCGGGCCCACAGTACCCTCGTAGACGGGGAATTCGACGGACGGGCTGCCGTCCGAGAACGATAGCGTGGCTTTTTTATCGGATAACTGCATGTCGGGTCTTCCTTAAAGTGATATCGCTTTCATTTGCTCGACCAGCCGGCGGATGTCGGGGTCGTCGTAATCCCCCGACAGATCGGCGCGGCCCAGCAGCACATCGAGCAGTTCGTTGTCGCCCATTTCAAAAAGGTGCGTCAGCGCCTGGACGTCCCGCGCGGCCAGCGTGGACTCGTGAGCGTCCAGGAAACGCGTGATGATCAAGTCGTTCTCGAGCAGGCCGCGACGTGCACGCCAACGCAGGCGCGCACGATCGAGGTCCGAGAGTCCGCTGGGCATCTCGTATGCCTAAATCGTGCGACGCACGAGCATTTCCTTGATCTTGCCGATCGCCGCCGAGGGGTTCAGCCCCTTGGGACACACATCCGTGCAGTTCATGATGGTGTGGCAGCGGAACAGCCGATAAGGATCCTCGAGGTCGTCCAGGCGTTCGCCGGTCGCCTCGTCGCGGGAGTCGGCAATGAAGCGATACGCCTGCAGCAGCCCGGCGGGGCCGACGAACTTGTCGGGATTCCACCAGAATGAGGGACAGGCCGTCGAGCAGCAGGCGCACAGGATGCACTCGTACAGGCCGTTGAGTTCCTCGCGTTCCTCGGGGCTTTGCAGGCGCTCTTTCTCGGGCGGCGGCGTGTCGTTGATCAGATACGGCTTGACCGAATGGTATTGGTCGAAGAAGAACGTCATGTCGACGATCAGGTCGCGCACCACCGGCAGGCCGGGCAGCGGCTTGAGCACGATGGGTTCCTTGAGCGTCAGCAGGTTCGTCGTGCAGGCCAGGCCGTTCTTGCCGTTGATGTTCATGGCGTCGGAGCCGCACACGCCCTCGCGGCACGAGCGGCGCAGCGCCAGGCTGTCGTCGACCTCGTTCTTGATGCGCAGGATCGCATCCAGCAGCATCTTGTCGGTGGGCTGCAGCTCGACCTCGAGCTTTTGCATATAGGGGCGCTCGTCCTTGTCAGGGTCGTAGCGGTAGATCTCGAATTTGACGATGCGTTTTTGGCTCATTTCGGGTTCCTGCTCAGAAGGTGCGCGGCTTGGGCGGCATGGTGTCCACCGTGAGCGGCTTCATGCGTACGGGCTTGTATTCCAGGCGGCTGCCTTCCGAGAACCAGAGGGTGTGCTTCAGCCACTCCACGTCGTCGCGTTCGGGGTATTCCTCGAGGGCGTGGGCGCCGCGGGATTCGAGGCGGTTGACGGCCGACTTGGTGGTCGCGCGGGCCACCTCGATCATGTTGGCCGCCTCGAGCGCCTCGATGCGGGCCGTGTTGAAGACCTTGGACTTGTCGGCATAGTGGATGGCCTTGAATTCCTCGACCATGTCCTCGATCATGCGTTCGCCCTCGGCCAGGATGTCGAGCTTGCGGAACACGCCGCAATGGCTCTGCATGATCGCCCGCATCTTGTCGATGACGTCATGCGTCTTTTCGCCCGAGGTGCGCCGCTCGGTGCGATCGACGCGATCCACCGACGCGTCGATGGCCGACTCGGGGATGTCCTGGTGGGCGTGTTGGCGTTCGGGGTGCTGGGAAACGATGAAGTTGCCCGCCGAGCGGCCGAAGACGATCAGATCCAGCAGCGAGTTGGTGCCCAGGCGGTTGGCGCCGTGCACCGAGGTTGCCGCGCACTCGCCCACGGCATACAAGCCGTTGACGATCTGGTCCTCGCCATTGACGCGGGTGACGACCTGGCCGTGATAGTTGGCCGGGATGCCGCCCATCTGGTAGTGCAGCGTCGGCACCACCGGGATCGGATCCTTGATCGGATCGATGTTGGCGAACTTGATCGCGATCTCGCGAATCGAAGGCAGGCGCTTCATGATGGTCTCGGCGCCCAGGTGGTCGAGTTTCAGCACCACGTAGCTGCCGTCGCCGCAGCCGCGGCCCTCCTTGATTTCCTGGTCCATCGAACGGGACACGAAATCGCGCGGGGCGAGATCCTTGAGCTGGGGCGCATAGCGTTCCATGAAGCGCTCGCCGTCCTTGTTGAGCAGGAAGCCGCCCTCGCCGCGCACGCCCTCGGTGATGAGCACGCCCGCGCCGGCCACGCCGGTCGGATGGAACTGCCAGAACTCCATGTCCTGCAGCGGAATGCCGGCGCGCGCGGCCATGCCCAGGCCGTCGCCGGTGTTGATGAAGGCGTTCGTGGTCGCCTGGAAGATGCGCCCCGCCCCGCCCGTGGCCAGCACGGTGTGCTTGGCCTCGAGGACGTAGATCTGTCCGGTTTCCATTTCCATGGCGGTCACGCCGAGGACGTCGCCGTCGCCGTTCCTGAGCAGGTCCAGCGCCATCCATTCCACGAAGAACTGGGTGCGCGCCGCGACGTTGCGCTGGTAGAGCGTATGCAGCATGGCGTGGCCGGTGCGGTCGGCCGCCGCACAGGCGCGCTGCACGGGTTTTTCGCCGAAATTGGCCGTGTGGCCGCCAAACGGGCGCTGATAGATGGTGCCGTCGGCGTTGCGGTCGAACGGCATGCCGAAGTGTTCCAGTTCGTAGACGGCGTTGGGCGCCTCGCGCACCATGAATTCGATCGAATCCTGGTCGCCGAGCCAGTCCGAGCCCTTGACCGTGTCGTACATGTGCCAGAGCCAGTTGTCCTCGCTCATGTTGCCCAGCGAGGCGCTGACGCCGCCTTGCGCGGCCACCGTGTGCGAACGCGTCGGAAAGACCTTGGAGAGCACAGCCACCGACAGGCCCGCCTGCGCGAGCTGCAGGGAGCAGCGCATGCCGGCCCCGCCGGCGCCGACGACCACCACATCGAACTGGCGGCGCGGGAGAGATGTCTTGACAGCGGCCACGGTTATAGACTCCAGAGAATTTGAGCAAAGAAAACCACCGCGGCCACCAGCCACATGATGGTCAGCACCTGCAGGAACAGGCGCAATCCGTCGTTACGGGCGTAGTCCATCCAGATGTCGCGCACGCCCACCCAGGCATGCCAGGCGAGCGACAGGAAGGCGACCGTCGCCAGGAGCTGGCCCAGCGGCAGGGCCCCGACGGTGAACGAGAAGAAGGCGCGCCAGGACTCGAAATCCAGGCTGGGGACGAAAACCGCGTACAACACCAGGGCCAGGGTGTAGACCGCCATGATGACGGCGGTCGCGCGTTGGACGATGAAATCGCGCGTGCCATAGTGGGCGCCGACGACCAGGCGCCGGCGGCCGATGCGTTCTTGGTGGGCCATTACCAGACTCCAAACAGTTTCAAACCGAACACGACCGTCAGCCCGAGGCCGACGCCCAGCACCAGGGCGCCCGAGCGCTGGGAGGGCTCGCGGGCGTTGCCGTAGTGCAGGTCCAGCGCCAGGTAGCGGATGCCCGCGCAGAAGTGGTGGAAATAACCCCACATCAGGACCAGGAGGATGATCTTACAGAAGGGATTGGCGACCCATTCCTGCATCGCGGCGAAAGTCGCCGGCGATTGGACGCTTTGCGCGAACAGCGGCACCAGCACGATGGGCAGCGCGAGAAACAGCAGGGCGCCGCTGATGCGGTGGAGGATGGACGACTTGGCGGCCGGGGGCTGGCGGTAGCTCAGCAGGTCGGTCAAGCCGAGGTTCCGGAACTGCGGACGCGGCTTTGTGGCGGGTTCAGACATGATGGCCTCTTTTATTTAAACAAATGTCGTGGATGCTCATCCTCGTGACAGGCATTTTCGCCGATCCGGGATTCAATTCAAACTGTTCCGGTAATGATAGCGCTCGGTCACGTAGTGGCCCCGGCGCAGCTCCATGGGCCGGTCGCCGAAGGTGTAGGACACGCGCTCGACCTGCAGCAGCGGGCTGCCGGGATCGACCTTCAGCCAGCCGGCCTGCGCGTCGCTGGCGACGACGGCGCGCAGCTTTTCCTCGGCGCGCACCATACTGACCCCGAATTCCGTTTCGAACAGGGCATAGACCGGACCGCGATAGCGCGTCAGGGACTCCATGGTCAGGCCCTTGAAGGGGGCGCCCGGCAGCCAGATGTCATCGAGGATGGTGGGCATGTCGTCGAAGGACAGCACGCGCCGCATGTTGACCACCACGTCGCCCGCGCGCAGGTCCAGGGCCTGGGCCACGTCGGCGGGCGCCTTGGTGCGGCGGCAGTCGAGGATCTGGCTGGAGGACACGGCCTGGCGGCCGTCGTCGGGCGCCAGGCGCAGGAAGCGATAGCGGACCTTGGCCTCGTTGTGGGTCGCCACGAAGGTGCCCTTGCCCTGGCGGCGGATCAGGAGGTTGTCGGCCGCGAGCTCGTCAATGGCCTTGCGCACCGTGCCCTGGCTGACCTGGAAGCGCGCCGCCAATTCGAATTCGCTGGGGATGGCCTCGCCGGGCTTCCATTCCCCCCGGTCCAGCCCCTGGAGGATCAGTCCCTTGATCTGCTGGTACAGCGGGCTGAAGGCAGCGCTATTGGCGCGGCCCAGCTCGTGGACGCGATCGGTCGGGGAGGAATCTGACATGGGTTCGGGAGGGGCCCGCGGGGCGGTCGTGCTACAAAATAAAACTTTCGCATTTTCGCATGGCGGACGCCAGATGTCTAATACTCTTGTGTCTTATATAAGATATAAGAGTCTTGACGCAAGAACTGGAATAAACTACTCTTTTCCGCGTTTCCGGATCCCCCGTTTCCGCCATTCATCCTCTCGGAGATTTTTATGTCCAAAGCCGCCATGCGCGTGGCCGTCACCGGCGCCGCCGGCCAGATCGGCTACGCCCTGTTGTTTCGCATCGCTTCCGGAGAAATGCTGGGCAAGGACCAGCCCGTGATCCTGCAGCTGCTGGAAATTCCCGACGACAAGGCCCAGCAGGCGCTCAAGGGCGTGATGATGGAACTCGAGGACTGCGCCTTCCCGCTGCTGGCCGGCATGAGCGCCCACAGCGATCCGCGCGAGGCGTTCAAGGATGCCGACGTGGCCCTGCTGGTCGGCGCCCGCCCCCGCAGCAAGGGCATGGAGCGCAAGGACCTGCTGCAGGTCAACGCCCAGATCTTCACCGCCCAGGGCAAGGCGCTCAACGAGGTCGCCAGCCGCGACGTCAAGGTGCTGGTGGTCGGCAACCCGGCCAACACCAACGCCTACATCGCCATGAAATCCGCGCCCGACCTGCCGGCTCGCAATTTCACCGCCATGCTGCGCCTGGACCACAACCGCGCCCTGTCGCAGATCGCCGCCCGCACGGGCAAGGCCGTCGCGGGCATCGAAAAGCTCATCGTATGGGGCAACCACTCGCCCACCATGTACCCGGACACGCGCTTTGCCACCATCGACGGCCAGCCTGTGCAAACGCTGATCAACGATGACGCCTGGATCCGCGACACGTTCATCCCGACCGTCGGCAAGCGCGGCGCCGCCATCATCGAGGCGCGCGGCCTGTCCTCGGCCGCCTCCGCGGCCAATGCCGCCATCGACCACGTCCGCGACTGGGTCCTGGGCTCCAACGGCAAGTGGGTCACCATGGGCGTGCCCTCCGACGGCTCCTACGGCATCCCGGAAGGCATCATCTACGGCGTGCCGGTCATCACCGCCAAGGGCGAATACACGCGTGTCGAGGGCCTCGAGATCGACGCTTTCTCGCGCGAGCGCATGGACTTCACCTTGAACGAGCTGCTCGAGGAACGCGACGGCATCGCCGACCTGCTGCAGTAAACCGCCCCCCCGGCGCGCCGGCCGGACAGCGCACCCGGGCTCGGACGCCGGCATCCGCACAGGAGATCCACATGACCCGACCCGCTTCCCCCGGCGCGCTCTTTCGCCAGGCCCTCAAGGACGAATCGCCCCTGCAGATCATCGGCGCCATCAACGCCAACCACGCCCTGCTCGCGCAGCGCGCGGGCTATCGCACGATCTACCTCTCGGGCGGCGGCGTGGCCGCCGGCTCGCTGGGCATGCCCGACCTGGGCATCAATACGCTCGACGATGTGCTGATCGACGTGCGCCGCATCACCGACGTCTGCGATCTGCCGCTGCTGGTGGACATCGACACCGGATTCGGGCCGTCGGCCTTCAACATCGCCCGCACCGTCAAGTCCCTCATCAAGTTCGGCGCCGCCGGCTGCCACATCGAGGACCAGGTGGGCGCCAAGCGCTGCGGGCACCGCCCCGGCAAGGAAATCGTCGGCACCGATGAAATGGCCGACCGCGTCAAGGCGGCCGTGGATGCCCGCACCGACAGCGATTTCTACATCATCGCCCGCACCGACGCGATCGCGGTCGACGGCGTGGACGCGGCGCTCGAACGCGCGCACGCCTGCGTGGAGGCGGGCGCCGACGCGATCTTTGCCGAGGCGTCCTACGACCTGGACACCTACCGGACATTCTCCGCCAGCCTGAAGGTCCCCGTCCTGGCCAACATCACCGAGTTCGGCCAGACGCCGCTGTTCACGGTCGAGGAGCTGGCCGGCGCGGGCGTAGGCATGGTGTTGTATCCGCTGTCGGCCTTCCGCGCCATGAACAAGGCGGCCGAGGCCGTCTACGAGGCGATTCGCCGCGACGGCCACCAGCACAATGTGGTCGATCTGATGCAGACCCGCGAGGAACTCTACGACCGGATCGGCTACCACCGCTACGAAGCGCAGCTCGACGCCCTGTTCCGGCAGGGCAAGCACAAGGCGTCCTGACCGGGATACGCCCGCGACCCGAAACCCTCATCCAAGGAGACCCCCGATGGCGACCAAGAACACCTCCAATGCCCGGAAAACCCCGGCCCGCAAGGCCGCGGTGCCGCAGACGCCCGCCGCCCAGGGCGATGCCCCCGCCGGGCCAAAGCCCAAGAAATCGGTGGCCCTGTCGGGCGTCGTCGCCGGCAACACCGCGCTGTGCACGGTGGGCCGCAGCGGCAACGACCTGCACTATCGCGGTTACGACATCCTGGATATCGCCGACACCTGCGAATTCGAGGAAGTCGCCCACCTGCTGATCCACGGCAAGCTGCCGACCAGGGCCGAACTCAAGGCCTACAAGGAAAAGCTGCGCCGCCTGCGCGGCCTGCCCGCCCAGGTCCAGGTCGCCCTCGAGGCGCTGCCCGCCGCCAGCCACCCGATGGACGTCATGCGCACGGCCGCCTCGGTGATGGGCTGCGTGCTGCCCGAAAAGGACGACCACAACCTCGCCGATGCGCGCGACATCGCCGACCGCCTGATGGCCGGCCTGGGCTCGGCCCTGCTGTACTGGTACCACTACAGCCACAACGGCCGCGTCATCGACGTCCAGACCGACGACGACAGCATCGGCGGACATTTCCTGCATCTGCTGCACGGCGAAACCCCCAGCGACGACTGGGTGCGCGCCATGCATACGTCGCTGATCCTGTATGCCGAGCACGAGTTCAACGCCTCGACCTTCACCGGCCGGGTGATCGCGGGCACCGGCTCGGACATGTACTCGGCCATCACCGGCGCGATCGGCGCGCTGCGCGGCCCCAAGCACGGCGGCGCCAACGAGGTCGCCTTCGAGATTCAAAAACGCTACGACGATCCCGACGAGGCCGAGGCCGACATCCGCCGCCGCGTCGAGGCCAAGGAGGTCATCATCGGCTTCGGGCACCCGGTCTATACGGTCTCCGATCCGCGCAACAAAGTCATCAAGGAAGTCGCCCGAAAACTGTCCAAGAAGGCCGGCTCGACCAAGATGTATGACATCGCCGAGCGCCTGGAATCGGTGATGTGGGAGGTCAAGCGCATGTTCCCGAACCTGGACTGGTTCTCGGCCGTGTCCTACCACATGATGGGCGTGCCCACCGCCATGTTCACGCCGCTGTTCGTGATCGCGCGCACCGCCGGCTGGTCGGCGCACATCATCGAGCAGCGCATCGACAACAAGATCATCCGCCCGACGGCCAACTACGTCGGCCCCGAGGACCGCAAGTTCCTCCCCATCGAAAAGCGCAAATAAGCCGCAACCCCTTTCAGGAAACCCCATGTCTGCGACTATTTCCAACGTGCGTCCCCAGCCCGACCAGGTCCTGGTGGACATCGTCGATTATGTGCTGGATTACCAGATCGACAGCGCGCTCGCGCTCGAGACCGCGCGCAATTGCCTCATCGACACCCTGGGCTGCGGCCTCGAGGCGCTCGAATACCCCGCCTGCCGCAAGCTGCTGGGACCCATCGTGCCGGGCACCGTGGTGCCCAACGGCGCCAAGGTCCCCGGCACCCAGTTCCAGCTGGACCCGGTGCAGGCCGCCTTCAACATCGGCTGCATGATCCGCTGGCTGGACTTCAACGACACCTGGCTCGCGGCCGAATGGGGCCATCCCTCGGACAACCTCGGCGGCATCCTGGCAGTGGCCGATTGGCTCTCGCGCAACGCCGTGGCCGCCGGCAAGCCGCCGCTGACCATGCGGGCCGTGCTCGAAGGCATGATCAAGGCCCACGAGATCCAGGGCTGCATCGCGCTGGAGAACTCCTTCAACAAGGTCGGGCTGGACCACGTGGTCCTGGTCAAGATCGCCTCGACGGCCGTGGTCTCGCAGATGCTCGGGCTGTCGCGCGACGAGACCATCAACGCGGTGTCCCTGGCCTGGGTCGACGGCCAGAGCCTGCGCACCTACCGCCACGCCCCCAACACCGGCAGCCGCAAGTCCTGGGCCGCGGGCGACGCGACCAGCCGCGCCGTGCGCCTGGCCCTGATCGCGCGCACCGGCGAGATGGGCTACCCTTCCGTGTTGACGGCGCCGACCTGGGGCTTCTACGACGTGCTGTTCAAGGGCCAGCCCTTCAAGTTCCAGCGGCCCTACGGCAGCTACGTGATGGAGAACGTGCTGTTCAAGATCTCCTTCCCGGCCGAATTCCACTCGCAAACCGCCGTGGAATGCGCCATGCAGATCCACGACCGCCTCGAGGCGCTGGGCAAGACCGACGCGGACATCGCCAAGATCACCATCCGCACCCACGAGGCCTGCATCCGCATCATCGACAAGAAGGGCCCGCTGGACAACCCCGCCGACCGCGACCACTGCGTGCAGTACATGGTCGCCGTGCCGGTGATCTTCGGGCGCCTGACGGCGGCCGACTACGAGGACGGCATCGCCGCCGACCCGCGCATCGACGCGCTGCGCGACAAGATCGTCTGCGTCGAGGATCCGGCCTTTACCGCCGATTACCACGATCCCGAAAAACGTTCCATCGCCAACGCGCTGACGGTCGAGTTCACGGACGGCACACGCCTGGACGAGATCGTCTGCGAGTACCCGATCGGCCACAAGCGCCGCCGCAAGGAAGGCATCCCGCTGCTCGAGGCCAAGTTCCGCACCAATCTCGCGCGCCAGTTCCCGGCGCGCCAGCAGCAGCGCATCCTGGACGTGTCCCTGGACCAGAAGGCGCTCGAGGCGATGCCGGTGCACGAGTACGTGGACCTGTACGTCATCTGAGGCCTGGGCGCGGCCGCCGGACAGGCCCCGGCACGCCGCGCCGCCCCGCATCGACACCGAACCCCAGAGAGAAGATCGCCATGACACGCGCTGTACGGCACGACGAGGCCCGCCGCCGCTTCGAATGGACCGAGGAAGGCCACCTCTGCGTCATGGACTACGTCCTGGCCAACGGCGTGGCGGCCTTCACGCACACCGGGGTCCCCCGCCCCGTCGAGGGCCGGGGCATCGCCGCCGACCTGGTGCGCACCGCCCTGGAGACCGCCCGGCTGCGCGGCTGGCGCGTCCGCCCGGTCTGCTCCTACGTCGCCGCCTTCATGCGGCGGCATCCGGAATACCAGGATCTGCTGGATTGAACACTCATGTCTTATATCTTATATAAGACTGTTGCCTGAAATCCCGCCTCCCCGTAAAATAGGGGCCGGACAGAACCCCCCTGAAACCTTTCTTTAGAGCCCCGACATGCTGGATTCCTACCGCACCGAAGCCGCCGCGCGCGAAGCCATGGGCATAGCCCCGCTTCCGCTGACCGCGCACCAGACCGCCGACCTGATCGAACTGCTGAAAAACCCGCCCGCGGGCGAGGAACAGTTCCTGCTGGACCTGTTCACCCATCGCGTGCCGGCTGGCGTGGACGAGGCGGCCAGCGTCAAGGCGTCCTACCTGGCCGCGGTGGCCCTGGGCAAAGAGGTCTGTCCGCTGATCGACGGCAAGCACGCCACCGAACTGCTGGGCACCATGCTGGGCGGCTACAACATCAGCGCGCTGATCGAACTCCTCGACCATGCCGAACTGGCGCCCGTGGCCGCCGAGGGCCTGAAAAAGACCTTGTTGATCTTCGATGCCTTCCACGACGTCGAGGAAAAAGCCAAGGCGGGCAATGCCCACGCCCAGGCGGTGCTGCAAAGCTGGGCGGACGCCGAGTGGTTCACCAGCCGCCCCGAGGTCCCGCAAAGCCTGACCCTGACCGTGTTCAAGGTCACGGGCGAAACCAACACCGACGACCTGTCGCCCGCGCCCGACGCCTGGAGCCGGCCCGACATCCCGCTGCACGCGCTGGCCATGCTGAAGAACCCGCGCGACGGCATCGAGCCCGACGTCCCCGGCAAGGTCGGCCCCATCCAATTCCTGAACGCGCTCAAGGCCAAGGGCCACCTGGTCGCCTACGTGGGCGACGTGGTCGGCACGGGCTCCTCGCGCAAATCCGCCACCAACTCGGTGATCTGGCACACCGGCGAGGACATCCCCTTCGTGCCCAACAAGCGCTTCGGCGGCGTCTGCCTGGGCGGCAAGATCGCGCCGATCTTCTACAACACGATGGAGGACTCCGGCGCCCTGCCCATCGAGCTCGACGTCTCGGCCATGAACATGGGCGATGTGATCGAGCTGCGTCCCTACGAAGGCAAGGCCTTGAAGGACGGCCAGGTCATCTCCGAGTTCCAGCTCAAGTCCGACGTGCTGCTGGACGAGGTCCGCGCCGGCGGCCGCATCCCGCTGATCATCGGCCGCGGCCTGACGGCCAAGGCGCGCGCCGCGCTGGGCCTGCCGCCCACCACCCTGTTCCGCCTGCCCGAAAACCCCGTCGACAGCGGCAAGGGCTACTCGATCGCCCAGAAACTCGTCGGCCGCGCCTGCGGCCTGCCCGAGGGCCAGGGCGTGCGCCCCGGCACCTACTGCGAACCGCGCATGACCTCGGTCGGCAGCCAGGACACCACGGGTCCCATGACCCGCGACGAGCTCAAGGACCTCGCTTGCGTGGGCTTCTCGGCCGACCTGGTGATGCAGTCCTTCTGCCACACCGCCGCCTATCCCAAGCCCGTCGACGTCAAGACCCACCACGAGCTGCCCGCCTTCATCAGCACGCGCGGCGGCGTGTCCCTGCGCCCAGGCGACGGCATCATCCACTCGTGGCTCAATCGCATGCTGCTGCCCGATACCGTGGGCACCGGCGGCGACTCGCACACGCGCTTCCCCATCGGCATCAGCTTCCCCGCCGGCTCGGGCCTCGTGGCCTTCGCCGCGGCCACCGGCGTGATGCCGCTGGACATGCCCGAATCGGTCCTGGTGCGCTTCAAGGGCGACATGCAGCCCGGCGTCACGCTGCGCGACCTGGTCAACGCCATCCCGCTGTATGCCATCAAGCAAGGCCTGCTGACGGTCGAGAAGAAAGGCAAAAAGAACGTCTTCTCGGGCCGCATTCTCGAGATCGAAGGCCTGCCCAACCTCAAGATCGAACAGGCGTTCGAACTCTCCGATGCCTCGGCCGAACGCTCGGCCGCGGCCTGCACCGTGCGCCTGAACAAGGAACCGATCATCGAATACCTGAACAGCAACATCACGCTGCTGAAGTGGATGATCGCCAACGGCTACCAGGACGCCCGGACGCTGGCGCGCCGCATCAAGGCCATGGAGGCCTGGCTGGCCGACCCGCAGCTCGTCGAGCCCGATGCCGATGCCGACTATGCGGCGGTGATCGAGATCGACCTGGCCGACATCCACGAACCCATCGTCGCCTGCCCCAACGACCCCGACGACGTCAAGACGCTGTCGGACGTGGCCGGCACCCCCATCGACGAGGTCTTCATCGGCAGCTGCATGACCAACATCGGCCACTTCCGCGCGGCCGCCAAGCTGCTCGAGGGCAAGCGCGACCTGCCCTCCAAGCTCTGGGTCGCCCCGCCGACCAAGATGGACGCCAGCGAATTGACCAAGGAAGGCCACTACGGCACCTTCGGCACCGCCGGCGCGCGCATGGAGATGCCGGGCTGCTCGCTGTGCATGGGCAACCAGGCGCAGGTGCGCGAAGGCGCCACCGTGTTCTCGACCAGCACCCGCAACTTCCCCAACCGCCTGGGCAAGAACGCCAATGTGTTCCTCGGTTCGGCCGAGCTCGCCGCGATCTGCTCGCGCCTGGGCCGCATCCCGACGCGCGAGGAATACCTGGCCGACATGGGCGTGCTGTCCAAGGACGGCGACCGGATCTACCGTTACATGAACTTCGACCAGATCGAGGATTTCACGGCGGTCGCCAATACCGTCGAGGCCTGACGGCACGGCCCGCCGCCCAAGGCGGGCATCCTCCCGGGGGGCGGGACGGTCTTCGCGGACCGTCCCGCCCCCCGGGCCTTCCAGTCCACCCAAACACGAACGGCGGGCAGGCGGTACACTAGTACGGTGTCTCATACGCACATCGCCGCGCAGGCGCGATGTCACGGTTGCGTCCACGAGACACGACACCAGCAAGCCGCAGCCCTTCGTCCGCACGTCATGGCATCCTCCTCTCGTCACGCACACCTGTCCCGCCCCTCCCGTTCCCTGATCGCCCTGGCCGACGCGCTGGCGCGCTCGGGCAGCCGCATCGAGGACGATTACTGGGAGCGCCAGCTCGGCGCCCTGCTGGATCGCGCCCTGTCGGGCAAACCGGGACGCACGGTCGAGTCGGCCCTCGACCACCTCATGGATGCCCAGTCGCAGGCCTATGAGGTCCTGGTCGAACAGGCGGAAAACCGTTCGGAATCCCTGCGCCTCACCCATCAGGGCCAGGCCTGGGAGGTTCTGCTGTTTTCCGCGCCCATCCTGGCCTGGACGCGCTACAAGCTGCCCGAGGGCGGGCTGAACCCGGACCACGTCCGCGAACTGGAAGCGCTGCTGGCGGATTCGGTGGCGGCCCCGGGCGCACGGCTGGCGCTGCTGCCCGAACTGATCCGCTTCGAGCGCCTGCCGCAGTCCTTCCATGAAACCCGCGCCTGGACCCAAAGCCTCGCGCTGCGCGCCCTGGGCGGCGGCCCGGGCGCACCGATCCGCAGCGACGCCGAGCAGCCCGACAACCTGCTGGCCGACGTGCTGTTCCTCGTGGGCATCATCGCCGTCCCCGAGGGCGAGGCCCTGTTTCGCTGGCAGGATGCCCAAGCCGAGCGGCCCGCCGAACTGCGCGAGGAATCGGCGGCCCGCTGGCGCGCCAATTGCGCACGGCTCCTGGATCCGGTCTTCACGGGCTGCCAGGTCGAATACCTGCAGCCCGAGGCCTACTACACCAGCACCCGCCTGGCCGACCAGCGCATCCGCCCGCTGTCGCTCAAGGCCGCGGTGACCTGGCTGCAGACCGCGGGGCACATCCCGGCCAAGGATCTGCGCGCGGCCATCGTCGCCTGCGGCGAACAGGGCGTCGAGGAATACCGGGTCGGATTCTGCACTCGCGAGAACAACGACGTCATCTACGGCTGCGTCTGGCCGGCCCTCAGCCGCGAGGAGGCCCTGCCCGAGCCCAGCACCGACGACCAGATCAATGCCTGGGAGGAAATCGCCGCCTTGCTGCGCGAGGAAGGCATCCAGGACATCCGCCGCCTGCCGGGCCTGCAGGCACTGGAATTCTGCGATGATTGCGGCACTCCTTATTTCCCCAACATGCTGGGCGAGATGCAACACCCCGAGCTGCCCGAGGAAATCGACCCGGAGCCCATGCATTTCCATTGACGTCGCCGCATCCCGTCCATCCATGACACCCGGTTCGTGCGCATGAACCCACCGGCTTTCGACCTATTCTGCCGGGTGGTCGACAATTTTGGCGACGCCGGGGTGTGCTGGCGGCTGGCGGCCCAGCTGGCGGCCGGCGGCCACGCCGTCAGGCTATGGATCGATGAACGGGCGGCACTGGCGCGCCTCGTGCCGGCGATCGATGCCGCGGCATCCGACCAGACCGTCGAAGGCGTCCGCGTCCTGCCATGGGCGCACGCCGCGGCGGCGCTGCCGCCCCGGGACGGCGTCGTCATCGAGGCCTTTGCCTGCACGCCGCCGGCCCCCTACCTGGCCGCCATGCCCGGGCGCGGCTGCCTGTGGATCAATCTCGAATACCTCAGCGCCGAGGACTGGGTGCGCGGCTGCCATGGCCTGCCCTCGCCGCAGGCCAACGGGGTCCCCAAGCATTTCTTTTTTCCCGGCTTCGTCCCCGGCACCGGCGGCCTGCTGCGCGAGCCCGGCCTGGTCGCCCGGCGCGAGGCCGCGCAGTCGATCCCGCGCCGGCAGCGCCTGCGCGAATTGACCGGGCGGGATTTCGGCGCCCTGGCCGACGAGGCGCGGGTGGTCCTGCTGTTCTGCTATCCGCACGCCCCGCTGGCGGGACTGCAGCGCGCGCTCGCCGCCGATCCGCGCCCCACCCTGCTGTTGGCGCCGGGCGCCGTGCCCGCCGGATTGACCGGCGAGGGCGCCCTGCAGGTCCATGCCATCCCCTTCACGCCCCAGCGGCGATTCGACGAATTGCTGTGGTGCTGCGACCTGAACCTCGTGCGCGGCGAGGATTCGCTGGTCCGCGCCCTGTGGGCGGGCGTCCCGCTGCTCTGGCACATCTATCCCCAGACCGGGGACGCGCACCTCGACAAGCTGGAGGCCTGGCTGGCGCTTGCCGCCCTGCCGCCACCCGCGGCCGAGGCGGTGCGGGCATGGAACGGCCCAGACGCCTCGGCGCTGGCGCAAGCCCTGGCGCAGGCCCTCGAGGCGCCGGCCTGCGACGCCTGGCGCCGGCGCAGCCGGCAATGGTCCGACGCGCTGTCCGAGGCGCCCGACCTGGCCGCAAACCTGCTGGCGTTTTGCATGCGGCATCGCCAAAGCGTTAAAATAGAAAGTTATTGATTTTTCAGCTTTGCTCCGGACCCCACGGGGCAGAACACCCCGGAGCCACTTCCTTTATGAAAACCGCACAAGAATTGCGCGTGGGCAACGTCATCATGGTCGGCAACGACCCCCTGGTCGTCCAGAAGGCCGAATACAACAAGTCGGGGCGCAACGCCGCCGTCGTCAAGCTCAAGTTCAAGAACCTGCTGTCGGGCACCGCCAGCGAGGCCGTCTACAAGGCCGATGAAAAATTCGAACTCGTCGTGCTCGAGAACAAGGAATGCACCTATTCCTATTTCGCCGACCCGATGTACGTCTTCATGGATGAGGAGTACAACCAGCACGAGGTCGAGGCCGACAGCATGGGCGACGCCCTCAACTACCTCGAGGAAGGCATGACCGTCGCGGTGGTCTTCTACGAAGGCCGCGCGATCTCGGTCGAACTGCCGACCATCATCGTGCGCGAGATCGCCTACACCGAGCCGGCCGTCAAGGGCGACACCTCGGGCAAGGTCCTCAAGCCCGCCAAGATCAACACGGGCTACGAGCTCGCCGTCCCGCTGTTTTGCAACATCGGCGACAAGATCGAGATCGACACGCGCACCAACGAGTACCGCAGCCGCGTGATGTGATCCGGTCGGGATGCGAAAAAGCCAGGCGATGCCTGGCTTTTTTCATGGCCGCGCAACCGCAAGACTACTGCAGGCGGTCGTCGTCGAGGATATCGGGAATCGGCATGATCGAAATGCCGTCCTCGACCAATGACTGGCATTCCTCGGCGGTGGCCGTGCCGCGGATCGCGCGATGCTCGATCTCGCCCTCGTGCATGCGCCGCGCCTCGTCGGCGAAACGCGCCCCGACGTTGTCGGACTGGCTGACGATCCGGCGGATGTGGCGCAGCACCTCGGCCTGCAGGTGGGCGAGCTGCCCGTCCGAGGGCGCCATGACCGACGCGCGGCCGGCGGGCACCGATGGGGCGTCCTCGCGCTGGGCCTTCAGGTGGCTGACGTTCAGGTGAGGCGCCGAGACGCGCCGGGTGATCTGCGCGCTTTGGCAGACGGGACAGCGGACCAGCCCCCGCGAGGCCTGGTCCTCATAGCTTTCCAGCGAGGCGAACCAGCCTTCGAAGAGATGATCGTGCTCGCACGAGAGGTCGAATACTTTGAGTGCCATGGTCAGCAGATGGGGGCGGCGTTGCCGGATTCAAGGGCCGCCCAGCAGCGCCAGCGCCACTCCCAGGGGGCGATTGCGCCGGGCTGGGCCCACAGCCCCAGGCGTCGGTCGCGGGCATGATCCTGCAGCCCGGGCAGGTCCGGATCACGCATGTACTTGCCGCCGCCCTGCATATTGGCCCAGGCCATGCCGGCGGCCACCATGCGGCGATTGGCGGTCTCGCCCTCGCCCAGCGGCAGGTCGCAGACATGCCGCCGATAGCGGTCGCGCTCGTAGCAGGCCAGCGTGTACGTACCGCCGGCGATCAGGCCGGCCAGCGCCTTGCGCGCGGCCTGGCCGAAGGGCTGTCCGGGGCGTTCGCGCCCGTGCGAGGTCTCGGGCGCATCGATGCTGGCCAGGCGGATGCGCTCGCGATTGCGGCCGACGAGCAGGGTCAGGGTGTCACCGTCGGCCACGTCGACCACGCGCCCGGCGAGCGCGTAGGTGCCTGCGGACGGCGCGTCCTCGGCGCCCAGCCCGAAGGCCGCCGCGCCCAGGCCGGCGGCGAGGCCCGCGGCCAGCAACCATCCGGCGGTCCCGCGGCGAATGCGCCGCCAGGCGGCGGCCCTGCGCCGTCCATCCATAAAGTAGTGCTCCATTCAATCCGGCCAGGCCCGCTGCAACAGCGCATCGGAGGCCAGTGCCACCGCATGCGCGCCGTACACGCGCCCGCCCTCGCCGCCCAGGCGGCTGTCGACAAAAGCGCGCGCCAGCCAGTCCGGCGCATGGCGCAGCAGCAGGTCGGCCTGCGCCAGCAAGACGAGGTCTTGCGCAGTATAGCGGGCCGCCGCCTGCTGCTCGTCGTCGGGGCGGCCCAAGGCATCCAGCAGCCGCCGGGCGGCGGCCTGGACCAGCGGCTCGCCCGGATGGCCCGCCGCCAGGCCGGCGACCACCCGACCGGCGGCCTCGGGCGCGCGGCTGGCCGCGCGCAGCACGTCCAGGCACATCACGTTGCCGGAGCCCTCCCAGATCGAATTGACCGGCGCCTCGCGGTACAGGCGCGCCATCGGACCGTCCTCGATGTAGCCATTGCCGCCCCAGACCTCCATGCACTCGCCCGCCGCCTCGACGGTGCGCTTGCACACCCAGAACTTGGCGGCCGGCGTGAGGATGCGGCGCAAGGCGTGCTCGTCCTCGTCCTCGGGCGCATCGAAGGCGCCGGCAAGGCGCAAGGCCAGCACGGTGGCGGCCTCCGATTCCAGGGCGAGGTCGGCCAGCACCTGGCGCATGAGGGGCTGGGCGGCCAGCGGGCGCCCGAAGGCGCTGCGGTGACGGGCATGGTGGACCGCCTGGACCACGGCCTGGCGCAACAGGGCGGCGCTGCCCAGGACGCAATCCAGCCGCGTATAGGCGGCCATCTCGACCAGGGTGCGGATGCCGCGTCCCGCCGGCCCCACCCGGCGGCCCAGCGCATCGTCGAACTCGACCTCGGCGCTGGCGTTGGAGCGATTGCCGAGCTTGTCCTTAAGACGCTGGATGCGCACGCCGTTGCGTTGGCCGTCCTCGAGCCAGCGGGGCACGTAGAAACAGCCAAAGCCCTCCTCGTCGCGGGCCAGCACCAGATGCGCATCGGACGTGGGCGAGGAAAAGAACCACTTGTGGCCGCTGAGGCGGTACCAGCCGCCGCCCTCGGGCGCCGCCACGGCGCGGCTGGTGCTGCCGCGCAGGTCGGAACCGCCCTGCCGCTCGGTCAGGCCCATGCCGACCATCATGGAGGCCTTGTCCGCCAGCGGCCGATCGCGGCCGTCGAAGCGGCGCGCGTACAGCAACGGCCGCAAAGCATCGAACCAGGACTCGCGTGCCAGCAGCGGAATGGCCGCCGAGGTCATGGTGGTCGGGCACAGCGATCCGGCCTCGACCTGGCCATGCATCAGATAGCAGGCCGCGCGGGCCACGTGGGCGCCGGGCCCGGCGTGCGACCAGGCGCTGCAATGCATGCCCTGGGCGAACGCCATGCCCATGAAATCCGCCCACCCGGGATGGAAATCGACCCGGTCGATGCGCACGCCGCGCCGGTCGTAGGCCCGCAGCTCCGGGCCATGGCGATTGACCGCATGGGCAAGCGCCATGGTCTCGGCGCGGCCCAGCTGCGCCCCATAGGCCTCGAGCCGGGCCTCGTGGTCGCCGGCCCCCTCGCGCCGCACCCCGTCGCGCAGGGCCGTGTCGCTGAGGTACAGGTTGTAGTCCTTGAGGTCGGGCACCTGATTGTCGGCCTCGGGCGTGCGCGGCATCCTGTCATCCACGGACATGGTCGCCTCCGTCAAAGTCTGTGTCCGGCGCCGCCGGATCTCTCCAGTCTACCCGCGTTCATCGGCCGGGGCCATCGCCGAGCCCGGGCCCCGGGGGCTACAATCGGCGGCATACCCGCGGCACGCAGCCCGGCCACGAGCCGCCTCGCCGCCCTCCGGCACAGCCCAGCGGGCTGACCACCCTTACTCACATACGCGGAGCCCATTCGTGTCGATCCGGACCCTGATCATCACCGGCGCACTCCTCCTGGCGCTGGGCGTCGCGGCCGGCGCCTTCGGGGCGCACGGCCTCAAACGCCTCGTCTCCCCGGACCTGCTCGAGGTCTGGAAAACCGCCGTCCTGTACCAGGTGATCCACGGCCTGGGCCTGCTGCTGCTCGCAGCGCTGGCGCGCGCGCTGGATCCCGGCCTGGCGGCCTGGGCGGGCGGCCTGATGCTGGGCGGCGTCCTGGTGTTCAGCGGCAGCCTGTACATCCTGACCCTGTCGGGCGTACGGGCGCTGGGCGCGATCACGCCGGTGGGCGGCGTCCTCCTGATCGGCGCCTGGGTCCTTGTCGCGCTCGCGGCCTGGCGCGCCGGGCACGGCTGAGCGCCGCCGCGGCCGGGCCAGGTGCCTATAATGATCGCAAAGGCCAGACACCGGATACCCCATGCCCACCGACCCCACCGAGGACCAGGCCGCCCTGCGCGGCTGGCTGCGCGCACTGCCCAAGGCCGAGCTGCACCTGCACATCGAAGGCACGCTCGAACCTGAAATGATGTTCGAGCTGGCCGCGCGCAACGGCGTGCGCCTGCCCTACGCCGACGTGCGGGCGGTACGCGAGGCCTATCAGTTCACGGACCTACAGTCCTTCCTCGACGTGTACTATGCGGGCGCCGGCGTGCTGTGCACGCAGCAGGACTTCCACGACCTGGCGGCCGCCTACCTGGCGCGGGCGCACGCCGACGGCGTCGTCCATGCGGAAATCATGTTCGACCCGCAGACGCATACCGCGCGCGGCATCCCGATCCAGACCGTGTTCGCGGGCCTGGCCTCGGCCCTGCGCGAGGCCCGCGACACCCTGGGCCTTACCAGTGTGCTGCTGCTGAGTTTCCTGCGCCACCTGTCCGAGGAGGATGCCCTGCGGACGCTGGAACAGGCCCTGCCGTTGCGCGAGACGTACGCCGACCTGTGGACCGGCATCGGTCTGGACTCCGGCGAGCGCGGCAATCCCCCCGAAAAATTCACCCGCGTCTATGCGCGCTGCGCCCAGTTGGGCTTCCGGCTGACGGCCCACGCGGGCGAGGAAGGGCCGCCCGAATACGTCCGCGGCGCCCTAGACGCGCTGGGCGTCGAGCGCATCGACCACGGCGTGCGCAGCGACGAGGATCCGGCGCTGCTCGCCGAACTGATCCGCCGCCGCATTCCGCTGACGGTGTGCCCCCTGTCCAACCTCAAGCTGCGGGTGGTCGACGACCTGAGCCGGCACAACCTGGCCCGGCTGCTGCGCGCAGGCGCCATGGTGACGCTGAACTCGGACGATCCCGCCTACTTCGGCGGCTACATCCTGGACAACTACATGGCCAGCGCCACCGCCCTGGACCTGGATCGCGACGAACTGGCGACACTGGCGGGCAACAGCCTCCAGGCCAGCTTCCTGCCGCTGGCGGACAAGGCCCGGCTGCTCGACCGCCTTGCGCGGGCGGTGACGCAGCCATGAACATCGCAGCCGACGGCTTGCGGAAACTGCCCCGCGACTTCTACGATCGGGATGCGGTGATCCTGGCCCAGGCCCTCATCGGCAAGCTCCTGGTCCATCACGACGGCGACGACGCGCGCATCGGCCGCATCGTCGAGGTCGAGGCCTACCTGGGGCCGGGCGACCTGGCCGCCCACACCGCGCGCGGCCCCACGCCGCGCACGCGCGCCATGTTCGGCCCGCCCGGCCACGCCTACGTGTACCTGGTCTATGGCATGCACCACTGCATGAACGTGGTCGCCGGGCCCGAAGGCAGCGGCACAGCGGTGCTGCTGCGCGCCCTCGAGCCGCTCACGGCACTGCCCTGCGCCACCAACGGTCCGGGGCGCCTGTGCAAGGCGCTGGGCATCAGCCTGGCACACTATGGCCAGGATCTGTGCGGCGACAGCCTATACCTGGCCGACGACGGCCTGGGACATGGCTACGACATCGCACGCAGCCCGCGCATCGGCGTGGACTACGCCGGCGAGTGGGCGGCCAAGCCGCTGCGCTTCTACGCCGACGGCCACCCCTGCGTCAGCCGCCAGCCCCGCCGGCGCGCGCGCTGAACCGCCCGATATGACACGGGGAAAAAAGCATGCTATAGTTACGCCTCTTTTGCGGCTGTAGCTCAGTTGGATAGAGTACTTGGCTACGAACCAAGGGGTCGTGGGTTCGAATCCTGCCAGCCGCGCCATACAAGTCAAGGGCTTACAGATTTTGGTCTGTAAGCCCTTGTGCTTTTGTGGAACGCCGCGTCGCCGACCGGACTCACCTACGCCATCGCCGCTACTCCTCCGACTCGAAGCTGCGATTTTCGCGGCAATGCCAGAGGCGCAGGATGAAGATCGTCCCGGCCGCGACCTCGTAGCGCATCTCGTAATTGCCGACGATGATTCGGCGGACCTCACGCGCCTCATAGGCTTCCAGTTTCTCGCCGATCCTCGGATAATCGAGCAGCCGATCGGGCGCATGGGCGAGTTGCTGGATCACGCGCGCCGCCGCCTCGGGCGCGACCGGACTCAGATGCTCGTGCAGACGCACAAGGTCCGACGACGCCTTGCTGGTCCACTGAATCTTCATTTGACTGGCGAGGGCAGCGGCTTGTCCGTCCCGAGGCTGTCGGCCCATGCCTGGATTGCCCGATGGTCGATCACTTGGCCAACATCGACATCCTCCAGGGCTTCGAGCGTCATCCGGTGACGCTCCTCCTCCTGATCGACCCAGGCGGCGAGCGCCTGTTTCATCACCCAGCCGCGCGAGCGTTCAAGCCGCGAGGCCATCGCTTCAACCTTTTCCGCGAGCCTCAACGGGACGTGCGCGGTCAACACCTTCGTCTCGGTTGCCATATTTATCACCTGCTATCAGTCCGATTAAAATATAATCGAAAAAATCTGCAGCAGCAAACCAAGTAGATGACATAAAGGCGGCTTTTGCGTTGCCGCGGCGGTTCAACCCCCCGCGTTGCGGCGCAGCCTGTCGAGCGATGCCTGGTTCAGCCGCCGCGCCTCGTTTTCGGCATAAGCGCGTTCGCCCGGCTCGTACGATCCCTCGTAGAGACACGCGTTGCGGCTCAGTCCGCATTCGTTGCCGAACAGGCGAGCCGCGGCCGTCACCCCGGAGTCGACCGCGGAACAGCCGGACACCAGTGCGACCAAGAACAGGACCGCCGCGCAGCGGACGGGGATGGGAACGATTTTTCCTGGCATGCCCGCACTATAAGGTGCGCCGCCCGGGATGTGCGTAACCGTCCGAAACAGGGCGCGCCGCGCACGCGGTCCTACGCCGCCAATTGCGCGATCACCCCGTCGATGAAGGTTTCGCAGGCGCCGACCTGCTCAATGTCGATGTACTCGTTGGGCTGGTGCGCCTGGTCGATCGATCCCGGGCCGCAGACCACGACCGAGAATCCGGCGCGCTGGAACTGGCCGCCCTCGGTGCCGTAAGGCACGACCCCGCAGCATCGATGCCCGGACAGCCGCTGGGCCAGCGCCTGGGCCTCGCCGCCCTCGTCGGCCATCGGCGGCGCATCGGCCAGCACCTCGGTCACGATGTCAGCCTCGGGCGCGACACGCCGCATGTCGACCAGCAGTTCCTCGCAATACCGCTTGAAGGGATCCAGGTAGGCGGACAAGGTCTCGCCGGGCAGCACGCGCACGTCCCACATGAAGGAGCATTCGCGCGAAATGATGTTCACGGCTGTGCCGCCGTGCACGACCCCCGCATGCAGGGTGGAGAACGGCGGCACGAACAGCGAGGCGGGGTCCGCGTTGCGGCGATTCTCGGCGGTCATGGACTCGAGCCGGCCGATCAGCTTGGCCGCGGTCATGACGGCGCTGACGCCGCGCTGGATCTGGCTGGAATGGGCCTCGTGGCCGATCACGGTGGTCCGCAGGATGGCCAGACCCTTGTGCGCCATGATGGGCCGCATGCTGGTGGGCTCGCCGATCACCACGGCGCTGGGCTTGGGCAGTTCGGCCGCCATGCGCTCGATCATGGCGGGGGCGCCCTGGCAGCCGACTTCCTCGTCATGGCTGAGCGCCAGGTGGATCGGGCGGCGCAGGCCGGCGCGCAGCATGTCGGGCACCTTGGCCAAGGCGATGGCGATGAAGGATTTCATGTCGCAGGTGCCGCGCCCGTACAGCCGGCCGTCCTTGCGGGTCACCTCGAAGGGGTCCGTATCCCAGGGCTGGCCGTCGACCGGCACGACGTCGGTGTGGCCCGAGAGCACGACCCCGCCCTCGGCCATAGGGCCGACGGTGGCGAACAGGTTCGCCTTGCGGCCATCGGGGCTGGGCACGAGCTGGCTGTCGACCCCGTGCCGCGAGAGGGTGTCGCGCACGAAATGGATGAGTTCCAGGTTGGAATTGCGCGAGACCGTGTCGAAGGCCACGAGCCTGGCGATCATGTCGAAGGTGTCTGCTTTCATGGTCGGGTTCCTTGTCCAAGCACGGTGAGGGCATGCGCCAGCGCGCGCGCACCCAGGGTGAGCGCCACGGGATCGGTGGCCTCGGCCGCATTATGGCTGATGCCGTCCTTGCTGGGCACGAAGATCATGGCGCTGGGGCAGTGCTGCGCGAGGTACATGGCATCGTGGAAGGCGCCCGAGCTCAGCCGCCGCGCGGCGGGATGCCCGGCGGCGGCGCTGACCGCGTCGCAGCTGCGGCCGATGAGCTCGACCAGGTCGGCGGGAAAGATCGTCGGCGATTTCCGGAAGACGTTCTCGACCTCGACGGTGCCACGCCACCCCAGGTCGCGGGCCGCGGCCTCGAGAAATGCCTCGAAATGCTCCAGCGCGCCCTCGTCCGGGCAGCGGGCGTCGACCGTGAACGTGACCTTGCCGGCGATCGTGTTCACGGAATTGGGCTCGACCAGCCAGCGGCCCAGTGTGACGCGGGGGGTGTCGGCGGCCTCGCCGGCCTGCGCGTGCAGTTGCCGCGCCAGGTCCATGGCGGCGAGCATGGCGTCGCCGCGCCGGTCCATCGGTGTGGTGCCCGCGTGCGCCGCCTGGCCGGTGCAGGTCACGTGGTACCAGCGCACGCCTTGTATGCCGGTGACCACGCCCAGCGGCAGGCCCGCCTGCTCCAGCACCGGGCCTTGTTCGATATGCAGCTCGACATAGGCGGCCAGCGGCCGCGCAAGCGGCCGATGCGCCAAGTCGCGGGCCTCGGACAGGGTACGGTCCAGGGCATCGCCGAAGCGCACGCCGCGCCCGTCCTCGGACTGCCGGAAGCCCGCCAGGCCGGCGGGTTCGACGAAGGCGCTGGAACCCATCGCGCCGGGCCCGAACCGGCAGCCTTCCTCATTGGTCCATGCCACGACCTCGATGGGATGCCGCGTCCGGATGCCCGCATCGTTCAGGGCGGCAATCGCCTCCAGGCCGCCCACCACCCCATAGGCGCCGTCCAGCTTGCCGCCGATCGGCTGGGTGTCGATGTGGCTGCCGGTGACGACCGGCGGCAGGTCCTCCGTGCCCGCACGCCGGAAGTACAGATTCGCACAGTCGTCGATCGCCACCTCGCATCCCAGGGACAGGGCCTCGTCGACCAAATAGCGGCGCGCGGCGCGATCGACGTCGGTCAAGGTCTCGCGCGAGACGCCGCCGTCCTCGCGCCCACCGTAAGTCGCCAGCGTCGCGATGCGCGCCTGCAGGCGATCGTGATCCACCGCCCGGTCCGCCCGGACCGCCGCATCCGCATGGGGGTTGATCATCGGGCGCCTCCCGGACCGCCGGTGGCCTGCTCGAGCATCCAGGCCGCCGACAGCGCCCGGGCATCCTCGTGCAGGGCGCCGGCGACGGTGACGCCGACGGGCATGCCGGTCGACCCCGTCCCGATCGGCAGATGAATGCAGGGATTGCCCAGCAGGCTCCACATCCGGTTGAATACGGGATCGCCCGTGGACTCGAGGCCTTGCGGCGCCTCGCCGGGGGTGCTGGGCGCGATCAGCGCGTCGACCGACTCGAAGACCCGCGCGAGTTCCACGCGGGCCTTGTCGGCCAGCCGGCGCGCCTGCGCATAGGCCTCGCCCGTGATCGCCGCGCCCTGCTCCAGCAATTGCGCAAACGACGGGCTGAATCCGGCCGCATCGGTTTGCGCCTCGGCCTGGAAAGCAGCCGCGGCCTCGTAGCGCATGATCGTGACCTGGGCATCGTTCAGGCCCGCGCACGCCGGGGACAGGACGACCTCGACGACCCGGGCGCCGGCCTGTTCGAAACCGCGGATGCCGTCCTCGAAGACCCGGCGCGCATCGCCATCGGCGCAGTCCCAGTACGGCGTGCGGCAGATCCCGACCCGCAGGCCCTCGATGGGCCGCGGGTCCAGCGCCCAGCGGCATAGCGCGCCGATGAAATAGGCGGCGTCATCCACCCGCCGGGCCAGCACCCCGACCGTATCCAGGCTGGGGGCAAACGCCTTGATCCCCACCCCCGAGACCGCGCCGAGGGTGGGCTTGTAGCCCACCACGCCGCAGAAGGCCGCGGGCCGGACGATGGAGCCCGCCGTCTGCGTGCCCAGCCCCAGGGGCACCATGCCCGCGGCCACCGCGGCCGCCGATCCGCTGGAAGATCCGCCCGGCGTATGCACCATGCCGTCGGGGCTGCGTGGATTGCATGTCGGCCCCGGCTCGAACGCCGCGAACTCGGTGGTGACGGTCTTGCCCATCACCACCGCCCCCAATTGGCGGCTGCGGGCGACGCAGGCCGCATCCCGGCGCGGCACGTGGCCGGCATAGATCGGCGAGCCGTATGCGGTCGGCAGGCCCGCGGTGTCCATCAGGTCCTTGACGCCGATGGGCACGCCCGCCAGGGGCCGGGCGCCGCCGCCGGCATCGACGGCCCGCGCCTGGCGCAGCGCCGCCTCGGGCTCGAAGGACAGCCAGGCGCGGACCGATGCCGCGGCCTCGATTCGCTGGATGAACGCAGCCGTGACCTCGACGGCACTCAGGCTGCCGTCCGAAATCCCCCGCGCCAATTCGCGCACCGGCAAGTCCGTCACGCTCTGGTTCATGGCGGCCTCATCCAAAGTAGGCGGAACGGACTTCGTCGTTCTCGGACAGCTCGCGGGCGCCGCCCCGCGCCACGACCCTGCCCTGGGACAGCACGTAGCCGTAATGCGAGATGGCCAGGGTCTGGCGCGCATTCTGCTCGACCAGCAGCACGGTGATGCCCAGCTCGTTGATGCGCTTGATGACGTTGAAGTTCTCCTTCACGTACAGCGGCGACAGGCCCAGCGAGGGTTCGTCGATCACCAGCAGCCGGGGTTCGGCCATCAGGCCGCGGCCGATGGAGATCATCGCCTGCTCGCCGCCCGACATCGTGCCGGCCAGCTGTCCCATGCGCTCGCCCAGCCGGGGGAAGATTTCGTAGACCTTGTCCATGCGCCGCTGCATGACGGCCTCGTCCTTTTCCAGGAAGGCGCCCAGCGCGAGGTTCTCGGCCACCGTCATGCGCGGAAAGACCTTGCGTCCCTCGGGAATGCAGGAAATGCCGCTGGCCACGATGTGATGGGTCTTCATCCCGGCGAGTTCGCGCCCGTCCCACTGCAGCGACCCCTTGCGCGGCGGCGTCAGGCCGAGGATCGACCGGATCAGCGTGGTCTTGCCCGCGCCGTTGGCGCCCAGGATGCAGGTGATCTTGCCCGCCTCGACGTCCAGGGACACGTCGTGCAGGACGTCGACGGTATCGTAGCGCGTCGTCAGATCGCGGATCACGAGATTGCTCATGCGGCTTCCCCCCCGAGGTAGGCGGTCTGGACCGCCGGATCGGCGGTAATCTGGGCATAGGTGCCCTCGGCGATCTTCTGGCCGTAGTTGAGGACGATGCAGCGATCGGTGATCCGCTCGATGACGTTCATTTCATGCTCGATCAGCACGACCGTCAAGCCGGCCATCTTGTCGCGCACCTGCAGGATGTCGCCCATCAGCTCGGCCGTTTCGTCGTGCGTCATGCCGGCCGAGGGTTCGTCCAGCAGCAGCAGCGAGGGGTTGCTGATCAGCGCCCGGCACACCTCGATGCGGCGGCGGTCGATCATGGTGAAGGTGCCGACCGCCTCGAACAGGCGGTCCACCAGCATGGGACTGAATATCCGCAGCAAGGCGCGCACCTTCTCGACATATTGCTCGTATTCGGCGCGAAAGGCGCAGCGCCGGAACAGGTTGAACATCAGGCCGCGCTGCATGTTCTCGTAATCGCCGATCACGATGTTGTCGAACACGGTCAGCGGCAGCGACAGGCGTGACCGCTGGAAGGTCCGCGCCACGCCCATGCGGTAGACCTCCTGCGGCGACCTGCCGATCACGTCCTGGCCCTCGAAGGTCACCCGGCCGGCAGTCGCCTTGTACAGGCCCGTGAGGACGTTGAAGAACGTCGTCTTGCCCGAGCCGTTCGGCCCCAGCAGGCCGAGGATCTCGCCTTCGAGGATCTGCATGTTGAGCCGGTCCAGGGCCACCACCCCGCCAAAGCGCATGGTCAGGTCGGTGACTTCGCTCAGTACGTTTCCGCTGCTCATGCCGAGGCCCTCTCTTTGAAGAACAGACGCGTCTTGCGGGGAATGAGCCCGTCGGGCCGGAACAGCAGGATCACGATGACCAGGGCGGCATAGAACAGGAACCGGTATTCCTGGATGAACTGCAGTTTTTCGGGCAGCACGAGCACGATGATCGCGGCGGGAATCAGCCCGAGGCTGTTGCCCAGGCCGCCCAGGATCACGATGGACACCATGAGCAGCGAATCGGCGAAGGTGAAGTTGTTCGGCGCCACGAACTCGGTGGTCATGCCGTAGACGCTGCCGGCCACGCCGGCCATGAAGTTGCCCAGGATGAAGGACAGCACTTTCCAGCGGGCGATGTGCAGGCCGAAGGTCGCGGCGGCGGTCTCGTCGGTGCGCACCACGTCCATGCTCAAGCCGATCCACGAACGCCGCAGCACGTCGACGACCAGGTAGGCCGCGGCGCAGATCACCAGCGCCAGCAGCGTATAGCCGACATAGAAGGAGACATCCGCGCCGAAGAGCTCGAAGCCCTGGTTGAACTCGAAGCCGAGCACGGACATGCCGGGCACGTGCAGCCCTTGTGGGCCGCCCAGGGTGTCGTTGACCTCGAGGAAGGTCTTGAACAGGATGCCGAAGGCGATGGTCACCAGCGCGGTGTAGTGGCTGCGCGTGCGCAGCACCGGCAGGATCAGCAGGCTGCCCACCACGGCCGCGACCACGCCGGACAGCGCCAGGATCAGCAGGTGCGGCACCGCCGTGTGCTCGGCCAGCACCGCCGTGGTGTAGCTGCCGATGCCGAAGAACGCCGCGCCGGCGAAATTCGGGATGCCCGTGAACCCGAACTGCATGGTCAGGCCCAGGCAGGCCGTGGTAAAGAGCAGCACCGTGCAGATCATCAGCAGTTCGAAGTGCGAATCGTGCAGGGCGACAACGAGGATCAGCACGCTGGCCACCGCCCAGAGCCTGGACTGTCCCACGTGCATTTCCCCCGCCTGCTCGACGCGGGCCATGAGGCCGTAGCGGCGTGCGCCGGCGACCACCAGGCCGGCCACCACCAGCAGCGCGGCGACGCCCAACTGGGTCTCGGCGTGCAGGAACATCCACAGATAAAAGGTCAGGCACAGCGTCGTCAAGGCCAGCAGGCCCGAGGCGCCGAGACTTGTGAGAGGCGTTTTTGGCTTCATCATGTCAGACTCGCTCGCTGGATTTCTCGGCGATCAGGCCCGTGGGTTTCCAGGCCATCAGCGCGATGACGATCGCAAAGGCGAAGACGTCCTTGTAGGCGCTGGCGATGCCGGGCACCAGGGCCGGCAAGGCCACGCTGCCGAATACCTGCAGGCCGGCGAACAGGAAGCCTCCGATGATCGCGCCGTACATGCTGCCCAGCCCGCCCAGGATCGCCGAGGCGAAGCCGATGACCCCGAGCATCAGGCCCACGCTGAAGTTGATCTCGTTGTAATACAGGCCGTTCATGATCCCGGCCAATGCGGCCAACCCCGAGCCCAGGGCGAAGGTCAGCAGGACCACGGCCTCGAAGTTGATGCCCATCAGCCGCGCAGTCTCGCTGTCCTGGGCGACCGCGCGAATCGCGCGCCCCAGCCGCGTGCGGGTGATGAGGACATGCACCCCGTAGATGGCCACGAGTCCCACCAGCAGCAGGATCACGCTGTCGGCGCGCAGGGTGAAGCCGCCCAGCTCCATCGACGAGGTCGGCAGCAAGGCCGGGAAGCGCTTGGGGTTCGACCCGTCGGGATAGAACAGGCGCACCGCCTCGCGCAGGACCGTGCCCAGCATCAGCGTGGCGAGCAGCGTGTTCAGCGGATCGGCCTTGCGCAGGGGCAAGACCAGGAACTTGGCGACCGCCGCGCCCAACAGGCAGGTGACGCTGATGGCGCAAACCAGGGCGGCCAGCAACTGCAGCCAGGCGGCGTCGAAGCCCAGCATCAACACGCCGATCGATGCCGCCAGGCCCATGAAGGCGCCGACGACCAGCACGTCGCCGTGCGAAAAATTGATCACGTCCAGCACGCCGAAAAACAGCGTGAAGCCCACCGCGACCATTGCGTAGATCATGCCCAGCATGAGCCCGTTGAATACATACTGCCCAATGACACTCATTGTCTTCCCCGAAAGCGGATGTCTGTCTGCCCGGAGCCGCGAGCCCGCGCGCGCTCGCGGCCCCGGCCGGGATTACTTGCCAGGGAGCTTCTTGCTGCCCGTGCCGTAGTTGCTGTCTTCCCAGACGACCCATTTGCCGTCGTCGACGACATACTTGGTGACCAGCGGCACGACGTTCTGGCCATGATCGTCGAAGGTCACCTTGCCGATGATGGTCTCGGCATCCTTGGTCTGGCCAAGCTCGGCGATGATCTTCTTGCGGTCGGGTCCGACTTTCTCGATGGCGTCCATGATCAGGTTCGCTGCCGTGAAGGCGAACGGGCCGTAGGCCTCCGGCCGCTCGCCGTAGCCTTGTTTTTCGTACTGCTCGCTGAAGAACGCGCCGCCGGGCAGTTTTTCGAGCGGTGCGCCTTCGAGGAAGGACAGCGAACCCTCGGCCACGGCCGGGCTGACCCCTTCGATGTAGGCGTCGGACTTGATGCCCGAGGTGCCCTGGAAGGCCGCCACGATTCCGAGCTTTTCCATCTGGGTGCGGATCCGCACGCCCAGCGGCGTGAGACCGCCGAAGAACAGCACTTGCGGATTGAGCTCCTTGATCTTGGTGAGCTCGGTGGTGAAGTCCTGCTGGTCGGCGGTCACGCCGAAGGTGGTGAGGACCTGCCCGCCGACCTCTTTCAGGTAGCGGTTGAAATACTCGTTGTGCCCCTTGCCATAGTCCGTCGTGTCGTGAATCACGCCCCAGGTCTTGTAGCCCTGCTCGGCCATGAACTTCACCGCGACCTCGTTCTGGTTGATCATGGTGCCGTTGACGCGAAACACTTCCTTGTAGTCGTTTCCGTAGGTGACCTCGGGCAGCACCGCGCCCCAGACCATCGCCGGCATGCCGAAACGGTGGTAGACGCCGGTGGTGGCGATCGCGACCGCCGAGCAATAATGCGTCACGCCGCCCATGATGCTCTTGTCGGCCGCCATCTTGGTGGCCACCTGCACACCGATGTTCGGGCGGCACTCGTCGTCCTGCACGACCAGTTCGTAGGTGTACTTCGCATTGGGGTCGGCATTGCGCAAGCGCACGGCGAGATCCGCCGAGTTGCGCCCACCCAGGCCGATCGAGGCCGAGCCGCCGGTCAGCGGCCCGATGAACGCGATCTTGACCACATCCTTTGCGCTCGCGGAGCCGGGGGCCCACGCCAAGCCCAGGGACAGGCACAGCGCAGTGGCTTTCAGTACAGTCTTGACGGTTGTCTTCATCGTTTGTCTCCAGAATTCCTGTCGTTTTCCAAGGGGTTGGCCCGCGTGCCTGCACACCGGCCCTTGCCGCCTTCTGTCAGGCCCGCCCTCCACGGCGAACCGGCGGCTGTCTGCGAGTTACGGGGTGCGCGCCTCCTATGCGGGTTGGTTGCCATACTGCTGCCGCAGCACGTTCTTCTGTACCTTCCCCATGGTGTTTCGCGGCAGCGCGTCGATCACGTGGATCTGCTTGGGGATCTTGAAATTGGCCAGTTCGACCTTCAGGCCGGCCAGTATGGCGGCGGTATCGACCGTGGCGCCCGATCGCGGCACCACGACGGCCACGACGGCCTCGCCGAAATCCTTGTGCGGCACGCCGATCACGGCGGATTCCTGCACACCGGGCATGACGTCGATGGCCATCTCGATTTCCTTAGGATATACATTGTATCCACCAGAGATGATCAAGTCCTTGCTGCGGCCGACGATGCTCAGGTAGCGATCCGGGATGCCCTCGCCGCCGAGCACCCCCAGGTCGCCGGTACGGAACCAGCCATCAGCGGTGAACTCCTGGCGGGTTTTTTCAGGCATGCGCCAATAGCCCGCGAACACATTGGGGCCGCGCACCTGGACGTGGCCGGTGGTGCCGGTCCCGACGGGCTGGTCGGCATCGTCGACCACGCGCACCGTGATCCCCGGCAGGGCCGGGCCGACGGTGCCGGGGATGCGCGGACCCAGGGCTGGGTCGTAGGGGTTCGACGTATTCATGCCCGTTTCGCTCATGCCGTAACGCTCGAGGAGCCGCTGTCCGGTGCGCGCCTCGAACTCGCGAAAGGTGTCCTCCAGCAGTGGCGCCGAGCCCGAAACGAAAAGGCGGATCCCGGCGCAAAGCTCGCGGGTAAAGCGTGCATCGCCCAGCAGGCGCACGTAATAGGTCGGCACCCCCATCATCAGCGTGCTTCGGGGCAGGTAATGCAGCGCCTGGTCGACGTCCAGCTTGGGCAGCCAGATCATCCGGGCACCCGAGAGCAGCGCGCCATGCGAGGCGACGAACAGGCCGTGAACGTGGAAAATGGGCAGCATGTGCAGCAGGACGTCGTCCGCGCGCCAGCCCCAGTATGCCTTGAGGGTCAGCGCATTCGAGGCCAGGTTGCCATGGGTCAGCATCGCCCCCTTGCTGCGGCCGGTCGTGCCCGAGGTATAGAGGATCGCGGCCAGGTCGTCGGCCTGCCGCGGCACGGGATCCAGCATGTCCCCGCAGTCCGCGGCGCGGGTCATCAGGGTGCCGCCCGCATCGGCATCCAGGGTCAGCACGTGCGCGGTGCCCGCCTGCCTGGCGACACGCTCGATCCATTCGAGGTTGCCGCTGTCGCACACGACGACGGCGGGTTCGGCGTCGCCCAGGAAATAGGCGACCTCGGACTCGTGATAGGCCGTGTTCAACGGCAGATAGACCAGGCCCGCGCGCAGCGCCGCCAGGTACAGCATCAGGGCCTCCGGAGACTTGTGGACCTGCACCGCAACGCGCGCCCCCGGGTCTGCGAGCGAGCGCAGCAGATTGGCGATGCGCGCGCTGCCGCGCTCGATGTCATCCCAGGAATAGTGCCTTTCCGGGGTCTCGATGGCGACGCCCCGGCGATCCGCCGGGAAGCCGGCGGCAAGCACCGCGTACAGATTGGCGTTGGACTCCAAGATCAATCTCCTGTAAATACCGGGTCCTGTCCATCCAGGAAGGCCTGGATGCCGCGGCGGTGGTCGCCGCTGTGTGCATAACTGAAGAATTCGCGCCATTGCGCGTCCGAGAAACTCGCCGGCTCGGCGCGCCGCAATTGCGCGGCGATCCGCTTGTTCAGCCGCGCCGCCAGCGGTGCGCCGGCCACGATGCGGGCCACGGCGCCTTGCAAGGCCTCGTCGAACGCCTCATCGTCGACCACCCGCGTCAGCAGCCCCTTGGCCATGGCCTCGTCGGCATCGAACACCCTGCCCTCGAGCAGGATCTCCAGCGTGGCCGCATGGCCGGCCAGGTCCAGCAGGCCGCGCATCTCGTCGGGTGCCATGGGAAAGCCCAGGCGATTGATGGGCGCACCGAAGCGCGCGCCGCGCGCCGCGATGCGCAGGTCGCAGCGGCTGGCGATCTCGAGGCCGCCGCCCACGCAGACGCCCTCGATCGCCGCGACGACCGGATGCATGCAAGCGCCGACGGCATCCAGCGCGGGCGCGATCACATCCCGGTGATAGGCCGTCACACCCTCGATGTCGGCGCGTGCCTGCGGGAATTCACGGATGTCGGCGCCGGCCGCGAACTGGCCACCCGCGCCCCGCACGACCACGCAACGCAGGCTGGCATCGGCCGAGAAACCGCGAAAGGCGTTCTCGAGAGCGCGCCACATGGCAATGGTGATGGCATTGAGGCGGCCGGGGTGTTCCAGCAGGACCGTGGCGACCGCGGCTTCGCGGCCCAGCACCACGCGCCCCGCGGGCACGTCCGCACCGGACATGGGATGGCCGGGATTTACAGCCATTGCACCGCCCGCCCCACGCGCGGCTTGCCCGCCGCCAGCCGCGCCAGGTTTTCATCCAGGCGATCCGGCTCGTACAGGTAATTGACCATCACCCCGCAGGACTGCGCCAGCCCCTTGGCCGACACGTCCGCCGCCCAGTTGATGCGCTCGATGCGCGCGCCATTGCCCAGGTGAAAGCGCGCGACCGGATCGACGGGATGGCCGTCCTTCAGGGTGGTCAGGTAATGTGCGACCAGACGCAGGCCGGTCTTGCGCGAGGCATCGGACGCCTGGCCGATCGCCTCGGTGCGCAGGCGCTCGGCCCACGCCTTGCCCGCCTGCGGATCCTCGGCCAAGGCTTGGCGTTCGGCCTTGTCGGCCACCAGCTCGCGCAGGGCGGCGGCATCCTGCCGTTCGAGCCACGCGGCAAAGCCCGGTATGGGCGAGAGCGTGGCAAAGGACTTCAGGCGGGGCAGCTCGACCAGCAATTCGTCGATCACCCGCTTGAGCAGGAAATTTCCGAAGCTGATGCCGCGCAACCCGGGCTGCGTATTGGATATCGAATAAAAGATCGCCCAGCGCGCCTTGGACAGGTCGTCCATGGGTTTGGCCGGATCGAGCAAGGTCTGCACATTGGCGGCCATCTGCTCGGCGAATGCGACCTCGACGAAGATCAGCGGCACGTCGCTCATGCGCGGGTGAAAGAAGGCATAGCAGCGGCGATCCTCGGCCACCCGGCGACGCAGGTCGTCCCAGGACCGGATCTCGTGCACCGCCTCGTACTGGATCAGTTTTTCCAGCAGGGACGCGGGCGAATCCCAGTTGATGTGGCGCAGCTCCAGCATGCCCACGTCGAACCAGTTCGACAGCAGTCCGCCCAGCTCCTGCTCGAGGACCGACAGGCCGGCTACCTGGTTGCGCCAGCGCAGCATGTCGGCGCGCAGGTCCACCAGCAGGCGCAGATTGTCGTTCTGCGCATACAGCCGGCGAAACAGGCGCAGCCCCTTGTCGCCGCGCGGCTCGAGCTCGACCCCGGCGCGGACCAGGCCGGCCAGGAGGGAACGGCGCTCGTCGCCGTCGGCCGCCAGGTAGCGGCCACCCCATTGCTTAGCCAGGCGATTGGCGGCCATGTCGGTCAGGGTGGCCTCGAACATCGGCCGCACCTCGTCCAGATCGGGCAGGTGATCGCGCTCCAGCCAGCGCGCCAGGCGCGCCAGGATGCCCGCGGCGCCTTGCGGCGCGGGCTCGGCCAACGCCAGGTCCGTGGCCGGGCGCGTTTCGGAAGATTCGGACGAAGTCATGAGCCGTCTCCGGACAATTCGGCATCGGCCACCGCCGGGCTTGCGCCTGGCTGCTCGGCCTCTTGCCGGGCCATGATGTGCAGGGCCTCCAGCTGGCGCATCAGGTGCTTGCGGGTGACCGCTTCGGCGCCCTCGGCGTCGCGCGCCTTGAGGGCGGCGAAGATCGCCAGGTGTTCGGCGCAGGATTCCCGCACCCGACCGGGATGGGCCAGGCTGCGGTGGCGCGACAGGCTGATCACCTGCCGCAGGTTGTCGATCAGGTCCGAGAGCCAGTGGTTGTCGGCCAGCGCCTGGATCGCCTCGTGGATCCGGGCATTGGCCTCGTAGTACAGGTCGATGTCACCCAGTTCGGCGTACCGGCGCAGGTCCAGGTGCAGCGGCTCGAGGCGCTCGAGATCGGCGTCGCTGATTTTGCGGGCCGCCTCGTAGGCGCAGCGCCCCTCGAGCATCGCCATCAGGGGAAAGATATCGTCCAGGTCGCGGGCCGAGAGCTCGTTGACGAAGCAGCCGCGCCGGGGCTCGATGCGCAGCAGGCCCTCGGCCACCAGGACTTTCAGGGCTTCCCGCAGGGGCGTGCGCGAAATGCCCAACAAATCGGTCAGGCGCACCTCATCGATCCACTCGCCCGCCTTCAGCTCGCCGGACCGGATCATGGCGCGCAGCCGATCGGCGACCTCCTGGTAGAGGATTTTCTGCACGATGCGGGCCGCCATCCGCGTCTCCAGATAATTATTAATAATTCATAATTATAGGAAGGTGCGCGTACAATGCAAGGACTTCGGCATGCTCGTTATCCCGGAGGAGCAGGCGGAAAAGCCCGCGGCACCGCCCTACTCGATTCGGCCGAGCGTCGCGCCGGCATCGACGGCATCGCCCGCCGCCCGCGCATGCCGCAGGACCCCCGCGCAGGGCGCCTGGACATGGGTTTCCATCTTCATGGCTTCCATCACGGCAATCACGTCCCCCGCCTCGACGCGGGCGCCGTCCTCGGCCTTCCAGGCCAGCAGCGAGCCGGTGATGGGGGCCGCCACGCCGCCCGGAACGGCCGCATCCGGCGCCTTGTCCGAGGCCGGATCGGCCGCCGCCTGGTCGCCGGCGTCCGCGGCCGGTCCCGCACCGCGCAGCAGCGCGGCCGGTAGGCCCAGGCTGACGCGGCGACCATCGAGTTCGACGAAGGTGCGCAGCAGAGGCGCGTCGGCCACCGCCTCGGGTCTGTCGGCGGCCGGCAGCTCGGCCTGGAATTCCGTCTCGATCCAGCGCGTATGGACGCGGAAACCGGATTCGCCGATGAAGTCGGCCGCCTCGAGCACCGCGCGATGGAACGGCAGGACGCTGGCGACGCCCTCGATGTGGAATTCGCGCAGCGCACGGCGGGCCCGCTGCAGGGCCTGCTCGCGCGTGGCGCCGCTGACGACCAGCTTGGCCATCAAGGAATCGAAGGTGCCCGGCACCGTCGAGCCCGTCTCGACCCCGCTGTCCAGCCGCACGCCCGGCCCGGCAGGCGGCGCGAACCGCTGGATCCGGCCCGGCGTCGGCAGGTAGCCGCGCCCGGGGTCCTCGGCATTGATGCGGAACTCGAGGCTGTGGCCGCGCGGCGCCGGCGTGGCCGCCAGCGACAGCGGCAGGCCGTCGGCGATGCGCAACTGTTCGACGACCAGATCCAGGCCGGTGGTTTCCTCGGTCACGGGATGCTCGACCTGCAGGCGCGTGTTGACCTCGAGGAAGGAAATCCGCCCATCGCGCGCCAGCAGGAATTCCACCGTGCCCGCGCCCACGTAGCCCGCGCGTGCGCAGATGGCGCGCGCGGCCTCGTGGATGCGGGTGCGTTGCGCCTGATCCAGGAACGGCGCCGGCGCCTCCTCGACCAATTTCTGGTTGCGCCGCTGCAGCGAGCAATCCCGATCGCCCAGGACCAGCACATGGCCATGGGTATCGGCCACGACCTGCGCCTCGATATGGCGCGGGCGGTCGAGGAATTGTTCGATATAGCATTCGCCGCGCCCGAACGCCGCCGTGGCCTCGCGCACCGCGGATTCATAGAGCTCGGCGACCTCGTCCATGCGCCATGCGACTTTCAGGCCGCGGCCGCCGCCGCCGAAAGCCGCCTTGATGGCGATCGGCAAGCCATGCGCCTCGGCAAACGCCACGGCCTCGGCCGCGCAGTCCACCGGACCGGGCGTGCCCTCGACCAGCGGCGCGCCGACCGACTGGGCGATGCGCCGCGCCGCCACCTTGTCGCCCAGGGCCTCGATGGCCTCGGGCGGCGGGCCGATCCAGGCCATGCCGGCATCGATCACCGCCTGTGCGAACTCGGCGCGCTCGGACAGGAACCCGTAGCCGGGGTGCACGGCGTCCGCATCGGCCTTGCGCGCCACCGCCAGCAGCTTGTCGATGTCCAGGTAGGTGTCGGACGGCCGCACGCCTTCCAGGGCCCAGGCCTCGTCGGCCATGCGGACGTGCAGGCTCTGGGCATCGCCGTCGGCGTAGACGGCGACCGAGCGCACCCCATAGTCGGCGCAGGCGCGCACGATGCGCACGGCGATCTCGCCGCGGTTGGCGATCAGGACTTTACGTATCATGGCTGGATTTCCTTGAACGGCCCAAGCGGCCGGAAACGCAAATGGGCGCCGACGGGAATCTGCGCGGCGCGATCGAGTTCATGGCTGGCGAGTGCGCCGATCACCGGATAGCCGCCCGTCAAGGGGTGGTCCGCCAGGAACAGCACGGGCTGGCCGCTGGCGGGCACCTGGATCGACCCGGCCACCGCCCCCTCACTGGGCAATTCGCCTCCGATGCGGCGCGCCAGCGGCCCGGTGCCGGCCAGCCGCATGCCGACCCGATCCGATTGCGGCGTCACGGTCCACGGCTGAGCGGCCAGCAGCGCCAGGGCCGCGGGCGTGAACCAGTCGGCCCGAGGACCCAGGACGATATCCAGGGCCACCGTATCGCCCGCACGCGCCAGGCCGGCGGGCGGCTCCAGATCGGGCAGCACCGCGGCCAGCGACGACCGTGCGAGCGACGCGCCGACGGCCAGCACGTCGCCGGCCCCCAGGGGCGCCGGGCCGATGCCCGACAAGGTGTCGGTCGCACAGCTGCCCAGCACCGGCTCCACGCCCCAGCCGCCGCGCACCGCCACATAGCAGCGCACGCCCGCGTGCGGCGTCGCGATGCGCAGCGTCTCGCCGTCGTCCAGGGCCAGCGGCCGCCACGTCCGGGCGGGCACTCGCCGCCCGGAGGCGGTGACGATTTCAATGTCGGCCGCCGCGCCCGTCACCGCGACCACCGCTCGCCCATGGCAACGCAGCGCCAGGCCGCCCAACAGGTTTTCCAGCACGGCGGCGTCCACGGGATTGCCGACGATGCGGTTGGCCGCCCGCAAGGCGCCGTGGTCCAGCGCGCCCGACAGGGACACGCCCAGGCCCGCCTGGCCATGCCGGCCCAGGTCCTGCACCAGGGTGCGCAAGCCCGGGGCCACGACCTCGAGGCGGTCGGGGCCGGCGGCCGCCGCGCGCGGCCGGGCCTGGGTGGACGCGGCCGGTGCGGCGGCGCCCGGCAGGTGGATGGCCTTGCCGCTGCGCGCCAGGTCGCGGAAACGCACGCGAAATCCGGGTTGGACCAAGGCGGGCTCGGCCCGCGCCAGGTCCCACATGCGGCACGGCGTCACCCCCAGCAACTGCCAGCCGCCGGGGCTTTCGGATGGATAGACCGCACTGAAGTCGCCCGCCATCGCCACCGAGCCCGCCGGTACGCGGGTCCGGGGCGAGGGCCGCCGCGGCACGCCGTGAAAGCAGGGATCGCCGCCCGCCAGATACACGAACCCCGGCGCAAAACCCGCAAAGGCGGCCTGGAATTCCATGCCCGTGTGGCGTTCGATCACCTCGACGCGCGACAGGCCCAGCAGTTCCGCCACGGCTTCCAGATCCTCGCCCTCGTAGCGCACGGGGATCTCGACCAGGCGTCCGCCGGGCGCCGGGGCGGCGCTACGCGGCGCCTCGCCGGGCATGCCGCCCAGGCGGCGCACGTGCGCCGCAAGCGCCTGCGGCGACAGGACTGCCGGCCGATAACGTATGAGCAAGGTCCGGGCCGCCGGAACGACCTCCTCCACCCCCGACGGCGTGTGCCGCTGCAAGGCCTGGAACACGGCCAGGGTCTGCTCGAGGGAGTCCAGTTCGACCAACAGGGCACGATCGCCGGCGGGCAGGACACGCACGTCGACTACTCCGCGAGGGCGTCCGCGAACGGCCGCAGGGCGACGCCCGCGGCCTGCAGGCGGGCGCGCACGGCGCGCGCCATCGCCACTGCATCGGGACTGTCGCCATGCACGCAGATCGAGTCCGCCTGCAAGGCCACCGAGCTGCCGTCGACGGCGGTGATCCGGCCGGTATGCACGAGTTCCAGCATGCGGTCGGCGACCTGCGCGGGGTCGTGCAGCACGGCGCCGGACTCGCGACGCGAGACCAGCGCCCCCTGCGGCGTATAGGCGCGGTCGGCAAAGGCCTCGGCGACCACGCGCAGGCCACGGTCCCGGGCCCGTTGCAACAGGGGCGAGCCGGCCAGGCCCATCAACACCAACGTCTCGTCGACCGCCAGGATGGCGGCGATCACATCATCGGCCTGGCGCGCATCGTGCGCAATGGTGTTGTACAGGGCGCCATGCGGCTTGACGTAGCGCACCCGCGTACCCGCGGCGGCCGCCAAGCCCTGCAGGGCGCCGATCTGATAGATGACGTCGGCCACGAGTTCCCGGCTGGTGGGATCCATGTTGCGCCGCCCGAAGCCCACCAGGTCCGGGTAGCCGACGTGCGCGCCCACCGCGACGCCACGCGCCGCCGCCTCGCGCAGGGTCTGCAGGATGCCGGCGGGATCGCCCGCATGGAATCCACAAGCCACATTGGCGCTGGTCACCACCTCGAGCATGCTGGCGTCGTCCCCCATGCGCCACGCGCCAAAACTTTCACCCAGATCACTGTTCAAGTCCATGCCGCTTCCTTATGATTGAAACCGTAGCCCCGGATTGTTGAGCAATCCGGCCCCAACGCCCGCATGCCTGGGCCACAGCCCGGACGCGTGCCCGACATCCCACAGGGTTCCCCATGAACTCCAGACCTTATTCCAGTCCCGGCGCCACGCCAAGTCTGACCGATACCGTCGCTGAAAATATCCGTCGGCGGCTCATCGACGGCCAGCTGCGCGCCGGCCAGCGGCTGTCGGAAGCGGCCCTGAGCGAACAGCTGGAGGTCTCGCGCAACACCCTGCGCGAGGCCTTCCGCATCCTGGCCAAGGAAGGCCTGCTGCGCCACGAACCCAATCGGGGGGTCTCGGTGGCGGTGCCCACGATCGCGGACATCATCGACATCTATCGCGTGCGGCGCCTGATCGAATGCCAGGCCCTGGCCCAGGCATGGCCGCGCCATCCCGCGCACAAACGCATGATCCAGGCCAACGAGGATGCGCGCCGGGCCCGCGACGCCGGCCTGTGGCTGGAGGTCGGTTCGGCCAACATGGCCTTTCATGCGGGTATCGTGGCCCTCGCCGACAGCGCCCGCCTGTCCAGAATGTTCTCGGACATTGCCGCGGAACTGCGGCTGGCCTTCGGCCTGCTGGACGATCCTGAATACCTGCATGCGCCCTTCGTCGATAAAAACGCCCATCTGCTGGAATTGTTCGAGTCCGGCGATGCGGAAGCAGCCGCCAGGACGCTGGAGGCTTACCTGACCCAGTCCGAGCGCATGGTGCTGTCCGTGTATGCGGGCCGTATGGAATGACCCGGCGAATGACCTGGGGGCACGTCCTGGCCCAGACGCGTCGGAGCCAAGATAGTACAACACATTTATATTAATTGTTCAACAATATTTAGAAAAGATCCTCCAATACAAGGCTAGGCTATTCGGCGGCTGCGGCGACGCCCCGGGCCAGCAAGTCGTCGATCAAGGCATCGTCCAATCCCGCCTCCTGCAGGATCTCGCGGGTGTGCTCGCCCAGGCGGGGGGCGGGGCGCCGCACCCGCAAGGGCCTGGCGCCGTACCGGCCGGCCGGCGCCGGCGTCCGGATCCGGCCCTCCGAGGGATGCGCCAGCGTCTGGACCGCCCGCACCGCCTCGAGATGAGGATCGCCGATCAGATCGTCCAGACCATAGAGCGGGGCGGCCGGGATGTCGGCGCCGTTGAGCGCCTCCAGCCAGTAGCGGCTGGTGTTCGAGGACAGGGCGTCCGAGACCAGGCGATAGGCCGCATCGATATTCTCGGCACGCGCGGTGTGCGTGGCGTAGCGTTCATCCCCCAGGAGGTCCTCGCGGCCGATGAGGCGGAAGAACCGCGCCCAGTGCTTGTCGTTGTAGATCAGCACGCTGATGTAGCCGTCGGCAGTGGCGTACGGCCGGCGGTAGGGCACCAGCAGGCGCGCATAGCCCGCAGGCCCCTGCGCGGGCTCGAAGGTCCGTCCCCCCAGATGATCGCCCAGCACCATCTGGGCCATGGTCTCGAACATGGGGATCTCGATCTGCTGGCCACGGCCGGTCGCCCGGGCCTGGACCACGCCCGCCAGGACGCCGATGGCCAGGTGCAAGCCCACCACCCGGTCCGCCAGGGTCAGCGGCGCATAGCGCGGCGCGCCCTCGGCGCTCCGTCCATAGAGCGCACCGATCCCGGTCATGCCCTGGATCAGGTCATCGTACGCGGGCCGGCCCGCATAAGGCCCCTCCTCGCCGAACCCATAGGCGCCCACGTAGACCAGCCGGGGGTTGAGGGCGGCGACTGTTTCGTAATCCAGGCCCAGCCGCGCCATGGCCTGCGGGCGCAGGTTGTAGAGCAGCACGTCGGCCCTGCCGATCAAGTCGAGGCAGGCCGCGCGGCCCTCGGGCGCCTTCAGATCCAGGGCGATCGAGCGCTTGTTGCGGTTCAAATGCAGGTATATCGCGCCCATGCCGGCATGCCGCATGGGGCCGACGGCGCGCATCATGTCGCCCGACGGGGGTTCCAGCTTGACGACGTCCGCCCCCAGGTCGCCCAGTATCTGGGACGCATAAGGTCCCATGACGATCGAGCTCAGGTCGAGGACCCGTACGCCGTCCAGCGGCGCCGCGCGGCCATCGGATGGGGGGTTCGATTCCATGCCCGTCAAGTGCCCAGATAGGCCGCCCGCACCTGCGGATCGTCCATGAGCGCGCCGCTGGGGCCTTGTTTGACCAGTTCGCCGCGCTGCAGCACATAGGCGTAGTCCACCGAGCGCAGGCTCAGCTGGATGTTCTGCTCGACCAGCAGCAGGCTCAGGCCGGTTTCCGTCAAACGGCCCAGCACTGAAAAGATCTCCTCGACCACGCGAGGCGCCAGGCCGATGGAGGGCTCATCCAGGATCAGCAGGCGCGGACACGTCATCAGCGCACGCCCGATAGTGACCATTTGCTGTTCGCCGCCGGACAGGGTTCCGGCCCGTTGGCCGGCACGCTCGGACAGGCGCGGGAACAGGTCGAACACGTATTCCAGCGTCCGCTCGCGCAGGGCCTTGGCGCGCTTGAACGTCGAGGCCGCGACGAGATTCTCGACGACGGTGCACTCGGGAAACAGCAGGCGGCCCTCCGGCACCGTCGCGATGCCCTCGCGCGTGCGCTCCGACGCCTTGGTGCGGCCGATCTCGCGCCCGTCCCAGGAAATCGTCCCGCGCCGCGCTGGAATCAGTCCGTTGATGGTCTTGACGATCGTGCTCTTGCCCGCTCCGTTGGACCCCACCAGGGCGACGCGTCCGCCCGAGGGTATGTCGATGTCGATGTCGCGGATGATGTCCATCCGGCCGTATCCGGCGGTGATGCCCGCCACGCTCAACACACTCATTGACCGGTGCTCCCCAGATAAGCCTCCTGGACGCGCGGATCGCGGATCACCTCCGCCGTCCGCCCATGAGTCAGCATTTCGCCGAAATTCAAGACCAGCGCGTTCTCGCAGAGGCTGAGCACCACCGGCACCGAATGTTCGACGACGATCACGGCGATCCCCCGGGCCGCCAGGCCCCGGATCTGTTCGCACATGGCCTGCGCCTCGGGGCCGGTGAGGCCCGCCAGCATTTCGTCGAGCAGCAACAGCCGCGGCTCGGTCGCCAGGGCACGCGCGATCTCGAGCCGGCGCAGTTGCGCCACATTGAGCGTATCGGCGTCCACGTCCGCGAGTTCGTCCATGCCCACGTCCTCGAGCACGCGTCGCGCCGCGCGCTCCGCCTCGCGGGCCGAGGGGTGGCGGGAAAAGGCCGCCACCTTGACGTTCTCGGCCACCGTCATGCCGCGAAACGGTTTGACGATCTGGAACGTGCGCACCAGGCCGTGCCGGCAAATCTCGTGCGGCGGCGCGCCGTCGATGCGCGTACCGTCGAAGCGGACCTGCCCCGCGTCGCTGCGCAAGGCGCCCGACAGGCAATTGAACAGCGTGGTCTTGCCGGCCCCGTTGGGGCCGATGACGGCGAACACCTCGGCGGGCCGCACCGAGAAGCTCACATCCTTGACCGCCTGCAAGCCGCCGAACGATTTGCACAGGCCTTCCACCTCGAGCAGGGCGTTCATGGCGCGGCCTCCGCCCGGCTATCGCCCGAGGCCTCGGCGGCACGCGGCCGCCTGCGGCCGCGCCAGCGCGCGACCAGCCACCCCGAGAGTCCTTGGGGCAGGACCAGCGCCAGCACCATCAGCAGCACGGCATAAAAGATCACGTTGCTGCCTTGGATCGCGGTCAGGCTGCGCAGGAAGTCGCTGACCGGCACCAGGATCCCTGCGCCCAGCAGCGGCCCCCACAGCTGCGACATGCCGCCGATGATCGAGAACACCAGCAGCTGTATGGAAAGATCGATGCCCAGCACCGAACGCGGGTCGACGAACGCCACATAATTCGCATAGAACGCGCCGCACAAGCCCGAGATCGCGGCACTGATCAGGAAGGCGCGCATCTTCATCCGCCGGGCATCGACGCCCAGGGCCTGCGCGGCATCCTCGTTGTCGCGCAGCGCGCGCCAGTAATAGCCGGTGCGGGAATCGAGCAGCAGGCGGCTGAGCAGCATGGTGCCGAGCAGGATGGCGCCGATGATCAGCCCGTACGGCCATTTCTCCATGAATTGCAATTGCGCCAGCCCCTGGTCGGAAATCGGCAGGATGATGCCGTCCGAGCGCCCGAGCTGCTCGGTGGCCGAGACGACGAAGAACGCGACCTCGCTGAAGGCCAGGGTGGCGATGGCAAAGAAATATCCGCGCAGGCCGTAGCGAAAACACAAACCGCCGATGACGTAGGCGGCGAGGATCGACAGCGCCACGCCCATGGGCCAGGTGAGCAGCGGCGGCCAGCCATGGACGCTGGTGCCCCAGGCCACGCTGTAGGCGCCGATGCCGACGAACAGCGCATGACCCAGGGACATCAGCCCCGCCATGCCGGCCATCAGGTTCCAGGCGACCGACAGCGCGCCATAGAAGCAGGTCAGAATGAAGATGTCCATCAGATAGCGGTCGCTCAGGGCGCCCGCGAACGCCAGGATCACCACCAGGAACACGACGATCAATGCGGTGTATTGCTTCATCGGTGCGCCCCTTTCCAGGTCAGCAGGCCCTCGGGCCGCCACAGCAGAATGAGGATCAGGAGGACGAACGGAACGGCGGCCGCGATCGAGGCCGAGAACCACACGACGGCGATGCTTTCCGCCACGCCGACGATCAGGCCGCCCAGGAGGGCGCCCCCGAAACTGCCCAAGCCGCCGACGATCACGATCACGAATGCCTTGAGCGTGAACAGCGCGCCGACGTGCGGGTTGACATACAGCACCGAGACGAGCAGCGGCCCGGCAACGCCCAGCGTCCCGATCCCCACGGCCATCGCCCATCGGTAGACGCGTCCGATATCGATGCCCGAGAGCTGCGCGCCCTCGTGCGATTGCGAGACCGCGCGCATCATGAGCCCGAAGTCCGTGCGCCGCAGCAGAAAATACAGCAGGCCCAGCAACAGCAGGGACGCCCCGCCGGCGATCAGCTGCGGCACCTGGAGCATGACCGAGCCGATGCCGACCCCTTCGGTCGAACGCGGCAGGATGACCAGGCGATTGTCGCCCGTGAAGAACAGCAGCGCCAGATATTGCATCAACAGGGACAGCCCCAGGGTCACCGCCATCTGGTTGATCTCGGGCACGCGCAGCGCGAACCGCAGCAGACCGCTGTAGAGCAGCGTGCCGCAGACCATCAGCAGAGGCGCCACCACCAGGACGGCCAGGACGGGGTCGAGGCCGCCCAGCGCCCAGGCGAAGTACGCGGCGTACATGGCGATCATCAGGAACTCGCCGTGGGCGAAATTGATGATCCGCATCACGCCGAACACCAGGGTCAGGCCCACGGCGATCAGGCCGTACATCGCGCCGTTGGCCAGGCCGCCGAACAAAGCTTGCAGAAAGAGTCCGACTGTCATGGGGGTGGCTTCCGGATTCGGGTTTACTTGGGAATCACGACCTGCTTGCTGGCGACGGATTCAGGCCATACGGTGACGAACTGCTTGCCGATGACTTGTGCAATGACATAGCGCACGTGGTTCTGGCCGTGTTCGTCGAATGCCAGCGCCTCCTCGGGCAGCAGGGACGCGGGCCCATCGGGCAGATTCAGGCCGGCGAGCGCGTCGCGCACCTTGACGGGATCGGCCGAGCCGGCCTTTTCGAGGGCCAGCGCCGCCGTCCAGGTCGATGCATAGGCCTGCGCCGAATGGCTGAGCGGGATCTCGCCGTCGTACTCGGCCTGGTAGGCCTTCACGAACGCCTCGGCGGCGGGCTTTTTCACGTCCTGCATCCACTCGACCACGCCAAAGGTGTTTTCGACCAGGTCGCCCAATTGCAGCAGGGTGGGATGCACGTGGCCGCCGAAGCCCAGGATGAACGGCCGGTATTCCTGCGCGGCCATCGCCCGCAGCAACACCGTTTCGTCATCCACGTAGCACACGATCAGCACCAGGTCGGCGCCGCTGGCCTTCAGTTTCGCGGCCTGGGTGCTCAGGTCGGCCGAGCCGGTACGGAAGCTTTCCTCGGCCACCACGTCGATGCCGCGCGCTTGCAGGCGGGTCTTGTAGCCCTTGGCCACGCCCTGGCCGAACGGGCCGTCCTCGAACGCGATCGCAACCTTCTTGATGGAGGCGCCCTTGTCGCCCATGTATTTCATGAAGTCCATGACGCTGTCGGCCGCCCAACTGCCCTTGGGCGACACGCGGAAGACGTACTTCAGGCCCTTTTCGGTGATGCTGTCCGTCACCGCGCTGGTGACGATGAAGGGCGTCTGGTAGCGTTCCGCGACCTGCAGGGCCGGTATCGTGGCGGCCGACGCCCAGGCGCCCATGAGCACGCTGACGCCGCTGCGCGAAATCAGGCGGTCGGCCTCGCTGCGCGAGACCTCGGGCTTGGATTGGGTGTCGGCAACCACCAGTTCCACCTGGGCTCCGTTCAGCGACTTGATGCCGCCTTGTTCGTTGATCTGCTTGGCCGCGAGCTTGTGCGCGCGCAGCAGCCGATCGCCGTCGGCCGCAGTGGCGCCCGTCAGGGGAACCAGCACGCCGATCTTGACAGTATCGGCCGCCTGTGTCGACCAGGAAAATCCCATGGCCGTCAGCGCGCAGACGCCGATCGCCAATAGTTTTCTCGTCTTTATCATCTGCATTGTCTCCTCCTTGCGGCGACCCTCGTCGCCAGAGTGGTCATGCGCGGCCTGCGCGGCCGCGCGCTTGAAATGCAAGCCGCTTCAGCGGCAGGTGTAACCGCCGTCGACCGGCAGCGCCACGCCGGTGACGAACGAGGCATCGTCCGAGGCGAGCCAGAGCACCGCGTGGGCGACCTCCTCGGGCCGCGCGAGCCGGCCCATCGGGACGGTGGACAGCAAGCGCTTTTCATTCTCGGCGGCTTGGGCGGCATTACCGCCGCGGCCGGTGAATCCGGTCTTCATCGGGGTGTCGGCCAGGCCCGGGCACACTACATTCACCCGGACGCCGTCGGCGGCGAAGCTCTGGGCCAGCGATTTCCCCAGGCCCACGATGCCGAACTTCGCCATCGAATAGATCGGGCTGAACATGGAGCCCACCAGGCCCGAGATCGACGAGGTGAAGACGATCGAGCCGCCCTGGCGCTTGCGCATGTATCCCACCGCCTCGGCCGCACCGAGGATCGCCGAGGTCACGTTCAGGGACATCGCTTTTTGATAGTGCGCCATGTCCAGGCCCTCGATCGGTCCGGGGCCCGGCATGCCGGCATGCGCCCACAGGATGTCGATCCCGCCCAGCTTGTCGGCGGCCTCGTGAATGCTGTTCCTGGCACCCTCCTCGGTACCCAGGTCGGCGACCACCGTCGCCAGGCGGCCATCGCCCGCGGACACCGTGGCGGCGAGGTCCGCCAATGCCTCGGCATTCAGGTCCACCGCCACCACGCGGGCGCCTTCCCGCAGGAACAGCTCCACACCGGCTCGCCCCATCCCGGATGCAGCGGCCGTGATCACGGCGAGTTTGTTTTCCAGACGCATTCGAATCTCCTGATTTGTTATTGGGCGTACGGATTGGGAAACTTGCCGGTCGTGCTGACGATCGTGGTGCGCGTTTCCAGAAAATTGTCGAGGGCCTCGATGCCGTTCTCGCGGCCCCAGCCGCTGGCCTTCATGCCGCCGTACGGCGTGGTCCAGCGGATGTAGCGGTAGGTGTTGACCCAGACCATGCCTGCATCGATGCGGGCGGCGACGCGATGGCTGCGGCCCACGTCACGGGTCCACAGCCCCGCCGTCAGGCCGTACGAGGTGTCGTTGGCGATCGCGACGGCCTCATCCTCGCCGTCGAAGGGAATCAGGGCCGCCACCGGGCCGAAGATCTCCTCGCGGGCGATGCGCATCTGGTTGTGGACCCCGGCAAAGACGGTGGGCGCCACGAAGTAGCCGTCGGCAAGCCCCGGCGCGTCCAGGCGCCGGCCGCCGGTGACCAGCTGCGCGCCCTCCTCCACGCCGATGCCGATATAGGACAGGGTCTTGTCGAGCTGTGCCTGGTGCGCCTGGGGACCCATGTGCGTCGCCTCGTCCAGCGGCATGCCCACCCGCACGGCCGCCGCGCGCTGCGCGAAGGCGTCGACGACCTGGTCGTAGACGGGCCGTTCGACCAGTACGCGCGAACCCAGCGCGCAGCTTTGGCCGCACAGGGTCCAGGCCGAGCCGGTCGCCGCATTCAGCGCCTGCTCGAGATCCGCGTCGGCGAAGATGATGTGAGGCGCCTTGCCGCCCAGCTCGAAGGAAAAGCGCTTCAGGCTGTCGGCCCCGGTGCGCAGGATGTCCTTGGCCGTGCGCCCTTCGCCCGTGAAAGTGATCTTGTCGACCCCCGGATGCGCCACCAGGGCGGCGCCGGCCTCGTGCCCGTATCCCGGCACCACATTGACGACACCGGGCGGAAAACCCGCCTCCTCGATGAGCTTTGCCAATTCCAGCGCCGTCACCGGCGTCTGCTCGGCGGGCTTGAGGACCACGGTGCACCCCGCCGCCAGGGCCGGCGCGATCTTCCAGGTTGCCGCCATCAAGGGCACGTTCCAGGGGACGATCGCCCCGACCACGCCCACCGGCACGCGGGTGGTGTAGACGTGCACGGAATCGTCCATCGGGATCGTGCGTCCCGAGAGCTTGTCGGCCAGCGAGGCATACCACCGGTACCATTGGTGATGGGCGCCCACGTCGACGCGCGCATCACGCAGCGCCCGGCCCGAATCGCGCGACTCGAGGATGGCGAGCGCCGGCGCGCGCTTTTGATAGAGATCGGCGAGGCGCAGCAACAGCGCCGCGCGCTCCCACCCGGGCATCCGTCCCCAGGGGCCGTCGAAGGCGCTGCGCGCGGCGGCCACCGCCCGGTCGATGTCCTGCGGACCGCCATAGGCCACGTGCGCCCAGACCCGTCCGGTCGCCGGATCGATGCTGTCCAGCAATCCTCCATCCAGCGGATCGACCCACTCGCCCCCGACGAACAATTTTTCATAGCGCAACACCTGCCCGCCGTGACTGGACGGTTGGGCGGCCGCAACCTCGCCGATCTCCATGCCTGCCTCCTTACAAATCCTGTATGTGAATTATTTGTCCAAATTATTGAATTATGGCGAAGAGGAAGGAATCAGTGAAAACCCGTGCCTAAGGCGATATCCCCCTCTTCCATTGGAAATAACTAGGATATAATTCACATACATGAATATTTGATCTTTATTGACGAACACCAACAACAAGGCAGACACCATGCTGGTCAAACAAGCCGCCAATGTCCTGACACTCCTCGAGTTCTTTGCCCAGCACAGGCGTCCGGCCACGCTGGCCGAAATTTCCGACCACCTCGGCTGGCCCCGCTCCAGCACCTTCAATCTCGTGGGTACGCTGACCTCCAAGGGGTATCTTTACGAACCGCGCGCGCGCGGCGGGTTCTATCCGAGCCCTCAATGGGCGGCCACCATCGCCCCCATCAGCGAGGCCGACCCCCTGCCCGAGGCGCTGTTGCAAATGGCCAAGGAAATCATGAGCGAGACAGGCGAGACCACAGCCATCGGCACGTGCGTCAACACCCACGTCATGTTCCTGCACGTCGCCGAGTCCACCCAGCCGGTTCGCTATTTCGCCCACGTGGGCAGCCTCGTCCCCATCCAGGCCAGTTCGGCGGGCCGGGCGATACTGGCGCAGTACAAGCCGCAAGAGCGCCAATCGATCTACCGCAAGATCAAATTCGAGCGCTTCACGGACACCACGCCGATGAGCATCGACGAGGTCGAAGCCGAGATCCGCAGTTCGCTGGAGCGCGGCTATTTCCAAAGCAATTCGGAATACCTGCCCGACCTGATCGGCGTGTCCCTGTCCCTGCCGGTCCAGTCCCGCCGGCTTTCCATCGTCGTCGCCGGTCCCGTGTCGCGCTGTCACCAGCGCCGCCCCCTGATCGCCGAGATCATGCAGCGCGCCTTGCGCCGCTTCCTGCCAGAACTCTGACCCTCCTCATGGGCTGTATCGACAATACAGAAAACGAGAATTTCAAGGATACAGATCGGCACACCAACGGCATGAATTCCCGAAATCCAGGAACTCTGTATCTATTCGGCAAACAGAATCAGCCTTACAGTAGAGCCTGATCCATCTGTCTCCCACGCCGTTGACCGCCCCATGAGCCGCTACCTCGACCTCGCCACCACCCTGGGCTCCCGCATCGAGCAGGGGCTGCACGCGGCGGGCGACCGCCTGCCGTCGGTGCGCACCCTCAGCCTTGAATACGGCGTCAGCCTGACGACGGTGCAGCAGGCCTATCGCTGGCTGGAAATGTCGGGCCTGGTCGAGGCCCGGCCCCGCTCCGGCTGGTACGTGCCGGCTGCGCGCCGCGCGCCCGAACTGCCGCAAATGGGCAAGCCCAACCTGCGGCCCACCGACGTCACGGATTGGGGGCAGGTCCAGGACCTGCTCGACCTCGAACGCGAAGGCGAAACCGTCCAGCTGGGCCGGGGCATGCCCGACGTGGACACCCCGACGCTGCGGCCGCTGCAGGCTGCGCTTGCGCGTGAAGGACGGCATGCGGGCATCGCCAGCCTGCATTACAACGACATCCAAGGGGTGCCGGCCCTGCGGGAACAGCTGGCCAGGCTGGCGGCGGACGCCGGATACCGCGCCACCCCCGACGCGCTGATCATCACCACCGGCTGCCAGGAGGCCCTCAGCTGCGCGGTGCGCGTCCTGTGCGCGCCCGGCGACATCGTGGCCATCGCCTCACCCAGCTATCACGGCATGATGCAGATCCTCAAGGAAGCCGGCGTCCAGGTCTTCGAGATCCCCTGCGACCCGCTGCAGGGAATCAGCCTCGAGGCCTTGGAGCTGGCGCTGGAGCGCTGGCCCGTGAAGGCGATCCAGGTCATTCCGAACGCCAACAATCCCCTGGGCTATACCATGCCCCAGCACCGCCGGCTGGGCCTGATCCGCCTGGCGCAGCGCTTCGACGTGCCCATCATCGAGGACGACATCTACGGCGACCTGGCCTACGGCTGGCCCAGGCCGCCCGCCCTGAAGGCGCTGGACGAGGACGGCCGGGTGCTGCTGTGCAGCTCCTTTTCCAAGACCCTGGCGCCCGGGCTGCGGGTGGGCTGGATCGCCCCTGGGCGCTATTTCGACAAAGTGCTGCGCATGAAATACACCAATTCGGGGCCGACCGCGCCGCTGCCGCAGATCGCGGTCGCCGAATTCCTGCGCAAGGGCCATTATCCGACGCACCTGCGGCGGATGCGGCGCCAGTACCAGCGCCAGCGCGACATCATGACCGAATGGATACGGCGCTATTTCCCGGAGGGGACACGCGTCAGCCAGCCGCGCGGCGGCTTTACACTGTGGGTCGAGCTGCCCGAACTCTTCGACACGCACACCCTGGACCCGATGCTGCGCGACAGCGGCATCGTCATCGCCCACGGCGACATCTTTTCCGCCGCGGGCAAATACCGCAACTGCATGCGCCTGAGCCACGCCTGCGCCTTCGATGCACGGACCGAGTGGGCCGTGCGCAGGATCGGCGAGGCCGCGCGCGCCCTGCTGGATCCTGCTGCAATGGAGCGATTGCGTGCCTGAGCCCATCCTGATGTCCGCCACTGACGGCTATCCGCTGGGCGGCTTTCAATGGCGTCACACCACGGCCGCCGGACACCCGCGACCCGTCGCCCTCATCAACTCGGCCACCGCGGTGCGCTGCCACTACTATTCGCGATTCGCCGATTACCTCCACGAACATGGCTGGGACGTCCTGACCTACGACTACCGCGGCATCGGAGAGTCCCGCCGGGGTTCGCTGCGCCGGCTCGACGCCGACTGGATCGATTGGGGACAAAAGGACTTCGAGGGCGCGCTGCGATATGCCGCCCTGAATTTCCCGGGGCAGCCGATCGATGTGGTGGGCCACTCGATCGGCGGCTTCGTCATCGGCCTGGCGCAGTCGGCGGGCCGGATCCGCCGGATATTCACCATGGGCGCGCAGTTCGCCTATTGGCGCGACTACATGCCGGGCAAGCGCCGCGGCATGTACCTGAAATGGCATGTGCTGATGCCGATCCTCGCCCACGCGCTGGGCCACGTGCCGGCCAAGCGCCTGGGCTGGATGGAGGACACCCCCAAAGGCGTGGCATTGGACTGGGCGCGCATGACGCCGCGCTTCGAGGATTCGGTGCGTCGCGGCGCCAGGACACCGGACGGCGGGCCGGAAGCGGCCGCCCTGGCGCGGAATTTCGAGCGCGTCACGGCACCGATCCTGGCCGTGGGCACCGAGGACGATCCTTACGGCACCGAGGCGGCCCTGGATCGGCTGCTGAGGTATTACCGCGCCAGCGAGCGCCGCCACCTGTGCATCCATCCGCAGGACCTCGGCCTGGCACGGATCGGCCATTTCGCATTTTTCCACGAGCGCTTTCGGGACGTGCTGTGGCCCTATGCCCTGGAATGGCTGCAAACGGCGGACCTGCCGGCGCACTTCCCGGGTCGCATGACACTCATGCCCGCACGATCCACGGCGGGCGTCGACGAGGTGACGGAGGACATGGCGCCATGCACGGACTAGAGATACTGCACATCAAGGCCCGCTATAACCGCTGGATGAACGATCAGCTGTACACGGTCTGCGCCGAGATGAGCGACGACGAGCGCAAGCTGGACATGGATGCTTTTTTCGGCAGCATTCACGGCACCCTGAACCATATCCTGCTGGCCGACCGCGTATGGCTGGGCAGGCTGCGGGGGCAGCCGTTCAAGGTCGCCGGCCTGAACCAGGAGCTGTACGCCGATTTCCAGGCCTTGGCCCGCGAGCACCGGCAAACCGCCGCCGACCTCGAGGACCTGGTATTGGCCATGCGGCCCGAACATCTGGACGCCCCGCTGACGTACACCTCCTTATCCGTGCCGCAGCAAAAGACGCACACCCGTGGATTCATCCTGCTGCACCTGTTCAACCACCAGACCCACCATCGCGGCCAAGTCACGGCGCTGATCTCGAGGCTGGGCCACGATTTCGGGGTGACGGACCTGATTGCCTGCCCGTCGCTGCCGCCGGCCTTATAAGGAATCGTGGCCGGGCCGCGGACGCGGCGTCCGTGTCAGCGCGCCGGGTCTATCGAGCGTGGCGTCACGAAGCGCTCGAGCGTACCCGTGGCGGGCCGCAACCGGTCCCAGCCCCCGACACCGAAATCGATCACGGCCAATCCGGCCGTCGGGTATTTGGCGCGCAGGAGGGCCAGATCCTCCGCGCCGCCCGCCCCGACCAGCGTGAGGGCGAGGCCATGAAGCCCCGGATTATGGCCGACCAGCAGCAAGGTACGGACCTGGGCGTCGGCCTCGCGAACGACCTCGAACAGCGACCCGACGGCCGCCTCATAGATGCGCGGCTCGTCGCGCCGGGCGACCGGCGGGACGAAGGCCAGGCCCGCCAAGGCCCAGGTCTCCTGTGCACGGCGGGCCGTCGACACGAGGGCGAGGTCGGGCACCAGGCCTTCCTTTGCCATGTACGTGCCCATCAGGGCGCCGGCTTGCCGGCCGCGCCCCGCCAGCAGCGGCCTGTCGTGATCATCGACGCCGTCGGGCCAGTCGGATTTGGCGTGGCGCAACAGCATGAGGCGGCGCCTCGAGGGTTCCGGGATGCTCATGTCGCCTCCTGAGGCAGCGCATGCGCCAGCGCCGCGCACGGCCTGCACGCAATAGGTCTCTTGTCTCGAGACCATGATGTCAGAATTCGGCGGACATGGGGAAAAAAGCTTATTTCAAGGCCAGTCGCACCGTGGCCATTTTCTGCGCGCTGTCCAGGCCCACGCGGTTCATCAGACTGTTGAGCTTGTGCATGGCTGCGATCATCGCCGCGTTATACGTCGAGATCCGGGCCTGCAGCTGCTGCTCGCGAGCCCGCCTGACCAGGGTTTCCATCCGGGCATCGGCCTGTACCTGCCGTAATTGGAGAACCAGTTGTTCGAGCATGCGGCGCAGTTCGCGGATGTGGCGCAGTACGCTCTTGATCTGGTCGGGCAGATTGCTGTTCTCGATGTCATCGGAACCACGCGCCCCGCCCACGGCGCCGGCCAGCGCCCGGCCGGCATCGGAAATCGAGGCCGTGCCGGCAGTGCGCAGGCCCAGATGAACCTCGCCTGCAGGCGTATCCCGGCGGGCGGGGGTCGATGCGCCGGCCGCCGCGGGCGTCGTGGAGAAAGCCACCGCCTCAAGAGCGCTCATGACTGCGATGCCTCGTTGAAAGATCCGGTGTGCGGGCCGCCCAGGATATCAGCGACCCCTGGCATGATCTACGGCCGGTGGGACCGGAAATTTAGCGGCGAGGCGGTGTCGTACACGCTGGCTATGGCAGGCATCGGATACTACAATCTCGACGGCCCCTCCAACTGTGCGCGTCCGGCGCAACGGCCCGCGGCAAGACGCGGATCGTCCATCTGATATTCCGGGATTTCATGCAATTCGACGACACCTCGAGCACGCTCAGTGCCACACTGACTCAAGCCATCGATGGCATACGCGGCGAAACCGTGACTTTCCGTGAACTGGTGGCCGCCATCGGCGAACAGGGGCTGCTGCTGCTGTGCGCACTCGCGACCCTGCCCTTTCTGTTCCCCGTTTCCATACCGGGGGTCTCCACGGTATTCGGGGCGGCCATCGTTCTGCTGGGGGTCGCCATCACCCTGAACCGCATGCCGTGGCTGCCCGACCGCATCCTCGATCGCCGCCTGGAATCCGCCAAGCTGGTGCCCATCATGCGCAAAGGGGTGAACCTCGTATCGCGCATCGATGCCTGGGTGCGACCCCGTGCGCTGCACATCACCGCCGGCCGCATGACGATGTTCAACGGCTGCGTGCTGGTCCTGGGCGGCCTGCTGCTCATGGCGCCTTTCGGGCTGATCCCGTTCTCCAACACCGCGCCGGCCGTGGGCATCCTGCTGCTGACCATTGGCATGATCCAGCGCGATGGCGTGTTCGTGCTGCTGGGCTACCTGGGCACAGTGCTGACCATCGTCTACTTCGGCGTGCTGCTGTATGCGGCCTGGTGGGCGGGGGGGGCCTTGCTGGGGTAGGAGGGCCTGCTATTGCCCAGGATGACAAGGACGGCCCGGCGGCAAAAAAGCCCATAAGACGTCGATTCTTACGGGCTTTTTAGACCTTCCGTGACTATTCGGTGGTGCCGTCGGCGAGACTCGAACTCGCACAGCTTTCGCCACTACCCCCTCAAGATAGCGTGTCTACCAATTCCACCACGACGGCGTCTGCCTCTCGGCAAAGAGCGGCATTCTAGCATGATTCCTTATTTCGCGGGCACGCTGGGGACCGAGGGATCGGATTGCGCCGCCTTGTCCACGGACGGGACGCCCGTGGCCGACGGCACGGCGGAGGCGGCATTGCCGGATGCGGCCGTATCGCCGGCGGCGGGGACGGCGGAGCCGACCGAGGGTACTGCGGAACCCGCCGGGGCGACGTTCTTGTCCGGGGCCGTGAAACCCTGCATCACGCCGCCTTCGAGGGGCGAGCCCGAAGGATGGTGCGCAACCCAGGCCAGGGCGCCGGTGGTCACGAAAAACACGACCGCCGCCCACTTGGTGGCGCGCGACAGGAAGTTGGCCGCGCCCGCGGATCCGAACACGCTGCCTGCCGAGCCGCTGCCGAAGGCAGCGCCCATGTCAGCGCCCTTGCCCTGCTGCAGCAGGACCAGCACGATGATCAGGATCGAGGAAATGACCTGGAGGGTCAACAGGAGCGAGGACATCCATTGCATGATCAGGGGACTCCGGGCCTCAGGCGGCCGCTATGTTCAGGAATTCTTGGGCCACGAGCGAGGCGCCGCCCACGAGGGCGCCGTCGATGTCGGGCTGGGCGAACAGGCTGGCGGCGTTGCCGGCCTTGACGCTGCCGCCATACAGGATGCGCACCTGGCCGGCGCCCTGTTGCGTCAGGGATTGGCGAATGAAGGCATGAACGGCCTGCGCCTGTTCCGGCGTGGCGGTGCGCCCGGTGCCGATCGCCCAGACCGGCTCGTAGGCGATGACCAGGCGTCCCAGGGCCTCGGTGCCGAGGGCCAGCACCGGCTCGAGCTGGTCACCGATGACGCATTCGACCTGGTCGCCGTCGCGGTCGTCGAGGGTCTCGCCCACGCACACCACCGGGGTCAGGCCGGCGGCCAGGGCGGTCGCCGCCTTGGCCGCGACCTGGTCGCTGGTTTCACCATGCAGGGCGCGGCGCTCGGAGTGTCCACACAACACCCAGGTGCAGCCGAAATCCGCCAGCATGCCGGCCGAGACCTCGCCGGTGTAGGCGCCCTGCGTGTGGATGCTGACGTCCTGGGCGCCCCAGGAAATCGGCGAGCCCGCGAGGGTGCCCTGCAGCTGGGCCAGGTAGGGAAACGGCGCGCATACCGCGACCTCGGCGTCCCCGGCCTGCGGGGCCTCGGCCACCAGTTCATCGAGCAGCGCGGCATTGGCCGCGAAGCTGCCGTGCATCTTCCAGTTGCCCATGACAAGGCGCTTGCGGGTATGGCTCATGTATGGTTGATCCCATCAGACGAAATCCGCCGGGAATCGGCGCCCCAAACCAAGGCACCGATTCCGGCAGAATTGAGTAACCCTGTATTGTAGCGCGTTTGTTTCAAGGACGTCCGCCGCCAAACAGCGGCGAGCCAGTGACTTTTTCGGACGAAAAGGCCGGCGGCAGGCCTAGGCCGAGGCCCGGTCCCGCCGCATGTCACTGCCTGTGGGGGCCTGATGGCCCGAGGCCCGGCATCGCAAAGGATCCGGGCCTGTTCTGGATCCGACGTGGATCAGGCGGCCTCGACCGACTGGGCTTGCGGGCCTTTCTGGCCCATGCCCGCGATATAGCTGACGCGCTGGTTTTCCTGAAGGCTGCGGTGGCCGTTGCCGGTGATTTCCGAAAAATGAACGAAAAGGTCCTTGCCGCCGCCCTCGGGCGTAATGAAGCCAAAGCCCTTGTCGTCGTTGAACCATTTGACAATGCCGAATTCGCGTTGCGTACTCATGTAGAACTCCTGTTGATTGCGAGCATATGCTCAGAGGCAGGATCACCAGGCGTGAAATATACGAATCGGCACCCTGTCGTGGGCGCGGATGCAAATAACCAACCCAACCATCCATCGGCGCCTAGGGTAAGCCGCCGCAACCTCTGTGTCAACCGATATGGCTCTGTTTGTTGATGCAACGTCAGAATCCGGTCTGTGCAAAGTAGAAATCGTGCTGGAGGAGCTGCCCCTGGCTTGCCAGAAGACCCATATCCGGCTTCGTCTGGAAGACTGGACGGACGCCGAGATTGCGGCCGATATGGGCGTATCGCGCAGCATGGTCGAAAAGCGTCGCCGCACAAGGCCTTCGCCCTGCCCCAGGCCCAGGACCGAGGGCCTCGGACAATTTTGTCGTTTTCGGCATAAATAGCCTGTCTGTTATCAAATTCAAGCAGATATTAGCGTTTTTGCATCCACTGAATTATCGTTTTCACGTACTATATCCTCCTGAGTATCATTTTTTGGCTCTCGTTAGGAAATTCGGCAATGCAAGTAGGCTTCAAGGCACTCGCCGACCGCTACGGTATCGCACTCGCACAACCCCTGCGCGTCGAGTCAGTGATCGGCACGACACGCGTGAGCCGCGAGAGCAACGGATATGTTGAAAACAAGTACCCCGCCAGCTACCAGCCGACGGATGACTTCGCGGGACTTTTCGAGTTTGGACTCAAGTACGAAGAAATTCACATCGAATTTTTCGCCCGTCTGTTTGCGGCGGCTGGCCCAGAACCCATCGAAGCCTGGTGCCGACAAGCGCCTTTCGGCCAATATGCCCGCCGCACCGGATTCCTGTACGAGTGGCTGACCGGGCAGCATCTGGATGTGCCGGATGTGACCAATGGCGGCTACGTCGATGCCATTTCGCCGCGGCGGTACCTGACCCGCGTCAAGCCGCTGCGGATGCGACGCTGGCGCATCAACGACAACCTTCCCGGCGTACCGGGGTTTTGCCCCATGGTCCGCCGTACCGAGGCCGTACAGGAAGCGCTGCAATTCGACCTGGATGCCGCACTGCGCGAGTTGTACCAGACCTTTGGCGCCGACATCCTGATGCGCACGGCCAGTTGGCTGACGTTCAAGGAATCGCGTGCGAGCTTTCTCATCGAGAAGGAAGCAGACAAGGCCGACAGGGTCCAGCGATTTGCCCATGTGATCGCCAAGTACTGTGGCCATATCGAGGATCCGCTGAGCCAGGACAGTCTGCACACGTTGCAAGCCGGTATTTTGGGCCATGATGCCGTCGGACTGGGCCTGCGGCGCTCACCTGTCTTCGTGGGGCAGGCGACCATGCGCGAGGATATCGTGCACTACATTGCCCCGCAATATGAGACGCTGCCGCAACAGCTCGATGGCCTGAAAGCATTCGAGTTGGCGACACGGGGCGCCGAGCCGCTGGCCCGGGCCGCGGCACTTGCCTTCGCCTTTGTGTATATACACCCGATGCGGGATGGCAATGGCCGGATCCATCGCTTCCTGATCAACGACACCCTGATCCGCGATAAGGCGGTGCCTGACGGCGTGATCCTGCCGGTGTCGGCCACCATCACGAGCTCGATCGATTTCCGGACGCGCTACGACCGTACGCTGGAAGTGTTTTCGCGGCCATTCATGCAACGCTACGCCACATCCTACCGATTTGGCGAACTCGCCGTCTACGAGGATGGTACCCGGAGCAACCTGGTCTTCGATGACTACGACGACGCGCAATTCGCATGGCGCTATCCCGACTTGACCGAGCACGTCCTGTACACAGCGCAGGTCGTTGCGCATACGGTTCGCACCGAAATGGCCGATGAGGCCCGTGTGCTGATCATCTTCCAACGTGCTCAGGAGCGGCTCAAAGAGGTGCTGGAAATGTCGGATCAGGACGCGAACCGCGTCATTCGCTCTCTCAAGGAAAACGGCTGGCAGGTGTCCGGCAAGCTGAAGAAAGCGTATCCACAGCTGGACAATGCCCATCGGGCGGAACGTGTGGTGGAAGCCGTGCGCTCCGCATTCGAGGAACGAGCTGTGGGTGCCGACGAAGAGTGATGTTCGACGCCATAGACGCATCAGTGGTGCCCGAGGCCGGACTCGAACCGGCACGCCTTTCGGCCAGGGATTTTCTTGCCACTTCGGCTTTCGCCGCCGGTGCACGCACCGTTCGTGGTCTGGAGCACGCCTTCACCATAGCCTTGCGGCCGTAGGTGCCCGCCGTCTGCTCTCTACACCTTCCCCCGCCTTGCGGCACGGGCTTGGCTCGGCGTTGGCTCGGATACGGTCGTATCCAGGGCGTTCGCCGACTTTGACGGGCTTCACTCCGGGCGTTTCCCCCCGGAGGCTCAAATTGTTCAAGTCCCTTGTGTCTACCGATTTCACCACTCGGGCAATGCGTTCAAAATGATCCATCGGCGATCGCCCGTACGGAACCTCGTCCCGCCCTCGCTAGCGCCGAGGGCACATTGTACAGGGCCGCCGCGCTCAGCTGTCGAGCACCGCGGTGCGAATGCAATTGCGCCCCGCGCGCTTGGCGGCATAGAGCTGAGCATCAGCCCGGGCCACCAATTCCCGCGCGCCGGCTGCGCCGCCCGACAAGGTGGCGATGCCGATGCTCAGGGTCAATCGCGTGGTGCCGGCCCGGACATTGGGCAGCTCCAGCTGTGACACGCCCTCGCGGATCCGCTCGGCGACCACGCACGCGTCGTCCATGGTCGTATCAGGCAGCAGGCAAGCGAATTCCTCGCCGCCGTAGCGTGCGGCCAGGTCCGCGGAGCGGGTCACGCTGCGCGCCAGGACCTTGGCGACGGCGCGCAGATAGTCGTCACCCACGGCGTGGCCGTAGTGATCGTTCACTTGCTTGAAATGGTCGACGTCGATCAGCAGCAGGCTCAGGGGCGAACCCGTGCGCAGGCAGCGCCCATGCTCGCGCGCCAGCGCCTGGTCGAAGTGGCGGCGATTGGCCAGATGCGTCAGCATGTCGGTCTGGCTCTGCTTTTCCAGTTCCTCGTAGGCGGCCCGCAAGGCCTGTTGCTGTTGCAGCACATGCCGATTGCTGTCGGCCAGCAGATGCGTCAGCCGGCGATACTTGCGCAGCGCCAGGTAGAACGCCAGGGCCAGCAACGCGGCGGCCACGCTGGCCCCCTGCAACAGGATGCGCTGGCTACGCTGCGTCACGTATTGGTCGAAGAACCGGCGCTCGGCATCTTCATGCGCCACGATGGAGTCCGAAATGTCCATCGCCTCCAGATAGCGGTCGAAGGCCGCCGCAATGCGCTGGTGGCGCGGCGTACGGCTGAAGTAGAACCGATAGGCGCGCGGATAGTGGTAGAGAGTATGGGCGACCTCCAGGTCGAAGAACTCATGCTGGTAGCGCTTTTCGATGAAAATGTTCTTGTTGAACACGGCCACGTCGATCTCGCCATTGCGCACCGCCTGGAACAGGCCATCCTCGGTGACCGATTGGTCGAAGGTCCGCAGTTGGCCCGCCGGCACGACCTGGGCGAGGGCCGGGCCCAGCGAGACGCCCTCCACGATCCCGACGCGATAACGCGCGAGGTCGGCCAGGCCGTCGATCGGGAGGTGCCGCCCCTTGCGGGCGATGATGGCGTAGTAGCTTTCGTAATAGGGCGCCGTAAAAATGCCGCGCTGCGCACGCTCGGGCAATTGGCTCAGCGGCATCAACATGTCGATTTCGTCCGCCTGGACCTGACGGATTTTTTCGGCGACGGTCTGGTCGCGCCCCGGGATGATCTCGTAGCGCAAGCCCAGCCGGCTGGCAATGAAGCACAGCACGTCGACGCTGATGCCCGTATAGGTGCCCTGCCCCGGGTCGTAGCGCGTCATGGGCGCGGCGTCCATGGAGGCGATGCGCAAGGCAGGCATGGCGCGGAATTCCGCCAGTTGCGCGGGGTCGAATTCCACCGCCGCGGTCAGGCGCACGAATCGCTCGCCGTCGCAGACCGCGGCGGCAACCGGTGCGGCACCCAGCGCGGCGCACAGCACGAGCCCGGCAAGACGGACGCGATGCCGGCGAATGAATTGCGACAGCGTGTGGATGACGTACAAGACCCCGGCCATTGAAAAATCCGCCCGGCCGTGTTGAGCGGCGACGGGCGGCAGCATGGGCCACGTTAGAGATCTGGGGCACGTCCGGACCCATCGGGAACGGCCTGCTGGCGGAAGCGGTGAGATTCGAACTCACGGATGGGTTGCCCCATCGCCGGTTTTCAAGACCGGTCCATTCAACCGCTCTGGCACGCTTCCACGGGTGAAGCCAGAGAGTGTAACGCATAATCCTGGGCCGACAGCCCGATCAGCGCGGATATCCCCATCAAGCAGAGGCAGTGAAAACCGGTACGGCCGAATCCAGAGACAACTCGTGCAAGGCAATGGCGGGGGCGGGCGTACGGACGTCGCCAGGCACGGGGCCGTTTGCGCTGGGCCAGCGCACGGCTAGTCCCAGGCGGAAGCCCGCGCCGCGAAACACCCGCAGGGGCCAGGCGGCGGATGTTCGTGGCCCAAATGCGGGCGGCAAATGCAAGGCGTGCATCCAGGCGCCCGCAGCGGTGAGCCCGGCATCCGCCGGCCAGCGGCACACCCCATCCGGCGCCGAAAACACCGGAAGCTCCAGTTCGTGCAAAGGCTGGCGCAGCCCCAGGCCCAGCGCCTTCACCAGCGCCTCCTTGGCCACCCACCAGGCCAGGCGCTGTTCGCCGCGACCATCGCCCGACATCCGCGCAAGCGCGCACCGTTCGCTCGCCGATAGCCACGCCTCGTCCATGCCGGACAGGGCATGCGCACGATCGTCCGTCTCGACGTCGACGCCGACTGGCCCGTGGCGCGAAACCGCCACCGCGACCCGACCGCGAGCGTGAGACATACTGAAAAACAGCTGGGGCTTTGAATTGCGAAGCCTGGGCTTGCCGTACGTATCGGCCTCGAACACCCATTGTCCACGCCGGCCGGCGACGTGATCCAGAGCGACGCGCAGCAATGCGTGCGCTGCGAGGTAGGCACGCCGATCGGCCGCGTGCACGAAGCGTGCCGCCTGCGCCAACTCGGCACGCGCCAGGCGTTGTCCCATCCAGGCGGGGTCATCGGCCGGCACGGCGCCGGCAAAGACCTCGACCGCCGCCCCCGGCGGCTGCTTGCCGTCGCGCGTGACACCGCAGACCACGTGGCACCCTCCCCGCCTGAAACCAACGCATCGCCCGGCCCCGGATGCGCGAGGAGCGCGCCGTCAAGGCCGCCGGGGCCTTCCGCCCATGGCGGCGTGTCAGTGTAGCGCATAATAGAGGGCATTCTCGTACCGATTCGCCCCGTGCGCGCGGCCTGGGGCACGACATCCGAGGCCGCCGCGGTGAACGCTTTGTGCACACACAGGAGCCCCAACGATGCATGCCATTGAAATTTCCCAACCCGGCGGCCCCGAGGTCCTGCGCTGGGTCGAGCGCCCCGATCCCGTGCCCGGGCCGGGCGAAGTCCTGATCGAGGTTGCCGCCGCCGGCGTCAACCGGCCTGATGTCTTCCAGCGCCAGGGCAGCTATCCGCCGCCCGCGGGGGCTTCGGACCTGCCAGGCCTCGAGATCGCCGGCCGGATCGTCGGCGGTGATCCGGCTGCCGGCGGGTTCCAGATGAACGACGAGGTCTGCGCCCTGGTGGCCGGCGGAGGCTATGCGCAGTACTGCGTGGCGCCGGCCGTGCAATGCCTGCCGGTCCCCGAGGGCCTATCCCTCGTCGAGGCCGCCGCCCTGCCCGAGACGTATTTCACCGTCTGGACCAATGTCTTCGACCGCGGCGGCCTCGCGCCGGGCGAGACCCTGCTGGTGCACGGTGGCGCCAGCGGCATCGGCACCACTGCGATCCGCCTGGCGACCGCGCTGGGCCATACGGTCTATGCCACGGCCGGCAGCGATGAACGGGTCGAGGCCATCGAGGCGCTGGGCGCCGCGCGCGGCATCAACTACAAGACCCGGGATTTCGTGGCCGACATCCGCGAACTCACCCAGGGGCGCGGCGTGGACGTGATCCTGGACATGGTTGCCGGCGACTACCTGCCGCGCAACATCGACATCCTGGCCGACGACGGCCGGCTGGTCATCATCGCATTGCTGGGCGGCGCCAAGGGCACCTTGAACTGCGGACAGGTGATGCGCCGGCGGCTGACCGTGACCGGATCGACCCTGCGGGCGCGCCCGGTCGAGGTCAAGGCGGCGATTGCCCGCGCGCTGCGCGAGCGCGTATGGCCGCTGCTCTCGGCCGGCACCATCCGCCCGGTGATCCATGCGACCTTCCCCTTGCGCGAGGCCGCCCGCGCGCATGCCATGATGGACGCGGGCGAACAGATCGGGAAAATCGTGCTGGCGGCCCGATAGCGCGGGGCCCCATCCGAATCCACCAGGAAAAAAGGATGCCGGCAAACGGCATCCTTTTTTCCATGAGGCGCGGCCCGCGGGCCGCGCGGGTCGACAAGCCTTAGTCGGCCGCCACGGGGGCGCTGGGTCCGCCTTGGAGCTCGATGCCGCCGAGGGCCTTGACCGACAGGCGCAGGCGGCCGCGGTCATCGGCCTCGAGGACCTTGACGCGCACCGTCTGGCCGACCTTGAGCACGTCGTTGATGTCGGCGATGCGGTAGTTGGCGATCTCGGAGATGTGCAGCAGGCCGTCGCGACCCGGCAGCACCTGGACGATGGCGCCGAAATCCAGCAGGCGCTGGACGGTGCCCTCGTACTCCTGGCCGACCTCGACCTCGGCGGTCAGTTCCTTGATGCGGCGTTCGGCCTCGTGGGCGCGGTCCAGGTCGGCGCTGGCGATGGTGATGGTGCCGTCGTCGCCGATGTCGATCTGGGTGCCGGTTTCCTCGGTCAGGGCGCGGATGGTCGCCCCGCCCTTGCCGATCACGTCGCGGATCTTTTCGGGGTTGATCTTCAGGCGCAGCATGCGCGGCGCGAAATCGGACAGCTCGTTGCGCGAGCCGTCGATGGCCTCGCGCATCTTGCCGAGGATGTGCAGCCGGCCTTCGCGAGCCTGGGCCAGAGCGACCTGCATGATTTCCTTGGTGATGCCCTGGATCTTGATGTCCATCTGCAGGGCGGTCACGCCGGTGACGGTGCCGGTGACCTTGAAGTCCATGTCGCCGAGGTGGTCCTCGTCGCCCAGGATGTCGGTCAGTACGGCGAACTTGCCGCCTTCCTTGATCAGCCCCATGGCGACGCCCGCGACGTGATCCCGGACGGGCACGCCGGCGTCCATCATCGACAGGCTGCCGCCGCAGACCGAGGCCATGGACGAGGAGCCGTTCGATTCGGTGATCTCGGACACCAGCCGCAGCGTGTACTGGAATTCCTCGGCGCTGGGCAGCAGCGGCAGCAGCGCGCGCTTGGCCAGGCGGCCATGGCCGATCTCGCGGCGCTTGGGCACGCCGAAGCGGCCGGTCTCGCCGGTGGCGAACGGCGGCATGTTGTAGTGCAACATGAAGCGGTCGCGGTACTCGCCCATGATCGAGTCGATGATCTGTTCGTCCTGCTTGGTGCCCAGGGTGGTGACCACCAGCGCCTGGGTCTCGCCGCGCGTGAACAACGCGCTGCCGTGTGCGCGCGGCAGCACGCCCAGGCGGATGCTGATCGGGCGCACGGTGCGGGTATCGCGTCCGTCGATGCGCGGCTCGCCGTTGAGGATCTGGCCGCGGACGATCTGGGATTCCAGGTCGAACAGCATGTTGTCGACCTCGACGCTGTCGGGCGCCGCGTCGCCGCGTGCCGCGGCGTGCTCGGCGAGCTTGGTCTTGACCTCGGCATAGACCTCGCGCAGGCGCGCCGTGCGGGCCTGCTTGTCGCGGATCTGGTAGGTTTCCTTCAGGCCGTCGTAGGCGGCCGCACGGACGGCGGTGGCCAGGGCCTCGTTGCGCGGGGCCGGCTGCCAATCCCATTCCGGCTTGCCGGCTTCGGCCACCAGGTCATGGATGGCGTTGATGGCGGCCTGCATCTGCTCGTGGCCGAACACCACCGCGCCCAGCATGATGTCTTCGGGCAATTGCTGGGCCTCGGATTCCACCATCAGCACGGCGGCCTCGGTGCCGGCCACCACCAGATCCAGCTGCGATTCGCCCTTGATCTGCGAGACGGTCGGGTTCAGGACGTACTGCCCATCGATGTAGCCGACGCGCGCCGCCCCCACGGGGCCGTTGAACGGGATGCCGGAAATCGCCAGGGCCGCCGAGGCGCCCAGCAGGGCGGGAATGTCGGGGTCGACCTCGGGGTTGACCGACATCGTGTGGATGATGACCTGGACGTCGTTGTAGAAGCCCTCGGGGAACAAGGGGCGCAGCGGACGGTCGATCAGGCGCGAGGTGAGGGTTTCTTTTTCGGAGGGCTTGCCTTCGCGCTTGAAGAAGCCGCCCGGGATCTTGCCGGCGGCATAGGTCTTTTCGACGTAGTCGACGGTCAGGGGAAAGAAATCCTGCCCGGCTTTCGGGGTCCTGGCGGCCACGACCGTGGCGAGCACCACCGTGTCGTCGACCGACACCAGCACGGCGCCCGAGGCCTGGCGGGCGATCTCGCCGGTTTCCAGGACGACGGTGTGCTGGCCATACTGGAATGACTTGCTCACTTTATTGAACATTACAGTTTATCCTTACGTATTCTTACGAAAAAAAACCGCGGTCGCCGCGAACCGATGTCGCGACGTCCGCGGTTGATGCGCGGGGAGCCAAGCCCCGGGGCATTACTTGCGCAGGCCGAGTTTTTCGATCAGGGCGCGGTACGAATCCGGGTTGCGGCCCTTGAGGTAGTCGAGCAGCTTGCGGCGCCGGCTGACCATGCGCAGCAGGCCACGGCGCGAATGGTGATCCTTGGTGTGCGCCTTGAAGTGGCCGGTGAGCTCGTTGATGCGGGCCGTCAGCAAGGCGACCTGGACCTCCGGGGATCCGGTATCGCCCTGGGCGCGCTGGAATTGCGCGACGATGTCGGACTTGACGATATTTGCAACTGACATTTCATTGTCCTCAAATGACATGCGGCAGCATCGAGGATGCGCTGCCGTGGGATAAACAACTTGAAATCATTCGCCCGGGAAATAGGCGAAGCAAGGCATTATAGCGGATTGCAGGCCTGCTCGCGAATGGCGTCAGCGGGACTCATCCTGGTGCGCCTCGCCCGCCTCGCGCAGGCGCTGCCCCAGCCGGCGGGCGCGACGCACCCGCCAGGCCCAGGTGAACCACCCCGACAGGCTGTAGAGCACGAACAGGCCGAACAGCACCACCGGCGGATCGCTGGAGACGAACACGAACACCGCCACCACCACTAGCATCACCCAGAACGGCACGCTGCGCCCCAGGGCGAAGGACTTGCCGCTGAAAAACGGCGCGTTGGACACCATGGCCAGGCCGGCGTAGACCGTCAGCCCGAAAGCCGACCAGGACAGGATGCCGTCGGCAAAGGAAAATTTGTTGTCCACCGCCAGCCAGACGTAGCCCGCGACCAGCGCCGCCGCCGCGGGACTGGGCAGGCCCTGGAAATATTGCTTGTCGACCACGCCGATGTTGGCATTGAAGCGCGCCAGCCGCAAGGCGGCGCCCACCACGTAGACGAATGCCGCCAGCCAGCCCCAGCGCCCCAGCCCCTGCAGCGACCACTCGTACATCACCAGCGCCGGCGCCATGCCGAACGAGATCATGTCGGCCAGCGAGTCGTATTGCTCGCCGAAAGCCGACTGGGTGTTGGTCAGGCGCGCCACGCGTCCGTCCATGCTGTCGAACACCATGGCGAGGAAAATGGCGATCGCCGCCACCTCGAAGCGGCCGTTCATGGCCTGGACCACGGCGTAGAAGCCGGCGAACAGATTGGCGGTGGTAAAGGCATTGGGCAGCAGGTAGATGCTGCGGCGACGGTGGATTTCGTCGGTCATCGAATCAATGTCCAGGGATCGCTTCGGCATCGGGGCCGGTTGCGGGCGCATCGCCGGAGATCTCGGGCAGCTCGGCCAGCACCGTGCTGGTGGCGTGCACCTTGTCGCCGATGGCCACGCGGGGCCGCGCCCCTGGTGGCAAGTATACGTCCACCCGCGAACCGAAGCGTATGAAGCCGTAACGCTGGCCCGCGTAGAGATCCTGGCCCGCGGAGGCATAGCACAGGATGCGCTTGGCCACCAGGCCGGCCACCTGCACCGCGGTGACGACGTGGCCGTCCGGGGTGTCGAGCACCATCGCGTTGCGCTCGTTCTCGAGCGAGGCCTTGTCCAGGGAGGCGTTGAAGAAAGTCCCCGGAAAATACTCGAGCAGGCGCACCCGGCCGTCGACCGGACAGCGGTTCGAGTGCACGTTGAACACGTTCATGAACACGCTGATCTTGAGCGCGTCGCGGCCGGCGTAGGGATCATGAGCGTCCTCGACGCAGACGACCCGCCCGTCGGCGGGCGACAGCACGACACCCGCGCCTTCGGGCGCCTCGCGCACCGGGTCGCGAAAGAACTGCAGGGCGAACACCGTGAACAGCCAGAACGGGATGGATGCCCAGCCCGACCAGAGCGACACCAGCACGGACACCAGCACGGCAATGGCCAGGATGGGCCAGCCTTCGCGCGCCACCACGGGATGGGGATATGGGGGAGTTTTCATGGTAGGCGCAAGGATAACCCAATTCCCGGCGGGGAATCATCCCTTTGCAACCGTGCAAAACGGTCGGCCGGCGCCGGAAAAAACGGGGCGCGCGGCATTTCAGCCGTGCGCCCCCGGGGTGCTGCGGGGACCGGCCGGGCTTGCAGGCCTGGCCGGTACACCGCGGCGATCAGTTCTTGGACTGGTCGACCAGCTTGTTGGCGGCGATCCAGGGCATCATCGCACGCAGCTTGCCACCGACTTGCTCGATCTGCGATTCGGCATTGAGGCGGCGGCGCGAGGTCAGTTCCGGCGCACCGGCGGCATTTTCCAGGATGAAGTTCTTGGCATAGACGCCCGACTGGATGTCGGCCAGGGCCTGACGCATCGCGGCGCGGGTGTCGTCGGTGACGATGCGCGGGCCGGTGACGTATTCGCCGTACTCGGCATTGTTCGAGATCGAGTAGTTCATGTTGGCGATGCCGCCCTCGTAGATCAGGTCCACGATCAGCTTGAGCTCGTGCAGGCACTCGAAGTACGCCATTTCGGGCGCATAGCCCGCCTCGACCAGGGTCTCGAAGCCGGCCTTGATGAGTTCGACGGTGCCGCCGCACAGCACGGCCTGCTCGCCGAACAGGTCGGTCTCGGTTTCCTCGCGGAAATTGGTCTCGATGATGCCGGCGCGCCCGCCGCCATTGGCCATGGCGTAGGACAGGGCCAGGTCGCGCGCCTTGCCGCTGACGTCCTGGTGCACGGCGACCAGGTGCGGCACGCCGCCGCCCTGCGTGTAGGTATTGCGCACGGTGTGGCCGGGCGCCTTGGGGGCGATCATGATCACGTCGATGTCGGCGCGCGGCACGACCTGGCCATAGTGGACGTTGAAGCCGTGGGCGAAGGCCAGCGCGGCGCCCGCCTTGATGTTGCCGGCGATCTGGTTGCGGTAGACCTCGGCGATGTTCTCGTCGGGCAGCAGCACCATGACCACGTCGGCGCCCTTGACCGCCTCGGCGACTTCCTTGACCTGCAGGCCGGCGTCTTCGGCTTTCTTCCAGGAGGCGCCGCCCTTGCGCAGGCCGACGGTCACGTTCACGCCGGAATCGTGCAGGTTCTGGGCGTGGGCATGGCCTTGCGAGCCGTAGCCGATGATGGCGACGTTCTTGCCCTTGATCAGGGACAGGTCGCAGTCTTTGTCATAGAAAACTTTCATGGATGACTCCGTTGAATTATTTGACTTTGAGAAGAGAGAGGTTTTCGGTCGAGGCAAAAAAGTGTTTTGCCGCCGGGCCGCCCCAAGGCAAAACGCGCCCCCTCGGGGGATGAGCCCGGACGCAGAACAGTCCCTGCGGACTGGTCTGCGCCTGGCGAATCCGAGCGGCATGCAGGCCGCGAGGTGGACAGCAAGCGGGCAAAGCCTGCGCAGCGTGGGGGCTCACAACTTCAGTACGCGTTCGCCGCGTCCAATGCCCGACACGCCGGTGCGTACGGTTTCCAGGATGGCCGTGCGGTCGAGCGCGCCGATGAACGCCGCGATCTTCTCCTGCACGCCGGTGAGCTCGATGGTGTAGGTCTTGTCGGTGACGTCGATGATGCGTCCGCGGAAGATCTCGGCCATGCGCTTCATTTCCTCGCGCTCCTTGCCCACGGCGCGCACCTTGATCAGCATGAGTTCGCGCTCGATGTGGGCGCCCTCGGACAGGTCGACGACCTTGACGACGTCCACCAGCCGGTTGAGGTGCTTGGTGATCTGCTCGATGACCTCGTCGGACCCCTCGGTGACGATGGTCATGCGCGAGAGCGTGGCGTCCTCGGTGGGGGCGACGGTCAGAGTCTCGATGTTGTAGCCGCGGGCCGAGAACAGCCCCACCACCCGGGACAGTGCGCCAGGCTCGTTTTCCAGCAAAACGGATATCACGTGTTTCATGGTTTCCCCCTTACAGATCCTCTGAGCCCAGCAGCATTTCAGTCAGGCCGCGGCCGGCCTTGACCATGGGCCAGACGTTCTCGGTCTGGTCGGTGATGAAATCCATAAAGACGAGCCTGTCCTTGTGCTTGGTGAAGGCCTCGCGCAAGGCGGGTTCGACGTCGGCGGGGTTCTCGATGCGCATGCCCACGTGGCCGTAGCTCTCGACCAGCTTCACGAAATCGGGCAGCGCATCCACGTAGGATTCGGAATAGCGCGAGCCATACTCGATTTCCTGCCACTGGCGCACCATGCCCAGGTACCGGTTGTTCAGGCACAGCACCTTGGGCGTGAGCCGGTATTGGCTGCAGGTCGACAGCTCCTGGATGTTCATCTGGATCGAGCCTTCGCCGGTGATCACGGCGACGTCGCGGTCCGGGTTGGCCATCTGCACGCCCATCGCATAGGGCAGGCCCACGCCCATCGTGCCCAGGCCACCGGAATTGATCCAGCGGCGCGGCTCGGGGAACGGGTAGTATTGCGCCGCCCACATCTGGTGCTGGCCCACGTCCGAGGTGACGAAGGCCTGGCCGCGCGTGACCTCCCAGAGCTTCTGGATGACGAACTGCGGCTTGATGAGGGTGTCGGAGGTCTCGTAGTCCAGGCACTTCCGTTCACGCCAGGTGTCGATCTGGCGCCACCAGGCATCGAGCGAGCCGGGCTCAGGGCCTTTTTCGGCCAGTGCCTGGCCGTACAGGCCGATGAAGTCCTGCAGCACATCCTTGACGTCGCCCACGATGGGGATGTCGACGCGCACGCGCTTGGAGATCGAGGACGGATCGATGTCGATGTGGACGATCTTGCGGGGCACCTGGGCGAAATGGCGCGGGTTGCCGATGACGCGATCGTCGAAGCGCGCGCCGATGCCGATCAGCACGTCGCAGTTCTGCATCGCCATGTTGGCTTCGTAGGTGCCGTGCATGCCCGGCATGCCGACGAACTTGGGATCGGTGCCGGGCAGCGCACCCAGGCCCATCAGCGTGGTCGTGCAAGGCGCGCCGGTCATGTTGACGAGCTTGCGCAGCTCGTCGGCGGCATTGGCCAGCACCACCCCGCCGCCCGCATAGATCATCGGGCGCTCGGCGGCCAGCAGCATCTGCACGGCCTTCTTGATCTGGCCCTGGTGGCCTTTGACCACCGGCGCGTACGAGCGCATGACGGTCTCGCCGCGCTTGGGCGCGAACTTGCACATCGCCACGCTGACGTCCTTGGGCACGTCGACCAGCACGGGGCCGGGACGGCCGGTGCGCGCGATGTAGAAGGCGCGGCGCATGGTCTCGGCCAGGTCCTTGACGTCACGGACGAGGAAATTGTGCTTGACGCAGGGCCGCGTGATGCCGACGGTGTCGCATTCCTGGAACGCGTCCTGGCCGATCGCATGGCTGGGCACCTGGCCGGTGATCACCACCATGGGGATGGAATCCATGTACGCCGTGGCGATGCCCGTCACCGCGTTGGTCACGCCCGGACCGCTGGTCACCAGTGCGACGCCGACCTTGTTCGAGGAACGCGAATACGCGTCGGCGGCATGCACGGCGGCCTGTTCGTGGCGCACCAGGACATGCTTGAAGGTGTCTTGTTTGTAGATGGAGTCGTAGATGTAGAGGACTGCGCCGCCAGGGTAGCCAAAGACATGGTCTACGCCTTCCTCGATGAGGCAACGCACGATAATATCGGCGCCATTGAGTTCCATGATGTTTTCCTTTCATGACCAGCGCAACGCACCAACCGGCCCCTGAAGGCCTGGGCCAGTCCTGGCGACCCTCAGCATGCACCGGCGCTGGGCGATTCACGGAATCGCTTTGCCCGGACACCCTGCGGAACCAGCCTGCACCCGTTGACACGTGACGCAAGCGTTCATTGAACGCGGGAGGTAGAAATGGAAGTCCCGGCCGAGGCTTGTGGCCCTGCCAGGGACAAACGAATCGCGGGCGTAAAAAACCGGGCGTGTGGCCCGGGCATGCGCCTGTGGGGAACCGGCCGCGCATGGCGGCAGGCCAGCTACTTTACCGCGTTGCAGCAATCGCCGCAAGCGCGCGCCACAACGCGCCGTTTTCCCTATACTGCTGTTTTGTTGCCGCCGGCCTGCCGCGCCATCGCATGAATTCATTCATCGCCCAGTTCCAGCGCTTCATCTACAGCCACTATTTCTTTGGCGGGCTGCGCCAGGCAGTGGGCGTCCTGTTGCCGGCGCTGGTCATCGTCGGCCTGTTCCAGCTGTATGCCATCGGCATGGTCGCCGCCATCGGCGCGGCCTGCGTGGCCGTGATCGACCAGCCCGGCGGGCCGCGCCGCTACGGCCTCAACGGCATGCTGGCGGCGCTGCTGCTGGGCTCGCTGACGGCGGCCGCCAGCGGCCTGGCTTCGGGGCATCCGGTGATGGTCTGGCTGGTGGTGCCGCTGCTGTGCTTCGTGTTTTCGATGTTCACGGTCTTTGGCAAACAGGGCGGACTGCTGGGGTTCGCCTGCCTGCTGATCATGACGCTGACCATGCGCACGCCGCTGTCGACCGCGGACGTCCTGCAGCACACCGCCTATTCATTTCTGGGCGGGGTGTTCTACCTGGCCTACAGCGCCCTCGCCCATCGGCTGCTGTGGCACCGCGAGGAACAGCAGGCGCTGTCGGTGGCGCTGTTCGCGACGGCCGACTACATGTCGGCGCGCGCCCGCTTCTACGACGTCGACCTCGATCTCGAGGACAGCTACCGCAAGCTGATCCGGACGCAGGCCCAGATGACCGAGGCCCACCAGGCGGCGCGCGACATGGTCCTGCGCGAGCTGCCCCGCGGCAAGCCGGGGCGCGGCGATCGGCTGCGGCAAAGCTCATTGAACATTTTCGTCGACATGGTCGGGCTGCTGGACACCATGGTGGCCACGCACACCGACTACGCCACCCTGCGGCGCACCATGCCCGACAGCGACATCCTGCTGTTCGTGCGCGACGCGCTGAACAAGCTGGCGGCGAATGTGTCAGGCATTGCCCTGAACGTCGCCCGCAACCGCCACGCGCGCGAGCGCAACAGCGTCAAGGCGGAACTGCGGGCGCTGGAATACGAAATGGAGAAAGCGCGCAGCGGCGGCCTGGAGGCCGAGCACCCGGAAATCTATGCGCTGCTGGTCCAGATCCAGCGGCGGATGCGCAACATGGCGCGCCTGGTCGCGCGCATGGCCGGCCATTCCGAGCAAGCGGTGGACCGGGACACGCCGCCGGTCGATTTGCGCCTGGACAAGTCGCTGAACCGCTTCCTGTCGCGCCAGAAATGGCGCCTGGGCATGCTCACCAGCAATCTGCGCAGCGACTCGCCGCATTTCCGCTACGCCCTGCGGGTGGCCATCGCCGCCCTGCTCGCCATGACCGTGGCGGCGATCCTGGGCGCCCTGCCGCTGCTGCGCGACGTGGCACCCGGTATCGCGGCGCACGGCTACTGGATCATCCTCACCGTCATCATCATCATGAAACCCGGCTTTGCGCTGACCCGCCAGCGCAACGGCTGGCGCGTGACCGGCACCCTGATCGGCTGCGCGGCGGCGCTGGGGCTGTTCACCCTGACCCACAGCAGCACCACGCTGCTGGCCATCCTGGTGGTGTGCAGCATCCTGGGCTACAGCCTGGTGCAGGTGAATTACATGCTTTCGGCCGTGTTCAACACCATGTTCGTGCTGCTGGTGTTCCACTTCCTCGTCCCCGCATCGAACGCCGTCGTGGGCGAGCGCCTGATCGACACCTTGATCGGCTCGGCACTGGCGCTGAGCTGCAGCTATATCCTGCCCGCGTGGGAGCGCAACGTGATGACGCCGCTGGCGGCGGCCCTGCTGCGGGCCAACCAGCGCTTCCTCAGGACCGGGCTGGCGTATGCCCAGGCCGCGCGGGCGGCCCGTGCCGCGGGGAACGAAAACGACGGACGTGCCCGCGACGCGGACACGAGCTGGCGCGTGGCGCGCAAGAACGTGCACATCGCATTCGGAAACTTCGCCTCGGCGTTCTACCGCATGATGGACGAGCCGGTGCGCCGCCAGCGCCACGTCCCCGAACTCAACAACCTGCTGATCCAGCACCACGCCCTGGCCTCGCAGATCTCGGCGGTCGTCCCGATCCTGGCGCAACTCGACCACGTCCCCGACGGCATCCGGCAGGCGCTGGATGCCACGCAGGCCTACCTGGAGGACCGCGACATGGCGGCACCCACCACCCTCGAGACCGAGGGCGAGCTCGCCACCCTGGCCTACCCCTTGCGCCAGATGGTCAAGGCCGCCGGCCTCATCCGCCACGAGATGCGCGGGCTGGAGCCGGACGTCCCGCCCGCGGCGGCTACGTCCGAGGCGCGGCCTTGATAGCGTCTACATGCGGCCTCAAAACGGCCCCTTGAACACGAAATACGCGCCCGCGCAGATCAGCGCGAAGCCGATCGCGTGGTTCACCGTCAGGGCCTCTTTCAAATAAAGGACCGAGAATCCGGCGAACACCACCAGCGTGATGACTTCCTGGATGGTCTTGAGTTCCGCCGCCGAATAGACCGCGTGTCCGATGCGGTTGGCGGGCACCGCCAGGCAGTATTCCACCAGGGCGATCGACCAGCTGATCAGGACGACCTTGGCCAGCGGGCTGTTGGGAAATTTCAGGTGCCCATACCAGGCGATGGTCATGAACACATTGGACATGACCAACAGGACGATCGGCAGGAATTTGTGCATGGCGTTTTCGTCAGGCCGGCCTTCGGAACACCAGGCGATCGTCCGATGAGGCCTCGGACGCATAGGCGTAGCCCTCGGCCTCGAAGCCGCGCAGATCCTCGACGGCCTCGATCGCATGGTCGATGACGTGGCGCGCCATCAGGCCGCGCGCGCGCTTGGCATGGAAGCTGATGACCTTCCAGGCGCCGTTCTTTTCATCCTGGAACACGCACTCGACCACGCGGGCGCGCAGCGCCTTGCGATCGATCGACTTGAAATACTCGTTGGAAGCCAGATTGAGCAGCACGCGATCGCCTGACAAGGCGTCCAGGCGCCGGTTCAGTTCCTGCGCGATCCGGTCGCCCCAAAAGGCATACAGGGTGGCACCCCGGGCCGTCCGCAGGCGGGTCCCCATTTCCAGGCGATAGGGCTGGATCAGGTCCAGCGGCCGCAACACTCCATAGAGGCCGCTGAGGATCGCCAGGCGATCCTGCGCCCAATCGAGCTGCGCATCGGAGAGTTCCGCCGCCCGCAGGCCTTCATAGACGTCGCCATTGAAGGCCAGGGCCGCCTGGCGCGCGTGCTGGTGATCGGGCGCGTCCACCCAGGCGGCATAGCGCTCCGCATTCAGCCGCGCCAGCGCGTCCGACAGACTCATGAGCCCGGCCAGATCCCCGGCCGACAGGCGCTGCAGCACCCCGACCAGCTCGCGCGTATCGTCGGGGAATACCGGCAGCGACCGGCGCGTGGTGCGCACCGGGGTGTCGTAGTCCAGCTTCTTGGCCGGAGACAGCACCATCAGCATCGCGAGGCCTCCTTAGCGCGCGGTCCAGCCGCCGTCGATCGACAGCGTGGTGCCGGTCATCTGTGCCGCCGCGTCCGAGGCGATGAACACGGCCGCCTGGCCCAGTTGCTGCGGCGTGACGAATTCCAGGGACGGCTGCTTTTCAGCCAGCAATTCGCGCGCGGCATCCTCGATGCTGAGGCCCTTTTGCTGCGCGATCGCCTGGATCTGCTTTTCCACCAGCGGCGTACGCACCCAGCCGGGGCAGATGGCATTGCAGGTGACGCCGGTGCCCGCGTTCTCTAGGGCCGTGACCTTGGTCAGGCCGACCACGCCGTGCTTGGCGGCGACATAGGCCGATTTGTTGGCCGAGGCCACCAGGCCGTGCGCCGAGGCGATATTGATGATGCGGCCGAATTTCTGCCGTTTCATGCCCGGCAGCGCGGCCGCCGAGCAATGGAACACGGCCGAGAGGTTCAGGGCGATGATGGCGTTCCATTTGTCGACCGGAAAATCCTCGATCAGGTCGGTGTGCTGGATGCCGGCATTGTTGACCAGGATGTCGATGCCGCCCAGCGCCTGGGACGATTGCGCGATGAAGTCCCGCGCGGCTTGCTCATCCATCAGGTCGGCGTTCAAGTAGACGGCCTTGATCCCGAAGTCCTTTTCCAGGCCGGCGCGCTCGCGTTCAATCGCGTCGGCGTCGCCGAACCCGTTGATGACCAGATCCGCCCCCTGGCGCGCCAGTTCCTGCGCAATCGCCAGGCCGATGCCGCTGGTCGAGCCGGTAACGACCGCTTTTTTGCCTTTGAGCATGGACAACTCCTTATGGAAGATTCGGAAAAAAACCTGTGCTCAGTGTAACGCGGGGCGCCTGAAGCAGAGCTGGCCGTCCCGACGCACTCCGGCTCAACGTTTTCCCAGTCTCCCGAGGACTCCCAGCACGAATAAGGCAATGAGCGTGCTGACCACCGCAGTGGCGACGCGCCCATACCCGGCGGACAGGCCGACGGCCGCGGCCACCCAGATGCTGGCGGCGGTCGTCAGGCCCTTCACGACCTGGTCTTTTTCCTGTTTCAGAATGGCGCCGGCCCCGAGGAAGCCGATGCCGGCGATAACCCCTTGCATGACCCGGCTGACCGCCCCCGCGTCCATCTCGCTGGCGACAGGAACCAGCACAAATATCGCGGCCCCCAGCGACACCAGCATATGTGTGCGCAAGCCGGCGTCCTTGCCGCGCGCTTCGCGCTCATATCCAATCGCGGCCCCCAAGGCGACGGCGAGGCCCAGGCGGACGCAAACGATGGTGGCCTCCCGGATGTCGGCAATATCGGAAAACTCGCCGGCGACGGCAGCCCATATATCGGTCATGACGGACACGGTCTACTCCATTTCAGAGAGCCCCGGATAAAGTAAGCATGAACGTCCACGCATTCGGCGACCTACAGGCTCGGCGTCCTGCCGGGGTCCACCGGCTCGGGCGCGCCACCGGGATGGTCCGGATTCGTCGGATAGGGGGTGGGCCGTCCAGGCTGGTCCGGTACGTCGATGCCGGGCTTGCCGGCAGGCCTGCCGCCTTCCCCGACATCATGATCCGGTATTTTACTTGTCTTGCCGGGGGGCTCACGCTTGAGCGGATCGGTATCGGGCATTCTCTTGGTCATGATGCACTCCTATGGGATGAAGAGGCCGAGGGGCAATAGGGGTTCCCGACCCTCCTGGCGCGGACCTTCGCCCCCTCGGGCACGGCGCATGCTCTCTGTCTTGAGCCCATACCGATGGCAGCGCGATCACGCGCCACCCGGCCTAGGCTTTGGATTCAGGAGAGCATCATGCCAAACCAAGGTAACAACCCCGGCCAGCACCAAGACAAAGGCCAAGGCCATCAAGGACAAGGGAATCCCGGCCAAAGGGACCAACCCGGCCAGCAAGGCCAAGGTCAGCAGCACAAAGACCAGAAGCCTGGTCAATCCGACCAGAAGCGCTGATCAGCGTCACTCCATGGAACCCGCTACGGCGGGTTCTTTTTTGCCGCCGGGCCGCCCCAAGGCAAAAACTGCCCCCCTGGGGGGCAGCAAGCCGAAGGCGCAGCGTGGGGGCATTTTTTGCCGGCTCGGCTCGTGTCCTCATACCGTTTTGGTGGCTTCCATGAGGCGCCGAATCAGCACCATGGCCTCCTCGGCCCCGGATATGTTGGCGAACCCCATCAATACGCCCCCTTGCCCCGATCCGCGCATTCGCCAATGGCTCAGCGCCTGGATCGCCAAGCCATGGGACTGCGCCGCGGCGGCAAAATCCCTGTCGCTGCACTGGCCCTGCAGCATCGCCAGAACATGTGTTCCGGCGACTTGTGCCGCTGCGATGTGCAGCCTCGCTCCGAACACAGGTGTCAGCGCATCGACCAGATGGTTACGCCGCTGCGCGTAGAGCAAGCGCATCTTGCGCAGATGGCGGGCGAAATGGCCTTCCGCCATGAACTCGGCCACGGTCGCCTGCGGCCAGATGGATCCTGGACCGGAAAGGTGGTTCGCCGCCTCGCGAAACTGTCCGATACGCGCCTCTGGCACAACCAGATAGCCCAGGCGCAACCCCGGAAACAGCACCTTGCTGAAGGTGCTGGTGTATAGCACGCGCTCATCCCGGTCCAGGCTTTTCAGCGCGGGCAGCGGTCGGCCATGGTAGCGGAACTCGCTGTCATAATCGTCCTCGATGATCCACGCCGACCGTCGCTGCGCCCACTTCAGCAGCGCCAGCCGCCGGGGCAATGACAGCGCCACGCCCATGGGGCATTGGTGCGTGGGCGTTACCACGACGAAACGGGCATCCGGGGCCCGCCGCTGCCCGGCCTCGACGTTCAAGCCTTCCTCATCCACGGGGATGGGTGCCAGGCGCATCCCGATGTGCTGCAAAAATTCCCGGGTATAGATATAGCCGGGATCCTCATGCCAGCCCAGGTCGTCGCTGCGCAACAGGGTGCGGCATATCAGCTCCAGGGCGCCCCGATAGCCGGCCGTGATAAAGACTTGCTCGTGGGAGCAAGCGACGCCGCGGGATATGCCCAGGTAGGCGGCAACGGCGCGCCGCAGCGGCTCGTATCCGGCCGGATCGGGATAATTCATGGCAGCGGCACCGAGAACGCGCAGGCTGCGGTTGGCCAGGCGGGCCCAGGTCTTGCGGGGAAACGCATCCAGCCCCGGCAAACCGAACTGAAAGGGTGCGGGCTCGTCGGATACCGTCCGCGACTGCTCCACCGGTTTGCTGGGCGTCTTGGGCGACGCCGTACGACCCGTCCCACCCAGGCTGCCCAGGCGCGGCGAGACCACCGTGCCGGCGGGTCCGCGTGCCTCGAAATATCCCTCGCTGGTCAGCATCTGGTAGGCCAGTTCGACGGTGCCCCGCGCCAAGTGGAGTTCGCTGGCGAGACTGCGTATCGATGGCACCCGATCCCCCGGGCGCAGCTTGCCGGCGGCAATCGCCTCCCGAAAGCGCCGGTACAGCTGCAGATAGACCGGCGCGTCCAGCCCACGCCGCGGTTCCAAGTATCGCAGGTCCAGGGTCGATGTCCCAGTCATTTTCGCAATTCTTGTCCCTATTGAATAGGACGTTATTTTCCTAGAATGCTCCAGTCGAAGCAAGAAAGAGCGCAAGGAAAGCCATGGCCCAGAATTCCAATCAATATGGTCAGCCGATCGGCGAACCGCTGACCGACTGGTCCACCCGCCCGCTGCCGGGGGACGTGACGCTGCAGGGCGCCTTTTGCCGCCTCGAACCCCTGGATGCGGAGCATCACGCTCGGGACCTGTACGCCGCCTACAGTTCCGCGCCGGATGGCCGCGACTGGACCTATATGTTTGCGGGCCCCTTCCGGGATGCCGGCGAATACCTTCGCTACGCCGAAGGCATCTCGCGCGGCGCCGACCCCAAACACTATGCGGTCATCGACAACGCGCTGGGCAAGGCCGTCGGCACACTCGCCCTGATGCGGATCGACCCCGGCCACGGCGCAATCGAAATCGGAAACATCGCCTTTTCTCCGCTCCTCAAGCAGAAGCGAGCCTCCACCGAAGCACAGTTCCTCGTCATGAAGTATGTCTTTGACGAGCTTCGGTACCGCCGCTACGAGTGGAAGTGCGACAGTCTGAATGCCCCATCCCGGAAGGCCGCGGAGCGGCTCGGATTCAGCTTCGAAGGGATATTTCGACAGGCGGTGATCTATAAGGGGCGCTCGCGTGACACCGCGTGGTTTTCCATCATCGACAAAGAATGGCCATCACTCAAAAAAGCCTTCCTCGCATGGCTTTCGATGGAAAACTTCAATAGCGACGGGCGGCAGATCAGAACCCTGGCCGAACTTAGAAGGGAGCAGCCGGAACGGCACCGCAGGGAAGCTGTTGAATGACTTCGAGCCGTTGCCGCCGGCGTCCTGCCCATCGACGCCTATCCGGCCGCCCCGCTTATTCCACCACCAGCGCGAGACATTCGCTATAGCAAGCGCACCCTCACGCGTCTTGCGGCTTCGCGCCGCACGGCATTGCGCAGCGGCAGCACGAACGGCGACGCCTCGATCTCGAATATGTCGCCCGGTTCAGTACGGATGCCATCGCTGAAGCTGAGGGTAGCCGTCCCGAAGAAGTGCACATGCACGTCCCCTGGACGGCAGAACCCCTTGTATTTGAAGTGGTGGGCCTCCAGGTTGCCCAGGCTGTGCGACATATTGGCTTCGCCCGACAGGAAGGGCTTCTCCCACAGGGTCTTGCCCTGGCGCAGGATACGCGACGTCCCTCGGACGTCCTGCGGCAATTCGCCCAGCAAAAGGCTAGGGCCGAAGCTGGCTGAACGCAGTTTGGAATGGGCCAGCAAGAGGTAGTTTTGGCGCTCGGTGACGTGGTCGGAGAATTCGTTGCCCAATGCAAAACCCAGGCGTCGCGGGCAACCGTCCGCATCGATGATATATAAGCCGACGATTTCCGGTTCCTCACTGCCGTCCAGGGCAAATTCCGGCACCAACAAATCGGCCCCCGGTTGTACGATGCTGTCGCCATCCCCTTTGTAGAACCACTCGGGTTGGACGCCCGTTTCACCCTGCGCCGGTTTGCCGCCCTCGACACCCATCCGAAACATCTTCATCGAATCGGTCAACTGCTCGGATTTAGCCGTATCGCGATGCATCTGGTCGCGCCCCTGGGCGCTGCCCAAATGCGTCAGCCCGGTGCCGCTGACCAGCAAATGGGCCGGATCGGGATGATCCAGCGGTGCCAGCAAGCGACCTTCAGCCGCCAAAGCCTGAATGTCGACCGTCGCAGAACCGGCAAATTTCATGGCCAGGCCGGCAAGTGTGCTGTCTTCGGCAATGGCCCGCTGGGCCAGCGCATAAACACTGTGCACGGTATCAAGGACGCGTGCCTGGTCATCGTCGTCAACCAACAATACTTGACGCTGTCCCGCGTCGTTCAAAGCTTGCAGCAATTGCACGGTACTGTCCTTTCTAGAGGTCTGCCAGACGGGCAATAAAGTGGCCATCCGGGTGGTTTCGGTCGAGTATGACGTTGCGCGAGAAACGCGCATCGGATTCGGGATAGTCTTCGCGGTAGTGGCTACCACGGCTTTCAGGCCGAGCCAGCGCCGCAGTCGCCATGAGCTCGCCCACCTGGATCATGTTGCTCAATTCGAGTGCGGCCACCTTCTGGGCAGCCGTTTCGACGCACGTGTCCTCGAGCAACGCCTGACGCGCCTGCCGGCAAACCCGCAGAAATTGCCGTAGGCCTGTTTCGTCCCGGAGGATCAGCAAATAGCGATTCGCCGCCTTCTGCAGGTCCTGGCGAAGGGTCTCGAGCGAGTGTTTTCCTTGCCCGCTGAACGCAGCGGGATGCAAGTGTTCCGCCACGTCCTTGCTCAATGGCGGATGGTCTGCCAACCGCTGCGCACGCTCCGCGGCCGCCCGCCCAGCGCGTCCGCCAAACACCTGGCACGTGACTGACATGTTGCCACCCAGTCGATCAGCGCCATGCGGGCCCGCCGCCACTTCTCCTGCCGCGAACAAGCCTTTCAAGTTGGACTGTGCGTCCGCGTCTATCCTCAGACCGCCATTGATGGCGTGCGCCGAGCACGTGATCTGGATCTTGTCTTTGTATAGATCCACGCCACGCTCTTGATACCACTGGTAAGTCAGCGGCCACATTCGGGCGATGCTGCGGTCCTTGTCGGCCAGGATCTGCGTGAAATCGCGGCCGATGAAATCCATATAGACGCCGCCTTCGTCCGTGCCGCGGCCATCGTTTATCGCCTTCTGGATGGAAATCTCTATGTATCTGGAAATATCGCTGGAACTGAAGGGGAAATGACGCTCTTTTTGTGCGATGACCGCGTCCAGTGACAAGCCTTCGGGCAGGTAGTCCTCCACGAAGGGCTGCCCGTTCCGGTCGGTCAGATTCGGCCGGGCGTCCCAGAGATAATTGCCGAAGAGATTGATGAAAGGCGTAATGACACTGACGCCGGCCTGCATGAATTCCATATTGACCAAATGCGCGCCGGCACGATAGGCCATGGCATAGCCATCACCGGTAATGTCCGAGGGGTAAAGATTCTTGGCAAACAGCTGGCTCGCCCCACCCGTCGTCAATATCGTTGATTTGGCACGGATGATCACCGTGTCGCCATTGTGATCCAGCGCCACGGCACCCAGGCACTGGCCATCCTGTGCGATCAGATCGACGATCATCAGGCGATCCATCACGCGGATGCCCCGCCGCGAGGCCTCGGTGCCCAGCGCCTTGACGATGGGCTTGAAGTGATCCTGGATGACATGCGAGCGCGATTTCGAGGAAAAGCAGGCGCGATAGGTGAGGTAGCGGTCCTCGTCCTCCCGCCGTTCGAAATGGACGCCGTATTGCTCCAGATAATGCAGCGCGTCTTCGGCCTCGTTTGCCAGGATGCCCGCCAGACGAGGATCCGCCATCCCTTGTCCGGCAGTCAGGATGTCCTGCAGGAACACCTCGGGGCTGTCCAGGGGGTCCCCCGCCGCGTCGGGCACGTTGAACGCCCCAACCTCGGCCACACTATGGAATGTGGCGCCGCTTTTGCGGAATTCCCCTTTGATCACCACCAGCACCTCGGCGCCGGCGCCGTCGGCTTCCAATACGGCGCGCAAGGCGGCGCCCCCGCTGCCGACAACCAATACGTCTGTGTGAATTTCGCGGCGAAATGTACTCATTCAGTCAACTCCTTTGGCAAGCGGCACTCCGCCTGGCTTCATTCAGGAAAAATGTGCGGCCGGCATCGTTTTCAGCGTTGGGCTGACACGCACCTTGAAGGGAATCAGGTCCAGCACCTGCGTCTGCAGATCCACGCCAGGGGCGATTTCTTCGACTTGCAAACCGTCAGCCTGCAAAGAAAAGACGGCCCGCTCGGTGACATAGAGAACCTGTTGGCCCTTGCGCAAGGCTTCGCGAGCATTGAAAGTAATTTGCTCTACATGGGGAACGAATTTCGAATAGCGCCCCTCGGTCTGTATGTCGAGATGCCCGTCCGTGACTTCGATGCGCGCACCACCGGCGGAAAATAAACCGCAGAACACCACCCGTGGCGTTCTATGCGTAATGTCGACGAACCCGCCACATCCGGGAATGATGCCGTTGAATTTGCTGACATTGACATTGCCCTGGGCGTCAATCTGACCAAACCCGAGGAAGGTCATATCCAGCCCGCCGCCGTTAAAATATTCAAAGACCTGGGTGGAGTCGATAATGGCGTGCGGATTGATATTGGTGCCAAATATGGCCCGTTCGCCCGGCACGCCGCCGATGGAGCCGTGCTCGGGAAAGAAAACGGCTTGGTCGAAACGCCCTCGCTCGATCAGGATTTTTGGAATATTCACGGGGATGCCCACCCCCAGATTCACGATCTGGTGCTCACCGATTTCATCGGCCGCCCGATTCACCACGATTCGAGACACGCTGGGCGGCAAAGGCTCGATGTTCTGCAGGGGCAATCGGATCTGTCCTGTCAACGCCGGATTGAGGATGTCGCCACCCGACACGCTTTGATCGGGGACCACAACCACGGCATCGACCAGGATACCGGGAATCTCGACCATGCGAGGGTGCAATGTCCCGCTTTGGGTCATGCGCCGCACCTGCACGATGACTTTTCCGCCAGAGGCTTTGGCCGCCATGGCCAGCGTCTTGACCCCAAGGGATACCGGTTCGTCCTCCAGGCTGATGTTCCCGTATTCGTCGGCGGTGGTGCCGCGCAGCAAAGCAACGTGCACGGGCTCGACGTCATAGCGCAGATAGGTTTCGCCTTCGATATCGACGCGCCGGGCAAGAGAGTTGGCGGCCCGGGCATTGATGCCCCCACCCTCGACATCGGGGTCGACGAAGGTGCCGATGCCGACCTGGGTCAGTGTGGCCTGCCTGCCAGCGGCGGTGTCCCGCATCATCTGGAAAACCGTGCCCATGGGCACAAGGTGCGCCTCGAATGCGTCCTGTTTCAGCAGTTCCGTATAGCGCGAGGTCTTGAGGTAGCTATAGCCGCTGCCGATCGCTCGACGCACCATGCCCGGCTGTGCGAGATGCTCCAGGCCGAGGTTCTCGCCCATCCCCACGATAATGGGATGGATCTCCGTCAAATCGCGTGGCGAGCCCGTGCGCGCATAGCGCTCGCCAAGCGCGCGCAACAGTGTGTCGGGCGTCAGAACGTTTTCACAACCACAAATAGCGATGGTCGAACCGTCTTCGACAAGCTCGGCCGCCTGCGCTGCGCTGACAATGCTGACCTTCTTCATACGAGCCCCCCGGGTGCATTCAATACCCACTTGGTGATGTGCTTGCCCACCGCCACGAGCTCCGATCGCTGGTTATGGACCTCCATGTCGGCGACCGTCCGCAAGCGTTCGTCGTCCACAGTCGCGATTTTGTAGGTCACGGTCACAGTATCGCCAAGAAACACCGGCTTCAGAAAACGTACGCCATCGTAGCCCAAGGACACCGGGGTCGTGTCAATGCCCTGTGCAATGCTCCGCTGCTGCATGTGCGTCGACGCGGTGGACATGAACGCAACCAGCAGTGCGCCATGAGCGATCCGCCGGCCATAAACCGACTGTTGCATGAACGCTTCGTCGGTGTGGTTGGGCGAAAAGTCGCCCGATATCCCGGCAAACAGGACGACGTCGGTTTCCGTAACGGTCTTGGTGAACTGGACACTATCGCCAATTCGGACGTGAAAATGGGTCACTCGCTGTCTCCTATGTGTGGGTCTGAAATTCTTTTCTAAACAAAAACCCCCCGCAAATCAATGTTTGACGGGGGGATTCTGGCGGAGAGGGTGGGATTCGAACCCACGGTACGGGGTTACCGTACGCCTGATTTCGAGTCAGGTACATTCGACCACTCTGCCACCTCTCCGGGTACGATGCATTACGTGTCGAGTCGCGCATCTTAGCATAAAACCAGGCGGCAGGCCTCGCCGCGCGGGCGGCCCGCCGCCCGCTGAAACCCGTCCTGTCACTCGGCGGCAATGCGATCCACCCCCCCCATGTACGGCCGCAGGGCCTCGGGCACGACGATGCTGCCATCGGCTTGCTGGTAGTTCTCCAGCACCGCGACCAGGGCGCGGCCGACCGCCAGGCCGGAGCCGTTCAGGGTGTGCAGGTACTCGGGCTTGGCCTTCGGGCCTTCGGGGCGGAACCTGCCCTGCAGGCGCCGTGCCTGGAAGTCCAGGCAGTTGGAGACCGACGAGATTTCCCGCCAGGCATTCTGCGCCGGCAGCCAGACCTCGAGGTCGTAGGTCTTGGCCGAACCGAAGCCCATGTCGCCCGCGCACAGCAGCACCACGCGGTACGGCAGGCCGAGGGCCTGCAGCACGTGCTCGGCGTGGCCCACCATTTCATCCAGGGCCTCCCAGGAGCGCTCGGGGTGGACGATCTGCACCATCTCGACCTTGTCGAACTGGTGTTGGCGGATGATGCCGCGCAGGTCGCGCCCGCCGCTGCCCGCCTCGGAACGAAAACAGGGCGTGTGCGCAGTCAGGCGCAAGGGCAGGTCGCGGGCCTCGAGGATGGTGTCGCGCACGGTGCCCGTCAGGGGGATCTCGGCCGTGGAAATCAGGTACAGGTCCTCGGCCGGGCCTTCATCCTCGTCGGGCGTGCTGCCCTGCCCGCCCTTGGTCACCCAGAACATATCGTCCTTGAACTTGGGCAGCTGGCCGGTGCCGAACAGCGTCGAGCCGTTGACGATGTAGGGGGTATAGCACTCGGTGTAGCCGTGCTCGCCGGTCTGCAAGTCCAGCATGAACTGGGTCAGCGCGCGATGCAGCCGGGCGATCGGCCCGCGCAGCATCATGAAGCGCGCGCCCACCAGTTTGCGGGCCGATTCGAAATCCAGGCCGAAAGGCTCGGCCAGCGCAACGTGGTCGCGGGGCTCGAACCCCAGGCCGGCCGGATTGCCGTCCGCGCCGGCGATGCCGGGCAGCCAGCGCCGCACCTCGACGTTGTCGACCTCGGAGGCGCCGTCCGGGACGCTGTCGTGCGGCAGGTTGGGGAGGGTCATCAGCCATTGCGACAATTCCTGCTGGACCGCCGCCAGGTCGTGCTCCAGCGCCTTCAATTGGTCCGGGATGGCCTGCGATTCGGCCAGCACGGCGCTGGCGTCCTCGCCCCGGGATTTCAGCTGGCCGATCTGCTTGGCAAGCGCATTGCGCCGGGCCTGCAGTTCCTCGGTGCGGACCTGGACAGCCTTGCGGCGGGCCTCCAGGTCATGGTAGCGGTCGGAATCGAAGGACAGGCCGCGCCGCGCCAGGGCGCCGACGACGCGCGGCAGGTCTTTGCGCAGCAGATTGGGATCGAGCATGGTGAGGGGCCGGGGATAGAATCATTGGAGAAGCCGTATTGTATTCAATTACGCCGAACCCTTCGGCGCCGCGAGCTATCCCAGCCGCCGCCGCTGCGGTATCGTAGGCATTCCATTCCCGACACCAGGAGTCCACTATGTCGAAAGTTCTCATCCTTTATTACTCCGCCTACGGCCATATCGAACAGATGGCCGAGGCGGTTGCCGAAGGCGCCCGCTCCGCCGGCGCGACGGTCGACATCAAGCGGGTTCCCGATCTGGTGCCCGAGGAGGTCGCCAAGGCCTCGAACTACAAGCTCGACCAGGCCGCGCCGATCGCCAAGGTGGCCGACCTGGCGGACTACGATGCGATCATTGTGGGAACGGGGACGCGCTTTGGCCGGATGAGTTCTCAAATGGCCAATTTCCTCGACCAGGCCGGCGGCCTGTGGGCCAGCGGCAAGCTCAACGGCAAGGTCGGCGCCGCCTTCACCAGCACCGCCACGCAGCACGGCGGCCAGGAAATGACGCTGTTCTCGATCATCGCCAATCTGCTGCACTTCGGCTGCGTCGTGGTCGGCCTGCCGTACAGTTTCCAGGGACAGATGCGCCTGGACGAGGTCACGGGCGGCGCGCCCTACGGTGCAACCACCATTGCCGGCGGCGACGGCTCGCGCCAGCCCACTGAAAACGAACTGGACGGCGCGCGCTTCCAGGGCAAGCACGTCGCCGAGGTCGCCAACAAGCTGTTCGGCTGAGGCGCGTGGTCAGTCCTCGCCCCCAGCCTCCTCGTCCCACTGGCGCAACTGGGCCAGTTTTTCGGCGATCCTGATTTCCAGGCCACGGGGCACCGGCCGGTACCAGCCGGGCTCCTCCATGCCTTCGGGCAGGTAGGTCTCGCCCGCGGCATAGGCGTTGGGCTCGTCGTGGGCGTACCGGTACTCGTGCCCGTAGCCCAGTTCCTTCATGAGTTTCGTCGGCGCGTTGCGCAGGTGCACCGGGACCTCGCGGCTCTTGTCCTGCCGGACGAAGGCCCGGGCCCGGTTGTAGGCCATGTAGCCTGCGTTGCTCTTGGCGGCCACGGCCAGATAGATCACTGCTTGTCCGAGGGCCAGCTCGCCCTCGGGCGACCCCAGGCGCTCGTAGGTGGCGGCCGCGTCGTTGACGACCTGCAGGGCGCGTGGATCGGCCAGGCCGATGTCCTCCCAAGCCATGCGCACGATGCGCCGCGCCAGGTAGCGCGGATCGGCGCCGCCGTCGAGCATGCGGCAAAACCAGTACAGCGCCGCATCGGGATGCGAGCCGCGCACCGACTTGTGCAGGGCCGAGATCTGGTCGTAGAACTGGTCCCCGCCCTTGTCGAAGCGGCGCGCATTCAAGGTCAGCGCCTCGCGCACGAAGGCGGCGTCGGCCCGCGCGATGCCGGCCGCGCCGGCGGCGGTGCCGGTCTGCTCCATCAGGTTCAGCAGGCGCCGCGCATCGCCGTCGGCCAAGTCGACCAGTGCGTCGATGGCGGCCTCGTCCAGTTCCAGCCCCGGCAAGGCGCGCTCGCGCGTACGCGCGAGGAGCTCCCTCAACTCGTCCTCGGACAGCGGCTTCAGCACATAGACCTGAGCACGCGAGAGCAAGGCGGAGTTCACCTCGAAAGAGGGATTCTCGGTGGTTGCGCCGATGAAGGTGACCAGCCCAGACTCGGCATACGGCAGCAAGGCGTCTTGCTGGGATTTATTGAAGCGGTGGATTTCATCGACGAACAGGATGGTGCGCCGGCCCATGGCCTGGTGCTGCTGGGCCTGCTCGATGGCGGCGCGGATGTCCTTCACCCCCGAGAACACCGCCGACAGCGCGATGAATTCGCAATCGAAGGCATCGGCCGTGAGGCGCGCCAGCGTGGTCTTGCCCACGCCCGGCGGGCCCCACAGGATCATGGAATGCGGCTTGCCGGACTGGAAGGCCAGCCGCAGGGGCTTGCCCTCGCCCAGCAGGTGCGTCTGGCCCACCACCTCGTCGAGACTGCGCGGGCGCAAGGCCTCGGCCAACGGTGCGCCCGCCGGCGCGCCTTCGGCCCGCGCCGCTGGAGGCCCCGATCCCAACAAGTCGCCTTGAGTCGCCATCAGGCCCTAGTCCATCCGGACGAGGTCGACGCCCGGCGGCGGCTCGAACTCGAAACGGTCCGCGGGGATATCGGGATTGGCCCGGATGTCCTCGAGCATGATGCGCGAGGTCTGGCCAAACGCATCGAGGAGCTCGAGCCGCCGCGGCAAGCCGTCGGCAAAGCCGATGTCCACGTGCACGAAGCCCGCATCGCCGCCCTTGGGCAGGGCGCGCAGCCACTGCAGACCGTCGCGCTCGGGCTGCGCCTGCAGATCGAAGGAATCCTCGAGGGCGCCCGAGCCGAACAGCAAGGCGGCCGGCGAGGCGCCGATCGCCTGGCGCGCGCTGCGCTGGGTGACCTGCGCCAGGTCGGGATCGTACTGGTAGACCGAACGGCCGTCCGAGACGATCAACTGCTCGTAGGGCTTGCGCACCTGCCAGCGGAACTTGCCGGGACGCTGGAACGAGAATTCGCCCGACTGGGTCCGGCCCGCGCCCTGGCCGCCGGCCATGGTTTGCTGGAATTGTCCGGTGGCCGTGTGCACGTCGGCGATGAAGGCATGCAGCTGCGCGCGCGCATCCGCCGCCAGGGCCATCATCGGCAGACAGGCCAGCACGAGTCCCGCCAGCCAGGCCTTGAGGATTCCCTGGCCCGGTCGCGCCGCGCGCGTCGGTGAATGTTTAATCATCATCTGAGACATTTCCTGCGGGCACCAGGATATCCCGGTTGCCATTGGGTTGCATGGCCGACACCAGGCCGGAGCGTTCCATCTGCTCGAGCAGGCGGGCCGCGCGGTTGTAGCCCACGCGCAAGTGGCGCTGCACCGACGAAATCGAGGCGCGGCGGTTGCGCAGCACGACCTCGACGGCCTGGTCGTAGAGCGGGTCGGATTCCTGGTCGGCGAAGCCGGTGACCGCGCTCACGCCGTCGCCGGTCTCGCCCTCGGAGGCGCCCTCGAGCAGGCCGTCGACGTAGTCGGGTTCGCCGCCGTCGGCCTTCAGGGCCTCGACCACGCGATGCACCTCGTCGTCATGGACGAAGGCCCCGTGGACCCGGGTCGGCAGGCTGGTGCCCGGCGGCTGGTACAGCATGTCGCCCTGGCCGAGGAGCGCCTCGGCCCCCATCTGGTCGAGGATGGTGCGCGAGTCGATCTTGGACGAGACCTGGAAGGCGATGCGCGTCGGGATGTTGGCCTTGATCAGGCCCGTGATCACGTCGACGCTGGGCCGCTGCGTGGCGAGGATCAGGTGGATGCCCGCCGCACGCGCCTTTTGCGCCAGCCGCGCGATCAGTTCCTCGACCTTCTTGCCCACCACCATCATCAGGTCGGCGAGCTCGTCGATGACGACGACGATGGTGGGCAGTGTCGCCAGCGGCTCGGGCGCATCGGGCGTCAGCGAAAACGGATTGGGAATGGGCTCGCCGCGCTTTTGCGCATCGCGGATCTTGGTGTTGTAGCCCGACAGGTTGCGCACGCCCAGCTTGCTCATGAGCTTGTAGCGCTTTTCCATCTCGGCCACGCACCAGTTCAGCGCATTGGCGGCCTGGCGCATGTCGGTCACCACCGGCGCCAGCAAGTGCGGGATGCCCTCGTAGACGCTCATCTCCAGCATCTTGGGGTCGATCAGGATCAGCCGGACCTGGCTGGCGTCGGCCTTGTAGAGCAGCGACAGGATCATGGCGTTGATCCCCACCGACTTGCCCGAACCCGTCGTCCCGGCCACCAGCAGGTGGGGCATCTTGGCCAAGTCGGCGACCACCGGATTGCCGGCGATGTCCTTGCCCAGCGCCATGGTCAGGGCCGAGCCGCTGGCGTGATAGACCTGCGAGCCCAGGATTTCCGACAGGCGCACGATCTGGCGGCGCGGATTGGGCAGCTCCAGGCCCATCAGGTTCTTGCCCGGAATGGTCTCGACCACGCGGATGCGCACCAGGCTGAGGGCGCGCGCCAAGTCCTTGGCGAGATTGACGATCTGGCTGCCCTTGACGCCGGTGGCGGGCTCGATTTCGTAGCGGGTGATCACCGGGCCGGCCTGCGCCGACACCACCACCACGCTGACGCCGAAGTCCGAGAGCTTTTTCTCGATCAGGCGCGAGGTGAACTCGATGGTCTCGGGCGATACGGTCTCGCGCGCCTCCTCGACGGGGTCCAGCAGCGACAGCGCGGGCAGCGTGCCGCTGAGTGCGGGATCCTCCTTGGGCGTGAACAGGGACTGCTGCTTTTCCTGCTGGACGCGCGAAGACTTGGGCACGGTCGTGACCGAGGGCTCGATGCGCACCGGCTGTTCATGGACCAGCTGCACCTGGCGGGTCTCGACCATTTCCTGGCGCTCGGCGGTCTTGGTCGCGCCGACACGGCGATCCTCGTAGGCGGTCTTCAATTCGATCAGGCGGCGCAAGCCTCGCTCGATCCAGAAGCCGACTTTTTCCGAGATGTCGAGCCACGAAAAGCCGAAGAACAGGCTGGAACCCATCACGATGAAAGCCAGTAGCAGCAGCGTGCTGCCCGCGTGGCCCATGAGCTGCGCCAGCCCCTGGGCCAGCAGTTGGCCCAGCTGTCCGCCGGCGCCCGCCGGCAGGTGGCCGGCCCAGGACCCCAGGCGCAAGGCCTCGATGCCCATGCAGCCCAGGAACAGCAGCACAAAGCCGATGCCGACCTCCCAGCGCACGCGCGGCAGGAGCTCGGGCACGGTGTTGGGCAGGACGACGCGCGTCAGCCGATAGAAGCCCGCGGCCACGCGGCGCAGCAGCAGCACCACCCACAGCCACGCGGAATAGCCGAACAGGAACAGCAGGAAGTCGGCGACGTGCGCGCCGAAGGTGCCGCCGCGATTCTGCGTCACGCCGCTGTGCACGGAATGCGACCAGGCCGGGTCGGATTTGCTCCAGGTCGCCAGTACCAAAATCAGCCAGCACGCCATCGCGGCAAAAAGTATCCAGCGCGCTTCGCGCAACAATCCGGTCAGGCGGGCCTGCAAGGGCGAGGGGCCGTTGCGCACATTGCGCGAGGCGCGGGATGTCGGTGCGGGTATTCTTGCCATGGCCTCATTATAATTGCGGGGTTATCGATCAACGGATTTTCTGTGATGTCTAGCGCAAAACACGCCAAAGTGATGATTCTGGGCTCCGGCCCCGCCGGCTACACCGCCGCCGTCTACGCCGCCCGGGCCAATCTGTCGCCCGTGCTCATCACCGGCCTCGAGCAAGGCGGCCAGCTGATGACCACGACCGACGTGGACAATTGGCCGGCGGACGTGCACGGCGTGCAGGGCCCCGACCTGATGCAGCGGTTCATGGAACACGCCCAGCGCTTCAACACCGAAATGGTGTTCGACACCATCGCCAAGGTGGACCTGTCCCAGCGGCCCTTCGTCCTCACGGGCGACACCGGCGAAACCTATACCTGCGACAGCCTCGTCATCGCCACCGGGGCGTCGGCCCAATACCTGGGCCTGCCCTCCGAGCAGGCCTTCATGGGGCGCGGCGTGTCGGCCTGCGCGACCTGCGACGGGTTCTTCTACAAGAACCAGGACGCGGTGGTGATCGGCGGCGGCAACACCGCCGTCGAGGAAGCCCTCTACCTGTCGAACATCTGCCGCACGGTCACCCTGGTGCACCGCCGCGACAAGTTCCGTGCCGAGCCCATCCTGGTGGACAAGCTCATGGACAAGGTGAACAACGGCAATATGCGCCTGAAGCTGTTCCACGAACTCGACGAAGTCCTGGGCGACGACTCGGGCGTGACCGGCGTGCGCCTGCGCAACAACCAGACGGGCGGCACCGAGGACCTGGCCGTGACCGGCACCTTCATCGCCATCGGCCACAAGCCCAATACGGCGATCTTCGAGGGCCAGCTCGACATGGAGAACGGCTATATCGTCACCCGCAGCGGCCTGCAGGGGCTGGCGACCATGACCTCGGTGCCGGGCGTATTCGCCGCCGGCGACGTCATGGACCACGTCTACCGCCAGGCCATCACCAGCGCGGGCACCGGCTGCATGGCCGCGCTCGACGCGCAACGCTGGCTGGAGAATGAAGGCCTCTAAAGCAGGCCTGGCCGAGCTCGAGCGCCTGCGCGCCGAAGCCGCCCTGGATCCAGCCGACCGGGCTCTGTTTCGCCAGGCCGTGCGCTTCGTCCAACCCCTGCGAAGCGCCACGGTCCGGGCGCCCGGCCCCTCACGCCTGGCCCCCGAGGACTGGCTGCGGGCGCGCCGCGCCCATGCCGCCGGCCAACCGGACCCCGCGCCGGCGCCCACCGCCCCGCTCGCCACGCGCGGGCTGCCGGCGGCCGCCCCGTACGATCCGGAAGCCCGCCACTTCCTCCATGCCGGCTGCGGGCCGGACCTGCTGCGCGGCCTGCGGCGCGGAAAATGGCCCATCGAGGCCACCCTGGACCTGCATGGCAGCACACTCGAGCACATGGACGAGCGCATGGACCGGTTTCTGGCATCCTGCCTGGATCACGGCATCCGCTGCGTCCGCATCATCCACGGCAAGGGCCACGGCTCGCGCACCGGCGTCGCCATCCTCAAGGATGCCGTACGCAGGCGCTTGACGCGGCTCGATGCCGTCCAGGCCTGGATTCAATGCGACGAGCCCGCAGGCGGGGCCGGCGCCGTCATGGCTTTGCTGCGCCAACCACCGTCCAAGGACACCCCATGAACTGGATCCTGTTGGGCTTCGCCATCCTGGCCGAAGTCATCGCAACCTCGGCCCTCAAGGCCTCGGACGGATTTACCCGGCCGCTGCCGGCGGCCGTCACCGCCGTCGGCTACGCCATCGCCTTCTATTTGCTGGCGCTGACCCTGAAGACCATACCCGTAGGCATTGCCTACGCGGTCTGGTCGGGTGCGGGGATCGTGGCGATCGCCCTGATCGGCTATTTCTTTTTCCACCAGGCGCTGGACGGGCCGGCCCTGTTGGGCATCGGCCTGATCCTGGCGGGCGTCATCGTCCTGAACGTGTTTTCGAAGTCGGGCGGGCACTGAGGCGTGCCGCCCTTGCCGCCTCAGGCGGACGCCAGCACGCCCGCATCGCAGGGCATGAGGCGCCGGTAGAAATTCGGCAGGGCGAACAGGGCGCCATGCACCTCGGGGTTGTAGTATTGCAGGTCCTCGACGCCACGCACCTCGAGGCGGGCTGCAACGTCGGCGGCGGGCAGCGTCACCGGATCAAGGGTGTCGGAGGCCACGGCCAGGGACCAGTACGAGCCGTACAGCGGAATATGCAAGCCATAGCCGCGCACGTGCTCGAACGTCCGGCCCAGTGCCTCCGCCAGGCCCCTCACCTGGTCCGGCTCGTGGAAGGGGGAGCCCAGGTGCAGCACCAACGCACCGCCGGGCGCCAGGATGCGCCGGCAATGGGCGAAGAATGACTCGGTATACAGGGGCCCCGCCGGGGTCTCGGGATCAGTGAGGTCCAGGTACACCAGGTCGAAGCGTTCCGCCGTATCACGGACGAAGGCCGCGCCGTCGCCGATCCGCACGTTGGCGCGCGGGTCGTCCAGGCTGCCGTGATTGATGCGGCCCAGATGCCGGCGCGCCACGTCCACCACCCCGCCGTCGAGTTCGACCAGCGTGGCCTGGATGCCCGGATGCTTCAGCAGTTCCTCGAGGGCACCGCCGTCGCCGCCGCCCACGATCAGGGCGCGCCGGGGATCCGGATGGGCGATCGCCGCCGGGTGGATCAAGGCCTCGTGGTAGAAAAACTCGTCCGCCTCGGAAGTCATCAAGCTGCCGTCCAGCCGCAGGGTCAACCCCAATTCGTCGGATTCGAGCAGCTCGAGGTGCTGGTAATCGGTGCGCTGGTCCAGCAGGCGCCGCGCAAAGCGAAAACCATACACGCTGTCCTCATTCAGGGATTCCAGCAGCAGTTCGCCGCCGGCGCGGGCGGGCCCGTCGCGGTCGCCGCGCATGATGCGCTCGCGCTGCGATTCGCGGGCCTGGAATGCGCTTTCGAGGGCGCCCATGAGGCGCTCGGCCTTGTCCGAATTGTCGGCCTCGAAGTTGCACACGTAGACATCCAGCGTGACGCCCCGGCGCTCGGGCCAGGTATGCAGGGCCAGATGGGATTCGGCCAGCAACAGGGTCCCCGTCACCCCGCCCGGCTGGCCCTGGTAATCGGGAAACACGTGCCATTTCTCGCCGACGATCGTGAGGCCGGCCGCCAGCGTCGCCTCCCGGCACAGGCCGGCAAGCGCCTCGGCGTCGGTCATCAGCAAACCATCACAGTCGCAGCGATAGAGATCCGCAGTGAGATGCAGGCCTTGCATGGTGTGCTCCTAGTCGGGGTCCCGCGCCGGGCGCGCGCGGAAAGGAAAAACCGATATGCGGCATGGCGCCGCCCCAGGGCCACAGCACGAGGGGCTGGCGGCCAGGAAACCATAGATTATACACAAAGACAGCGAGTTGCCGGCCAAAGCCGGATATACCCGACAAATGACGGCGGAATGCGCAATGCGCGCAATCCAGGGGTTCGCCCTCGCCGCATATCCACGGGCCTGAAATGGAACGGGGCCGACGATTTTGTCGTCGGCCCCGCCAAGATTCTATTTGTTATGGGTACTGCCAGATTTACGCCGTATCTTCGGCTGTGCCCAAGCAGGGCTGTCTCCTCACCTGCATGAACCGCATTATGCACGGCGCATCTAAATGTGACACTTAGGGAATGCACCTAGGGCGGCCGCCATCCGAAAAAACCAGCACCACCACGACCTCGTCGGGCAGCGGCGACCCGGGCACCGCGACGCCGATGGTATCGATCTCGTCGAACGACCAGGAATCGTCCTTGTGGCCGATCGGGACATCGATCGTCGAACCGGCCGCGCAGACTTTCGCATTAGAGGGGATGACGGCTTTTCCGCCGCCGATCCCCGCCCGGATGGGCTTCCCCATGCGGGGATGCAGGATTGCGGCGGCGTGCTCCGCCTGACCTTCAGTGCCCACCATCGCGGCCTTTCCGTAGGCCGCCACAGGCCGCTCCAACAGGGCGAGCGCCTCGGCCGTCAGGCGCTCGCCCAGTTCGGCACCGAGCGCGATCAGGTCCTCGACCTCGGCGCTCTCGCGCCGCGCGGCGGGGTTGCGCAGGACAGCGCATGCGGCGATGCGCGTGACCGGCCTCTCGAGCGGCCGCCCGCCCGCTTGGCACACGACATCCTTCAAGAGATAGAGTCGTCTCAGATTCATGTCAGCTCACCGTCAAAATGCCGAAATTGTCCTTCAACACCGCATTCGCCGCCCGCGGGCCCAGGCTGCGGCGCACGAAATTCACAGGATCGGGCTCGCCCAGAGGGAAAGGCGCGTCGCTGCCCAACAGCAGGTGGCTTTGCGGGACGGCGTTCGCCACATAGTTGAGGATCGCCGGCTCGAAGCACACCGTGTCGTAATAGAGGCGCTGCAGATAATCCCCCACAGGGGCGCGCAAGGCCGCCGACAGGTCCGGGTTGGTGTCCACCTCTCGCTGCATGCGTTCGCGCAGTATCAGGCTGAAGGCCCCCGAATGCGCGAAGACCAGTTTCAACCGGGGCCATCGATCCAGGAAGCCCGAACACACGAGGCCCAGGATATTGACGGTGTTGTCGAACAGGTAACCCGCAACCACCGTCAGCTCGAAATCCCGGGTTCGTTCCTTGCCCGGCGGATCCGCCGGGTGCACGAACAGCGGTACATTGAGTTCCGTCGCCGCTTCCCAGATGGGCTTGAACTGATCATGATAGAGGTACTTGCCCCTGACGTTTGACGCGATATGGCCGCCCACGAAGCCGAGCTCGCTCACGCAGCGCCGAAGCTCGCGCGCGGCGGCCTCGGGATCCTGCATGGGCAGGAAGGCCCAGCCCGAGAACTTCGTCCGGTCCTCCTCCATCATCGCCGCCAGGCCGTCGTTGAACGCCTGGCCGGCGGCCACCGCCAGCGCGGAATCCTGGTGATAGTCGATGAAAGGGGTGGCCAGCGACAGCACCGTATGGTCCACGCCCACCTCGGACATTCTTTGCAGCTGCCGGCCCCGGTCGAAGAACGTCCTGCCCAGGGGAAAACGGTGGCCGCGAATCGTGAAGTCGATGAGTTCTTCGGTTTCACCTTCCCGGCGTATCCCGAAGGCCTCGTTCTTTTCCACGAACCGCAGGAAGTCCTGCGGGACATAATGGCAATGAATATCCGTGATCATCCCAGAACCTCCTCGCAGCCGCTGTCCTTCGCGCGGACGAAGGCGGGCTCTTGCGCCAGAGCATCGGCGCAATATCCACGGTCGTGCGCATCGGGCTCGAAGGACACCGGCCGATGGGCAGTGCGATTGACGGTGAGCTTGAATACGTCGAAACGGTTGTAGTAGCCGACGATGTCGTGGACCTGCTTGGGCTCCACGCAATCGGCCAAGTCGAGATCGACATAGAGGATGCCCTCGGAGTCGGTCAGCTCGCCGCGGATCTCCCCGTTCGGCCCCGTGACCATCGTCACACCGCGCGTGCTGCAGTCGAGCAGGCGCGCCGCGTCCTTGTGCAGCTTGACCAACTCGTCCTTCATGGCCTTGTCCATGAAGCTTGCGACCCCGATGTTGAAGCTCTTGGCCTCGAACGAATAAGAGCGGACCCGGATATAGATCGAATCGTTCAGCGGATAGTTGATCCCCTCATCCGGGTCCTTGTAGGGATAGATCGGCGGCCAGGTCGAAATGTGCACCTGCTCGCCCTGGGCCATCATCGTGAAGCGCGCCAGCGGGTTGGTGTTTTCCCCGCACACCAGCATGCCAAGGCGGCCCAGCCGGGTCTCGAGAACGCGCAGGCCGGCGCCGTCACCATTCGCCCAGCTCATTTTCTCGTAGTGGGTCGGCACCAGCTTGCGGTGATGGTTGAGGATCGCGCCGTCGTCGCCGATCAGGATATTGGAGTTCCAGATGCAGCCCACGCTTTGCGTGGTGCCCTCGTTGATCCCCATCGACACGAACACGCCGAACCTGCGGGCCGCCGCGCACAAGCGCGCCACCTCGGGGCCGGGCACGGTGATCGACTGCGCGGCCAGACGCTTGAACATGTCATGGTTGTAGACCGGAGACCGCAATCCCGACCACAGCGGATAGGCCGGAATGTAGGTCTCGGGGAAGGCGATCAATTGGGCGCCATTCCTCGCCGCCTCTTCGATGAGGGCGCAGGCCTTGTCCGTGGTGGCCTCCGCGTCCAGGAAAACCGGGGCGACGTGCATGGCCGCGGCCTTGAATTTCGGATAGTGAATCATTTCAATCAGACCTCATAAAAGTAGTGGTTCATTTCAAGGGCGAGAACTCGGCGGGCAGCAGAAAGACGCTTTCCTGCTGTTCCATGTACTGCCTGATCGACGGCACGAAAGCCAGCCACTCCTGGTCCTCCCACAGCTTCTGGCGCTGGGCCAGGCGATGATTGAAATCGTCATACGCCCAGATGAAGACGATTGAATTCAGATCGCCGCTTTCCGTGTGCCAGCACCCCACCAGGGTTGCGTACCGGCTGATGATTCCGATACCGACATCCCGATACACATCCAAGAACTTTTGGACGGCATGGACTTGCGTCCTGTACGTGCGCATTTCATAAATCATTCATGGCTCCTTTCCTGCCGGCTCACAGCCCGAGATACGCCTTCTTGAGCTGCTCGTTCTCGAGCAGCTCCTGTCCTGATCCCTTGAGAGTGATTCGTCCGTTCTCCAGCACGTAGGACGTGTCCGCCGTGCGCAGCACGTGCTGCACGTTCTGCTCGACGATCATCACAGTCAGCTTCAGCGCCCGCAGCGAGCGGATGAGCTGATAGACCAGGTCGACAAAGATCGGGGCCAGCCCTTCCGTGGGCTCGTCAAGCAGAAGGATCCGGGGCTTGGACATCAGTGCCCGCCCGATGGCGAGCATCTGCTGTTCGCCGCCGCTCATGGAACCGGCAACCTGCTTGCGGCGTTCGGCCAACCGGGGCAGCAAGGCATACACCTGCTCCAGCGTCTGATGCCTGACCGCCCTCGCCGCGGGCGAATAAGCACCGATCTCCAGGTTCTCCAGCACCGTCATGAACGGGAACAGGCGTCGCCGCTCCGGCACCAGGACCAAGCCCTTGGCGACGCGCTGCTCGCCGGGCAGCAATGAGATGCTTTCGCCTTCCATGGACACATCGCCCGTGCACCGCGTGCGCAGCCCGGCCAGTGAAAACATTAATGAACTCTTGCCCGCCGCATTCGCGCCCACGAGGCCCACGATCTGGCCGGCAGGCACCGATAGGTCGATATCGCGCAAGACCTGGATGGGACCGTAATAGGCGTTCAGTCCTTTGACCTCAAGCATGGACGGCCTCCTCTCCGAGATACGCCTTGATGACGTCGGGGTTCTCCACGACCGCCTGCGGCGCCCCGTCGGCAATGAGCTGGCCGTGATTGAGGACCAGGATCCGATCGACTGCGCTCATGATCGCGCGCAGCACGTGCTCCACCCAGATCACTGTCATGCCGCGGCCCGGCAGGCTCTTGACCAGTTCTGTCATTTCCACGACTTCACTGGGCGTGAGGCCGGCCATGATCTCGTCGAACAACACCAGCCGCGGCTTCAGCGCGAGGGCGCGGCCGACCTCCATGCGCTTGAGCTGGCCCGTCGAAAGTATGCCGACCGGCTTGTCGGCATATTGAGCCAGGTGGACCTCCTCGAGCACCGCCATGGCATCGGCGCGAGCCGCCGACACCGACCGCTGATGCAGCAGCGCGCTCAGCATGAGGTTCTCCAGCACGGTCATCTGCAAGTAGGGTTTGGGAATCTGGAAAGTCCGCGCAATTCCCGCCTTCGCCGCGTGAAATGGCTTCCAACCCGAAATGCGCCGGCCGCAGTACACGAGTTCGCCGGAAGTGGGCGGCAATGCGCCCGCCAGGAGGTTGTAGAGCGTGCTCTTGCCTGCGCCGTTGGGGCCGATGAGACCGATCAACTCGTTGGGACGCACCGAGAAACTGACGTCGCTGACCGCACGCAGCGCGCCGAAACTGCGGCTGACGCCGCGCACATCCAGAAGGACGCTCATGACCGCCCCTCCCCGCGGGACCCAAGCACCCGCCCCACCGCAGCGGCCAGACCGCCCGGAAAGTACAGCATCACGACAATTACGACGCCTCCATAGATGATCAAGTGCAAGCCATTGGCCGAACTACCGAGGTATGCGCGCAGCAACTCCGACAGGGGGATGATCGCGAACGCGCCCAGCACCGGCCCGATGGTCGTGCCCAATCCCCCGAGAGCGGCCAGCAGCGCAATCTGAAAGGAGCCCTCGAGCGAGACGACACTGGTCGGATCGAGATAGAGGAAGTACTGGGCGAACAGCGATCCCCCAATGGCCGTCAGGAACGCACTGGCGCCCATCGCCGCCGTGCGCACCGCCAGGGGATTGATGCCCGCGGCGCTGGCGGCATCCTCGTTGTCGCGCACGGCGAACAGGTAATAGCCGTAGCGCGATCCTTCGATGACTTTCGACAGCCCATACAGGAGGACCAGATAGCCGAGCATCAGGACCATGTATGCCTGCTTCGAGTCGAACACCATGTTGGCGATGCTGGCCACGGGCATGATCGACACCCCCATCGGCCCGCCGGTCAGGGACACCCAGTTCAGCGCCCCGATGCGGACGATCTCGGCGACCGCCAGTGTCGAGAGGATGAAGAACGGGCCGCGCAGCCGCGCGCAAAGCATGGACAGCAAAGCGCCTACGATTGCCGCCAGCGCCGCGCCTACCCATATGCCGATCCACGGGTTCACCCCCGCTTTCACATTCAGGAGCGTCGAGGTGTAGGCGCCGATGCCGAAAAAAGCCATGTGACCGAACGAGATCAGGCCCGCGTAGCCGCCTGCGATGTTCCAGGCCAGGGCCAGGCCCGCCCAGAGGAAGGAGAGCACGAAGATATCCTGCAGGCTCGGCGGCAAGCGCAACGCCACCAACGCAAGGCAGGCCAGGCACAAGACAATTTCAAACCAGGATAAGGCGCCGCGCTGTGGCGCCCGGGGAAGGCCCCCGGCGCGCGGCGAGAATCCGACGACTCTAGTAAGCATGTGTGGTGACCTCAATCAAGTATTCACGCCCAGCTGCGCGGTGCCTTTCTGTCCCAGGAGACCGGAAGGCCTGAAAATCAGCGCCAGCACAAACACGACGAAGAAGAACAGCTGTCCGTAGGCGGGCGCCACGTAGTAGCTGGCAAACGACTGGATGACGCCGATCCCGATGCCGCCGATCAGCGCCCCCTCGATGCTGCCCATGCCGCCGAGCACCACAATCACGAAGGCGATCAGCACGAAGTTCAGGCCGACCGTCGGAAACACCGAGAAAATCGGCATCATGGTGCAAGCGGCGAAACCCACCAGCGCGGAGCCGCCGGCGAAGGTGATCAGGAATATCCGCGGGACCGGAATTCCCATCAGCACCGCCGCCTCGCGGTCCTGGACCGTGGCGCGGATCGCCTTGCCCAGGTAGGTCGAATGCATCAGCCAACGCAGCAGCGCGGTCAGGCCGATCGCCACACCGAAACCGATGATCAGTTCGGCTTTGACGAGGATCGGCCCCACCGCGAGGGATCTCCCCCCGAACATCGGCGGCACGTCGAATAGATCCGCCGTCATCAGCATGAGCGCCACGTTCTGCATGAGGATCGACAGGCCCATGGTCGCAAACACCACCACGAGCTCCGGTTTTCCCACGGACGGACGGATGATGAGCCGATGCACCAGCATCCCGAACAAAGCCATCGCGGGCACGACGACGACCATGGCAAGGTACGGATTCATGCCTAATGTGCTGTTGACCAGCCAGGCGCCGTACATTCCGAGCATCAGGAACTCCCCGTGCGCAAAATTGACGACGCGCAGGACACCGAATATCAAGGTCAAGCCCATGCTCATCAGCGCGTAGATGCCGCCGATCAGGATGCCCGAGACCAACAATTGCATGAAAGTCGACATGCCGGTTCCTCCTCGGGCTCAGCCGCGCTCGTCCCAGGAGGGCAGCGGCACCGATTCGGGCTCGTGGGTTGCGAGCGCCTGGGGATACACCTCGTTATTGCCCGAGGACTGCCACTGCCAGACACCGATCGCGGCGCGCAGGTTCTGGCCCGCGTCCTTGGGTTCGGGCGCCCAGTCATTGTTGGTGAATTTGATGCCGCTGCCGTTGGGCAGTGATCCGATCGGCAGGTCCAGCCCCAGCGCGATCTCCCTCAGCTCATCAGGTTCGAAGGTCTTGGCCTTGGGGAAGACCTCGGTGAACAAGCCCCACAATCCCGAGAAGCTGGCCGACGCGTGGCCTGCCGGGGCGCGGCCCATCTTGGCCTCGTAGCGCTTGAAGAACTCATTGGCGGCCGCCAGGGTCTCTGGCTTGAGGATGTCGGGATTGACGCGGGGCGGGAACTCCGACACGAAGATTCCCTGCACGGCATTGCCGATCGCATCGCGCAGATCGGGATTCGAGTAGCCGCCGGTGATGCCCACGAATGCTTGGACATAGAAATTCAGTTCCTTGGCCTTGCGTTGGAACAGAATGGCGTCATTGGGATAGGAGACCGCCAGCATCACATCGGGCTTGGCGTCCTTGAGTTGCTGGACGATTGCCGTCATGTCGGTGATGAAGGCGTCGTAGCCCTCGTCGTAGATCAGCTTGATGCCTTTTTCCTGCGCATAGGCCCGAACGCCCTCGGCGATCGATTGCCCCAGCGCCCGGTTTTCCCACAAGAGCGCAATGCGCAAAGCATCGGGCGCCTTGTTCAGGCGCGCCGCCAAGTCCTCCAGCGTGAAATCCAGGGCCGCCTGGGCATACAGCCGCGAGGCCCCGCCCACCTGGAAGGTGTATTTGAAACCCCGCCGGGTAATGATTTCCGCCGCACCCACGGTCTCCCAGTGAAACACCTTGTGCCGCTCCGCCGCCTGGCTGACCGCGATCGCCAGCGGCGACAAGCCCGAACCCGTGGTGATCTTCACATTTTCACGCGTGATGACGCGCTCGGCCTCGCTGATGGCCGCCGCCGCCGTCGGGATGTCGGCCAGGATGTACTCGATCTGGCGGCCGTTGATGCCACCGCGTTCGTTGATCATGTCGCGGGCGATCTGCATGGCGGCCCAATGTTCTGTGCCGTTCTTGGTGAACTGCCCGGTCAACGGCTGGAAAACCCCGATGCGGATCGGCTCGCTGGCGAACGCGCTCGTCGCCCCCAGCGCCACTACCATAATTCCAAGCACTATTGCACGCCATGTGCGTGCCTTTCCATTAAATTTTTCCAGACTCATTTTTGCCTCCTTTCAGCCACCTCGATGGCTATTGTTAAACGATATAATCGCCGTTAGATTAGTGATTTAATGGCTTTCTCCTTGTATGGCCAGGCCAGTATAACGATGCACCCAGGGCATCAGTTGTTAAAACGCCTGGACGAATTTAATATTGATAAATATTGGTGAAGTGACGAGGAATTCCATGGACGCCCAGGCAGGCATCAAGTCGATCGAGGTCGGGGGACGTTTGCTGCAAGCATTGGCGGCCAGCAGCGGCCCGGTGCCCCTCAAGGATCTGGCGGCCAGGGCGCGGCTCTCCCCCAGCGCCGCCCACCACTACCTGGTGAGCTACCGCCGTCTCGGGCTGGTACGGCAGGAGCCCGACAATCTCGGCTACTCCATCGGCCCGTTCGCGGTCGAACTCGGCATGGCCGCGATCGGACGCTCCAACCCGATGGCCGAGGCGCATGCACTGCTGGAAAAAGTACGCAACCGGCTGGACCAGTCCGTCATGCTGGCCACCTGGGGCAGCTACAGTCCAGTCATCGTGTCGGTCGCCGAAAGCAGCAAACCGATCATCATGACGATGCGCATCGGCGCGACCATGCCGCTGCTGCTCTCGGCGACCGGCTGGATCTTTGCGTCATTCCTGCCCAAGGCAATCGCCGGGCCGGCGATACAGCACGCACTCCAGGAAGGCCGGGTCATGAAGGAATACCGGAATCGCCAGGCGCTCAACCGCAAGCTCGCGGAAACACGCGAGGCGAGGCTGGTCGGACATTCCGGACACTTGCTGGCCAACATCGCGGCGGTATCCACGCCCTTGATCGACGTGCGGGGCCAGCTCGTGGCTGCGATGACGGTCTTTGGCGACGCCCAGCAATTCGACTACTCGCTGACCGGCGCGCCTGCGGAGATCATCAAGGAAGCCAGCCTGGCCTATACGGGGATTGCGTCCTGAAGGGACGTTACGTCTCTGGGTTGGCTGCGCACGACACAAAAGCCGACCGAGCCGCTGTGTAGCCCTGGCGGGACACCATAGAACGTCATCGCGAGCCTATGAGTGACAGGCGCTATGCAAGGTGTACGCGGTTACGGCCCGCCGCCTTCGCGCGGTACAGCGCAGCGTCTGCCAGAGCCAGCGCGTCGTGTATGTCCGTGCCATGCTCCGGATAGCAGGCCACCCCGAGGGAAATGGTCACGCTGCCCGCATTGTCGAAAGCAGTCCTTTCGATGGCAGACCGCAAGCGTTCTGCAAAGTGCTGGGCTGGGCCGACTCCCGAATCCGGCAACAAGATCACGAATTCTTCGCCCCCCATGCGGGCGACCACGTCTTCGCTACGGGCTTCAGCCATGATCGACGCGGTAATGGCTTTGAGGACCTCGTCGCCCACGGCGTGGCCGTATTCATCATTGACTGCCTTGAAGTGATCGACGTCGACCATCACGACGGCTGCGTTTCTCTCTTCCTCCATGATTCGTTCCATGGCAGTGTCCAGGCCACGGCGGTTGAGGGCGCCGGTCAGCGGATCCGTCGTTCCTTCGATATGGAGCTGGCGTATCCGACTGCCAATGGCCGAAAAGCTCCGCATCAGCCCTTTTCGGATCAGGGCGGCCTCGAGGTACCAACCTTTGATAGACCGTATGCGCGAGAAGTTCGCGGGATCACCCAGGTTGGCGGCGACTTCTGCGAGCTCACGTAAAGGGCGGGCAATAAATCGAGATAACCACCAGATCGCCAGCAGACTCAGAATAACCACCGGCAAGGAGTAATAGAGCGTGCGCAAGAACAGTTCGTCAATATTCGATAATGCGACCTCCGTGGGCCGGTGAGCAACGACGCCCCAACTCGGAGACGGGATGGGTGCGTAGCTGACAAGCTGGTCCTTAGCGCCGCTCTCGATGGTGCGCTCGGTTCCGACTTCGCCGCGCAGCACTGCAGAGACGGGCTTCGAGCCCTTGAACGAAGTTCCGATCAGCTCCGGGTCCGGATGGTAAACCACCGCCCCTGTTTCATCGACGATATAGAAGTAAGATCTATCTTGATAGTGAAGTTTATTCAGCGCGTTTTGCAGTGCGCTGCCCCCTTGCAGATACACTGCGCCCCCAACGAATCCGGCATAACGTCCATCCGTGAGAATGGGATAGGAAATAAGGATCAGCCACCGGCTGCCGGGCCCTCTGAACGCGCCACTGATTGCTGCGGAATCTTGTGCCTCGAGCAGTGCCCGGGCTTGTGATGCTTGCAAATAGCTGCCCACCGGGAATTCCCCCGCGGGTTCAGCGACGAAAATTTTCCCTGTCGAGTCGACTGCAATAACAGCGTTGAAGGTGTCGGTGACACTGGAGACCTGATCCAGTTCCTTTTGTGTGGCGGCAGGGTCGAGCCGACTCTCACCGACGTCCAGCGCGGCGGCAGCGAGTACCTGTGTAGACTTTTCAAGGAACGAATCGGTGACGCGTGAAAGTTTCTCAGCGTAGCTGCGGTTCGCATCCAGGCTGTGCTGAAGCAGCAAACCGCGCTGAACCTGATAAGCGGCATGTAAGCTATTCGCCAAGGCCAAAAATACGAAGAACAGGCACATCCACAGGATAAGGCGTCGTAGGTCGACACGAAAAAACGAACCGGGGATGTCGTTCGGGTTACTCTGGGCCATTGACGGGAAAGGTTAAGTTCGGCGATGGTCGCCATTCTAGCAATGAAGTCGGGTGGCGGGACTTGCACCCGCAGGAGTGCGCCCATGCTGGGTGCACAAAGCAAAGGCCCCACCCTCCCAAGAAGAGTGGGGCCAGGACCAGCCAGCCTTGCGGCCGGCTAAAGATCCAACAGGCTTATCACATATTGTCGATCATCACCTGGCCGAAGCCCGAGCAGGACACCTGGGTCGCGCCTTCCATGAGGCGGGCGAAGTCGTAAGTGACTTTCTTGGACAGGATGGCCTTCTCCATGCTGCTGATGATGAGGTCGGCCGCCTCGGTCCAGCCCATGTGGCGCAGCATCATTTCCGCCGAGAGAATTTCCGAACCGGGATTGACGTAGTCCTTGCCGGCGTACTTGGGGGCGGTGCCGTGGGTGGCCTCGAACATGGCGACCGAATCGGACAGGTTGGCGCCCGGGGCGATGCCGATGCCGCCGACCTGGGCCGCCAGGGCGTCGGAGACATAGTCGCCGTTGAGGTTCAGCGTCGCGATGACGTCGTATTCGGCCGGGCGCAGCAGGATCTGCTGCAGGAAGGCGTCGGCGATGACGTCCTTGACCACGATGTCGCGGCCGGTCTTGGGATTCTTGAACTTGCACCACGGGCCGCCGTCGATCAATTGGGCGCCGAATTCCTGCTGGGCCAGTTCGTAGCCCCAATCGCGGAAGCCGCCCTCGGTGAACTTCATGATGTTGCCCTTGTGGACCAGGGTCACGGTCGGGCGGTCGTTGTCGATGGCGTACTGGATCGCCTTGCGCACCAGGCGCTGGGTGCCCTCGCGCGACACGGGCTTGACGCCGATGCCGGAGGTCGCCGGAAAGCGGATTTTGTTGACGCCGAGCTTGTCCTGCAGGAATTCGATGATCTGGCGGGCCTGCTCGGATTCGGCCTCGAATTCGATGCCGGCGTAGATGTCCTCGGAGTTCTCGCGGAAGATCACCATGTCGGTCTTTTCAGGCTCGCGCACCGGCGAGGGCACGCCCTTGAAGTAGCGCACCGGGCGCAGGCAGACGTACAGGTCGAGTTCCTGGCGCAGGGCCACGTTCAGGGACCGGATGCCGCCGCCCACCGGGGTGGTCAAGGGGCCTTTGATCGACACCACGTAGTCGCGCACGGCCTCCAGGGTTTCCTGGGGCAGCCAGACGTCGGGGCCGTAGATCTTGGTGGATTTTTCACCGGCGTAGACTTCCATCCAGTGGATCTTGCGCTGGCCGTTGTAAGCCTTGGCGACCGCAGCGTCGACGACCTTGAGCATGACGGGCGTGATGTCCAGGCCCGTGCCGTCGCCTTCGATGTAGGGGATGATCGGCTGGTCGGGGATGTTCAACGAGGAATCGGCGTTGACCGTGATCTTTTGGCCGCTGGTCGGGACCTTGATGTGTTGATAGGACATGGAAGCTCCAGTTTGCTCTGGGGGAGGATGATGACGAAAGGGGGGATTTTAGTCTTATATAAGAGTTTAGCCCAAACGCGCGGGATTGAGGCGCGCGAACCCCTTATTCTACCGTTCAGGCCGGCCGTGGGCGGCGCCGCAAGGCGGTAAAATGGTCGAAACACGCAAGCAGGCAGCCATGTTCAACCCCACCCGCGAGCAAGTCCGCGAATTTTTCACCGAGGCCTGGCGCAAGGAACGCGCCGGCGCCGTCCTGACGCCGCTGGAGACCATGGCGGCGGACCTGATCCGTCTGCACCCGGAATACCACGCCGACCTCGAGGATCCCGAGGCCGCCGCGCGCGACTATCCGGTCGAGGCAGGTCGCACCAACCCCTTCCTGCACCTGTCCATGCACTTGGCGATCGCCGAGCAGGTCTCGATCGACCATCCGCCGGGCATCCGTGCGGCGTGGCGCGCCTTGCTGGGCACCCGCGACGAGCACGAGGCCGCGCACGTGGTCATGGAGGCTTTGGGCGAGGTGGTCTGGGAGGCCCAACGCATGGGCGTGCCGCTGGACAACGACCGATACCTGGACCTGATCCGGCGCCGCGCGACGCAGGATCCGTAGTTTTCAGCCTTGTGAAGGGTGTGTTTCCGGTGGATCCGCTGATTCAGGGGCCCACCGGAATGCGTGGCGGATTACTTGCGGATCGCCAACGGGGACGGCAGGCTGGCCAGCCAGGCCGAGATATTCTCGATGTCCGTGGGCGAGAGCTGGGCCGCCATGGCGCCCATGATCGGGTTCTTGCGCACATTGGCCGACACGGGCGCTCCGGCCTGGCCGCGCTGGTAGGCCGTGAGGGCGTGGGCCAGGTAGTCGGCGTGCTGTCCCGCGAGGATCGGGTATTCTGGCATCATGGATGTCTTGGCATCCTCGCCGTGACAGGAGGCGCAGGTGAATTTCTGGAAGGCAGCCTGGCCGGCGGCCAGATCCGCGGCCTGTGCGCCGGCCGCGACAAAGGCGAGGGAGCCGAGCAAGGCGATCGTCAATTTCTTCATGAGGTCCCCGGCTTTATTATTTGAGGCTGGAATAATAGGCGGCCACGTCGGCCATGTCCTGCTCGGACAGGGTCCGGGCGATGGCCTCCATCGTGGCGAACGAGCGTGCGCCGCTGGCGTATTCCTTGAGCGCCGCGACGATGTAGGCGGCGTTCTGCCCGGCAATCATCGGCACGTGGTAGAGCTCGGGATAGGCGGCCTTGTAGCCGGGGATCCCGTGGCAACCGATGCACATCGAAATCTTGTCCTTTGCCGCCTGCGCATCGCCCGTCACCGGCGCGGCATCCGCCGCCACGGCCTGCCCTGCAAACAAACAGGATGCCGCGATCGCCAGGGGGCCCAGGCAGCGCTCGATTTGTATTCGCAACTTCATATTGTCTCTTTGTTAGCTAAAAAAGGCCCCACGCCGCGCCCTCCGCGTGCTGCCCCTAAAGGGGCCGACTTTCTACCTTGGGGCGGCCAGGCTGCGGAAAATGCGATCGGTTGGAAACCCACATGACCGATGCGGCCTGATGATTGTACGATAATTGCAACCAAGCATGCAGTCCTGAAACTTTGAACCTTATAGCAGCCGGCCGCGCGCCGGCGCCGGGAAATCTTCTTCGACATGAGCACGAATCCCCAGCCGCCCGCCACCGAACGCTTTGACGGCACCGAGCGCTACGTCGCCACGGATGCCCTGAAAATGGCGGTCAACGCCGCCCTTGTGCTGCAACGGCCGCTGCTGGTCAAGGGCGAGCCGGGCACCGGCAAGACCCTGCTGGCCGAGGAGGTGGCGCGAGCCCTGGACCGGCCCCTGCTGCAATGGCACATCAAATCCACGACCAAGGCGCATCAGGGTTTATACGAATACGATGCGGTGTCGCGGCTGCGCGACTCGCAACTGGGCGAATCCTCGGTGCACGACATCCGCAACTACATCGTGCAAGGCGTGCTGTGGCAGGCCTTCGAGTCCGAGCGGCCCACCGTCGTGCTGATCGACGAGATCGACAAGGCCGACATCGAGTTTCCGAACGACCTGCTGCGCGAACTGGACCGGATGGAGTTCCACGTCTACGAGACCCGCGAGACCATCCGCGCGCGCCATCGCCCCCTGATCGTCATCACCTCCAACAACGAAAAAGACCTGCCCGACGCATTCCTGCGCCGCTGTTTCTTTCACTACATCGCCTTTCCCGACCCGGATACGCTGCGCGAGATCGTCGCGGTCCACTTCCCCGACATACGCGCGGACATCCTGGGCGCGGCGCTGGACGCTTTCTTCGGCCTGCGCGAGGCGCCTGGCCTGAAGAAAAAACCCTCGACCTCCGAGTTCCTGGACTGGCTGCGCCTGCTGCTGGCCGAGTCGGTGCCGCCTTCGGCGCTGCGCGATGCCGACATTCCGCCGCTGGCCGGCGCCCTGCTGAAGAACGAACAGGACCTCGGCCTGCTGCAGCGCCTCGCATCCATGAACCGCCGCGCCCAGCGCTAAGGCGCGGGCCACCCCATGCTGATCGATTTCTTCTACCGCTTGCGCGCCGGCGGCATCCAGGTCTCGATCCAGGAGTACCTGACCCTGCTGGAGCTGCTGCGCAGCCAGGCCGCGCCGCAGACCCAGGAGGATTTCTACCACCTGGCGCGCATGGTGCTGGTCAAGGACGAAACCCTGTACGACCGCTACGACCAGATCTTCGCGGCCTTCAGCCAAGGGCTGGCCGCGCGCGCCGCCGGGGCGCCCGAAGTGCCCCTGGACTGGCTGCTGCAGACGTTCCGCAAACACCTGACGCCCGAGGAAAAGGCCGCCCTCGAGCGGCTCGGCTGGGACCGGCTGATGGAATTGTTCCAGCAGCGTCTGGAGGAACAGAAGGAACGCCATGCGGGCGGCAGCAAATGGATCGGCACCGGCGGATCCTCGCCCTTCGGCCACGGCGGCTATCACCCTGAAGGCATCCGCCTCGGCGGACCCTCGGCGGGCAACCGCAGCGCGGTCAAGGTCTGGGAGGCGCGCCAGTACCGCGACTACGACGACCGCCAGGAACTGGGGACACGCAATTTCAAGATCGCGCTGCGGCGCCTGCGCCGCTTTGCCCGCGAAGGCGCGGCGCTGGAGCTCGACATGCCGGGCACCATCCACGGCACCGCGCAAAGCGGCGGCATGCTGGACCTGCGCTGGATGCCCGAGCGGCGCAACACCGTCAAGGTGCTGATGCTGCTGGACGTGGGCGGCAGCATGGACGAACACGTCGAGCGCATCGAATCGCTGTTCTCGGCGGCCCGCAGCGAATTCCGCCACCTCGAGGTCTATTATTTCCACAACTGCCCGTACGAGACCGTCTGGCGCGACAACCGGCGCCGCGAGCAGCGCGTCGACACCCTGGACCTGATCCGCAGCCACAACGCCGACTGGCGCCTCATCCTGGTGGGCGACGCCTCGATGAGCCCCTACGAACTGCTGTACCCCGGCGGCTCGGTGGAGCACCACAACCGCGAGACCGGCGCCGCATGGCTGCAGCGCCTCCTGGCGCAATGGCCGAGCGCCGTATGGCTCAATCCCGAGCCTTCGGGATATTGGCAGTACCGGCAATCGATCGGCATCGTGCGCGAGATCATGCACGACCGCATGTTCGGCATCAGCATCGAGGGCCTGGAGCGGGCCATGCATTTGCTGGCGAAATAAACCGGCCATCCCCGCGGCTACGCCGCGCCGGGCCACACCGGTTGCAGCCCCCTATACATTCCACTTATACCTACCCGAGAAAAAACCTGCTTTCATTCCCACGCCCGCGCCCCTAGAATCGTTCCATCCCCCTGGCGCGGGCCGCAGGCCCGGCCCTACACACGCCCCGAGGCATTGCAATGAATGGCACCCCCGACCCCAGTCACCCCACCGGCGCGCCTGCCGATAGCGTCGACCTGATCGTCCTGGGCGCCGGCGCCGGCGGCATGACGGCCGCGCTGGTCGGTGCGCTCGAGGGACTGCGCGTCGTGCTCATCGAGCGCACGGATTGCGTCGGCGGCACCACCGCAACGTCCTCGGGCACGGTCTGGATCCCCGACAACCCCCATCAGCGCGACCTGGGCGTCCGGGACGATGCCGCGGCAGCCATGACCTACCTGGACGCGCTGGTCGGCGACCGGGCCGATCGATGGATGCGCGAGGCCTTCGTGGCGCAAGGCCCTCGCATGGTCGAATACCTCGAGGCACGCAGCGAGGTGCGCTTCCAGGCCTATCCCCACCATCCCGACTACCGCCAGGAACTGCCCGGCGCGGCCACCGGCGGCCGCCCGCTCGAACCCCTGTCTTTCGACGGCCGCCTGCTGGGCGCCCATTTCCGGCAACTGCGCTGGCCGATCCGGGAACTGATGCTGCCCGGGGGCTTGATGGTCACGCGCGGCGAGGCCGCACGCCTGCTGCGCGGCCCCGCATCCTGGGATGCCGTACGCCTGGGGGCCACGCTGGCCGGCCGCCTGCTGGCCGACCGTCTGCGTTATCGGCGGGGCACGCGCCTGGTCCTGGGCAACGCACTGGCGGCGCGGCTCTACAAGGGCCTGCTGGATCATGGCGTGGATATTCTTTTAGAGGCACGGGTGTCGCAGCTGCTCACCAGCGACGATGGCGCCGTGTGCGGCGTCGTCGTCAGCCATCAGGGCGGCAAGCGCACCCTGCGCGCCCGGCGCGGTGTGGTCCTGGCCGGCGGGGGCTTCCCGGCCGACCAGGGGTGGCGCGAACGCCACCTCCCCTCGCCCACCCCACGGTACACGGCGGCCTGCGAGGCCTGTACGGGCGAAACCATCCGCCTCGGCCTGGAGGCCGGCGCCGCCCTCGGGCGGCCCAAGGGCGACAATGCGCTGTGGTTCCCCAGCTCCATCGCGACGCGGCGCGATGGATCGACCGCCGTCTACCCGCACATCGTCCTGGACCGCGCCAAGCCCGGGCTGATCGCGGTCAATGCCGCCGGCCGGCGCTTCGTCAACGAGGCGGCGTCCTATCATGAGTTCACGCGGGGCATGTACGCCGCGCACCCGGACGATCCCTCGATTCCCGCCTTGCTGGTCTGCGACCGGCGCTTTCTATGGAAATACGGGTTGGGCATGGTCTGGCCGCACTCGATGGCCCTGCGCCGCCACATCCGCGGCGGCTACCTGCTGGCCGGCGCGACGCTGGCCGACCTCGCCCAGCAGACGGGCATCGATCCCGCCGGCCTCGCCCGCACGGTGGCGGCCGTCAACGAGTATGCCGCCACCGGCAAGGACCCGGACTTTCACAAGGGCGAGAGCCTGTACGACCGCAACAACGGCGACAGCGCGCACCAGCCCAATCCCTGCCTGGGGCCCATCGCCACGCCGCCGTTCTATGCCGTGCGCGTCTACCCCACCCCGCTGGCCACCAGCCTGGGCTTGCGCACCGATGCGGATGCGCGCGTCCTGGACGGCGACGGCCGGCCCATCGCGGGCCTGTACGCCTGCGGCGCGGACATGCATTCCCCCTTTGGCGGGGAATACCCGGGCGCCGGAGCGCAGCTGGGCCCTGCCATGACTTTCGGCTATGTGGCGGCGCGGCACGCCGCGGGCGGATAGGCCGAGGCGGCTACAGGCAGGGCTCCTCGTCCGTCGGCGGGCTGGTGATCACCAGGAACACCAGCGTATCCGTACCCGTGCAGTGGAATTCGTGCACCACGCCGGGGGGAATGTGGGTCACGTCGTTCGCACGCACCAGGCGTTCCTCGCCGTCCAGCACCAGGATGCCCTCCCCGCTGACGACATGGTAGATCTGCTCCTGGACCTTGTGCACGTGACTCTGGACATAGGCGCCCGGCTCGTAACAGGACATCCGATAGTCGAAGAACCGGCTGCCCGAGACTTCGGGGCTGACAATCGCCTTGGATAGCGCCTGGTTAAAATGCCCCGGATATTGAATCCACCGCAGTTCGCCCAGATTGCGGGTCACCGCTACGGCCTTGTCCCCGGTGTGCGCCGAGGGCTGCCCCTTGACGTTCGTCTTGTCCATGCGTGTCTCCTGTAGTCGAATGCTTGTCTGGGCCTGGCGCCCTCAGCCACTATATGGTTTGCCGTAGGCCGGCTGCGGATAGGGCAGCGGCGGCAACTGCCAGGTTCCGGTCGATGGCGGACGCACGTTCGCATCCACGTGTACGTCGATGACGCAGGGCCGCCGCCGCGCCAATGCCTGTTCGATGGCGCCGCGCAGTTCCTGAGGCCGGGTCACCGTATAACCCTCCGCCCCGCAGGCGCGCGCCCAGGCGGCGAAGTCCGGGTTGTAGGATTCGCCGGTGCGCCCATGATAGAACGCCGTGCCGATCTCGCGTCCATCGAACAAACCGTACTGCAGGTCGCGGATCGCCCCCCAGGCGAAATTGTTCCAGACCACCCAGACCACGGGCAGATCGTATTCGACGGCGGTGCACAGCACGTAGGGCGCCATCGTGAAGCCGCCGTCGCCGACCACTGCCACGCAGGGCCGGTCCGGCGCAGCCAATTGGGCGCCCAGGATGCCGCACACCCCAAAGCCCATGGACGAATAGCCCCAGCTATTGAGCATGCTCTGGGGCCGCCGCGCGCGCCAGAATTGCATGAACCAGTTGTGATGGACCCCCGAGTCCAGCGACAGGATGACGTCGTCGGGCAGCATGTCCTGCAAGGCGCCGACCACGAACTCAGGCCGCAAGGGACTGGTCGAGTCCTGAAAATGCGGGCGAACAAAGGATTCCCACTCGTTCTGCCAGGCGAGGACCTGGCGGCGCCAGTCGCCATAGCGCGCCGAGTCGAGACCAGGCCGCGCATCCAGTCCCGACAGGAGCTGGCGCACGAAGACCTTGGCGTCGGCGACGATCCCCACCGTGGGCGGGTAATTGCGCCCGAGCTCGGCCGGGTCGATGTCCACATGGACCAGGCGGGTCTGTGGGAAATTCCACGAATAGCCGGGTATCCAGGTGGAAGACGATCGGTCGTCGAAGCGCGTGCCCACCGTCAGGACCAGGTCGGCGTGGCGCCCCGCCTGGTTGGCGGGGTAGGCGCCGTTGCGACCGATGAAGCCCAGCGTCAGAGGATCGTCGGCCGGGACGCAGCCCATGCCGTTGGGCGAGGTGATCACCGGGATGCCCAGGCGCCGGGATAGTTCCGCGATCTCGGGACCGGCCTCGGCCAGCGTCGCGCCGTGGCCGATGAACAGCACCGGGCGGTGCGAGCCCGCCAGCAGGTCGAGCACCGCGTTCACGTCGCTCTCGCCGGCCGAAGGACGCACGCGGTCGTCCAGTCGCGAAGATGGCGGCACCTCGACGTCGGCGGACTCCTGGAACACGTTGTAGGGAATGTCCAGGTTCACTGGGCCGGGACGGCCCATCACCATGGTGTCCATGGCCTGGCGCAGCGCCAGCGGCAGCATGTCGACACGCGAGGGCTGGAAGGAGCGCTTGACCACCGGCCGGACCACCGAGGCGAAATCCGCCTCGTTGTGCGCATAGAGTTCCTGGAACGGCGCGCGATTGTGCTGCGAGGTCGGGACGTTGGCCGTGATGGCGAGAAAGGTGGAGGAATCCGACAAGGCCGTGATCAGCGACATCACCAGGTTGGCCGAGCCCGGGCCGGTGGAGGTCAGTGTGGCGACCGGCCGGTGGCGCACGCGGTAATAGGCGTCGGCCATGTGCCCCGCGCATTGCTCGTGGCGCGGCGAGATCAGCTTGATCCGGTCGCGGGCACCGTGCAAGGCGTCTAGGATGCCCACATTCCCGTGGCCGCAGATGCCGAACACATACGGGATTTTTTCCTGGATCAGATATTCGACGATGAGTTCGCCGCCCTTCATCATTGTCATGCCGTTGCTCCTGCAATGCCGGCGCCATGCCGGCCTGGACCGCGGATACTGCCTAGATCCGCACCGTGACCATGCGCTCCTCACTCATTTCGCGCACCGCGTAGTGCGGGCCTTCGCGCCCGAACCCGCTGTCCTTCGAGCCGCCATAAGGCATCATATCGACACGCGAACTGGACGTCTCGTTGATGTGCACGCCGCCAACCCGCAAGCGCCGCGCCGCGGCGAAGGCCTCGTTCAGGCGATTGGTGAACAGGCCGGTCGCCAGGCCGTAGGGCGTGGCGTTGACGCGGTCGATCGCCTCGTCGAGGCTGGCGAAGGGCACGATCGACATCACCGGCCCGAAGGCCTCCTGGCAGCTGACCGGCAAGGTCTCGTCGACATCGGCCAGCAGGGTCGGCGGGACCACCGCACCGCAGCGCGCGCCGCCGGCCAGCACGCGAGCGCCCCGAGCGCGGGCCTCCTCGATCCACTGCTCGATGCGCTGCGCAGCCGCCAGGCTGATGAGCGGCCCGACCACGGTGTCCGGCTTCGCCGGATCGCCATAGACCAGGTCCGCCACCATGGGGGTCAGGCGTTCCTCGACGGTGGCGCGGATCGACTCGTGGACCAGCAGGGTCTGTACCGACGTGCAGACTTGGCCCGCCTTGCGATAGGCGGCGTTGACGAGCTTGGGCAAGGCCGCATCCAGGTCCGCATCGGCGGCGAGGACGGTGAACGCAATGCTGCCGAGTTCCATTTGGGTCCGGCGCAAGCCGGCGTATTTCTGGATGTGGCGGCCTACCACCGTGCTGCCCGTGAACGCGTAGAAACGGACCAGGGGTTCGTCGAGCAGCCACTGGGCGACCGCGGCGCCGCCATGCAGCACTGCCAGCAGCCCCTGGGGCAAGCCGGCCTCCAGCAACGCCTCGGCCAGGATCACGGCGGCGCCCGGCGTGTGCTCGGAGGGCTTGAGGATCACCGCATTGCCCGCTGCAAGCGCCGGTCCGACCTTGTGCGCCACCGTGTTCAACGGCGCATTGAACGGCGTGATCGCGCACACGACGCCGAGGGGCACTCGGATGGTGAACCCCAGGCGTCCTTGTTGGCCGGCGGCGCCCTCGAGGGGAATCATTTCACCGCTCAGGTTGCGGGCCTCCTGGGCGGACAGGCGCAGCGTCTGCGCGCAGCGCCGCAGCTCGGCCAGGGAGTCGGCCGCAGTGAAGCCGGCCTCCTGGCGCAGGACCGCCAGGACCTCGTCCTCGCGCTGCATCACAATGTCGGCCGCCCGGTCCAGGATGAGGCCGCGCTCGAAGGCCGTCAGGCCGCAGGCCTGGTAAGCGGCATGGGCGATGGAGACCGCCTGGCGCACCTGGTCGCGCGAGGGGATCGCCATTTCGGCGCAAACCTCTTGGGTGTACTTGTCGAGCACACCCTCGGTGCGCTCGCCGTCGGTCCAGCGGCCATCGATCAATAAGCGGCATCTGGCCACTCGCACTGTCTCGTCCATGTCTCGTCCCTTCGCCCCGGTGATCTCAGGACCCGTCCAGGACACGATGTTCAACCGGTCGGGGCCAGGCAATGAGAGGCCTTCGGAAGCATTATAGGAACGCCTAAAAATAGGGAAAAATACTATTTTCGGCGAAGGGGTATAAGCATAAGATATAGCAAAGCAGCGCCTTGCCGGCCTCCTCCACGGATCGCGCCCCATGAATCTCAAGCAGCTCCAGTATTTCGTCCAGATCGTCGAGTGCGGCAGCTTTGCCAAAGCCTCGCGCCGGCTGTTCATCGCCCAGCCGGCCCTCAGCCAGCAGCTCAGCAAACTCGAAGACGAGGTCGGCAAGCCGCTGCTGCTGCGCTCGCCCAAAGGGGTCACCCCCACCGAAAACGGGCAGGCGCTCTACCACCACGCCAAGTTCATGCTGCGCCAGTTGGACCAGGCCCTCTCGATCGCCCGCCAGGAAACCATGGAAACACACGGCATGGTGACCGTGGGCCTGCCGGCCACCACCGTGTCAGCGCTGGGGCTGCCCCTGGTCAAACGCATCCACGAGCGCTATCCGCGCATCCTGCTGAACGTGGTCGAGGGCATGAGTGGACACCTCAGCCAGATGATCCGCCTCGGCCAGCTCGACATCGCCATCCTGTTCAAGCCCAATGTCGGCGCCGACCTGAACGCCACCCCCATCGTCGAGGAGGAGCTCTTCGTCCTGCTGCCACGCTCCAGCGCGCTGGTGGCACCGCGCCGAACCAAGATCACCTTGGCCGAGGCCGCCACCCTGCCTCTCATCCTGCCCACCAGCAAGCACGGCCTGCGCCAACGCATCGAAAGCGAATTGGAATCGCGCAACCTGTCCTCGCACATCATCGCCGAGATCGACTCGCTGTCCTTGCTGATGAGCTGCGTCTACGCTGGCATGGGCGCCACCATCAAACCCATGTCGGCGCTGCTGCTCGAGGGCGAGCGCGGCAAGGAATGGCGCGCCCTGGCCATTTCCGACGCCCAGATCACCCGCCGCAACTATCTGTACACCGTATCCCACGAAATGCTGTCCCCGGCGGCGGCGCTGATCGCCTCCGAGATCCGCAACACCGTGCGCTGGCTGACCGAATCGGGCGGCTGGCCCACCGTCAGGCTGCTGGATTGATCGGCCGAACGGCTCGGGGCCATCCGCGCCGAGCCGGGGCTCCAGAGACGCTATAAGAATAGCCTATACCCTATCTCGAAAAACGGTATTTCATGATGAGGGGCATAAACCCCTATCATCGACTTGTCATTCAAACAAGAAGCAGAAGTACGCCGCAGGGGCATCCCTGCATCGTCCACCCATCGGAGACATCGCCATGAAGAACGGCAGGCAGAATACGAGCGCGTCAGTTCCGCGCCGGACCGTGCTGAAATCCGGCGCGGCATTGATCGGTAGCGCAGCATTTGGTTTCCCCCTGCTGGGCCACGCCCAGTCGGATCCCATCAAGATCGGCCACCTGACCCCCATGACGGGGTTCCTCGGCGCCCTGGGCAACTACGCCGTCATGGGCATCCAGCTGGCCGCCGAGCAGATCAACGCCGGCGGCGGGCTGCTGGGCCGCAAGCTCGACGTCGTGTCCGAGGACTCCGTCAATCCGCAGGTCGCCTCCTCCAAGGCCCAGCGCATGATCGAGCGCGACCACGTCATGGCGCTGATGGGCGAGATCAGCTCGGCATCGGCCCTGGCGATCTCGCAGGTCGCCGCCCGCAACAAGGTCCTGTTCCTGAACACCGGCGCGCGCTCCGACACGCTGCGCGGCAAGGACTGCAACCGCTATACCTTCCACATCGACATCCCCGTCACGGTGATGGTCAATGCCGCCGGCGAGGCCCTGGCGCGCGACGGCCTCATCAAGGGGAAAAAGATCTACGCCCTGACGGCCGACTACCTGTTCGGCCATGACTTGTCGGCGGCGGTGCGCAAGTTCGTCAAGGCGCACGACGGCACCATCATCGGCGACGAACTCGTGGCCACCGACGTCACCGACTTCAGCCCCTACCTGCTGAAGATCCGCCAGGCCAGGCCCGACGTGGTCGCCTGCAACCTCGCCGGCAACCAGGTGACGAACTTCGTCAAGCAATACGCCGAATTCGGCCTGCAGTATCCCATCGCCGGCTTCAACCTCAATACGGCGGATGCGTGGGCGGCCGGCCCCGGCAACCTCAGCGGCATCTGGCCGACGGTGTGGCACCACAAGCTGCAGACCCCCGGGACCCAGGCCTTCGTCGCCGAGTTCACCAAGAAATACGACAAGATTCCCGAGAACCACGCCTGGATCGAGTACATCTCGCTCAAGATCCTCGCGCAGGCGATCACCGAGACCCAATCGACCGATACCGACAAGCTCATCGCCTATCTGGAATCGGGCGCGGAATTCGACATCCTCAAGGCGCGCAAGGCCTATTTCCGTCCATGGGACCACCAGCTCATGCAAGAGGCCTATCCCTTCACCGTGATGCCGGCCGACCAGGTCAAGGGGCCGCAGGACTTCCTGGTCTTCGGCGACCCGGTCCCGGCGGCCGACCAGTCGCTCGAGGTGCTGGCGCCGCCCAAATCGGAAAACACCTGCGTCATGTAGGACCGGCACGGCCGCGCCGCCGGCGGCCCTTCGCCCGGCGCGCGCGGCCGCGTTTTCCCCTTCCCTCTGGACGGATATGGAATTCATTTTTTTCCTGGAACAGGCCGTCAACGGCCTGGTGCTCGGCGGCTATTACCTGCTGCTCGCTCTGGGCCTGTCCCTGATCTTCAGCGTCGGAGGCATCGTCAATCTCGCCCATGGCGCCTTCTACGCCCTGGGCGCCTATGTCTCGCTGGAGGTCATGCGCCACCTGGGCTTCGGCGGCAGCATCATCATCACGCCGGTGCTGGTGGCCCTGCTGGGCATCCTGTTCGAGCGATTCCTGCTGCGCCGCTTCTACACGGCCGACCCCATTCTCAGCCTGCTGGTGACCTTTGCCCTGGCGATGGTGGTCGAACAGCTGATCCGCATGATCTGGGGCGCCTCGCCGCTGCCCTCGACCATGCCCGCGGTCTTCAAGGGCTCGGTGTCCGCCGGCGACTTCCTGTTTTCGAAATACCGCCTGTTCATCCTGCTGGTCGTCCTGATCGTGATGACGGGGATCTGGCTGCTGCTGCACAAGACGCCCTTCGGCCGGGTCATCCGCGCCGGGGTGCAGAAACCCGACATGGTGGCCGCGCTGGGCATCCGCCTGCAGCCCTACATGACGGCGATCGTCATGCTGGGCGTCGGCACGGCCGCGCTGGGCGGCGTGCTGTTCGGGCCGATCGCAGTCGTCCACCCCGCCATGGGCACGGAGATCATGACCGTCGCCTTCGTGGTGGTCATCATCGGCGGGCTGGGCAGTTTCTGGGGAGTGGTGCTGGCGGCGATGCTGGTCGGCGTGGTGCGCGGCATCACGATCTATTTCGAGTCCGCCGCCGGCGAGGCCTCGATGTACGTGCTGATGTTCCTGGTGCTGATGTTCCGCCCGCGCGGGCTGCTCGGCAAGCGGATCGAGCGCTTCGAGTGAGGCTGGACAGATGAACCGCAACAAGTACCAACCCCTGTGGATCGGCATGCTCTGCCTGGCCCTCCTGCCGGTCGTCTTTCAGGGCATCGGCCTGACGCTGGACAGCGCCACGCTGGTGGTGATCCTGTCCATGGCCGCCATGGGCCTGAACCTGCTGGTGGGCTACACCGGCCTGGTATCCTTCGGCCACAGCGCCTGGTTCGGCATCGGCGGCTATGCGGCGGCCCTCGCGCAGATCCACTGGTTTCCCGGCCAGATCTTCATGCCGATCCTGTTTTCGATCGCCTTCACGGCGCTGGTGGCGCTGGTCACCGGTTTCCTCATCCTGCGCCGCCGAGGGGTGTATTTCGCCCTGCTGACGCTTGCGCTGTCCGCCCTGACTTTCGCAGTCGCCTTTCGCTGGACCAGCGTGACCGGCGGCGAAGGGGGCCTGGGCGGGCTGCAGCGCGGGGCGATCGGACCCATCGACCTGGACGATTACCTGGCCTACTACATCATGACGGCAGTCATCGCGACCCTGGTGCTGTACGCCTTGCTGCGCGTGACGCGCTCGCCCTTCGGCCATGTCCTGGTGGCGATCCGCGAAAACCAGTTGCGCACCACGTTCCAGGGCTACGGCGTCGAATACTACAAGCTGGTCGTCTTCATCCTGTCGGCCTGCGTCACCGGGCTGGCCGGCGCCCTGCTGGTCTTCCTGCACCACCTCGCGGCGGCGGAATCCACCACCGTGGCGTTCTCGGGCGAACTGCTGGCCATGGTGGTGATCGGCGGCATGCACAGTCTGCTGGGGCCCGCCCTGGGGGCCTTGTTCTACCTGCTGTTCCGGGAACTGTTCTCCATCTATACCGACAACTGGCTGCTGTGGTTCGGCCTGATCTTCATGGCCTTCGTGCTGTTCTCGCCCTCCGGCCTGACCGGCATCTGGGCCGCGCTGCGCGGGCGCCTCAAGCCGCCGCCGGCCGACAGCGCCGCCATGAGCCGGCGCAAGATCCACGAGGGCCTGCCGCTGCCCGCCTTCCTGCGCCCCGATGCCAGTCCCGGCGAGGTGCTGCAGGCCCGCGGCCTGAACGTCCGCTTCGGCGGCATCCAGGCCGTGCGCGACGTGGACCTGACCGTGCGGACCGGGCAGATCCACGCCTTGATCGGGCCCAACGGCGCGGGCAAGACCTCGACCTTCAACCTGATCTCGGGCATGTTCATGCCGACCTCGGGCAAAGTCCTGCTGCACGGACGCGAGATCCACTGCGAACACCCCGAGACCATCTGCCAGTTGGGCCTGGCGCGCTCGTTCCAGATCACCAGCCTGTTCAAGGGGCTGTCGATCTATGAAAACCTGCGCCTGTCGCTGCAGGCGCGCCGGCCCGGGCACTTCAACCTGTGGCGCGACATCGACGATTATCCCGAGGTCCACGCGGAAACGGCCGAGCTCATGAAATTCCTCGGACTGGAAGGCATGGAGGACGTCGGCGGCGACCAGCTGTCCTATGGCGGGCAACGGCTGGTGGACCTGGGCATCGCGCTGGGGTCCAAGCCGCGCGTCCTGCTGCTGGACGAGCCGCTGGCGGGCCTCGCGGCCGCCGAGCGCGAACGCGTCTCGCGCCTGATCCAGACCATCGCGGACAACATTCCGGTCCTGATCGTCGAGCACGACATCGACCGGGTCCTCTCGTTCTCGCACCAGGTCACGGTGATGAACCAGGGCGAGGTGCTGGTCACCGGCGACCCCGAGGCCATCCGCCAGGACCGCCAGGTGCAGGAGATCTACACCGGCACCGGCACGCCCCCGGTGGTCGGGCGCTCGGCGACGCCGACCGCCGACCGGCCCCTGCTGCTGAGTGTCGACCAGGTCGATGCCTACTATGGCAAGAGCCACATCCTGGACAAAGCCTCGCTGGAGGTGCGCGAGGGCGAGATCGTGGCTTTGCTGGGGCGCAACGGCGCCGGCAAATCCACCCTGCTCAAGACCTTGATCGGACTGGTGCGCCCCGCCTCCGGGACGATCGTCCTGTCGGGCCGTGAGATCTCGGGCTTCGCCGCGCCGGACATCGCCCGCATGGGCATCGGCTACGTGCCGCAGGGCCGCGGGCTGTTCGCCGGCATGACCGTGGCCGAGAACCTCGCCCTGGGGCGGCAGGCCCGCCCCACCGACGGGCGCTCGGGTGTCGTCTGGGACGAGGCGCGGATCTTTGAGTTCTTTCCCCGCATCAAGGAACGCATGGACGTGGCCGCCGATTATCTGTCGGGCGGCGAACAGCAGATGGTGGCGGTGGCCCGCGCCCTGTCGGGCAATGTGCGGCTGCTGCTGCTCGACGAGCCCTTCGAGGGCCTGGCGCCCGCGGTGGTGCAGGAACTGTTCACCGTATTCGATCGCCTGCGCGAACACATCTCGATCATCATCGTCGAGCATAATCTGGACCTGGTGCTGGCGCTGGCCGATCGAGCCTACGCACTGGAGCGCGGCTCGGTCTTCCACGAGGGGCCGGCCCAACCGCTGCTGACCGATCTGGAGTACCGCAAGCAGATTCTCTGGCTGTGAGCCGGCGCCCGCGCCGGCCCGCGCCTTTCACCCCATCGACCCTCATTCCAAAGGATTTCCCATGAGCAAGAAAACAGCCCTCGTATTCGGCGGTTCGCGCGGCATCGGCGCGGCCTGCGTCCAGGCCCTGGCCGAGGACGGCTTCGACGTCGCCTATACCTATGTCGCCCAGGCGGGGGATTTTCCCGAGCGCATCGGCCAGGCGCGCTGCGCCGGCTATGCGGCCGACATCCAGGACGAGGCGCAAGTGGCCCGGGTCTTTGCCGAGGTCGCGCGCGATTTCGGCGGCGCGCCCGCCTGCGTGGTGGCCAACGCCGGCATCAACGTGCCCCCCAGCCCCCTGGCGCAGTTCAGCACCGAGGACTTCCGCCGGCTGGTCGAGGTGAACATCGTCGGCGCCTTCAACGTGCTGCGCGAGGCGGCCCACAACGTGGCGGACGACGGCGCCATCATCGCCGTGACCACCTCGCTGGTGCGCCACGCCGTCCCGGGTATCGGACCCTACAGCGCGACCAAGGCCGCCGTCGAATGCCTGGTGCGCTCGCTGGCCAAGGAGGTGGCCTCGCGCGGCGTGCACGTGAACGCCGTGGCGCCCGGCCCGGTGGACACGGACCTGTTCCGCGCGGGCAAAGGCCCCGAGGCCATCCAGCGCTCGGCGGCGATGAGCCCCTTCAACCGCGTGGGCGATCCGGCCGAGGTCGCCGCGGTGGTCGCCTTCCTGGCCTCGGGCAAGGCCTCGTGGGTGCACGGGCAGGTGATCCAGCCCAACGGCGGCCTGGTCTAGGATTGGCGTTGCGGCGCGCGCTTGTCGAGCGCGTTCTTCAGCAAGGCGGCGGAACGGAACACCCCATGGGCGAATTTTCCATAGGGCATGGTCAGGAAGAACGCCATGACCGCGCCCAGGTGCAGCGCCAGCCACAATCCCATCGCCCCCGTGTCGCGAAAGACCAGCAGCGCCAGGCCGGTGGCGCTGACCAGCAGCAACAGGGCGATGAAGCCCCGGTCCATCGGCTGCTGGGCCGCCACGGCATGCGCGGGATGACGCCTGAGGTTCAGCCACAGCAGGCCGGCCGGCCCGATCAGCAGGCCGATCCCGCCCACGATGCCGAACAGCACCGGCACGCTGATCACCGGATACGGCGCCTGGTAGTCCAATAGATAGTGATAGAGGGTCGCCACCGAAGTGGCGATGAAACAGCACACGAAGCCGTAGAAGGTCAGGTGGTGGAATACCCGGCGCCTGAGGGTATAGCGGTCGTCCTCGTCGTTGCAGCCCTCGCCGTGGCCGCCGTCCAGGTATTTCAGCGTCAAGGCCTTGCCCGCGGCATCCAGGCTCGCAGCCCCCATGACCGCAGCGCCGACCGCGGGCGGCGACAGCATGCGCCAGAACGAGGCGACCCCCAGCCCCAGGGCCACGACGGCGTACAGGAACACGGTGCCGAACATCAGCACCAGCGTGTTGTGCGGAAAGATCGCATAGAAATTGCCCGCCAGCGGCGCATGCAGCCAGGACCCCTGGTTGATCACCAGCACCAGCAACAGGAACAGCGCCAGGCCGCCCGCGGTCGCCAGGGCCATCGTCAGGCCGGCGCGCCGGTACAGCCGGCCCAGCGCCGGCGGCCAGGCGAACTCGGCGTAGGTCTGCGGCCGCACCGCCGCCAGCGCGCGCGGCACGTTGACGTCGAATTCGTGGGGCGCGGCGTACTGGCAGGCATGCAGGCAGGCGCCGCAGTTGTGGCAGACATTGGCCAGGTAGTGGATGTCGGCCTTGTTGAATTCCAGCAGGCGCGTCATCGCCGGAAATACAGCGCAAAACCCCTCGCAATAGCGACAGGCATTGCAGATGGTCATGACGCGGTCGACTTCGGACTCCTCGGGCGACAGCATCAGGGTGGACACCGCGTCCTGGGTGAGCGTTTGCAGGGTCTGCATCCGGATTCCTCGTGGCTATGCAATGGCGGGGGCGGGCTGCCGCAAGGCGGCCGCGGCGGCCTGGGCGCCGGCGATGCGGCCGAAGGCCGTGCCGATGCTCATGCCCACGCCGGCGGTGTAGCCCTGCCCCAGGATGTTGCCGGCCATGACCTCGCCGGCCGCGTACAGGTTGTCGCTGGGCAGGCCGCCGAAATGCACGGCGGCCTGCGCATCGACCCGCACCCCCAGGTAGGTGAAGGTGATGCCGGGGCGCAGCGCATACGCGTAATATGGCGGCGTATCCAGGGGCCGCGCCCAATGGGTCTTGGGCGGGGACAGGCCCTCGGTGTGGCAGTCGTCCAGCACCTCGTGGTCGAAATGCCCGACGCGGCAGGCGGCGTTGTACTCGGTCACGGTGCGCACGAAGGCGGCCTCGTCCAGCCCCACGCGCCGGGCCAGTTCCCCCAGGGTGTCGGCGCGCTCGCCCTTGAACACCGGCGGCATGAAGCGCCCGATCGGCTTGGCGTCGATGATGGAATAGCCGATCTGGCCGGGCTGCTGGGCCACCAATCGCCCCCAGATGGCATAGCGCTTGGGCCAGAAGTCCTCGCCCTCGTCGTAGAAGCGCAGCGCCTGGCGGTTGACCACGATGCCCAGCGACACGCAATCGATCCGCGTACAGATCCCGCCGTCGTACAGCGGCGCGCGCGCGTCGATCGCCACCGAGTGGAACTGCGTTGGATCGCCGATGCGGTCCGCGCCCTGGTCCAGCAGGTCGCGCAGCAGGACGCCGCGGTTGAAACGCGTGCCGCGGATCAGGAAGTTCTCGGCGGGCCATTCGCCCGCCTCGTTCTGCCCCCAGGCCTCGCGCAGCCATTCACGATTGGACTCGAAGCCGCCCGAGGCGACGACGCAGGCCCGCGCCTCGATGCGCTCGTCGCCCAGCCAGGCGGCGCGAAAATGCCCGTCCTCCAGTTCCAGCCTGTCCACCGTGGCGTCATAGCGGATGCGCACGCCCAGCGCCTCGGCGCTGCGGTAGTAGGCATTGACCAGGGCCTTGCCGCCCCCCATGAAAAACGCATTGGTGCGGGCCACGTGCAGCGTGCCCGACAGGGACGGCTGGAAACGCACCCCATGGCGCCGCATCCAGCCGCGACAGGTCGCCGAGGCGCGGATCGCGATGCGCGCCAGTTCCTCGTTGGTGCGCCCGCCCGTGACCTTGAGCAGATCCTGCCAGAACTCCTCCTCGGGATAGGCGTCCACCAGCACGTCCTGGGGCGCGTCGTGCATGCAGCGCAGGTTGCGCGTATGCATGGAATTGCCGCCGCGCCACTCGCGCGGGGCGGACTCCAGCACCAGCACCTCGGCGCCGGCTTCGCGCGCCATCAGCGCGGCGCACAGAGCGGCGTTTCCGCCGCCGATGACCAGGACATCGAGCATGATCGGCACACCAGGGATTGAACACCTTGTAGAGCATAGGTCGGGCGGCGGCGGCCCGCTAGACCGCGTGGCCTCAAGCCCTGTTCACGTTTCGTGAAGACTATGCGCGCCCACCCATCGGCCGCCGTCGGCCAGCGCCCGCGCCGTATCGCGCATCACCACGCGGGTGGCCAGGGCGGCGGGCGAGAGCTCGTCGTCGGAAAGGCTGGCCAGCAGATTGCGGCGCACCAGTCCCGGGTCCGAGATCTGCGCCATCGCCAGGCCGTGCGCCGCCAGGCGGGTGACGGCCGCGCCCGGCTGTATGGTGGCCACCAGCCCGGCGGCCACCGCATCCATCAGCAACGCCAGCGAATCGATCTCCATCGTGACGTCCAGCCCGACCGCCTGGCGGCGCACCGCCGAGGCCAGGACGCTGCGCAGCCCGTGCATGTGCGTGGGCATGGCCAGCGGCAGCCCGGCCAGGCCCGCCAGGCGCACGGTCTTGCGCCGTGGAAAACCCTTGAAGCCCTGGGCTGCGATCACATAGAGGCGCTCCTCGAGCAGCGGGGTCACCGACCACTTGCGGCCCGCATCGTCGTTGAACAGGATCGCCAGGTCGAGCTGGCGGGCATTGAGCATGGCCCCCAGGTGGCCCGAGAGCGATTCCACCAGGTGCAGGCGCACGTCCGGATAGCGCTCGCGCATGGCGAGGATCAGAGGCAGCCCGAGGACGGCCGCCGTGGTCGGCGCCAGGCCCACGCTGACATGGCCGGACAGGCGCGCCTGGCGCGCCGCGCGCGCGGCGGCGTCGATGTTGCGCAGCGCCAGCTGGGCCTGGCGAAAAAACGCGATGCCCGCATCCGTGGGGATGATGCCCGTCGCGGTGCGCTGCAGCAGGCGGGTCGCGAGCTCGGATTCGAGGCGGCTGATCTGCTGGCTGAGCGCCGAGGTCACCACGCCGAGCTCGCGCGCGGCCTTGCCCATGCTGCCTTGCTCGATCGCGCACACGAAGTAGCGCAGTTGGCGGATTTCCATGGATCGATAGTAGCCGAATCTGCGTTAAGGTAAGGGTCTTGCGCCCAGCCCGGGCGCGCCCGTCCGTTCCCGCGCCCTCCATGAAACAGCCCATGCTCCGCCTCGCCCTGACCGCCCTGCTCGTCCTGTCCTGGCCGCTCGTGCCGCAGGCCGGCCAGGCCGAAACAGCCGCCGCCCCTGTCGCGCAGGTCTCCGCGGCACCGACGCCGCCCGCCGGGATCCAGGCGGGCCCGATGGTCCAGGGCGTCAGCGAATACCGCCTGGACAACGGCCTGCGGGTGGTGCTGGCGCCCGATGCCTCGCGCCCCCAGACCACGGTCAACATGACTTACCTCGTGGGCTCGCGGCGGGAAGGCCCGGGCGAGACCGGCATGGCGCATCTGCTCGAACACCTGATGTTCCGCGGCACCGAGACCCAGCCCGACGCGCTGGCCGAGTTTTCGCGCCGAGGCCTGGCGGCCAACGGCTCGACCGACCTGGACGTCACCGACTACTACGCCACCTTTGCCAGCGATCCCGACACCCTGCGCTGGTTCCTCGCCTGGCAGGCGGACGCCATGCGCCACGCGCGCGTCAGCCGCGCCGACCTGGACGCCGAAATGACCGTCGTGCGCAACGAGATGGAGCGCGGCGAGAACAGCGCCTTCGGCTCCGTGCTGCAGCAGACCGTCGCGGCCGCCTACATGTGGCACCCCTACGGCCGCAGCGTGATCGGCGCGCGCTCGGATGTCGAGCACGTCGACATCCCCCGGCTGCGCGCCTTCTACGACCGCTATTACCAGCCCGACAACGCCGTCCTGATCGTCGCCGGCCGCTTCGATCCGGACCAGGTCCTGGCCTGGATCGCGGCGGATTTCGGCCCGATCGCGCGCCCCGAACGCAGCCTGCCCGCCGAATACACGGTCGAACCCGTCCAGCAGGGCGCACGTTCGATCACGCTGCGCCGCCCCGGCGGCAGCCCCCTGACCCTGGCGCTCTACCACATCCCCGCCGGCCCGGCCCCCGAGGCCGCCGCCCTGTCGATCGGCGCCGACATGCTCGCCGATGCGCCCTCCGGCCCCTTGTACCGCGCGCTGGTCGACGAGGGTCTCGCCAGCAGTGTATTCGGCGATGCGCGGCGCCTGGCGCAGCCCGGCTATGTGGTGTTCGGCGCGCAGGTCCAGCCCGGCGCCGATGCGCACAAGGCACTGGACACCCTGGCCTCCACCCTCGAAGGCCCGGGCATCGACGCCCTGGACCAGGCGGCCCTGGATCGCGTGCGCACCGCCTGGCTGCGGCAATGGAAACAGATCTACAACCAGCCCGGCGCACTGGCTTCCGCGCTGTCGGACGCCGCCGGCTTGGGCGACTGGCGCCTGTTCTTCCTGGTGCGCGACCAGGTCGAGGCCCTTGAGCTGCAACAGGTGCAGGCCCAATTGCATGCCTGGCTGCTGCCCGCCAATCGCACCACCGGGCTCTATCTGCCGACCCCGCAACCGCAGAACCCGCCCCGGGCGGCGGCCGTGGATCTGGATACCCTGCTCGCGCCGCTTGAAACCGGCACCTCGCGCCCCGAGGTCGCCGACTTCGACACCAGCCCCCAGGCCATCGACGCGGCGACGCAGCGGCGGACCGTCGAGATGCCCAACGGCAGCCTGCACCTGGCGCTGCTGCCCAAGCCCACGCCCGGCGATCAGGTCCAGGCCGTGCTGCAGTTGCGCTTCGGATCCGTGGAGCAATTCAAGGGCCTGGGCGTCGTGCCCGCACTGACCTCGACCATGCTGCAGCGCGGCGCGCAGGGCCTGGACCGCCAGCAGATCGAGGACCGGCTCAACGCCCTGGACGCCGAGATCGACATCGACGGCGACGAGAACACCGTGCGCGTCGATATGCAGACCACCCGCGAACACCTGCCCGACTTGATCGGGCTGGTCCTGCGGCTGCTGCGCGAGCCGACCTTCCCGGCCGACGAGCTGGCCAAGATCCGCCGCAGCGTGGCGACCGCCACGGAATTCGCCATGTCGGACCCGGGCTCGCTCGCCGCCAACGCCTTGGAGCGCCACGGCCAGCCCTGGGGTCCGGATGACATCCGCTACACCCCGACCCCGCAGGAAACCCTCGCCGAGGTCGAAGGGGCCACGCGCGAGGATCTGGCGTCCTTCCATGAGCGGTTCTACGGCGCCGGCGACGTGGCCGTGTCCGTCGTGGGGGACTTCGACCCCGAGGCCCTCGAGGCCAGCCTGCGCGCGGGGCTCGAGGGCTGGCGCACGGCGCCGGCCTATACGCGCATCCCGCGCCCCTGGCATCCGGTGCCGGCCCGGGCCTTCCACATTCCCACGCCGGGCAAGGCCAACGCCAATTACCTGGCCACGCTGCCGCTGAAGCTGCAGGATACCGATCCCCGCTATCCCGCCCTCACGGTCGCCAACTACCTGCTGGGCGGATCCGAGGACTCGCGCCTGTGGCAGCGCATCCGCGTGCGCGACGGCCTGTCCTACAGCGTCGGCAGCGCGCTCGACGCCTCGCCCTGGGAGCCGTCCGGTTCGTGGACCTTGTTCGCCAGCATGGCGCCGCAGAACGCCGCCGCGCTGGAATCGGCGGTGCGCGATACGCTGCGCACGGCACTGCGCGACGGCTTCACCGACGATGAAGTCCGCGATGCGGTGGGTTCATTGCTGAATTTCCAGCAGCTCGGGCTTTCGAGCGATCGCCGCCTGGCGCTGCGCTGGATGCATTACCTGCGCACGGACCGCAGCTTTGACTGGCTGCTGGACTTCCAGGCCAAGCTGCGGGCGCTGGATGCCGAACAGGTGAACGCCGCGCTGCGCGCCACGCTGGATCCCGAGGGCTTCAGCGTGGCGGTGGCGGCGGATCCGGATCCGTCCTAGGAAAAGAAGTTCTTGACCTTGTCGGTCCAGGACTCGCTCTTGGGTGAGTGGCGGTCGCCGCCGTTGCTCAGCGAGGCCTCGAACTGGCGCAGCAGGGCTTTCTGCTCGTCGTTCAGGCGCACCGGGGTTTCCACCGCGATGTGGCAGTACAGATCGCCCGGATAGCTGGAGCGCACGCCCTTGATGCCCTTGCCGCGCAGGCGGAAGGTCTTGCCCGTCTGGGTACCCTCGGGGATGGTGATTTCCCCGCGGCCCGACAGCGTGGGCACCTCCAGGGTGCCGCCCAGCGCCGCCTTGGTGAACGGGATGGTCAATTCGCAGTGCAGGTCCTCGCCATCGCGCTGGAAGATCCCGTGCGGCTTGATGCGGATCTCGACGAACAGGTCGCCCGGCGGCCCGCCGTTCAGGCCCGGTTCGCCGTTGCCCGATGAGCGGATGCGCATGCCGTCGTCGATCCCGGCCGGGATCTTGACCTGCAGGGTCTTGTTCTTGCGGATGCGGCCGACGCCGTCGCAATCGGCGCAGGGATCGGTGATTTCCTTGCCCGAGCCGTGGCAGGTCGGGCAGGTTTGCTGCACACTGAAAAAGCCTTGCTGCATGCGCACCGCCCCGCTGCCGCCGCAGGTGTGGCAGGTGCGCGGCGAGGTGCCGGGCTTGGCGCCCGAACCGTGGCAGGTCTCGCAGGATTCCCAGCTGGGGATGCGGATTTCCGTGTCGAAACCATTGGCGGCCTGCTCGAGGCTGATCTCGAGGTTGTACTTGAGGTCTGCGCCCCGGTAGACCTGCGGCCCGCCGCCGCGGCGCCCGGCGCCGAAGATCTCGCCGAAGATGTCGCCGAAGGCGTCGGCAAAGCCACCGGCGCCGCCCATGCCGGCGCCGGCCGCATTCGGATCGACCCCCGCATGCCCGAAACGGTCGTAGGCCGCGCGCTTTTCCTCGTCGGACAGGACCTCGTAGGCCTCCTTGGCCTCTTTGAACTTGTCCTCGGCTTCTTTGCTGTCCGGATTGCGGTCCGGGTGGTATTTCATGGCCAGCTTGCGGTAGGCCTTGCGGATGTCATCGTCCGAGGCGTTCTTGGCCACCCCGAGGATTTCATAGAAATCGCGTTTTGCCATTGATATTTACGTGCCTGCGCTGCGCAGCATTGGAAGGAAAGATGCCCGGCGCGGCGCCGAAGCGCCGCAACCGGGCCCGTACAAGGCGTGTCGCGATCAGTCGCGCTTGACTTCCTTGAAGTCCGCATCGACCACGTTGTCATCGGCCGGCTGGGCCGCATCGGCCGACGCCGCGCCCTCGGCCGCCGCCTGGGCCTGCATGTCGGCGTACATCTTTTCGCCGAGCTTCTGCGAGGCCGTGGCAAGCGCCTCGGACTTGGCGTCGATCGCCGCCTTGTCGTCGCCCTTGATGGCGTCCTCGAGATCCTTGATGGCCGCCTCGATCGCGTCCTTTTCCGCTGCTTCGAGCTTGTCGCCGTATTCGGTCAGCGACTTGCGCGTGGCATGCACCAGGCCGTCGGCCTGGTTGCGGGCCTGGGCCAGCTCGGCGATGCGGTGGTCTTCCTCGGCATTGGCCTCGGCGTCCTTGACCATGCGCTCGATCTCGTCCTCGGTCAGGCCGGAGCTGGCCTTGATCGTGATCTTGTTTTCCTTGCCGGTGCCCTTGTCCTTGGCGGACACGTGCAGGATGCCGTTGGCGTCGATGTCGAAGGTCACCTCGATCTGCGGCAGGCCGCGCGGAGCGGGCGGAATGCCCTCGAGGTTGAACTCGCCCAGGGCCTTGTTGCCCGCGGCGACTTCGCGCTCGCCCTGATAGACCTTGATGGTCACGGCCGGCTGGTTGTCGTCGGCCGTCGAGAACACCTGCGAGAACCGCGTCGGGATCGTGGTGTTTTTCTTGATCATCTTGGTCATCACGCCGCCCAGGGTCTCGATGCCCAGCGACAGCGGGGTCACGTCCAGCAGCAGCACGTCCTTGCGGTCGCCCGAGAGCACGGAGCCCTGGATGGCGGCGCCGGCGGCGACGGCCTCATCGGGGTTCACGTCCTTGCGCGGATCGCGGCCGAAGAATTCCTTGACCTTTTCCTGGACCTTGGGCATGCGCGTCATGCCGCCCACCAGGATCACGTCGTCGATGTCGGACACCTTGACGCCGGCGTCCTTGATGGCGATGCGGCAGGGCTCGATCGTGCGCTCGATCAGCTCCTCGACCAGGGCCTCGAGCTTGGAGCGGGTGATCTTGATGTTCAGGTGCTTGGGGCCCGAGGCGTCGGCCGTGATGTACGGCAGGTTGATCTCGGTCTGCTGCGTCGAGGACAGTTCGATCTTGGCCTTTTCGGCGGCTTCTTTCAGGCGCTGCAGGGCCAGCACGTCCCTGGACAGGTCCGCGCCGGATTCCTTCTTGAATTCGCCGATGATGTAGTCGATGATGCGCTGGTCGAAGTCCTCGCCGCCCAGGAAGGTGTCGCCGTTGGTCGACAGCACCTCGAACTGCTTTTCGCCGTCCACGTCGGCGATCTCGATGATGGACACGTCGAACGTGCCGCCGCCCAGGTCATAGACGGCGATCTTGCGGTCGCCCTTTTCCGCCTTGTCCAGGCCGAAGGCCAGGGCCGCCGCGGTGGGCTCGTTGATGATGCGCTTGACCTCGAGGCCGGCGATGCGCCCGGCATCCTTGGTGGCCTGGCGCTGGCTGTCGTTGAAGTACGCCGGCACCGTGATCACGGCCTCGGTGACTTCCTCGCCCAGGTAGTCCTCGGCGGTCTTTTTCATCTTGCGCAGAATGTCGGCCGAGATCTGCTGCGGCGCGAGCTTCTTGTCCTGGGCTTCGACCCAGGCGTCGCCGTTGTCGGCCTTGATGATGCGGTAGGGCATCAGGTCGATGTCCTTTTGCACGGCCTTCTCGTCGAACTTGCGGCCGATCAGGCGCTTGACCGCGAACAGGGTGTTCTTGGGATTGGTGACGGCCTGGCGCTTGGCCGGCGCGCCCACGAGGATTTCACCGTCGGGCATGTAGGCGACGATGGAGGGCGTGGTGCGCGTGCCCTCGGAGTTTTCGATGATCTTGACCTTGCCGCCTTCCAGCACTGACACGCAGCTGTTGGTGGTGCCCAGGTCGATACCGATGATCTTGCTCATGTTTGCGGATCCTGTCGATGATTGGATGAATGGGGTGGTGATCCACCGATGGCTCTAATGTGGGGGTGCCTGGCGCGATTTCAAGCGAAGCGCGCCGGGTCCGTGCCGGAATCAGGCGGTGTCGGCGGGGCCGGCCGACACCATGACCAGCGCCGGGCGCAACACGCGGTCGGCCAGCAGGTAGCCTTTCTGCAGTGTCTGGGCGACGGTGCCCTGCGGGTGTTCGGAAGCCACGTTGGAGATCGCCTGGTGGCGGTGCGGATCAAAGACATCGCCGGCAGCGGGGGCGATCTCGCGCATCTGGTTGCGCTCGAAGGCGCCGTTCAACTGGCGCAGGGTGGCCTCGACGCCCTCCTGCCAGGCCTCGGCGGTCTGCCCGGCCTGCGCCAGGGCCGCCTCGAGGCTGTCACGCACCGGGATCAGGCTTTCGGCAAAGGACTCGATGCCGAACTTGCGGGCCTTGGCGACGTCCTCCTGGGCGCGGCGCCGGACGTTCTCGACCTCGGCGTGGGCGCGCAGCAACTGATCGTGATACTGGGCGACCTTGGCCTCGGCGTCGGCCAGCAGGGCCGCCAAGTCCTCGCCCGCCTCTGCGGGCGCGGCACCTTCGGCAGCCGCGTCCTCGGGGCCGGGCCGGCTGTCGGGTATCGGTTTATCTTGGGGATCCAGGTCTTGCTCGGATGCCGACATACGGGGAGTCTCCACTACGGATAGAACGATGGACGAAAAACGATGTTAGTGGACATGGGGGCGTCCGCACGGATTTCAAGACCCCTTTTACAGCCAGCCGCCCAGATCGCGGACAATCAGGTCCGCATAGGCGCGCGCCCACGCCGGCCGCGCGTTCAGGCAAGGCACGTAGCGGAACGCGCGGCCGCCCGCGCCGAGGAAGGCCTCGCGGCACTGCATGTCGATTTCCTCGAGGGTCTCCAGGCAGTCGGCGACAAAGCCCGGGCACATCACGTCGACGGTGCCCACGCCCTCGCGGGCCCAGTCCCGCAGGGTGGGCAGCGTGTACGGCTGCAGCCAGGGCGCCGCCCCGAAACGGCTTTGGAAGGCCACGTGCAGGCGGGATCCGTCCGCGCCCAGGCGTTCGCGCAGCCGCTGGGCGGTGGCCAGGCATTCCCGGAAATATGGATCGCCCTGGCGCACGGACGCCTCGGGCAAGCCATGGAAGCTGAGCAGCACGCGATCGGGCACGCCCGCCTGCGCCCAGTGCTCGCGCAGGGACTCGTGCAGCGCCTCGATGTAGGCGGGTTCCTGCGGAAAGGATGCCATGGCGCGCAGTGCCGGCTGGCGGCGCAGGCGGGCGAGGTACGCGCAGGTGGCATCGACCGCGGTGGCCGTGGTGCTGGCGGCGTACTGGGGATACATGGGAGCCACGAGGATGCGGCCGCAGCCCGCCGAGCGCAGCGCGTCGACGCCCTCGGCGATCGAGGGGTTCCCGTAGCGCATCGCCAGGTGCACGCGCACATCCAGGCCGCGCCCCGCCAATTCCGCGGCCACCGCGTCGGCCAGATCACGGCTGTACACCAGCAGCGGCGAGCCGCGCTCGAGCCAGATGTCCCGGTATTTGGGCGCCACCGCCGCCGGCCGGCGGGTGAGCACGAACAGGCGCAGGATCACCTGCCACAACAGCGGGGGCAGCTCGACCACCCGCGGATCCGACAGGAACTGGCCCAGGTAGCGGCGCACCGCCGCGGCGGTGGGCTCGTCGGGCGTTCCCAGGTTGATCATCAACACCCCCACGGGACCCGGCCCGGTATCGGGAACCTCGAGATCCAGGGCCTGGGGGTTCGGGGGTTCGGACAGGTAGCGGGGCATGGGCAAAGGACTGGCGGGTACGTGCGGAGAATGTGGTGCGGGATGGGGCGCGCGGCCCCGCCGCCTCAGGGGGATGCGTGGCTGAGGGCGTTGGACAGCATGCGGGCGGTGAGGTCCACGATGGGGATGACGCGTTCGTAGGCCATACGCGAGGGGCCGATCACGCCCAGCGTGCCGACGACCTTGCCGTCCGCGCCATAGGGCGCCGTGATGACCGAGACGTCCTCCAGAGGCACCAGGCGCGAGTCGCCGCCGATGTAGATCTGGACCCCCTGGGCCTGGCTGGAGACGTCCAGCAGGTGCAGGAGTTCGGTCTTGTGCTCGAACAGGGCGAACAGGCGGCGCAAGCGGTCCATGTCGGCGGTCATCTCGGAGATCCCGAGGAGCTTGCCCTCGCCCGAGATCACCACCGCGTCGTCCTCGGAGGCCTCGGTGCTGGTGCCGGCCTCGACGGCCGCCTGCATCAGCCGCGAGATGTCGGTCTGCAGGGAAGACAGCTCGTTGGCCAGGGACAGGCGGACCTCGTGGAACGAGCGCCCCGAAAAGTTGCGGTTGAAGAAATTGCTGGCCTCGAGGAGTTCGACCTCGGTGTATTCGCGGGTGACGAACAGGATGCGGTTCTGGACGTCGCCATCGGGCGTGACGATGATCAGCAGCACGCGGCGGTCGGACAGGCGGATGAACTCGATGTGGCGAAACACCTGGGAGCGCTTGGGCGTCAGCACCACGCCGGCGAATTGCGACAGATTGGACAGCAGCGAGGCGGCGGCGGTCACGGCGCGGCCGGGCTCGGACGCCGGCAGGAATTCCTGCATGCGCGCCGCGGGTTCCAAGTCGTAGGGCTGGACCGTCAGCAGGGTGTCCACGAACATGCGGTAGCCGCGCGGCGTGGGCACCCGGCCGGCCGAGGTATGGGGGCTGTGGATCAGGCCCAGGTCCTCGAGATCGGCCATCACGTTGCGGATGGTCGCCGGCGACAGGTCGAACATCTTGGAAAGCGTGCGCGAGCCCACCGGCTGGCCATCGTCGATGTAGCGTTCGATCAGCGCCTTGAGCAGCGCCTTGGCTCTGTCATCCATGTGCTGTCCCAGTGCGGGGGCCCGTCCTGCGGTCACTACGGCAGCGCCGCACCGGGCATCCCCCTATAATCGGATTCTGCCCTATTATTCCATTAATCGGCGAGGTATTCCGTCCCATGCACTTCAAGACCGTGGCCATCGTGGGCCGATACCAGGACAGCGGGCTGGACGCGCCGCTGCGCCGGCTGGCCGGCACCCTGCGCCACGCCGGCTGCGACGTGCTGATCGAGGCCGACACGGGACGCAACACCGGGGTCGCCGAATATCCCCTCGCCTCGTTCGAGGACATCGGCCGGCGCGCCGACCTGGCCGTCATCATGGGCGGCGACGGCACCATGCTGGGCGCCGCCCGCCGCCTGGCCACCAGCGGCGTGTCCATGATCGGCATCAACCACGGCCGCCTGGGCTTCATCACCGACATCCCCCTGGACAGCGCCGACGAGGCCGTCGCCAGCATCCTCAACGGCGGCTACGAACCCGACGAGCGCATCCTGCTCGAGGGCCGGGTGATGCGCGGCACCGAGGAAATGTACTCGGGTCTGGCCCTGAACGACGTCATCATCAACCGCGCCGGGCGCGGCGGCATGATCGAGCTGCGCGTCCAGTTCAACGGCACATTCATGTACAGCCAGCGCGCCGACGGCCTGATCATCGCCACGCCCACCGGGTCGACGGCCTATGCGCTGTCGGCCAACGGCCCCATCCTGCATCCGCAGGTCGAGGCCCTGGTGCTGGTGCCCGTGGCGCCGCAGACGCTGTCCAACCGCCCGATCGCCCTGCCCGACGACGGCGTGCTCAACATCACCATCCGGGCCTTGGGCCGGGTCGAATCGGGCGCCAGCATCCACTTCGACATGCAGACTTGGTCGAACTGCCAGGAGGGCGACCGCATCGACGTACGCCGCAGCCCGCACCGGGTGCGCTTCCTGCACCCCACGGGCTACAGCTATTTTTCCACCCTGCGCAGCAAGCTCAACTGGAACCGCATGCTGCAGCCCTGGCACGACCCCGACACCGATACCGACACCGACTAGGGCCCGTCACGACATGCTGCGCGAGCTGCACATCAACGACTTCGTCATCGTCACCCGGGCCAGCCTGGATTTCGAGGCCGGCTTCACGGTGTTTTCGGGCGAGACCGGCGCAGGCAAATCCATCCTCATCGACGCCCTGTCCCTCGCCCTGGGCGAGCGCGGCGAGGCCGCGCTGCTGCGCGAGGGCGCCCAGCGCACCGACATCAGCGCACTGTTCGACGCCCCCGAGGTGGCCGGCGCGTGGCTGGCCGAACAATCGCTGGACGGGCCGGAACTCATCCTGCGTCGCGTCATCGACCGCCAGGGCCGCAGCAAGGCCTACATCAACGGCACGCCCGCGACCCTCGCCCAATTGCGCGAGGTCGGCGCCTTGCTGGTCGACATCCACGGGCAGCATGCCCACCAAAGCCTGCTGCGGGCCGCCAGCCAGCGCGAGCTGCTGGACGCGCAGGGCGGCCACCAGGCGCTGGCGCGAACGGTGGCCGGGGCCTGGCAGGACTGGCGCGCGGCGGAATCCGCCCTCGAGGATGCGCGGCGCAACGCCGAGGACCTGGCCCAGGCCCGCGAGCGCCTGGCCGGCGACCTCGCCGTCCTGGACGAGATCGACCCCCAGCCCGGCCAATGGCAGGACCTGTGCGCGCACCAGGCGCGCCTCGCCCACGCCCAGGCCCTGCTGGAAGGCGCCGGCCAGGCCATCGAGGCCCTGGACGGCGAACAGGGCTCCGCCGCCCAGGCCCTGTACGCCGCGCGGCATGCGCTCCAGCCCCTGCTGCGTCACGATCCCGCCCTGGACGAATTCTGCCAGGCCATCGAATCCGCGCGCATCGTCTGCGCCGAGGCCGTGTCCGGCCTCGCGGCGTACATCGACCGGCTCGAACCCGATCCCGATGCCCTATCCCGTGCGGAGCAGCGCATGACGCGCATGTTCGACGCGGCGCGGCGCTTCCACACCGAGCCCGAAGCCCTGCCGGAACTGCACGAACGGTTGCGCGAGCAGGCCCGCGCCGGCGAGGCCGCACTCGATCTCGAGGCCCTCGAGGACGCCCGCCGGGCGGCCGAGGCCCGCTACCGGCAGGCGGCGACCGAGCTCGGCCAGGCGCGCGCCGCCACCGCCCACCATCTGGGCAACGAGGTCGGGCGCGCCATGCAGGCCCTGGCCATGGCGGGCGGCACCTTCGAGGTCGCCCTGCACGAGACCAAGCCCGGCCCACACGGCCTGGAGTCCGTCGAATTCCTGGTGTCCGGCCATGCCGGCGTACCGCCGCGGCCGCTGGCCAAGGTCGCCTCGGGCGGCGAACTCGCCCGCATCTCGCTGGCGCTGTCGGTGATCGCCAGCCGCGCGGCGCGGGTGCCCACGCTGATCTTCGACGAAGTCGACGCCGGCATCGGCGGCGCCGTGGCCGAGGTCGTGGGCCGCCTGCTGCGGGAATTGGGCGAGCGCCACCAGGTGCTGTGCGTGACCCATCTGCCGCAGGTCGCCGCCTGTGCGGCACACCATTTCCAGGTCAGCAAGTCGACCACGGAAGGCGCCACCTCGACGGCGATCCTGGCGCTGGACGAAGCCGCCCGCGTCGACGAGATCGCCCGGATGCTGGGCGGGCTGACGATCACCGACACCACCCGCAAGCACGCGCGGGAGATGCTGGGAACCTAGGGCCGGGCATCCGGCGGGGTCAACGCCGGACGTGCCATCCGGTTATTTGGTCGCGCACTTGGGACAAATGCCGTACAGCATGACGGTATGGCTTTCGAGCGTAAAGCCATTGTCCTTGGCGATGCGATGCTGGCGCTTTTCGATCTCGGGGTCCGAGAATTCCACCACCGTGCCGCAATTGGTGCAGATCAGGTGGTCGTGGTGATCCCCGTCGTTGAGTTCGAACACCGCCTTGCCGCCGTCGAACTGGCTGCGCATCAGGATGCCGGCCTGTTCGAACTGGGTCAGGACGCGGTATACGGTGGCCAGGCCGATGTCGACATCCTCGGCGATCAGGGCGCGATAGATATCCTCGGCACTGTGGTGCCGGTCTTCCGCCTTGCGGAATATGTCGAGGATCTTGAGGCGAGGAAAAGTCGCCTTCAAACCCATGTTTTTGAGTTCAAGCTGGTCGTTCATGGTTGAAGTATCCCGGGTAATGCCCTGGAAGGCAAGCCGCCCAAAATCCCCCGGCGGGTGCACGGGTGCGGTCCGCGCTATGATGCGCAAGTTCGAATACCTTTATGATAGCGGTTTTAGGGGGTTCCAACCGTACTCCCACACTTCGACACAGGGAAGATTTGTGCGAATCCTAGCCACCGAACACCTACGCCGGATCCAGGTCTGCCTGGTCGCGGGCATCATGGCGGCCACGCTCTCGGCCTGCGGCTCGACCAACTGGGGCTTTCCCTATCGGGCGACCATCCAGCAAGGCAACTGGATCACCACCGAACAAATCGCCCAGCTCGAGGTCGGCATGACGCGCGACCAGGTGCGCTTCCTCCTGGGCACGCCGACCTTGCAGGACGCCCTGCACGCCGACCGCTGGGATTACCCCTATTACAACCAGCCGGGCTACGGCAAGGATGAGCTGCGCAAGTTCACCGTCTGGTTCGAACACGACCAGCTCGTGCGCTGGTCCGGCGATCCGCAACCCGACCGCCAGCCCTTCCAGAAGGCCGACAGCGGCAAGGACGCCATCAGCCCCGATGGCGCCGCCGGCCAGGATGCGGCGAACGCGCCGGCGGGCGGCACAGGCCCGGACGCGTCAAAGGAGTAAACCAATGCGTATTGCCATCGCGGGCGCCGGAGGGCGCATGGGCCGCATGCTGATCGAGGCCGTGCTGGACACCGCCGATTTGCGACTGACCGTTGCGCTGGAGCGCCCGGGCGCGGCCTCGCTGGGAGAGGACGCCGGCGCCTTCCTCGGGCGCGACACCGGCGTGCGGACCACCGACGACCTGGACGCGCTGGCCGGCGCCGATTGCCTGATCGACTTCACTCGCCCCGAGGGCACCCTCGCCCACCTCGAGGCCTGCGTGCGCCACGGCGTCAAGGCCGTCATCGGCACCACGGGCCTGGACGCGGCCGGCAAGCAGGCCATACGCGCCGCCAGCCAAAAGACCGCCATCGTGTTCGCGCCCAACATGAGCGTCGGCGTCAACGCCACGCTGAAACTGCTGGACATGGCCGCGCGCCTGCTCAACAGCGGCTACGACGTCGAGGTCTTCGAGGCCCACCACCGCAACAAGGTCGACGCCCCGTCGGGCACCGCCCTCGCCATGGGCGAGGCCGTCGCCCGCGCCTGGGGCGTGTCCCTCGACAAGGTCGCCGACTGGGCGCGCCACGGCAACACCGGCGTGCGCGAGACCGGCCACATCGGGTTCTCGGTGGTGCGGGGCGGCGACATCGTCGGCGACCACACCGTGTATTTCTGCGGCACCGGCGAGCGCATCGAGATCACCCACCGCTCCAGCAGCCGCGCCACCTACGCCCAGGGCAGCCTGCGGGCCGCGCGCTACCTCGCGCGCAAGGAATTCGGCCTGTTCGACATGCAGGACGTCCTGGCGACCTGAGCGCCTCAGTCCAGCAGCACAGGTTCCCTTTCCAGCGCCACCCCGAACCGCGCGAGCACGTCCTCGCGCACGGCCTCGGACAGGCGCAGCACGTCGTCCGCCGTCGCCCCGCCGTGATTGACCAGCACCAGCGCCTGGCGCTCATGCATGCCCACCGGCCCCAGGCGCCTGCCCTTCCAGCCTGCCTGTTCGATCAGCCAGCCGGCCGCGAGCTTCAGGCCGCCATCGGCCTGCGCATACGTGGGCAGGCCCGGGAATCGCGCACGCAGATCCTCGGCCACCGCCGCCGGCACCACCGGATTCTTGAAGAAACTGCCCGCATTGCCCAGCACGGCGGGATCGGGCAGCTTGCGCCGGCGGACGGCGCAGACCGCATCGAACACCGCGCGTGGCGTCGCCGCCCCGGCCAGCGCCGGATGCGATCGCAAGTCCGGATAATCCAGCACCGGCCGCCACGTCTTGGGCAGGCGAAAGCGCACCGCCAGAATCAGCCAGCGCCCGGCCCCCATCCGCTTGAACAGGCTGTCGCGATAGGCGAAGCCGCAGTCCCCGGGCGCCAGCTCCACCCGCCGCCCCGCCGGGATATCCCAGGCCGTCACGCCCGCCAGGCGCTGGTCCAGCTCCAGCCCGTAGGCGCCAATATTTTGCACCGGCGCGGCGCCCACCGTCCCCGGAATCAGCGCCAGGTTCTCGAGCCCCGGCCAGCCGCGGCGCAGACATTCGTCCACGAACGCATGCCAGGACTCGCCGGCGGCGGCCTCCACCTCCCAGACCTCATCATCCTCGCGCAGCAGGCGGACGCCACGCAGCTCGACCCGGGCCACCAGGTGGCGCGGGCGCTCGCGCATCACCACATTGCTGCCGCCCCCCAGCACGAAAACCTCGCGCCCCGCGTCGGCCAGCGCACTGAGCGCCAGGGCGTGCGCCTCGTCCCGGATGCGGAGCACGGCGGCGCGCGCCGGCAGGCCCAGCGTATTGCTGCTGCGGAGGTCCTGTTCGGTGATGTCCGGCGCCATGCGCATCCCAGTTTGCGGCGAAAACGTAAGCATAACGCGGGGATGCGGTGGGACGCCTGGCGGACGCCGCCAGGCGCGTTTGACAGGCCTGGCGTCGCGCGTGCTAGAATTCGCCTCCTTGCATCGGTGACGATGGTTTTCCCGGTCCTTGCCGCAGCCTTGCAGGCGGCGGAAATGGGGTTCCTGGGAAGGCCGAAGTGGTCAAGGTTTTCTTGACAGACGTCGGAATCGGCATTAGAATGCAGGGCTTAGCTTGATAGCTAACGCGGGAATAGCTCAGTTGGTAGAGCGCAACCTTGCCAAGGTTGAGGTCGCGAGTTCGAGACTCGTTTCCCGCTCCAGAATTTTCGTCCATGGACATCCACCAACGTCCATAGATGATTGAAAGAAGGCCGAAAACTTTGTTTTTCGGCCTTTTTTTCGTCCAGTGACATCCACTGGCGTCCGCCTACAGCCACACGATTTAAGGCCATTTTTGAGTCCATTTTTTGAGCTGCACTCGCGGCTGATGGACTGGCTTTCGAGCAGCCGATCCGCATAGATGTGACCGAAAAATAAACCCCACTGTTCAAAAAACAGGGGGTTTATCAACATTCTGGAGCCCAGATTTCGGTCTGGGCTTTTTTGCGCTTGATGGTTTCGTTCTGAATATTCTGCTATCGCCAATCAGGACAGCCCACTGATGCACGGCAATACGCCCGTGCTGGGGCTGGACGTGTGGGAACACGCCTACTATCTGAAGTACCAGAACCGCCGCCCGGAATATATCGCCGCGTTCTTCAATGTGATCGACTGGAACGAGGTGGCGCGTCGCTACCAGGCCGCCACATGAGCAACCGCCCCGCCGAAGCGCACGACATTCCCGCTGGCGACGAAAAACCGTCTTCCACGATTGCCGCCGTGGCGGCACACGCCGCTCAGGCGCGTCGCCTCTTGCCGGGACGCGTTTCCCGCCACGCAATGCACAGGCCGCTGCCGACGATCAATGCCGCTCCGAGGCTGTCGAGCACATCCGGGATATCCTGCCACACCAGCCATCCCAGCAACGTTGCCCACAACAGGCCCGTGTAATCGAAGGGCGCAACCACCGACGCGGGCCCGATGCGGAATCCCTGGGTAATGAAGGTCAGCCCCAGCGTGCTGAACAAAGCGATACCGACAAAGAACGGCAGGTGCGACCAGGCCGGCGGCGTCCAGAACACCGGGGCGGCAAGCGCGCTGCACACCAGTTGGCCCGCCACGATATAAAACATCGTCGTCAGCATGCTCTCGGCGGCGTTGATGCCTCGGGCGCTCAGCATCATGACGGCATACATCGCCGCGGTCGCCAGCGGCAACAGCGCCGCCATCTGGAAGCTGTCGGCGCCAGGCCGCACGATGACCAGCACGCCCGCGAATCCGGCCGCCACCGCCAGCCAGCCCTTGCGGTCCACACGCTCTTTCAGCACCAGCACGGACAGCGCGGTCACGAACAAGGGCGCGGAAAACGCAATGGCGGTGGTCTCCGCCAAGGGCAGGCTCCGCAGGGCCAGATAGAACAGCGACGCCGAAATGATATTGAGCCCGCCGCGCAACAGGTGCAGGCCCACATGACGCGTGCGCAGCGCGCGCTGCCCGCCCAGGGCGAGGACCAGCGCCAGCACCACCGGCAAGGCAATCACCGACCGCAGGAACAGGATCTGCACCGGGCTGTAATAATCACCAATCCATTTGGCCAGGGCGTCGCTGCAGGTCAGGAACAGGATGCCCGCGGACACGCAGGCGATCCCCGCCAGAGGAGATGCATTGGAAACGGATTTGGCTGACGGCTGGTTCATGGCCCGTATGCTACTGCCTGCGCGCCCATCGCGGGCACAACGACGTACCAAAAACCTGGCGCAACGCCAGAGACCGCCCTATTGCGCCGCAGGCGGCGAGCCATCCGGCACGTAGACGATCTCCCCGCTCTCCAGCCGGTACGCGGTGCCCACGCGTTCGCCCTGGCGCGAACCCGCCTTGGCGTCACCGGCCACATAGCGCGACACCTTGCCGCCTTCGCGGGTGATGATCTCCATGTCGGGCTGGCCCGGATTCTTGACCATGGTGAAGTCCTTGGACGTGAGCAAGTCGGCCATCTTCAGGTTCGAGACCAGCGCAATCATGAGGGCCAGCGCAAAGACCAGCGCCACATCGAACAGGTTGATGAGAAAGCCCAGCGGATCCATGTCATCGCTGTTTGCGCCCGTGCCGCGCAGGATGGAGCGGCGCCGGCTCACGGCTTTTCCCGCAGCTTGCTGCTCAGGAATTCCAGCAGCGACAGGTCGTCCAGCGCCCAGCGGCTGGCGCTCTGGTGCAGCAGGAATCCCATCGCGCCGATCACCAGGCCCACGACCGTCGTGGCAAAGGCGACCTCCATCTTGCGCGCGAGCAGGCTGATGTCGCCCGCGGCCAGGCCCACCAGCGCCGGGCCCAGCGGAATCAGGGTGCCCATGAGGCCCAGCAAGGGCCCGATCCGCGTCATGCTGCGGTAGAGCGCCAACTGCCGGTCCGAACTCAGCTCAAACTCGGTGATGACCCGTTCGTGCCAGGCTGCATCGGTGGGTGCCAGCCGCAGGGCCGCCACGGCGCGTTGCAGCGGCCGGCCCGCGCCGCGCCCGCCATCCAGCCCTTCGACGAGCGCATCGATGTCCGCCCCGGGCAAATGCCCGTCGCGGTCCACGCCGATGCGCCGGCGCCAGCGCAGCCGGTCCGACCAGCGGCCATAATAGCCGCCTGCGGCCAGCAGGCCACGCGCGAGCAAATAGAGGATGGCGACCACGACCGGCACCTGCAGGGCGGCGGAGATCCAGGAAAGGGCGTGTATCAACTGTTCCAATTCATCGATTCCAGGTAGAGCGGCGCTGCCAAAGCCAGCCCAGCGCCATGAAGACAAATGCAGCGGCGGCCAGAATACCCAGGCGCCCCCACAGGGCGGGCGTCGGGTCCGCAGGCAGCGCTTGCGCTGGCCTGGCCAACCAGAGCCCGATGGCCGCCTGTGTGATGTGCAGCACGACGCGCAGGCCCGAGCGCATGAGCGGATCCGGCAACAGCCAGCGCAGCAGGCGGGCGCTCAAGACAAACAAGGCGGCAAACGCCACGGCGCACACCCAGGACACCAGCCCATAGTCCACGCCGTCCGTGGCGAGCATGGCCGCCACCTGCCCAAAAAACAGGATGGCCAGCAAGGACGGCGGCGGGCACGCGCCCACGAGGCGCCACCTCAGGCGCGTTCCATCCTGAGCCACCGCCAGCGCCTGACCGCCAAAAACCAACGCTTCGAGCAGCAGCAGTGCCGACAGATCCAGCCGCCTTTGCGGGTCGGACACCCAACTGGCGACCTCGGCCAGACTGGTTCTGCCGGCCGCCTCGCCCGTCGCCAGCACGCCAACGCCTATTGCGACCGCCAGCACCATCAGGCCACGCGGGCGCAGCGCCGACATCTGCGCGGCCGCCAGCGCCAGGCACACAGCGGCCAGCATGAACACGAGAAGCTGGATCAGGTTCAAGCGCCCCTCCCCGCAGCGGCGTGGCGCCAGCGCACCCATGCAATGACCGCCGCGAGCATCAACAGCAGGCCAAGTACCACGCTCGCTGGAATGGCCAACCCCCGCCAGGCGGGCGATGGGATGGCCCGATCCGTCTTTGCCCTTGCAGGCTGTGGGTCGCTGTCGTGCCCCGCCTGTGCGGGCTCGGCGGCACTACCCTCCTTGCTCAACACCACGCCTTTGTCGATGTCGATCAGGGTGCCCTCGTTGGCCTGCTGCAAACGGTCCTCGTAGGGCCGGCGCTGACCGGCATCGAGCCGCTGCGCAATGAACGTGCGCAATGCCTGGTTGTCGTTGACGAACTCGGTGCCGCTTGCGCCAAATTTCGCTACCAGTTCGGCATGCAGGCCGGCCACCGAGTGCAACACCGGCTCGCCAGGTTGCCAGTATCCTTTGCGCGCCGTCTCCAGCATCACCGCCGTCATCTCCTGCAAGGCGTAGGGATTGGTTTTCTCGAAAAATTCGCGCACGCCCAGGTTTTGCGCATCCTGCACGTAGGTCTCGTACAGCGCATCCCACAGCGCGGGCCGGATGACCGAGGGCTTCATCACGTTCCAGCCGTAGACATTCCGGAAGGTTTCGGCAAAGGTCTCGGCGGACGCCGCGCCGCCCTGGGTCATGGCCTCGATATAGGCGGGGTTGAGCAGGGTCGCGCGCGCCTCCACGGCAATCGCGGCGCCCGCTTCGCGCATGACGGGGCGCGCGGGGTTGCGCAAGCCGCTGAAGTAGGCGGCCGGGTCCTTGCCGGTCACTTCGCGCACCGCCAGGTTCAGCCCGCCCATGAACTCGTAGACGTGATCGAGCGAAATCGGTCCCCAGGTGTTGGACTGCAAGGGCTGGACCACCAGGTCGGTGCCGCCCAACGCTGCCTGGAAAACACCGGGCTGGAAGGCGCCCCACAAATCCCCTTCGCCATAGGCCGCGCCCATATTGTTCAAGTAGGTGCCAGCCACCTGCGAGGCGTCCTGCCAGCGGTCCCCCGCCTCGACCATGCCCATGATGCCCGTGCCGTAATTGCCATTGACCCCCCCAAAGACCCGTACCGAGGCCAAGCGCCGGGCATCCAGCGGCGACAGGCCTTTATCCTTCAGTTCACGCTCCACGGCCCGCACGCCTTGCGCCACGGCGTTGTCCTCATCGCGCGCGCCGGCGGCCAGCGCCACGGCCTGGTTGATCAGGTACAGGCGCGATGCCGCCAGATCGCGCAGCTGGCCCGAGGTCTGCACCACCACGTCGATGCGCGGGCGCGCGAGCTCGGTTTGCGGGATCAGGTGCAGGCTGGCGATACGACCAAAGGGATCGCGCACCGGCTCAACCCCCAGCAGATAAAGGATTTGCGCAAGCGCCACGCCCTCGGTCTGGATGAAATCGCCCGCCCAGAGCGTGAAGGCCACTTTCCGGGGCCAGGCGCCCTCGTGTGTTGCCCGATGTTCGGCCAGCAACTGGTCGGCCAGCCGCACCCCCACGCGCCAGGCCTGCTCGGACGGTGTTTTCTCGGCGTCGATGGAAAACAGATTGCGGCCCGTGGGCAGCGCGGCGGGATTCGCAATGGGATCGCCGCCCGACGAAGGCGGCGTGTAGCCGCCAGACAGCGCATTATCCAGCGCGGCAAGCTCGCGCGCCGGGCTGTCGGCCAGCAGTGCCCCATATCCCGGAATGGCACGCAGTCGATCGCGCAGGGTCAGCACGGCTTGGGCAAAACCCGTGATCAGATCCTCATCGCCCGGTTGTGGTCGCGCACGCTCCCAGGCTTGTGCGCGCTGCAGTTCCGAGTCGCTGACAACACGGGCCAAGACTTGCGCGGGATCTGCGCCTTCTGCGCTGACCTCGGTGATCAACGCATCGGCCCGGTCGCGATAGTGCTCGGCCAGCCAGGCGGGGCTGTCGAGCTGCGCGCGCGTCACCACCCCGCGCGCCACGTCCAACTCGGCTAGCGCCTGTATCAGCGCATCGATCCCCATGAGCCGCGCCGAGCCGTGCTGGTCATCGACCGAATACGCGGTGCCCAGCGTATACAGCCCGGCGATGATCTTGGCATGCTCCAGCGTTTCCATATGATCGGCCAGCTTATGCAGCTGTTCCGGGCTCCAGGCCATATCCGCTGAGAAACCCAGATCCTCGTTCAGCTTCAGCGCCACCGCCTCGCGCTGAACGTCTTTGGCATATTCCGCCTTCAATGCAGCATTCTCGGCGTGGTCCCAGGCCTGCAGACGATCGGCCAACTGCTTGGCGCCGGCTTGCGCCCCGCCCTCGCGAAAGGCCGGCGTCAGGTGCGAGACGATGGTGGCGGCGCTGCGCCGCTTGGCGATCATGGCCTCGCCCACATTGCCCATGGTGTACAGATAGACGTGCGGCGTTTGCCCGATCAGCGCATCGGGCCAGTCGTGATCGGACAGACCCACCTGCTTCCAGGGTGTGAACTCCAGGCTGCCGTGCGTGCCGAAGTGCATGATGGCGTCGGCCTGAAACACCTGGCGTGCCCAGAGGTAGGAAGCCACATAAGGCCAGGGTGGCGCCCGATTCGTGCCATGCACCAGCTTGAAGGTATCGTCACCGATGCCGGGCAAGGGCTGCGGCAAGAGCACGACATTGCCCAGCGGGACGCGCGCCACGGCCACCTGGTCATCGATGCGCAGATAGCGACCCGGCGCCGGCCCGAACTGCTGGGCGACCTGGTCGCAGAGCGCCTGCGGGATGCTTGCGCCGCACCACTGCCCCAACTGCGCGGCGGACACCAAGGCTGGATCCGCATCGCGCGCGAAGGCCGCGAAATCGCCCTTGGCGTACGGCCCGATATTCGGTCCACGCTGCTGTAGCAAGCGGGCAAACCCTTCGACCGTATCCAGCAATCCTTCGACACGGTAGCCCTGCGCTTTCAGATGCGTGAGCAGCGCGTACAGAGACGGCACGACCTCCAGATCGCCGGCGGTCAGCGCGCTGAGCCCCGGTCCCTTGTAGTAGTAGATCGCCAGCTTCTTGTCCGCGTTGGCGGTGTGCTTGAGCGCCACCGTGCGCCGCACGAGGCTGGCAAAACGCGCCAGTCGCTCGGGCAAGGCTCGAAAGACTTTCAGGCCGTTGGCATCGCGCGCCTGAGCGGCGATCACCATAGGCGCGATCGCCCCGTCCAGCTCGGGCAGCGTCACCGACATGGTCAGCAGTCCGCCGTCATAGCTGCGCTGATCGCCCTCCCAATCGCTTTGTTCATCGAAAATGGTCAGGGGCGCAAACAACGGGATATTGCGCTGGGCGAGCCAGGCCTGGGCTTCGTCGGCCTGGCCCAGGGTCAGCCGGCCATGCGGCATGTAGACGACGGCCGCCGGGTCCACCTGCTGCAACAGCGCCAGGCGCCGGCCCACCGCCGAGATCGGCACCACATTGAAACCTTCGGCCTCGAATGCGCGGATCACCGCATCGACGTGCTCGCGATTGGCATTGAAGGGGCCGGGCACGCTGGTCAGCAGCGCCAGGCGCGGCCGCCCCGCCTGCCAGCCGGGCTGGTCCTTGCGCCACGCCTGGAACGCCGCGAAGTCGGTAAAGACCGCCGCCTCGTCCAGGCCAAAGAACACATCCCGGGGCATTTCCTCGGGCGCTCGAACGTCGGCGGAAAACAGTGGCTTGCCATCGAAGACGCGACGCGCGTAGTTCAGCAGCTGCGCATAGTTGCGCCGTCCGCCGTTGCGCAAGTAACCCGAAACCGCATCCAGGTCGGCGCCCTCGAGGTTCGTCACGTCGTGGCGCGGATCGGTTGCGCCATCCACATACACGGGCGTGCCTGCCGCGGCCACCGACTGCAGGCGCGCCAGCTGCGCTTCATCCAATTTGAGGCCCCGGCCAAAGACGAGCGCCAGGTCATAGCCTCGGATGTCCCCCAGCTGCTCCGTTTTCAGTGCCTTGACGCGGACCATGGCGTTCGGGCGCGCCTGGATGATGCGCGCGGCCTGGAAGTCCGGATAGTTCACCAGCGCCACGCGCGTAGGGGCAAGCCAATAGTGCCATGCGCCCCCCAACACGCCCAGCAGCAGCGCCGCCGCCACGCCCCAGCCGAGCGAACGGCGCGAGCGCAACCATAGCGCCGCCCATCGATCAAACCCTCTTGTCCGATTCATGCGTTCTTCTTTTCATCATCAATAATGTGATGTTATAACATAGCATTTTCTAACGCTCTCTTACGGCCTCACATGACTCGACCTCACCACTGGACGCCACTCGCCCTGGCGCTCGCCGCCGCGTTCTCGGGCGGCGCATACGCTCAGCAAAGTCCCTCCTCCGACCACGCTCAAACGTCCGTCACGCACACGGCGCAACTGGCCCCCGTGGTGGTCACCGCCACCCGGCAGGCCAGCGATGCCTTGACCACGCCGGCCACCATCAGCGTCATCGACCAGGCGCAGATGCAGGAAAATCTCGTCACCGACTTTGGTGAACTGTTCCGCTACGAACCGGGCATTGCGGTCAAGCGCGAGCCGCGCGGCCGGGGCGGCGAAGCCGGAATCGAGGTGCGCGGCATCGGCGGGCAACGCCTGGCGATGCTGGTCGATGGCGTGCGCCTGCCCAACGGCTACGTGGCCGCCGGCGCCAATCTGGGCCAGCTCAAGCTTGACCCAGCCTCGCTCTCGCGCGTGGAAGTGTTGCGCGGCCCGGCATCCAGCCTGTATGGCAGCGATGCCCTGGCGGGCGTCGTGCTGTTTCGCACTTTGTCGCCCACCGACTTTCTGGACGAGGGACAGGGCTTTGCCGGCAACGCCTCGATCGGCTACGACGGCGCCGACAACAGCCGCTCGGCCACCGCCAACCTGGCATTTCGGGCCGGCCCCACGCAGAACCTGCTCTCGGTGACCGCGCGCAAAGGCCATGAGCTGGAAAACAACGACAGCAGCGCCGTCCCCAACCCGCAGGACGTCGATCAGCAAAACGTGCTGCTCAAGTCCATCCTCGATCTGGGCTCGGCGCAAACGCTCACGCTGACCGGCGAGTACTACACGCAAAACGTCAAGACGGACCAGGACTCGCTGGCCGGCCCGATCGCCGGAGGCACCCGCATCCTGCGCAGCTCGGCGGACGACGACAGCACCCGCTCGCGCCTGGGGCTGGCCTATCGCTGGAATGCGCAGGCCGGATGGTTCGATACGCTCAAAGCCCAGATCGACTACCAGCGCAGCACGAGCAAGGAGCGCACCGCCGAGCATCGCCAGCCGCCGGGCGCATCGCCGGCCCTGCTGCGCGACACCCTGCTCTCGTACCGCGAGCCGCAATGGTCGGGTTCGCTCCAGATCGATGGCCACGCGAGCGCGGGTGCGACGAGCCACCGCTGGGTGGCCGGCGTTGACCTGCTGTATAAGTCGATCAGCTTTACCAACGATGCCAGCCAGCGTTCAGCCGCGGGCGGCCCCGCCACCCACGTGATCGACGGCGACGTCTACCCGCGCAAGATCGCGCCGGACACCGACGTGCGCAGCATCGGCCTGTTCTTCCAGGACGAGATCGCTTTTGGCGATGGACGCATCAAACTCACACCCAGCCTGCGCTACGACTACTACAAGCTGTCGCCCAAGCCCGATGACGAGTTTGCCAACGCGAACGTGGCCAACAGCCAACCAGTGGGCCTGTCCGAAAGCGCCTTCACGCCGCGCCTGGGGCTCAGTTACGAATGGCACCCCAGACAGGTCTTATATGCGAATTATGTGACCGGCTTCAGGATGCCGACCTACGACCAGTTGAACCGGATCGGCCAGGTGCCCGTGGCCACTTTCATCCACGACTTCATTCCGGCGCCGGACCTGAAACCCGAGCACAGCCGTGGGGTGGAACTGGGCATGCGCGGCGAGTCCGCGGCCGGCACGTACGAACTGACCGGCTTCTACAACCGGTACAAGGACTTCATCGATACCCAGATGATCGCCTACATCCCGCCTGGGGCGAGCGGCGGGCCGCGCGCCATCCGGCGCTTTCAGTCGCGCAACATCGGCGAGGTCGAGATCTACGGCATCGAGGCCAAAGGCACGCTGTCGCTGAACCCATGGATCGACAGCCAGGATCGGTGGCGCCTGATCGGCGCGGCCCAATGGGCGATGGGCAATGACCTCACCAACGATCAGCCGCTCAACAGCGTGCAGCCCTTCAAACTGGTCGCGGCGCTGGCCTGGGATGCGGCGGGCGCCCAGTACGGCGGCCAGCTGATCGGCACCTTCGTCTCGGCCAAGAAGCGGGTCAATGAGGATCTGACGCAAACCGGCCCCACCGCCCCGGTGCCCCTGACCACCGCCGGCTATACCACGGTCGACATGACCGGCTATGTGCGCCTAGGCAAGCAGGCCACGCTCAATCTGGCGGTGTTCAACCTGTTTGACCGCAAATACCACGAGTGGTCGCGGGTCAGTGGCCTGACCGGCAATGATCCGCGCCTGGCCGCCTACACCTCGCCCGGGCGGACGGTATCGGCAAACCTGCGGGTGGAGTTCTAGACCTGTGCCCGACATTTGCCGCAAGTGCCCTTCACCTCGATCTCGGCCTCCACAAAGCCGCCGCCCGCCTGGCGCAGGGTTTTTTGCACGGCTTCGTAGGCCTGGTCGTCGTGCAGCTCGGTGACGGCCTCGCAACTGGAGCACACCAGCAGCAGCGGATGATGCGCCGTGTGCTCGGCATTGCATACGATGAAGGTATTCAGGGCATCGACCCGATGCACCAGATGCTGGTCCATCAGGAACTCCAGCGCCCGGTATACCGTCGAGGGTGCCACGCGCCCGTGGCGCGCGCGCATATCGTCCTGCAAATCGTAGGCTTTGGCCGATCCGCCACGCCGCAACAGCAGCTCCAGAATCTCTTTGCGCTGGGCCGTCAGCCGGCCGCCCCGGGCGCGGCAATGCGCCTGGGCCGCCTCGAGCTGCGAGGCGAACGCCGAAGCCGTTGTTTTAGCGGAAGATTTACGCGGGTTGACCATAGGGGTAGTGTACAACGCGGCAGACTTTTTGACGGCCGGACCGCCCGTCAACCACAGCGCCTCCATAAAACCTTGTGCGCGGAGCCTGCGCCATGGATTTCGCTTGAATACGAGCATGTCGAACAGCCCATAAATGCTATGTTATAACGTATCAATTGCTTGTACCAATTATTCCTATCTACCACTCATGATCGAAAGGCACCCCATGTCCAAATCCCGCAAACTCGCCGCCATGGCCGGCATTGCCACGGCAGCCTTGCTGGCGGGGCCGCAGGCCCATGCCCAAGAATTGCAAGTCGTCTCCACGGTTTCCATCATCAGCGATTTCGCCAGGAATGTGGGCGGCGAGCGGATCAAACTGACCACGCTGGTCCCGCCCAATGGAGACACCCATTCCTATGAGCCCAAGCCGACCGATGCGGTTGCCATGGGTCAGGCCGATGTCGTGCTGGCCAATGGCCTGCACCTGGAAGGCTTTCTGGATCGGCTCGTCCAGGCATCGGGCGCCAAGGCGCCGGTGATCGCGCTCACGCAGGGCGTCGAGTTGCTGCGCAACACCGAGGAGGATCATGAGCACGCAGATCACGATCATGACGACCACGATCATGACCATGCGGACGAACACGCCCACCATCATCACCATGGCGAATACGACCCGCATGCATGGCAGTCAGTGGCTAACGCGCAGGTATACGTCAACAACATCGCCCAGGCCTTTTGCGCCGCCGATGCCGGCGGCTGCCCCAGCTACCAGGCCAATGCCAAATCCTATGACGAGAAGCTGCAGGCGCTGGATGCCGAACTGAAAGCCATGGTGACCCAGATTCCGGCCAGCCAACGCACGATCATCACCTCGCACGATGCCTTCGGCTACCTGGGACACGAATACGGCCTGCAATTCCTGGCCCCGCAAGGCGTGAGCACCGGCTCGGACGCCTCGGCCGCGGGCGTGGCCTCATTGATCCAGCAGATCAAGGACCAGCAGGCTTCGGCCATCTTTATTGAAAACATCAGCAACCCCCGGTTGGTCCAGCAAATCGCCCAGGAAACCGGCATGAAGATCGGCGGCGAGCTGTATTCCGATGCTCTGTCAACGGCAGATGGCCCCGCCTCAACCTACATCGATATGATGCGGCATAATGTCAGCACCATCCGGGATGCCGCGCTGGGGCGGTGAATCACCGATGACGCCATGATCGGCGCGGCTCGATGCCTTGAGCCGCGCGCGGCTCAGCCCGTTGCAAGGCCCAAACAACGTGAATCGATTCCTTGCGGTGCTGGCGCTGGCACTCGCGCCATTCAGCCTGCACGCCCACCCTCATGCCTGGATCGACGTGCGCAGCACGATCATCCTGTCAACCGAAGGGCTGATCGCAGCCATCGAGGAGCAATGGCTGTTCGATGATCTGTACAGCGCGGCCATACTGGAAGGCTTGAAGGAAGACAGCCCCGAGAAAAAAGCCGTGGTGAGCGACTTTGCCGCCGAGGTCATCGACAACCTGGGCCCATATGGTTACTTCATGCGCATCACGGCCAATGGCGGGCCGGTCGCATTGAATACCGTCACGCAATTCAAGAGTGAAATGCAGGGCGACCAGTTGCTGCTGTCTTTCACTGCGCCCCTGGCCAAACCCGTGGATCCCATGCGCGTTGCGGTCAGTTTCTCGGTGTACGACCCCACTTATTTCATCCAGATGACGCATCGCCCGGAAGACCCACCCACTTTCCGAAGCGAAAAACCGCCTCCTTGCCAGGCGCGGGTCCAGCCGCCCAACCCGACCGCCGAAGACATCGCGCGGGCGTTCGCGCTGGATCGCGGCGCGACGCCCGAAGAGGGACTGGGCGATCTGTTCGCGGAAAAGGTGCATATCCGATGCGATTGATGCGCGGGTCATCCGTGCGCGTGCTGACCCTTTGCACGCTGGCGGGCGCATTGTTGTTCATCTTATGGGGCGTGTTGAATCACACCGCCGTCTGGAGCCGGCTTCTGGTCTGGATCATGTCCACGCAGGCCGCACTGCACCAGCAACTGGCGTCCACCATGCGCCTGGTGACCGAGCAAGGCTGGGCGGCCGCCTGGCCGCTCATTGGCCTGAGCCTGCTCTACGGCATCTTTCATGCCGCCGGGCCCGGCCATGGCAAAGCGGTGATCGCGACCTACCTGGGCACCAGCAGAACACGGCTGCGCCGAGGCCTGTTCCTGTCGGCGGCATCGGCCATCGTGCAAGGCCTGGTGGCGGTGATCCTGGTCGAAGTGGTGGCGAACGTATTGGGCCATTCACTGCGGCGCGCCCATGGCGCCGCCGGCCAGTTGGAGAACCTCAGCTTTGCCCTGGTCGCACTGGTCGGCGCGGTGCTGGCCCTGCGCAGCGCAAGAGGGTTGTATCGCCGCTGGCGTCAACCCAAAGCCACCACCGGTTCGCTATTTTCAGGCACCGGCAAACTGCAACCGTACTGTGCCGATTGCGGCGGCCCGCACCAATTGACCCGCAACCATCTGGATGAGCCCCTGACCTGGCGCACCGCATTGCCCGTCATCCTGGCGATCGGGCTGCGACCCTGCACGGGCGCCATTCTCGTGCTGCTGGTCGCCTACTCGCTTGGCCTGCGCTGGGCCGGTATCGGCGCGGTGCTGGCCATGTCGCTGGGCACGGCGGCCACCGTGAGCCTGCTGGCCACCGCTGCTGTCTCGTTTCGGCACGTCGCGCTGCGAGTGTTCCAGCGCGGCCGTGCCGCGCCGCATCACACAGGCCTGGTTTTCGACCTGCTGGGCCTGCTGGGCGGCACGGCAATCGGTCTGATGGGCGTCGGCCTGCTTCAGCAAGGCTTGAGCACCGCCCCGCATCCGCTTTTGTAGCCGATCCGACCCCAAGATTGCCTAATCCAGCAATGGGATACAACCAGGTATGTACGGGGAACTGGGCTGTCGCCAGTATCTCTTTGCTTGATGACTCCTACTGCAATTGGCGGTAAAAGCCCAGCCGCTAACCGGCTCCCAGGCGACGGTCAGCGGCTGGGCACCGACGTACACATCGTGCACGAGCTTGCCGGTTTCGGGATCGACCACCAGCAGGTTGTCATTACCCCGCGAAGCCACCAGCAACAGCCTGTTGGTCGCATCCCAGGCCAAGCCCTGGAATTCACGCGCCCGCGGCAGCGGCGCAAAGACTTTCTTGACCTTGCCGCTGGCCGAGTCGATTGCGGCGATGGCCGGCGCTTCCATGCTCGACACATACAGGGTAGCCGGTTTGTTCTTACCGTCGTCGCGCGCCGGAGAAACTGGTGGCGTCGTGCTGTCCAGCACCTTCAGCGTTTCAGTATGACGCGCTGGCCGGGCTGGAAGCAAAACCCTGATACCTCGCCTTTGCTCCGGCCGGGACTTCAGTGGTGGATACGTGCAAGCCGGGAGGGCTTTCGTCCTCGGCAGCCGGCGCTAGCGCCCTTCCGCACCTCTGTCCTACGACCTTTGCCATCGTATTCAAATTTAATTATATTGAATACCAATAGCTCAGGTAGGAGCACACCATGCCAAAAGCACGCACGACGACCATGACGGTCCGCCTCAGCGGGACCCTCAGCGACTTCGTCGCTGCCAACGTGGGGGAGCACGGCGCCTACGAAAACGTCAGCGAGTACATGCGCGATCTGATCCGCCGGGACAAGGAGCGCACCGAGCGAGAAGCGTTTGACCGGTTGAAGACGGAGCTGGCCCATGCCTACGCAGCCCCAGAGTCTTCGTACCAGCCCCTGACAGCGGCCGACGTGATTGCACGCAACCGGGCTTAAATGCGTGGCCAAGGTACAGATCCGAGTCCAGGAGGCGGCCTCCTACCGGCTCGACGAGATCTATCGCTACACGAGGGATCATTGGGGCACGCCACAGGCTGACCGCTATATCACCGGATTGTTCGAGACCTTTGACGGAATCGAGAGCCGACGGACAACATCACGTCCCATCCCCGCTGAATTCGGCATCGACGGTTACTTCTTCCGCTACGAACAGCACTTCGTCTATTGGCGCCGGCTGTCAAACAACGACATTGGTATCGTGACGATCCTCCACACCCGGATGCACCAGATTGACCGATTCAGAGAGGATTTTGGTTTGTAACAACCGTTGTGCCTTCTCGTGAGACCGGAATTTGTCCATAATCTTGTCCATCCTGCTCGGACAGGATAGAAAAATCCCATTCTCATCAAAGAGTGAGATCCTGATCCAGTGACTCGTTTCCCGTTCCAAGATTTGAAAAGGCCCAGACTCCGGTTTCGGGCCTTCTTGCGTACCGTCGTACAGCACCCGGCCGATGACAACCACGTCGGATTCCAGCCGATAGATCAGGAAATGCCGGGGCCGGCGCACGATGCCGCTCGGGGTGCGTCCGCGATCCTGGCTCAGGCGCACATGCCAGGAACGAATGCCCTCACCCAGTTCGGGCCGCTCGATGCTGCCCACCCGTTCGGGAGCGGCAGCGATATCACGCAGTGCGGTGAGGATCAGGGACTCATAGCGAAAACGCGCCTGTTCACCGAAGTGTTCATGAGCCCAGGCGAAGATATCGATCAGGCCGGCTTGCGCAGAGGCTGTCAGCCGGTAAGACCGCACTCGTCAGCCTGATCTGCCAAATGTCCCGCGTGGCTCCCATGCAGCTCTTGGAAACTAGTGTCGTGTCTCAGAAGTACGTAGCCATGATGAAATCGGTGGATTCGTGTCCGGGGCAAGGCACAAAGCGCAGCGATAGCCTGTGCTATCGCGAGCATTTGCAACGCCGCATGGCAAGTTCAGGCGCCGAAGTCAAGTATGCGAACTAACCAAACAGCACACTCTAGATCACAATCAGCGGAACACTGAAACGTCCTTCAGTCAGGAAGCATCTATACGGATGTACCCCCAATGGTCGGGTACGTTTTCGAGATCCGATACTGCTATCCAAGGATAAAAAAATGATCACCGCTGCAATCATCGTCTTCGCCATTGCCGCCGTGGGAGGCTTGATTCTCGCCGCTCACGTCCTGCGCGGCAAGTTCGCCCCCTGGGCCTTATCGCTGCTGCACGCCTTGCTGGGGGCGGTGGGACTGATACTGCTCATCGTCGCGCTGGTCCAGGGATCCGCCTCGCAACCCGTGTTGACCGGCTTCATCCTGCTGCTGATTGCTGCGCTCGGGGGCTTCTTCCTGGTCTCCTTTCATGCACGCAAGCGGCTTCCGCCGAAAGCCGTGGTGGTCGTGCACGCCACAATCGCCGTCATCGGTTTCCTGACGCTCCTCAGTGTCGTCCTCTGACGCCATGCGCCATCCCCTGCACCCCGCATTGGTTCACTTTCCAATTGCCTGTTGGTCGCTGGCGACGCTGACGGATTTCAGCGGCCTCTGGTTCGGGGAATCCGCCTGGGGATGGTCGGCCGGCCTGCTGGTGGTGGGTTGTGTCGTCGCACTGCCCGCCATGGCGGCCGGCATCATGGAGCTGTCCCGCGTCCCCGATGGCCCGGCCCTGCGCGATGTCTACCTGCACATGGGGCTCATGCTGACCGCTTTCGTCTTTTTTTCGACGAGCCTCCTGTTGCGCCTGGACCATCTGCAGCCGCTCGCACCGGACATTTTGTCCCTGTTTCTGGATCTGGTCGGCTTCATCACACTGGCCATCGGCGGCTGGCTGGGCGGCCGCCTGGTATATGGCCACGGCATCGGGCGCTGACTCACGCAACGGTCGCCCGGGCTCTTTCTTCGGGGCTCATGTTTTCCGCGGCCCATCTTGCTATTGCAAACTCAGGGTGCCGTGTGTGATCGCCACCCGAAACACGGTTGCGGTCTTCAAACAAAACCTCGCCGCCAGATGACACAAGCAGCGAACCAAAAGGCTCATCGCCGGCGGCAAGGGCCGATGCCGCCAATTCCACGCACCGCCGAAGGTGCATACGATCTTGTTCATTTATCATCAGACTATCTCCAACCAGTCGCGGCCAGGACTTGCCGCAGCCTGCACCTGCCAACTCGAATCCTATCACCTGCGCTTCGAGCGCCCTGATGTTCGCCATTGACCATCCGCCTGAGTCCAGCCAGACGCCGAGCTGACTGACCTTGCTCTCTCTTCAAGGAAAACCATGAAGGTTCATTTCGTCGTGCACGAGCCGTTCGAGGCGCCCGGTGCCTATGAAACCTGGGTCGGGGACCGTGGATTCGAGGCCGGCTATTCCCGTGTCTACGACCACGAGCCGCTGCCGCAGTCCATCGACGGTATCGACCTGCTGGTGGTGATGGGTGGACCGCAATCGCCGTCCACCACCAGGGCGGAATGCCCGCACTTCGACGCGGCCGCCGAATGCGCCCTGATCGCGCGATGCGTCCACGGCGGCAAGGCCGTCGTCGGCGTCTGCCTCGGATCGCAGCTGATCGGCGAAGCCCTCGGCGCCCGGTGCGAGCACAGCCCGGAGAAGGAAATCGGCAAGTTCCCGATCATGCTGACGGCCGAAGGCAAGGCCAATGGCAAGTTCTCGCACTTTGGCGACATGCTGGAAGCGGGCCACTGGCACAATGACATGCCGGGCCTGACCACGAATGCGAAGATCATCGCCTACAGCGAAGGATGCCCCCGACAGATCGTCGAGTACGGCGATCTCGTCTATGGCTTCCAGTGCCACATGGAGTTCACGCCCGACGTGATCGAACGGCTGATCGCCGCTTCCGAGGCGCAGCCCGGGACGTTCACCACGCACCGATACGTGCAACCGCCCGACGTCCTGCGCGCCCACGACTACGGCGCCATGAACCGGACGCTGTACGGCTTCCTCGACCGGCTCGTGGAAGCCTACGCCGATCGGCGCCCAAAGCGGCCCTCGCATGATTCAATCCCTTGAATCGTCCTCTCTCACGAAAGGCCGCATGTCCATGTTTCACCAGGTTTTTTCAGGCCGGGTTTGTGGAGCTCATGCTTGGATGGAGGCCAATTGGCGCTACTATTGACCCCTGCCGGCGGGCGCCTATTCTCGAGCACACGATCATGCCACTCGATCCGAATCCCCTTCATTCCACACGATGCTGCGTCGTCGGCGGCGGCCCCGCCGGCATGATGCTGGGGCTGTTGCTGGCGCGGGCGGGCGTGGCGGTGACCGTCCTGGAAAAGCACGGTGATTTCCTGCGCGACTTCCGCGGCGACACCGTGCATCCCTCGACCCTGCAGATCCTCCAGGAACTCGGCCTGCTGCAAAAATTCAAGCAATTGCCCCAGCGGCGCGAAAGCCTGCTCAGCGGCCTGATCGCCGGACGTGAACAGCCGGTGGTGGATTTCCGTGGACTGCGGCCGTTCGACTACCTGGCGCTGGTGCCGCAATGGGATTTCCTCAATCTCCTGGCGGATGCGGGCAGGCGCTACCCGAGCTTCGACCTGCGCATGCGGCATACCGCCACCGGCCTGATGAGGGACGGCGGGCGCGTGGCCGGCGTGCGTGTCGAATCGCCCGACGGGGCCTATGAATTGCGCGCCGACCTGGTGGTCGCCTGCGACGGACGGCATTCCACGATACGCGCGGCGGCGGGCTTGAAAGGCACGGACTACGGGGCGCCGATGGATGTGCTGTGGTTCCGGATGCCCCGCTCGGCACACGATCCGCAAGGCACGTTCGGCATCGCGAACGACGGCCACTTGATGGTCCTGCTCAATCGCAACGAGTACTGGCAGACGGCCTTCGTGGTGCCCAAAGGCAGCGACGCCGAGCTGCGTGCCCAGCCGATCGACCGCCTGCGCGACGCGGTCGTGCGGCTGGCACCCTTTCTGTCCGACCGGAGGGACAGCATAGAAAGCTGGGATGCGATCAGCACGCTGGCGGTGCAAGTCGATCGTCTGGACCGCTGGCACACGCCAGGTCTGCTGCTGATCGGGGATGCCGCGCACGCGATGTCGCCGATCGGCGGCGTCGGCATCAACCTGGCGATCCAGGACGCCGTGGCCGCGGCCAACGCGCTGGCGACGCCGCTGCGCGAGGGGCGCCGCATCGACGAGGCGCAGCTTGCGGCCGTCCAGCGACGGCGCGAGCTGCCGGTGCGCGTGGTGCAGCGGGTACAGCTGGCCATCCAGAACCGCGTCATCAGCCGGGCGCTGGAGGCGGACGGCAGGCCGCCGCGCATCCCGTGGCTGTTGCGGCTGCTGCTGTCATTGCGTGTGGTGCGCAACCGCCCCGCCCGGCTGTTCGGCTACGGGATCCGGCAGGAGCACGTGCGCACGCCCGAACTGGCGCCCTGACGGGCTTGCCATTCCCCATGGAGCACCTCAGCGCGGCACTGGAGCGCGGGGTGATCGAAAGCGCTATATGCGATGCAAGGCCAGGCCCACCATGATCAGCGTCCAGCCTTGAAGAAGCAGGTCCAGGGCCAACAGCAGTCCCAGCACCCAGACGCTGTTTTCCGGCCAACCGGCGGCGATGGCCAGCCCCGCCAGCAACGACGCCCCGCCCGACAGCGCCAGCCACTGCCAGCCCCGCTGGGCCCGGTTCTGGAACCACACCCACAGGCGAAAGGCGCCCGAACCGATCAGTGTGGCGCCGATCAACAGGGTAAATAAGGTGGCGCCCACCAGGGGGTTGTAAAAGGCGACGACGCCGGCTGCCAAATACAGGATCCCGCTGACAGTCCACAACAGGAAGCTGCCCCACCCCTGGACCCGCCAGGCATGCACCAGCATCCCCACCCCGCCGATCAGCATCAGGATGCCGATGAAAATCACGCTGGTGAGGGTCGCCGTCAGGATGTGGTAAGAGGCCACGAGGCCCACCACGATGAGCAGGGCGCCCAGGGCAATGAACCATTTCCATTTCTCGCGCAAGGCAGCCTGCGCACGGCTGGATTCGGAAGATCTCGCCTCGCCGGGTGTGAGTTCGCTCATATCGTTCCCCTGGTTTCAACGCTCGGGAAAACCTTAGCACATCGGGGCGGCGCCGGGCAGCCGGGCAAGCATGCCGCGCGGCCAGGGCCATCGCCGGCGCATCAGCCCGGTTTCTGCGCGGTGTGGACGGTATCCGGGCATTACTGTAAGATTTTTTCGGATGGGAAGATTGCTGCGCGCGCTCGCAACGGCATCTGTCTGCCTGGCCTTCATGCTGCCGTTGACGGCTCGGGGACAGACGGCCGCCTGCAATGATGGGCAACCGATCAGGCTGGCGGACCTGAACTGGGAAAGCGCCTCGTTCACCACGCAAGTCGTGCGCAAGCTGCTCGGCGCCGGCTACGGCTGCGCCACGGAAATCGTGCCGGGCGCATCGGCCGCCCTCGAATCGGCGCTGGCGCAGGACGACCTGCAGATCATCGCGGAGATCTGGTCGGGCCGGTCCGCCATCATCGAGGACGCCATCCGGGACGGCAAGGTCCGCATCGTGGGCGACACCCTGGCCGGCGGCGCCGAACAAGGCTGGTACGTGCCCGACTATGTGGTCCACGGCGATCCCGGGCGCGGTATCGAGGCCTCGGCGCCCGAGCTGCGCAGCTGGCGCGACCTGCCGCGGTACAAGTCGCTCTTTACCGATCCCGAGGACCCCGGCAAGGGGCGCTTTCTGAACTGCCCCTCGGGATGGGTCTGCGAAAAGACCAACAGCCGGCTGTTGCAATTGCACGGCCTGGAGGACGACTACACCAATTTCCGCGCAGGCACGGGCGCCGCGCTGGATGCGGCGATCAGCTCGGCATACGACAGGGGCCTGCCCATCCTGTTCTATTACTGGCAGCCCGCCGGCCTGATGGCCAAGTACACATTCCACAAGATCGACCAAGGTCCCTTCAACCAGGCCTGCTGGGACGCCATCGTCAGCGGCGAGGGCACGCTGTGCGCCTCGGATTTCCTGGTGGCCCGCCTGTCGGTGGCGGTGTCCGCCCCCTTTGCGGCGCGCAACCCCGAACTGATGGCGTTCTTTGAAAAGCTGCAATTCCAGCCGCCGCTGCTGAACCGCATGATCCTGGACATGACCGAGACCCGCAAAGGCGGCGAGGCCATGGCCGACCAGTTCCTGCGCGAACACCCGGAGGTCTGGCGGGCGTGGCTGCCGCCGGACGCGGCCGGGCGCGTGGCCGCCGCGCTGGGGCTCGCCCAGCCGGCGAACGCCCGGGCGGGCGAGCCCGACACCGCCGCGGCGGGGACCGCGGCCGGCGCCCAGGCGGGCGGCTTTTTCCCCGACTGGTCGGCCGCCGCTTTCGTGAACCGGCAGCTGATGGACATGGTGAAGGCCTACGGCGGCGTATTCCGCCAGGCCAGCGACCTCATGCTGCGCGGCCTGCTGCTGCCCGTCGAGCGCCTCATGCAGGCGATCCCGCCCTGGGCGTTCCTGCTGCTGGTCGCGGCGCTGTCCTGGCACGCCACGCGCAAGCCCTGGGCGCCGGTGCTGTACGTCGCCGGCCTGTACCTGGTCGGCGCCATGGGGCTGTGGGACAAGCTCATCCAGACCTTCGCGCTGGTGCTGGTGTCGACGCTGGTGTCCATCGTGCTGGGCGTGCCGACGGGCATCATCGCCGCCCGCAGCCGCCTGCTGCGCCGGCTGCTGACCCCGGTGCTGGACGTCATGCAGACCCTGCCCAGCTTCGTGTACCTCATTCCGGTGCTGATGCTGTTCGGCCTGGGCAAGGTGCCGGCCCTGTTCGCCACCATCATCTATGCGGTGCCGCCACTGATCCGCCTGACCATACTCGGCCTGCGCCAGGTGGATCACGACATCATGGAGGCCGCGCAGGCCTTCGGCGTCACCCGCTGGCAGATGCTGACCCGGGTGACCCTGCCGCTGGCCCGGCCCAGCATCATGGCGGGGATCAACCAGACCACCATGATGGCGCTGGCCATGGTGGTGGTGGCGTCCATGATCGGCGCGCGCGGCCTGGGCGAGGACGTGCTGGCGGGCATCCAGACGCTGGATGTGGGCCGCGGCCTGCAGGCCGGGGCGGCCATCGTGATCCTCGCCATCGTCATCGACCGCATCACCCAGGCCTACGGCCGCCCGCGCCGGCGGCGCCCGGCCCCACCGCGCGAGACACGATGATGGACGAGACCAAGATCGAGATCCGCGAGGTGTACAAGGTCTTCGGCCCGCGCGAGGGCGGGCCCCAGGAGGCCCGGGCGGTCGAGCTGTTGCGCCAGGGGGCCGACAAGGCCGGCGTCCAGGCCCAGACCGGCTGCAACGTGGGCCTGGCCGGGGTCAGCGCCAAACTGGCGGCGGGACGGATATCCTGCATCATGGGCCTGTCGGGATCGGGCAAGTCGACCCTGGTCCGGCACCTGAACCGCCTGATCGACCCTTCCGCCGGACAGATCCTGGTCGACGGCAGCAATATCCTGGACCTCAGCATGCCCGCACTGCGCGAGCTGCGCCGGCACCGCATCAGCATGGTGTTCCAGAACTTCGGCCTGCTGCCGCACGTCAACGTCATCGACAACGTGGCCTTCGGCCTGCACGTGCGCGGCGAGAGCCCGCTGCAGGCGCGCGAGGCGGCCGGCGCCTGGCTCGAACGCGTGGGCCTGCAGGGATACGAAAAGAACTATCCCGATGAACTGTCGGGCGGCATGCGCCAGCGGGTCGGCCTGGCCCGGGCCCTGACGATCGATGCGGAGGTCCTCTTGATGGACGAGGCGTTCTCGGCCCTGGATCCCCTGATCCGCCGCGACATGCAGGACCAATTGCTGGGCCTGCAGCAGCGCCTGCAAAAAACCATTGTCTTCGTCACCCACGACATCGAGGAGGCCCTGCGCCTGGGCCAGCACATCGTCATCCTGCGCGACGGCAAGGTCGAACAGGCCGGCAGCCCCGACGACATCCGCCATCACCCGGCCAACGAATACGTCGAGCGATTCGTGGTGCGGCGTCCCGAGCCCTGAGGTCCCCGCCCGCCGGCGAGACGCGGCCGCTCGCGGGCCTCTTGCTTTTGTGCCAGTATCTCGGCTGGACGACGAGGGGAATCCTGACGATGGACATTGTATTGACCGCGCTGGCGGTCATCGTGGCATGGCGGCTGCTGTGCCTGCGATACCAGCGCACGCATATCGCCTTGCTGGGCGGCCACCTGGCCGACCTGCGGATCGAGCGCCACATGGAGATGCTGACGCAGGGCTACACCCGCGCCATTCATGAACAAGACGAGGCCCGCCAGCTGCAGGTGCTGGAGTCCTTTGCCGAGGCCGAACGCACGGTCGCGGATCAGGCCCACGCACTGGCCGAGGCCATGGGCAAGGAAAGCCCCCAGGCGACCGGCATGGGCGCCCTGCCCCTGTGCCTGCCCTATGTCGAGCGCTTCATCCCCACGCTGACGCGGGATTTCCGCGAACTGCTGCGCATCCACGCGGCCGGCCTGCGCCACGTGGTCGACAACGAAAGCCGGTGGGGCCTGAAAGAGCGCGCCTACCACCTTTCCGCAGAGCTTTATCTACTGCAGCACAGCTGCCACTGGTTCTGCAAATCGCGCGCCGTCGCCGATGCGCGGCTGGTGCTGCGGCACCAGGTCAAGCACCAGAAAGTGCTGGAGTCCGTGTCCGAGCCCACGCGCTCGGCCTACTTGCGGTGGCTGCGCGGCGGCTAGTATCGTGAACTCCCATGGATGACCATCTTCTCGTCGCGACGGTCGCGGGCCTGCTGGCCGGCGTGGTCAACGCGTTCGCCGGCGGAGGTTCTTTCATCACCTTTCCCGCGCTGGTGCTGGCCGGCCTGCCGCCCGTGGCGGCCAACCAGACCGGCGCCATCGCCCTGCTGCCCGGCAGCCTGGCCAGCGCCTGGGCGTACAAGGACGACATCCGCGCATTCCAGCACGCCAGCCTGCCGCTGATCATGGCCTCGACGCTGCTGGGCGGCGGCGCGGGGGCCGTGTTGCTGCTCTTTACGCCCACCCGTCTATTCGACCTGGTGATTCCATGGCTGGTCCTGATCGGGGCCCTCACATTCACTTTCGGGAAAACCATCCAGGCGCGGCTGGCGCCGGCAGGCACGCGCCTGCGGCCCGTGCCGATCGCCGCCTACCAATTCCTGCTGGGCGCCTACGGCGGCTATTTCGGCGGCGCCGTGGGGATCATGATGATGGCGGGCTGGACCGTATTCGGCCTGGGCGACGTCCGAGCGCTGAACGGCATGAAGACGCTGATGGTGGGGGCCGCCCGGGTCGTCGCGGTCCTGATTTTTGCGCTCTGGGGCCAAGTGTATTGGGAACTGGCCCTGTCCATGACGGTGGCGGCCGTGGCCGGCGGCTACGTGGGCGCCCTGGTGACCCGCCGGCTCACCACGGACACGCTGCGCAGGATCATTGCCCTGGCGTTCTTTGCCGTGACGGCGGCGTTCTTCTATCGCGGCTACGCCTGAGGTTTCATGAGGGTTATGACTGATGACATTTAGTTGGTGTACGGATTAAATTAGTTGGTACACTGATTAATTACAGCCCCTTCCCATCTTCGATCTTGGAGATTCGATCCATGCAGTATTACCTGAACGGCTATCAATACGGCGACCCCGAGCTCCAGGCGGCGGCGCCGGGCTTCGAACATCCGCCCGCGGACCCGCCCGACACCGTGGACGTGCTGATCATCGGCACCGGCCCGGCGGGCCTGGTGCTGGCGGCCCAGCTCTCGACCTTTGCCGGTTTCACGACCCGCATCGTCGAACGGCGCGCGGGCCCGCTGGAACTGGGCCACGCGGACGGCGTCGCCTCCCGCACCGTGGAAATGTTCGAGGCGTTCGGGCTGTCGTCGCGCCTGCTGCGCGAGGCCTGCTGGATCACCGAAACGGTCTTCTGGCGTCCCGACGAAAAGGACCGCTCGCGCATCACGCGCACCGGCCGCGTCGATGACGCCGCCAACGAACTGTCCGAGATGCCGCACGTCATCGTCAACCAGGCCCGCCTGCAGCAGCACCTGCTGGAATACATGCAGAAATCGCCGACGCGCCTGACGCCCGACTACGGGCTCGAGGCCGTCCGGGTCGAGGTGGCCGATTCCGGCGACCATCCGGTCACCGTGACGCTGCGGCCCACGGACGGCGGCGCCGAACGCAGCATCCGCGCCAAATACGTGGTGGGCACCGACGGCGCGCGCAGCGCCGTACGCCGTTCGATCGGCCGCGAACTGCAGGGCGACGCCGCCAACCATGCCTGGGGCGTCATGGACATCCTCGCGGTGACGGATTTCCCCGACATCCGCATCAAAGCGGCGATCCAATCCGCCAACGAGGGCAACATCCTGCTGATCCCGCGCGAGGGCGATTACCTGGTGCGCCTGTACGTCGATCTGGGCGAGGTCGTGCCCGAACGCCGCGACGAGATCCGGCGCACGCCGCCCGAACGGCTGATCGAGATCGCCCGGAAGGTGCTGCATCCCTACACGCTGGAGGTCAAGGACATCGCCTGGGCCTCGGTGTACGAGGTCGGCCAGCGCGTCACCGACAAATTCGACGACGTGCCCGAGGACCAGGTCGCCGCCCGCCCGCCACGGGTCTTCATCGCCGGCGACGCCTGCCATACGCACAGCGCCAAGGCCGGCCAGGGCATGAACGTCTCGATGCAGGACACCTTCAACCTGGGCTGGAAACTCGCCGCGGTCCTGGAGGGCCGGGCCGCGCCCGCGCTGCTGCACACCTATTCGGCCGAACGCCAGCCGGTCGCCAAGGAACTGATCGATTTCGACAAGGAATGGTCGGCGATCATGGGCTCGCCGCCCAAGGATCCGGACCACCCCGAACGCGGCGGCGTGGACCCGGCCGAGCTGCAGGACTACTACATCCGCTCCGGCCGCTACACCTCGGGCCTGGCGACGCACTACCCTGCCGGGCCGCTGATCGGCACCTCGGAACACCAGGCATTGGCCCGGGGCCATACCGTCGGCATGCGCTTTCATTCGGCGCCGGTGATCCGGGTCGCCGACGCCAAGCCGCTGCACCTGGGACACGTGCATCGCGCCGACGGCGCCTGGCGGCTGTATGCCTACGCCGATGCGCGGGCCGAACGGCTGCATGCGCTGCTGGGCTGGCTGGGCGAATCGCCCGCCTCGCCCTTGCGGCGCTACACGCCCGCGCACGCCGACCCCGACAGCGTGATCGACGTGCGCGCGATCTATCAGCAGGGCCACCGCGAAATCCGGGTCGACGCGCTGCCGCCGGTGCTGCTGCCGCGCAAAGGCCGCCACGGCCTGATCGACTATGACAAGGCCTTCAGCCCCGACCTCGTCAAAGGGCCGGACATCTTCGGCCTGCGGGGCATAGACCGCGTCCAAGGCGCCCTCGTCCTCGTGCGCCCGGACCAGTATGTCAGCCACGTGCTGCCGCTGGACGGCCATGAAGCGCTGGCCGCGTTTTTCGACAGCTTCCTGCTGGCACCCGGCGCATGAGCAGTCTCAGCGAGGTCCTGCCGTACACCGGCTCCTTGATCCGGCGCGCCCAGCAGCGCCACGCCGCCGAATGGCTGCGCCTCGTGTCCGGCACGATCACCAGCGTGCAATTCGCGGCGCTGGCGATCCTGGCCCGCACCCCAGGCGCCAGCCAGCGCGAACTGGGCGATGCGCTGGAAATGGACCGGTCGACGATCGCCGACCTGGCCGCCCGCCTGGAACGCCACGGCCTGGTCGTACGCACCCAGGACGAGGCCGATCGCCGCCGCTACGTCCTGTGCCTGACCCCCGCGGGCCGCGCCACCCTGCGGGACCTGCAGCCGCGCGTGGATGCCGTCGAGGACGCCATGACCCAGGCCCTATCCGCGACCGAGGTCGCCGATCTGCGCCGCCTGCTGCGGAGCCTGCTGGAACGCTAGGATCGGTTTACCCCTGAACCGGGGGCGCGCGCAGCCCGCGCCGTGTGTGCCTCGCAGATCTCGACCAGGAAATCCAGCAGTGCCCGCACCCGCGGCGACAACAGGCGCCGGCCGGGATAGACCGCCGTCAGGCGCGCGCTGGCCCGGCTGAGGCGGATGTGCGGCCAGACCTCGACGAGTCGGCCCTCGGCGAGGGGCTCGACGCAGTATTGGTGCGGCAGCATCGACACCCCGCCGCCGGCCATGACCATGCGGCGCACCGCCAGGGGGTCGTTGACCCGGATCACGCCCCGCGACAAATCCAGGTGGGCCGCCTCGCCACGCACCTCGACCGGCAGGCGCCGCAGGGCATAGCGCGCCTCGCACGCCTGGATCTGGGCGCGCAGGTCCTCCAGCGTGTCGCCGGGCCGATGGTCGGCGAGCCAGCGCGGGCCGGCCACCCAGACCAGCCCCCCCTCGAGCAGGCTGCGCGACACCAGCTCGCTGTCCTCCAGCGACCCCACGACCACCGCCAGGTCGACCCGGTCGCGCACCAGGGACGCCCCGTGGCTGGTGACCACGATCTCCAGGTCCAGCCCGGGATGGCGCGCACGGAATTCGGGCAGGCGCGGCGCCACCACCTCCAGGTTGAAGGCCGGCGGTAGCGCCACCGACACGCGGCCCATGGGCACCGAGCGCAGGCCCGCCATCAGGTCGTCGGCCTCGCGGGCCTGCTCGAGGATCAGCTGCGCCTGGCGAAAAAAGGCCTCGCCCTCGGCCGTGACCCGCAGGCTGCGGGACGACCGGTCGATCAGGCGCAGCCGCAACGCGCCCTCCAGCCGCGACAGGGCGGCGCTGACCGTGGATTTGGGCATGCCGAGCTCGCGCGCGGCGGCCGAAATCCCGTCCTGGTTGACCACGGCGACAAAGACCGGCAAATCGTCCAGATTCCATCTCATGGCCGCATTATCGTTCATAAATCTGAACGAATCGTATAAACAAACGTGGTTGTTCAAAAAATCCCTACTCTCTAACATATTCACTTTCCACTACTCCCCGGGAGACACACATGGCTCGCATCGTCGGCGGCATCGGCGCCTCGCATTCCCCCACCATCGGCTACGCCAAGGACACCGGCAAGCAGGACAGCCCCGCCTGGAAGCCGATTTTCGAGGGCTTCGACCGCATCCGCGGCTGGGTCAGGGACCGGCGCGTCGACGTGCTGTTCATGATCTACAACGACCACGTCACCTCGTTCTTCTTCGATCACTATTCGGCCTTCGCGCTGGGCATCGGCGACCTGTACGTGGCGGCGGACGAAGGCGGCGGCCCCCGCGAGGTGGCGCCCGCGCACGGCCACCTGGGCCTGTCGCAGCACATCGCCATGGCGCTGATGGCCGACGAGTTCGACATGTCGATCTTCCAGGGCAAGCCCGTCGACCACGGGGTGCTGTCGCCGCTGTCGATGCTGGGCGACGAGGACGGCCCCTGGGCCGGCCGGATCGTGCCGCTGCAGGTCGGCGTGCTGCAATTCCCCATCCCCAGCGCCAAGCGCATGTGGAAACTGGGCAAGACCCTGCGCAAGGCGATCGAGAGCTATCCCGAGGACCTCAACGTCGCCATCATGGCCACCGGCGGCCTGTCCCACCAGGTGCACGGCGAGCGCGCCGGATACATCAACGAGGCCTGGGACGACGAATTCCTCGACCTGCTGGAAAAGACGCCGGAAAAACTGGTCGAGATGCGGATCGCGGAATTCGCGGCCAAGGGCGGCATGGAGGGTGCCGAGGTCGTCATGTGGCTGATCATGCGCGGCGCGCTGTCCGAACAGGTCCGGCGGGTGCACCGGCAGACCTACGCCCCCTCGGTCACCAACATCGCCACGCTGATCTTCGAGGACCTGGGCGAGGCGCCCGACCCGGCCGCGGTCGACGCCTACCGCCGGCACATCGGCCGCGAGCTGGAAGGCGCGGGCGACATCCCCGGGTCCTATCCGTTCACCCATGCGCGCAGCCAGGCCAACCTGCGCATCAACCGCTTCCTGCACGACCTGGTCGAACCCGCGCACCGCACGCGTTTCCTCGCCGATTTCGACGCCCTGGCGGACGAGTACGGCCTGTCGGACGAGGAAAAGAACCTGGTCCGCGAACGCCAATGGATCCAGATGGTGCGCCGGGGCGTGAGTTTCTTCGTGCTGGAAAAGCTGGCCGCGGTGCTGGGCGTCTCGAATCCCGAGGTCTATGCGGCCTTCCGCGGCGAAACACTGGAGCAATTCCTTGCGACCCGCAAGGTGCCCATGACGTACTCGGTCGCGGGCGGCGACAAAGTGCGGGAAATGGACCAGGCCTGAACCCGGGCCGCCGCAGCCTGGCGGCCTGCGGCCCGTTTCACTTGAAGCGCGAGGATTCGCGCAGCAGGCTGAGCGCGTGGCGCGTGCCGTGCAGCTGATCCATCAAATGGAGGATCAGCTCGACGCCCGCGTCATTGACGCCGAAATCCCGCTGCAGTTCCTGGATCAGCGCGGCCCGCGCGACGTCGCATTCGGAAAAGCGGACCTCGGGATCGGTTTCGTCGGGGATCAGCCACCGCTGCTCGAGCCAGAACTCCAGGGTCTGTTCCCGCAGATTCGCGCTGATGAGGAATTCCTGTTTGGTCATGATCATGATGGTTCACCTTTGCGCGGGTCGTGGGCCTTGCCCTGCTCCCAGCCGGCCACGAACGCATCGAGTTCGGGATCGGGCGATTTGGGCAACACCACCTTCAGCGTGACCAGCTGGTCCCCGAACCCGCCCTCGCGGCGCGGCGCGCCCTTGCCCTTCAGGCGCAGCGTGGTGCCGCTGTTGGAATGCCTGGGGACGGTCAGCATCACGTCGCCCGTGGGCGTCGGAACCCGCAATTCGCCGCCCAGGACCGCCTCGGACAAGGACACCGGCAACTCCACGATGACGTTGGCGCCATCCAGCCGGAACCGCGGATCGGCAAGAACCTGGACCTGGATGAGCGCATCGCCCGGCCCGCCGGTGCCGCGCCCGGGCGCGCCCTTGCCCTTCAGGCGCAGCATCTGTCCATCGAGCAGGCCGGGCGGGATCGTGACGTCCAGCGTGCTGCCATCGGGCAGCGTGATGCGCTTTTGCGTCCCCGTCACGGATTCGACGAAGGCAATCGACAGGCGATAGAGCAAGTCCTCGCCCCGCTGGTTGGCGCGCGCCTCGCGGCCGCGGCGCAGGATCTCGGCAAAGACATCGTGATCCGCGAAGTCGGCGAAATCCGCATAGCCCGCGTCGCTGGTGTAGGGGTTTGCACGGTCCTCGGACGCGAAGTCGCGGTAGAACCGGTGCTGGGGCTGCTCGACCCCGGCGGCGTCGATTTCGCCCGCGTCGAAGCGCTTGCGTTTTTCCGGGTCGCCGAGCAGGCCGTACGCCACGGAAACCTCTTTGAATTTTTCCTCGGCCGCCTTGTCGCCCGGATTCAGGTCCGGATGCAGCTTTTTGGCCAGGTGCCGATACGCCTTCTTGATCTCGTCGATCGACGCTGTCCGCGCCACGCCCAGAACCTCGTATGGATCGCGCATGATGAGCCCCTATTTCGCGTCAGCCTCGGCGGACATCGCGGCACGCCGAACGCAGACGCATCGAACGCAGATCCATAGTGTACCCCGGCCCACAGGCGCCCCAGGCCGCGCCCCGGCAGGCCGGCCGGCGTATAATGCACGTCGGCATTTCCCCTATGGGTTCCCTCACCCCATCCATCAAAAAGGCCTCCATGTCATCCGTATCCCTTCCGCGTTCGCGCGCGTCCTTCCACCTGGCCCTGCTGGTCGCCTTCCACATCCTGGTCATCATCGCCAGCAACTATCTGGTGCAGCTGCCCATCGACCTGTTCGGCTTCCACAGCACCTGGGGCGCCTTCAGCTTTCCCTTCATTTTCCTGGCGACGGATCTGACCGTGCGCCTGATCGGCAAGGCCGAGGCGCGCCGGGTGATCCTGCGCGCCATGATCCCGGCGCTGTTCGTCTCCTACATCGTGTCGGTGCTGTTTCACGACGGCGCCTTCAACGGCTTCGCCGCGCTGGGCGAATTCAACACCTTTGTGTTTCGCATCGCCTTTGCCAGCTTTGCCGCCTACGTCCTGGGCCAGTTGCTGGACGTGCAGGTGTTCGACCGCATGCGTCGCGGCTACGCGCAGTGGTGGGTCGCGCCGGCGGCCTCGTCGGTGGTGGGGCAGGCGCTGGACACGGCCGCATTTTTCAGCATCGCCTTCTGGCGCAGCGACAATGCCTTCATGGCGGCGAACTGGGGGGAAATCGCCCTGGTGGACTACGTCATCAAGCTGACCGTCAGCCTGCTGCTGTTCGTGCCGATGTACGGCATCGCCCTGAACGCCCTCGTGCGCGCCATGAAGCGGCGCGAGGCCCTGCCCGGCGCCGCCTGAACCCGGCCTCCGCCTCAAGGCGCCTGCCGCAGTTTCCGCACCGTGTCCGCCGTCACGGCGGGCGCCTGCCCGCCCCATTGCGCCCTGGCCCAGTTCGCCAGGCGGGCGATGTCCTCGGCACTCAGTGAATCCGCGAATCCGGGCATGGCATCCATGCGCTGGTCGCCGGCAAACCGCTGCGTGGGAATGCCCCGCAGCACGACCGCGATGAAGTTGCGCGGGTCATCATTGATCAGTGTGGCATTGCCGCGCATGGCGGGGGCGACGTTGGGGATACCCTCGCCGGCCACGCCGTGGCAGCCCGCGCAGGCGGACAGGTAGTTCAGCCGTCCCGCCGCCAGGCCGGCGCTGTCGGCCGATGCCGCCACGGCCCGCGGCTGCGGCGGCGGGGACGCCGATACGATCCGGCCGTCCTCGCCCGTCAGCAGGTACACGGCCATGGCTTCGAGATCCTGCGTCTGCAGATGGCTGGTCGAGGCATGCGTCACGGTGTACATCCCGGCAAACGAGGTGCCCTGTGGCGAGATCCCCGTCCCCAGGAACCGCGCCAGGGACTCGACGTCGTAGCCTTGCGCGCCCAGGGTTGCGGCGCGGATGTCGGGCGCCTGCAGGCCGTCGATGACCGCGCCCTCGAAGTGGCGCGCGACATCCGTGCCCATGGTGAGATTCATGGGCGTGTGGCAGGCGGCGCAATGCGCCAGGCCCTCGACCAGGTAGGCGCCGCGCACCCACTGCTGCGCGTGTTCCGGCGCGGCCGCGGCAACCGCCGGCGGCGGGGCGGTCACGGCATCCTCACGGGGGAAGTTCAGCAGGTTCCAGAAATTCATGAAGCCGCGCACAGGGAGCCGATAGACGCCGGTATGGGGCACGTTGGCCACGGCGATCGGCGGGATGCTCATCATGTAGGCATACAGGGCGTCCGCGTCGGCCGCGGTCGTGCGATGCGTGAACACGTAGGGCATGGCCGGATACAGGTTGCCGCCGCGCCCGACGCCGTCCAGCAGTGCGCGATGGAAATCGGCGCGGGTGTAGCGGCCGATGCCGTGTTCGGGATCGGGGGTGATGTTGGTGGAATACAGCGTGCCGAACGGCGTGTCGATCGGCACGCCGCCCGCCGCCCGGGGGCCTTCGGGCCTGGAGTGGCAGCCGAAGCAGTCGCCGGCCATGGCCAGCTGCCGACCGCGCGGCAGCAGTTCGCGCATGTCGTCGGCGGACAGGGGACGATCGACGGCGTCAGTGACGCTGGAGCCGCGGAACGCGCCCAGGAAGACCGCCAGCCCCGACACGAGGAGCAGGGCCAGGACCAGCCACAGGACGCGCTGCGGACGTCGGGATCCGTGCATGGCGTGCCCCTCCTCAGCCGATGACGCAGCCCGGCGTAGCCAGGGCGACGTCCTTGACGGCCTCGTAATAGCGCACATAGCCGGTGCAGCGGCAGATGTGCGCATTCAGCGCCGATTCGATGGCGGATTCCAGTTGGGCGCGTGGAACGGGCTTGTGCTTCAGTGTCTCGATGAAAACCGTGGCCCCGGCGACGAAACCCGGCGTGCAATAACCGCACTGGAACGCGAAATGATCGATGAAGGCCTGCTGCACGGGCGACAGCGACTGCGGTTCGCCCTGCGCGTCGAGCGGGGCATGGCCCTCGATGGTGACGATGGACTTGCCGTTGAAGAAATGCGCATCGAATATGCAGGTCCGATGCTCGACGGGCGGCGCACCGTCGCGCTGTACCATGACCACGCAGGCGTGGCAGACACCCTGGCCGCAGCCCAGGCGCGTGCCGGTGAGGTCCAGGGTTTCGTGCAGAAAATCGATCATGGGCATGCCGACCGGCACCTCCACCGGGCCGACGGCCTGGCCGTTGATCGTCATGGACACGGGGCGCTTTTCAAGCGTCATGCCAAAGCCCTCCTGATTTTCTCGGCCGTGATGGGAAACTGATAGAACCGCCGGCCGATGGCATGGTGAACCGCATTGGCGATGCCGGCGACCACGGGAATCATCACGACCTCGGCCACGCCCTTGGGCGGCGAGGTCTCGGTCGACGGCGGCAGGTATTCCGCAGTCTGCCGCCAGACCGCCACGTCGCTGGCACGCGGCAGGACGTAGCGGTTGAAGTTCCAGGTCCCGTTGCCCGGGCCGTCATCGTACAGCGGCAATTCCTCCAGCAGCGCATGGCCGATACCCATGGCCAGCCCGCCCTGCTGCTGGCCCGACACCAGCTGGGGCACGATGACCGTGCCCGTGTCCAGCAGGCTGTGCAGCTGCAGGATGCGGACCTCGCCCGTATGGGTGTTGACGTCCAGCTCGACGAAACAGGCGGCCGGCGTATAGGTGGTGACCCCGGCATTGTTGCGCTCGGCGGCGGGGAAATGCACCTGGCGGCGCGCGATGAAATCATAGCCGCCGGTCGTCATGCGGCGCCGCAGCGCCTCGGGGGCGCCGTCGCCATAGCGCACGGCCAGGGCATCCAGCGGCAGCTCCAGCCGGCCCGCGCCCGGCACCTCGAACTGTGCGCGGGCCCATTCCCAGCGGCTGAAGCAATGCAGCGCGACGCCCGTGACCAGACCCATGGCGTGCGCCTGGCGGGCGACGTCTTCGAAGGGCAGCGGCGCCATCCCGCCGCCGCCGATGCCGCCGGGCACGGCGCGCAGGTCGGTGGCCCGCATGGCGCCGCTGGCGATCTGCCCGCCCCCGGGGCCGGCGCTCCAGAGGGCGCGTGCGGCCGGCCACAGACTGTGCTCCAGCAGGAACCGGGCCGCCTGTTTGGTGCCGAAACCCAGGAAGTACGCGCTGTTCGAGGCGCTCATGGCCGGCAACAGGCTGGGGACCCAGTACGGGTTTCCGGACAGCGCGTCCTGCTGCGCCTGGTCGATGGTGAACGGCAGCTCGTTGCTGACCAGCGGCAGCTGCTCGAATTCAGTGACGCCAAAGACCGCGACATCCGGCGCCTTGCCGAGGAGCCGCTGGATCAGGATCTGCTGCGCGGTGGTGGCGCCGGTGCCGATTTCCTGCGCGCAGTGGCGCAGGGTGATCGTGCCCCGGGCATCGAATTCCAGCACCAGGGCGCTGGTGTCGGCGCCCGACCCATAATCCTTTTGCACCTGCGCGAAACCCAGGCCATAGCGATGGCCGGGATGCTGCTCGTCGTAGGCTTTCTTGTGGGCCTCGCGGTTGCGCCACAGCGGGTTGCGGGCGGCGCGCGCCAGCATGTCGAGGTTGCGCGGATCGCCCATCGGCACCGCGCCCTGGGTATTGGGCTCGCCGGGACGCAAAGCATTGCGGCGGCGCAATTCGATGGCGTCGATGCCCAGTTCGGCGGCCAGCTCGTCGACCATCGCCTCGGTCATGCTCATCGACTGCAGGGTGCCGTAGCCACGCATCGAACCCGCCTCGACGGCGGTCGACGAGACGGCGACGCCGGCCAGGTCCGAGCGTGGGAAATAATAGATGGACTGCGCCGCGGTCGCCGCCACCTGGGCCACGGAAAATGAAAAATTGGCGCGGCCGCCGCCATTACAGGTGTACTCGCCCTTGAGGATGTCGAATTTGCCGCTGTCGCGATCGGCCACGAGGGTGACGTCCATGTCGACCGAATGCCGCTTCATGCCCATCTGGAATTGCTCGTAGCGGTCGTTGGCCAGGCGCACCGGCCGGCCGCCGCCATAAAAGGCCGCGGCGATGGCATACAGCGGAAAAATGGAATGGTCCTTGGAGCCATAGCCGACGGTGGTGCCGGTCAGCAACTGGATGCGCTCGACCGGAAAGCGCGCGTTGTCCTTGACCATCAGCGCCGCCAGGCGCGCGACCTCGTAGGGCGATTGCGTGGCCGTGATCAGGTGCAGGGTGCGCGTGCCCGCGTCGTACCAGGCATTGCCGTTGTCCGCCTCCATGGCGCAGGGGTCGATCGATTGCGAGAATCCCTGGCGCCGCAGGACGCATTTGGCCGGATCGGCGCGCGCATCCTCGATGGCCCGCGCGATGGCCTGCGCGGCGTCCATGCCGCGGCGCATGGCATCGCCCGTGTCGCGAGCGACCTGGGCGGGATCGCGCGGGGCGCTGCCGCCGCGGTGCTTCAGCGTCACGGCCTGCGGCAGGAAGGGGTTGTCCGGATCCGCGGGCGGCCAGACCGGCCCGCGATCGTCGAAGGCGCCCCAGATGACGGCGTCCTGCATGGGCGAGAACACCGGCGGCGCGCCGGGGGATTCCCCGGCAATACGGACATAGCGCGCCGCCCCGTAGTCCGCGGGCGGCCGGGGCCCGGTCTGCGCCCCATAGCGCACGGCCTCGGGGGCAAACCGCAGCCGCCGCTTGGCCGCCTGGAAACGTTCGAAATCCTCGTACACCAGCAAGGCCACCGGCTGGCCCAGCATGGGCGGCGTCTGGCCTTTCGGCGTCAGCAGCGTGCGGCCATAGAAATCCGGACCCAGGTCGTCAGGCTGCGGGACCTCGATGCCGTCGCGGACCAGGTCCTCGTGCAGCACCAGACGGTCGGGCTGCAGGTCCGCGCCCAGCGGCGACAGGTCAACCCCTTCGAAACCGCGGTCGGCGCGCGTGGCCTTGATGAAGAACGCATGCGCCTGCTGGCGGGGCCAGCCGGGCAGGTCCTGCGCGCGAAAGTCGCGCGCAAAGACCTTCTGGCCGGTCACCTTGCGCACCGCATCCCAGCGGTAGCGCGCCGTGCCGTCGGCGGCCAGCCAATCCCTGGCGTGGCGGCCGGAGTCGACCTCGACCACCTGGGCATTGGACAGCCGGCCCAGCACGACCGTAATGCCGCTGAATACACCAAGCTTGATGAAGCCGCGCCGAGAAAAGCCACCGCCCATGTCCCCCTCCTGTTTATCCGCCCCCGGACCGCAACCCAGACCTTAACCCAAACTTAACGCAAGGTCACAAAAAGTGAGTCGGCAAGGGCGGCCGACTGGCCGATAATCAAAAACAGTTCGGCATGGCTGTCCCGCAAGGCGCTTTTCCCGAATGCCCGCGCCGGGCGCACCGCATGTCGTTTGGGTTTCTTTCACGAAGGCACAAAGTATCGACATGAACAGTGATCGCACACTGGGCCTGGCCGTTGCCCAGATGGGGCCGGTGCACCTGGCGGACTCGCGCGAGGCCGTCGTCCGCAGACTGATCGAGATGCTGCGCGAGGCCAAGGGCCGCGGCGCCGGATTCGTCGTCTTTCCGGAACTCGCCCTGACCACGTTTTTCCCGCGCTACTGGATCGAGGACCAGGACGAACTGGACCGGTTCTATGAACGGACCATGCCCAATCCGCAGGTCCAGCCGCTGTTCGACGAGGCCCGGTCGCTGTCAGTCGGCTTCTACCTGGGCTATGCCGAGCTCACCCCCGAAGGCCGCCGCTTCAACACCGCCATCCTGGTGGACAAGGCCGGCGCCATCGTCGGCAAATACCGCAAGATCCACCTGCCGGGCCATTCGGACCACAAGCTCGACGCCCCCTTCCAGCACCTCGAAAAGAAATACTTCGAGGTCGGCGACCTGGGTTTCCGGGCGTTCGACATGGACGGCACGCGCTTTGGCATGTGCCTGTGCAACGACCGGCGCTGGCCCGAGACCTATCGCGTCCTGTCGCTGCAAACCGCCGAGGTCGTCGTCCTGGGCTACAACACGCCTTCGGTCAACATCCACTGGAACGAACCGCTGCACCTGCGCACGACCACGCATTTGATCTCGCTGCAGGCCAATGCCTACCAGAACGCGCTGTGGGTCGCCGCGGCCGCCAAGTGCGGCTCCGAGGACGGCTTCCACATGATCGGCAGCTCGGTCATCGTCGCACCCACCGGCGAGATCGCCGCCCGCGCCCTGTCCGAGGACGACGAGGTCATCACGGTCCAGGCCGACTTGCGCATCGGCGACAATTTCCGCCAGCACGTGTTCAACTTCGCCAAGCATCGCAGCCCGGAACACTACCGCCTCATCGTAGAGCGCGTCGGGGCGGGCGAGCCCCTGGCGTAAGGGCATCGGGACAGCCATGGCACAGCCTTTCGACCTGACCATCCGCCACGGGCGCATCGTGACCGGCGAGGCCATCGTCGAAGGCGACGTGGGCGTGCGCGACGGCCGCATCGCCGCGATCGGACCGGACCTGGCGCCGGGCACACGCGACGTCGATGCGGCCGGACGCTGGGTGCTGCCGGGCGGCATCGACAGCCACTGCCACGTCGAACAGCTCTCCGGCATGGGGGTCATGGGGGCGGATGATTTCTACTCGGCCACCGTGTCGGCCGCCTTCGGCGGCACCACGACCATCATCCCCTTTGCGGCGCAGCATCGCGCAAAGGCGGTGCCGGACGTGGTGCGCGACTATGCCGAGCGCGCACGCGCCAAGGCGGTCATCGATTACGGCTTTCACCTCATCCTCGCCAATCCCGACGAGCGCACCATGGCCCACGACCTGCCCGAGGCCATCCGCGGCGGGATCACCTCGCTGAAGGTCTACATGACCTACGACGCCATGCGGCTGGACGACTACCAGCTGCTGGACGTGCTGGACCTGGCCCGCGAGCACGGCGCGCTGGTCATGGTGCACGCCGAGAACAACGACATCATCAAGTGGCTGGCCAAGCGCCTGATCGCGCGCGGCCACACGGCGCCCAAGTTCCACGCGGTGGCGCACGACCCGCTGGCCGAGGCCGAGGCGGCCAACCGCGCCATCGCGCTGGCTCGCCTCGTCGACACGCCGATCCTCATCGTCCACGTGGCCGGCGGCAGCACCGTCGAATTGATCCGCAGCGCCCAGAACCTGGGCGCGCACGTGCTGGCGGAAAGCTGCCCCCAATACCTGTTCCTGACCGCCGACGACCTGGACCGCGCGGGCCTCGAAGGCGCCAAGTTCTGCTGCTCGCCGCCGCCGCGCGACGCCGCGTCGCAGGAATCGGTCTGGCAGGGTTTCATGGACGGCACGCTGCAGACCTATTCCTCCGACCATGCGCCCTACCGGTTCGACGAAACCGGCAAGCTGCCCAAGGGCGACCAGACCACCTTCAAGGACATGGCCAACGGCGTCCCGGGGCTGGAGCTGCGCATGCCGCTGCTGTTCAGCGAGGGCGTGCTCAAGGGCCGGATCGACATCCATCAGTTCGTCAGGCTGACCGCCTCGAATCATGCGGACCTGTACGGCCTGGCGCCGCGCAAGGGCCGGATCGCGGTCGGCGCCGACGCCGACCTGGCCATCTGGAACCCTGACCGGGAGACCCGCATCACGCACGCGGCGCTGCACGACCAGGTGGGCTATACGCCCTACGAGGGCAAACTCATCAAGGGCTGGCCCGAGGTGGTCGTCTCGCGCGGACGTGTGGTCGTCGAGGACGGGCAACTGCACGCGGAACGCGGCAGCGGCCAGTACCTGCGCCGGGACGCGCCGCGCCTGGCCTGGCCGCTGCGCCGCCCCGGCACGTCGCAACGATCGACCAACCCCCTGTCCAAGGCGCTGGCCGACCATGGCTGTCTACCTGACTGACGACGCGGTTGCCGACCTGTTGCCCATGGCACAGGCCATCGACTGCGTGGACGCGGCGTTCCGCAGCCTGGCGCAAGGCGAGGCCCTGAACGCAGTCAGGACACGCATGGCGGCCGATCCGGCGGTGCTGAACGTCATGTGGGCCTGCGCGCCCTCGGCGGGCGTGATGGGGGTCAAGAGCTACGTGACGGCCGGCCGTGGAACGACCCGGGGAACGTCCCTCGCGCTGACCCTGTATTCGATGCGGACCGGCGAGATGCTGGCCCTCGTCGAGGCCAATCGCCTGGGCCAGATCCGCACCGGCGCCGCGACCGCCGTCGCCAGCCGCGCGATGGCCAACGACGCGCCGGCCGCGCTGTCCGTCTACGGCACGGGCTTCCAGGCCGAATACCAGATCCGCGCGCTGCTCGAGGCCCTGCCCACGATCGTCGAGGTGCGCGTGGTGGGCCGCGACGCGGCGCGGCGCGATGCCTTCATCGACCGATTGGCGGGCGAATACCCCGGCCTGCGCTTTTTACCGGCCGACGCGCGGGCGGCGGCGTCCAGCGCCGACATCCTGGTGACGGCGACCAACGCGGCGACGCCGCTGTTCGAGGCGCAATGGCTGCGGCCCGGCACCCATATCAACGCCATCGGATCGAACGATCCGCGCAAGGCGGAAATCGGCCGGCCGGTCCTGGAACGGGCCGGCCTGATCCTGGTGGACGACCTCGAGGTCGCCCGCCGGGAATGCGGCGACCTGCTGGCCAACGACTGGGACCTGGACGGCGTCGGGACGCTGGGCGAGCTGCTCGTCGGCGCGCGCCCCGGGCGCACCAGCCGCGATCAGGTCACCGTTTTCGAGTCCCAGGGGCTGGCGGTGCAGGACGTGATGTGCGGCGCCGCCCTCGTGGCGCGAGCCCTGGAGCACGGAGTGGGAATCCGGTTGACGCGCTGATCCGCGGCGGCGGACGGGTCGGTGCAGACCGGTCGGAGCAGGAAAAATGCGGTACTGCATTTAACCGGGGTGTTTTTCACCTCAACAGGAGACAAGATCATGGCGAAGACAATATTCAGAGTACATCGCGACACCGGCCACCGGCTGAAGCTCGCGGCGGCCGGCCTCGCGGCGGTGCTGGGGCTGGCCTGCCCGGCCGCCAGCAGCCTGGCCGCCAACCCGGAGACCATCACCATCGGCACGATCCTGCCGCTGACCGGTGCCACCGCGCAGAACGGCGAAAATTCCCTGCGCGGCATCCAGCTGGCGGTCGAGCAGATCAACGCCGAGGGCGGCATCAAGTCCATGGGCGGCGCACAGTTGAAGCTCACCATCGCCGATGCCACCAGCAACCCGGCCAAGGCGGCCTCGGCGGCCATCAACTTCCTGTCCAAGGGCGACAAGCCCCTGGCCATGGTGGGCGCCTACGCCAGCGGCCTGACCGAGACCATCGCACGCGTCACCGAGCGCGCCGGCATCCCCTTGCTCAGCACCTCGTTCGCGGACACCCTGACGCACCAGGGCTACAAGTATTTCTTCCAGTTGCCGGCCGCGGCCTCGAAGATGGGCACGGCCCAGTTCCGCTATGCCTCCGAGGTCGCCAAGGCCAACGGCCACCCGGTGCAAAAGGTCGCGATTGTCTACGCGAACAACGCCTATGGCGCAAGCCAGGCCGAATCGCTGAAGAAACAAGCCGAGGAAAGCGGCGCCACCGTGGTGCTGTTCGAAGGCTATTCGCCCGAGATCACCGACGCCAATCCCATCGTCGCCAAGATCAAGGCGTCCGGCGCCGACAGCACGTTCTCGATCGCCTACGTGACCGACGGCGTCCTGCTGATGCGCGCCCTGAAGTCCGCGGGCAGCACCCTGCCGATGTTCGGCGGGACGGGCGGCTACGTGACGCCCGACTTCCTGAAGGTGCTGGGCCCCTCGGTCAACGGCGTCTTCAGCGTCACCACCTCCAACCCGGATGGCTACGGCGCCATCGGCGAGGCCTATCAACAGAAGTACGGCCAGTTCATGCCCCAGGAGGCGCATGACAATGCCGCCGCGGTCTATGTGATCGCCCAGGCCCTCGAGGAACACCCGACGACCGATCCGGCCGAACTGGCCAAGGCCATCCACGCGGGCAAATTCACGCGCGGCGCGGCGGGCTCGATGCCGGGCGGCGTGGTCGAATTCGACGCCTCGGGCGTGAACATCCACGCGGCGCCGCTGATGGTGCAATGGCAGGACAGCAAGCTCGTGGGCGTCTGGCCCGCCGACCTGGTCAAGGGCAAGCCCCAATGGCCGGCCCAGGCCAAGTAGGCCGCCGGCACGCCGGACCGGCCGCTGCGCCCCGACGGGCGCGGCAGCCGGTCTCCGTCGAACGGTCCCGGACGCCGGCAACGGCACGCGCCGCCGGCGTCCGGCGACACCCGCATAGGATGGCCACGATATGCTGCAACTGATCCTGCAGTCGGTCGCGAACGGAGTCCTCATAGGCAGCGTCTATGGGTTGATCTCGGTCGGGCTGACGCTGATATTCGGCGTCATGAACATCGTCAACTTCGCCCAGGGCGAATACCTGATGATCGGCATGATGGCCGCGTACTTCCTCAGCACCTACCTGGAGCTGGACCCTTTGCTGCTCGCGCCGCTGGTCGGGGTGGGCGGCTTCCTGTTCGGCATGCTTAGCGAACGGCTGGTGATCGAGCCCATCATCAAGGCGCCGCAATCGGCCCAGATCATCGCCACCGTGGGCCTGAGCCTGATCCTGGCCAACGGCGTCGCCGTACTGTCGGGGAACAACTTCCTCAGCGTCAACACGGCCTATCAGAACCAGACCTTCCATGTGCTGGGCCTGTCGTTTCCGGCCAGCTTCGTTTATGCGGCGGCATTCGCGCTGGTCATGGCGATCCTGCTCAGCCTGTTCCTCAACCGCACCCGCTACGGCAAGGCCATGCGGGCCACCTCGCAGAACCGCGCGGCGGTGCAGCTGATGGGCATCAATCCGCGCTGGATGTACATGCTGGCCTTCGGCATCGGCTCGGCGCTGACCATGATCGCCGGGGCGGTGATATTGCCGTACACCCTGACCTACCCCTACATCGGCCAGCACTTCATCCTCATCATGTTCACCGTCGTGGTGCTGGGCGGCCTGGGCTCGGTCCGGGGCGCCATCATCGCCGGCCTGGTGGTGGGCGTGATTCAGTCGATGTCCACCCTGGTCCTGCCGATCGAAATCCAGAACCTGCCGGTGTTCGTGGTGTTCTTCTTTGCGCTCGTGCTCATTCCCGGGGGCGGATTCAAACGCATTTTCCGGCGGAGGACGACCTGATGGCCACGCACAAGACCCTTCACGCGCCGGCTGCGCGCCTGCCCTCGGCCGTCGGCTGGATCGTCTTCCTGATCGCGGTGTTCACGGCACCGATCTATCTGGACAATCAATACGACCTGCGGCTGGCCGTCCTGGTCTGCCTGCTGGGCGGCGCCTCGATCGGCTGGAACCTGCTGGGCGGCTATGCAAACCAGATTTCGCTGGGCCACATCACGTTCTTCGGGATCGGCATGTACACCGTGGCGATCTTCCAGACCTCGCTGCAGCTCAGCCCATGGCTGGCGATCCCGGTGGCGGTGCTCCTGTCGGTGGCCGTCGCGGTCCTCATCGGCTGGCCCAGCTTTCGCCTGTCGGGCCACTATTTCGCCCTGGCCACGCTGGCGCTGCTGCCCGTGTCCGAACTGGTCGCCAGCGGCTGGGAAAGCCTCACCGGCGGCGCCCGCGGCCTGTCCGTGCCCATCCTGCCCTCGGGCCTGGCGACGCTGCAGTTCGACACGCCAGAGCCGTTCTTCTACGTGGCCGCCGTGTTCCTGGTGATCGTGCTGGTGATCGCCCGGGTCGTGCGCTTTTCCACCCTGGGCCTGCGCCTGTCGGCCATCCGCTCCAACCCCGAGGCCGCCACCCTGGCGGGCGTCAACCAGTTCCGCTCGAAAATGACGACGCTGATGATCAGCGCCGCCATCGTCGCCGTGGCCGGATCCCTGTACGGCGCGTTCCTGCAGTACGTGGATCCGCGCACGGCATTCTCGTGGGACACCACCTTGAGCCTGGTGCTGTTCGCGATCGTGGGCGGGCTGCAGTTCTGGTGGGGGCCGCTGCTGGGTGCCGCTATCCTGATTCCCATCAATGAGTACGCCTCGCTGCAGCTCAGCGGCAACCTCTCGGCGCTGGGCCAGCTGGCCTACGGCGTCATCCTGCTCGTGCTGATCATCTTTCAGCCGCGCGGCCTGGGCGGCCTGCTCCAGGCGCTCTTCCAGCGGTTCGACGGGGGATCCCGGACATGAGCACAGCCATCCTGAAAGTGGTCGACGTCGACCAGCGCTTCGCCGGGCTGCATGCCCTGAAACACGTCAGCTTCGAACTGATCGAGGGCGAGATCCTCGGCATCATCGGGCCCAACGGCGCGGGCAAATCCACGCTGTTCAACGCCATCGTCGGCACGGTGCCGCCCGCCTCGGGCTCCATCTGGTTCGACGGCCGCAACATCGTCGGCCTGCCCACGCACCGGATCGCCGAACTGGGCATTGCCAAGACCTCGCAGACCGTGCAGGTGTTCGACGAAATGACGGCGCTGGACAACGTGGCCGTGGCGGCCCTGCTGTCCCAGACGACCGTGGCGGCGGCGCGCGCGGCCGCGCGCGGGGAACTGGAATTCTGGGGCCTCGACGGCCATGCCGGCACGCTGGCCCAGGACCTGCCCCTGGCCCAGCGGTCCCTGCTGGAGCTTGCGCGGGCCATGATGCTGCATCCGCGGGTGCTGCTGGTCGACGAAGTCATGGCCGGCCTCAACGAAATCGAGGTCGACGACATCCTGGACCGCCTCATGCGCGTGAACCGCGAACGCGGCGTCACCCTGATGGTGATCGAGCACAACATGCGCGCGCTGATGAAGATCTCGTCGCGCATCCTCGCCCTGGACTACGGCGCGGTCCTCGCCCTCGGCAAGCCCGAGGACGTCAGCCGCCACAAGCAGGTGATCGAAGCGTATCTGGGAGTCGAATAAATGGGCCTCGAAATCAAGGAACTGCATGCCGGCTACGGCAAGATTGAGGTCCTGCACGGCATCTCCCTGGAGGTCGCCGACGGGGACTACGTGGCGGTGGTGGGCGCCAACGGCGCGGGCAAGTCCACGCTGTTGAAGGCCATATCCGGCACGGTGCGCTCGTTCAGCGGCACGGTCTCGTTCGACGACAGGACGCTGACGCGCATGCCCGCGCACCAGATTCCCGTCTGCCGGATCGCCCACGTGCCCGAGGGCCGCCAGATCTTTCCGGGCCTGAGCGTCCTCGACAACCTCATGCTCGGCGCCTGGCTGGTCAAGGACGAGGACCAGCGCGTGCAGCGCCTGGACCTGGTGTACGACCTGTTTCCCCGGCTGAAGGAACGCGCCACCCAGATGGCCGGCACCTTGTCGGGCGGCGAACAGCAGATGGTCGCGGTGGGCCGCGCCCTGATGCTGGGACCCAAGCTGCTGATGCTGGACGAACCCTCCCAGGGGCTGGCCCCCAAGCTCGTCAACGAGATGTACGAGCAGCTGCGCCAGGTCCACCAGTTGGGCACCAGCGTGCTGCTGGTCGAACAGAACACGACCTCGGCGCTGAAGTATTCCACCCGGGCCTACGTGATGGAGCGCGGCAAGATCATCCTCAGCGGTCTGTCCGAGGAACTGCGCGACAAGGACGAGATCCGGCGCGCCTATCTGGGGATCTGAAGGAGGAACACATGTCGCAGCCAGCCCTACTGGATCGCGCGGTCGGCATTGCGGCCGACATCAACCTGGCCCACGTCCCGGCGGCCTCGCTGGAACGCGCCGGACACATCATCGCGGACACGGTCGGCGTCAGCCGCGCCGGCCAGCGCCAGGACGAGATGCGGCGCCTGGTCGACATCGAGTCCCGCCGCGGCCAGGCGGGCGAAGGCCCGCGATACGGATCCACGGTCTTCGGCGAGGCCGCCGTCCGCGCCGAGCCCGAGCGCGCGGCCTTCCTCAATGCGACCGCGGGCAGCTTCGTCGAACTGGACGAGGGCATGCGGCCCACCGGCCACCCGGGGATGCAGGTCGTCATCCCGGCGGTCGCGACCGCCGAGGCCGAGAAAGCCCACGGCCAGTCCCTGCTGCGCGCGGTCATCGCCGGCTACGAGGTCACGGCGCGGCTGTTCACGGCCTACCGGCTGCGCTATCCCGCGCATCCGCACGGGCATTTCGGCGCCGTCGGCGGCGCGGTCGCCGTGGCCATGATCCTGGACCGCGACCCCCTCGAAGCCGCCCGCATCGCGGCCACCAGCCCGATCCTCTCGGTCTGGGACGCCTGCTTCGAAGGGGCCACGGCCCGCAACACCTGGATGGGCAGCGCCGCCGAACTGGCGGTCCGCGCGTCCCGGCTGGCCGAGGCGGGCTTTGCGGGTTCGCCGACCAGCCTGGAGTCGGCATTCGGCCTGCTGGCCGGCACCCTGGCCGACGCGGACGCGCTGTCCGCCCCCCTGGACTACGCCGGCCTGGGGCTGACCCGCAACTACTTCAAGATCCACAGCGCCTGTGCGCTCAGCCACGCGGCCGTCGATGCCGTCGGCCAGCTGCCGGCCCTCGACCCGGTGCAGATCGCGCAGGTCGACGTCGAGACCGTCAACAACAACATGAAACTCGCGCGCCAGTCGGCGCCCAATGCGCTGTCGGCGCGGTTCTCGCTGCCCTACGTGGTCGCGGCCGCCCTGCTGGGCCGCGCCATCGAGGCGGACAGCTTCCGCTACGAGGCGGACGTCGCGCAGCTGGCCGAGCGCGTGCAGGTGCGCGTGGCCGACGACCTGGAGGCCCAATGGCCGGGGGCCTCGCCCGCGCGGGTCACCGTGCGGACCACGGACGGGCACACCTACGGTGCGCAGGTCGACAATCCCCACGGCCATTACCGCGATCCCCTGACCGCGGACGAGGTCCGGCTGAAGTTCCATAGCCTCGTCGGCAACGAGGCGCTGGCGTGGGCCTGGTGGGGCCGGATGACGAATCTGTTCGACGTGCCGGATTGCTCGCGCCTGTTCCTCGGGGCCGACGGCCATGCGCATTAGCCTGCTCGCCACCGGCGGGACGATTTCCAACCAGGCGGGCGCCGGCGGCGCCACGCCGGGACGCGATGCGCAGACGCTGGCGGCCGCCGCGCAGGCCGCGGGCCGGGACATCGTCTTGACGACGCGCGACGTCTCGCAGCTGTCCAGCCGCAACATGACGCCGGCCGCCATGTGGACGCTGGCGCGCGCGGTCGACGAGGACATCCAGGCCGGCGCCGAGGGGATCATCATCACCCATGGCACCGACACCCTGGAGGAAACCGCCTACGCGCTGTCGCTGCTGGTCCCCACCCCGGTTCCCGTCGTGCTGACGGGCGCCATGCGCGTGCCCGGCTCGCCCGGCGAGGACGGCCCGGCCAACCTGGCGGCGGCCGCCGCCGTGGCCACGACGCCGCGGTTCGCGGCCTACGGGCCGCTGGTCGTCCACCAGGACGAGATCCACCTGGCCCGCTGGGTCGCCAAGGTCCACAGCACCCGCGTGGCCGCCTTCGGCTCGCCGCCGGCCGGCCCCGTGGGCATGGTGGCCGAAGGCCGGGCGCTGGCGTTTTTCGGGCCGCTGCCCTCGGAACGCCTGCCGCGCGCCGCCGCACCCGGCAAACGGGTCGAGATCATCTGGGCCGCAGCCGGATCGGACGGCCTCCTGGTCGAGGCCATCCGCGACCGCGTCGACGGCCTGGTGGTGGCGGCCCTGGGCGGCGGCCACGTCCCCGCCCCGCTGGCCGAGGCCCTGGTCCGGGCCGCCGCCGACGGGCTGCCGGTGGTGCTGGCCAGCCGCTGCGCCGCCGCCCAGATCCTGCACCACACCTACGGCGGGGTCGGCGGCGAAATCCATCTGCAGGCCGGCGGCCTGGTGTCCGCCGGCGCCCTGTCGGCGGCCAAGGCGCGCCTGCGGCTGCTGTTCGGGCTGTCGGCCGGCCTGAGCGCGGCCGAGCTGTTTTCCCCCGCCGACTGAATTTCCCTTGGACGAACCCTCATGAGCACAGCACCAGACATCCGCATCGACAGCCACAGGCGCTATCCGTATTCCGCCATCGACGACCGGCCGACCTATGAATGGCCGGGCGGCAAGCGCCTGGCCGTGCACCTGAGCCTGAATGTGGAGCATTTCCGCTTCGGCGCGGGCATCGGCAACGACTATGCGGTCCCGCAGCCCGGCCTGAACGTGCGCAGCTACGGCTGGCGCGACTACGGCAACCGGGTCGGCGCCTGCCGGCTGCTGGACCTGGCCGACGCCTACGACCTACGCTACGGCCTGCTGGTGAATTCGGACGTCTACGCCTACTGCCCGGGGTTGGTCGAGCGCTTTTCCGCCGGGGGCCACGAGATCGTCGGCCACGGCCGCACGAATTCGGAGCGGCAGATCGACATGTCCGAGGAGGAGGAGATCGCCTGCATCCGCGAGGTCACCCAGACCATACGCGACCGCGAGGGCGCCCCGCCCAAGGGCTGGCTCGCGCCCTACATCTGCCAGACGGCGCGGTCCCTGGACCTGCTGAAGGAACACGGCTATGACTACATGATGGACTGGCCGATCGACGACCAACCCGTGTGGCTGCGCACCCGGCACGGCCGCATCCTGTCCATCCCCTACTCGCACGACCTGAACGATTCCATCGAGTGCGTGTCGCGGCGCACGCCCTCGCAGCTGTACTGCGACAACCTCATCGACCAGTTCGACGAGATGCTGGAGGAATCGCAACGCCGGCCGCTGGTCATGAGCCTGGTCCTGCACACCTTCATACTGGGCCAGCCCTATCGCCTGCGGCAGTACCGCAAGGTCATCGAGCACATCGTCCGCCACCGTGGCGACATCTGGATCGCGACCCCGGGGCAGATCGCGGACCACGTCAAGACCCTGCCCGCGGGCACGCTGCCGGGCGACCAGGATTGAGGCGCCTCAGGCGACGACCGGGGGTTCGAGGCCGCGCTCGGCCAGCACGCTGTTGAACGCCTTGACGAAGGAGGCCGCCGCGGGCGACAGCGGCTCGGTGCGCAGGTATACGAGGTCGGCCACGATGGGCGGCGCGTCCCTGACCGGCACGACGACGAAATCGGCCGCCGGCCAGGCCTGCAGCGAAAACTCATCGACCAGCGCAACCCCCGCGCCCGCGCCGACCAGCGAGCAGGCGTTCTGCGGCGAACCGACCTCGATGGCGATCTTCAGCGGCACGTTCGCCTGGACGAACAATTGCTCGATGCGCGCGCCGAACGGCGTGTCGGGCGGATAGGTGATCAGCGGCCAGGGCCGCAGGTCGCGGGGCGCGACCGATGCCTGTCCCGCCAGTGGATGCTCGCGCGGACAGATGCACAGCAGACGGCCCCTGGCGATGGGCACCGTGGTCAGGCCCGGATGATCCACCGGCAGGATCGACACGCCCACCTGCGACTGGCGGCTCAGCAGGCGTTCCTTCAGCAATTGATACTGCAGGCAATGGAAATGCACGCGCACGCCCGGGTACTTGGCATGGAAACGGGCGATGGCCAGCGGCACCAGGATATGGCCGATGCTGGGGCTGCTGACGATGCTGAGCATGCCGTGGCGGCGCTCGGCCAGTTCGTGGGTCAGGCGGTCGATGCGCTGCACGCCGCGATAGACCAGTTCGATCTCATGGTACAGGCGGCGCGCCTCCTCGGTGGGGTACAGGCGGCCCTTGATGCGTTCGAACAGCAGGAAATCCAGCTGGCTTTCGGCATGCGACAGGACCCGGCTGACGGCCGGCGCCGACACATGCAGCAGGCGGGCCGCATCGCTGACCGATCCGGTCACCATGATGGCCCTGAAAACCTCGATCTGCCGTAGATTCATGCGTTTCCTCTGTGCCCGCCGGCCGGGGCGCCGGGCGACGCGGGCGCCAGCGCCAGCGCGATCGTCGCCAGGGCCAGCGGCGCGAACGAGACCCACAGCACCATGTCCCAATCATAGACCGCCAGCAGCCCGCCCGAGGCGAACGAGCCGAACGTCATCGTGCCGAACACGATGAAGTCGTTGAGCGACTGCACGCGCGTCTTTTCCTCGGGGCGGTGGCATTCCAGGACCAGCGCGGACGCGCCGATGAAGCCGAAATTCCAGCCCACGCCCAGCAGGATGAGGGTCAGCCAGAAATGGGCGATGTCGATGCCCGTCAGCCCCACGGCCGCGGATATCCCCGTCAGCGCCAGGCCGGCCGCGACGATGCGCTTGGCGCCAAAGCGCGTGATCAGCCGGCCGGTGAAAAAGCTGGGCGCGTACATGGCGATCACGTGCCATTGCAGGCCGAGGTTGGAGTTTTCCTGGGAATGGCCGCACAGCTGCATCGCCAGGGGCGCGGCCGTCATCAGGAAGTTCATGAGCAGGTACGACACCGCGCCGCAGATCACCGCGGTGACGAACAGCGGCTGGCGCACGATCACGCCCATCGGCCGGCCCCCCGCCACGTCGGCCGCCGAGGGCATGGGCAGCCGCACCCCCAGCAGCACGAGGCCGGACAAGGCGGCCGCGGCCGCCTGTGCGATGAAAGTCGCCGCGAACATGTGCGGCGGCCACAAATGCATGGTGTAGGTGACCAGCTGCGGGCCGATCACCCCGGCCACGACGCCGCCGCCCATGACGAAGGACAGCGCGCGCGGACGCAGCGCCGGGGTCACGCCGTCCGCCGCCGCGAAGCGAAACGACAGCACCACGGCCGCATAGGCGCCGCCAAAGAACGTGGCCAGGCAAAACAGCCAGAACGAACCGAGGATCACCGCGGGCGCCGCCAGCAGGCCGGCCAGGACCCCGCAGGCGGTGCCGACCAGGAAGGCCGCGCGCCGGCCGTGGCGCCGGGCCACCGCGCCGGCCGGCAGGATGCAGGCGGCCATGCCCACCACGAAAATCGAAATCGGCAGGGTCGCCAGCGCCTTGTCGGGCGCCAGCATGTGGCCGATGATGGCGCCGGTCGCGTAGACCACGACGGAATTCGCCCCGGCCAGCGCCTGGGCCACCGTCAGGCGGGCGATGTTGCCGCGCTGCTCGCGCGCGGACAATGCGGGTGAAGCCGCCTGGGACGGCGAGGATTCGGTGACTGGCAAGATGGTCCTCGGTCGATGGCCGGGCCGGCGGATAAAGCGGCCCGCCCGCCGCCCCGGCAAGGATGCCGCAGGCTGGCCATGCGGATCATTGCGGGGAGTGCTGGCTACTGTAACCCGATGCCGCCCGCTGCGGGAATTCTTGCAACCGAAGCCCTTGCTAACATACGAGGTCCCAAGCAACACGCTGTATCCAAGGACCTCATGCTGCCTTTCATCACCGGAGCCATCTGGCTGTACGTCGTCTGGCGTTTCGTCTGGCCGCTGCCCTGCGGATGGGCCGCCCGGATCGGCCTGGCCCTCGTGCTGCTGCTGGTGGCCCAGCAGCACCGCATCACGCGGCGGTTTTTCGGCTCGATGGCCTCGCCCGAGCTGCCCTACGAGGTGCTGGCCGGCCTGAATTGGATTTTTGGCGCCTTCCTGCTGCTGGCGCTGTTGCTGTTGCTGCGCGACGTGGCGGGCGGGCTGGTGTATCTGGCCGCGCCCGGCGCGGGGCGCGCGATCCTGGCGGGCCCCGCCGTACTGCTGTCCCTGGGGCCGCTGGCCCTGCTGCTGTCGGCGATCGGCGTCTGGCAGGCCGTGCGGGTGCCCGACGTCAAGACGCTGGAAATCACCGTGCCGGGCCTGCCGCAGGCCTTCGACGGCTATCGCGTCGTGCAGTTGACCGACCTGCATGCCAGCCGGCTGTTGAACGGCGCCTGGATGGCGACCGTCGCCGAACGGACGAATGCGCTGGATCCCGACCTGACCGTCATCACCGGCGACATCGCCGACGGCACGCCCGAGGCGCGCGTCGCCGACGTGCGTCCGCTGGGCGAGCTGCGGGCGCGCGACGGCGTCCTGGCGATTCCCGGCAACCATGAATACTATGCCGACTACCGGCGCTGGATGATCGCCTACCGCGCCCTGGGCCTGCGCATGCTGGAAAACGAGCACGTGCGCATCGAACGCGGGGACGCGGCCCTCGCGATCGCGGGCGTGACCGATCCCCAGGCGGCCAGGTTCGGCCACCCGCCTCCCGACCTCGCGGCGGCGCTGGCGGGCATCGACCCGGACATCCCCGTGATCCTGCTGGACCACCGCCCAGGCAACGCGGGGGAAAACGCCAAGGCGGGGGTGAAGCTGCAGTTGTCGGGCCATACGCACGGCGGCCAGATCCTGGGGCCGCACGTGCTGACGCAATGGGCCAACAACGGGTACGTGTCGGGCATGTACCGGGTCGGCGACATGCAGATGTACCTCAGCAACGGCACGGGGCTGTGGAACGGCCTGGCGATCCGCCTGGGACGGCCGTCGGAAATTACGCTGATCGTCCTACGGACGCGCCGCTGAGCGCGATTTCTTATATAGTGTGGCAGGTTACAGCGTCCACCGGAAACACAGCATCGACACCCCAGCCGAACATTCGCCCGCGGCCCCCGCATCCCAGGCCGCCATCGCATGGCTGCTGGGCGCCTGCTGTTTCGCCAGCATCGCCTCGATGCGGGCCTGTGACGCGCTGCTGCCCGCGCTCGCCGCGGAATTCTCGGTCACGGTGGGCCAGGCCGCCGGGGTGATCTTCGTCTTTGCGGTGGCCTACGGGGTGTTCCAGCTGGGCTTCGGCCCCCTGGGCGACCGCTACGGCAAGCTGCGCATCATCGCGCTGTGCGCACTGGCCTGCGTGATCGGCAACGCCGGCGCGTTCTTCGCCTCCTCATTGGACTGGCTGGTGGCGGCGCGCACGGTATCGGGCGCCTTCGCGGCGGGCATTTTTCCCTTGGCGATGGCCTGGCTGGGCGACAACGTGCCCTACGACCAGCGCCAGGTCGCCCTGGCGCGGCTGGTCAGCGCCGGGGTCACGGGCATGCTCGCCGGGCAATGGCTCAGCGGCCTGATCGCCGAATGGATCGGCTGGCGCCCGGTGTTCGCCCTGATCGCCGTTGTCTTTCTCGCCGCCGGCGGCCTGCTGCTGCGCACCGCGCGCGGCGACGCGCCGCCCACGACGGCCGGTCGCAAGGGGCGCCCCGCAATGCTGGGCATCCTGGCCTTGCCGCGCGCCCGCTGGCTCCTCGCCGTGACCACCATCGAAGGGGCGTTCGCATTCGGCGCCATCGCCTTCGTGCCCAGCCTGCTGCAGGGCCACCATGCGGTGTCGCTGTCGATGGCCGGCGGCATCGCGGCGTGCTATGGGGTCGGCGGATTCCTCTACACGCGGGTGGCCGGGCGGCTGCTGCGCCGCATCGGCGAATCGGGACTGGCGCGCCTGGGCGGCGTGCTGCTGTGCGTGGGGTATCTGTCCCTGGCCTATGTCCCGGTGCTGGCCTGGGCGCCGGCGGCCTGTGTGCTGGCCGGCTTCGGCTTCTATTGCCTGCACAATACCTTGCAGACGAACGCCACCCAGATGGCGCCGTCGGCGCGTGGCGTCGCCATGTCGCTGTTCGCCTGCGTCCTGTTCCTCGGCCAATCGGTAGGCGTGCTGGCGGGCGCCTGGATCGCCGACCATCTGGCCGATTCGCTGATCTTCGCCACGGCCGGCGTGGGGTTGCTGGCGCTGTCATTGGTGGCCGCCCGGCGCTTCCAGACACGTGACAACAGGGGGACGTCCACATGAGCGATTTGCGGGACCGCTACGGCATCCAGGCCGTCCTGCTGTTGTCGATGGCGATCTGGGGACTGAACGTCACCATCGTCAAGCAGCTCACGAACAGCCTGGACCCGACGATGATCGCCATGCTGCGCATGCTGGTCGCCAGCGCCACCCTGACCACGATCTGGCTGATCCGCCGCCCCGTCCTGGCCCGTCTGGACCGGCGCCAATGGATGGGCCTGGCCGCCTGCGCCTTCCTGATGGTGTACATGAACCAGATCCTCTTTACCGAGGGCATGGTGCGCACCACCGCCACCAACGGCGCCCTGATCATGGCGCTCAGCCCACTGGCTTCGGGGATCATCGCGGCCATTGCCTTTGGCGAGCGGCTGGGGCCGGTGCGCCTGCTGGGGGTGCTGCTGGGCTTTGTCGGCGTCGCCATCATCATCCTGGGCCACGCCGGCGCCAACCTGGCGGAAATGGGTATGGGCGACCTGCTGGTGGTGGCCGGCATCCTCAGCTTTTCCAGCGGCGGCGCTTTCATCCAGGGCATCGCACGGCGGCTGGATGCCCTGACGATCAGCGGCATCATTTATGTCATGGGCGCGATGATGCTCATCGCCCATACCGGGCTGTGGGGCCCCGGATACGGCGGCGCCCTGCCCGGCAGCGCCTGGATCTGGTTCCTGATCATTTTCTCGGGCTCGGTGTCGACCGCCATCGTGAACCTGATCTGGAACAACGCGATCGCCCGCATCGGCGTGGCGCGCGCCGCGGTGTTCCTGTACTGGGTGCCGGTGTTCGGCGGCGCCTTCGCCGCCCTGCTGCTGGACGAGCACCTGGGCTGGAACCACCTGGTGGGGCTGGTTGCGGTGATGGCGGGCACCTACCTGGGCACACGGACGCGGAATCCCGTATAATTGCAGGCTTTCCCGTTCCCTAGGTCGGGGACGTCAGCGCCCGGTCACGGGCACATGCACACCGGCGCAATGGCAGAGTGGTGATGCAGCGGACTGCAAATCCGTATACGTCGGTTCGATTCCGGCTTGCGCCTCCAGGGTTTACAGCAATTTACCCGCCCACCGTGTGGGGAAAAATTGACATAGCACCAGCATCCGGCCCGCCCCAGCGCGGGCATTTTTATGCGCTGAACGGCATGGCGCCACCAGAGGTCGCCGCGGTCGCGGCCGTCCGCTTGCCGGTCTCGGTGATTTACTTGCTGAGCGCTACCGCTTGGCGTGCTTGAATGCCGCCACTGTCAACTGAGCGGCGACCTCGTCGAGGTCGTCGACCTCATCGCCACCCGCCTCGGCTTGCTTCAGGCTGGCTCTGATCGCAAGGAACTGGCCCACGACATCGGCCGCTCGAGCGCGATGCTTCCTGGTGATCCTGCTTTCCTGGATCTTGCTTTGTGCCTCTGACATACAGACCTCCGATTAGTCGATGGAGTCAGTATGCCAGAAACGCCCCCCTCTCTTGACACGTTCTACGAAAGCCTACTGCTGAAAAAGGGGGATTACTCCTACCCTGCCAGGCCTCGATTCAATGTTGTGTATTATTGTGTATAATTTATAGATGAACAGCGCAGACCTTATCAGGAAGCTGAAGGCCGATGGCTGGTACCTAGCGCACACAGTGGGCTCCCACCATCAGTTCAAACACCCAACCAAGCCAGGCAAGGTGACGGTGCCGCATCCTAAAAAAGATCTCCCGACCCCGACCGTGCGCAGCATCTTGAGGCAGGCTGGACTGCGATAAGCGCGCTGATCGTAGAAATGGAGGACTCAATGCTTTATCCAATCCATGTACACAAGGACCGTGACAGTGCCTATGGTGCGTCCTTTCCTGACTTCCCCGGCTGCTTCGCGGGTGCCGACGAACTGCAAGACCTGCCCCGTGCCGCCCAGGAGGCCGTCGAGGCGCACTTTCATGGCGAAACACACGCGATCCCCGGCCCTAGCGCGCCCGAAGCCTGGAAAGGAAAAAAGGACTTTTCGGGTGGCTTTTGGATGATGGTGGATATCGACCTCTCCAAGGTCAATACCAAGGCCGTTCGGCTGAACATCAGCCTGCCGGAGAACCTGGTGCATCGCATCGACGCGGTGGCCAAGGCCCAACGCCTGTCGCGCTCCGCCTTCCTGGCGAAGGCGGCAGAGCGGGAAATGACGGAAGCCTGAAACAGAAAACCCGCCCCGGATCAAATCGAGCGAAGACCCGCGCCGTAGGCGTGGGGGCACAGCTGGTCAGGGGGCTCAGCCCGTGCTTACTGGCCCGCCCCGCAGGGGCCTCTAGTAGCGTGCGGAACGAGGCGGGCGTCAATCTTGTCCGCACTGGCGTTCACGGCAGCGGCTGTATCAAGTAAGCCAATACCTGCGACTGCCTCAGCGGCCCCGTATCCGCTTGCCCCGCCAGAAGGCGGCCACCAGCGACCCGACAGCGATGTTCGCACCCAGTATCATCAGGATGGCGCTGCGGGTGGACGTCGGACTCAAGTTCGGGTTTAGGGCCCGGCCGCTCCACGAATATCGACTCCACAGACTCATCCGGCGGCTCGCCTGGCTGCTTTTGCTGATTCATTCCTGCCTCTCTTGAAAGGTGGACCCACCGTGCATGGCATCCAGACACCCTAACAAATAATCGCGCCAGCGCCCTGTCCGAATGGCTCGCGGTGTAAGCAGATGCTGCCCCGACGCCCATTACGACACACTCGCCTCCATCGTCTCGGGCTGCAGGACATCGCGCAAGGTCTTGGGCACTATGCCCTTGTCGCCAAAGTCGCAGGCCTGGCGATGATCGACTCGGCCCACGCAGTGCGCCATGCGGGGGCAGTGTTCGAACAGTTCGCTGACCCAGTCGACGAATACGCGGACTTTGGATGACAGGTGGCGGTTGTGCAGGTAGGCCACCGAGATCGGCATGGGCGGCGGCGCCCAGGGCGCCAGAACTTCCCGCAGTTCACCGTTATGCAGGTACGGCGCCGCCATGTAGCGCGGCAGCTGGATGATGCCGAAACCCATCAATCCGCACTGCAGGTAGGCCTCGGAATCGTTGACCGAGACCACGCTCTTGACCGGCACGTCCACGACCTGGCCGTCCACCAGGAAACTCCAGTCCAGCCCCTTGCCCGAGGCGTCGGCGAAATAATGCACGGCGCGGTGCCGGTCCAGTTCGGCCACGGTCGTCGGTACACCGTGGCGTTCGATGTACGGCTGCGCCGCGCAGGTCACGACGTCCAAGGTGCCGATGCGCTTGCCGACCAGCGTGGGGCCTTTGAGTTCGCCGACGCGGATGACGCAGTCGACGGCGTCCTGCACGAGGTCGACGGGGCGGTCGCGCATGCCGATGGCCAGGTCGATATCGGGATAGCGCTGGTGGAAGTCGCACAAGGCCGGGATGAGGATCAGCCTGCCGATGGAGGGCAATGTATCGACGCGCAGGCGGCCGCGCGGATTGCGCGTGGCGTCGTGCAGGGACGCCTCGGCGTCCTCGAGTTCGGCCAGGATGCCGACGCAGCGCTCGTAATACGAGGCGCCGTCCGGGGTGAGGCTGAGGCGGCGGGTGGTGCGGTTCAGGAGCTTGGTGCGCAGCTGGCGTTCCAGCGCCTGGATGGTGGTCGTGATGGTGGAGCGCGGCAGGCCCAGGGTGTCGGCCGCCAGCGTAAAGCTGTTGGCCTCGACCACGCGCGTGAACACCTGCATGGCTTGGAATCGATCCATTATTTGCTTATTCCGAACAGTGTTATCGAAAGACGGATATTTATCCTACGTTTCAAACAATGAATAATACGCCGACTTTCCTGTACTGCATACGCCTGCGCATTGACGCAGCCGACGAGGATCATCATGTCTTTGACACATCAACGAACCACCCTGGCGGCCGTCGCCCTGGTGCTGGCCGCCGCAGGCATTGCGGCACTCTATGGGCACATGGGCGAGGCGCACGGCACACCATCCGGTCCCGCGCCCGCGACCGAGGTGGACGTCGCGACGGTGGCCAGCCGGACCATGACCGACTGGCACGAGTATTCCGGGCGGCTCGAGGCCGTCGAACAGGTCGAGATCCGCCCATTGGTGTCCGGCACGCTGACCGCCGTGCATTTTGCCGACGGCGCCACCGTGCAAAAGGGCGACCCGCTGTTCACCATCGATCCACGCCCCTATCAGGCGGCCGTCGATCGCGCCACGGCGCAGCTGGCGGCCGCCAAGGCCAGGGCCGCCTACACGGCCTCGGACCTCGCGCGCGGCAAACGCCTGCTGGCCGGCGATGCGATCGCAAAGCGCGATTTCGAGGAAAAGCGCAATGCGGCGAACGAGGCCGCCGCGAACCTGCAGGCGGCGCAGGCCATGCTGGAGGCGGCGGCGCTGGACCTGGAGCACACGCGCATCGTGGCGCCGATCGGCGGCCGCGTCTCGCGCGCGGCGCTGACGGTCGGCAACGTCGTGGCGGCCGGCCCGGCGGCGCCGCCGCTGACCTCGGTGGTGTCGACTTCGCGCATGTATGCCTCGTTCGAGATGGACGAACAAAGTTTCCTCAAGGTCGTGAATCCGGCGCGCCAGCCGGGCGGCGCGGCCATGCCGGTCCTGCTGGGTCTGGGCAATGAAACCGGATACCCACGCACAGGCCGGCTGGCCTCCATCGACAATCGGCTCGACACGTCCTCGGGCACGATCCGCGTGCGGGCGATATTCGACAACACCGACGGCGCGCTGGTGCCAGGGCTGTATGCGCGCATCCGCCTGGGCGGGGCCGCGCCGCGCCCCGCCGTGCTGATCGACGAAAAGGCCATCGGCACGGACCAAAGCAAGCGCTTCGTGCTGGTGGTGGGCGAGGACGACCGCACGGCCTATCGCGAGGTCACGCTGGGCGCCAGCCGCAACGGCCTGCGGGTGGTCGAGGCGGGCCTGCATGCGGGCGAGCGCATCGTCGTCAACGGCCTGCAGCGCGTGCGTCCGGGCGACCTCGTGGCGCCGCAGAGGGCCGCCTCGTCCGCAACAGCGCCCGCGCTGGCGGACGGGTCGACGGACGAAACTTCGCGAGACGACGCCTCCGAGGTGGGCCGCTCATGAACATTTCCAGATTCTTTATCGACCGGCCGATCTTCGCGGGCGTGCTGTCCGTGCTCATCCTGCTGGCGGGCGGCCTGGCGATGTTCCAGCTGCCGATTTCCGAGTACCCGGAGGTCGTGCCGCCCTCGGTGGTGGTGCGCGCGCAATACCCCGGCGCCAATCCCCAGGTCATCGCCGAGACCGTCGCCGCGCCGCTGGAGGAATCGATCAACGGCGTCGAGAACATGCTCTACATGCAATCGCAGGCCAACAGCGACGGCAACCTGACGGTCACGGTGACGTTCCACGTGGGCATGGATCCGGACAAGGCCCAGCAGCTGGTCCAGAACCGCGTGTCCCAGGCCTTGCCGCGCCTGCCCGAGGAGGTGCAGCGGCTGGGCGTGACGACGATCAAGAGTTCGCCGAACATCACGATGGTCGTGCACCTGCTGTCGCCGGACGATCAATATGACATCACCTACCTGCGCAACTATGCCGTGCTGCACGTGAAGGACCAGCTGGCGCGGATACCCGGCGTCGGCGAGGTGCAGATCTGGGGGTCCGGCGATTATGCGATGCGGGTGTGGCTGGATCCGCGCAAGATCGCCCAGCGCGGAATGACGGCGACCGACGTGGTCGCGGCGATCCGCGAACAGAACGTGCAGGTCGCCGCCGGCACCATAGGCGCCTCCCCCAGCCTGCCGGACGTGCCCCTGCAGCTGTCTGTCAATGCGCAAGGCCGCCTGCATACGGCCGAAGAGTTCGCCGACATCATCCTGAAGACCTCCAGCGACGGCGGCGTCACCCGCCTGGGCGACGTCGCGCGCGTGGAACTCAGCGCCGCGCAATACAGCCTGCGTTCGCTGCTGGACAACCAGCCGGCGGTCGGCATCGGGATCATGCAGTCGCCGGGCGCCAACGCCCTGGCGATCTCCGACCAGGTCCGCGCGACCATGCAGGCCCTGTCGGCCGAATTCCCGCCCTCGGTCAGCAGCGAGATCGTCTACGACCCGACACAGTTCGTGCGCGCCAGCATCGAGGCCGTCATCGCGACCCTGCTCGAGGCCATCGCCTTGGTGGTGCTGGTCGTGATCGTGTTCCTGCAGACCTGGCGCGCCTCCATCATTCCGCTGCTGGCGGTGCCGGTCTCCATCGTCGGGACTTTTTCCCTGCTGCTGGCGTTCGGCTACACCATCAATGCCTTGTCGCTGTTCGGCCTGGTGCTGGCCATCGGGATCGTGGTGGACGATGCCATCGTGGTGGTGGAAAACGTCGAGCGCAACATCGCCGAGGGCCTGTCGCCGCGCGAGGCGACCTACCGCGCCATGCGCGAGGTCAGCGGCCCCATCGTCGCCATTGCGCTGACCCTGGTGGCGGTGTTCGTCCCGCTGGCCTTCATGACGGGCCTGAGCGGCCAGTTCTTCAAGCAGTTCGCCATGACCATCGCGATCTCGACGGTGATCTCGGCCTTCAATTCGCTCACGCTCTCGCCCGCGCTGGCGGCCCTGCTGCTCAAGGGCCATGGCGAACGGCCCGACCGGCTGACCCGCCTGATGAATCGCGTGCTGGGCGGGTTCTTTCGCCGGTTCAACACGCTGTTCGGCCGCGCCTCCGACCGCTACGCCGGCGGCGTGTCCGGGGTGCTGGGCCGCAAGGCCTCGTTCCTGGGCGTCTATGCGGTCCTGCTGGCGCTGACGGTCGGCGTCTCGGCCATCGTGCCCGGCGGCTTCGTGCCGGCCCAGGACAAGCAGTACCTCATCGGTTTCGCCCAGCTGCCCAACGGCGCATCCCTGGACCGCACTGAAGACGTGATCCGCCGCATGAGCGACATCGTCCTGAAACAGCCGGGGGTCGAAAACGCCGTCGCCTTCCCGGGCCTGTCCATCAACGGCTTCATGAACAGCTCCAGCGCGGGCATCGTCTTCGTGGCCCTGTCGCCGTTCGAAGAACGCCGCGATCCCGCCTTGTCGGCCGACAGTATCGCCGCCGCGCTGAACCAGCAGTTCGCCGGCATCAAGGACTCGTTCGTCGCGGTGTTCCCGCCGCCGCCCGTCATGGGCCTGGGCACGATGGGCGGCTTCAAGCTGCAGATCGAGGACCGGTCCGGCGCGGGCTATGCGGCGCTGGACGCCGCCGCCCAGTCGTTCCTGGCACAGGCCCGCCAGACACCCGAACTGGGTCCCACGTTCTCGGCCTACCAGATCAATGTGCCGCAGCTGGACGTGGACCTGGACCGGGTCAAGGCCAAGCAGCTGGGCGTGTCGGTGACCGACGTGTTCGACACCATGCAGATCTACCTGGGCTCGCTGTACGTGAACGACTTCAACCGGTTCGGACGCGTCTATCAGGTCAGGGCGCAGGCGGATGCCCCTTACCGGGCGCATCCCGAGGACATCGGGCAGCTGCAGACCCGCAATCGGTCGGGCGAGATGGTGCCGCTGTCGTCGCTGGTGACGGTGAGTCCCAGCTATGGCCCAGAAACGGTCGTACGCTACAACGGCCATACCGCGGCGGACATCAACGGCGGGCCGGCGCCGGGCTATTCATCGGACCAGGCGCAGGCCGCGGCCGAGCGTATCGCCCAGGCCACCCTGCCCAGCGGCATGAAGCTGGAATGGACCGACCTGACCTATCAGCAGATCCTGGCCGGCAACGCGGGCATCTGGGTGTTTCCGATCAGCGTACTGCTGGTGTTCCTGGTGCTGGCGGCGCTGTACGAAAGCCTGACCCTGCCGCTGGCCGTCATCCTGATCGTGCCCATGAGCATACTCGCGGCCCTCACGGGCGTGTGGCTGGTGGGCGGCGACAACAATATCTTTACGCAGATCGGCCTGATGGTCCTGGTGGGCCTCGCCTGCAAGAACGCCATTCTCATTGTGGAGTTCGCCCGCGAACTGGAGCTGCAGGGCGTCGCCACGGTCAAGGCCGCAATTGAGGCCAGCCGGCTGCGGCTGCGGCCCATCCTGATGACCTCCATCGCCTTCATCATGGGCGTCGTGCCCCTGGTGACGTCCGTGGGCGCGGGGTCCGAGATGCGCCACGCGATGGGCATCGCCGTGTTCTTCGGCATGCTGGGCGTGACCTTGTTCGGGCTGTTCCTGACCCCCTTGTTCTACGTCGTTCTGCGCGGGTTCGGCCATCGCCGCCTGCGCTCGGCCGCCGCGCACCAGGCGCCGGATGCACACGAAACGCCCGCACTGGCCGGCCACGCCGAGTAATCGAGACACTGTCATGCACACATTACGAAACCTGCTATTGCCCCCGGTGCTGGCCAGCCTGCTGGCGGCTTGCGCGGTCGGGCCCGAGTACCAACCGCCGACGGCGGACGTGCCCGCCGCCTTCAAGGAAGCCTCCCTGTCGCCGGAGGCCGCAAAACACTGGAAAGAAGCCCAACCGTCCGATGCGATGGACCGGGGCCAGTGGTGGACCATTTTCGGCGACGAGACCTTGAACCGCCTGCAGGTCCAGGCCATGGCCGCCAACCAGGACCTGAAAGCTGCCGCCGCACGGGTGAAGCAGGCCCGCGCGGTACAAGGCAGCGCGCGATCGGAATGGTTTCCGCGGCTGGACGCGGGGGTCGGCCCGACAAGGCAACGGGCCTCCAACGCCGCCCTGGGTCTGCCCGCCGGCGCGTCGAACGCGCCCACGACGCTGTGGCGGGCGCAGGCCAGCGCCGCGTACGAGGTGGACCTGTTCGGCCGCATCGCCTCCACGGTAGATGCCGCCGAGGCCAATACGCAGCACAGCGAGGCCTTGTTCCATTCCGTGCTGCTGGCCTTGCAGGCGGACGTGGCCCAGGCGTATTTCCTGATCCGCCGGCTGGATTCCGAGCAGGCCCTGTACCGCAGCACTGTCGATCTGCGCGGCAAGACCCTGGACCTGATCCAGCGCCGCTACGCGCAGGGCGACATCGGCGCGCTGGATGTCGCGCGCGCCCGCTCCGAGCTGGCCGCGGCCGAGTCCGAGGCGCTGGGCATCGCCCGCCGGCGCGCGGCGGCCGAACACGCGCTGGCGATCCTGCTGGGCCAGGCGCCGGCCGACTTCAGCCTGCCGTCCCAGGGGCTGGCGCGCGTGGCGGTCGGCATACCCGCCGGCCTGCCCTCGTCCCTGCTGGAACGCCGGCCGGACATCGCCGCCGCGGAGCGCGCCATGGCGGCGGCCAACGCGCGCATCGGCATCGCGCGCAGCGCATTCTTTCCGCGCCTGACGCTGACGGCGGCCTATGGCTATGAGTCGTCCGCCATCGAAGACCTGTTCCAGTGGTCCAGCCGCACGTTCCTGCTGGGTCCGCTGGTCGGAACGGCGCTGTCGCTGCCGATCTTCGACGGCGGCCGGCGGCAGGCCGACGTGGACCTGGCGCGCGCCCGCTACGAGGAGGATGTGGCGAACTACCGCCAGACGGTGCTGACCGCGTTCCGCGAGGTCGAGGACGGCCTGTCCAGCCTGCGCATCCTGGGCGAGCAGACCGAGGTCCAGGATGCCGCCGTCGAGGCGGCGGCCCGCGCGGCGCAACTGTCGCAGATCCAGTATCGGGAAGGGTCGGTCAGTTATCTGGACGTCATCGATGCCGACCGCATGGTCCTGCAGCAGCGGCGCGCCGCCGTGCACCTCGACGGCGAACGCGCACGGACGGTGGTGGACCTGATCCGCGCGATCGGCGGCGGGTGGGATGAAACGAGTTGACTTCAGATATCCAATTGGGCCAGGGATATGCCAAGCGCGACCGCGATCTTCTGGATGCTGGCCTTGCGCAGGCGCTTGCTGTTTTCCTGCTGGGCGTAGGCAGACTGGCTGATCCCGAGGCGGCTCGCCATGTCAGCCTGAGTCAGACCGACATGTTCCCAGGCGTAGAATCCAGGGTCATGGATTCAGAAGTCATCGCCGCCATGGCCCGCTGGCCGGACGTGCCCGACGTCTATGGCTGGTTGTCGCTGTCGCCCCAGGGCGCCTGGCGCCTGCATCCGCGGGGGCGCGGCTGGGTAGTGGACGGCGGCGGCATTTCGGGCACTGACCACGTCGACGACCCCGGCGAGGCGATCACCAATCCCCGGATCCTCGAATTCATCGGCCGCAATTACGCAGCCGACGCGCAAGGCCGCTGGTATTTCCAGAATGGGCCGCAGCGCGTCTACGTGAGGTTGGACGGGGCGCCGTGGATCCTGCGCACCGACCGGGACGCGGAACGCGGACTGGTGTTGAGGACCCACACCGGACAAATCTACGGGCCGGTCCTGCGCTGGTGGCTGGACGAGGACGGCCACCTGTACGCCCAGGCGGACGCCGGCGCCGGCCTGGTGGCGGGGCGGGACGTGGGCGAGGTCATCGATGCGCTGCACACCCCCGACGGGCGCGCACTGACCGCACTGCTGGAGGCCGACATACAGGCCGTCCCCGCCCTGCAATTCGGTGGAACGGAACCGTCGCCCGACGACGGTCGGACGGCCGATGCAGCGGGAAAATCCCCTGCGACAACTGCCTCTTTGGACAGGATACCGCCTGGCCGGCTGGAAGCTACACTCGGATTCGTTCGCCGGCCGTTGCCGTAACTACGCTATCGGATAAAAAGGTTTGCGCCTGCAACCGACCGATTCCCGCACATACAGCCTCTAGCGTCGTAATGTCGTGCTCCGGCTATTTTTCATTGCTAATGATACTATTTTTTAGTACCATATCATGAACAGAGGAAGAAATCGCAAAACGCTGGAATTGATTTTTTCCAGACCAACCCCCTCCGGTGTGAGATGGAACGACGCGGTTGCCCTGTTCATTGAACTCGGCGCAGAAATCACCGAGCGCGAAGGATCCCGCGTAGCGATCTTTCTATTTGGACAAGTGAAAGTGATGCACCGCCCTCACCCATCTCCGGATATCGACAAAGGCGCCGTTGCGTCGATCCGCCGATGGTTTGAGGAAAACGGAGTCAAGCCATGAAGAACATCATGTCGATTGACGGACACCGGGCTGTCATTCATTACGATCCGGACATCGAGATGCTTCGAGGCGAGTTCCTGGGCCTGAACGGCGGCGCGGATTTCTACGCTGCGGATATCGCCGGATTGCGGCGCGAAGGCCAGCTCTCGCTCCAGGCCTTCATCGACGAGTGCGCCAAGCGCAATATCGAGCCCCGCCGGCACTTTTCCGGGAAATTCGTGTTGCGGGTCGCACCCGAGATCCATGAGGCGGCCGCCGTTGCGGCCGCCGCCCAGGGGGAAAGCCTGAACCAGTGGGTTTCCGGTATCATCGCAGAGGCGGCCCACGCGTAGCCCGCACTGACAAAGCCGCGCGTCGTCATCGGGATCGCCCAGGCCGTGCAACCCACATCCTCCCCCAGAATCCTTCAAGGCGCCCTGCCGGGGCTGATCTGGCGCCACCGGCTGGCGCTGTTCTGCGTCTGCCTGGCGGTGTTCTGCTATGGCGTCTTCCGGCCCGAATCGCCGCCCGAGCTGTTCTATGAGTCAGACAAGGCGATGCATGTACTGGCCTTCATGGGCCTCGGGCTGTGCGCCGCACTGGCCGCCTGCGGACATCGATGGGCATGGGCAGTGTGGCCGGCGCTGATCGCGGCCGCGCCGCTGGTGGAATGGCTGCAGCACGCCCTGCAGCCCGCGACGCGGGACTTCAGCCTGGGCGACATCACGGGTAATTTGATCGGCGTGGCGCTGGCGGCCCTGGTCTGGGGGCTGGTGCTCCGGTGGCTGAAGCTCGCTGCGAACAACGACACATCAGATTCGTAGCAACCCTTGGCCGCTTCTTATACTGAATGAACGGTCGCCGGCCATTGAGCCCCAGCGCGGCAACTGGGCAAATTCATCACTCATGGTTGAAGCTCACGCCAGGCCAATCAACGACTACACCGGTATCAGCCTAGAATCGTAGCCGCCATCGAACATCAGCAAGGCGTCGAATAGGGGCCCCATGGTGTCACCGGCCAGCGCCTTGCACTTGCGCTCGAGATCGGTCAAGGTGAACGGCAGCTCCGGATCGCCCGGAACCCGGTCACAGCGCTGGGAAATGGACTCTCCGTCCTGGAAGACGACCTCTGCGAGGGCGCCACGGGCGCTCTGCGACCTCCCGTCTTTGGCTCGCTCCAGGAAAACGCAGGCCCGCAGCGCGGCCACATCCGGATCGCACAGCGCGCCCGCATCGAAGGCCGAGACCCCGGCTTCGCCCCGGAGCCAGACCGCGGCAGCCAGATGAGGCAGGGAAAATCGCGCGCCCAGCGCAGTCGTGGGACGCACATCATCCAACAGCAACGCCGAAGGCGACACCTCAAGGCGGATCGAACAGGCATCCGTGGGGCGGATGCCTGCCTGCAACGCCCGCGCTCGCAACGCCAGCAAGGCCTCGACCGCGGCATGCGCCTGGCGGGCGCAAGCGTATTGCTTGTGATAACCGCGCTCGATCAGCCATGAATGTCCGAGACCATCGAGCATAGGAGCGACATCAAACCGCGCATCGAAGATCCCGCCATAGGTCGCGAGCACCGCGTCAGCGTCCGCGCCGATATCCAATGCGGCGGCATCGGCGCAATCGAAGCCCGCCGCCACGCCGATGCCCGCCGATAAATTGAGCGCCTCGCAACCCCGGCGTGCCAGGTCGAATGGGGCTGCCATGGCCATCGTCGCCGCCATCCCGAGGCCGCGTTCCCATTCGTCCGGTCCATATCCGCGTAAGGCGGCGAGCGTGGCGGCAGCGCCGTAGGCGCTCCAGGCCGCATGGGGATGCGGGACGCCGGACTCGAATCGCAAGGCCAGGGCCGTACGGCAGGTGACCTCGTATCCCACTGCGATCGCCGTCAACATCGCGCGCAGGCCATGTCCATCCGTCTGCGCCTCCGCCATCGCGGGGGACACCGTGTAGAGTCCCGCATGGCACATCACGTCGCGGTGCCCTTCATCCAGCTGCTCCCAGTTTGACCAGATCGCGTTGATGCGCGCCGCGTTCCTGCGATCCACACAAAGCGGCGCAGCCATCCATAGTCGCGACTCACCACCGGCCGGCACGAAACGGTGCAGCGAGCCGACGATGGGGTCGGCCGAGGCGGCAATGGCGCACGCCACATTGTCCGCCGCAACCCAGGCGGCTCTGGACAAGACGCGATCGGGCAGACCGCCCTGCCTCGCCGTCCGACTCGCCCAGTCACACAGCGTACGGATCGCCGATGCGCCCTCTGGACTCATGCAGGACCCACAGGGCTCACTTCCCGGCCCCATCCCGCCTCGCCCACGAGCCGGCGGTTCTCTACGACGACACGCCCACCCACGATGGTGTGTACCGGCCGCGCAGTGATCAGTCGCCCATGCCAGGGGGATATGCGGTTCAGGGAATGCAGCTTTTCCTGATCGATGCGTTCCTCGACGCCGAGGTCCACGATCGCAATGTCCGCATCGGCACCGGCCGTGATCGAGCCCTTGGCCGGATGTAGATTCCAGCGCTGGGCCGGATTGAAGGCACTCCAGCGCACATAGTCCTCAATGCTCATCCTGCCGCGCTGCACCTCGGTGAGCATGACCGCCATCTGCGTCTCGATTCCGATGACACCGCGGCAGCAATCCCAGATACTCGGCTGGGTCTTCTCGTCCTTGGTGTGAGGCGCATGGTCGGTGGCAATCATGTCGATGGTCCCATCCAGCAGCGCCTGCCAGAGGCCCTCGTGATGGGCCTCGCCGCGCACAGGCGGATTGACGCGCAACATCCCGCCGAAGCGCTGGATGTCCTGGCGGTCGAAGAATAGGTAATGCGGGCATGTCTCGGCCGACAGGTCGACGCCGCGCGCTTTAGCGTCGCGGATGACTTGAGCGCCCTGGGCGGAACTCGTGTGTGCCATGTGCAGGGGTGCGCCGGCGGCGGAGGCCATCGCGATCGCCCGGCCCAGCGCCTCGACCTCGCATACCTCGGGTCGCGATTCGGCGTGCGCCAGCCCGTCGGTGCGCCCCGCGCGCATCAAGGCATCACGGCGGCGGATCAGGATAGCCGCATTCTCGGCATGCACGGTCGTCCTGATCTTGTGCCTGGCCAACCGGGACAGGCCTTCGTAGATCAGGCCATCATCTGGATTCGGCAGATCTCCAGTAGTCTCGCTCATGAAGCACTTGAAGCCGATGACCCCGGCGCGCACCAAATCATCCAGGTGTTCGAAACTAATGTCGTCCAGCACACCGTACAGACCATAGTTAACATGCGACAAGGACGCCGCACGCGCGCGCTTGATCGCGAGATTGTCCACCGACGAAGTGGCCGGGTCGGTATTGGGCATGTCGAATACCGTCGTCACTCCGCCGACCGCCGCCGCCGCCGAGCCGCTTTGCCAGGTTTCCTTGTACAGCATCCCCGGGTCACGGAAATGGACATGTACGTCGATAGCGCCGGGCAGGACGTGCAAGCCCGTGGCGTCCAGCGTCCTAGCCGCTGCGCGCATGTAGCGGGGATCGCCGATTGCGACGATCTTTCCATCCTTGACGGCGACGCTGGCCTGCACGGTTTCTTCCGGCAGGACGACCGTGCCATGGGCAATCAACAGATCGGGGACAGGTGTCATTAAAGGACCTTTCAAAAACTTATTGATAAAGGCGATCCGGCAGCCAGAGAGCGAGCTGGGGCCACGCAATCAACATGCCGGTCAGCAAGAGCATGGTCACGACGAAGGGGACGGCCCCTACCATGACCTCAGTGATGTCGCGCCCCGGCCCCCGGATCCCATGCACCACGTACAGGTTCATGCCCACGGGCGGAGTGATCAGCGACAACTCGGCCATCACGACCAGGAAAATGCCGAACCACACCGGATCAAAGCCCAGACTGACCACCAGGGGCGTGACCACCGGAATTGTCGTCACCATCATCGACAGTGTTTCCAGGAAGCAGCCCAGCACCAGATACAACAGGACAAGGACCAGGATGGTCTCCAAGGGGCTGATGCCCATGTCCCGGATCCAGGACGCAATGGCCTGGGGCACACCGAGCAGGCTGATCACGAAATTGAGGAAGAACGCCGCGACGACGATCAGCAGGACGACGCCCGTCGTGCGGATCGTCGAGCGGACTGCATCATTGAGCATCCGGATCGACAGCCGCCCGTAAAACCCCACAATGACCAGTGCTGCCACCACTCCGAGGCCTGCCGCTTCGGTGGCGGTCGCCCATCCCGCATAGATGCTGCCCATCACGATGAAGCCCACGACGATCAGCGGCACCAAATCCACCAGCATGGCAAGCCGGGTGGCCCAACCCACAGACTTTTCCCCCTTGCCGGCGATCGCCGGCCGCCATAACGCCAAGCCCACGATTGTGAGCATGAACAGCGAGACCAGGATCAGGCCCGGAATCACGCCGGCGGCGAACAGGCGGCCGATCGAGGTATCGGTCATCGCGCCGTAGACGATCATGTTGATACTGGGCGGGATCAAGATGCCAAGCGTGCCACCGGCAGCCAGGGAGCCGAGCACGATGCGTTCGTCATACTCGCGTTCCCTGAATGCCGGCAGGGCGACCGTACCGATGGTCGCCGCAGTCGCGATGCTGGAACCCGAGGTCGCTGCGAACAAGCCGCAACTGACGATGTTCGTATGCAGCAGACCGCCCGGAACCTTGTTCGTCCAAGTCGCCAGCGCGGCGTACATCCGCTCGCTCAGGCCGGCGCGCAGTAGCAACTCGCCCAACAGGATGAACAGGGGCACCGATACCAAGATGAAATCGTTCTGCGTGGCCCAGGCCAGGTTACCGATATTCATGACGACGGCCGGGCCCAGCGTGAGCAAGGCCGTCGCGCCCGCGATCACGAACATGATGACCGCCACATGGATGCCTGCGGCGCCCAAGATGATCAGAGCCCCCAGGAAGCAGACGACAAAGGTCATTGGATCAACCATTCTTCCGCTCCATCAACGTCCGTCTTCTTCGACCTGAATGGAGGCCGCCAGGACCCGGGGGGATGGACCAAGGGCGCCCTTCAGCAGCCGCACGGCCAACCAAGCGGCATATGCCGTAAAGATCGCCAGTGCGAGGCACCAGGCCGACTGAGGGATCACCAACGGCGTCTTGAGCGGCGTCGGGGCGATAGCCTTCAGATCCCAGGAATCCCGCAGGACCAGGGCGGCGCGCCACGCCAGCGTACCCGCGAACGTCGCGAGCAACAGGTGCGCCAGGCTCGCCGCCAGCAACAGTCCGCGAGCCGGCAGGCGTTTGACCAAAAGGTCGACGCAGATGTGCCTGTGCATGGTCATCGCGTAGGTGAAGCCCACCGTTGACGCCAGCGCCAGGATGTAACCGCCGATCTCGTCGACGCCCTGCAGGGACATGTTGAGAAATTTCCGCAGCAGGATCTCGAGCGCGATGGCCACCGACAGCGCAAGCAGCGCCCATCCCGCCAGCAACACGATCCCGTCGACGATCCGGCTCGCCATGTGCCGCCCGCCCGTCGCCCCGGGAGGGCCGTCATCCATCAATGGAGTCCGCGTGTTCATGTGAACTCCGCGATCAATCGGCGGCCACAGCAAGGCCGACGGCCTTGCCGACGCTGCCATTCCAGGCTTCCGCGCAACCGGGATGCGTCGCGGCGCAGTCCTTGCTCCAGTCAGGCAGAATGACCGTGCGAGCCGCCTCGCGCAGCACCGCCTTGTCCTCGGGCAGCACCGGCACCAGCGTCATCGCCGCCTTGGTGCCATACTTGCAATCCGGGGCGCCTATATTGCAGTTGACGCCATCGTCGAAGGTCTTGAAGGCCAAATCCCACATGGCGGCTTCCAAACCTCGGAACTGCTCGATCAGGACCTCCTGCGCTTTGGGCGATAGCTTGTCGAAATACGTCTTGCTCACCACATGGGCCTGGATGCCCCAGCCGATCGACAACGGATAGATGTGATCGGTGACCTCGTACCATTTCGAGGTATTCCCCGACAAGGTGGCCGTGATGCCGCAATCGATGACGCCACGCTGCAAGCTCTGGTACACCTCTGAAAATGCCAGGGACACCGGGGTGCCGCCCAGGTGCTCGATGAGCTTGCCCATCTCGGGGGTGAAGCTGCGGACCTTCTTGCCCTTCAGATCGGCAAGCCCCTTCATGTCCCCCTTACAGAAGAACACCTGGCCCGGAAACGGCCACAGCGCCAAGGTGAGCGCGCCGTGCCGCTCCAGCATGCGGCGGGAGAAGTCGTCCCGGAACGCGTCCACAACCTTGCGCTCAGTCTGGAGGTCGGGCGCCACGCCCGGCAGGTCCAAGCCCAGGAGGAACGGATCATCGCCGCTCACGTAGCCCACCTGTATCTCCATGACGTCGAACACGCCGAGCTTGAGCAGTCGCAGAGCATCAAACCCCTTGAGCGCAACCTCGTCGGCGGTCTTGAACTGCGGCTGGAAGAGCCCATCCGTGGCCTTGGACAGACCTTCAAAGAATGGCCTCTCGACTTCTGAACTTTGTAGTTGCCCCTGGAACGTACCCACCGCCCTCAGGGAGTAGGACTCTTGCGCGGCGACGCCGGCGCTACCTGCGGACCACAGACCAATTGAAACTAGCGCTGCGGCAAAACCTCTTTGGATCTTCATCTCCGGCCTCCTTTGTCGATGACGCTCTACTGGCGTCTCAATTTCTGAGCATCTTTTCAACTGCTGGGGGAAAACCTTTCGAGCTACTATATGGGCCGTACATAGGCAAGGCAATTTGAATCTACAAGACTTGTCTCAAAAAACGAGACACCCTGAGGAACGACAAGACCCGTTTCCTGGAATACGGCACGCGCCCAGGCGCAGCGACCACAAAAAAGGCCACGCACCATGACTCTGAAGCTGGCTGAAATCGGACAGCGACTGCACGCCTATCGCATAGGCGCCGGGCTCAGCGCCAATGAAGTGGCCGATCGGCTCAGCGTGTCGAGGGCGACGGTCTACCGGCTCGAAAGCCAGGGCATCGACCGGATTGGACTTCTCGAGCGTGTCGCGTCGCTCCTCGGGGTCTCCCTCGAAACCTTGCTGGGAGTGGGCGTGGAGTACATCTCATCCGCGGTGACCTATTTCGAGCGTCTGCGCCAGCTCGAAAGCGGTAGCGATCGCATCTTTGTCGCCTTCGCCCCGATGTTCTACTTGCTGACATCGCCAGAATATGATGAGGTGCTGCGCGCCTCGTTGACAGAGCAATGCGGCGGAGAGATCGGCGGCCGCCCAGGCAAGCAAGTCGTCTCCGAGCTGATGGACATTCTGGCGCGCCGCAAGGCAGCATTCCGGCAGGCGGCACCCAATGTGGCTATCGTCCTTTCATCGGCCGACATTATGCAGTACGCCCGATTCGGGATGGCTGCTGCGGATTCTTCAAAGACCGATCAATCCACCAAGCGCGGCTTCGCGGCACGCGAGCTTGAAGTCCTGGCGCGGCATATTTCACATCCGCCAATCGGCGTCCAGATCGGCATCCTGTTCGAACCCCTGCCCAGTACGGGTTTCGCGCTCATTCGCAAGGATGGTCGACAGGTTGTGGTCAACAGCCCATTCCGCCTGGCGCCGCCTCTGAACATTCAACGCGGCATCGCGATGATTTCTGAGGCGCCCGAGGCCGTCAAGCAGTATGCGAACCTCGCAGCAGACCTGTGGGCCAGCGCCACGACAGGCGAGGAAGCCCGGGACTTCGTGCTGGGCCAAGCGCAGCGGGCACCGTAACGAAGAAGGAAGATGTCAGGAAACCGGCGAGCAGGCCAGCAATTCAGCCAGTTCCGGACTCACCCCCCGATACGCGATCGACACCTTCGGCCCCGTCGCCGCGTCCACGGCCCCTGCGAGGGCACCAGGACCAGCCCCTGTCTCCAGGCACCGTCGCACCTCGGCCATGGCGGCTTCGAGGGGGTCGATGAGGCAGACCTTGGCCGACAGGCGCGGGCCGAAACCCGCCAGGGCGGAGCCGCCGAGGATGACGCTCCGGGCGCCGGCCGCGGCGGCCGCGTCCAACGCCTCCTGCAGCACGCCGGCAAAGCGGTCGGGGTCGCGCGTGACATCCAGGCCGGTGGTCTGGATGGCGAACACGCCGCGCGACAGTGCGGCGTGGGGGCCCGAGCGGATGCGCTCGTCCAGCATGGGGACCCAGGCGGGGCCGGCGGTGACGATGCCGAAGGGGCCGCCGGCGCGCGCCGCCTCGGCGACCGCTGATTCCAGCAGGCCCACGACCGGAACCCCCGAGACCTCGCGCAGGGCCTCCAATCCGGGGTCGCCGAAACACGCCAAAACAATGGCCGCGGCGCCCCGCCCCACATGACAGGCATACGCATCCAGCGCGGCATGGGCGGCGATCGCGTAGGACGCCCGGGACGCGATGACCTCGCCGCCGAAGCGGGCGGTGACCGGCACCAGCGAGGCGCCGGACCAGCCATGTCGACCGGCCTCGCGCACGATGTGCTCGGTCATGGCAAGCGAGGTATTCGGATTCAGCAGCACAATGTTCATTTCGCGCGCGCCTCATACGCCTCGATGGCCGCGTTCAGCGCCGGCAGCAGGTCCGCCTTGCCGGCGGGCGCCGCGCGCGGGTGCAGGCGGGTCTCGATCAGCGCCAAATGCGCCATCATGGCGTGCGCCGCGGCCGCCGGGTTGCGGCTTTCCAGGGCGAGGAGGATTTCCTCGTGTTCGTCGACGGCGCATTCGGACGCGTTGCTGTCCTCGAAGAACGCGACCAGCATGGAGGTGCGGGCAACCAGTTCCTGCATGGTGCGGATGACGAATTCGTTCTTGGTCATGCGTGCCAGCAGGATGTGGAATTCGCCCGACAGGCGCACGGAATCCGCCCGGCTGCGGTGCTGGTGCGCCTGGCGCTCGCTGGTGAAATGCGCCCTCAGAACGGTCTGCTGTTCGTCGCTGAGACGCTCGGCGACGTGCCAGGTGATGCCGCCCTCGACGACGCGGCGCGCCTCGTAGATCTCGCGCGCGTCCTCGATGCTGGGATTGACGACGTAGGCGCCGCGATTGGGGAAGGTTTCGATCAGGCGCTCGTGGCCCAGGCGCAGCAGCACCTTGCGGATGCGTTCGCGCGTCACGCCGAACACCGCCGCCAGGCGCTGTTCGCCCAGCTTCGCGCCGGCCATCAATCGGCCGGACAGCAGGGCCTCGGACAAAATGGCATGGATCGCCTGGTCATCGAACCGTCCCGTCATCAGCATGCCGCCCTAGGCGCCCGCGGGCGCGTTGTCGATCCAGTGGCGCGCGATCTGCTCGCGCGTCGCGATCCAGGCGCCCTTGCGCCGGGCCAAGTGCTGGAATATGCGCTCGAGGCCGCCCATGCGCGCCGGCCTGCCGATCATGCGCAGGTGCAAGCCGATCGACAGCATGCGGGGAAAGCGGTCGCCCTCGCGATGCAGCCAGTCGTATCCGTCGCAGACGTAGGCGGCGAACGAAGCGCCCGTATCGAAGCGGTTGGAATGCTGGAACTGCATGTCGTTGGTGTCGAATGTATAAGGCAGGACCAGATGCCGCGCCCCGCCCACGTCCACGAAATAAGGGGTGTCGTCATTATAGGCATCGCTGTCGTACAGGAAACCCTGCTCGCGCAGCAGCGCACGGGTGTTCCCGGTGCGCACCGAGCGCGTATGCCAGCCCACGGGCGCCTTGCCGACGGCGCCACGGATGGCATCGACGGTGGCGGCGATGGCCCGGCGCTCGTCCTCCAAGGCCATGCCGGCATGGGTTTCCCAGCGGAATCCATGGGCCGCGATCTCGTGGCCGCGCCGGGCCGCGTCCTGCACCAGCCAGGGCGAGCGCTCGACCGCGCGGCCGCAGGCGCTGACGGTCATGGGCACGCCGTATTGCTCGGCCAGGTCCGCGATCCGCCAGTACGCGACCCGCGTGCCGTACTCGAAATGGCTGTCGATGCAGGGGTCCAGCACGCTCTGCTGGTCGATGACCTCGTAGACCGACTCGTTGAACGCGTCGCCGTCGGCGATGCTGAACTCGGCGCCCTCCTCGAAGTTCAAGACGAAAGACACGGCGACCCGCGCGCCTTCCGGCCAAGCCACCGCCGGCGGCCGGTTCCCATACCCCACCAAATCACGCATGTTCTTTTTCCTTAGCGCCCAATCATCGTCCTGGGCAGATACAACACAATCTCGGGAAACATCGCCAGCAGGACCACCGCCGCGATCAGCAACAAGAAGAACGGCATCGAGGCGCGCGCCACCAGCAACAGGTCACGCCCGGTCAGGGCCTGCAGGATGAACAGGTTGAAGCCCACCGGTGGCGTGATCTGGGCCAGCTCGACCATCACCACCAGGTAAATGCCCAGCCACACGGGATCGATGCCGACCGCCTGCGCCATGGGCAGGACGATGGACGCCGTCAACACAATCATCGACACGCCTTCCAGGAAACACCCCAGGACCAGGTACATCACGGTCAAGGCGGCCAGCAGCTGATATTGCCCCAGGTCCATGGCCAGCACCGCCTCGGCCGCCTGCTTCGGGATGCCCGAGAAATCCAGCGCCGTCGTCAGCACCGAGGCCCCGGCGATGATCAACAGGATCAGGGTCGAGGTCTTGACCGTGCCCGTCAGCGCGTTCCTCAGCATGGTCCAGGACAGCGAGCCGCCCATGCCGGCCAGCACGACGGCGCCCGCCACCCCGATGACCGCGGATTCCGTGGGGGTCGCCCAGCCGCCGTAGATGCTGCCGATCACCGCGAACACCAGGACGATGGGCGGCACGATGCGCCCCACGTCGCGCCAATGCACCTCGTCGTCGGCGGCCGTCGCCGGCACACCGTCGCGGTTCAGCAGGGACCAGACGATGATATAGCCCATGAACAAGGCGATCAGCATCAGGCCGGGCAGCACGCCCGCCACGAACAGCCGAGCGATGGACGTCTGGCTGACGATGCCGTAGACGATCATCATGATGGACGGCGGAATCAGCAAGCCCAGTGTTCCCGAGCCCGTCAGCGTGCCGATGATCATGCTTTCGCGGTAGCCGCGCCGCGTCAGCTCGGGCACCGACATCCGCCCGATCGTCGCGCTGCACACGCCGCTGGAGCCGACGATGGCGGCCAGCACCCCGCAGCCCAGCACATTCACGTGCAGCAGGCGGCCGGGCAGCCAGCGCACCAGCGGCGCCAGGCCCTTGAACATGTTCTCGGACAGCTTGGACTGGAACAGGAGTTCGCCCATCAACAGGAACAGCGGCAAGGCCGTCAACGGCCAACTGTCCAGGGATGCAAACACCGATGACACGACCAGCCCGCCGGCGTTGCTGGCGCCCAGCATGATCAGGCCGACGATGCCGACCACCAGCAGCGAGAAGCCCACCCAGAAACCCAGGGCCAGCAGCACCAGCAGCAACAGTCCCAGGAAAATGAATGTTCCGGTCATGGCGCGCCCCCCTGTTCCTTGGACGCGAGGGCGACCGCGTCCTCCTTTTCGCTGGTGCCGAAGCGCACCTCCTGTCCACGCAGCAGGCGCGCGCCATCGCGCAGCAAAGCCAGCGTCAGCAGGCCAAAGCCCACCGGCATCGCACCCAGCGGAATCCACATCGGAATCGCAACCAGCCCGTCGCTCAAGTCATTGAAGCGAAACGCCATCCATGCGATCCCCGCCGAATGGTAGGTGATGAAGGCGCACAGCACCGCCGCCCCGAAATGGCTGACCACCTCGATCCAGCGCCGCGGCACCGCCGGGATGCGCCGATGCAGCGTATCCACGCGGATGTGCACGCGTTCGGCATAGGCGTAGACGAAGCCGAACAAGGCCATGCCCACCATCAGGAAGGTGGCGATGATCTCGGACGAGGGTACCAGGATCCCGACGGGGCGCAGCACCAGGGTCGCCGCCAGGACCAGGACCATGCCGCACAGGCAAAGCACGGACAAGGCCCCCGCGCAGCGTATCAGGCGGTCCATGGACGCCACCCTACTTCATGCCCAGGTAGGCATCGAGGACCGCGCGCTGCCCGGCCGAGGCCTTGGCCTTCCAGTCGTCCTCCATCTGCACGCCGACCCGCTTGAGCTGCTCGATGAATTCGGGCGAGGCCTGGGCGACCTGCACGCCCTTCTCGGTCATCAGCGCCAGCTGTTCGGTCGTCAAAGCTTTCATGCGCTCGAAGCCGGCCTGCTCGGCGGCCTTGCCCGCCTCGACCAGCGCATCCTGCTCGGCCTTGGACAGCTTGGCGAACACGTCGGCGTTGATGACGACGACCTGCTTGGTGAACAAGGCGCCCACCATGGTGAGGTGCTCGACGAAGTCCCAGGCCTGGGTGTCGATCCCCGTCTGCGGCGAGGTGAACATCGCATTGATCAGACCCGTGGAAAATGCCTGCGGGATCTCGCCGAACTGGACGATCAGCGGCTCGGCCTTCAGCAGCTCGCCCATGCGGCGGGTCTCGGTGCTGTAGACGCGCATCTTCAGGCCGGCCAGGTCCTCGGCGCTGGACACGGGCTTGAGGGTGTAGAAGGCCTGCGGCGGGTTCCACATCGCAAACAGCACCTTCATCCCGCGCTGGGCAAAGGAATCCGTGAGGTACTGGCGCGAGGCCTGCCACAGCTTTTGCGCGCTGTCATAGTCGCCCGCCAGGAACGGGATCGCATCCAGGATGTACACCGGGTCCTGGTTGCCGTAGTTGCCCAGGCGGACGTCGCTCAGGGCGACCTGGTTGGTCTGCACGGCCCGCATCATGTCGGGCAGCTTGACCAGGGTTTGATTGTTGTGCAGCTCGATGTTCAGGGAGCCGCCGCTGCGCTGGCCGGCGTCGGCGATGAAGTCCCGGACGGTCTGGGTGAGGTAATTGGCATCCGGGTAGCCGGAGGCCATCTTGAGGTCGGCGGCCGGCGCGGGGGCCGCGACGGCGAACAACAGGGCGCCCACAAACGCAACGATGCCCAGCGGGTTCCTGAAAGCAAGGCTTGTCTTGAAAGTCTGCATGATCGGTCTCGCAAAGTCGTGGTGGTTCGAATGAATCTGTCGTCCAATCTGTGTTGGATTGTGCACAAATTACATCGGATTGACGACAATGAACAAGCAAAACACGCAACGTTCCCCCGGAAATCAGGGAAAACGTGAAGATTGGATGGTAAAAAAAAGATCGGCCAGCGGGTGGCTGGCCGATGAGCGAGGACGCGGTCGCCCGGCAGCGGCCGCACAAGGGCCCGCTATTTATACGAGTAATAGTACTTGTACGAGGCCCCGTAGCCGATGCGGCCGCCGCGCACGCCGTTGAAGATCGCGCCCTTGACGGGGTCGCCGACGCCCGAGTGGCGCAGCTTGGCCAGGGCGTCGCGCACTTCGCCGACGGTGCTGTATTCGGCGCGCGCGACGATGAAGGCGGCCGAGGCGTGGCGCATGACGGCCAGCACGTCCGCCACGGGCAGGATGGGCGGGGTGTCCAGCACGATGAGGTCGTGCGTGCGGCCCAGGGCGTCCAGCAGTTCCGCGAAACGGGGGCTCAACAGCAGTTCGCCCGGATTGGGCGGCACGACGCCGGCGGGCAGGACGGACAGGCCCTCGACCGGCCCCGTGCGCAGCAGGTCCTCGAGGGGCGCGGTGCCCGCCAGCACCGAGGACAGGCCCGGGGTCTTGCGGTCATAGCCAAAGGACTCGTGCAGGCGCGGGCGGCGCATGTCGGTGTCGATCAGGACGACGCGCTGGCCGGCGCCGGCCAGCAGCACGGCAAAGTTCGAGGCGACGAAGCTCTTGCCCACGCCGCTGGTGGCGCCGGTGATGGCCACGACCTTGCCCGGCGCGCCCATCATGGCAAAGGTCAGGCCGGTGCGCAGCGACCGCAGGGCCTCGACGGCGGGATCCTCGGGGTGGGTGACGGCCAGCAGGCCGCGCAAGGCCCGGCGGTGACGCCCCGGGCGGCCGCCGCGCTTGACGCCGCCACGGCCATCCGATTCCGGCACGGTGACGTAGGTGGACAGGCCGGTGGCCTGCTCGATCTGCTCGGAACGCTGGATTGCCGGCCGCATGAAGTGCGCGAGGAACGCCATCAGCAGGCCCAGCATGGCGCCCAGGGCGGCGGCGATGGCGACCACCAGCATTTTGCGCGGCTCGACCGGCTTGTCGTTGCGCACGGCGTAGTCGATGATGCGCACGTTGCCGATGGTGCCGGCCTCGGCCACACGCAGTTCCTGCGCGTTGTTCAGCAGGGAAATGTACAGCGCGGTGTTCACGCGCGCATCGCGCTCGAAGGGCAGCAGCTCGCGCTGGGCCTTGGGCAGGCGGTTGATGGTCTTGTCCAGATCGGCGATGGCCTTGTCGACGGCGGCCAATTGGTTGCCCAGGGCCTTGACCTCGGGATGCTCGGGCTTGAAGCGCTGCAGCAGCTCGTCGCGCTTGAGGCGCAGCTCCAGGCGGCTGTTTTCCAGTTTGATCGCCTGTTCCAGCAGGCCCTCGGCCTCTTTGTCCACGGCGATGGTGCTGCTGCGCGAACGGTATTGCGACAGGGCGTCCTCGGCCGCATCCACGTTGCGCTTCAGTTCCGGCAGCTGCTGTTCCAGGAATTTCAGGCTGCTGCGCGCCTCGGCGCTGCGCCGCTCTACATTCTGGGCCAGATAGGCGCGCGCAATGGCGTTGACCATCTCCGTGGCAAAGGCCACGTCGCGGTCCTTGAAGCTCATGCGGATGATGTTGCTCTGCTTGCCCGCCTCGGAGACGCTCAGCGCCTTGCGCAAGTCCTCGACCGCCTGGATGGGGGATTTCTCGATCACCTCAAAGCGCGTGCCGGGGCGCCCGGTCAGGTCCTTGACCGCCACCGAGGCGTCCTCGCCGGCGATCTGGAACTGAACACGCTCGCCGACCACACCGGCGGCCAACTCCTGACCATCGTCATCCAGCAGCACATAGCCGGCGTCGGTGGCCTCCAGCACGAATGCCTCGCCCCATTGGCGACGCGGCAGGTCGAGTTCGGCGAACACCAGCCGTTCGCCGCCCCAGGCATAGCCGTCCAGGCCCCACAGGGGCTCGGCCAGACCCCTGGACTCGCGTTCGTGGCGGCGCGCGAACCAGCCGCCGATCAGGGGAAAGCGGTTGTCGACCTCGATCTCGACATTGCCCTGGGTGGCGCGGATGGCCTTCATCAGGACCTCGCGCGAGCGCAGGATTTCCAGCTCGCCGGCGACGGAGCTTTGCTGCATGCCGATGAATTCGGACAACTGCGACAGGCCGCTGAGGGCCGATCCCTTTTGATCCTCGACCTGGATCAAGGCGTCGGCCTGGTAGACCGGCCGCGCCAGCAACGCGTAGGCCACCCCGGCGACCAGGACCACGACGAACACGCCCAGGATCAGCCAGACGCGCTGCGCCAGCACATTCAGCAATTCACCGAGGCTGATCTCGTCCTCGTCCTGCAGGCCGCCCGCCTGGATGGTCTGGTTCCCTTGTCCTGATTGTTCCATCATTGTTCGATTGTCTTTTCTGGTTTGAAGCACCCGATCAATCGGCGATGGTGCGCACGTTGGCCGCACCGCCCACCGTGGGCAGCAACTGGTTGATCACCCGCGACCAGCGGGTCACCGAGGCCGCATCCACGAACACCACGTCGCGCGCCTGCAGATCGAAGCGATCGGCCAGGACCAGGGCGTCCGGGGCGTTGGCGTTCAGGTGCCAGACCTGCGGCCGGCCGCTGTCGGCGGCGCGCATCACATAGACCTGGCCGCCGTTGGCCGTCACCGGATTCAGGCCGCCCGCGTCGCTCAAGGCCTCGGACAGCGTGTATTCACCATACGGCAATAATACAGACTGCGGCTTGGCCACCTCGCCCAGAACAAAGACCTTGTTGTACCGCTGTTCCGGCACATTGAGCACATCGCCATCACGCAGCAAGAGGTTTTGCGACAGGTCGCCGTCGTGATACAGGGCGTACAGATCAATGCGGCGCGCCACGCCGTCGCGCGTCAGGATGGCCTCGCGCTGGTCGGCCTTTTCCGTCAGGCCGCCGGCCTTGGTCACCAGGTCGGTCACGCGCAGAGGCACATCGCTGATCGCCTGCGGACCGGGCTTGTCGAATTCGCCCACGGCAAAGGCCTTGCGGCCGCGATACTGCAGCACCGACACGTCCACCTGGGGCTCGGTCAGGTATTCCGTCAGCCGCGAGGCCAGCTCGCGGCGGATCTCGTCTACCGAGCGCCCCGCCGCGCGCACGCGGCCGGCGTAGGGATAAAAGAAATAGCCGTCGTCCTTGACCGTGCGGCCCGCCAAGTCGGTGGACAGCTGGCCCGCCGGATTATTCAATTCCGGGTGGTTCCACACGGTGATGTTCAGCACGTCCTGCGGCGCCACCAGATAACGGTAATGGCCGGTTTGCGGCGCCTGGGCGCGGCGCGCATCGCGGCGGGCGTCCTCCAGTTCGCGCGCGGCGTCGCGCTCGGCCCGCAGGCGGTGCACGGTTTCGGGCGTGATGGTGTGGATGTCGACCCGGGCGGTAACGCTTTCGTCCAGCGCGCCGCTGCTGGTCGGGCGCTCCCCCTGGACCCCCATGTACATGCCCGTGCAGGCCCCCAGCGCCAGCAGGGCGGGCCCCAGCAGCGCCAGGCGCAGGCGACGGATCCAGGTGTCAGCAAGAACAGTTTTCATATCGGCCTTCGCCTCTTTTTATGGATTTGCAAGCGGGTTTGCAAACATTACGCGCGCCATCAGGCCGGCCTCGCCGCCAGCATGCCGGCACGCAACAAGTGATCGATCCAGTCCTCGCAGGCCTCGGCCATCACCGGCCACTGGGCCCGGAAGACCTCCTCGGGTTCGTGCAGGGGATCGGGGATCTGAAGCTGGTTCCGCCAATGCCCCAGCAGAAAGGTCTTGCCGCCCGCGGCGGGATAGCGCTGCTGGACCTGGTGGCGATGGCCCGTGTCCATCACCAACACCACTGATGCCAGGCGCAAGTCTACCTGATTCACCTGGGCGGCGCGCTTGGCCGGGTCGATCGGCACCCCGAAATGCCGCGCCGTCGCCACCGCAAAAGCATGCGGTTCGCGCCCCACTGGCGCGGCCAGGCCGCGCGACAGCACCTCGGCCGCCAGGCCGCGCGCCGCCAGGCGATCACGCATCAAGGCCTCGGCCATGGGGCTGCGGCACATATTGCCGGTGCACAGGATGAGGATCACGGGGTCTACGGACATGGCAGCCATTCGGTCAGGATTTCCCAGCGCGGATTCAGGCCGGGATCGGGCGAACGCGCCAGCACGGCGGGGCTGTCGATGCGCACCAGCAGGCGGTCCGACAAGGCATCCAGCACCTCGCCGCGGGCAATGCGGTCCGGCCCGGCGCCCTGTGTCGTCACGGAGCACACCCGCGCGCCCACGCGGCCGATGACCGGCGCCAGGACCTCCAGGGCCTGCTTGCGCCGCGTCACCGTGGTCGTGCCCACGGTGTCGGTCGCCCCGTCGACCCAATCCGCCTCGAAGCGATCCCCGGAGGGATAAAAAATGTACACGCCGTGGCCGTGCTGCTGATCGGCGCGCCAGCCGCCCTGGTACACGTCGCCGCGCCAGGGCGAGTGCGGGCCGTACTCATAGCGGCCCTCGCCCTCGCGGCGGTCGGCGCGCCAGCCGCCGGCATAGGCATCGCCATTGGGATAGATCTTGACCCCATGGCCGGTTTTCATGCCGGCCTGGAAATCGCCGCGATACCAGGCCCCGTGGGCGCCGCGCGCCACGCCCTGCCCTTGCGCCAGGCCCTGGGCACAGCCGCCGGTGTAGGACAGCTGCAGCTCCGGATCCAGGACCCGGCAGGCCGCATGCTGGTGGCCGGCCCCGCCCCCCGTATGCGCGGCCGCCACGGTGTCCGACGCCACGGCTGCGGACCCCACCGCCGCGCCGGCCAGCAGGCCCGCGGCCAGCGCCGCACGCATCGCGATCATGCGCCTCATGGCCCGTCCTCGGTGGGAATGTCGCCGAATCCGCGCAGGCCATCGCCGTCCAGGGCATTGTCCAGCCAGCCGTGCTCGGCCATGTCGTACAGATCGGTGGGCGAGGCCACCATCTGGCCCACGTCGCGGTTCCAGGGCGCCAGCGAAAAGAAGGTCGTGCCCCCAGTGTCGCGTGTCAACAATGGCCCCAGCGGGATGCGCACGAACAGCCCCTTGTCGAAATAGGGGTTGCCCGGCGAGCCGGGGCTGGTCTCGTCCTTGCCGTTGGTGCGGGTGTACCACAGGCCGAACTCGATGCCGGAACGGAAAGTGCGCTTCAGCTCAAAGCGCGCGCCCAGGTCGCCCGCCAGGAAACGCCCGGCGCGCACCGTGGCCGTGGCCCCCTCGATCCAGGGCAGGCGGTAATGGGCCGAGCCGATGATGGTGTGCGTCTTGTAGTCCAGGAATCCCGTGCCCTTGTAGTCGCGCTGGCGCAACACATCCACCGCCGCGTCGAAGGCCCAGCGCCCGCCCGGCGCCAGGTACAGGGCCTGGCCGCCCGCGCCGGCGAACATCTCCTCATACAGGCCGGCGGAGGCGCGCAGGTAGACCCGCTCGGCCGGCTGCCAGAACTTATTGACCAGCAGGCGATCCAGCTTGACCTTGGCCGCCTTGCGGTATTCCGCCAGGTCGGAGCGCACGTGCGGCAGTTCCGAATTCGAGGGCTGGGTGATGTCGCTGATGTTCTCCAGCACCGAGGCCTGCACCGCCCCGGCCAGCCACAGGCCGCGCGCCAGGTTCAGGTTGGCCGAGGCCCGCATGCCGATGTCGTACTTGAAGGCGCCGCTGGGGTCGTTCAGGATCGTGCGGAAGGTCGGTGCCACCCCGAACGAGGACTGGCGGTGGGACTCGACACTGAAGCGCGCCATGCCCCAGTTCCATTCCGTGCCGCCGCCCGCGCCTTCCAGCGCGATGGCATCCAGCACGGCATCGATGTCGTTGGCGCGGCTGGCCGCCGTGCGCCCGGCCGGATCCGCGTACGACAGCGTCACCGACTGCGCCAGGTCGGACCGCGTGGCCGTCCCCGCAAAATAGCGCTGCAGGGTCGCCACGTCAAAGAACGTCCAGGTCATGCCGGCCACGCCGTTGACCTCCCAGGTGATCTCGAGGGTGTGCGTCTCCAGCGGCGCATAGGCCATGGCCAGGCGCGCCGTGCGCCCCACCGCGCGCGAGGGATAGCGATAGCGGCCGGCCGACACCGACAGCGACATCACCCCGTCCACCCAGGCCATGCGCACACTGCGCAGGCCCTCGGTCTGCAGGGCCGCCAGCAGGGCCTGGCGATAGCCGCGATCGTCGCGCCACATGCGGGCGGTCGGCCGCGCCTCGGCGCTGTACCAGGCGCCGCCCGCAAACGGCCCCACCTCGTCGACCTTGGGGATGAATTCGCGCTGCTGCAGGGGGATGGCCAGGGACACATTGACCGAATTGCCGTGCCGCTGGCGCGCCAACTGCAGGTTAAGAGGCCCCCAGGCATATTCCAGGGCCACGTTGAACTGCCCGGGTTTGCGCTGGTCCACGCCGGTCTGGGACGCGCCCGTGTCCTTGCGATAATCGGTGCGGTCGTATTCCGCCACCAGCGCCCAGGACGGCAGCGCGGCGGGCCGAAACCGCAGGCCGCCGTACAGGCCATCGATGCGGTGGCGGCCATAGCCGATGGTCGCCTCGGCCTCGCCCAGGGATCCCAGGCCGAAGCGTTTCGACATCGCGATGAATTCACTGCGAAAGATGCGCGTGCCCTGGATGTCGTCCATGCCCACGGCCACGTCCGGCAGCCAGTCCAGGCCAAAGGCGCCCTCGCGCAGGATGCGCAGCTTGAACCCCGCAGCCTTGTCCTTGTAGTCGCCGTAGTCCGTAGTCGGGCTGGAAAACCCCTCGACGCCCGAAATCCGTGTATACCGTCCGCTGATTTCCAGGTCCGGCAGGAACTGCAGGGTGCTGTAGGTGGTGGCGTAGGGTTTGTCGTAGCTGTAGCCGACGAACCAGGTGCCCTCGGCCTCGGCGCGCGCCGTGGGCATGTTGACGAGGCCCGTCAGGCCGATGGAAGTGGGGGTATCCGCCCGCGCGATGCCGGGGACCGCCATCCCGGCACCCAATACCGCCGTCGCACACAAGGACAGCCATCGGGCGGACGCCAATCCGCCCAGGATCACACCCAGCATGCCATCAGTCGGATTTCAGTGAATGGTGAAAAGCCACGCGCGCCATTGCAGCGCGCGGTCGAAAACAGGACGTCAGGACGCGATCAGTGGTGGGACGTCGTCGAATGGCTGGGGGTCGTGCCGCTGCCGTCCGAGGAACCCGAGGAACTGGCCACCGCGGCCGCTACGCCGGCCGCCACCGCGACCCCGGCGGCGACCACGCCGACGGACAAACCCGCAATACCGCCCACGGCGGCGCCCCCCGCGGCGGCACCAGCACCTGCCGCGCCACCGGCGACACCCGCCGCGCTACCGGCACCGGTACCCGCCCCCGCGCCGGCAGCGCCCGCACCGGCGCCACCCGTACCGCCACTACCACCCGCGCCAGCACCGGCCGCGCCCTGGGCCGCCACGCCGGCGGAAAACGCCAGCGTCGCCAGCAGCAAAGAAATCTGTTTGAAAGTCATGACGCCCTCCGCGATCCAAAAGCCTTTGGGGAATTACACACCGAAACCACTGATAGGTCAATCTATTGTACGACGCGCATGTCGAGCAAAGCCCGCTCGTTACACGCATACATCGTCACTTACTTATGCAAAACGCACATGAACGTTAAATCATTTACCTTCTAAATGCGCTGAATTGCTTACGGAAATTGTATTATACAGACGCTACATCCTGTATCATGCTTCGGCTGCCAAGAAACACGAAAAATGCCATCGAAATGCCCCTAGTTATTCAATTTAGAACCCTTCATCAAAAGGGTCGCGCGTATGCCGCGTGATTCTGTCGGGGAACCGCGCATTACCCAACTGCGCGGGTCGAAGCCCAGGCTGAACAGCGCCTGGCGGCTGCCCCTCGTGCGCTGCGCGCAGGCGCTGGCCGACTTTGTCGCCCTCATCCTGGGCCCCTGGGTGGCGGCGGGCATTTTGCTGCTGATACAGGGCAGCATCACACCCTATTTTCCTGCCAAGGACATCCCCACACTGTCCGTCCTGCACCTGGTGTTGTCGGCGGGCTGCGTCGGCTGGTTCTGGTTGCGGCTGCGCCACTATACCTACCGCAAGACCTTCTGGGCCGAGTTGGGCGAAATCCTGCGCACCGTCGCCATCTGTTCGCTGATCCAGTTGGTCGCCATGGCCTTGCTGAAGGTTCAGGTATCCCGCTATGGGTGGATCCTGACCTGGGCCGCCATCCTGACCCTGCTGCCCCTGATGCGGTTCGGGCTAAAGCGCTTGCTGACGCACCTTTCGCTATGGCAAAAGCCCTGCGTCATCATCGGCACCGGCCCCAACGCACTGGACGCCTACGAGGCCCTGAGTCATGAACGATCACTGGGATTCCAGTTCCAGTATTTCTACACCCTGGATGAGCATGCGCCCAGCCACATCCACGGCGTCCCCGTCATCCGGGACGAGGCCATCTTATGGGCCGACACCGACCCCGAGGATACGCACTATTTCATCGCCGTCGAGGATGCCCGCGAGGAACAACGGGATCATTGGATCAAGCTGACCACGATCCACCATTGCCGCGCCGTATCCGTGATCCCCACCACCCGCGGCCTGCCCCTGAACAGCATCGACGCCTCGTTCATCTTCAGCCACGACGTGCTGATCCTGCGCATCAATGAGAACCTCAGGAAACGTTCCGCCCGTACGATCAAGCGCACCTTCGACATCGCAGGTTCACTGGCGCTGCTGATCCTGCTGTCACCGCTCTTCGCCTACCTGATGGTCCGCATCGGACGCGACGGCGGGCAGCCGATCTACGGACACGAACGCGTGGGCCGGGGGGGCCGGCGTTTCAAATGCCTGAAGTTCCGGTCCATGGTGCGGAACTCGCAGCAGGTCTTGGCCGACCTGCTGGCCAATGACCCTGCCGCACGGGCCGAGTGGGACGCCGACTTCAAGCTGCGAAACGATCCCAGGATCACGCCGATCGGCCAATTCCTGCGGCGCAGTAGCCTGGACGAATTGCCTCAATTGTGGAATGTGTTGCGCGGCGACATGAGCCTGGTTGGACCACGACCCATCATCGAAGCCGAGTTGGCCCGATATGGCGACAAAACCGACTATTACCTGATGGCCAAGCCCGGCATGACCGGCCTATGGCAGGTCAACGGACGCAACGACGTCGATTACGATACCCGGGTGTACTTCGACGCCTGGTACGTGAAAAACTGGTCGCTGTGGCACGACATCGCGATCCTGTTCAAGACGATCAACGTGGTATGCAAGCGCAACGGCGCTTACTAAACGTAGTCACCCACGGTCAGCGCGAGATCACGCCGTTCGAGGCTGACCACCGGTGTGGCGCTTCCGGCCTTGCCAGATAGCGGTCACCATAGCGGAAACGTCCGATCTGCACGCCATCCGGCAAGGTCTGCATACGCAACAACGCAGCCGGAACCGTCTGCAGCGTGCCAGGTAACTGGATGTAGACGTAGGCCTCGCGTTCAGAAATCATAGTCGTCACTGGTCTTGCGTGGCTTGCCGGCTCGCGTCGGGCGCCGCGCGGCTTCGAGCGCCTTGCCGTGCAAATCCGCGTCGTCCTCGCCCAGGTAGGCGCCGGACTGCACCTCGACCAGTTCCCTAAGCCGCCAGCTTGTCGGCCGCCCCCTGCAATCCGTCCAGGATGCTGTCGGCCAGGTTCTGCGGGAAGTTTTCTGGCAGCAGGGCCCGTACCGCACGTATGACCTCGGGTGTCCGTGCCAGCAGCTCATCGATGACGAAATCCGCGCCGCGGCCATCAGGGGTGAGGACGCCATGTTCAGCGCCGACCGCCAACCAATGCCTGCGCAGGATTTCGTGCATCTTCCAATGCGTGTTCCTGGTTCGCACCGCCATGGCCATTTTTGCCTTGAATGGCGACAGCTTATTCGCGCCGGTGCCCATGATCGGGTAGGCCGAGAGCACATCGTAGAGCGGCGCCAGTTCGTAGGCGCCACCCGGGCGCAGGAAAATACTGAAATTCTTTGCGTGGCCATCAGTCGCACGCAGCATCCAGAACAAGACCTGTGCCTGAAAGAATATGCGCCGGTCACGATCAGGCGCCGTGGAGGTGGCCAAGACCTTCATGATGGCGCGCATGCCCGGCCCGCCATCGGCTTCGTACTTCAGGTAGGGCGGGGTGCCCGTCGCCTGGCACATGTCTTCCTGGGGTAGCCGGACGAGCCAACGACCGCCATCCGGTTCTTGCCTCCACATACGGTCGAACCGTTCGACCGCCAGCACTTTCACATCCTCGAACTGCAAAGACTGCGTGCGCGCCACCGGCAGGCCATAGGCATGGAGGATTTCCGAGCACAGCCATTCATTCTCGACGGAATCGCGCATATCGAACTGCAGGTTCCCGACCAGCCCCAAAGGCAGCTTGAAAATATGGGTGGTCGGGATCGAACCCTGCGGCATGTGCCACCGGCCATCGAGCCACAGCAGCGCGGTTTTCTCTTGGGCGCCCGCAATAGAAATACGAAAAGCATCGTCCCGCCCGCCGCCTGGCGGCGCAGGCGCCAGACCGCTGCGCAGTACCTGGGCGACCTCGGCATCGCTCAAGGGCACCGCATCGACCAATCGGCCCGCCTGAGGCGCCGCTGTACCGGGCAGGATCTGCAGCGCGCCTGCGCAATCCCTGCCAATTTCCGCCAGCAATGCGAACGCATCCGTCGAGGCGGCCTGGAACCGACGTGCCAGCCGCTCACGGATGTCCTGGCTGTCGGGCAGCAGATTCTCGAAATAGGCGCGGACCGCCTCACCACGATGGGCCTGATTGCCCGGGGTGAAGGGCAATGACAGCGACAGCGGCCGCCCTTGCCCGGACACCACCCACGCGTCGTCATATTGCAGAGTCCCGCCAGGCTGGGGCCGCATGCGCCAGGTGCCGACGAAGGCACCGTTCATCCACAGCCCAAGACTCTGCGGGCGGGAGCGCCGGACCATGGCTTACCAGATCGCGCTGGAGGTGGAAGGCGCGGGGGACTCGCCCGCCTGGCGCAGCACCAGTTCCACGCCCAGGATGCTCAGCAGATGCAGCAAGCGGTCGACACCGACCTTCCCGGCATTACGTTCCATTGCGGAAAGTGTCTGCTGGGTAATCCCAAGACGCAGCGCGGCGGCGGCCTGGGTCAAGCCCGCCTGCTTGCGAAACCCTTTCAGCAGTGCCGGCAATTGTTCCGCAGTACGAACGGTGAAATCAGACATACATATTCCATACTGTATTTATGATTTACTCATTATACACAGTAAATTCAAAATACAGGATAAAATTTGTATAAGTGGCTCGCCTCAGCCCCCTACACCCGTCCGTATCGATCCTCCAGCCGCACGATATCGTCCTCGCCCAGGTAGGCGCCGGACTGCACCTCGATCAGCTCCAGCGGGATGACGCCGGGGTTTTCCAGGCAATGCACCGTACCGACCGGAATATAGGTCGACTCGTTCTCGGACACCAGGTAGGTCTGATCCCCATTGGTGACGCGGGCGGTGCCGCTGACCACCACCCAGTGCTCGGCGCGGTGGTGGTGCATCTGCAGGGACAGTTTCGCGCCCGGCTTGACCGTGATCTTTTTCACCTGATAGCGGGGCCCATTGCCGATGGAATCGTAAGCGCCCCAGGGCCGGTAGACCTCGCGGTGCTGGATGTGCTCGGTACGGCCGTCGTCCTTCAACTGCTGGACGATACGCTTGACGTCCTGGACCTGATCCTTGTGCGCCACGAGGACGGCATCCTTGGTCTCGACAACCACCAGGTCCCGCACCCCCACCGCCGCCACCAGGCGGCTGTCGGCGTGGATCAGGGTATCGTCCACCTGTTCGACCAGCACGTCGCCGCGCAGACAATTGCCCCGATCGTCGCAATCCAGCACGTCGGCCAGTGCACCCCAGGCGCCCAGGTCGTTCCAACCCGCGTCCAGGGCCACCATGGCCGCGTCCCGGGTGTGCTCCATCACCGCATAGTCGATGGAATCGGCCGGGCAGGCGACAAAGGCCGCCGCATCCAGGCGCACGAAATCCATGTCGTGGGCCGCGCCCTGCAGAGCCTGGCGGCAGGCCGCCAGCATATCGGGGCGGCAGGCCTCCAATTCCTCCAGATAACGGCCGGCCCTGAACATGAACATGCCGCTGTTCCAATAATGGCTCCCCGAGGCCAGGTACTCTATCGCACGTGCGGCATCGGGCTTTTCCACGAAACGCCCAACCTGCCAGCCCTCGCCCAGCGGGGCGCCGCGCTGGATATAGCCATAGCCGGTCTCGGGACGGTCGGGCACGATGCCGAAAGTCACCAGCCTGCCCTGCGCGGCCAAGGCCTGTGCCTGGCCCACCGCCCGATGAAAGGCCGGCACATCCTGGATCACATGATCCGCCGCCAGGACCAGCAGCAAAGGATCCTCGCCCTGATCCACCGCCCGCAATGCCGCCAGGGCAATCGCCGGTGCGGTATTGCGGCCGACCGGCTCCAGCAGGATCGCGGCGCCCTCGACACCCAGCTGGCGCAGCTGCTCCGCCGCCAGGAAGCGATGCTGTTCGTTGCAAATCAACATCGGCGCGCGACACGGCAGGCCGTGCAACCGGCCCAGGGCTTGCTGCATCATGGACTGGTCGCCCGTCAGGGGCAGGAATTGCTTGGGCTTGTGCTCGCGCGACAGCGGCCACAGGCGTGTGCCTGAGCCGCCGGCAAGAATAACCGGCTGTATCATCAAATGACCTTGCATATTTTGCGCGGCGCAAACACACTCACCCTCCAAGCCTTATAAAAGCCAGGAGAAGGAACCAAAGCCCCGCCAAACACCCAATCAGATATTGAGCATATATTCCGTAGAACTCATAGGAATAAAATCGTCCGGAATTCGGCCTTGCAAGTTTACCAGCACCCTCATCGAGGACGGCGCATCCAACTGATTGACCCGATGGACATTGGCAACTATTTCCGCATTTGGAATCAATGAGCGGCAAAGATCCGCCACCAAGTATCGAGGCGCCCACCCCAGCATATGACCGTCGACGGATTGTAATTGAACCGCCGTGCGCGTTGCCGGATTATTCAACTCGATGGCGACGCGCAATTCCTCACCATCGACGAGCTCTGCCGCCCGCCGCCTGGCCGCATCCGAAACATATCGCATGCCATGCAAAAAGAAGCGATAGGTCACCGTTCCATCATCCTGCCTTGTGACCTTGGGAAAGATTTCCAGACTGTCGGTCTGCCGGCCGCCACCGGTCAGCCCAAGAATTTCAATGGGGTCGACATTATCCCTGCTGATATCCAACCACCGCAAATAATCCGAGAAGTCCTCTCGATTACGATTCAAGATTCTGTTCTCGAATAAAGAAAACAGCTCGGATGATTCATATTTCCTGTTAAAATCCGGAAAAGCCAAGAGAGGCTTGAATCCAGATTCCCTGGATGCCTCGAGCGCCCCTTTTGTATAAGAAAATTCAAAATGGTCCCTCTGATCAGACGCATCCAAGCGCCCGATAGGAAACCACAATCTAGAAGGGCTAGGTGACTGCCAAGCAACAAATAGCGTACTCATGATGATGCCTCGATCAACTGATCCCTGGAAAACCTGATCATGGCAGCGGCGAATTCCCTGGATGATTCCTCTATCCGTGAGTCTGGAATACGATCCATGATCCCGCGAATCGCCTGATCCGTCAGATCCTCTACTCGAATCATGATATCACTGAAAAAGGACGAATAGACCTTTGATGCAAAGATCGCCAACCTCAGGGGATTTTCGCCTTTTCCATCCTTATCATCGCGATAAATCCCCCCTCGACCCTTTCGAACATACGACGGCACCCGGCTCTGTGCCAATAGTGCGGCGGCACGCTCGCCTCTCAACTCACGCCCAAGGGAGGATGCATGGTCAAAGCTCGGCGCCGCCGTAAGCACGACATGCTCGCCATCCACACCAGGTTTGGCCAACAGGCCCCAATTCTCATGGTGACGATCCGTATTGCCAATCAGGGCGTCCAGCACCATATAAGCAGCCATATCACGGATAATCGGAACGGCATCAATATCAAACAACTGGGAAGTCTGCACCACAGACGCTACGATATTATGAATGGTGTGATCCGACTGAGAAAATCTCTTGGATCTGTCATAGTCGGTGACCACCAAGGGAAGTATCTCATTGCCGTGAATCAGCGCCTCTCCCGCCCCAACATCCACGAAATTCAACAGGATGCAACCACGCTGTCCCCCATAGCTCGCCAAATCGACCTTAGCGGCTGGGATTTCCAAATACGCAGCGATCTCGGCGGCAACCTTTTCGGACCAGTCCTCGCCAGTACCCGGGCGCGCCGCTTTGTACAACCAGCGCTCACCGCAGTGTGTGATCCAGAACTTGGGCTTGCTGCCCAACTGCTCGGTATCCTCCTTGGCATCGGCAGGAATCTCGATTACAGGATAGCTGTCCATGCGGCCTCCGACGGAATCTCCATCCCGCCATCAGAACCCAATTACTTCGAACGTGCATCCTCGGCATGCCGCACATACCACTGGTAGGTGTCGCGCAGGCCCTCCTCCAGTCCGATGCGGGCGCGCCAGCCCAGGGCGTGCAGGCGCCCGACGTCCAGCAGCTTGCGCGGTGTGCCGTCCGGCTTGGTCGCATCAAAGCGCAGGCGGCCGGTAAAGACCGTGGCGCGGGCCATGGCCTCGGCCAGTTCTCGGATCGTGCAATCCTCGCCCGTGCCGATGTTGATGTGCGACAGCATGGGCTGGGTGTGCGCCTGATAGACTTCGGCGGGCAAATCCATCACGTGCACGCAGGCGGCCGCCATGTCATCGACGTGCAGGAATTCACGCCGCGGATTGCCCGACCCCCAGATCGTGACCTCGTCGTCGCCGCGCTGCACCGCCTCGTGAAAGCGGCGCATCAGGGCTGGAATCACGTGACTATTGTCCGGGTGGAAGTTGTCCCCCGGACCATACAGGTTCGTGGGCATGACGCTGCGGAAATCGCAGCCATACTGGCGGTTATAGCTTTCGCACAGCTTGATGCCGGCGATCTTGGCGATGGCATAGGGCTCGTTCGTGAATTCGAGCTCGCCTGTCAGCAAGGCGGATTCGGCCATAGGCTGCGCCGCCATACGCGGGTAGATGCAGGATGACCCCAGGAACAGCAGGCGCCGCACCCCGTGGCGCCAAGCCGCATGAATCACATTGGTCTGGATCATCAAGTTCTGGTGGATGAATTCGGCCGGATAGGTGTTGTTGGCGTGAATGCCGCCCACCTTTGCAGCCGCCAGGACCACATGATCGACCGTGTGATCGGCAAACCAAGCCTCGACCCGCGCCTGGTTGGCCAGGTCGCAATCAGCGCGATCCGCCGTCAGCACCTGAACGTCCCCGCGCCCCTGCAACTGGCGCACGATGGCCGAGCCGACCATTCCGCGATGGCCGGCCACGAATACCCGCTGTTGTCCCATGAGGCTCAATCCTCCAGCGACACGAGCACGTCGTGGCCATTGGCGCGCAGGAAGGCATTGCGCCGGGCAATCTTCAGGTCCTCAGCCACCATCTCAGTGCACATCTGGCGCACGGTGATCTCGGGCGACCAGCCCAGGCGTTCGCGCGCCTTGGACGGATCACCCAACAGGGTTTCGACCTCGGCGGGGCGGAAGTAGCGCTGATCCACCCGGACGATGACATCGCCGACCTTCAGCGCCGGCGCCTTGTCGCCCTCGATGTGTTCGATCCGACCGAACTCGTCAACGCCCTCGCCATGGAAGGACAAGGTAATGCCCAGCTCCTCGGTCGACCAGCGAATAAAGTCCCGCACGGAGTGCTGCACGCCCGTGGCAATCACAAAATCCTCGGGCGCGTCCTGCTGCAGCATCAACCATTGCATGCGCACGTAGTCCTTAGCGTGGCCCCAATCGCGCAGAGCATTCAAGTTGCCCATGTAGAGGCACTTTTCCAGGCCCTGGGCGATGTTTGCGAGGCCCCGCGTGATCTTGCGCGTGACAAAGGTCTCGCCGCGCCGGGGACTTTCGTGGTTGAACAGGATGCCGTTGCAGGCATACATTCCATAGGCCTCACGGTAGTTGACCGTGATCCAGTAGGCGTAGAGCTTGGCTACCGCGTAGGGGCTGCGCGGATAGAACGGGGTGGTTTCCTTTTGCGGGATCTCCTGCACTAGGCCGTAGAGTTCGGAGGTCGAAGCCTGGTAAAAACGGGTGTGCTTGTCCAAGCCGAGGAAGCGGATCGCCTCGAGGAGCCTCAGCGTGCCCATGGCATCGACGTCGGCCGTGTATTCCGGGGATTCGAAGCTGACCGCCACGTGCGATTGAGCGCCCAGGTTGTAGACCTCGTCGGGTTGTACCTGTTGCAGGATACGCGTCAGGTTCGAGGAATCGGTCAGGTCGCCATAGTGCAAGATCAACTGCTTATTATCGGCATGCGGATCCTGGTAGATATGGTCGATACGCTGGGTGTTGAACGAAGACGCACGACGCTTAATGCCGTGAACCTCATAGCCTTTGGCCAAGAGAAACTCAGCCAGATAGGATCCATCCTGTCCGGTAATGCCGGTAACTAGTGCTCGCCTCATTGCCATTAAAATCCGCCTCCTCATTATTCCTTGCGTGACCGGTCGAAATGAGCCAGGCTCGCCTCAACTTCATCAAAAAAACGACCTAATATCTGATCCTTACATAGGTTCTGCTTTGCATAATCCAACGCAATTCGATTAGGCCGAGGTAAATCAATAGCGGTTCTTATGCCACGAACCAACTCTTCCACCGATTCAGGCGGAACCAAGGTTGCTATCCCCGGAAATTCTGAACACAATACACCGAGACTCGTCTCGGTGTCGGCCGTAATCACGGCATTACCACCAGCCGCCAAGATATTAGTAAGCTTCGATGGCATCACCGCATCCGCTGCACCGCGCCTTTGCACCACCAGATGACAATCCGCGGACGCTAAAAGATCAGGCAACTCCTCTGTTGGCCGCAATGGCGCAAACACCACATTATCAATATCTTTAGACTGAACGAGATGCAATAAACGGTCTTTACTCGCACCATCACCCACAATTAAGAACATAATTCTCGGATCATGTTGAAAATATGCAGCGCAATCGATGATAATTTCAAGTCCCTGCTTTTCACCAAGATTGCCAGAATACAGTACTACTCGTTTCGTGGGATCAACGCCAATCCGCCGCAACAAAGCCGGCGAGCGATTAGCACACTGAAAGCGATAAACGTCCGACCAATTTGGCAATAGTCGTAAACAATCTTCTGATAGTCCCTTAGCTCGAGCCCGTCTCAGCATACCAAGAGAAATTGTAGAAACCAGATTAAACTGTCGCAAAACGTAGCGCTCGAATAATATAGCAAGCCGATAAATAAAGCGCCCCCTTGCCATTCCCAGACCAAACACTGCATCAACCTCAAAATCCTGAACATGAGCAATTGAGAGGGCACCTGAGAGCCGTGCAATCAGCGCAGCCTGCGGAGCGCAGAACAGCGTAGGAATAACCACGATCACCACGTTAGGTCGCCAAGCCCACTGACGCAGGAGAATCGGCAGAGACGACAATGCGAAGCTCAAGAGATGCAAAAGTCTCTTTAGCGTAGAAAGATTTCTCGGGATATAAATCGGGCAGCGATAAATTTTTAGATGGCCCTCATGACGAACTGAGTAACGCGATGCACGAAAACCCGCGAAAACCCTCCAAGCAGGATAATACGGAGGAGCCGTTACCACTCTAACTTCATGTCCGTTGGCTATAAGCCAGTCCACAAGCTCACCAGAATACTTTCCAGTACCTGTCAATTCGGGCGAGAAATTTATACCATGAAATAATATACGCAAAATATCACTAATCCAAAGCAAGGCACTTATTTATATGAATCATAAAATGTACAAAACATCAATAACAGTATCTAAAAGCGCACTTAACTTATCAAATAAATTATCGCTAATTTCCAACGAAAATCGAAAATAGAGCACGGCTCAATCCCATGTGTTAAAAATGGCGGCTGAGCCTCTTACCAAGCACCTCTTCATATGCAGAGAAGGTTCTATTAACCGTCTCCTCCCAACTAAACTTAGTTGCTTGCAAGAGACCCTTCTTCCTAACCCTAGACCACACTGATTCATCGCAAATTCTATTGATAGCACCTACCAACTCCTCCGCGCTCAGATGCTCTAACAAGATCGCCGCATCCCCTGCAACTTCAGGAATAGACGAGCTCTTATACGCGATGACAGGACAACCGGCCTTCATAGCTTCAACTATAGGGATTCCGAAACCCTCATAAGAAGAGGGATATACTAAACACAACGCCTTATTATATTCCTCGTTTAACTCATCAACGCTTATATACCCTAGATGTCTATATCGACCAGGAATCGTTTTTTCTAGAAAACTTAACTCTTTCCTCGTGAACTTCCCACCACCAACACAACAAACTCCAATATCATCAATCATGGAAAGTGCCGAAATAAGAATATCAAAATTCTTGTATCCCGCTCGTTGACCAATAAAAACTATATTCTTTCTTAATCCAAAATCTATCCCCGACTTAGCGATCGGAAAAAACTCGGGACCAACCCCGTTATAAATTACTCTAATAGAACTCTCATCAACATTTGGAAAATACTCAATTAGATCTAGCTTTGTATTGTTCGAAACACATATTATCAAATCAGATCTCTTAATTGCGCACTCTTTCTGGTGCGACATTATTAATTTTCTGACCCCACCAATAATTTTCTCATGAGTGAAATCATGAACAGTTGTGATGGTCCTTATATTTTTCCCCTTGGGGATTCTGTAGTAAGTAGAGTGAAAAATATTGCCCACTAAATCGTCGTCACTCGGGACCAAAAATCTACTATATCTTACTGGTGATAATCTCCCACACGAAGCCGAAGAAGGCACTATTTTATAATTCACCCCTTTTCTCTGGAGATCCTTTTGAATTTTAGAGAATAATACAGATATGCCGCCCATGGGCTGTAAAACGTTTATAATGTCATCATATATAATCATGATAGAAATTAGACACAAGAGAACGGTCAGGGTATAGCAAACGCCCAATCAAACAAGGAGCTAAGGCGCACAATTCGTTCGAGTTTGTACGATGATTTTTGTTTAATTACGCGATTTAATTCTGGCTTATTTTTTTGGTTAATCGCAACCCGTACCACAGCCCCACAAATATCCCCAAAATTCTATTTAAATACTGAGCTCTACGGCCACTATTTATATGATATATCACCCCACCAATCGATCGGTACAGAACATAAACAAGATAGCCAACGCAAGAAAATTTTTTATCTCTTATTATCCTACCATTAAGAAACCCAAACCCGAGGCCATAGCTATAATATTTATCGGTGTTGCCAGGCCGATCTTCCGGAGATGGATGAAAGACCTGTATATACCCATCATATCTTATACCTTTATTATAGGAAAGGAGCCTATAAATTAACTCCGTTTCTTCCCCACTTCCGAATTTTGTTCCGGCTCCTAGCTGTTCGTCGAAATAACAACCAACTTCCTCTAATACGTCTCTTCTTACAAATATCCCCACGGATATGGGGAGTCGAAACATGTTTCGATAGCTAATATTAATTATAACGTCTATCGGGCGATCTCCATAAGACAAGCCGTTCTGTGGATCAATGACATTAGTGCATAGAGCAGAAACTTCTTTGTTTACGCGGAAGAAATTTAAAACTAAAGACACCAAGCCCTCGGGATACCAGCAATCATCATCTGGAAAACCAACAATATCACCTGTAGCATACCTTAATCCCATATTCCTTGCCGCTGAAAGAGGCATAGGCGATGCCTTAACATGCACTATATCTACCCAACTAACACGTTCAAATCGAGGGTCTACAGACACGCCCCCCTGATCAATGAATACGATCTGAAGACTTTCTTTTGAGCTCAAGTTCAGTATACTTAAAAAAAATCTATTGAGTTCGGCTAATCTTTGACCACCAGTTAATATTAAAGTTAACGTCATATATTTGAGCCAGAAGCATTATTAACCAAGCATGAAGATTCATTCATTACGTTGGAGACCGAAGATGCAGAGTACGTACTTTACCGTGCCCTCTACTAACCAGCATAAATCTGGAGTAGATATTTTTTAACAGGAACCCCGAAACGAATATTACAAAGAAGAACTCCACCCCCCTTAACCACATAACACCAATGCCGGTAAAATTATTTACACTCATTGGAAGAATGAGTGTTTGTACTATCCATCCGGCAGACCTCGTAATGGAAAGATCTAAGTTTCTCATCCAGAGCCCATAAAAATATATTATAAACAGCGAGAAATAACCGAAGTCAGAATATAAATAAGAATATACGTACTGAGCCGGGTTCCACACATATTCTGTTACTATTTGAGCGCCGGAAAATATATTCAGCTTTTCGAGGACAGCTCTAGGAGCTGAAAAAATTGATTGTGCTCCCCAACTATAATCTTTTGACTGAAGAATAATTGATAAATTCTCCAATCCCAGACGTGAATATATTAAGACGAAATCAAAAGCACCAGAACCTATCTCCCTAAATCTTATTAATGATATAAGAGACATGATCACTATCAAAGAAAAAACCAATAAGTTACACGCAACTCTAATTAAACCAGACGCATTTTTTTTTACAAGCAAGATACCAAAAAGGAGAAAAAATACACTCAATCTATCTTGAGTAAAAAACACCTTAACGACTATACTAAGAATAGAGAAGAAGAATAAATATATCTCTCTGGAAGGTATATCACCATAAGATCTAAATCGAAGGCGAACAACCATAATCGAATAGATTGCGAGCGGAAGGAAAGATAATAATTTTAAATATCCTGGTGCCCCTCCAAGTTCAGATCTTACTTCCACACCCCTAGTTACCGGCGAAGATCCGGAAATCATTGATAATATATATTCTCTTATAGATTCAACATAAGTTACGGTCGCCATCGATGAAAGGACACCTATCACAAGTAGAAGCCATATGAAGCCACTAATCGCGTAACTCATTTCCAAATCATTTGCAGTTGCTCCTCGATCAGGCCCACGCCGCCAAAGTCTGATCCGTGTAAAATAACCAGCCAATAGAAATGAGAAGCATAAGAGATGATAGGCTAAGCCATAAGCTATATTATTAGACATGCCCAATTGAGGATACTCAACCAACGCTCCTATAGCGACAATTATATTCATAGCCAATAAGCTTAAGAGCATAGGACGCCGGGCAAAAGAAAACATGCTGGCAAAGGTGTTTCTTGTCATTAATTAGATCCGTATCAATATATCGTCTCAACTTTCAAAGATATGGGGGTGCGGACGTTTTCTTGGATAGTTTATATAGACATCAATCGCAGCGCCTGACGATATTCGATGTGTAATGACCCAGCGGAACCTGCACAGGTCAGGCGGCTAATGCGATGTAATGACCCAGCGGAACCTGCGCAGGTCAGGCGGCTAATGCGATGTAATGACCCAGCGGAACCTGCGCAGGTCAGGCGGCTAATGCGAAGGCTTGTGCCGGGGTTTTCATGTTCAGCGCCTGGTGCGGACGCCGGAGGTTGTAAAAACTGATCCAGTCGCCAATGACGCGGCTGGCGTGCTGCAAGGTTTCGAAGGTTGCGCCCGGCTATAGGCCCGCCACGGCTCCCTGAGCGCCTTGCGCACCGTCTTGCGATCGACCTCCAGGCGTCCAGCGATCTCCGAGTTCGACACGCCCTGCGCGTGCATCTGCCGTACATCCTCCCAGCGTTGCTTGCTCAGCACCAACATCTCCCGTGGCGTGAGGTGTGCCGACATGATGCGCTGCTCGCGGTTCAAGTGTTCGTCCATCTGCTGTGTCTCCAGAAAGCAGGTGGGGAATTTTTAATGACCTTCTGGGGAATTATTGGGCGACCGATAACAATCGTGCTTTTCCAGCAGATGGCGAAAGTTCAGAATCGTCGTCTCGTCTGGAATGCTGCCGCGCGTGAGCGAGAGCCTGGCAAAGGCGTATCGAGGTGCTGTCGTAGAGCGCCTCTTCCATGGCCGGATCCGACAGATTGAACCACTGCTGCATGAAGCGGATGCGCAGCATCACTTCCAGCGGGTAAGGCCTGCGGCCATTGCCCGCCTTCGGATAGTGCGGCGACCATATCTGCAAAAACCTTCCAAGGCACCGCCCGTTCCATCTCGGCCAGGAACTTCTCGCGGCGGGTCACCTTGCGCTTGTCTGCAAACTCACCATTCTTCCTCACCAATGTTAGCCAGTATAGTTGGGCCAACATTCAACGTTGATGATTCTTTGTTTTCTATATCGGTAAACAGATCGACCAAACACATATGCGATCGTCCACCAAAAAAAATGTTCATGTCAAAGTAGAAATCCCTAGACAGGCTAGAGTAGGAATCCATATCAGGCCAGACAAGGTAAACGGGAATGCCCAGAACCGCGGCATCAATAGAAATTGAAGAATAATCTGTTATTAAAAAATTAATCCGCGGGAATAATAAATGGATATCAAACCCGGAATCCAATATGAATATATTATCCGATAAGTAACCTTCAGAAAAATTCTCATTTGGATGCAATTTTATGATTAATAAAATATCTAGTGACTGGAGGAGCGATTGCAATTCCTGCATACTAGGAAAAAAACTATCATTGAACCATTCGGAATCCCCATCCCTGAATGTAGGCGCATATAACGCCATTCTTTTATTTAGGTGCCGAAGTGGAAAATTATCAAATAATACATTATATTTTTGGCCAACATCAGACAATACGCCCTTTGCATACGACACCCTGGGAAGTGGCTTTCTAATCAACTCATTCTCAGAAATTCGGAAGGCACTAACGAGATACTTATCAAAAAATGGATACGGGGAGTATATTTTATTTGGCCTCAGTCTAATGGCGGGATAACGTATTGAAGCGCCCACATAAGAGATGTATTCTTGGAAGCCACTTGGATTGTAGTATTTCCTAAGGAATCCGCTATCTATGTCATACTCTATTTTTTTGAAGGGGCAACCGTGCCAATAATTTATTCTCTTTGCCCCTTTCGACGTCCACACATTGATATCACTCACATAAGATGAAAAATGATATTCAGATGCCAGTAAACAAGTTATAATCCCCTTAAGAGACCATTTATATTCTGAATTATAACCGTTCTTTATTAGATCCTGAACCAGAGATTTTCTGTTAGAAATCCAGCACACCTCTTTATTCTTATAGTGATCATCTATGAACGCATACATCGCATTATCCGAAAATCTTCCTCCTGGGGATCCATAAACACGTAGATCCATTTTTCTTGGAAGAAGTCCAGAAATAAAATATAAAACCCAAAGCGGAATGCTTAACAATAAATTTATTATTCTCGACAGCATGAAGCTAACCCTAACAACTATTAGGCCGAACAATACTGTTATTTTTGGAAATTGCTACGGTATGTTCTATATAGGCGTTCTGCATATGATAAAACATCAAAAATCAGCGACTGACTGGAGGATAAAATCAGGAACCACACTCGAGCCTTCTACTTGATCACGCGTCGTCTCGCCAGTTAATACTAGTAAGCCATAACACCCGGCCTGCCTTGCCATCAGTATATCCGTGTGCAATCGATCACCTACTATAACAGTTCTCTTAGGATCAATATCGAACTTCTCAACTAAAAGCTCAATCATATCCTGGCTGGGCTTGCCAAATACCTTCTTCGGCGTTCTTCCCGTGGTTAGCTTTAGCATTTCTAGTAGAGCACCAATATCGGGGAGTGGTCCGAATTCCGAAGGGCAAAATACGTCTGGATGAGTCGCTAATATATCAACACCGTCATTAATATACCTGCATGCAGCACGCAGTTTTTGATAGCTCAATTCTGTATCGTAACCAACAACGACATACTCAGGATGAGTGGAGTCTATATTAAAACCCTCATCCATGAGCTGTTTCTTTAAGCTGTTTGTGCCTAGCACATGAATACTAGTAACTCGCTGCTTAACTAGGGAAGGTCTGATCAAGCCGATTTCAGAATCCGCTTTTCCAGCCCAATCGACTCGGTTTTCATAATGCAGAAAAATTGCTCAAAAATAGTCCAAAAGCGGGATGATTTTCACCGCGACAGGCCCGTTTTGGGCGCTCTGCGCCCATTCCGGGCGCACCTATCCCGCCGCAGCCATCAAGTGATGGCGTACCTTCCACACGTTGGCCAGCGCAAACAGCATCTTCAACTGCGCCGTGTTCTTAGCCAGTCCCCGGTAGCGCACCTTGGTGAATCCAAACTGGCATTTGATCACTCGAAACGGATGCTCCACCCGCGAGCGCAGGCTGGCCTTGGCTCGTTCGTAGGATTCCAGCATCCGACCCATGTTGCTCTTGCCCAGCGCACTGCGTTTGCCCGGACGCATGGCAATGTGCCACCGCACGTTGCGACTCTGGTTTTCCTCTCGCTCCTGGACACCTCGGTAGCCTGCATCGCCCAGCACCAATTCTTCTTCACCGTGCAGCAGCGCATGGGCCTGCGTGACATCGTGAACATTGGCTGCCGTGCCCACCACGGTGTGCACCAGCCCGCTCATGTCCACGCCAAGATGCGCCTTCATGCCAAAGTGCCACTGGTTGCCTTTCTTGGTCTGATGCATCTCGGGATCCCGCGCGCCTGCAGCGTTCTTGGTCGAGCCGGGCGCTTCGATGATCGTGGCATCAATGATCGTGCCCTTGCGCACCGTGATACCCTGGTCGGCCAACAGCAGGTTGACCGCTTCGAGGGCATCGGCTGCGATGTCGTGCTTCTCCAGCAGGTGGCGAAAGTTCAGAATCGTCGTCTCGTCCGGAATGCTGCCGCGCGTCAGCGACAGTTTGGCAAAGTTACGTATCGAGGTGCTGTCGTAGAGCGCCTCTTCCATCGCCGGGTCGCTCAAGTTGAACCACTGCTGCATGAAGTGGATGCGCAGCATCACTTCGAGCGGATAAGGCCTGCGGCCGTTTCCGGCCTTCGGGTAGTGAGGCTCGACCAGGTCCGCGAAGACCTTCCAGGGAACGGCCCGTTCCATCTCGGCCAGGAACTTCTCACGGCGCGTCACTTTGCGCTTGCCTGCAAACTCGGCGTCGGAAAAACTCAACTGGCTCATCGGGGGCTTCCTGATTGGGTCTCGTTCAACAACCTACATTCTGACAGGTCCAGGGGACTTGTTCAGACCTCCCTTAGATTCTCATGGCCGTGAACTCTCACCGTAAATCGCCCTATTTTTCACATCTTGTTCACGGATATGCTTGCGTTATTGCTTTTCTTTATCAAAATAATAGCTATGGATACTCTCAATATGGCAACAACCGTTTCGGTAAAGAGCACACACATGGCAATGACATATCCGGAAATCTGTTCATTCACCCAACTCCACATTACTAAGAAAATGAATAGAAGTGATCCCACAATAACGGTCTTGTTCGCTATTTTTGGTTTTCCAATAGCGGCGAACATCGGATATCCAAAGCTTACACCTATATAGTTAACCACCACGACTAGCAGAAAAACTCTCAATATAGGAATCATATCAATATAATCAGAACCGAACACAAATATAACTATAGGCTCTGCCCAGTATCCTATCAAAATTGCACCAGCAATCAGAATAACCGCTATACACGGAATGATGAGAAATAATAGTCTTGGCCCCTTCTGCTGCGCCATGAAGGGATAAAGGGCCTGATTGATTGGTGCCGTAACACTTTGGCCAGCCTTATACACTTGCTCTGCGGCCCCATATAGCGCGGCCTGGGAAAGCCCCGCCGTCCCCACAATGATTGAGCAGGCAGACGTATACATTGCCACGGCCAAGCGGGACACGAAGTAATCAAATGAGGTGCGTAACCTAGCCAACGCACTAGCATAGGAGACACCAGCAATACGATGACCGAGACGATGAATACCCCACAAACCAATAGCTGCGCCCACTAAGTCAGCCATTCCAAGCGATAGAAGTACTAGATACCCATCTCCAGAGCCATCGACCAAGATAAACGCTGCCGCAACATAGAAAAGTTTGACAGCAGACATGTAGCCAGCGTAGAACTTCATGTTCTCGATGCCCTGGAAAAACCAGGTTGGCTGAAATGCCCGTCCTATTATAGAGAGGGCAGCAGCGAAAAATATAACTTGATGTCCATGGAAAGCTGGGATAAAGGAAATTCCAACAACCACAAACATGGCCAAGAATATGAGAATCAACTTCGCACTATGTATTTCCTCTATGATTGTCTGCAATCTGGAATGATCTGATCTCGCCTTGGAGACCTCATATGTTCCCGATAAAGAGAACCCATAATCAGTGATGACAAAAGCAAACTGTGCTGTAGCCAACGCAGCCATGGTCGCACCGAATTCGTCTAAGCTAAGACGCCTCGTTAAAAACGGGATAAGTAAAATCTGGGCAAGATAATTTCCACACTGCAATACAGTCAGCCAGAGAGCATTCTTTGTTGTCCGATGCCGAACAAGCCTACTAATCATGTAGTTTTATGTTGCCTCGCAAGGCTTGCAGTGTTTCATTAATTAGGGTAGATGAAGTCGTTTTCGTATAGGGAAAATAAACGACTCTGACACCGTTATCATTGAACTCCCTGTCTATTTCTTTCCATTTATCCGTCTGATACCAATCATCACCCACAAACACGATGTCGAACTTATAGCGCCTATAGGCGTCTAACTTGTCCATTGTAGTTTGTGGAACTGCCAGATCAACATACCGACATGCCCGGATGATTTCTATACGCTCTTCGAATGGAATCACCGCTTTTTTATTCTTATATGCCACCAGATCATCAACCGTTACGCCTACGATCAGTTTATCGCAAAGCGCTTTTGCATTTCTAAGTACATTGACATGACCCACATGAAACAGATCATATACCCCTGTTGTGTACCCTACGACCATCCCAATTCCTTTAATACGGTATCCTGAAAGATCCGATATTCTACGACCCTGTTAGCTATTCCGCTTGTCTTCGCACTAAATCCAATTTTTTTTCTATTCAAGGCACCCTGCAGATTCATGCTGGCCGCCAATTCTCGAAGAGGGAGTTTAGATTTGACCTCGGAAATCTTCATTTCTGGACGACGTCGATACATATAGTTAATAAGGATTCTACTCACAAACGGCACTCTCGATTCTTTTGACGCAGCCATGGATGCAAAATCCATACGCCTCAACAAACCAGGCAGGTGAAACTTATAGAAGAAATCTTCCAAAAATTCGATAACGGACTTTCCGACTTTCTCTTCTTCCACAAAAGTCAAAAGTCTCTCTGAGACGGGCTCCTCAACAGAATATCCGTACCGACGCAGGAACGCCTCTGGCCCCTCCCAAATACCATCTAGAGCCCAACGAAATATCCCGTCGTATCCAAACAACAGCTCATCCGCCCCCTCCCCAGTTAGCACGACTTTTTCATCCTGCTTCATTCTCTTGCAAACGAGATAAATCAAGCCTTCGTTTGGCACAGAAAGAGGCTCCTTGCGGATTCTTACCAAGTGCTTCCAGGTATCGAACAGCTCGTCATCGCTCACAATGACTTCGACCAACTCCCGATTCAAGGTACTGGCGGTATCTTTAGCTCCTGATATTTCGTTGTTGTCTTTCAGTCCTATCGAATAAGCTTTGCGTACCTTGGACAGTCCTGTAATCACTGCACTATCCAAGCCCCCACTGAGTAGAGCTACATTTGTGACATCACTGATCTCATGTTCCGTGACGCTCTTCCGTAAGAGCAGCTCAAAATGTTCTTGCTCATAATGCTCGCCGCTAGCTTCGAGTTTCCAGTAAACCCTGGACGAACCATCACTTCTGACAATCGCACCAGGAGGATGTTCCCTAAGACCGCGAAAGAAAGAGGCTCCAGGACAAGGGCGCCTAGCAAGCTTCCATTCGCTGACAGCGAGTTCGTCCACACTCAGCTGACAAAGCTCAGCAATCACCCCTGGTTCGGAGCCAATAACAGTGAATTTACCTGCCTCGTGCATATACAGCGGCTTGATACCGAGACTATCACGAGCGCTTATCCAGGTATCTGTCGCTTTATCGTAAATAATCAACGAAAACATGCCTTCTAGCATGTCGATGATTTTCTCTCCTAATTGAGCATACCCTTCGAGGATGGTTTCCGTATCTGATGTTGTTGCACCTTGAAGCCCAAGCTCCTTCCTAAGCTCCAGATGATTATAAATTTCACCATTGAACGCAATCAGATAACGTCCATTCTGGGATAGCATAGGTTGATTCGCTCTTGCACTGATATCAATGATGGATAAACGATTATGCCCAATCAGAATAGAACCATCGTGCAAAGCGACTAAATTCGTCGTGTCAGGACCGCGCCACCCTTGGTTTTTTAGTGCATCCTCAAAAACTTTACCTGTTATTTTTTTTGTGCCGAGCTGAAATACAAACAAAATTCCACACATGATTTTTAATCTAAAAAGTTAATAATGCCGCTATATGGGAAGCGCTATGCCTGAGCATAGCTAAAGCGCCCCTTTCATTCCTCGCCGCCACAGGGCGCCTCAGGCAGATCCGCACGAAGCGTCTCCAACTCGGCCCTGAGAGCCTCGTACTCGACCTGCTTGCGCTCGATATACCCTCGCGTCAGCCGCACACGTTCATGGACCCCTTCCGGCGTCAGGATATAAGCGGTTTTCACCAGCTTCTGGTCCGACCGCAAGAACTTCCCGATCTTCACCAGCCCCTTTTCCATCAGGGCGCGCAGCACGTAATTCGTGCGCCCCAGGCTCAGGCCGATGGCGGCGGCCAGCTCCCGCTGGCTGTAGTCGGGGTGCTCCTCCAGGGTCTTGAGCACGCGGAAACGGGCTTGCTGTTCAGGGGTCATAGAGGTGTCTTGGGCACGCTACCGCCCTGCCGTGTTGGGGCCGGCATAGATGAAAGCATTTAGGAAAGTCGGCACGAAGGAGCGCAATGAAAAGGCAGGGGCTATTTGCTCTTCTTCGCAGTAGCGCGGCGCCCCCCGGCTTTTTTCGACGGCGCGGACGCCTTGGATGCGCCCGCCGATTGGTCGATCGATGGCCGATGATCCAGGAAATTCGCGCCCGGCAGGCAAATGGCCCCGTGTGGCATCCGTGAGGTGACGACAGTGGTCATTTCCCGAATGGCACCGTAGAGAATGGACAATCCGTTGACGACGACTAGATCCGTGACTTTCTCTGGGGTATCCGTTCCTATGAATTCAAACAAGCCCATGGCTTGGACGTCCATGGTATAGGGTGCGGTCTTGCCTTCTTCGTTTTCAACGATGAAACGCAGGTACAGGAAATGTGTGTTTCCATCGCGCTTCTGGTGATTTGTATGGATCCCTATCGAAACATCGTCCCAATCAAAATTCGAGGCATCAAGCCCCTCGCCCGCAATCGGTTGAATATCCAGTCCGGCAAATACGATCGACTTGGTTTGAACATTGCTCGGGCGCATGATTACGCTACTTCCACAGCGGATTCCTGTGCGTCAAAATCAATGACATAGGCATGCTCATTGACTGCTGACTCAGGCTTCATCAGATTAATTTGAGGGGATCCATGCTTTCTGCGCAAGGCCTGTTCCAGCAAGCTCCAATCCTGATCCTCCACATGCTTTCGCTGGAATACGGGCGCTTGCGGATTGGCCTGGATGTCCAGCGTCAAGTCGAGCGCACGGCAGAGCTTCACAAGCGTCCTGATGGACAAGTTCTCGCCCCCGCTCAGGACGCGTGACACGTAGCCCGCCGAAACCCCTGCACGCTGGGCGAATTCTGACTGACTGATCTCTTGGGATTTCAGAACCCTCAGCAGTTGCAGCGCAAACCGATGCCGAGCCTTGAATTCCCAGTAATCATTGTGTTGTTTTGCTTCCTTCATGGATTGCGAAAATTCTGCCATAGCAGCCTCCATATGACCCGGTATTCATTGACGTCCGGATCCACCATATCAGTAGTTAAGGGTGCCTTGACCATGTGCCGCCAGGTAGTCTTGCTTTGCCTTCCGTAGCATCTGTTCGATCTTTCTAGGCGTGGTCTGTTGCTTCTTGCGATAAATTCCAGGAATGATGATGACGCGCCTATCCGCCCCGTAGAACCAGTACAACCTCAATGGTCCTTTGATGAATTCATAGATTTGAGCGCCAGCGACTGCTTCATGGCACACCAATGTTCCTATATAGAGCTGCGGTCCCTCAGGTTCGGCAAGGCAGCTTTCCAGCAATGCCAAGAGGCTGCGCATGGCACGCGCAGCAGTCGCATCGGCAAGCAACTGGGCGATTTCCTCGTCCAAGTCGCATTGGCCGTCCTCATCGCAAATGGCATATGCCCTCCAACAGGAAGTCGGTCCGTCGGACAGGTCTGCCAAGTGTCTAAGATACACTAAATTTTACCTACAGGTAAACAAAGGCTTGCTGTTCAGGGGTTATAGAGGCGTCTTGGGCACGCTACCGCCCTGCCGTGTCGCGGTCGGCATGCGCAGGGGTGTTTCAGGATGTTATGTGTTCAAAGGTGAACATGCTAACCCAGCACGCGGGGTTTTGCCATGGGATTCCGAGGGCTTCTGATGGTTTTATGCTCTCATGTGGGCACAGCGGCCGCCACCGGACAGGGATCGGATCGGTGCGGGAGGCTGCGGCGGTGCACCAGGCAGCGTAAACGACCGCCCCACGACCATCCAGGGCGTACTTCCCACAAGGACCATTCCGCCCCTATCGTCACCCCTTGCGCAATCGCCTCGGCCATCATGGATGCCTTCCCCTCCACTCGAAGGCAAGTCCCATGGCGCAGGACCACGACGATCACGACAGTCCGTGGAAAGAGATTCTGGAGGCCTTCCTGGCCCAGTGCCTGGCCCTGTTCGCCCCGGACCTGCATGCAATCATCGACTGGTCGCGGCCGCCGCAGTTTTTGGACAAGGAACTGCAGGCCATTGCCGGACGCGAGCGGCGGGTTCCGCCGGGATCGACTGACTCATCCGGGGGACCGGACGACCGCTCAGGCAATGGTTCAGGCAAAGCGCCCGGTCGCCTCTACACCGACAAGCTCGTCCTCGTGCGGCGACTCGATGGCGGGTCGGCAAGGCTGCTGATCCATGTCGAGGTCCAGGGCGGCGGCGCCGGCCCCAAGGCCAGGATCCTCTTTGCACGGCGCATGTTCCAATACCGCTACCGCCTCGAGGACCGTTACGGATCCACCCCGGCACAGCCCATCTACAGCCTGGGCATCCTCACCGCCAGCCGTGGCGGCGATTCACACCTGGTCCACCGCGACGAGTTCCTCGGACAGGGGGTGCGGTTCACCTTTCCCGTGGTCCACATGGCACAATGGCTGAATCGCTGGGACGAACTCGAGGCCTTGGCGTCGGCAAACCCCTTTGCCGTGATCGTGATGGCACAGCTGACCGCCTTGCGGTTCCGCCGCAAGGCCGCGCGACTGAACCCCAAGGTGGACCTGATGCGCCGCCTCGCCGGCTACGGATATGCCAGGGGCGACATCGACGCCCTGGTCAGGCTGGTCGACTGGATGATCGCACTGCCCGAGGCGCTGGAACCAGACTATATGCGGGCATTGGAGGCCCTGGAACAGGAGCATGCAATGACATACATCACGACACCTGAGCGGGTTGGATTGAGGCGGGGGCGTGCCGAGGGACGTGTCGAAGGGCGCGTCGAGGGGCGCATCGAGGGACGCGTCGAAGGCCAGGCTGAGTTGCTGCTGCGACAATTGGCCCGCCGGTTCGGAACAATCCCCGATACCGCAACCGCACGCATCCGCTCGGCCACCGCTGCGCAACTCGAGACCTGGGCGTTGAATTTCGTCGATGCCACGACCCTGGACGACGTGTTCAGCGATTGAGTTGGAAATCCAGCCGTATTTCTCACAGTGATCATTCGATTCACTTGAGCACCTTCTGGATCGCGGCCTCCACCATGATGGGCATTCCCCCATTCATGCGAGGTTGCCCCCATGGCCCAGGATGCCGACGCCCCGGCCGACGACCACGATAGTCCGTGGAAGGACGCGTTGGAGGTCTTCCTGGCCCAGTGCCTGGCCCTGCTCGCACCAGACCTGCATGCAATCATCGATTGGACGCACCCGCCGGAGTTCCTGGATAAGGAACTGCAGGTCATCGCCGGGCGCGG